>Ga0265332_10000003_pt1 | contig 482849 bp, 429 predicted proteins | sample 41926metaG_FD_202084 | JGI IMG/M metagenome (GOLD analysis project Ga0265332, IMG submission 202084) | Rhizosphere microbial communities from Carex aquatilis grown in University of Washington, Seatle, WA, United States - 4-19-26 metaG | ecosystem: Host-associated > Plants > Roots >...
CCCAACTGTACATTGCCGCAGGCATCTCCGGCGCCATCCAGCACCTGGCCGGCATGAAGGACAGCAAGGTGATTGTTGCCATCAACAAGGACCCCGAGGCGCCCATCTTCAGCGTGGCTGACTATGGTCTGGAGGCCGACCTGTTTGTGGCCGTGCCTGAACTGACCGCCGCGCTCTAGGCGCAGCCCCTGAAAGGGCATCGCTTGCGATGCCCTTTTTTTTCGTGTGTTGTTTGAATATTTGTTTTTCCCACTCTGGAGTACCCCATGAGCTACGTCGCCCCCGTCAAAGACATGCTGTTCAATATTGAACACTTGGCCAAGATTGACCAGATTGCCCAGATCCCTGGCTTTGAAGATGCCGGCCTGGATACGGCACAGGCTGTGTTGGAAGAGGCGGCCAAGTTCACCGAAGGCGTGCTGGCACCGCTGAACTGGGAAGGTGACAAGAACCCCACGAGCTGGAAAGACGGTGTGGTCACGGCCACACCCGGCTTCAAGGAAGCCTTCAAGCAATTTGCCGATGGCGGCTGGCAAGGCTTGCAGCACCCCACCGACTTCGGCGGCCAGGGCCTGCCAAAGACCATCGGTGCCGTGTGCGGTGAAATGGTCAACAGCGCCAACATGAGCTTTGCGCTGTGCCCACTGCTGACGGACGGCGCCATCGAAGCCCTGCTGACCGCAGGTTCCGACGAGCTCAAGGCCATCTACCTGGAAAACCTGATCTCCGGCAAGTGGACCGGCACCATGAACCTGACCGAGCCCCAGGCCGGCTCTGACTTGGCCGCCGTGCGCACCCGCGCCGAGCCACTGCCCGATGGCAGCTACAAGATTTTCGGCACCAAGATCTTTATCACCTGGGGTGAGCACGACATGGCCGAAAACATCATCCACCTGGTGCTGGCCCGCGTGCAGGGCGCACCCGAAGGCGTGAAGGGCATCAGCCTGTTTGTTTGCCCGAAGTTCCTGGTCAACAAGGACGGATCCTTGGGCGCGCGCAACGACGTGCACTGCGTCTCCATTGAACACAAGATGGGCATCAAGGCCAGCCCGACCGCCGTGCTGCAGTTTGGCGACCACGGTGGCGCCGTTGGCTACCTGGTCGGCCAGGAAAACCGCGGTCTGGAATACATGTTCATCATGATGAACGCCGCCCGCTATGGCGTGGGCGTGCAGGGCATTGCCATTGCCGAGCGCGCCTACCAGAAGGCCGCCACCTTCGCCCGTGAGCGCGTGCAAAGTCGTCCGGTGGATGGTTCGCTGCCGGCCGCCGCGCCCATCATTCACCACCCCGATGTGCGCCGCATGCTGATGACGATGCGCGCCTACACCGAGGGTTGCCGTGCCATGGCCAGCGTGGCAGCAAGCGCCTATGACGCTGCCCACAACCACCCCGATGCCGAGGTGCGCAAGGTCAACCAGACCTTCTACGAATTCATGGTGCCCTTGGTCAAGGGCTACAGCACCGAGATGAGCCTGGAGGTCACCTCCCTGGGCGTGCAGGTGCATGGTGGTATGGGTTTCATTGAGGAAACCGGTGCCGCCCAGTACTACCGCGACGCCAAGATCCTGACCATCTACGAAGGCACGACCGCCATCCAGGCCAATGACCTGGTGGGCCGCAAGACCTCGCGCGATGGTGGCCAGAACGCCAAGGCGCTGGCTGCGCAGATCGAAGGCACCGAAGCCGAACTGATCAATAGCGGCACACCCGACGCGCTGGCCGTGGCCAAGCGACTGAAGGCCGCACGCGAAGCCTTCATCGACGTGGTGAATTTCGTCGCCGGCAACACCAAGGCCAGCCCGAACGCCGTGTTTGCCGGCAGCGTACCCTACCTGATGCTGGCCGGCAACCTGATGGCCGGCTGGCAGATGGCGCGTGCCCTGTTGGTGGCACAGGAGCAGATCGCTGCCGGTACCGACGTGCCCTTCATGCGGGCCAAGATCACCACCGCGCGCTTCTACGCCGACCACCTGCTGGTCAAGGCGCCCGGCGTGCGTGACAGCATCGTCGAAGGCGCCGACAGCGTGACGGCCCTGCCGCTGGACGCGTTCTGATCATGACCCGCACACTGCCCGGCGCGCTGGCGCATGTTCCGTTCCCGGTCATCGGCTCGCCGCTGTTCATCATCAGCAACCCCAAGCTGGTCATTGCCCAGTGCATCGCCGGCGTGGTGGGCTCCATGCCCGCGCTGAATGCGCGCCCGGCCGAGCAGCTGGAAGAGTGGTTGATCGAGATCACCGAGGGCCTAGCCGCCTACAACGCGGCCCATCCGACCAAGCCGGCTGCTCCGTTTGCGATCAACCAGATCGTGCATAAGAGCAATGACCGCCTGGAGCATGACATGGCGATGTGCGTCAAGTACAAGGTGCCGATCATCATTACCAGCTTGGGTGCGCGCGAGGACATCAACGCCGCCGCCCACAGTTACGGCGGCGTGGTGCTGCATGACATCATCAACAACAAGCACGCCCGCAAGGCCATTGAGAAGGGTGCCGACGGCCTGATTGCCGTGGCAGCCGGGGCTGGCGGCCACGCGGGTACCAAGAGCCCGTTCGCGCTGGTGCAGGAAATTCGCCAATGGTTTAACGGCCCCTTGGCACTCAGCGGCTCCATCTCCACTGGCGACGCCGTGCTGGCAGCCCAGGCGCTGGGCGCGGACTTTGCCTACATCGGCTCGGCCTTCATCGCCACCGAGGAAGCCCGCGCCGCAGAGGCCTACAAGCAGGCCATCGTGCAGGGCAACTCGGACGACATCGTCTACAGCAACCTGTTCACCGGCGTGCACGGCAACTACCTGGCGCCCAGCATCCGCGCGGCCGGTCTGGACCCCGAAAACCTGCCGGTCAGCGACCCCAGCAAGATGAGCTTTGGCAGTGGCGGCGCGGCCAAGGCCTGGAAGGAAATCTGGGGCTGCGGCCAGGGTATTGGCGTCATCAACAAGGTGCAGGGCGCGGCCGAATTCGTGGCCCAGCTCAAGCGGGAATACGCCGCTGCCCGCGCGCGGTTGGCCCAGTGAGGCAGGGTGGTCTCGTGGGCCAGTCCATTGGTTCGCCGAGGTTCTGCGGGTAAATCGACTTGTAGCCCTCGTGCAATATGCGCAAGCAGCTATCAATTCAGGAGTGATGGGTGTGCTTGCTGATTAAGTCACCAAGCCCATCGCAGGCAGGTAGGGCATCAGCGACTGGTCATAGGCTTGGGGGTGCACTTCTCGTAGCCGGTCGTTGAGTGCGGGCTCCAATGCGGGCTTGCCTGGCGCCAACCTACTTCGATACCGACTCTGAGCTATCCGCAGCGACCCGCAAAAAACTGGCAAAGCGCGGCATACCCGCATCTGTCAGCCCCCGAAACCGGTAGGTCACCACGCTCCCCACGGGTGGCGGGTTGCGGCGCTGCGCATCCGACAGGCCCGTGCCGATCTTGAAACGCACGCCGCTTGCTGCGGCATTGCCGCTGGCCACGCTTTCTACCAGCAAGGCGCCCACCATGCCGGCGTACTTGCCGCGCCCGATCTGGTGGCCCAGCACGCGGGCTTCGGCGTCCTCATGCGGCTTCACCTTCAGCAAGTCGTCGTTGCGAGCTGCGGTGTACAGCGACGCGCCCCGGTGCAGTACCAATCCCTCGCCACCGGCTTTCACCACGCGGTGCATCTGCGCCAGCAGGGCGGCATGGGTCGTGGCACGGGTTTGCGCCACGGCCACAACCCACGGCTGGTGGATCTGGGCCACTGCGGCGCTTAATGCCGTGATGCGCTCCGTGAAAGGGCCGCCGTGCGCGGGTATGTCAAACACCATGAAGTGCATACCCTGCCAGGCCGCGTCATCCGGCGTCTGCTGGCGCACGGTGGAACTGGCCCTGGCAAACTGGCCGCGCCCTGCCCACAGTTCACCGTCCAGTGGTGTGCTGGGCCAGTCTGCAGTGAACCAGGCTGGGGCCTGGACGCGCTCACCGCCGCGGGTCAGCAGTTGCTGGCCGTCCCAATAACCGCGCACGCCGTCGTATTTCTCGCTGACCCAGTAGTCAGCCAGGTCGACGCCGAGGCGGTAGACCTTGGCCAGCATCAGGGCCGGCGCGCCGGGGGCGGGCGTTTGGGCGACAGCGGGCTTGCCCGTCCATCCCAACAGACATAGTAAACAAGCCAGTCCGAAGAGAAGGCGGTTCAAACGCGAAGGCAGGTGCATAAGTTTGTCTCCTGAGGCTGCCCGTCGGCAATCCTCAAAATGTCGTCTTGGTTCATTTGCGTTGGGATCGAGCTGGAAACCAGCCGCATGGTGTCAAAGAAGCGTTGCCACCAATGTGCAACCTGACTGCCGGCCACCATTTTCGCCAGATTCAACTCACGGGTTCCCGTCGATGCGACGATTTCGCGTCTTCCGAACACGGGCCGCAAAATTGCAGGTACTGCGATACGCAGGACGTAAATGCCCGATGGGCGTCGAAAGAGGTTTTGCATGGCACACCTTTGTATGAGTGTGCTGTAGCAGAGCCTGAAATCGGTGATTTAGTCTTTTAAATCAACGAGTTGAAGAGACGTGGAGCGGGTGATGGGAATCGAACCCACGTTATTTGCTTGGGAAGCAAGAGTCCTGCCATTGAACGACACCCGCAGACTGGCTGTATTCTAGCCAGTTGGGGACAGCGCCTTGCCGCGCTACGGTCTGTCCCGCAAGGTCATTACTTCTGGATGTCGCCAATGCAGAGGTACTTCACTTCCACGTAGTCATCCATGCCGAAGTGCGAGCCCTCGCGGCCCAGGCCGGATTGCTTCACGCCGCCAAAGGGCACGTGCTCGGTGGCCAGGATGCCGACGTTGATGCCCACCATGCCGTACTCCAGCGCCTCGCCGACGCGGTAGATGCGGCCGATGTCGCGGCTGTAGAAGTAGCTGGCCAGGCCAAACTCGGTGGCGTTGGCGGCATCAATGGCTTCTTGCTCGGTGGTGAACTTGAACACCGGGGCGAAGGGGCCAAAGGTTTCCTCGCGGGCGCACAGCATGTCGGCCGTGGCATTGGCCACCACGGTGGGTTCGAAGAATTGGCCGGAACCCAAGTGGACCAAGCGCTTGCCGCCCACCAACACGCGGCCACCCTTGGCCAGCGCGTCGTCGACGTGGCGCTGCACCTTCTCCAGCGCGGCTTCCTCGATCAGCGGGCCCTGGTTGACGCCGTCCGCAAAGCCGTTGCCGACCTTGGCGGTGGCCACCTTGGCGGCGAACTTCTGCACGAACTGGTCGTAGACACCTTCCTGCACGTAGAAGCGGTTGGTGCAGACGCAGGTCTGGCCGGCGTTGCGGTACTTGCTGGCAAAGGCGCCTTCTACCGCCGAGTCGATGTCGGCGTCGTCAAACACGATGAAGGGCGCGTTGCCGCCCAGTTCCAGCGATAGCTTCTTGACCGTGGGCGCGCTTTGCGCCATCAGGATGCGGCCCACTTCGGTGGAACCTGTGAAGCTGATGTGGCGCACCACGCTGCTTTCGCACAGCACCTTGCCAATGGCAATGGAATTGGCGCTGTCGGCGCTGAGCATGTTCAGCACACCGGCGGGGATGCCGGCGCGCACGGCCAACTCGGCGGCGGCCAGAGCCGTCAGCGGCGTCAGCTCGGCCGGCTTGATGATGACCGGGCAGCCGGCGGCCAGGGCGGGCGCCACCTTGCGGGTGATCATGGCCAGCGGGAAGTTCCAGGGCGTGATCGCCGCGCACACGCCGATGGGTTGCTTCAACACCATCAGGCGGCGGTTGTTGTCGAACTGGGGCAGGGTCTCACCGTTGACGCGCTTGGCTTCCTCGGCAAACCACTCGACGAAGCTGGCGCCGTAGGCGACCTCGCCCTTGGCCTCGGCCAGCGGCTTGCCCTGCTCGGCGGTCATCAGGCGGCCCAGGTCGTCCTGGTTGGCCATCAGCAGGTCATACCACTTGCGCAGGATGATGCTGCGCTCCTTGGCCGTCTTGGCCTTCCAGGCCGGCCAGGCGGCGTTGGCGGCGGCTATTGCCGCCTCAGCGTCGACCGCGCCCAGGTTGGCCACGTCGGCCAGCTTCTCGCCGGTGGCGGGGTCGAGCACGTCAAAGCGGCTAGGACCGGAGCCCCCTGCGGTAGGCGCCTTGATCCACTGGCCGTTGATGAGGCCGTCGGTCTTCAGCAGGCTGGGGTCCTTGAGCAGGGAGAGAGGCGATGCAGACATGGTTTGCTCCTAAGCTTATAAACAAAATCGGGCTCTAGCCCTCGTGGAATATGCGTAAAAAGCTATCAAAACGATAGCGTATCACGGCGAATCAACGGATCGGAACCCCGGGCAGGATGCACAACATTTCAAACAGCAGGTTGGCGCCCAGCAGCGCGGTGTTGCCCGATGGGTCGTAGGGCGGCGAAACTTCCACCAGATCCGCGCCCACGATATTAAGCCCGCGGCAGCCGCGCACGATCTCCAGCGCCTGCGGTACCGTAAGGCCCCCTATCTCTGGCGTTCCGGTGCCGCCCGCATAGGCGGGATCGATGCCGTCGATGTCGAAACTGAGGTAACACGGCATGTCACCAACGTGTCTTCTGATGCGCTCCATCAGGGGCGCCAGCGACTGGTACCAGACCTCGTGCGCCGGCACGAGGGTGAAACCCTGGCTGCGCGGCCAGTCAAAGTCGTCGGATGCGTAGCCGGTGCCGCGCAGGCCGATCTGGTAAACCTTGTCGCAGGCCAGCAAGCCTTCCTCCACGGCGCGGCGAAACGGCGTGCCGTGGGCAATGCTTTCGCCAAACATGTCTTCGTTCACGTCGGCATGCGCGTCCACGTGGACCAGCGCCACCGGACCGTGCTTCTTGGCCATGGCGCGCAGGATGGGCAGGGCAATGGTGTGGTCGCCGCCCAAGGTGAGTGGGATGCAGTCGCTGGCCAGCACTTCATCAAAGAAGTCGGTGATGATGGGCAGCGATTTGGCCAGCGAGTAGGTGTTGATCGGCACGTCGCCCAGGTCGGCCACCTGCAGGGCATCGAACGGCGCCGCGCCGGTGGCCATGTTGTAGGGGCGCAGCAGGCAGGACTCGGCGCGGATCTGGCGCGGGCCGAAGCGCGCGCCGGGCCGGTGGCTGGTGCCGGTGTCCAGCGGAATGCCGATGAAGGCCGCGTTGAGCCCCTGTGCCGACGTGACCACCGGCAGGCGCATCATGCTGGCGATGCCGCCAAAGCGCGGCATGGCATTGCCCGACAGGGGCTGGTTCTTGACCGGCATGGGTTCTCCTTGGGGCTTTAGCGGCGGCGCCCGCGCAGCCACTCCAGGCCCAGCATCAGCGTCGTGGTGAAGATGATCAGCAGCGTGGCCACCGCGGCAATGGTGGGCGAGATGTTTTCGCGGATGCCGGTGAACATCTGGCGCGGTAGCGTGACCTGCGTGGGGCCGGCAATGAACAGCGTCACCACCACCTCGTCAAACGAGGTGGCAAAGGCGAACAGACCACCCGAAATCACGCCCGGCGCAATGATGGGCAGCGTGACGCGGAAGAAGGTCTCCAGCGGACCGGCGCCCAGGCTCAAGCTTGCCCGCACCAGGTTGTGGTTGAAGCCCTGCAGCGTGGCCAGCACGGTGGTCAGCACAAACGGCGCGCCCAGCGCGGCATGCACCAGCACCAGACCGGTGTAGGTGTCGGCCAGGCCGATCTTGGAGAAGAACAGATAGGTGCTGACGCCGACCACCACGATGGGCACCACCATGGGCGAGATCAACAGGCTCATCAGCATGCTCTTGCCCAGGAAATTGACACGCGCCAGGCCGACGGCCGCCATGGTTCCCAGCACCGTGGCCAATAGCGTGGCCAGGGGGGCGACGATGAAGCTATTGCGCGTGGCGCGGGCCCAGTCGTCGGAGGAAAACAGGTTGTCGTACCACTGCAGCGACCAGCCCGGAATCGGGTAGGCCAGGAAAGAGCTGTTGCTGAACGACAACGGGATGATGACCAGGATCGGCAGCAGCAGGAACAGCAGCACGCCAATGCACAGCGCGCGCAGGCCATACCAGCCCAGCTTGTCGAGCCAGGTGGCGTAGGCGGGAAAAACGGGAAACATCGCGGAAAACATGGTGGCTTACCCCAGGCTCAATTCGGACTTGACCACCTTGCGGTAGACGCCATACAGCGCCAGCGTGGTGAACAACAGCACGGCACCCAGCGCGCAGGCCATGCCCCAGTTGACGTTGACGTTGGTGTACTGGGCGATGTAGTAGCTCAGCATCTGGTCGTCGGCGCCACCCAGCAGGGCCGGTGTCACGTAGTAGCCAATGCTCAGGATGAACACCAACAGGCCACCGGCGCCAACGCCCGGGTAGGTCTGCGGCACGTACACCTTGAAGAAGGCCGCCAGGGGTGATGATCCCAGCGACACGGCGGCACGCAGGTAGGTCGGCGGCACGGATTTCATGACGCTGTACAGCGGCAGGATCATGAAGGGCAGCAGGATGTGCACCATCGCAATCACCACGCCCAGGCGGTTGAACAGCAGGGCCAGCGGTTCGTCGATCAGACCCACGCCCATCAGCGCGCGGTTGACCAGGCCGTTGGATTGCAGCAGCACGATCCAGGCCGCCACGCGCACCAGGATCGAGGTCCAGAACGGCACCAGCACCAGGATCATGCACATATTGGCCTGGCGTGCCGACAAGGTTGACAGCCAGTACGCCAGCGGGTAGCCCAGCAGCAGCGCGAACAGGGTCACCACGGCGCTGATCTTGAAGGTGCGCAGCAGGATGCGGCCAAAGGCGGCGGCATCGTCGGGCACGTGGATGATGTCGCCCTGCGCGTTGCGCTGCAGGTCGACGGCGGCCAGCAGGTAGTCGGGCGTCCAGCGCTCGCTGTTCTTGGCGATGGCCTGCCAGTAGCTGACGTCGTCCCAGCGCGGGTCGACGCGCAGCATGTGCTGGCGCACCTGCTGGGCAGACAGTTTGGAGTCAAAGGGCAGGGCGCGGTAGGTGTTCATCACCAGGGAGCGCGCGCCGCTGACTTCGCTGTTGAGCCGGCGCGCCAGGGCGCCGGCGTCGGATTGTTCCTGGATGCCGGCCAGGTCCTGGGCCACCGCGGCATAGGCCGCATCCGGTGGCGGGGACTGGCGGTCCCATTGGGCCAGTGCGGCGCCGGTGCGTCCCAGTGTGTTGGCCACTTCCGGGTTCTCCACCGCGCGCATCAGCAGCGCGGCGATGGGAACCAGGAAGATCACCACCAGGAACACCAGCAAGGGCAGGGTGAGCGAGATCGAGAACAGGCGCTTGCGCCGTTCGGCCCGTTTCAACTGGCTCGCCAGGTTGGCGGGCAATGCGCCAGTCGCTGGCAGGGCGGTGGCGGGCAGGGCGGTCGTGGACGATTGCATTGCGATCTCGTGTTCAGCTCACATTACTGGGCGGCCCAGGCGGCAAAGCGCTTTTCCAGAGCCTCGCCCTGGTCGGCCCAGAAGCCCACGTTGAACTGCAGCGCGGTCCTGGCGTTGGCCGGCGACGTGGGCAACAGGGCCAGGGTCTTGGCGTCCAGCTTGGTCAGGGCCTTGGTGTTGGTCGGGCCGTAGGAGATCAGCTTGGCGTATTCGCTTTGCTCATTGGCGCTGCTGGCCATGGCGATGTATTTCAGCGCCGCGTCGTGGTTCTTGCTGCCCTTGGGCATGACCCAGTAGTCCAGGTCATAGATGCCGCCGGTCCACGTGATGGCCAGGTTCTTGCCTTCGCGCTGGGCAGCGTCGATACGGCCGTTGTAGACGGTGGTCAGCGCCACGTCACCGGCCACCAGGAACTGGGGCGGCTGCGCGCCGGCTTCCCACCACTGGATGCTGGGTTTCAGTTCCGTCATCTTCTTGAAGGCGCGATCCGCGCCGTCCTTGGTGGCCAGCATCTTGTACACGTCCTGCACGGCCACGCCGTCGGCCATCAACGCGAATTCCAGGTTGTAGCGGGCGCCCTTGCGCATGCCGCGCTTGCCGGGGATTTTCTTGGTGTCCCAGAAATCGGCCCAGGTCACGGGAGCGGTCTTGATCTTGTCGGCGTTGTAGGCCATCACGGTGGACCAGACAAACGCGCCCAGGCCGCACTCATGCACGGCGGCGGGGGTGAAGTCGGCCTTGTCGCCGATCTTGCTGTAGTCCAGCTTTTCAAACAGGCCTTCGTCGCAGCCGCGGGTCACGTCCGGGCTTTCCACCTCCACCACGTCCCAGGTCACGTTCTTGGCTTCGACCATGGCCTTGATCTTGGCCTGCTCGCCGTTGTATTCCACGCCGACGATCTTGCTGCCGGAGGCTTTTTCATAGGGCTCGAAATAGGCCTTCTTCTGGGCATTGCCATTGGCGCCGCCAAAGTTGACCACGGTGAGCTGGTTGTCCGCCAGGACGGCAAAGGACGCCAGGACCGTGGCGGCGGCGACGACGATGGGTTTGAGTTTCATGGGTTGTCTCCTGAAGAATGGTTGTAAGGATGTTGATGAATGCAAGCGCGTCAGCGGTAGACGCGCAGATGCTCGGGAGGCAAGTGCAGCCACAGGGCCTGGCCCGGTTGCGGCACTTCAATGCTGGAGAGGGGAATCTTCACCGTGGCTTCTGCCTGGTCCTGCAGGGCGCAGCGCAGACGCAGGTGGTCGCCAAAATAGATCACGTCGGCCAGCACGGCGCGGATGCTGTTCTCGCAGGGCTTGGCATCCACCGTGTGGACCACGATGCGCTCGGGGCGCGCGCAGGCCTGGATGGCGGTTCCGGTGTGCACGGCGTTCACGTTGAGTCCATTGAGCAGCGCGCCGCAGGGCAGGCGCACCTCGCATTGTTCGTCGCCGGTGGTAGTGACGGTGCCGTTGAACACCGTGTTGTCACCGACGAAGTTGGCCACGAAGCGGTTGACCGGGGACTCATACAGCTCGGTCACCACGTCGATCTGCTGGATGGCGCCGTCACTGAACACGGCCACGCGGTCGGACATGGTCAGGGCCTCGGACTGGTCGTGGGTCACGTAGACAAAGGTCAGGCCCAACTGGCGGTGCAGTTCCTTGAGCTCGATCTGCATGTGCTCGCGCAACTGCTTGTCCAGCGCGCCCAGCGGCTCGTCCATCAGCACCAGTTGCGGGTCGAACACCAGGGCGCGGGCCAGCGCCACGCGCTGCTGCTGGCCGCCCGACATTTGGGCCGGGTAGCGGCTGCCCATGCCGCCCATTTGCACCATCTCCAGCGCGCGCTTGACCTTGATGTCGCGGTCCTTGGCCAGCACCTTGCGCACCATCAGCGGGTAGGCCACGTTTTCGGCCACCGTCATGTGCGGGAACAGCGCGTAGTTCTGGAACACCATGCCGAAGTTGCGCTTGTGCGGCGGCGTGCGGGTGATGGGCGTGCCGCCCAGGAATATTTCACCAGCGGTGGGCGATTCAAACCCGGCCAGCATCATCAAGGTGGTGGTCTTGCCCGAGCCCGAGGGCCCCAGCAGAGACAGGAATTCCCCGGTCTGGATTTCCAGGTTCAGATCGCGCACCACGAGGGCATTGCCGTCGTAGGTCTTCTGGACCCCCGCAAACTTCACAAGCGCATTGGTTGCCATGGCTATCCGTGCATCAGGAGTGGGGTTACGCCGTTTGGGCCGCGGCCAGGGACGCCTCGATGATGGCCAGGCCTTCGTCGATCAGCGCATCGCTGGCCGTCAACGGCACCAGGATGCGCACCACGTTGCCATGGCTGCCGCAGGACAGCAGCACCAGCCCGCGCTGGATGGCTTGCGCGCACAGGCGCTTGGTCAGGTCGGCGTCGGGCTGGTTCAGGTCGCCGTTCTTGCACAGTTCGATGGCCACCATGGCGCCCAGGCCGCGCACGTCGCCAATGGCGGAATTTTTGGCCGCCATGGCCTGCAGGCGCGCCGTCAGGCGCGCGCCCACGTCGCGGCTGCGTTGCAGCAGGTTGTCCTGTTGGAACACGTCCAGCACGGCCAGCGCCGAGGCACAGGCCAGCGGGTTGCCGGCGTAGGTGCCGCCCAGGCCACCCACGGCGGCAGCGTCCATGATCTCGGCCTTGCCGATGATGGCCGACAGCGGCATGCCGCCGGCCAGCGATTTCGCCATGGTGATCACGTCGGGAGCCACGTCCCACTGCTCGCACGCCAGGAAGGTGCCCGTGCGCCCGGCGCCGGTCTGCACCTCGTCGGCGATCAGCACGATGCCGTGCTGATCGCACAGGGCGCGCAGGCGGCGGGCGAATTCGGGCGGGGCGATGTAGAAGCCACCTTCGCCCTGCACCGGCTCCAGGATGATGGCCGCCACGCGGGACGGTTCCACGTCGTACTTGAACAGGGCTTCAATGGAGGCGATGGCGTCGTCAATGCTCACGCCATGCTGGGCGCAGGGGAACTTGGCGTGGTAGACCTCGGCCGGGAACGGGCCAAAGCCCGCCTTGTAGGGCGCGACCTTGCCGGTCAGTGCCATGCCCATCATGGTGCGGCCATGAAAAGCGCCGCCAAAGGCGATGACGCCCGAGCGCTTGGTGTAGGCGCGCGCCACCTTGATGGCGTTCTCCACCGCCTCGGCGCCGGTGGTCATGAGGAAGCTCTTTTTGGCGAAGTTGCCGGGTGCCAGGGCGTTGAGCTTTTCCGCCAGTTCGACATAGGGCTCATAGGCCAGCACCTGGAAGCAGGTGTGGGTGAAGCGGCCCAGTTGCTCGGTGATGGCCTTGACCAGGGCGGGGTTGCGGTGGCCGGTGTTGAGCACGGCAATGCCGCCAGCAAAGTCGATGTAGCGGCGGCCCTCCACGTCCCACACTTCGGCGTTTTCGGCACGGTCCACGAAGATTTCGAAAGCCTGGCCCAGGCCGGTGGGCAGGGCGGCGCGGCGGCGGGCCATCAGGGCGGCGTTTTTGAGGTTGGATTCGCGTTGCATGGTCGTAAGGTTCTGTGTCGTTGGAGAAAAAAGGCCCGAGGGCCACTTGCCGCGCAACTGTAGACCCCGATGGGCGCAGCTACCATATACACACAGTGGCGGTTGGCGGGTGTACTGTGCAGTTGCGGCGTCCACTACATAGAAACCCTAGTTAACCTGGGGTCATGACTACCATGTTTTCTCTGAATCTGGACGGCAGCACCCCCTTGGTGCAGCAAATCGTGGATGGTTTTCGTCAGCTGGTTGACGAAGGCGGTCTGCGCGCGGGGTCCAAGGCCCCGTCCATCCGCCAGTTTGCCCATGCCCACAACGTCAGTGTCTATACCGTGGTGGATGCCTATGACCGCCTGGTGGCGCAGGGCTACTTCGCGTCGCGCCCGCACCAGGGCTTTTTTGTCAAACACCGGCAGGTGTCCGCCCTGGTCTCGTCCGGTGGCGGGCCCAACTTCAGCTTTGACTCGATGTGGTACCTGCGACGCATCTTCGAGAACCGGGCGTTGCGGCTCAAGCCCGGCTGCGGCTGGATGCCCGGCGAGTGGCTGTTCGCCGAGGGGGTGCGGCGCAGCCTGCGCGCGCTGGCCAATGACAACGTGGACCTGGGTGGTTATGGCGAGCCCAAGGGCTACCTGCCGCTGCGCCAGCTGGTGCGCGACCTGCTGGCCGAGCAGGAAATCGCGGTCACGTCCGAGCACGTGCTGCTGACCCACGGCTCCAGCCAGGCCATGGACCTGGCGGCGCGCCGCCTGGTGCGCCCGGGCGACGCGGTGCTGGTGGACGACCCTGGTTACCCCAATCTCTTGTTCTCGCTGCGCTTTCTGGGTGCGCGCCTGCTGGGCGTGCCGCGCACGCCCGGTGGTTACGACCTGGCCACGCTGGAGCGCCTGATCGTGGAGCACAAGCCCAAGGTGTTCTTCACCCAGCCGCGACTGCAAAGCCCGACCGGCTCGATTGCCCAATTGGCGCACCTGCACCGGGTGGTCCATCTGGCCGACAAATACGACTTTGTGATCGTGGAGAACGACATTTATGCCGACCTGGACCCGGAGCCGCGCCCCTCGCTGGCCAGCCTGGATCAGCTCAACCGGGTGGTCTATATCAGCAGCTTCTCCAAGACCATCTCGCCCAATATCCGTGTCGGCTTTTTGGCCGCCAACCCGGACCTGCTGGAGGACCTGGCCCAGTTGAAGATGATTTCCGGCCTGACATCCTCCGAATTCAATGAGCGCCTGGCCTATGGGGCGCTGAGCGACGGCCGCTGGCGCAAACACCTCAAGGGCCTGCGCGAGCGCCTGGCGCGCGCCCACGAACACGCGGCGGCGGGCCTGCTGAAAATGGGTTACGAGCTGTTCTCCGAGCCCAAGGCCGGTCTCTTCCTGTGGGCGCGCCACCCGGACCTGCCCAATGCCACTGAGCTGGCCTACAAGGCCGGCGAGCACGACATTTTGCTGGGGCCGGGTGCCCTGTTCAGCCTGGATTTGGGCGCAAGCCCCTGGATGCGCTTCAACGTGGCGTTCTGTGAAGACCCGGCTGTGTTTGCCTTCCTGCAGGCCCAGCGCGACGCTAACCGCACGGGCGCCGAGGCGCCGCAGGGCGGGCGATAATAGGCGGTTGTATTGAAACCCGCACCAAGTAGCACTGTCATGACCCAAACCACCATGAATGTCGCCGACATTCGCAAGACCTTTCTCGATTTTTTTGAATCCAAAGGCCACACCGTGGTCGAAAGCAGCCCGCTGGTGCCGGGCAATGACCCCACGCTGATGTTCACCAACTCCGGCATGGTGCAGTTCAAGGACGTGTTCCTGGGCCATGACAAGCGCTCCTACGTGCGCGCCGCCTCGGTGCAGGCCTGCCTGCGCGCCGGCGGCAAGCACAATGACCTGGAAAACGTGGGCTACACCGCGCGCCACCACACCTTCTTCGAGATGCTGGGCAACTGGAGCTTTGGCGATTACTTCAAGCGCGAATCCCTGATGTGGGCCTGGGAGCTGCTGACCGAGGTCTACAAGTTGCCCAAGGACAAGCTCTGGGCCACCGTTTACATCGACGATGACGAGGCCTATGCCGTGTGGACGCAGGACATCGGCCTGCCGCCCGAGCGCGTGGTGCGCATCGGCGACAACAAGGGCGCCAAGTACGCCTCCGACAACTTCTGGATGATGGCCGACACCGGCCCCTGCGGCCCGTGCTCCGAAATCTTCTACGACCACGGCCCCGAGATCGCCGGCGGCCCTCCCGGCAGCCCGGATCAGGACGGCGACCGCTACATCGAGATCTGGAACAACGTGTTCATGCAGTTCGACATGCAGCCAGACGGTTCCGTCAAGCCGCTGCCCGCGCCCTGCGTGGACACCGGCATGGGCCTGGAGCGCTTGGCCGCCATCCTGCAGCACGTGCACAGCAACTACGAGATCGATCTGTTCGACAAGCTGATCAAGGCCGCGTCCCGTGAAACCGGCTGCACCGACCTGCAGAACAAGAGCCTGCGCGTGATTGCCGACCACATCCGCGCCACCGCCTTCCTGGTCAGCGACGGTGTGCTGCCCGGCAACGAAGGCCGCGGCTACGTGCAGCGCCGCATCGTGCGCCGCGCCATCCGCCACGGCTACAAGCTGGGCCAGAAGACCCCGTTTTTTCACAAGCTGGTGGCCGATCTGGTCGCCGTCATGGGCGACGCCTACCCCAAGCTGGCGCAACAGCAGCAGCGCATTACCGATGTGCTGCGCATGGAAGAAGAGCGCTTCTTCGAAACGCTGGCAACCGGCATGGAAATTCTGGACACGGCCCTGGCCGGTGGCGCCACGGTGCTGCCGGGTGATGTGGCCTTCAAGCTGCACGACACCTATGGCTTCCCGCTCGATCTGTCGGCCGATGTGTGCCGCGAGCGCGAGGTCTCGGTGGACGAAACCGGCTTCAACGCCGCCATGGAGGCGCAAAAGGCCAAGGGCCGCGCCGCCGGCAAGTTCAAGATGGACCGCGCGCTCGAATACGATGCCCACGGCAACGCCTTTGTCGGCTATGACCATTTCACGTTTGCTACCAATATCGTAGCGCTCTACGCAGACGGTGTGAGGGCTGAGGAGCTGAAAGAGGGGCAGTCGGGGGTTGTGGTGCTGGACACCACGCCGTTCTATGCCGAGAGCGGCGGCCAGGTAGGTGACCAGGGCGCCATCTTCTGCGACCACGCCCTGTTCATGGTCGAGGACACGCAAAAGATCAAGGCCGATGTCTACGGCCACCACGGCAAGGTCACCACCGGTAGCCTGAAGGTGGGCGATCTGGTTCAGGGCCACGTGGACGCGACGCTGCGTGCATCGACCATGCGCAACCACTCGGCCACCCACCTGATGCACAAGGCCCTGCGCGAGGTGCTGGGCGAGCACGTGCAGCAAAAGGGCAGCTTGGTGACGCCGGAGCGCACGCGCTTCGACTTTGCGCACAACGCGCCGGTCACCGACGAGCAGATCCACGAGATTGAGTTCCGCGTCAACGCCGAAATCCTGAAGAATGCCGCCACCCAGGCGCGCGTCATGGACATCGAATCCGCGCAGAAGACCGGCGCCATGATGCTGTTTGGCGAGAAGTACGGTGAAACGGTGCGCGTGCTCGACATCGGCACCAGCCGCGAACTGTGCGGCGGCACCCACGTGGGGCGCACCGGTGACATTGGCCTGTTCAAGGTGGTGGGCGAGAGCGGCGTGGCCGCCGGCGTGCGCCGCATCGAGGCCGTCACCGGCCAGAATGCGCTGACCTATCTGCAGAACCTGGAAGACACCGTGGGTGCGGCTTCCAGCACACTGAAGGCCCCGGTCGCCGAGCTGACCGACAAGCTGGGCCACGTTCTGGACCACGTCAAGGCGCTGGAAAAGGAAGTGGCTGCACTCAAGGGCAAGTTGGCCTCCGCCCAGGGCGACGAAATGCTCAGCCAGGCGGTGGACATCAACGGCGTCAAGCTGCTGGTGGCCAAGCTGGACGGTGCCGACGTCAAGACCCTGCGCGAAACCATGGACAAGCTGAAGGACAAGCTCAAGACCGCCGTCATCGTGCTGGGCGTGGTCGATGGTGAGAAGGTGCAGATCGCCGTGGGCGTGACCACCGACACCACCGCCAAGGTCAAGGCCGGTGAGTTGGTGAACTTTGTCGCCGCACAAGTCGGCGGCAAAGGCGGCGGCAAGGCTGACATGGCCATGGCCGGCGGCACCGAGCCGGCCAAGCTGGCGGCTGCGCTGGCCAGCGTGCAGGGCTGGGTGGCCAGCAAGCTGTAGTTTGCTATAAAAAGCGTAGCTGACTACGCAGTGTTGACGAGGGCTATGGGCGTTTTATAGCGCCCGTTCCCACAGCCGTCGAGCCAGCGCCCGCACCTCGGTATCGGCGGCCTGTTCGGTCGCATCCGGTGCCAGACGGGTTTCGATCAGGCGCACCAGCGTCTCCCGGTGCGGCAGCACCGGGCCAAAGAAGCGGACCTGCTCGCGCGTCGCCAGCAGCAGCGTCGGAAAGTTCTCCACCTCAATCGGGTCCACCAGCTCGGACTCGTCTTCGACGTCGACCCACAGGAAACCGGCGCTCGGGAACTGGGTCTGAAGTTGGTCAAACAGGGGCTGGTACTCACGGCAGGTGCCACACCAGTCGGCGCACAGGCAGGCGACCAGCATCTCGGTGGGCGATGGGGTATTGGGGGTCTGCATGCCCCAATGATCGCAGAACTATGCCCCCACGTTCGCCCACTGCATGGGGCTCTCTGCCCCCCGAGGGGGCGCGTTTCTCCTAGGGGCGGCCCTGCGGTGAAACCTATTGCATGACCTAAATCAAGAACGTGTTTCCCCAAAGGGGCACATTTCGGATTCTGGGATTGCGTTTCATCTTCAAGCGCGTAAGGTCCCGGGGAGACGAAAGGAATCCAACATGTTCCAGGTACGTATCCATGGGCGGGGCGGGCAGGGCGTCGTGACCGGCGCCGAGATGCTGTCCATCGCGGCCTTTGAGGGCGGACGCCACGCCCAGGCCTTTCCCAGCTTCGGCTCCGAGCGCACCGGCGCCCCGGTGGTGGCGTTTTGCCGCATGGACGACAAGGAGATCCGGCTGCGCGAGCCCATCATGGAGCCCGACGCGCTGATCATCCAGGACCCGACGCTGCTGCACCAGGTGGACGTGTTCAGCGGCCTCAAGAAGGATGGCTACATCCTGATCAACACCACCAAGACCTTTGAGCAACTGGGCCTGGGTGAATTCGTGAAATGGTTCCAGCCGGACCATTTGCTGACAGTTCCGGCGACTGAGCTGGCGATGAAGCATGTGGGGCGCCCGGTGCCCAATGTGCCGCTGCTGGGCGCCTTTGCTGCGCTGGGTGGGTTGATCTCGCTGGAAGCCGTTCAAAAGGCCATCCAGCAAAAATTTCACGGCAAGGTGGCGCAGGGCAATATCGATGCCGCTTGCGAGGCCTATGCAATCGTCATGGAACAGGAACGCTCGGCGCAGGAGGCCCCCCATGCTTGAACAATGCGAAGGCTCGCATGCCGTGGCGCGTGCGGTGGCGCTGAGTCGCCCCGAGGTCATCTGCGCCTACCCGATTTCCCCGCAGACCCACATCGTCGAGGGTCTGGGCGAGATGGTGAAGTCGGGCAAGCTGGAACGCTGCGAATTCATCAATGTGGAGTCCGAATTTGCCGCCCTGAGCGTGGCCATTGGCGCGTCGGCTGCCGGGGCACGCGCCTACACGGCCACGGCCAGCCAGGGCCTGCTGTTCATGGCCGAAGCGGTGTACAACGCCTCGGGCCTGGGCCTGCCGATCGTGATGACGGTGGCCAACCGCGCCATTGGCGCGCCGATCAACATCTGGAACGACCACACCGACAGCATGTCGATGCGCGACGCCGGTTGGATCCAGATCTTTGCCGAGACCAACCAGGAGGCGCTGGACCTGCACATCCAGGCCTTTCGCATGGCCGAGGAACTGTCGCTGCCGGTCATGGTGTGCATGGATGGCTTCATCCTGACCCACGCCTATGAGCGCATCGATATCCCGGAGCACGCACAGGTGGACCGCTATCTGCCGCCCTATGAGCCGCGCCAGGTGTTGGACCCGAATGAGCCGGTGACGATTGGCGCCATGGTCGGGCCGGAGGCCTTTACCGAAGTGCGCTACCTGGCCCACGCCAAGCAGTTGCAGGCACTGGACCTGTTGCCGGAACTGGCCCGGGAGTTCCTGCAAGTATTCGGTCGCGATTCGGGTGGCCTGGTCAAACCCTACCAACTCGACGATGCCGAAACCATCGTCATCGCACTGGGCTCGGTGCTGGGCACGATCAAGGACACGGTGGACGACCTGCGCTCTGAGGGCGTCAAGATTGGCGTGCTGGGCATCACGTCGTTCCGCCCATTCCCCATCGAGGCGATTCGCGCGGTGACGGGCCACGCCAAGCGCATTGTCGTGATCGAGAAGTGCTTTGCCGTGGGCATCGGCGGCATCGTCTCGCGCGATGTGCGCAGCGCCGTGCAAAGCCGCCCGCAGCCGGTGTATGCGGTGGTGGCCGGGCTGGGTGGCCGCGCCATCACCAAATCGTCGCTGCATAAGATGCTGTCGCAGGCGATTGTCGACAAGTTGGAGCTGCTGACCTTCCTGGACCTGGACTGGGGAATCGTCAACCGCGTGCTGGAACGCGAGAAGCAGCAGCGCCGCTCTGGCCCCGTGGCCGAGGGCATTTTGCGCGACATCGGCACCGTGTCTTCAAAGATAGGCTGACATCATGGACCAACAAACCGTCGTCAAGTTCTACCAGACCGGCACCTTCACCGTCGGTAACCGCCTGCTGGCGGCCGACCAGCGCAGCGTGCAGGCCAACACCGCGCGCAACAACTCGCTGAACTCCGGCCACCGCGCCTGTCAGGGCTGTGGTGAGGCGCTGGGTGCCCGCTATGCCATCGACGCCGCGATGCAGGCCACCAAAGGCCAACTGATTGCCGCCAATGCCACCGGCTGCCTGGAGGTGTTCTCCACGCCGTACCCGGAAACATCGTGGCAGATGCCGTGGATCCACTCGCTATTCGGCAACACGGCCGCCGTGGCCACCGGCATTGCCGCCGCCATGCGCGTCAAGGGTCGCAGCGATGTGCGCGTCGTGGCCCAGGGGGGTGACGGCGGTACCACCGACATCGGCTTTGGCTGCCTGTCCGGCATGTTCGAGCGCAACGACGATGTGCTCTACATCTGCTACGACAACGAGGCCTACATGAACACCGGCGTGCAGCGCTCCAGCGCGACGCCACCGGCGGCACGCACGGCGACGACGATGCCGGTCGGCCCCAACCCCGGCAATGTGTTTGGCCAGGGCAAGAACTTGCCGCAGATCGCCATGGCGCACGAGATCCCCTATGTGGCCACCGCCACGGTGGCCGATCTGCGCGACCTGGAATACAAAGTGACGAAGGCCATGTCGATGCACGGCGCGCGCTACATCCACATCTTTGTGCCCTGTCCGCTGGGATGGGGAGCGGCCTCGCACGACACCATCCGACTGGCGCGCCTCGCGCACGAGAGCGGTTTCTTCCCGGTGTACGAGGCCAAGCGGGGCGAGGTGACGGGCTCGTCAAAGATCCGCCACCAGGTGCCGGTGGAAGACTTCCTGCGGCCGCAAAAGCGCTTTGCCCATCTGTTTGGCAAGGAGCCTGATACCGCCACCATCGCCCGCCTGCAAGCCATGGCCGATCGCAATATCCGCCGCTATGCCCAGTTGGGCACAGCCGCCTGAGCCGGCAAGGAGACCACCATGCAAAAACCCTTTGCCATCACGCTCGATGTCGGGTCATCGCTAGCCAACCACACCGGTTCCTGGCGCAATTCCCGTCCGGTCTATCTCGACAGGCTTCCTCCCTGCAACCACCAGTGCCCGGCCGGCGAAAACATCCAGGCCTGGCTGTTTCATGCCGAATCCGGCGACTACGAGCAGGCCTGGCGTACGCTGGTGGAGGACAACCCGTTTCCCGCCATCATGGGCCGCGTCTGCTACCACACGTGTGAAGGAGCGTGCAACCGCGGCAAGCTCGATGCGCCGGTGGGCATCAACTCGGTCGAGCATTTTTTGGGTGACCAGGCAATTGCCAAGGGCTGGAAGTTTGTTCCTCCCGCACAGGCCAGCGGCAAGAAGGTGCTAGTCGTCGGTGCCGGGCCGTCGGGTCTGTCCGCGGCCTACCACTTGGCCCGCATGGGCCACCAGGTCACGGTGCAGGAGGCCGGCCCGCTGCCCGGCGGCATGATGCGCTTTGGCATTCCGCAGTACCGCCTGCCGCGCACGGTGCTGGATGCCGAGGTGCAACGCATCGTCGACTTGGGTGTGCGCATTGAATATGGCGTCAAGGTGTCCAACGTGCTGGAGTCGCAGCAGCAGGGCGGCTTTGATGCGGTATTCCTAGCGGTCGGCGCCCACATCGCCAAGCGTGCCTTCATCCCCGCAGGCGACTCGGCCAAGGTGCTGGATGCCGTCTCGGTGCTGCGCTCAATGGAGGGTGAAGACAAACCCATGCTGGGCCGCCGCGTGGTGGTCTACGGCGGCGGCAACACCGCCATCGACGTGGCGCGCACCGCCAAGCGCCTGGGCGCAACCGAGGCCATCATCGTCTACCGGCGCAACCGCGAGAAGATGCCCGCGCATGACTTTGAGGTGGAAGAGGCCTTGCAGGAAGGCGTGCTGATCAAATGGCTGTCCACCATCAAGCAGGCCGGCGAGTCATCCATCACGGTCGAGAAGATGGCGTTGGACGACAAGGGCTTCCCCCAACCGACGGGAGAGTTCGAGACGCTGGAGGCCGACTCCGTGGTGCTGGCCCTTGGGCAGGACGTGGACCTGTTGCTGATCGACGGTGTGCCAGGCCTGGTGGTGGAAGACGGCGTGGTCAAGGTCGATGCCAACATGATGACCGGCCACGCCGGCATCTTTGCCGGCGGCGACATGGTGCCCGCCGAGCGCAATGTCACGGTGGCCATCGGTCACGGCAAAAAGGCCGCGCGCAATATCGACGCGTGGCTGAAGGGCAGTACCTACACCCCGGCCGAGAAGCATGAAATTGCCAGTTATGACACGCTCAACACCTGGTACTACAGTGACGCACCCAAGACCATGCGGCCCATGCTGGACATCATCCGCCGCAAGTCCACCTTTGAAGAGGTGCAAGGCGGTCTGGACGAGACCAATGCGCTGTTCGAGGCGCGGCGCTGCCTGTCCTGCGGGAACTGCTTCGAGTGCGACAACTGCTACGGCGTGTGCCCGGACAACGCGGTGACCAAGCACGGGCCGGGCAAGGGCTTCGATTTCAAGTACGACTATTGCAAGGGTTGCGGCATGTGCGTGGCCGAGTGCCCCTGTGGGGCCATCAAAATGGTTCCTGAAGACATTTGAAAGTCACAAGACTTGCAGATAATCAAGAATTTGCGCTGGAGTTTGCATGCCCCCTTCACCCATTCGCCGTATCGCCATCTGTACCGGCGGCGGTGATGCACCGGGCCTCAATGCGGTGATCCGCTCGGTGGTGGTCGCCGCCATCAACCGGGGCTGGGAGTGCTACGGCATCCGCGACGGTTTCAATGGCATCCTGTTTCCCGAGCGCTATGTCGAAGGCGGCGTCGTGCGCCTGACGCGCGAGCGCGTGCACGACATCGGCCACCTGGGCGGAACCATGCTGGGGACCACCAACAAGGGTAACCCCATCCATTTTCCGACCCGCATGCCTGACGGTTCGATCCATGAGATCGACCGTTCCGATGAAATTCTTCAGTACTTTGCCCTGAAGGAAATCGATGCGCTGGTGTCGGTCGGAGGCGACGGCTCCCTGACGATTGCCGACGCGCTGCACAAGAAGGGTCTGCGCGTGGTGGGCGTGCCCAAGACCATCGACAATGACCTGGACAAGACCATGACCACCTTCGGTTTCGACACGGCGGTGGCCTTTGCCACCGAGTGTCTGGACCGCCTGCACAGCACGGCCGAGAGCCACCAGCGTGTGATGGTGGTGGAGGTGATGGGGCGCTACGCCGGCTGGATTGCGCTGCACAGCGGCATTGCTGGCAACGCGCACGCCATTCTGATGCCGGAAATCCCGTTTGATCTGGACCGCGTGGCGGACCACATTCACCACCGTGACGCCAATGGGCACCTGTATTCCGTGGTGGTGGTGGCCGAAGGCGCTGCACCCCGGGATGGCCACACCGAGCTGCAGGCCCCCGCTGAGATCGGCCACGCCGAGCGGCTGGGCGGTATCGGCGAACGCGTGGCCAAGGCCCTGCAGGAGCGCACCGGCAAGGACACCCGCGTGGTGGTGCTGGGCCATCTGTTGCGCGGTGGCAGCCCCACCGCGTTTGACCGTCTGGCCGCCATGCGCTTTGGTGCAGCGGCGGTCCGCGCACTGGACGAAGGCCTCACGGGCGTCATGGTTGCGCTGGCGTTCCCGAATGTGAATTACATTGCACTGGAAGAGGTAGCCGGCCGCATGAAGGCGGTGCCCATGGACAGTGACACCCTGCAAACCGCGCGCGATCTGGGCATTTGCCTGGGGGACTGAATCCCGCACCGCGTCTTTCAATGAATTACCTGGAGAACAATAAACATGAACACCCTTTCCCCTGCCGAACAGGCCCTGCGCGAAGCCGCCCGTGAGTACCACCGCCTGCCCACCCGCGGCAAGATTTCCGTCACACCCACCAAGCCGCTGTCCAACCAGCGTGATCTGTCGCTGGCCTATTCGCCCGGCGTGGCCTACCCCTGCCTGGACATTCAGGCCGATCCATCCCTGGCGGCCGAATACACCTCCCGCGCCAATCTGGTGGGCGTCATCACTAACGGCACCGCCGTGCTGGGCCTGGGCAATATCGGACCGCTGGCTGGTAAACCTGTGATGGAGGGCAAGGGCTGTCTGTTCAAGACATTTGCCGGCGTGGACGTGTTCGACATCGAACTGGCCGAGAACGACCCGGACAAACTGGTGGAAATCATCGCCGCCATGGAGCCTACCCTGGGCGGCATCAACCTGGAAGACATCAAGGCGCCCGAGTGCTTTTACATCGAGAAGAAGCTCAGCGACCGCATGAACATCCCCGTGTTCCATGACGATCAGCACGGCACGGCCATCATCTCCAGCGCGGCCCTGCTCAACGGCCTGGAACTGGTGGGCAAGCGCATTGAAGACGTCAAGGTGGCCGTATCGGGCGCCGGCGCGGCTGCGCTGGCCTGCCTGGGCGTGATGGTGGGCCTGGGCATACGCGTGGAAAACGTGTTTGCCTGCGATTCCAAGGGCGTGATTTTTGAGGGCCGCCCTGGTGGCTACGATGAATCCAAGGCGCGCTTTGCGCAGAAGACCGATGCGCGCACGCTGGCCGATGTGGTCAAGGGCGCCGACGTGTTCCTGGGCTGCTCCACCGCCGGTGTGCTGACGCAGGACATGGTCAAGACCATGGCCGACAAACCCATCATCCTGGCACTGGCCAACCCCGAGCCGGAAATCCGCCCCGAACTGGCCAAGGCCGTGCGCCCGGACTGCATCATCGCCACCGGCCGCTCGGACTACCCGAATCAGGTCAACAACGTTCTGTGCTTCCCCTACATCTTCCGTGGCGCGCTGGACTGCGGCGCCACCAAGATCACCGAGGCCATGAAGCTGGCCTGCGTACGCCAGATCGCCGATCTGGCCAAGGCCGACATCAGCGAGGAAGTGGCCAATGCCTATGCCGGCAAGGAACTGGTTTTTGGCTCCGACTACCTGATCCCGACACCGTTTGATTCGCGCCTGATCCTGCGCATTGCCCCGGCCGTTGCACAGGCGGCAGCGGATTCCGGCGTGGCGGCCCGACCGATCCAGGACATGGAGGCGTATCGCCAGCAGTTATCCCGCTTTGTCTACCAGACCGGCATGTTCATGCGCCCGGTGTTCAGCGCTGCCAAGGCGGTCAAGCCGGCGGCCAAGCGCGTGGCCTATGCCGAAGGGGAGGATGACCGTGTGCTGCGTGCCGCCCAGGTGGCGGTGGACGAGGGGCTGGCGCGCCCCATTCTGATCGGTCGCCCCGCCGTGATCCAGGCGCGTCTGGAAAAAGCCGGTTTACGCATCCAGCTCGGGCGTGACGTGGATTGCGTCAACCCCGAAGACGACCCGCGCTTCCGCCAGTATTGGGAGCTGTACCACAAGCTGATGGGCCGCCACGGCGTGACGCAGGAGGCCGCCAAGGCCGCCGTGCGCCGCTCCAACACGACGATTGCCGCGCTGTCCGTCAAGTTGGGCCACGCCGACGCCATGCTCTGTGGCATGGTGGGCCGCTTCGATACGCACCTGCAGCATGTGCGCGACATCATTGGCCTGCGCGCCGACGCCCCCGGCATGGCCGCGATGAATGCGCTGATGCTGGAGAAATATGCGATGTTCATTGCCGACACCTATGTGAACGAAGACCCGACTGCCGAGCAACTGGCCAGCATCGCACTGATGGCCGCGCAGGAGGTCAGCCGCTTTGGCGTGCCGCCCAAGGTGGCCTTCCTGTCGCACTCGAACTTTGGCTCATCGGACCGTCCTTCGGCCCGCAAGATGCGCCTGGCGCGCGAACTGTTTGCCAAGATGGCGCCCGACATCGAGTGTGATGGTGAGATGCAGGGCGATGCAGCTTTGTCCGAGACCGTGCGGCGCTCGGCGTTGGCTGACACTACGCTGTTGGGGGAGGCTAATTTGCTGATCTGCCCGAATTTGGACTCGGCGAATATTCTGTTCAATGTGCTGAAGATGACTGCGGGCAATGGCGTGACGGTCGGGCCCATCCTGCTGGGTGCCGCTGCGTCGGCGCACATCCTCACGCCATCGGCCACGGTGCGCCGGGTGGTCAACATGACGGCGCTGGCGGTGGCGAATGCTTCGGCCTTCGCATAGAGGCATTTTGAGGCTGCAGCCCTCGTGAAATATGCGTAGGTCGCTACTTATTTTGTAGCGTTTGTGGCAGGGTTTGGGGCATTGGCCCCCGCCTCATACTGTCAAAAGGCCCAGAAGTCGGCGGGCGCCAATACCCCAAACCCTGCGGATGGCGTGTTGGCTGGAGAGGAGGGGCACAAGCTTGTGTTTTGGGCCGTGGTGGGGCGCACGCGAGTGACAGCTTTCTGGAAGCCAATCGAGTCGCTTGTAAGGAGCCTCCGGTCGACTTCGCTTCCGTGCCCGAAAGCGGTCAGTCGACCACACTCTGAATGCTTGTTGTGTTGGTCAATACGAGGTTCGTGAATCACAATAACTACTTCGTGCTGTAAGTCTTGTAGGCTTGGTTGGACACCACATAACGTGACCCGCGTGCGCCCTATCAACAGGGGAAAGACTATTGCATGATGGCGGGGAGGACGATCACACTGCCATCGAAATTGCGGCGCCGAAGAGCGCCAGCAGCAACGGCGCGCCTAAGGTTAGCCCGTAAGGCTGCTCAGGTAGCCGGCCAATTCGCTAGCCGGCATCGGGCGGGCAAAGAAATAGCCTTGCATTTCGTCGCAATGCAAAGCACGCAACAGCTCGACGGTTTCGCGGTTCTCGACGCCCTCAGCAATGATTCTCAAATTCAGACTCTGCCCCATCTGGATGATGGCACGCACAATAACGGCATCGTTTGGATCGGTCGTCAGATCTGTAATAAAGGACCGATCGATTTTCAGCTTGTCAACGTCGAAGCGTTTTAGATACGCTAGGCTCGAGTAACCAGTGCCAAAATCGTCGATCGACAGTTTGATGCCTAGGCGCTTCAGGCGCTTCACGCTGGCTAACACGCTTTCCACGTTCTGAATCAAGATTGATTCAGTGATTTCCAGCTCAAGGCATGCCGGGTCATGGCCTGATTGTTCCAATGCACCGAGGATCGTCTGCTCAATCGCCTTGTCGCTGCGTTTGAACTGCGCCGCTGACAAGTTGACGGCGATCACTAGTGCAGGAAGGCCCGCGTTTTTCCACAGTACCCCCTGGCGGCACGCCTCATGCAACACCCATTCACCCATGGGGACGATCAACCCGCTGTCTTCGGCTGCGGCAATGAAGCGGGCTGGCGGTAGCAGGCCAAGCTCGGGGTGCTGCCAGCGGATCAGCGCTTCAACACCGATCACAGCGCCCGTGACCAACTCGATTTGCGGCTGGTAGTGAAGGACAAATTCGTTTTTCTCTAACGCTTTGCGTAAGCCATTTCTGACCGTGAGATGTTCAACCGCCTCGGTGTTCATTTGCACGTCATAGAAACGGTAGGTGTTGCGCCCCGCCGCTTTGGCCCGGTACATGGCCATGTCGGCCATTTTTGCCAGCAAGTCAAAGCTGTTGCCGTCGTCTGGATATATCGCGATGCCGATGGAAACCGAGGTATTAAGTTCCTGCCCCTCGTACTCAAACGGAGCGGCAACTTGACTCAGCATCTTTGTCAGCACGGGGTTTACGTCATCTGGGCTAGCGATGTTGGACAGGATGATGAGAAATTCGTCGCCGCCTTGTCGGCTGATCGTATCGGTGTCGCGCACACAATCGGCAATGCGGGTGGCAATTTCCTTGAGAAGGAGGTCACCGACTTGATGTCCGAGTGAATCGTTGATGGCTTTGAAATTGTCAAGATCGAGGTAAAGCAAGGCAATCCTCGTCTGGCAGCGTAGCGCATAGGCCTCCTCTAGCCGGAATCGTTCAAGCGCTAGAGCACGGTTGGGCAACCCAGTGAGGGCATCATGCAAGGCCAAAAAGAGTACTTTCTTTTCCGCCTGCTTGCGCTCGGTGACATCGGAAAAAATCCAAACACTGCTATCTTGCGGGTGCTGCGGGTCAACCGCCTGCACCGACAGGTCTGCCCAAAATAGCGAGCCATCGGGTCGAGACATTTGCCGGGTTTCCGAGTAATGCTTCCCGTTCCGGAACGCTTGGTCAGCGCGTTGCCAGATAGCTTCAAACCTGTCTGATCCGTCAAACAAGGCGCTCATTGAGGTTCCGATTAGAGCGCCTGCGGTGCAGGAAAAAATCTCTTCCAATCGGCGGTTGCAGTCAATGACTATCTGATTGCGCAGTACGGCAATCCCGACTAAGACGTTGTCAAGAACCGCTTCTTTTTCCGCCACAAGAATCCGGGAATTCGTCTCGCTCGCCAGCAGTTCGGATTCGGTCTGCCGGCGCACACTGATGTCTGAAAAGGTGACCACTGCACCGATCACCTGCTGGTCCTGCCGTTGCGGGTAGGACCAATATTCGACCGGAAAGCAGGTGCCGTCGGCTCGCATGAAATCCTCGTCTTCTACATGGACGCCATTGCAGCCTTGGCTCATGGCCGTTATCACTTGACTGTTTTCCTGCAAGATCAGCTTGCGGATGTCCTGGCCTAGCAGGGCAACCTCCCCGGCGTAGCCGAGCAATCTGGTGGCCGTGGGATTGCAAAAAGTGCAGATGCCTAGGGTGTCGATACCAAAAATCCCGGCGCCAGCAGAATTGAGCAATAAGCGGATTTGTTCATCTGCCTCGGTGCGCGCGCGCCAGGACCGAAGTAGGGTTAATGCACCGAGCCCGGACATAAGAAAGAAGCCCAGCGCCAGTGCCACCAGCTTGAAAACCTCGTGCCACCAGTTGGCAAACACATCGTCGGTGGAGAAACCGACCAGCGTGATAAGGGGATAGCTGGCAACAGACTGGTAAGAAAAGAATCTCTCAACGTTGTCTCCTCCCGCAGGGGCAACATAGCTGCCTCCGCCCGGACTGGCGGCAATCATGCTGCGAAAGCGATCCGAAACTTTGGCTTGTCCCATTAGATCGCCCGACGGGGACCTCGCCAACACGTCAAAATTACGGCTGGCATCGCCGCGCAGGACCGCAACCCCATGAGGACCGGTTTCGATCGCAGCGAGCTGTTTCTCGAACCACTCCAGCGTTACTGGTGCATACCCGACGCCATCAAAGCGGCCATCCGGGAGCCGAATCGCACGGGCGAAGACCAGCACCCATTTGCCGCTTATTTTTCCCTTGACCGATTGGGAGAGCACCAGGCCAAGGTTCGGGTTGGTACTCAAGGCGGCATAGTAATCACGGTCGGTGATGGAAATTCCCGCTGGCAAGGTGAGATCAGAGCCATGCACGACTTCACCGTGAACATCGGCAATGCGCAAGCTATCGAGCATTGGCAAGCGTTCTTTTTGGCGCCGCAAAAAGTCGGCGATGGCTCGCTGATCCATCGGCCCCGAATTGCGCTGGCGCATGTATTCGTCAGCCACGGTTTTTAACCCGAGATCAATTCGTTCAATGTCGCCGGCAATACTTTGGGAAAGCAGACGATTCAGATTGCGGACCGTTATTTCAGCCCGCTCCTGATATAGCCGGTGGCTGTAGTCCAAAAAGACCCCAGTCAACGCGAAGACCATAATATTGACCACGACAAGCACTGCGACCATGCGTCGTATTGGCGGAACCAAAAATGAAGTAACCCGCCTGAACATTTCAATCCTTGATCTGCTGCCGAAGTTCTCGCGCGTGCTTTTCTATGTGATGGACTTAGTTTATTGTCGCGTCACTCTCTACGATTTGGATTATCAACCGCATGAAGCCGAGTATGGCAGAGGTAGCGGGTGTCGAGGCGATTCGCAACTTTGGAAATACTGCACAGCTGACTTTGATCAGCGGCGTTTCTGTGCCCTTATGTAGAGGCCCCAGTAATGCAGAGGGACAGTGGCGGCCATGCGTTTGGCAGTCACATCCGCCTGGATCACATGGCCACATCCTCTACATAATCACAGCGCCTTTAGGAAATCCAGCAGAGAGTCAGGTGCCTTGTACCGGCGAATCTTTGCGCCGGGTTCTTGCATTCTGGCTAGCGCCCGATCCTTCATGGCCAAATCGGCTTCCACATGGTGGTGCGTTGTTGTCGTGCTCTCGTGACCGAGCCATAGGGCAATGACGCTGATGTCCACACCGGACTGCAGTAGGTGCATGGCAGTTGTGTGCCGAATCGTGTGAGGCGAGATGTGGCGCGTGACCAAATCGGGATTTGTCTTGGCGGCAGCATTGACCGCCAAATTCAAGCGTCTGTTGACGTTGTCTCGCTTCATCGCCTCACCCTCGCGGTTGGGCAGCAAGGGTGATCTTGCGTCAAGTTGGGGATTGGCCTTTTGCCACGCTCGAATCTCGCTGACCGTTGAATGCCAAAGTGGGACCGTGCGCTGCTTGCGCCCCTTTCCATGCAGGTGAACGCAAGCTGCAGCACTCAAAACCACATCGGCAATCCGCACGCCAATGATCTCGGAAACACGTGCTCCCGTGTTGTAGAGCAGTCCCAACAGAAGATGATCGCGCTGACTGGTCCAACAACCGCCTGGCTTCCCGATGACGGCCAGCATCTCATCACGCGACAAGAATCCAAGCATGGGCCTCTCGAAGCGCTTCATCGGTACGCCCAGTGCCCGCTCAATGACATGCAGTGACGAGATGTCGCGGTGTGCTGCGAACTTCAAGAACGTTCGTAAAGCGGCAAGGCGGGTATTGCGACTTCGCACAGCGTTGTGGCGTTCATGCTCCAGGTAGTCGAGAAACCCCAGTAAGAACTCAGGCGTGATGTCTGCCAACGTAAGTCCTGCTGGAGATTTGGCGAACTTCACCTGCGCAAAGTCCAGCAACAGCATGAACGTGTCACGGTAGGACGCTACTGTGCATGGACTCAAAGCCCGGTGTTGGGTCACCACAGATGGTGCGATAACCAAAGTAAGTGCGCAATGCCGATGCCAGGCTCATGGCATTGGAGACGCTGCCCAGGAGGTCAAGCTGTATCGCGATGAATTTGCGCAAATCCTCGGGCTGTAGTTTGGTAAAAACCAGCTCTTCTCCGGCAAACTTGTGCAGCAGCAGTCTCTGAATCCAACACAGGCGCCCACGACGTGTTGCTTCACTCAGCATGTGTTCGTCAAAGCGGCGGAGCTCGTCTGGAATGGGGCCAACTGCAGGCGAGACTTCGGCGGCCGCGCCGCATTTGCGAAGAATGACCATGAGATGCCTAAGCGAGTTGCGGTGTTTGCTTGGATCACTGACTGCCGGTAGCGGGCACGAACAGTGTGACAGGTGAACGTTCAAAAATTGCTGGAGCAACTGCTCATCCAACAATGACACCGGCAGCGCGCACTGCGTCATCCATCTGGCAAAGTGGGCAACACCCAAGAAATGGCTCCTTGTTGTCTGCGCGCTGTAGCCGCCATCGGCCAGGTGTGCAGCGAACGCATCCAAATGTGGTGCCAGTGGGCTGCTGAGAAGCCAGGTTTGGGACCCGGCAGGAAGTGAGGCAATAAAACCCATGATGATCTCCAGTAGTGGAGTCATCCATTCAATCCGTCGCGGAAATTATGTCGACCTTACCGAAGCCGTCTACACCCAGCCGCCAGTACTGACGCGCCAATCGGTCAACCAACACCAGAATCTCTACATAAATGGAGCCTCTGCATAAGTGCCCAAAGCTGAAGTTGACGCGACAAAGTTGCCCACCCGCAAGCCGACTAACTTGTAGCCTCGAACACTGCGGAAATTCTCCTCAGAGAAGATAGGCCAAGTGCTTGCGCAGCCGGGCCATGTCGTTGCCAATGTTCGGCGCCTTCAACACGTCATGGCTGGAGAACGATGGCAGTATTTCCATACCGCAAAACTTGTAGTTGGCTGTGTTGAGGATGAACACATCGTCTACGGACCGATCACCGAACAGGTTCTGATTCGCATCGCTGAATGCCGCAGCAGGTGCATTCCATGTCAGCGACATCATGTATTTGCGACCCTGCAACAAACCACCCGAGCCATATTGCCGCGACGAATCTTCACGGGTACGACCGTCACCGTTGATGAACACGCCCTTCACCATGCCGGCCGTAAAGACCTCATCGACGTACTTCTTGTAGATCCATGGCATGCCGAACCAGTACACCGGCGACTGTAGGATGATGACATCGGCCCATAGGTGGTTCTGAACCTCGGTTTCAACGTCATAACCCTGCTCGATGTGTGTATGCCGTACCTCGAATTCGCGCGACTCCAACTCTTCGTGAATGACGCAGGCCATGGCCTTGTTGAGCCCGCCTGTCGAGATGCCCTCGTAGAACTGGTGGGCGTGGATGATCAATGCTTTTTTCACAATTTTTCCTTGGAACAACCTCACCATGAGGTGCTGAATGGGTGGAGTGGTTGTGACTGTAGGTCGATAGACTGGAAAGAAAAAGCAATGAATACTCGTTACCTTGTGAAGCTAAACTTCAAGGTATGAAACTCAATCAACTCGATGGGCTAGTGGCCTTTTGGAAAGTCGCTGAACATCGCGGGTTTTCGTCCGCCGCAGCTGCACTGGAGGTTTCACCTTCCGCGCTCAGCCAGGCGATTCGGCAGTTGGAAGCCAGGTTGGGTGTGCGCCTATTGAATCGGACCACGCGCAGCGTTAGCTTGACCGAGGCGGGTGAAGCCTATCTGTCGAAGATCGGCCCCGCTTTAAGCGATGTGCTCAACGCATCAGAAGAGTTGAATGCCCTTCAGGGGCGTCCATCCGGGGTGCTACGCATCAACGCGGCACGCATCTCAATTGCGATGGTGCTGCAACCTCTGCTGGCTGGATTTTTGAAGGCCTACCCCGAAGTAAAAATAGAGCTGTCCAACGATGAGGGATATGTTGACATCGTGGAACGTGGGTTCGATGCCGGCATTCGTTTAGGTGAAAGTGTTCAAAAAGACATGATTGCCATTCCACTGGGAGGACCTGTCTCTGTTGCCGTCGTGGGCTCACCGGCATATTTCAAGAAGAAACCTGTGCCGAAGCATCCATCGGAACTGGCGGAGCACAACTGCGTTCGATTTCGGTTTTCAGGCAGTGGAGCCATTTACAAATGGGAGTTCAAGGCGAATGACCATATCGTCGAATACGATATCGGCGGCAATCTCACCATCAGCGACTCATTGTTTTCTGTGGATGCCGCCATAGATGGTGTTGGATTGGCCTACACATTCGAGCAACTCACACTCCCACACATACGATCCAAGAAGTTGACGCGTGTGCTTGGGGAGTTCTCACCGACCTTTCCTGGGTTTTACTTGTACTACCCCAGCAGAAGGCAACAGTCATCCAAGTTGAAGGCCTTCGTGGACTACGCCTTGAATCACGCTGGAAATAGATGAATTTCTGCCATATCGCGGTCAGTCGTAAATTTCCGCTGATGGTCTATAACGGGTCTAGCGGCGACCAATTGCACTCCTGGAAACCCGGCATTTGTTAGCTCACAAAAATAGCGCACCTGACGGCCGACATTGCCAGACATCAGCAGCGTGCCCGAAAGCCGTCCTTACCGCGGAGCTAAAGCTGACAGCCAATTTGAAGATGCCTTGGCCTGGTTTCAAAAAATTCCTAATCAAGGCTCGATGGCGTCATTGCAGGCGTTCGAACACCTTGACGGCACAACCAGCGAAATGAAAGGCTTTGGCTGGAACTCGAGCTCGTGCAATCACGATCCGGTGAATTTCGGCAGGCGCCCGTCTATGAACGATGCGATCCCTTCCTTGCAATCCGCGGACTTCGCGCTCCGGATCAATAGGCGATGCTCCAGGTCAAGATGCGTCTTAAGATCATGTGCAAAGGCTCTGTCACACAGTTCCTTGACGCGCCCGTAGGACGAACTCGGTCCACTGGCGAGTTCCTGCGCCAGGCTATCGACAGCAGTTGCAAGCTCATGGACCGGGAGCACTTGGTCGACAATCCCGAGGCGCAGGCAGTCGTCTGCCGACAAGGCACGGTTGCGCATGAAGATTTCCTTGGCTTTGGCCGCGCCGACTCGCCGTGTCAGGAAGTAAGACGCCCCCATGTCAGGTGAGAGTCCGATTGCGCAGTAGCCTCCTCGTAATTTGACGGTATCAGAGGCCAGGACAAAATCGGCGCACAGAGCAAACCCTATTCCAGCGCCGCCCAAGGGGCCATTGACGGCGCTAATGACTGGAATCGGCAAGGTCGCCAAGGTGTGGAACAAGGGATGCGCAAATTGAAGTATTTCATCTACCAGACGGTCCAGTGTTCCCTCATTTTCTAAGAACTCGGTGATATCTCCGCCCGCGTTGAAAAACTTTCCCTGCCCTGTGATAACCACCACGCGTACGTCCGACTGCGTCATCCGCTTGATTCCTTCCTCCATGTCGGATCGGACTGCCATTCCCATTGAATTAGCATGCTCCGGCCGATTGAAGGTAAGACGACCAATGCCGTTGTCCACGCTGCAGAGGATTGATTTATTCATATCTGTCTCCGGCGGACATCTCAGGATTTGCCATAACGTTTGACCAACAAGAACTTCTGTACTTTCCCCGTCGCCGTGCGGGGCAACGGTTCAGTCTGCAGCAGAATCTTCTTGGGAGTTTTGAATCCAGCCAATTGCTCCCGGCAGAGAGTGATGATCTGATCGGCATCTAGGATCTGGCCTGGTTTGGCGACCACCACGGCCGCCACGCCTTCACCCCATTTTTCATCCGGCAGGCCGATTACAGCGCACTCGGCAACACCTGGATGCATCAGGATCCGTTCCTCGACTTCGCCGGCGTGTACGTTCTGCCCACCGGTCACGATCAGGTCTTTGGTGCGACCGCTGATGAACAGGTAGCCTTCAGCGTTCAATCGGCCAAGGTCGCCGGTGTGCAGCCAGCCATTCTTGAAGGTTTCAGCCGTCTTGGCCGGGTTGTCGTGGTACATCGTGACCGTGCCGGGACTGCGTCCGACGATCTCGCCGATCTCTCCGGTTGGGACGGACTTGCCGTCAGGATCGACCACTCGCACCTCTGAAAACAGACAGGGCTGGCCCACAGATTCCGGATATCGTGCACGATCTTCTGGTGTGCTGACCACCAGCGCACCCGTTTCCTGCATACCGTAATACTCATATATCCGGGGACAAAGCCTTGCCTTGGTCGCTTCGCGGATGGGCGCAGGCAACAAAGAGCCCGCAAACACCAAGGTGCGCAATGAAGACAAATCGTAGTCAGGCAGACTGGGCAAACCGAGCAACATTGCCGCCATCGTCGGAACCAGATTGGTGATAGTCACGCGCTCGTCCTGAATCAGGCGAAGTGCAGTCTCAGGCTCAAAATTGGTCAGCACGTTGCGAATACCAAACATGACGGAGCCTGCTGCCCAGGCAAAGCCGACACGGCCGAACATGGGAAACACACTCAGCACCACATCCCTGCGCGACAGATCAAAGGCTGAAAGGAACGGGCCCATGGTGCTATTGTTGTACTGACTGATCTGATAGCACTTGGGCACACCGGTCGTGCCGGAAGTCAGGTTGAAGTAGTATGGGTCGGACTCCTGCACCTCGATATCGGGCTCAGTCGATGCGGATTGCGCCAGTAGACTTTCATAGTCCTGAGCCATCCCGGTCGCTCCGTCGCCAAATGAGATTTGGTGGGCCAGCAGTGGCAGATCGGTCTGAGTCAGGGTCAAGGTCGCCATGAAGCGACGCTCGGCAATCAGAGCTCTGGCACCTAATTCTTTCATCAAGCTGTTCATCTCGACGGGCGCGAGGCGATAGTTCAGCGGAATGCCGATAAGGCCGCTCTTGGCGAGTGCAAAGTAAATTTCGACGATCTCGACGCGATTGCTGCTGAGGAAAGCCACCACATCGCCCTTGCGCAATCCCATGCCGTACAAGCCATTAACGAGTCGATTGCAGCGCTCGTTGGTCTCGCTGAAACTGAACCGACGTTGTGTGCTGCTGCAGTAGAAAGCTTCCTGATTTGGATATCTGATCGCCGCCGTTGTCAACAGATTGCCAACAACCATCTTTCCCAAAGCACGTTCTGTCATCAAGCTCTCCTTCGTAGTTAGATTAATAGATGTCGGTTACGTAATTGCATTGCTTGCACGCAGCATCCCGATATCCGAATCCGAATATCCGAGTTCGTCAAGTACATCCAGCGTGTGCTGCCCCACTCGTGGCACCGGTCCGGCCACACCCGGCGTGCGACTAAAGCGTGGTGCCGGTGCCGGATGCGTGATGCCATCGGTTTCGATGAAGGTGCGACGCGCCACGTTGTGCCGATGTCTTGTTGCTTCGGCAAAGTCAAGCACCGGGGCGAAGCAGACATCGGTCCCTTCAAGCAGTTCGCACCATTGGTCTCTGCTGCGGGTCTTGAACAGAGCTTCCAGTTTGCTGCGCAGAACTGGCCATTCCCTTTGCGCCCACTGTTCCTTGAACGCAGGGTCATCAATGCCGCAGCGCTGCAGCAGCAGGGCGTAGAACTGCGGTTCGATCGCACCGATCGAAATAAACCTGCCGTCAGCGCAGGTGTAGCAGCCATAGAAGTGCGCGCCACCGTCAAGCATATTGGCCTCGCGTCGCGTTGACCACATGCCCGATTTCAGCAGCGCGTAGTACATGCTCGACAACGTCGAAACACCATCGCAAATAGCCGCATCGACGATCTGGCCCTGGCCCGAGCGACTAGTCTCCAACAAGGCGCTGACAATGCCAAACGCCAGCATCATGGCGCCGCCACCCATGTCGCCCACCAGATGCAGGGGTGGTGTTGGTGGCCGGTCTGCGTGCCCCATCGCATTGAGCGCCCCCGTGATCGCAATGTAGTTGAGGTCGTGCCCTGCGGTTTGCGCCAAGGGGCCAGTCTGACCCCAACCCGTCATGCGACCATATACCAGCCGGGGATTGCATTGCAGGCAGGACTCAGGTCCCAGTCCCAACCGCTCCATCACGCCGGGGCGCATGCCCTCGATCAAAGCGTCGGAGCGTTGGACCAGGCGCAGCACAACCTCGACCGACGCTGGATTCTTGAGATCAAGAATGATCGTACGTCGACCGCGGTCTACGATGCTGCCACCACCGCCCAGCACACCGGGCGTCTTGCGATCGATGCAGATCACTTCAGCTCCCATGTCGGCCAGCATCATCGCGCAAAAGGGGCCGGGTCCAATGCCGGCCATCTCGACAACTTTGAAACCAGTCAGAGGTCCTGCCATCTTGTTACCTCACTTGGCGGCCAGGCCCATGGACCGCGATATCAATTCCTTCATGATTTCGTTGGTGCCGCCATAAATACGCTGCGGTCGCGCGTCAGCGTAGGCCCGAGTGATCGGGTATTCCCACATATAGCCATAGCCGCCGAACAGTTGGACGCATTCATCCATCACCTTGCATTGAAGGTCACTGCACCAGTATTTCGCCATGCTCGCTGTCGCTACGTCGAGCTTGTTCAGCATCAGTTGTTCAATGCATTTGTCGACGAAAACGCGGGCGATCTGGACCTGGGTCTGCAATTCGGCCAGGGTGTGGCGCGTGTTCTGATAGGTCGAGACAGCCTGGCCAAATACCTTGCGCTCTTTAACGTAATCGACGGTCCAGTCAATCGCCGCCCGTGCGGCCGCCACACCGCTGATAGCGAGCTGCATGCGTTCCCATTGCAGTTCCTGCATTAGGCAGATGAAGCCCTTGTTTTCCTGAGGCTGACCGCCCAGCAGATTCTCCAGCGGTACCCGCACGTTGTTGAAAAACAACTCGGAGGTGTCTTGCGCCTTCATCCCCAATTTCTTCAGTCGCTTGCCTTTCTCAAAGCCCGGCATGCCGCGTTCGACCAGCAGCAGACTGGTGCCTTTGGCTCCCGCGGCGGGGTTCGTCTTGGCTACCACCACGACAATGTCAGCATGCCAGCCATTGGTGATGAAGGTCTTGCTGCCGTTAAGCAGGTAGAAGTCTCCATCTGCATCGCTTTGCCTGATGGCAGTGGCCTTGATGCCCTGCAAATCTGACCCTGCGGCGGGCTCGCTCATGGCGATCGCGCCCACCATTTCGGCGCTCGCCATCTTGGGCAGGTAGTTGAGTTTTTGCTCTTCGGTGCCGTAGTTCAGGATGTACTTCGCCACGATTTCACTGTGCAGACTCAGGCCCAGCAAACCGGCAAAGCCGGAATGGGCTATTTCCTCCATCTGCACGACGGAGTAGAGCTTGTCTGCACCTGTGCCCCCGTATTCCTCCGGAATCGACATGCAAAGAAAGCCGTTTTCGCCGGCCTTGCGCCAGAGTTCCCGATCTACATAGCCTTGGTCCTCCCATTGTTCATAGAACGGAGCGACTTCCTTTTGCAGAAATCGGGCAAAGCTGTCACGAAAGGCTGTGTGATCAGCATCAAAGAGCGTGCGTTCAATCATGATCTATCGGCCGGATTCATTCAAACCCACCGCCACACACCAGCACCTGACCTGAGACGTAATTGGACTCGGGGATGCAAAACAGGAAGACGGCGCCGGCGGCCTCTGCTGGTGTGCCGCCCCGGCCAAGGGGAATCACGGCCTCCATCTGCTTCATCAAACCCGGGTTGACACCAACCTTGATGGCGCGGCCCTCAATGTCGATCTTGGCATCGCCATCTGCGGTGGCTTCGGTCAGTCGCGTGTTGATCAGCCCAAACGCCACCGCGTTGACGTTGACCTTCATGCGTCCCCACTCCTTGGACAAGGCCTTGGTCAGGCCCAGCACACCCGCCTTGGCTGAAGAGTAGTTGGCCTGTCCAGCATTGCCGGAAGTGCCCGCGATCGAAGAAATGTTCACCACTTTGCGGAACACTTCCTGCCCCGCTTCCTGCTCGGCCTTGGAGAGTGCGCGGATCACCGGCTGTGCAGCGCGCAGTATGCGAAACGGCGCCGTCAGGTGACAATCCAGAATTGCGTACCACTGCTCATCGTTCATCTTCTGGATCACGTTGTCCCAGGTGTAGCCCGCGTTATTGATGATGATGTCGATGCCTTTGTAATGATCGACCGCGGTCTTGATCAGCCGCTCGGCAAAATCGGGGGCGGTCACGCTGCCGGGGCAGGCCACAGCCTCGCCTCCGCTTTGCTTGATCTCCTCGACCACCTGGTAGGCGACCTCTTTGTCGAGATCGTTCACCACCACCCGTGCACCCTCAGCGGCCAGTTTCAGTGCCACCTCGCGACCAATGCCGCGGCCGGAACCCGTAACCAGGGCGACTTTCCCCTCGACTTTCTTGCTCATGTTTTCTCTCCAATTTATTACCAGTAATGATTTATGCGGCAGGATTCAAGGCAGAGCGATCAGCGCTTCGCCGACCACCTTCTTGTCGCCGTATTGGTTGCAGGCCTGAATTTCGACGCGCACGCGGTGCTCGCCATCCTGTTCCAGCTTTTCGACGACACGACCGCTGCAGGTCACCTCGTTGTAGAGGTGTGTTATGCCGATGAAGCGAACATCGAGTTTGCGGATGAGGTGCTGGCTGACCCAGCCGGTCAATACGCGACTTAGCCAGGCCACGGTCAGCATGCCATGGCCAAACACGTCAGGCATGCCAGCCTTGCGTGCATAGTCGGTGTCAATGTGCAGGGGCACATGGTCACCCGAAGCACCAGCATATAAAGCTAGCATGGTGCGGTTCAGCGGTGGCAAGACCACGTTCGGCAGTTCGGCGCCAACTTGCACCGAATCGAATATTGGATTGCTCATTTCTTGCTGCCTCCCGGATTGCGAATGACGGTGGTGCACTTCATCTTGACCACGATCTGGTTCATCTGGTTGACGCCAGTGGTTTCTGTCACGAGGAACTCCAGTGCGCCGCCTTTCTTGTCATAGATGTCGGTGACGCGGGATTCGAAAGTAAGGCTGTCACCGGCGAAGGCCATCCCCAGGTATTCAAAGCTCTGCTCGCCGTGCAGGATGTTCTGCAGGTTGACACCAAGGTTGGTGATCCAGGAAGTCGGATCCGGATCATCAATCATCTGCAGGCAGAAGAAGTAGCTTGGAGGTACCGGCAGTGAGCGGTAGCCCGCTGCCTTGGCCGCGTCCTCGTCGGTGTAGACCGGGTTGGTTTCACCAGTCGCCTTGGCGAAAAAGCGCAGCCGCCCCTTTTCCACCTCGGTGGTGATGCGACCCAAAGTCCTTCCGATGTGGGATTTGTCGAGCATGGCGTCTCCTCAGACTTGACCGTACATCGTGACCACTGCGGCGCCACCCAGACCCAGGTTGTGCTGCAGCGCAATCCGGGCGCCGTTCACCTGAGTTCCTTCGGCGCTGCCACGCAACTGACGCGTCAGTTCAAAACATTGAGCCAGGCCGGTGGCACCCAGCGGGTGGCCTTTGGACAGCAGACCGCCAGAAGGGTTGGTGACGACCTTGCCACCATATGTGTTATCGCCGCTTTCAACAAAGCGCTCGGCGCCACCGACAGGGCAAAAGCCCAGACCTTCGTAAGTCAACAATTCATTCTGTGCAAAACAGTCATGCAACTCGCATACGTCCACGTCATCCGGTCCGACACCGGCCTGCTCATAGACTTTTTGGGCAGCCGCCGCCGTCATCTGGAAGCCCACCAGATCGATCATGGACCGGGACTCGAAGGAACTGCTGAAGTCGGTCGTCATGTTTTGCGCAAGTATCTGCACCCTGGGTGACAGCCCATGCTTTTGCGCAAAGGCTCGCGACACCAGAAGGGCTGCCGCACCACCGCAGGTCGGAGGGCAGGCCATCGTGCGCGTCATCACCCCCGGCCACAGAACCGGCGCCTGCATCACATCTTCCTCGCTCATCTCGGTGCGGAACAGCGCCAGTGGGTTGTTGACCGCATGCCGACTCGCCTTGGCCCTGATCTTGGCGAAGGTCTCAAGCTTTGTTCCGTACTTTTGCATGTGCTCGTGGCCAGCGCCGCCAAAATAGCGCAGGGCCAGGGGCAGACCGGTGCCACCGGCAATTTCGTCGCACAGCGTATCGAACTTGGCAAAGGTGCTGGGTCGGTCGGTCCAATGGCTGCCCAATGCGCCTGGTTGCATCTGCTCGAAGCCCACGGCCAGCGCGCAATCGATCGCCCCGCTGGCAATTGCTTGGCGCGCCAGGAACAGCGCGGTCGAGCCTGTGGAACAATTGTTGTTGACATTAACGACCGGTATTCCGGTCATGCCCACCTCGTAGAGCGCGCGTTGTCCGGACGTCGAGTCGCCGTAGACGTAGCCAGCGTAGGCTTGCTGGACTTGTTCGAAACAGACCCCGGCATCGGCGAGTGCGAGGCGGATGGCCTGTGCGCCCATTTCAAAATAGGGCAGACTGGCCCCGGGTTTCTTGAATGGAATCATGCCGACTCCGGCGACTAGAACTTGCTCTGTCATGCTAATTACTCCTTTGGAAAAAGTGATCTCTTACCGGTGCGCATGCACCGGCGCAATGGGTTGCTGATGGGACTGGCTGGTCAAGCGACGTTGCGTTGCTTATCCTTCCAGAACGGTTCACGCAGCTTGTTCTTCAGAATCTTGCCGGCACCCGACAGCGGTAAGGTCTCGAGGAAGGCAACGCTGCGCGGGCACTTGTAGCTGGCGATCAGCGTCTTGCAGTGCGCGATGATGTCTTGCGCTGTGGCTTGCGCGCCCGGCTTGAGAACTACCGATACGTGAACCAGTTCACCCCATTGGTCGTCGGGTATGCCAATCACGGCGCACATGGCCGTCGCCGGGTGCTTGAGAACGGCGTTCTCGACTTCGATGCTGTAGACGTTCTCGCCGCCGGTCACGATCATGTCCTTGATGCGATCGACGATGAAGACAAAGCCGTCTTCGTCCATGCGTCCGCCGTCGCCCGTGTGCATCCAGCCGTTGCGGACCGCGGCTGCGGTCTCCGCTGGCTTGTTCCAGTAGCCCAGCATGACGCCCGGGCCGCGCACGGCTACCTCACCGACCGTTCCCAGCGGCACCTCTTTACCGTCGGGATCCACAATGCGAATTTCAGCGACTGCGCATGCGGTGCCGGCCGAGCGCATCTTGCCCAGCGAGCGCTGCTCCGGCAGGTGATATTTCGGCAGCAGGAGAGTGGCCACTGGCGAAAGCTCCGTCATGCCGTATGCCTGGCAGAAGGCTGCAGATGGCAATGCCTTCATGGCACGGTCGATCACGGCTTCGCTGATCGGCGAGGCGCCGTACAGAACACGCTTCAGACTGTCCAGTTTGTATTGCGCCACGTCTGGATGATCCGCGAGCATCTGGATCATGGTTGGCACCAGCAGACTCGCGGAGACCTGTTCACCCTGGATCGCCTGCATCACACCAACCGGGGTAAAACTTGGAATCATCACGTGCGTCCCGCCTACTGCCAACAGCGCGTTCATAAAGGCGCCGTCAGCCAGGTGAAACATCGGCGCAGCGTGCAGGCCAACACTTTCGGGTGCGACGACCCCAACCGATAGCAGGGCCATGGAATTACTCGCCAGATTGGTGTGCGAGAGCATGACGCCTTTGGGAAAGCCCGTGGTACCGCCCGTGTAGAACACACCTGCTAGGTCGCTACCGCTGCGGTAGGCGTCCTCTACTGGCGCCGCATCCGCAATCAGGGCCTCGTATGACAGCATGCCCGCCGGCGCATCGCCATCGCCCGCATGAATCAACACCTTGAGCGATTTGCATGTTTCTTTTAACCCCTGTGCCATCGCCTTGAACGTGTCGTCAACAATCAGGATTGCGGTTTCGCAATCGTCCAGCGAGTAGCCAATTTCGGCCGCGGTCCAGCGAATATTGGCCGGGTTGACAGCGCCACCCGCCCAGTAGACGCTCAAATAGTATTCAAGGTAGCGATCGGAATTGAGCGACAGCATGCCGACCCGGTCGCCGGCTTTGAGGCCGAGCCCGCGCAGGGCGCCGGCCAACTTCGCGACCCGCGTGGCCATTTCGCTGAAAGTGCGCTTTCTGCCTTGAAAGATGGTGGCAATGCCGTTCGGGTTCTGTTGCATTGCCCGGTGCAGACCTTGGGTGAGGTACATGGTGTTTTATCCTTTCAACGGCTGCAATCGATATGCATGCGGGTTACGATGGATCATATGTTACCGTCCGGTAAGTAACTCGTCCAATTGGTAATTACCCTTATTGCTAGAATTCCCGTCAATGAACACCGCCAAGCGAAAAGCAAAACCCCGTCAAACAACGATTGTCCTAAGCCCCGATCCGGTCGAGTCAAGCTCGGCACGCTGGGGTAGTGAAATCCAAAGCAGGGACGAACAGGGCGGGTTGAAGCGCTTTGCCATCCTGCGCACGGCGGCCGAACTCTTCAACGAGCGCGGCTTTTACGAGACATCGCTTAACGATTTGGCCAAGCGCCTGAATGTCACGAAACCGAGTCTTTACTATTACGTCAAGAACAAGGATGACATCCTGCTTCAAATCCTGAATCAAGCAGTCATCGAATTCACGCCTGCCATGACGCTGGCTGAACAGTCCGGCATGAGTGGGCTTGAGAAACTCAGGATCTTCATCAGCCAATACACGAAGGCGATGACGGGCGTCTTCGCAAAGTGCATGGTGCTGTCAGGCTTGGGGCCCCTGGAGCAATCAAGCCGGGATGAATTGACCCCGACCTTTCGGCTTCTGGATACTTTCGTCAGAAAACTGCTGCAGGAGGGTATAGAGGACGGCTCAATTACTACCTGCGACATCAAGATCACTGCGTTTTCGATCTTCGGGGCTATGCATTGGCTGGCCAGATGGTATCGGCCGGACGGGGAACTGAATGCTCAGGAAATCGCCGATCGGGTATTTGTCATTTTTGAGTCCGGGCTCAAATCTGCTAAGCGTGGGCTGAACTCAGACCAAAGTCATCCGCAATGAAGAACCCGGTGTAGGGAACGCCCGCTTTGGAGCATAGCCTCCCAATGTCGGCTTCTAGCCAAACGCGGGTCTTGGATTCTTGAGATGGGATGCTACTAAGCTGACCGTCGATCGCGGCAACGAATGATGGCTTCAGAGCAACCTGTTCGGAATGGTGAACAGCCGTTGTGCGTCTGATCCTAGCCTTAACTATCACCCCAAACAATTCGCAATTCAAGGTGGACGGTGGTGTTTGTGGGCGCAGGTTGTACTCGCGGTTGCAGCAGAGCGGGCGAGTCAACCCAAGCGTTGTTGCAACAAGGCTTGCAGACAAATCCGTCCGCCCGCGAAGCGAGCCGGAGAACGTAAGCACGGCCGTTCACCTTGCGCGGCACACAGACTTAAAGACGTCGGTAAAGCCTGCGACAGGAGGGTCTTGCGAACGATTTACACTAAAGGGTTTTCCCCAAGTTCGTATTGAATCTTTGCAAGGCCCCCCATGAGTGCATTCCAGGATGAAACCGTATTGAGCGTCCACCACTGGACCGACCGGTTGTTCAGCTTCAAAACCACCCGCGACCAGTCGCTGCGCTTCTCCAACGGGCACTTCACCATGATTGGCCTGCGCCTGGAAAACGGCAAGCCGCTGCTGCGTGCCTACAGCATCGTCAGTGCCAACTACGAAGACCATCTGGAATTTTTCAGCATCAAGGTGCAAGACGGCCCGCTGACTTCGCGCCTGCAGCACATCCAGGTGGGCGACAAGATCGTGGTCGGCCGCAAGCCCACCGGCACGCTGCTGATCGACTACTTGTTGCCCGGAAAGAACCTGTACCTGATCGGTACCGGCACCGGCTTGGCACCCTTCCTGTGCCTGATCCGTGACCCGGCCACCTACGAGAAGTACGAAAAGGTCATCCTGTTCCACGGTGTGCGCGAGGTCAATGAACTGGCCTATGCCGACTTCATCAACGTGGACCTGCCCAACGACGAGTTTCTGGGCGAATACGTCAAGTCGCAATTGCTGTATTACCCCAGTGTGACGCGCGAACCCTTCAAGAACCGCGGCCGTGCCACGGACCTGCTGGCCAGCGGCAAACTGGAAGCTGATCTGGGGTTGCCCAAGCTGGACCCGGCCCGCGACCGCATCATGATTTGCGGCAGTCCGGCGCTGAACAAGGACATGCGCGAACTGCTGGATGCACGCGGCTTTGTCGAGGGCAGCACCACGACACCGGGCGACTATGTCGTCGAGCGCGCGTTCGTCGAGCAGTAAGCAGCATGACACACCATTACGACCTGTACGCCATCGGCAACGCGCTGGTGGATTCCGAATACGAAGTGAGCGACGCACAGTTGCAGGCCATGGGCGTGGAAAAGCGCCACATGACGCTGATCGATGCGCCGCGCCGCGCGGACTTGCTGGCCCATGTGCACGGCCTGCACGCCCGACGCACCGGCGGCGGTTCGGCCGGCAACACCGTAGTCGCCTTGGCCCAGTTGGGTGGGCGGGCTTTCTATTCGTGCCGCGTGGCCGATGACGAGCTGGGTTCCTTCTACCGCGAAGACCTGGCGGCCAACGGTGTGGCCACCAACCTGAATCACACCAAGGCTCCGGTTGGACAGACTGGCAGTTGCATGGTCATGGTCACGCCCGACGCCGAGCGCAGCATGAGCACCTTTCTGGGTGCCACGGCGGACATCGATCACACCTCTTTACATCCGCATGACGTGGTGCGCTCCAAGGTGTATTACATGGAAGGCTACCTGGCCGCATCGCCCACCGGGCTGGATGCCGCCCTGCAGGGGCGTGCCATTGCGAAGGAAGCCGACGTGGCGCTGGCGACCACGCTCAGCGACATGAGCATGATCAACTTCTGCCGCGCCGGGCTCGAAGCCATGGTGGGCGAGGGGCTGGACTTCTTGTTCTGCAATGAAGAAGAGTCCCAGGTCTGGTGCGGCTCGCAGGACATCGATGTGATCTGCAAGCAGATGGGGCAGTTGGCGCGCACCGTGTGCCTGACGCGCAGCGCCAAGGGTTGCCTGGTGCTCGAAGGCGGTCAGCGCACCGAGGTGCCGGCTGCCGCTGTCCGGGCGCTGGACACCAACGGTGCCGGAGACATGTTTGCGGGTGCTTTTTTGTATGCCGTGACACACGGACACAGCCACACGCAGGCGGCCTGGCTGGCAAATCAGGCGGCGGGTCGGGTGGTTAGCCAGTATGGCAATCGCCTGAATCAGGCCGCCATGGCCGAGATCAAGACGCGCTTCGCGCAGCACCTGGGGAGTTGAGCAGGGTAGCTGGCGCTACGGCGCCAGCATCAGCGCGGCGAAGCGGGCTGCATTGGACTGAATGGGGGACAAATGGTACGCCGACCCCTACGCAGTGATGCCCAATGGGCTGCCTGGTGCGTTGCTCAGCGCAGTCTGCTCGGCCGCCCAGTGCCAGGCCTGATCGGACAGCATCAGCAGGCGGGCCGGGTCGCGGAAATGCGGCGCCAGTTCCACCGTCAGGTCCGGCGTACGCGCTTCCAGGCGCTGCGCCATCTCCAGGTAGGGCTGCCACGGCCCGGTTTGCTCCAGCAGCGCCTGTCGGGCTGGTGCCGGCAGATTGAGTGCGCTGACCACCTCGGCCTGGCTGATCTTCAGTAGTTGGCCCAGCATGGAAGCCAGTCCCAGCGTGAAGAATTGGTCGGGTGCGTCTTCGTGCTTTTCGATGGCGACCAGCTCCATCAGGCGCGAGCGCCACAGGGTCAGCTCCTGCAGCGCCGACGCGGCCTTGCGGCTGCCGGCAAACTCGACCAGCAGCATGGACAGCCACCGGTACAGTTCATAGCGCCCCAGCAGCAGCACCGCCTGCTCCACGCTGGCATGGCTGCCCAACTGCGCATAGTTGGCGTTGTTGATAAGGCGCAGCAGCCGGTACGACAAACCGATGTCGCCCTTGATCTCGTCCACGATGACCGCCGTATCGGCACCCGCCACCAACTGGTTCAACAACAGCCCCACACGCCGCACCTCGGGCGGCACCGGTTGCTGGTTGGCGGGGTCACTGGAGCTGGGCTCGCGGTCCAGCACTCCACAGGCGTAGGTCACGCCGTTGTACAGGGCCATTTCCAGCTCTTCCACGTCACTGATGTCGGTGACCAGGATCGGCAGGCCGTGCCACGTAGCGGGCCATGTATGGATGGAGTCCAGCAGCGTGGACATGGCGCTGGCGCCCTGGCGCAGCATCACGAAGTCCGGCAGGATGTGGGCATCAAAACCCGGTTCCCAACCGACCTGCACGCCCTTGGATCGCAGCATCAAAACGGCCTGTTCGATGGCTGCCGAAGATTGGGGAATCGGAACCGCCGATGGCACGGATTCCAGGCCAATCAAGACGCCAGGCCCCACATCGGTCTCGGTTGCATGCACCAGCCACGGGGCCGGCATGCGCGCAAAGCCGATACGCCCGGTTTGTCCAATGCCGTAGGCCGCCGCCAGCAAGGCCGCCACGCGGGCCGAGCGCGCATGGGCGTCGGACTGCCGCTTCAGTTGCCGGGCCACATCCTCGCCAATGCGAAACTCAAAACCGGCCACCGCGCCACTGGACGCAATCAGGGGCCGGCGCGCGCTGATGGCGGTCAGTTCGGCAGCGGCTTTCGCTTCACCGTCCACAGACGGCAGGGGAGTGCGACGTTGCGCCGCTGGTACCGGTGCGGCGTGCACGGTCGGGCGCGCAAGGGCCGGCTTTCCAAACAACCAGGGCAGACAGCGCTGCAGAAACGATTTCACAACGACAACCTCTCAGGGAACAGTGGCGCCTGTGGGCCACAGCAACAGCGCTCGTTAGCCTGAAGTATCGCACCCTCCCTTGGGTACACTGACCCCGATGAGCCGCCCACCGCAACCGCATCCTGCGCCAGACTGCCTCACGTCCTTTTTCTGGAGTGGCGACGTCCTGCGTAGCCGCAGCGTGAGTGATGTCGTGCGGACCGGTGTGGTCAACATCCCGGCGCCACCGCCAAGGCTGGCCGCCGATTGGGAGCGGGACATATCGGAACGTCTGGACTCTGGCGACGTCGATGTTCTGCCACTGGCGCGTGCGCGTATGCGCTGGCTGGACTACAGGCACTGCGTGCAGGCCGTGGCCGCCTGGACCCGCACGCTGGGTCTGCGTGACGTGCTGGCGTCCGGTGACGTGGCACTGATGGCCTGTCGTGGCGCGAGGTACCACCATGACGCAGCCCACTACGGTGGCGCTGCATTCTGCAACCTGTTTCTGAGCGAGGACAGGGGGCTGGACGCGCACTTTCCCGCCACCGGCCAGCGCATCCCGTTGGTCCGGGGCACGGTGATGGTCTTCGATACCGCCCAGTCCCACGCCGTCATTGCGCGCGGCAGAGACGGCTTCCACGCGGCCGACTTCTCGCCCGGGCAGGACTGCAGCCAGGTGTTCCTGACCTGGGAACTGCCCATCGAGAACGCCGATGTTGCGCAAGTCCTTGGTGTTGACTTTGATACCGACCCAGCGAACGCATTGCGGCTGGATGAAGAGCAGGTCTGGTTGAACGGCGCGCCGGCTACTGTATGCCCGGAGTCGGGCCGGTGGTGGTCGATGGCGCGGTCTGAATGAACGTACCTATAACTGTGGAGGCCCCAAGATGGTCAGCAAGAACACCATTTGTCTCTGGTACGAGGGTGGCGCATGGGACGCAGCGAAGAAGCGGCCCGGCGCGGCTGGCGATCTGGATGCAATGCAGTGTTTTTGTAGGTGACTATTCGACCTCAGGCACTTGCACGCAGCACGAGCTGGTAACCCAGATCCACGCTGCGCGTATCAACCGACTCGCCACGCATCAGCTTTAACAGCATGCCGGCTGCGGCTTCGCCTATTTTGTCTAGTGGAGTGTGCACGGTGGTCAGTGGCGGGTTCATCAGGTCGCTGCCACGCAGGTCGTTGAATCCCACAATGGCGATACGCGCTGGCACTTGAATTTCGAGCCGGTTGGCATGAAGCAGCGCACCTTGGGCCAAGTCATCGTTGCAGAAAAAAACTGCATCCAAGGGTGGATTCTGTCCCAGGATTTGCTCGAACATGATGCCGCCCAACGTCATGCTTGACGGTGCCGGATTCAGCCACTCCAGAGTAGGGGCATACAGGCCAGCCTCGGTCAACGCCTTGCGCCAGCCATGGAGCCTCTGCAAGGTACGGGGGTCCAGCTGTGCCGCTGCAAAGGCGATGCGTTTCCTGCCTCGGGAGAGCAAGTACTGTGTCATCTCATATGCGGCATCTGCCTGCGAGAAGCCGACGCTGAACACATCATTGCGGGTGGACGTTTCCATCACGTACACGCAGGGCACACCACTGTTTTCAATGAGTTTTTGCGCACCAGGGGTTCGGTCAAATCCGGTCATCATCAGTCCTGCCGGTCTATGCATCAGTTGCTCTCGCAACAATTGCTCCTCTTCCGCTGGGTTGTAATGGGTCACGCTGATAAAGGTCTGGAACCCCTCGCGCCGCAGACCGAACTGCACCGCCTCAAGCAGCGTGACAAAAAGTTCGTTGGAAAGCAGGGGGATCAGCACAGCGACATGGTTGCTGCGATGCGATGCGAGTGCACGTGCTGCAGGATCCGGCACATAGCCCAGCTTTTGCGAGACGGCCAGTACGCGTTCTATCAGCACCGGATCGACCGCTCGTTTGCCGCTCAAGGCCCGAGAGGCCGTCATGGCGCTCACACCAGCTGCTGCGGCGACATCGGCCAAGGTCACGCGCCCGGTGGACCTTTGACGCGGGTTTTCTTTCTTCATGATGATGTGGGTCAATTTCTAGGGTTTTTACCAATACTTGCGTTTCCAGTATCGCTTAGGATAGCGCTATCCAATAATTTGCAGAAATTGATGAAATCAGTGAATTTCTACAAATAACATTGCGTAAATTTCTACCAGTTTAAATCGGATAACGCTAACCATTCATGGGAATATCATTAGTCATTATGGGGGTGGCCGGCTGTGGCAAGTCCAGTTTGGCCAGCGCATTGGCACAAGCTGAAGGCTGCACCCTGATTGAGGGCGATCACTTCCATAGCCCCGCAAGCCGCGTAAAAATGTCCCAGGGCGTCGCCCTGACGGATGAGGATCGTGCTGGTTGGCTGTCCGTGCTGGCAAATGAATTGCAAAAGCACCCGGAAGGTGTGGTGTTGACCTGCTCCGCCTTGAAGAGGGCCTACCGCGACCGCTTGCGCCAAAGCGTGGCGACATTGCAATTTGCCTTTTTAGAAATTGATCAGGAAGAGGCGCAGCGTCGGGTCATTGCCCGTTCCGCTTCACATTTTTTCAATGCGGGTCTGGTGGACAACCAGTTCGCCACGCTGGAGTCGCCCGTTGGTGAACCCGGTGTCGTTCGGCTGGATGCCACGGCACCACTGAAGGTCCTACAAACACAGGTGTCGCAATGGCTGCACCAGAAGCCCCTGGCCTGAACGCGACTTCACACAGACTGCGCCCAACCCCCTCACTGAATTGAGAAACTGGAGAACGTGATGACATTGAACATGCTCGTGGTCGAGCACTTGGTGGAAAAGCTGATGGCACTGGCCTTGGGGCTGATCGTGGTGCTGGTCTTTTCCAACGTTGTCGGCCGTTACGCGCTGGGGACCAGTTTTGCGGGGGCCGAGGAACTCTCGCGTCTGCTGTTTGTCTGGCTGGTGTTTCTGGGGGCAATTCTCACGCTGCGCCGACGCGCGCATTTGGGTGTGGAACTGGTGCAGGCGCGCTTGCCCCGCTGGGCACGGAAAATCTGCGCGGTGATCACGCATGTGCTGACCCTGTATGCGCTGTGGCTGTTTCTGGTGGGCAGTTGGGCCCAGACGCAAATCGGTCTGGACAACTATTCCACGGTGCTGCGCTTTCCCAACGCATTCATCGCTTCGGCTGGCCTGGTGTGCGCCGCTTCGATGATTCTGATTGTGGCCTCCAACCTGCTGAAGATCGTTCTCAACCATCCCGGAGGCGTCATGGCCGGTGACCCGCCCCCGCAACCCGCATCGCCGGATGTGAGCGTCGCCACAACCGCCACTGCGGGAGGTGCCCAATGAGCATTCTGATTTTCCTCAGCACCCTGATTGTGCTGATTGTGTTGGGCATGCCCATTGCCTTCGCGCTGATGCTGACCGGCGTGGCACTGATGTACCAACTGAACTTCTTCGACGCCCAGTTGGTGGCGCAGAACATGATCGCCGGTGCCGACATCTATCCGCTGATGGCCGTGCCCTGTTTTATCCTGGCGGGCGAGCTGATGAATGCGGGTGGCATTTCCAAGCGCATCATCAACCTGGCCGTCAGCATGGTGGGGCACATCCAGGGCGGCCTGGGCTACGTGGCGATTGCCGCCACCCTGTTGCTGGGCTGCTTTTCCGGCTCGGCGCTGGCCGATACCGCCGCCGTGGCGACCTTGCTGATCCCCATGATGCGGGACAACGGCTACCCGTTGGCACGTTCGGCCGGCCTGATCGCCGCCGGTGGCGTGATTGCGCCCATCGTTCCTCCGTCCATGCCCTTCATCATCTTTGGGGTCACCACCAACACCTCGGTGAGCGCGCTGTTTGTGGCCGGTATCGTGCCAGCCCTGCTGCGCGCAGGCGGCTTGGTGGTTGTCTGGGCCTTGCTGTCCCGCACCATGAAGGTCAACCTTCAACGCAAGCAGACCTGGTCCGAGCGCCTGCATGCCCTGACCGATGCCTTGTGGGCTCTGGTGCTGCCGGTCATCATTATTGGTGGCCTGCGTGGCGGCATCTTTACCCCGACCGAAGCCTCGGCCGTGGCGGCGGTCTACGCCCTGTTCGTGAGCCTGTTTGTGTACGGCGAAGTGAAGCTCTCGCACCTGACGGGGTTGATGGTCAATGCCGGGCGCACTACCAGTACCGTGATGTTCCTGTGCGCTGCGGCCTTTGTGTCTTCGTACATGGTGACGCTGGCCGACCTGCCGGCCCAGGTCACGGATTTCCTGGGCCCGATGATGGGACACCCGCGCGTGCTGATGGCGGCCATCATGTTGTTGCTGCTGCTGATCGGCAATGTGATGGACCTGACCCCTACGATTCTGGTGATGGGCCCGGTGCTGATGCCCATCGTCATCGTGGCCGGCATAGACCCGACCTACTTTGGCGTGATGTTCATTCTGGTGGGCACGCTGGGCCTGATTCACCCGCCGGTTTGCACCGTGCTCAACGTGGTGTGCGGCGTGGCCAAGATTTCGCTGGAGAGCGCCACCAAGGGCGTCTGGCCGTTTCTGCTGGCGGAAGCCTTGCTGGTATTCCTGTTTGTTGCCTTCCCTGGCTTCATCACCGTTCCGATGACCTGGTTCCATTAACTTTTAAACCGAGACTGACCATGAAAAAAATCGCAAAACTCGTACTTGCCACGGCACTCGCTACCTCGCTGGCCAGCGCCTTCGCGGCGGAATTCCAGACCCGCATCATTCGCTTTGGCTACGGCTTGGCGGAAGACAGCAACCAGGGCCGCGCGGTCAAGGCCTTCTCGGAAGACCTGGCCAAGCGCACCGGTGGCAAATTCAGGGCCAAGGGCTTTGCCAGCGCCAGCCTGGGCAACGACAACCAGATGCAAAACGCCCTGATCGGCGGCGCCCAGGAAATGACCGTGGTGTCCACCGCCACCCTGGTCGGCATTGACGATGCGTTTGGCATTTATGACCTGCCCTTTGTGTTTCGCAGCGAGCAGGAAGCCGATGCCATCCTGGATGGCGCCTTCGGAAAGAAGCTGGCGAGCAAGCTGGAGGCCAAGGGCCTGATTGGCTTGGTCTACTGGGAAAACGGCTTTCGCAATCTGACCAATTCCAAGCGTCCCATCACCAAGATGGAAGACATGCAGGGCATCAAGCTGCGCGTGATGCAGAACCCGGTGTACATCGATATGTTCAATGGTTTCGGTGCCAATGCCATCCCGCTGGCATTCTCCGAACTGTTTACTGCGCTGGAGTCCCACACCGTGGACGGTCAGGAAAATCCGGTCAATACCATCCAGTCGGGCAAGTTCTATGAAGTGCAGAAGTACCTCACCATTACCAAGCACGTCTATAGCCCGTGGATCGTGCTGGCCAGCAAGAAGTGGTGGGATGGCCTGAACGCTGACGAGAAAAAGGCGATTCAGGACGCGGCCGTTACTTCACGCGATTTTGAGCGAAAAGACAGCCGTGAGGCTGGCTCCAAGGCGCTGGATACGCTGAAGCAAAAGGGCATGCAAGTGACATTGCTGAGCGCCAAAGAGGCGGACCGACTGCAGGATGCTGCGCGCCCCGCTATTGCCAAGTTCTCAGCCAACGGCCACGCCGAACTGGTCAAGGAACTGCAGACGGAATTGGCCAAAGTGCGCAAGTAAAACGGTCCACGGCGGACTTGCTACGGCTGCGCAGGTCTGTTGGGAGAATTTTTGCGCTGCTCCAGCCGATACGGCGGCAACCCCGCCAGCATGCGCTTGCCGTAGCTCTGCAGCACCAACCGCTTGTCGTAGCAGATCACAGCGGCGTGGTCGTCCTCGGTGCGGATGGCGCGGCCGGTCCATTGCAGCAGCTTGATGCCGGTGGCCGGGATCACCAGTTCGTTGAACGGGTCGCGGCCCACGCTGCGCAGCCATTCGGCACGGGCCTCGTCCACGGGTTCGGACGGTGGCGCGAACGGCAGTTTTGTGATGAACACGGTGTCGCACAGCTTGCCGGGCAGATCCAGCCCTTCTCCAAACGACTGCATGCCGAAGATGATCGACGGAAAGCCTGCTTCCACCCGCGCCGTGTGCGTGGCCAGCAGGCGCGCGCGGGATTGCGTGCCCTGCACCTGCACCACCTCCATCAGCGCGGCGGGCAGGGCGTCGGTGGCGGTGCGCATCTGCGCGCGGGAGGTGAACAGCACCAGCGCCCCAGTCTCCACGTTCGCCAGGTCCTGCATTAGCTCGGCCACCATCTCGCGGGTGTAGGCGTCGGCCAGTTTGGGGTCGGCCTTGGTGTGCACCACGGTGAGTGTGCCCTGGCGGGCGTAGTCAAACGGGCTGGCGACTTCGAGTGCCTGCACGTTCGGGTTGCCGTAGAGACCGGCCTCGTGCAGAAAGTAGTCAAAGCTGCCGCAACTGGTCAGCGAGGCGGACGTCAGCACCACGGCGCGGACCTGGCTCCACAGGAACTGGCGCAACAGGTCACCGGGCACGATGGGGCAGGCGTGCGCGGTCATCGTCAGGTAGCCGTGTTCGCTTGTCGCTTGCAGCCACTTGGCCAGCGGCTGGGGGCCGTGCTCCAGCAGCAGGCTGGCGGTGGACACGATACTGCCCAGGCGCGGCGCCAGGCTGCCCAGCTTGGCGTAGAGCTGGGCGCACAGCACGGCCTGGCTGGGGTCCTCCTTGGCGACGGCCTTCACGTCCACACCCAGCGCCTCCAGCGCCTTGGAAAGGCCGTTGGCCTGCGCATGGATCTGGGTGATGGGCTCCACCAGCGCCTCGGGCAGCACGCCGTTGGCAAAGCGCAGCGTGCCGTCCTGGCCTTCGCCGTCCAGGTTCTTGCCGGTGTGCGCCCACACCAGGTCCATGGCCATGCGCGCCAACTGGGTCAGCGCCTGCTTGAGCTGGCTGGTGACGGTGGCTACATCTTCGCCCGCGTGCAGTTGCAAAGCGCTGGAGACCTCCTGCACGGTCTTGGGCAGCTTGTCCAGCCAGCGCAGGTTGCTCAGATCCATGGCGCTGGAAAACTGATCCAGCGCGACGGAGGGCAAGTGGTGGCCTTCGTCAAAGATGACCAGGCAGTTGTCCAGATCGGGCAGGGTCTTCATGCCCAACGAGGCCAGCACCAGGTCATGGTTGGCGACGATGACGTTGGCCTCCGCCAGGCGCGTGCGGGCCTCGTAGTAGCTGCATTCGCGAAAGCGCGGGCAGTGGCGCACGGTGCAGGTGTGGCGCTCGGCGGCCACGGTCGACCAGTCGCGCGGGTCGGGCGCCTCGGCCAGGGTGTCGCGGTCGCCATCCCATTGATTGGTGGCCAGCAGGGTGGCCATGCTCTCGTACAGGTGGATGCGGCGTTCCTCGGCCTCTTCCTGCGACACGGAGCGCCCCAGCGGCGACGGCTTGGGCGCATCATCATCGGCGTCAAACAGGTCCTCGGGCGCGCCGCCGCTGCCCACCAGGCGCTCCAGCTTGAGCTTGCACACGTAGCGCCCGCGGCCCTTGGCCAGCGCGAACACAAAGGGCTTGTCCATGGCCTGTGCCAGGGCCGGCAGGTCCTTGCCCATCAACTGCTCCTGCAGCGCCACGGTGGCGGTGGAAATCAGCACCCGGGTCTTGCGCTCCAGCGCCAGCGCGATGGCCGTGGACGCATAGGCGGCCGACTTGCCGACGCCGGTGCCGGCCTGGATGACAGCGATGGCCTTGGTGGGCGTGGCGTGCTCGCCCAGGTCTCCCTGTGCAAGTGTGGTGGCCACGCAGGCGGCCATCTCGTGCTGGCCGGCACGGGGACGAAAGCCGGGCGTGGCACCCACGACCTTTTCGAAGGCCGCCAGTGACAGGTCAGCCAATGTGTCAGAGTTCAAATCAGTGTCCAGAAAGTAGCGTGCGCAGACGGTGCGCAGGGAGCGGCGATAATTCAGGCGCTGTGTGGGCTTGGCCCGCGTCAGCCTGTGCCAAGTTCGGGGTATTTTGACCTACGCCGATTGCGCCCGTTTTCACCACCCCAATCGGAGCTCTCTGTATGACCACCGTTCAAGCCGCTGCATGCGCGCCATTGCGCCGCACATTTTTAAAGAATTCGGCGCTAGCCCTCGTCAGCACTGCACTGCCTGCTATCAATTTTGCACAAAGCCCGGCGCAAACCTCGGCGACCACCCAGCGCGTATTCAGCCCGCAGCCCGGCACCTGGCGCACGTTTGAGGTCACCACCCGGGTCGATATCCAGAAGGCCCAAGGCGCCACCCGGCTGTGGCTGCCCATCCCCTCGGTCAATACTGACTGGCAGCAGTCGCTGATCAGCAGCTACTCCAGCAACGGAGTAGCCCGCCTGGAAGATGATGGCCATTACGGCGCCCGCATGCTCTACGTGGAGTTTGCCGCCGACCAGTCCAAGCCCTTTGTCGAGCTGACCAGCCAGGTGCGCACGCAGAATCGCGCCGTGGACTGGGCCCACAAGACGGCGCCCGCCGAGGATGCCGCCACGCTGAAATACTGGACTCGCCCCACCGAGTTGCTGCCCACCGACGGCCTGGTGCGCAAGACCGCGCTGGCGGCCACGCGCGGCGCCAAGACCGATGTGGAAAAGGCCCGAAAGCTCTACGACTGGATCGTGACCAACACCTTCCGCGAGCCCAAGGTGCGCGGCTGCGGTGCCGGTGACATTGCGACCATGCTGGAAACCGGCAACCTGGGCGGCAAGTGCGCCGACCTGAACGCGCTGTTTGTCGGCCTGTGCCGCTCGGTCGGCATTCCCGCGCGTGACGTGTACGGCCTGCGCCTGGCGCCCAGCGCCTTTGGCTACCGTGAACTGGGCGGCAACCCGGCCAGCCTGAAGGGCGCGCAGCACTGCCGCGCCGAGGTCTATCTGGCCGGTTTTGGCTGGGTGGCGATGGACCCGGCCGATGTGGCCAAGGTCATGCGCCAGGAAGCGCCGCAGTGGATCAAGTCCGCCAAAGACCCGCTGATCGTGCCCGTCAACCAGCACCTGTTTGGCGGCTGGGAAGGCAACTGGGTGGGCTTCAACATGGCGCACGATGTGGTGCTGCCGCATGCCAAGGGGGCCAAACTGGGCTTCTTCATGTACCCCACGGCCGAGGATGCCGGCGGACGTTTTGACTCGTACGAACCTGACCAGTTCAAATACCAGATTACGTCCACCGAAATCAAGGCCTGAGTGCGAATTTGAGCTTGCTGCATTGGGGACTTCCCCCTACGTGCAAGGGCCACTGCTGCGGTATTCTGCGGTCTCAACTAGAGGAGACCCGCGGTGGCCAAAAACAAACTGATTCTGGATTACGTCTACGACCACGAGGCCAAGCTGGCAGACCGGGTCTACATGACCCAGCCTGTTGGGGGGGGGCAGGTGGTGGACACCACCTGGCGCCAGACGCTGGACCAGTCGCGCCGCATGGCGGCCCACCTCAAGTCGCTGAAGCTGGAGCCGGGCTCGCGCGTGGCCCTGCTGTCCAAGAACTGCGCCCACTTTTTCATGGCCGAACTGGCCATCTGGATGGCCGGTTGCACCACGGTGGCCATCTTTCCCACTGAGACCGCCGAGACCATTGGCTATGTGCTGGAGCACAGTGGTGCCAGCCTGCTGTTTGTCGGCAAGCTCGATAGCTGGGCCGCGCAAAAGCCCGGCGTGCCCGCCGATCTGCCCTGCGTTGCGTTGCCCCTGGCCCCCCAGACCTCGTACGAGAAATGGGATGACATCGTGGGGCGCACCGCACCGCTGACCAAGCGCGTGACCCGCGCCGGCACCGATATCGCCATCCTGCTCTACACCTCCGGCTCCACCGGCACGCCCAAGGGCGTGATGCACAGCTTTGAGCGCATCACCAAGGTAGCCGAGCACATCGCCAAGGACATCAAGACCCGCATCGGCGACCTGGAAGAGAACCGCATCCTGTCCTACCTGCCACTCGCCCACGTGTTCGAGCGGGCCTGGGTGGAGTGCATGTCCATGGTGGATGGCAAGACCCACGTCTTCTTTGCCGACACACTGGAGACCTTTGTCCAGGACCTGAACCGTGCGCGGCCCACCACCTTCATCTCGGTGCCGCGCCTGTGGCTCAAGTTCCAGCACGGCGTGTTTGCCAAGATGCCGCCCAAGAAGCTGGAGCGCCTGCTGAAGATCCCGATTCTTAGCGGCATCGTCAAACGCAAGGTGCTCAAGAACCTCGGTCTGGACCAGGCCCTGCTGGCCGGCAGCGGCTCCGCGCCGATTCCGGCCGAGCTGATCTCCTGGTACCGCAACCTGGGACTGAATCTGATCGAAGGCTACGGCATGTCCGAGGACTTTGCCTACTCGCACAACTCCACGCCCGAGATCAACGCCCCCGGCTGCGTGGGCGTGCCGCTGCCCGGCGTGCAGGTGCGCATCAGCGACGAAGGCGAAATCCTGATCAAGTCACCCGGCCAACTGGTGGGCTACTACAAGCGCCCCGATCTGGACGCCGAAGTGTTCACCGCCGACGGCTTTTTCCGCACTGGTGACCGCGGCGAGCGCCGTGCCGATGGCCTGTTGAAGATCACCGGCCGGGTCAAGGAGCTGTTCAAGACCTCCAAGGGCGAATACGTGGCGCCCGCCCCCATTGAGAACAGCCTGAACGCCCACCCGTTGGTCGAGATGAGCATGGTCTCCGGCCTGGGCCAGCCCGCCGCCTATGCCATGGTGGTGCTCAGCGAAGAGGTGCGCCCCAGGCAGAAGGACCCGGCGTTCCGCAAGGAAGTGGAGGCCCAGTTGGCCAAGCTGCTGGAAGACGTCAACGCCCACCTGGTCAACCACGAAAAGCTGCAGATGATCGTGGTCAACCAGCAGCCCTGGACCATCGAGAACGGCTTCCTGACCCCCACCATGAAAATCCGCCGCGCCCGCATCGAGGGCGAGGTTAGCTCCAAGGTGGACAACTGGTACAGCGCCAAGGGCAAGGTCCAGTGGTCATGAAGACCGCAGCGTGAAGACCGAGACCACCTGCACCAGTTCCTGCGCCTGACTCTTGAGGCTGCTGGCCGCAGCCGCCATCTCTTCGACCAGCGCCGCGTTTTGTTGCGTGGCCTGGTCCATCTGGGTGACTGCCTCGCCCACTTCGGCCACACCCAGTGACTGGGCGCTGCTGGCGGCGCTGATCTCGCCCATGATGTCGGTCACACGCTTGATGGAGGCCACCACCTCGCCCATTGTGGTGCCGGCCTGATCGACCAGCGCAGTGCCGTGTTCCACGCGGCCCACGCTGGTGTCAATCAGCGTCTTTATTTCCTTCGCCGCCTCGGCCGAACGCCCGGCCAGCGCCCGCACCTCGCTGGCCACCACGGCAAAGCCGCGGCCCTGTTCGCCAGCGCGCGCTGCCTCCACGGCAGCATTGAGCGCCAGGATATTGGTCTGGAACGCAATGCCGTCGATGACCTGGATGATGTCCGCAATCCTGCGCGAGGCCTCATTGATACCCTTCATGGTTTCGACCACCTGGCCCACGACCTCGCCACCCTTCATGGCCACGGCGGATGCACTTTGCGCCAACTGGTTGGCCTGGCGCGCACTCTCGGCGTTTTGCTTCACCGTGGAGCCCAGCTCGCTCATGGAGGCGGCGGTCTCTTCGAGTGCGCTGGCCTGGTGCTCGGTGCGGGCCGACAAGTCGTTGTTGCCCTGTGCGATCTCGGCGCTGGCCGTGGCCACGCCCTCGGAGCCGGCGCGGACCTGGCCGACGATGTGGGAGAAGCTGTCGCGCATCGATTGGATGGCGTGCAGCAGGCTGGTGGTGTCGTTGGGTTTGAGCTGGATGTCCACCGTCAGGTCCCCGGTGGCGATGCGGTGCGTGATGTCGGAGGCTGCACCCGGCTCACCGCCCAACTGGCGCACCACGCTACGGGTGATGACGATGCTCATGCAAAGCAGAATGCCGGCCAGTGCCAGTGTGCCCAAGCCAGCGCGCAGTACGCGTTGCGCGATGGATGCATCCACCGTGTCCACGTACACGCCCGAGCCCACAATCCAGTCCCAGGGCTCAAAACCCTTGACGTACGAAATCTTGGGAACCGGTTTGTCGTTGCCCGGCTTGGACCACATGTAGGGCACAAATCCGGCTCCACTGGCCTTGACCGTTTTGACGAATTCCAGGTACAGATACTTGCCTGTGAGGTCCTTGTTGTCCGACTGGTCCTTGCCTTCCATCTCGGGCTTGATCGGGTGCATCAGCACCTTGGGTTGCATGTCATTCACCCAGAAGTATTCATTGCCGCTGTAGCGCATGGACTTGAGGGCCGCCAGCGCACGCTGCTTGGCCTCATCCTCGGGCATCTTGCCGGTCGCGGCCTGGCTGTGGAAGTGGGTAATCAGGCTGTGGGCGGCTTCCACGGCCTGGCGCACGCCAAGCTGCCGCTCTTCCAGAATCAGCGCACGTTCGGTCCACAAAAAGATCGCTGACAGAATGGCGATGCCTCCAATCGAACACGCAATCAACAGGCCCAGGCGCTGGGCAATCGTGGTGGAGTGAAGGCGAAACATGGCGCGCTCTCCTGACAGATTCCGTCGGCGGATACCGGCTGTTGGTGCATTGTGGTCCTGCCGCAGTGAAATGTCACTGCTATTTTTCTTCAGGCAGTGGCAGCAGGCTGCGCGGGCTTTCAAAGGCCATGGACTGGCCCGTGAGCGGGTCGGTAAAGGCAATGGATTTGGCCAGCAATTGCAGCGGTTGGGTGTAATCGGAACTGCCCTCGGGGGTCAGCGTGGGATAGATGCCGTCATACCGGATCGGCAGTCCCAGTGCGGCCATGTGCACGCGCAGCTGGTGGCGCTGGCCGCTCACCGGCTTGAGCGCGTAGCGGGCCCAGGCGCCTTGCACCTCCACTGGCGTAATGTGGGTCAAGGCATTGGGCGGCCCCGCCACCTCGGTCTGCTGCATGAAGTGCGCACCCGGTACCATCCGGCTCTCGCGCGTGAGTGGCCACGCCAGGTCGGGGTTCCACGGCGCAACGCACTCGTAGGTCTTGTCCACCTGGCGTGAGCGGAACAGGTTCTGGTAGGCACCGCGGCTGGCCACCTGCTTGGAAAACAGCACCAGCCCGGCGGTGTCGCGGTCGATGCGGTGGATGGGGGAGAGGGCGTCCAGCCCCAGCGCATTTTTCAGGCGGATCAGCACCGTTTCCTGCAGGTATTTGCCCGATGGCACAACGGGCAGGAAGTGCGGCTTGTCGACGACCAGCAGATGTTCGTCCTGCCACAGCACCACGGTCTCGAACGGAATGTGCGACTCGGGTGGCAACGCCCGGTAGTAGTACAGGCGCCGTCCGGCTTCAAACAGGGTGAGGGGGGTGATGACCTGGCCGTGGTCATCGACCACATCACCATCGCGCAGTCGCTGTTCCCAGGCGCTGGCGGGCACGCTGGCAAAGCGCTGCACCAGAAAATCCAGCATGGTGCCCCAGGGCCCCGGCGCCAGCACCACGCAACTCGGGCCTACGCCATTGCGGGCCGGTGGCGGGTTGGGGCGGTACAGGCTCACACGCGTTCAAACACCACGTCCCAGACGCCGTGGCCGAGCTTGATGCCGCGGTTCTCGAACTTGGTCAGCGGCCGGTAATGGGGCTTCGGTGCGTAGCCTTTCATCTCGGGGTGTGCAGCCAGCGCACGGTTCTTCAGCAGCGGCTCGGCGGTGAGTACTTCCAGGATCTGCTGGGCATAGGGCTCCCAGTCGGTGGCGCAGTGGATGTAGCCACCCACCTTGAGTCGGCGTGCCAGCTTGGCTATCAATGGCGACTGGATCAGGCGGCGCTTGTTGTGCTTGGTCTTATGCCAGGGATCGGGGAAGAAGATGTGCACGCCGTCCAGCGATTGCTCGGGCAGCATGTGGTCGATGACTTCCACCGCGTCGTGGGCGCAGATGCGGATGTTTGTGATGTTCTGCTCGCCAATGCGCTTGAGCAGTGCGCCCACGCCGGGCTCGTGCACCTCGCAGCACAGGAAGCGGGTGTCCGGCAGCACGCCGGCGATGTGCGCCGTGGCCTCACCCATGCCAAAGCCGATTTCCAGCACGATGGGCGATGGCTTGGAGTCATTCTGGGCGCCAGCCCTCGTGGAATCTGCGTAAAGCGCTTCGAAATCGATAGCGCTTTGCTGGTAGGGCACCAGAAACTTCGGCCCCAGTTCCTCAAACGCCTTGGCCTGGCCGGTGGTGGTGCGCCCGGCCCGCTTCACGAAGCTCTTGATGGTGCGCATGAAGGGCTTGGCCACGGGCGGATTTTCGGAGTCGGAAGGGGCGTCAGCGTTGGAGCTCATGGCGGGTCTGAATGGTGGTCGGGTTTGCATTGTAGGTAGTGCTGGCAAGTCTAGGGGTTGTCCCTAGGTTGTCGTTAAAAGCGAATTGTTTGTCGCCTATTGAAAAGTTCCGACGGGGTAGACCGTCAAGAATTCGGCCCACGCATTTACCCACCCAAGCAAAACTGGAGACAACGATGAAAACCTTCAAACCCACCCACGTGGCCCTGGCGGTCGCCCTGGCCTGCGCGGCGGCGCCCGCCCTGGCACTGGACTTCAAGCTTGGCGAACTCGACGCCAAGCTGAGCGGCACCGCAACCGTGGGCACCATGATCCGCATGGACGACCCCAGTCCCGATGCCTACACCTACGTCAACTCCCAGGTCGTCGGCCTGCCCGCGGGCCATCTGGTGGGCACCACCGGTTCCGCCGACATGAATTTCGAGAAGAACAAGCCGGTGTCCACCGTGCTCAAGGCCACCCTGGACTTTGACATCCACGGCAAGGACATGGGTTTCTTCGCCCGTGCCTATGGCTGGACCGACACCGAGCTGTCCAACGGCAGCCGCCCCTATGGCAATTTTGTTAACGGCTACCAGGGCGGCACGGCACTGAGCGACAGCGGCTTTGCCCCGGAAGCCAAGTTCAGCAACCTGCTGCTGCGCGACGTCTACCTGTACGGCACGTTCAAGCCCGCCGAGGGCACCGAGGTCAAGGCCAGGCTGGGCCGCCAGACACTGGACTGGGGCAAGGCCATGATCATCGGCGGCGGCATCAATGCCGCCATCAACCCCCTGGACTACGCTGCCGCCGTCCGCTCCGGTGCCTTGCCCGAAGAGGGCAAGCTGCCGACCTCCATGCTCTCGGCCAGTCTGGCTGCCGGCAAGAACTGGGGCGCCGACGGTTTCATCAAGCTGGAAAACCGCACACCGGCCTTTCCCGGTTGCGGCACGTTCTTTGACGCCGCCTCGTTGCTCCCCCAGGGCTGTAACCTGGCTGCCGCCTTTGGCAATGCCAGCCCCTTCCCCGCGGCGCTGGGCAGCCCGCTGACGACGGTGGCTTCATTGAGTGAGCCGGCCCTGCTGCAGAGTGGTTACTACGTGCACCGTGGTGCCGATGCCAACCCCAAGGACGATGGCCAGTGGGGTGTTTCATTGCGCTACCTGGCAGATTCGATCAACACCGAGTTTCGTGGCTATGCCATGAACACCAGCAGCACGGTGCCAGGTATCCGCATCTATACGCCCACCGTGGCCCTGGCCAATAGCACGCCAATCAATTTGGCTCCGCTGCCGGCAGCCCAGCGCCCCACCGGCGCCGTGTTCAACTACGCCTTCAATTCGCTGATCGACCCCAACGGCCTGAAGTACGGCGTGAGCTATGCCAACGATGTGCAACTCTTTGGCCTGGCCTTTGATTCCAAGCTGGCACCAGGCACCCGGGTCTACGGCGAGTTCGCCGTGCGCCCCAATGCCCAGTTGAACTGGAACGGCAACGATCTGTTGACCGCCGCCTTGCAACCGCTGGTGGTCAATGCCGCGCTCAACGTCTCCAAGGGCCTGAACACCCTGCCTCTGGGCAGTGCGTATGACGCCTTCGACCGCCTGCGGGTGAGCACCGCCATGATTGGTGGCAACCAGGTGTTTCCCAAGGCGCTGGGTGCCGAGCGTGTCGTGGTGGTGGCCGAGCTGGGCGTGAGCCATGTGGACAACCTGCCCGACCCCAATGTGCTGCGTTATGGCCGCGCCTTCTCCTACGGCGCCGCGCCCAATATCCAGTTGAACGGCACGATGTCGGCCTGCTCGGAAGCCATTGCAGCCAATGGCATTCCGGCTGGCGTGGCGGGCAAGACCTGCACGACCGACGGCTTTGTAAGCACCGACGCGGTGGGCCTGCGCCTGAACATGTCGGCGCGCTACCCGAATGCATTAGGAGGCGCCACGCTGGTGCCGTCGCTGTTTATCGCCAAGGACATCAGCGGCTACTCGTATGACGGCACCTACTCGAAGGGCCGCACCACGGTGCGCCCAAGCGTGCGTGCCGAGTGGGCCCAGGGCTATTTCGTGGATGTGGCCTACACCCGCTTTTCGGGTGGGGACTACAACATCATGGTGGACCGCAGCAACCTGACCTTGGTTGCCGGCATGCGGTTCTAAGCACAAAAATTTCGGGTGATGAGTTGACAGAGGGGCGCAAGCCCCTCTTTTTTGTCATGCCTGCGCGTTTTGCTGCATGATGTCAGTGGGCTGGTGTACGTACCGGACCGCGCAACTTTTTCTTGGACGCCGTGGCCACACTGATTCGCACCGCTGCCCTTGCCAACTACCTGGAGGTGGCAAAACATGTTGGACTAAGTCTCCAGCCCATCCTGCGCCGCTTTGGCCTGAGCACGAAGATGCTGGCCAACCCGGACCAGCTGATACCGATCCAGGCCGGGGTCTCGTTGCTGGAGGTATCGGCCAACGAGTCGAATTGCATCAGCTTCGGCCTGCGCATGGCCGAACTGCGGCAACTATCGCACTTCGGTGAAGTGAGTCTGCTGCTGTCGCACCAGGCCACGCTGCGCGATGCGCTGCAGACCATGATCGAGTACCGCCACCTGCTGAACCCGTCGCTGGCGATGTTCATCGAAGACGTGGGCAACATGGTCATCATCCGCGAAGAGATCGTGATTGAGCCGCCCATCCAGAATCGCCAGGCGACCGAGCTGGCGGTGGGCATTCTTTACCGGTCCTGCCGCGCCCTGCTGGGCACGCATTGGAATCCGCGCAGCGTGAATTTCCGCCACGCCGAGCCGGTGGATCTGCAACTGCACAAGCGGATCTTCCGCTGTCCCATCCATTTCGACAGCGAGTTCAATGGCATCGTTTGCGCCGCCGCCGACCTGGACCTGCCCAATCCCAAGGCCGATCCTGAAATGGCGCGGTACGCACGCCGCTTTGTCGAGTCGCTGCCCGGGACCAATGAACCATCGGTGGTGCTGGAGGTGCGCAAGGCCATCTATTTGTTGCTGCCCATGGAGCGTGCCACCATCGAGCAGATTGCCCAGTCACTGGGCATGAATGTGCGCACCCTGCAGCGCCGCCTGGGGGATGCCGGCGAAAGTTTTTCGGGTCTGATCAGTGGTGTGCGGCGTGATCTGGTGGTGCGCTACATCGAGAATCCGAACTACTCATTGGGCCGTATCGCGGCCATGCTGGGCTACTCGGTGCACAGTTCGTTCACCCGCTGGTTCATCTCCCAGTTTGGCATGGCACCGGCGGCCTGGCGCGCATCCAAGGGGCAGGCGCTGAACAGCACTGCCGTGTCGCAAAAAGAATAAGCGATGTCGTTGAATGAAAAGATAAATACCGGCATCCTCCACAGAATGCCGGTATGCGCGACAACCAACCGATTTCCCAGCAGGAATTCCTGTATGCCAACAGCGACATGCTGGTTTCCACCACCAACCCGCAAGGCGTCATCACCCATTGCAACGCGGCGTTTGCACGTGTCAGCGGCTTCGACGCCCAGGAGCTGATTGGGCAGCCGCACAACCTGATCCGCCACCCCGACGTGCCGCCGGAGGTCTTCAAGGACATGTGGGCCACGGTGGGGCGTGGCAAGCCCTGGAACGGGGTTCTCAAGAACCGCCGCAAGAACGGCGACCACTATTGGGTGGAGGCCAACGTCACGCCGATCCTGGAGAACGGCAAACCCCGGGCCTACATGTCGGTGCGCACCAAGCCGACCGCTGATCAGGTCCAGGCGGCGCAGCGGCTGTATGCCCGTGTCGTGGACGAGCGCACCCGCACCCGTCCTACCTTCCGCCTGCAGGGGGGGCGGCTCCTTCCCGTGGGGCTGCGGGCATTGTTCGTGCGGTTCTGGCACGCCGGCGTCACTGCGCGCCTGAGCCTGGGGGTGGCGTTGATGGTGTTCATCGCCATGCTGCCGCATATGCTGGGCGTGGCGTGGGCTGGCAATCCCTGGGCGCAACTGGGTTTTCTTGTACTGGGGGGCTTTGTTGAACTGCGTTGGTTTGACAAGCGGATCAACAGTCTGTTGAAGGACTCCGAGCGCTTCACCACGGAACTGGCCGCCTGCAACCTTACCACCACCCTTCTTGATGACCCCTATACGCCGCTGGGCTCGCTGCCGGTGCGCTTGCGCCAGATCCAGATCAATCTGCGCGCGGTGGTGGGGGATGTGCGTGATCAGGTGCAGTCGTTCGCGCTGGCCGCTGACGAAATCACGCGGGGTAGCCACGACTTGTCGGAGAGAACCGAGTCTCAGGCCTCCAGCTTGCAGCAGACGTCGGCCACGTTGGACCAGTTGGCGGGAACCGTTGGCCAATCGGCCCATACGGCCCTGCAAGTGCTTGACAGCAGCACCCGCAGCACGCAGGTGGCACAACGCGGTGGCGAAGCGATCGAGCTGGCGACGCGGGCCATGCGCGAGATCACGGCGTCCAGCCGAAAGATGGGCGAGATCATCGGCACCATCGAGGGCATTGCGTTCCAGACCAATATCCTGGCGCTCAATGCGGCGGTTGAGGCGGCGCGTGCCGGCGAGCAGGGACGCGGCTTTGCCGTGGTGGCCTCGGAAGTGCGGGCACTGGCGCAACGTGCCGGGACGGCCGCCAAGGAAATCCGCGAATTGATCGGCAGTTCCACGGCGCGCATTGCGGATGGCGCGCGCCAGATGGAAGATGCCTCGCAGACCGTGCATGAATTGGTGAGTGAGGTTGGCCGCATGGGCGTATTGGTCAAGGAAATCACCGATGCCAGCCAGGAGCAATCTCTGGGTATTTCGCAGATCAATGAGGCGGTGGCCCAGATCGACGGGATGACACAGCAGAATGCCGCGTTGGTCGAGGAGTCCGCAGCATCTGCCGAAACGCTGCGCGAGGGCACCGTCCAGGTGCGTCGGTCGGTGGCGGTCTTCGAACTGGGGCAGTGACGATGCCTCGATTGATCAAGACGCAAGCCGGGCTGGACGCCTTCAAGGAGCGTTCACCCTTGTTGACTCAGCGCCAACGCTCGATGTTTCTGCTGTGCGATGGCCGGCGGGGTGTTGAGGCCGTGCTGGCCGAGACGGCTACGGTTGGTACGTCCGGGGCAGATGTGGACTACCTGGTTGAGCAGGGCTTTCTGGCGTGGGCGCCCGAGGCCGATGCGAAAGCGACTCCACCGTCCGTGGCCCCGCCAACCCGACCTGTGCAGAGTCAGGCCGATGGGCGCCCTCTGTATGTCGAAAACTGGACCATGTTCTGACGCATTCCGGTGGTGTGGCTGTGTGGCGGGCTTAGTTGCCGCTGTCCGGGCACCGCATAGGGATATGGATGGTGAAGCGGGCGCCGGCGCCGGGTGCGCTATCGAGATCCACGGTTCCACCCAGAATGCCTTGGACCAGGTTGTAGACGATATACAGGCCCAGCCCGCTGCCACCCTGGCCCATGCGGGTGGTGAAGAAGGGGTCAAACGCCCGGTGCAGCGTGTCGGCATCCATGCCGACACCGTCGTCTTCCAGCTCGAGTATCACGCTGTTGGCGTCACTGCCGGTTTGCGCGCGCACGCGAATATGCAACGGCGCCTGCCCCGTCAGCCCATGCGTGACGGCGTTGAGCACCAGATTGGTGATGACCTGCTCCAGTGCGCCGGGGTAGCTGTCCAGCATGACATCGGCAGGAATATCGGTTTCCACATTGACGGCCAGCCCCTTGTGTATGTGGGCCACGGCCAACAGCGTCTCCTTCACCAGCGAGCGCAGGTCGAATGTCCGGCGCCGTGAACTGGCCTGGTCCACGGCGACCAGCTTGAAACTAGCCACCAGTTCGGCCGCGCGCTGTGCATTGCGCTCCACCATGGCGCAGGCCTGGATGGAGTCCTCCAGAAACTGAACGAGGCCCGAGCGGCGCAATGTGCCCTGCGTGAAGTCGTCGCGGAATTGTTGCAGCCGATCCGACAGGGTTGTCACGACCGTCAGCGTGTTGCCCAATGGCGTATTCAGTTCATGCGCCACCCCGGCAACGAGCGTGCCCAGTGCCGCGAGTTTTTCCCGCTGCACCAGTTGCTGCATCGCCAGGTGCAATTCGTCGTTGGCATGGGCCAGTTCGGATGTGCGCTCAGCGACCTTCTGTTCCAGTGCGGCGTTGGCCTCGCGAAGCTGCGCCTCAATGCGTTTGATGTGGGAGATGTCGGTGATGGTTCCGGCCAGGCCAATGACCTGGCTTCCCATGTGGCGGTAGGTCGCCTTGTTGATCAGCACGTCGTGCAGTTGGGTATCTGCGAAAACCATCCTGTCCTCGAAGCGCTGCGTGCCCGGGTTGGCGATCAACTGGGCATCGGCCGCCATATAGCGGTCAAAGTCTGCGCCGTCCGTCAGCTCCGCCAGTGTGCATCCCACAATCTCCGAAAGCGGTCGGCCAAAGACCTGTGTCAGTGCCTCGTTGCCACCAAGATAGCGTCCATCGGTCCCCTTCCAGAAGACTGGTTGCGGAATGGTGTTGAGCAGGGTGTTGAGGAACTCATTTTGGTCGGCGATCCGATTCTCGGCCTCGACGCGCTGCGTGATGTCGTTGATCATCACCAGACGCGCGGGTTTGCCAAAATAGTCGATGGCGTGCGTCAGCATTTCACAGATCACGGGGTCACCGTTGCTACGGATCAATTGGCGCTCGGTAATGTGGCGGCGTGCCTGTTCCCGGTGCAGCCGCACATCGTGTTCGAATTCATCATGGTCTGCACCGGGGATGAAGCCCAGCGCTGAAATGGGTGCACCGTTGACTGTGGCCTTGGGGCCCAGTATTTCTTCCACCCGCCGATTGGTGGCCAGGATTTCCATGCGCTCGGTATCGAAAACCAGCAGTCCCATGGGATTGGCCTCAAAGAGCATGCGGAAGTGGCGTTCGTTGACGGCGCTCTCTTCCGCCGCCCGGCGGCGTATGCGCAGCACGACCGCCGTCGCCGCCAATGCAGAGGTCAGGAAGGCAATGAGGGCCAGCCCGGAGAAGAATTCGATGGGATTACTCTGGGCCAGGCTCAGCGGACGATAGCGGATCTCGCTACCTTCGGGTAGACGAGACTCGGGTATGCCGTGCCGTTGCAGTGCGCGGTAGTCAAAGATGTAGTGGTTGGTGACGGGCTCCAGGCTGGCGTAGTCGGCCACGGTGTTGCCGCGCAAGAGCCCGCTTACAACCTCGCCGGCTCGCTGGCCAAGGTCCCGCGTGGCAATCAACTTGCCGCCGACAATGCCTTCACCCAGCACAAAGTCCCATGCGGTAAATACCGGTTGGGAGATGCGCGGGGGTAGTGCATCCAGCAGTTCACGGCCCTGAAGCGGCTGGCCGCTGGCATCCTCCAGCCAGCCCGCCAGAAAGACCGCGGTGTTTGCAGGGGCCTGGCGCAGTCGTTCAATGAGCACGGTGTCGCGCCCCTCGTCCAGGCGCTCCACACTGACATAATGCTGGCGCGCATTCGCAATGGCATCCTGGATGTCGGCCTGAATCTGCGGGGTGGCTGCCCTGCCGACGACCAGCAGGTGCTGGATGTCGGGCAGCAGGGTCGTGATCAACTCCATGTTGTGCGCGAATTCGGCACCTACATTTCCAATGGGAATGACATTGGGCAGCTTGCGCAGTTGCTCCAGCTCACCGGGCCCCGCATTGACCACCACCCACGGGGTCGTCGATACATAGCCGGCGCCAGGGCCGCGCATGGCATTCGCGGCAGGCGAGCCGACCGTTACCACGATATCGAACGGATCGCTGCCGTACTTCAGCTCCAGATAGTTGCGAAAGGCGGGTGTGTGCCACAGGCTGAGCCGGCTGGCGTCCAACGCTTCCACGAGGACTTGTACCCGGGGCGTTTGCCGCGGGAGCTCGCCGATGAGATGCGAGACGATAGCGGAGTGGAACAGATCGCCGGATGGTTGCGACTGAACAACCAGAATGCGCTTGGGAACCTCCTGCGCTGCCATTGACATTGCGCTGATGGCTGCCAGCAAAATGCCGACGATCAGAATCTGGATGAACCTGCCAGTATGACCAATCATCGTCGGCAGCCTAGCAGCAAAGTCAGACTCGACTTGCTAGTGGGGTCAACCATCCAGACGTTCAATCAGGGCCTTGGCCATGGGCCATGCGCCATAGCCCGACGCCGGATTGAGGTGGCCCACGGCACCCACGTTCACCAGGGTGCTGCCCCATTCTCGCGCCATGACCTCAACCCGGTCCAGGCGGGCCAAAGGGTCGTTGGTGCTGGCCGCCACCAAGCTGAGGAAGGGCAGTGGTGCACGTGGGACGGGCAGCCAGCCGTTGGCACCCAGCACATCGAGCGTGGGGTAGCCGGCAGGCAAGGGTGTCTCAAAATCCGGTGGCGCTGCCAGCAGGCCGCCTTGCAGGCTGCGTCGGTATTTCTGTGCCCAGTGCACCAGCATGATCACGCCGCCGCTGTGCGCCACCGCGATGATGGGCCCATCTATCGTTGCCATGTCGCGCTCAATTGCCTCAACCCGGGCAGCGCAACTGAGCTTGTCAGTCTCCAGTGGTGGCACCGAGCGCACCGGTCGGATGGGGGCCAGTTGGGCTTCCAGCAGGGTTTGCCAGTGCTCGGCGACATGGTCGCGCAGGCCGGGGATGATGAGAATGGTGGCTGGTATAGTCATCCTACATCCCCCAACGCAGCATCAGCAGCACCAGAGCGGCCAGAAACACGGTCTCTCCGACCATCAGCACAATCGGTTTGATGCCAACCGAGGCCAGTTCCTTGAGCTGGGTTTTCATGCCCAGTGCGCTGATGGCGATGACCAGGCACCAGCGCGATGCTTCGTTGGCCGCCTTTTGCACGATGGGAGCTAACCAGCCTGTGCTGTTGATGGCCGCCAAAAGGACGAAGCCGACCGCGAACCAGGGTAACAGTGGTGGGCGCTTGCCGCCCTCAGTGGCTCCCCGTGCCCGGGTTATCAGAGTGGCACAAACGATCACTGGCAGCAACATGGCCACGCGCATCAGCTTGACCACGGTGGCCGTGTCGCCGGTTTCCTGCGACATGCCGTAACCGGCACCCACCACCTGCGCCACATCGTGGATGGTTCCGCCCAGGAAGACGCCGGCTTGCACCGGGTCCAGATGCAGTGCATGGACCACCATGGGGTACACGATCATGGCCAGTGTGGACAGAGCCGATACGCCGATCACGGTGAACAGCGTGGCCCGTTCCTTGCCCGAGTGCGCTGGCAATGCGGCAGCCAGGGCCAGTGCCGCGGATGCACCGCAGATGGCCGTTGCGCCACCGGTCAGCAGTCCGAACAGGGTTTGAAAGCCCATGGCTCGCGCGACCACCATGGCAACCAGAATGGTCACGACAACCGATACCAATACCAGGATGACCGGGTGCCAGCCCAGCGCGGCGATTTGCGAGAAGGTGATACGCATGCCCAAGAGCGCTACGCCCACACGCAGTATTTCGCGCGCCGTGAATTCGATGCCGGGCTTGCACTCTCCGTCGACCGACAGGAAATTCATGGACATGCCCAGCAGTAGCGCAAACAACATCACTGGCGCCTGGTAGTGTTCGGACAGGAAGCTGGCCGCCGCCGCGACAATGATGCTGGCCACCATGCCGGGAAACAGTTGCTGGCCACGCGCCAGCGGCGTCATGCTTGCACTTGCAGTCATGGTGAGTGTCCTAGGGCTTGAATTCGGGAATGGCGATCATGGGTCGGTTGTTGACCCAGGCAACGGCATAGGTGGTCGCCGTCAAGCCGCCGCCGCGCATGCAGCCGGTGGCCAGATCAAACTTCAGTCCGTGTGCCGGACACTGCAGCATGCGACCGTCGAGTTTGCCGGTCAGCAGCGACCCTCCCGCATGCGGACAGGAGTCGTCTATGGCGTACAGGGTGTCATCCACATTGAACACCGCAATGGTCCTGCTTTGCAGGTGCAGCAGCGTGCGTTGACCCAGCCCAGGAATGCTGGCCTCTGGCAGGTCGGTGAGGCGGCTCATGCGGCGCTTTCTTCCTGCCGCGCACCCCGGCCCAAAGCCTGGCGCATGGCCTGCAACAAGACCTCGGGAGGCTGTGCGCCGACCAGCGCGTATTGGCCATTGAACACAAAATACGGAACCCCTTCGCGGGCCGTCGGGCGTTGTGCCGAAACACTTGCGGCACCGGCTGTTCCCGACAAAACGGAGTGCACCGTCTGGCCGTCAAGTCCACAGGCCTGGGCCAGGGCCACCAGGGTTGCCACGTCGCCGATGTCGCGCCCGTGCAGGAAGTGGGCGCCAAAGAGGCGTTCGATAACGACGTCAATCTGTTGCTTGCTACCAGCCCGCGACGTGTAGTCCAGCAACCGTAGCGCAAGGTTGGTGTTGGGCATGCGCACGATGCGGGAGAAGTCAATCTGGAAGCCTGCTGTGGAGGCTGCTGCGTTCACCTGTGCCTGACGGGCAAGCACCGCTTGCAGGCTGCCCAAGCGGCGTACGTAGAACTCCATGAACGGTAGCCCGTTGTCTGGCAGATCAGGCAGCAGTTGAACCGGGAGCCAGTGCATCTGAACTGGCACATCTGGTTCGATGTCCGCAAGCAGTGCTAGGGCGCGCGCCAGATGGCGCTTGCCAATCAGGCACCATGGACAGATCGGGTCAAAAGCAATGTCAATGGTCAGGCCAAGTGCCATGAGTGTGTTCCGATGTGATTGCCGTGATCAGGCTGCGGCGCTTGCCGTGCGCGTGACGACGGTTACCTTGTGAGCAGACATTGCATCCAGATGGATGTCGGATACCTGGTTGGCATCGTGGTCATAGCAGTGACCCGCAACCAGAAAGGCGATAGCCGCGAGGACGCTAAACGCGGGCACGATGGCCATGGCTTGCTGCAGGCCCCATTGGTCTGACAGCGCACCGACCAGGAACGGACCCACTGCGAGCCCAAACAGGTTCTGGAACAGCGATAGGACCGCTGATCCAGTGGAGCGGACACCCGGATGAATGACATCAATGACGATGCCCGAGACCACGCCCACAGTGCAGGTCATGAAGAAGCTGCCCAGCATGATGACCTTGAATTGGGCATCGCCAGCGAGTGGCCCACCAAATGCGAACAAAAATATGCCCAACGTGACTAGGCACAGGACGGACAGTGCTGGCAGCTTGTTACGTGGGGTGCGCTCGGAAACACGATCAATCACGTAGCCCCATACCACGACCCCAAGTGCGCCGAGCAACACCGCTACGGCCGCCTGCTTGGCCGCCGCTTCAGGGGCCACTCCATGGAAGCGGTTGAGAAAGCTGGGCAACCACGACCAGATGGCCGACACCACGATCAACTGCATGGCGGCACCAGTGCACACCCACAGGAGGGTGCGGGTCCGAGCCAAGGTTCCAAAAATGTGCTTCAGAGTTCCAGCGAAGGAATGGGTAATTTGGTCCAGTTTGGGCGTGAGTGCGACGGTTTTGTAGTCACGAACGAACAAATACATCACGGCCAGTACCAGACCCGGGATACCCACGACGCCAAAGGCCGCCTTCCAGCCCCATTTGGCTGCGATCACCCCGCCCAATATCACGCCTAGTACGGAGCCCAAGGATGCCGCGGCAAAGAAGGCACCCAGCAATACACTACGCAAGCGCTTGGGAAACAGGGTCGAGATCAATGCGGCTCCGACTGATCCGTATCCGGTTTCGCCCGCTCCCACAATGGCGCGCGCCGTGAATAGCTGGCCGTAGTTGGCCGTGAACATGCAGGAAATGGTCGCAATGCTCCAGGTTGTGGCCATGACCACAATGCTCTTGACCCGGCTCATGCGGTCGGCCATCAGCGCCACGGGAATGCCGCCCACCGCCACCACAATGGAGATGATGGAAACCAGGCTGCCCAATTGCTTGTCGCTGAGGTTCCATTCACTCTTGATGTGCGGAAACAGGGAGACGATCACCTGTCGGTCGATGTAGTCGAACAGCATGAGTGCAAAGGTCATGGCAAAGGCAAACCAGGCTTGCCGCTTGCCGATCAGGTAATCGTCCTGCGGGCCGATCTGGTTTTTTTCTAGCAGTGCAGTCATCGAGTGTCTCCTCGTTGTATTTATAGGCTTCGTGACGAATCAGGCGGCAATGGCGTGACCGGCGTGCTGTGTCGCACCCTTGTGACCAGGCTTTCGATTGGGCGCAAAGCCGTTCTCTGCCAAGGTTTCATCGGCATTCTTGTAGAAGGTACCGATCTTGTAGATTTCACGGGCTTCCTTGGCGGTGGCCACGGGGCGGCCGAATTCCTTGGCGATGCGCACCAACTGTTCAATCTGTTCCACCGTGCTCATTTTGCGTGAGCGGTCCTGCGTCCAGATGTTGTCTTCGATGCCGCAACGCACATGCAGACCCATGGAAATGGCCATCATGTTGATGGGCAACACGTTGAGCATGGAGGTTTCCAGCGTCAGCACGGCGCCATCCGGGCAGGCGCGCACGAAGTTGGCGAGGTTGTAGAGATTGGGGGCATCAAAGCCACCACCGATTGCCACCCAGGTCAGGATCAAGGGCACGTTGCAGGCACCACGGCGCATATTGCGCTCGACCGTTTCCATCTGCGTGATGTTGGCCAGCTGGAAATGGGTCTGGATGCCGTTGTTGGAGAGGCGCTTGATGTGCTCTTCGACCCAGGCCGGGCCCGCGGGAATGGTCATCTCGCTGTAGGCCGCCATCCCCGCTGCGGTACCCAGGCTGGTGCCGGCGACGTCGGCTGCGCACATCTGTTCGACCACGTTCATTTGGTTGCTGTTGATGGCAATGGTGACCTGGTCGGGCTTGGGCGTCAGCTCGGCCAGCATGTGGCGGGTGTCGTCCGACAGCCACTTGGCGGTCTCGCCTTCGTGTTCTGGCGCGAAGGAAATGGAGCCACCGACCTGCAGGATCATGTCGGGCACACGGGCACGGATGCCGGCGATCAGCTCATTGAATTTCGACAAGCGCTTGGAGCCTTTGCCGTCCAGTTCACGCACGTGAATGTGGATGACGGTTGCGCCGGCGTTGTAGCAGTCCACTGCCTTCTGAATCTGGTCTTCCATGGTGACCGGAATGTCCTCCGGGAAGTCCGATGGCTCCCACTCGGGGCCGTACGGAGCGCAGGTAATAACGAGCTTTTGCTGGTTTTCAGGGAACAGTGATCCATCCATGAAGTTCATGGTTCTCTCCTAGTGGTTTGGGTTGGGTTTAAGAAAAGGTACGCTTGGAGCGTCAGAAGGGCTTGTCGCCGATGATGGCGGCACGCTCCATCTTGCGGTGGCAGGGCGGATAGTCCATCACCGCGTAGTGCTGGGAACTGCGGTTGTCCCAGATGGCCATGCTGTAGGGTTTCCAGCGCCAGCGCACCTGGTACTCGGGGATATACGCCTGGCTGATCAGGTACTTCAGCAGATCGGCGCCGCCCTGGTTGAAATCCTGGCCGTAGCGCACATTGGCCTTGGTGTGGTAGTTCACGAAGTGGGTCGTGAAGCCGTTGACGAACAACACCTTCTCACCGGTCTCGGGGTGGGTGCGGACCACGGGGTGTTCGGAGTCGGGGTACTGGGCCTTCATGGCCAGGCGCTTCTCGATGGGCATGGCGGCAGCAAAGGAGCCGTTGAAGGTGTGGCTGGCGATCAGGCCGTCGATCTGCTCTTTGATGGGGTCGGGCAGCTTCTCATACGCCAGCGCCATATTGGCCCACATGGTGTCACCGCCCACCGGCGGGCATTCGATGCAGCGCAGGATGCAGGCCTTGGCGGGCGCGGCGCGGAAGGTACCATCCACGTGCCAGGCATTCTCGTAACGGTCGATGGGGGCGTCAGGCGTCTTGTAGATCTGCACCAGGCCGGGCGCGTCGGGGTGGGTGGGTGCAATCGGGTGGTCCTCCAGCTCGCCGAGGCGGCGGGCCAGGGCCACATGGTCCAGGCGCGAGAGCCTGTTCAGGTCCTGGTCGCGTAGGAACAGCACCTTGTATTTCAGCAGCGCGGCGTAGATTTCATTGAAAAGGCCGTCGTCCCGCACGGCGTCGCCCAGATTCACATCCAGCAGTTCCGCGCCAATGGCGCAGGTCATTTGTTCAATCTTCATTGCTTGTCTCCAGAGGTCTTTTTCTTAAATCACAAAGATGGAGGAACCGGTCGTCTTGCGCGACTCCAGGTCCCGGTGGGCTTGCACCGCGTCCTGCAGGGCGTAGTGCTGGTTGATTTCGATCTTGATGCGCCCGGCACCCACGTGGCCAAAAATCTCGGCGGCCAGTTCGGCCTTCTCGGCGGGGTCGGCAATGTAGTCGGCCAGGGCGGGACGGGTGATGTAGAGCGAGCCCTTCATGGCCAGGATCTGCGGATCAAACGGCGGGATGGTGCCGGAGGCCGTGCCCACACAGACCAGGGTGCCACGGCGCTTGAGCGAATCCAGCGAGGCCATGAAGGTGGTCTTGCCCACGCTGTCGAACACCACGTTGACACCGACACCGTTGGTCAGCTCGCGCACCCGCTTGGCCACGTCCTCATGGCTGTAGTTGATGGTGTGCTCGCAACCGTGGGCGCGGGCGATGGCGGCCTTCTCTTCGGTGGACACGGTGCCAATCACCGTGATGCCCAGCAGCCTGGCCCACTGCGACACGATCAGACCCACACCACCCGCAGCAGCGTGCAGCAGCAACGTGTCGCCGGCCTTGAACGGGACGATGCGGCGCATCAGGTAGGCGCTGGTCAGGCCGCGCATGGTCATGGCGGCGGCGGTATCAAAGCCGATGCTTTCGGGCAGCTTGATCAGCGGGGCGGCCGCAATCAGGCGTTCCGTGCTGTAGGCGCCCAGGGTGTTGAGGAAGCCGGTGTAGGTGACGCGGTCGCCCACGGTAACGTTGGTCACTCCCTCGCCCACGGCCTGCACCACGCCGGCCGCCTCCACGCCCATGCCGTTGGGCAGCGGGATGGGATAGATGCCGCTGCGGAAATAGGTGTCGGCAAAGTTCAGTCCGACCGCCACATGGCGCAGGCGTACCTGGCCGGGGCTGGGGTCGCCCACCTCGACATCCTCGTACCGTAGTACATCGGGTCCACCGGCTTCATAGAAGCGCACCGCCTTGGCCATATTCATCTCCTTCAGGTGTCTGTGTCATGCAATGCTGATTGCGTTGTGCCGACTGTAGGAGTCGGAAGGGGACTTATCTTCGCAAAATACGACAACGATTTTTCATTTCACGTCAGTTGCTGCGAACCCTAGGGTTAACCCCAAGCGGCAGGCTGCCCCCCCGCACCGCGTGCTGGCGTAGCGCCTCCATCAAGTGCTTTATCGATTTGACCGTCTTGGCGTAATGGACATTGCCGTGCGGCCATCCCGTGATATCCAGCGGGTCCTTGGCGGCGCTCAGGCGCTCCAGCATGGGCAGCGTTCCCGCCACGCCGCAACCCAGGACGCCAGCGCCTGCTCCATATTCCGCGTCGCCGCATCGACGGGAAGCCCCAGCATGCGTGCCGCCCGCACCAGGGCCGCCAGCGCCGCCTGCGGGCTGCTGGCGTCCAACGCCTGCGCGCCGTTTTGCTTGGACAGCTTTTCGCCGTTGGCGCCCAGCAACAGCGGCGTGTGCAGGTACTGCGGCGTGGGCAGGCCCAGCGCGTGTTGCAGCAGGATTTGCCGCGCCGTGTTGTCGGCCAGATCGGCGCCGCGCACCACGTGGGTGATGCCCTGCGCCGCATCGTCGACGACCACGGCCAGTTGGTAGGTGAAACAACCGTCGGCGCGCCGGAGCACGAAGTCACCGACCTCGTTGAGAACGTCCTGCTGCTGCGCACCCAGACGGCGGTCCTGCCAGTGGATTACCCGCGTTGCTATTTTTTTGGTAGCTACTTGCGCAGTATCTACGAGGGCTGGAAAGTCATTTTGCTGAAAAGATTCGGTGCGCAGCCGCCACGCGCACGCTGTCGGGTCCACGCTGCGCCCCGGCGGCAAGCCCTGGCGGCAGGTGCCGGGGTAGACCAGCTCACCGTGGCGCGGGCGTTGCCGGCCCTGCTGCTCCAACGCCGCCGCGATGTCCTTGCGCGAGCAGCAGCAGGGATAGGCCTGGTTTGCGGCTATCAGTTGGTCCAGCGCCTGCTGGTACAGCCCCGCGCGCTGGGACTGTAGCACCACCGGCTCATCGGACACCAGGCCGCAGGCCTGGAGTTGCTGCAGGATGCGCTCGGTGGCGCCGGCGACGGTGCGGGGCGTGTCAACGTCCTCAATGCGCACCAGCCACTGGCCGTGGTGTGCGCGGGCATCGAGCCAACTGGCCAGCGCGGCCACCAGCGAGCCGGCGTGCAGCGCTCCCGTGGGGGAGGGCGCGAATCGGCCTCTGTACGCCAGCGCCCCCAAGGTCGTCAGTCCTTACGCAATAGCCAAGGCCAGTTCCAACCCGGACACAAAGGCGTTTTCCACGCGGTGGCCCAGGCACCAGTCGCCGCACAGGCCCAGGCCGGCGCCGGCATCCCACAGGTGGGACTTGCCCAGCGGCTGGTCGGTCCTGGCATGGAGCCAGCGCTTGGTGTCGATGTGGGCCGGCTCAGTGCGGATGCTGGTCACCTCGGCAAAGGCCTTGATCAGCTTGGCCTGCACGCGCTTGGGGTCGTCCTGCAGGTGTTCGCGCGACCAGTCGGCGCTGGCCTGCACGGTCCAGCGTTCCACGGCACCACGGCTGGGCTTGCTGGATTCGCGGGTCAGCCAGGCTATGCGGTGGTGGGTGCTGCGCGCGGCATTCCACTGCGGCCCCAGGGTCATGAAGCCGGGCTGCATCGCCTGCGGGTAGGCCAGCATCAGCGTCCAGCAGGGCGATACCGTCACACCGTCCAGCTTCTTGAGCAGGGCGCCAGCCTTGGGCACGGTTTTCAGCAGGGCCTGTGCCTGCGGGCTGGGCACGGCCAGCACGACCGCATCAAAGCCACTGAATACGTGGATGCTGCCGTCTTCGCCTTCGGTGCGCAGTTGCCACTGGCTCTTGTTCAGCGTGTCGCGTTCGATCTGGGTCACCCGGGTGTTGAGTTCCAGGCAGTGGGCATCCACCAGCGGCTGCGCCCAGCGGCGCACCAGCGTGCTCATGCCGGGAATCGCCACCCAATGCGGCTCGCGCGGTGGCAGGCCGGCGGCGGCCACGCGGCCGTGTTCGTCCAGCACTTGCACGGTGTTGGCGCTCCAGGCCTTGCAGACATTGGGCGCGGTCTGCAGCGCCTGCACAAAGCGCGGGTCGCGTACGGTGAAATACTGGGCACCATGGTCAAAGGTGCCAAACGGGCTGTTGCGCGTGGCCATGCGTCCGCCCACGGTATGGCTTTTCTCGAACACCATGACACGGTGCCCCGCCTGGACCAGCGTGCGGGCGCAGGTGATGGCGGCGATTCCCGCACCAACGATGGCAATGTGTTTGGATGCGGTCATGGGGGTGGTCTCCAGGAGTTGAGGGGTTGCTGCCAGTTTAAACGCGCCCCGGGCCGGCTAATAGAAATTTCCCCGGTGTTTCTCCAGCAGGGCGGCGCGCGTGGTGGGGCTTTCCAGTTGTTGCAGCCACCATTGCAGCGCGCGGCCATGGTTGGCCGCCTTGCCGCCGCGCCAGGCGTAGTGCAGGCTCACCAGGCGTTGGCCGCGTTCGGTCTTTTTCACCACCAGGCGGCCGGTCTCAATGTAGGGAGCGGCCATGCAGAGCGGCAGGTTGCCGCCACCCAGGCCGCGCAACTGGGCATCCAGCTTGGCCAGCATGCTGCCCACGGTGAAGACATCCTGGCCGCTGAGCAGGCCAAAGGTCAGGCCAGGCCCGCGCTGCACGGAGTCGGCCACGGCTACGGCACGGTGCTGCTGGATCAGGGTGTCGCTCAAGGGTTCGGGGGCATTGGCCAGCGGGTGGTGGGGCGCCACCGCATAGACAAAGCTGCTGTCACCCAAGGGTTTGCTGTGCACGTCGGCAGGGTTGTTGGCATCGGGCTTGACGCCAATGGCCAAGTCCGCCTGGCCCGAGGTCAGCGCCTCCAGCGTGCCCGACAACGCCTCGTCGCGCAGGCGGATTCGGGTTGGTGGCGACTGCGCAAAAAAGGCATCGCACAACTCCATGATGGTGGACTTGGAGATGACCGTATCAATTGCAATGGTGAATTGGGGCTCCCAGCCCGTGGCCACGCGTTTGACCCGGTTGGCCACCGCCTCCATGTCGTGCAGCAGACGTGCCCCCTCGCGCAGCAGTTCGGCACCGGCCTCGGTCAGCACGGCCTGGCGCGAGCTACGGTCATAGAGCAGCACGTCCAGCGCATCCTCGATCTGGCGCACCCGGTAGGTCAGGGCGCTGGGTACCATGCCCATGGCGCGGGCGGCAGCGGCAAAACTGCCGGCAGCGGCGATGGCCTGCAGCATGGACAGCGCTTCGGGGGTCAGAACGTCGCGTGCATTTTGCATGGTGTGTGGTCTTAAATTGAAATGATTTGAATGATGCCATCAAACCCGGTGGATGGAAATCGGGTGCGTGCGCCCTACAGTTGATGTTTGAAGGACATTGAGGAGACTTCCACATGCTGACACTGCGCAAATCCGCCGACCGAGGCTATGCCGACCATGGCTGGCTCCAGTCCTTTCACAGCTTTTCGTTTGCCGGTTATTTTGACCCCGCGCACATGGGCTGGGGCAATCTGCGGGTCATCAACGAAGACCGCATCGCACCCGGTGCCGGCTTTGGCACGCACGGCCACCGCGACATGGAAATCATCAGCTACGTCATCTCCGGCGAGCTGGCGCACAAGGACAGTATGGGCAACGTCAAGGGCATTCCGCCGGGCGATGTGCAGCGCATGAGTGCCGGCCGCGGCGTGCAGCACAGCGAATTCAACCACGCACCCGACCAGACCACGCATTTCTTCCAGATCTGGATCGAGCCCAACGTGAAGGGCATTGCCCCCAGCTATGAGCAAAAGACCGTGCCGGCTTCGCAAAAGCAGGGTGTGTTGCGCCTGGTCGCTTCACCTGACGGAGCGAATGATTCCGTGCTGATCCATGCCGACGCCCGCATGTACAGCGGCCTGTTGGACGGCACGCAGACCGCCAGTCTGGCGCTGGACCCCGCTCGCAAGGCCTATGTGCACCTGGTGCGCGGCGCGATTGCGGTCAACGGCGTGGCACTGGCCGCCGGTGACGCGACCCTGCTGGCGCAGGAAGACACGTTGCGCCTGGATCAGGCCCGTGATGCCGAAGTGCTGGTGTTTGATTTGAGCGCCTGATTTTTTTGTTTGTGTCAATTTTTCAAGGAGTATCGAGATGGCAAAAGTCGTAGTCGTTTTTCATTCGGGTTATGGTCATACACAGCGCCTGGCGCAGTCCGTGGCCCAGGGCGCGGGTGCCGAGTTGCTGGCCATTGATGCCGATGGCAACCTGCCCGCCGGTGGCTGGGAGACGCTGGCCGCTGCCGATGCCATCATCTTTGGCTCGCCCACCTACATGGGCAGCGTGAGCTGGCAGTTCAAGAAGTTTGCCGATGCCTCCAGCAAGCCCTGGTACACGCAGGAGTGGAAGGACAAGATCTTTGGTGGTTTCACCGCCAGTGCCAACGTGAATGGCGACAAGCATTCCACGTTGCACTACTTCATGACGCTGGCTATGCAACATGGCGGCATCTGGGCCGGCACCGGCCACAACTACAACAACACCAAGGCCTCACAACGCAGCGATGTGAACTACCTGGCCTCCAGCGCCGGCCCCATGGCCCAGACGCCGGGCGATGCTAGTGGTGAGGAAATGAATGCAGGGGACCTGGAAACCGGGCGGCTGTTTGGTGCGCGTATTGCGGCGTTGGCTGTCAAGTAAGAACACACCCCCTATCCCCCCCGCCCCTTTCCACCCTCGCCAGGGTGGAAAGGGGAACTGAAGAGCCCTATTTGGCCTTGTTTCTTGAGGTGGGACGTGCACGCGTCACAGGGCGGTGGGGCAATGAATGCTCTGTTTTCGATAGCGGTCTACGCTTGCGCCACGAGGGCTAGAGCCCAATTTCTTCACAAGGACCTGTCCCAGCCGGCCAGGTCCTTTGCACTTCCCCTTGTTTGAAAACGCGGCCAAATCGGCTGTTTAAGGCTCCCCCTCGCCCGGCGGGGCGAGGGGGTTGGGGGGTGGGGGAAGGTGAGGAAGCCCCCTGCAAGGCAAAGTACCCTCAAACCCCCCTGAAGCCAGGTGAAAAACTACAATGCCAGGATGTTTGTACACCTGCGCCTGCACACCGAATTTTCCGTTGTCGATGGAACCAACCGCATCGATGATGTCATCGCGGCAGCGGTTGCCGATAACCAGCCCGCCCTCGCCATTACCGACCTGAGCAACCTGTTCGGCGGCATCAAGTTTTACAAGCAGGCCCGTGCCAAGGGCACCAAGCCGGTGCTGGGCGCCGAGATCTTTCTGGAGGGCCTGGGCACCGATCCCACGGCACTGACCCGCATGGTGCTGCTGGTGCAAAACAAGCAGGGCTATCTGAATATCTCGGAGCTGCTGGCGCGCGGCTTTACCCAGAACGTGGTCAAGAACCAGGCCGTCATCAAGCTGGCCTGGCTGCAGGAGTTGAATGAAGGCTTGATCTGCCTCTCCGGCGCGCAGGCCGGCCCTGTGGGCCAGGCCCTGGTGCAGTGCGATGCCGAGCGTGCCCGCGAAGTGGCCTTGCAACTGGCTGGGGTGTTCCCACACCGCTTCTACCTGGAGCTGCAGCGTGCCGGTCGCGCTGAGGACGAGGCCCATGTGGCGGCAGCCGTGCAACTGGCCGCGCGCATCCGGCTGCCGGTGGTGGCAACCCACCCGGTGCAGTTCACAACACCCGAAGATTTTGAGGCCCACGAGGCCCGTGTCTGCATTGCCGATGGCGAAATCCTGGGCAATGCCAAGCGCGTGCGCAAGTTCACGCGCGAGCAGTATTTCAAGTCCAGCGCCGAGATGCAGACGCTGTTTGCCGATGTGCCCTCTGCCATTGCCAATACGGTCGAGATTGCCAAGCGCTGCAGCCTGACGCTGGTGCTGGGCAAGCCGCAGTTGCCGGATTTTCCGACGCCGCTGGTCAATGGCCAGCGCATGACACCGGAAGAGTATTTCCGCTACGCCTCGCACGAGGGTCTCAAAGACCGCATGGCGCACCTGTACCCCGATCCGGTGGAGCGCGAGAAGCAGATGCCCCAGTACCTGGAGCGGTTGGAGTTCGAGCTGACCACGATCCTGAAGATGGGTTTCCCGGGCTACTTCCTGATTGTGGGCGACTTCATCAACTGGGCCAAGAACAACGGCTGTCCGGTGGGGCCGGGCCGGGGCTCCGGCGCCGGCTCGCTGGTGGCCTATGCACTGAAGATCACCGATCTGGACCCGATCCGCTACAAGCTGCTGTTCGAGCGCTTCCTGAACCCCGAGCGGGTCTCCATGCCCGACTTCGATATCGACTTCTGCCAGACCAACCGCAACCTGGTAATCGACTATGTGAAGGAAAAATACGGCAAGGACGCCGTGAGCCAGATTGCCACCTTCGGCACCATGGCCGCGCGCGGTGTGATCCGCGACGTGGGCCGCGTGCTGGACATGAGCTACACCTTTTGCGATGGCATCAGCAAGCTCATCCCCAACAAGCCGGGCACCAACGTCACGCTGCAACTGCCGCCGACGGATGGCAAGAAGAACGACAAGTACGTCTACGCATCCGAGGCAGAGCCCATTCTGGCCGAACGCGAGGCCAAGGAAGAAGACGTCAGGACCCTGCTGGAGCTGGCCCGCAAGCTCGAAGGCATGACCCGCAACATCGGCATGCACGCCGGCGGTGTGCTGATTGCGCCAGGCAAGCTGACTGACTTCTGCCCGCTGTACCAGCAGCCCGGCAGCGAGTCGGCGGTGAGCCAGTACGACAAGGACGACGTGGAAGCGATTGGCTTGGTGAAGTTCGACTTCTTGGGTCTGGCCACGCTGACGATTCTGGAAATTGCGCGCGAATTCATCATCAAGCGCCATCCGGGGCAGGAGAACTTTGCCTATGAGAACCTGCCGCTGGACGATGCTAGGGTCTATAAACTCTTCACCGAAGGCAAGACCGAGGCGGTTTTCCAGTTTGAAAGCTCGGGCATGCAGCGCATGCTCAAGGACGCCAAGCCGTCCCGCCTGGAAGACCTGATCGCGCTGAACGCCTTGTACCGGCCCGGCCCCATGGACCTGATCCCCAGCTTTGTGGCGCGCAAGCACGGGCGCGAGGTCACCGAATACCCGCACCCGCTGGTGGCCGACATGCTGTCCGAGACCTACGGCATCATGGTCTACCAGGAACAGGTGATGCAGACCGCGCAGATCCTGGGCGGCTACTCACTCGGCGGCGCCGACATGCTGCGCCGCGCCATGGGCAAGAAGAAGGCCGAGGAGATGGCCGAGCACCGCGCCATCTTCCGCGCCGGCGCCGCCAAGAACGATATCGACGAGGCCAAGGCCGACGAAATCTTCGACCTGATGGAGAAGTTTGCGGGTTACGGCTTCAACAAGTCGCACGCCGCCGCCTACTCGCTGTTGGCCTACCACACGGCCTGGATCAAGGTCCATTACACGGCCGAGTTCTTCTGCGCCAACATGACGGTGGAAATGGACGACACCGACAAGTTGAAGGTGCTGTTTGAAGACGCCGAGAAGATGGGTCTGAGCTTCGAGCCGCCCAACATCAACCGGGGCCGCCACCGCTTTGAGCCCATCTCCAACACGGAAATCCGCTACGGCCTTGGCGCCATCAAGGGCACCGGCCAGCAGGCGATTGACGCCATCGTCGCGACGCGCGAGGGCAAGGGGCCGACCAGCGAAGAGGGACCGTTTACCAGCCTGTTTGACTTTGCCCGGCGCGTGGACCGCAGCCGCCTGAACAAGCGCTGCGTGGAGGCGCTGATCAAGGCCGGCGCCTTTGACACACTGCAGCTCAACCGGGCGGCACTGGTGGCGTCGATCGACCGGGCCTTTGACTTTGCCGCGGCCTCCGCGGCGAATGCTAACCAGGTCGGTCTGTTCGACATGGGCGGTGAGGACGATCACGGGTCCAGCACGCAGGAGCCGGACCTGGTTGACGCCATGCCCTGGGGCATCAAGGAGCGGCTGACCTTCGAGAAGACGGCGGTGGGCTTCTACCTGTCGGGCCACCTGTTTGATGAGGTCACGCTGGAAGTGCGCCGTTTTGCCAAGCGCCAGTTGGATGAGGTGTTGGACACGCGCGAGCCACAGTTGCTGGCCGGCATCGTGACCGATCTGCGTGTCATCAACGGCCAGCGCGGCAAGCTGGGGTTGTTCAAGCTGGACGACAAGTCGGCGGCGATTGAGGCACGTGCCGAAGAGTCGCTGCTGATGGCGCACAAGAACCAGCTCAAGGACGACGAGCTGATCATTGTCATGGGCAAGGTGCAGAACGACCGCTTCTCCGGCGGCAAGCAGCTCACCGTCACGCAGATCTGGGGGCTGGAGGAGGCGCGCTGCCGGTTTGGCAAGTATCTGCGCGTGGCGGTGGACGCGGATGCCAGTGGCAAGGGGCCGGATGTGGCCCGTCTGGTTCGGGAATTTCCGGCCCGGCGCGAGGAAACTGAGCACGGCGAACTGGTGCGCGGTCTGGGCGTGCGGCTGGTAGTGCAACGCATCGTGGGCGCGTCGGAGGCCGACGCCGATGCCAGCGACCCCATGGTGACCTGCAAGGGCGCCGTGGCGGAACTGCAGCTCGGCGACAACGCGCGCTTTTTTCCCAGCGATGCCGCCTTGGCGGGCTGGCGAGCCCAGGCGGCCCAAGGCAAGGCCGTGATCGCCTACGACTGATGGACGCAGTGGCCGCGTGAGGGTGAACAGGGGGAGAAACGGGTCCCCTGGTTGACAGGCATTCTCGTTTAGAATAAATTACTAACCAGTTGGTCATTAAACGAGTTTTCCCCTTTTCAGCCCCTTACCACGGTCCCGCCATGCCATCCAAACACCCGATTGCCGCGCTGTCCCTGCTTGCAGCCACCCTTGTGCTGAGTGCCTGCTCCCGCCCAGCACCTCCCGAAGAACCCATTCGTGCCGTCAAGGTTGTGACCGTGGGCGTGGACGGCATGCACGCTGGCAGCGAATACGCCGGCGAGGTGCGGGCACGCATCGAGTCGCGCCTGGGCTTCCGAGTCGCCGGCAAGATCGTGCGCCGCCAGGCCGAGGTGGGCCAGCGGGTGCGCGCTGGCGAGGTGCTGGCGCAGCTCGACCCGCAGGACTACCAGTTGGCCGCAACCGCTGCCAAGGCCCAGGTGACGGCCGCCCAAACCAACCGGGATCTGGCCGCTGCCGACTTCAAGCGCTACAAGGACCTGCGTGACCAGAACTTCATCAGCAGCGCCGAGCTGGAGCGCCGTGATGCCACGTTGAAGGCGGCTCAGGCCCAACTGGACCAGGCGCTGGCCCAGGGCTCGGCCCAGGGCAACCAGGCGGCGTATACGACGCTGGTGGCCGATGTCTCGGGCGTTGTGACGGCGGTGGAAGCCGAGCCCGGCCAGGTGGTGGCGGCCGGCACGCCGGTGGTGCGCATTGCCCAGGATGGCCCGCGTGATGTGGTGTTCTCGGTGCCAGAGGACAAGGTGTCTCGCGTCAAGGCGGGTTCAAGCGTAGACGTGCGGGTCTGGGGTGCCAACGGCGTGCAGAAGGGGGCCGTGCGCGAAGTCGCGGCCAGCGCCGATCCGGTGACGCGTACCTTCGCTGTGAAGGTCGCCATGCCCGCCAACGATGCGCTGATTCTGGGCAGCACGGTGGCGGTGTCGCCGCAGTCGCTGGACCGAAGCGGCACCCAGGTGGTCAAGCTGCCCACCAGCGCCTTCCGCCAGGACGGCCAGGCCTCCGCCGTGTGGGTGCTGGATACCGCCAGCATGACGGTCAGGCTGCAGCCCGTGGTGATTGCCACGGCCGATGGCAACGAAGTGGTGGTGTCCAGCGGCCTGCAGCCTGGCATGCAGGTGGTCACCGCCGGTGTGCATGTGCTGTCACCCGGCCAGAAGGTCACGGTCTATAAGGAAAATAGGGCTGCAGCCCTCGTCAACAGTGCGCAGACAGCTACCAATTCTGTAGCAACCTCCGGCGCCACCCCGGCGGCGCAAGTGGCGTCCGCCGCGTCGGGAAAGTGACCAGACCATGACCGACCAGCATCTGCATCCCGAGAAGGGGTTCAACCTGTCGCGTTGGGCGGTGGACCATGTTCCGCTGACCAAGTTCCTGATGATCGTGCTCATGGTTTTGGGCGCGACGGCGTTCTTCCAGTTGGGCCAGGATGAGGATCCGCCGTTCACGTTTCGCCTGATGGTGGTGCAAGCCTTCTGGCCCGGCGCCACCGCCCAGCAGATGGCCGAGCAGGTGACCGACAAGATCGAGCGCACACTGCAGGAAGTGCCCAACGCGGACAAGATTCGCAGCTATTCCAAGCCCGGCGAGACGACCATCCTGTTCCAGGTGAAGGACTCCACCCGCGGCTCCGACGTGGCCAATACCTGGTACACGGTGCGCAAGAAGGTCGGTGACATGCGCCAGACGCTGCCCGGCGGCGTGCAGGGGCCGTTCTTCAATGACGAGTTTGGTGATGTGTACGGCGTGATTTATGCCTTGCAGGCTGACGGCTTCTCGGACGCCGAGGTCAAGGTTTTTGCCGATGATGTGCGCCAGAAACTGCTCAAGGTGGCCGACGTCAACAAGGTCCAGCTCTACGGCGTGCAGGACGAGAAACTCTACATCGAGATTTCGCAGAAGCGTCTGGCCCAACTGGGGCTGGACATGAACCAGGTGCTGGCCCAGTTGAACCAGCAGAACGCCATCGAGGGCGCGGGCACGATCCAGACCCCGCTGGATGTGCTGCAGGTGCGCGTGGGTGGTCAGTTCGAGGCGGTGGAGGACCTGCGCGCCATGCCGATCCGCGGCAGCTCGGGCAACCAACTGCGCCTGGGCGACATTGCCGACATCAAGCGTGGCTATGTGGACCCGGCCCAGGTGAAGGTGCGTTTCCAGGGGCAGCAGATCGTCGCCCTGGGCGTCTCCATGAACAAGGGTGGTGACATCATTGCTATGGGCAAAGCGCTCAAGCTGGCCACCGAGCAAATCGGCGCCACGCTGCCGGCCGGCATCAAGCTGGTGGAGGTGCAGGACCAGCCAACCGCCGTGGCCAAGTCGGTCAATGAATTCATTGGTGTGCTGATCGAGGCCGTGGTCGTGGTGCTGGGCGTGAGCTTCATCAGCCTGGGTGTGCACAAGCGCACCGGTGCCCAGCGGTGGTACAGCCGCTATTACGTGGACTTTCGCCCCGGTCTGGTGGTGGGCATCACGATTCCGCTGGTGCTGGCCGTCACTTTCCTGGGCATGCAATATTGGGGCATAGGCTTGCACAAGATCTCGCTGGGCTCACTGATCATTGCGCTCGGTTTGCTGGTGGATGACGCCATCATTGCCGTGGAGATGATGGTGCGCAAGATGGAGGAGGGCTACGACAAGGTGCGCGCCGCCACCTTCGCCTACGAGATTACGGCCATGCCCATGCTGACCGGCACGCTGATCACGGCCGTGGGCTTCCTGCCCATCGGCATTGCGCGCTCGTCCACCGGTGAATACACCTTTGCGATCTTTGGCGTGACGGTGCTGGCGCTGGTGCTGAGCTGGTTTGTGTCGGTGTATTTCGTGCCGTATCTGGGCACGGTGCTGCTCAAGGTCAAACCCCATGGGGCCGACGAGCAACCGCACGAGCTGTTCAACACCCCGTTCTACAACACCTTCCGCAAGGCGGTGAACTGGTGCGTGCAGCACCGCTGGATCACCATTGGCGCCACGGTGCTGATGTTCGCGATGGGCATCGTTGGCATGGGCAAGGTGCAGCAGCAGTTCTTCCCGGACTCGTCGCGCCCGGAAATCCTGCTGGACGTGTGGTACCCCGAGGGCACGGCCTTTGCCGCCAACGAGGAAACCACCAAGCGCATCGAGGCGCGCCTCATGCAGGAAGTCGGTGTGGAAAGCGTCACGACCTGGGTGGGCTCGGGCGTGCCGCGTTTTTACCTGCCGCTGGATGCCATCTTCCAGCAGAGCAATGTGTCGCAATTCATCATCCTGCCCAAGGACCTGAAACTGCGCGAGCCGCTGCGCGTGCGCCTGCCGGTGGTGATGGCGCAGGAGTTTCCCGAGGTGCGGGCGCGTATCAAGATCCTGCCCAATGGACCGCCGGTGCCGTATCCGGTGCAGTTCCGCGTGGTCGGTGGTGAGCCACTGGTGCTGCGCGCACGTGCCGACGAGGTCAAGGCCATCCTGCGTGCCAGCTCCAATATGCGCGGCGTCAACGACAACTGGAACGAGTCGGTCAAGGTCATGCGCCTCGAAGTGGACCAGACCAAGGCGCGCGCACTGGGCGTGACCAGCCAGTCGATTGCACAGGCCTCGAAGACGATTCTGTCGGGTACCACCGTGGGCCAGTACCGCGAAGGAGACAAGCTGATCGACATCGTGCTGCGCCAGCCGCTGGACGAGCGCAATGCCATCACGGATATTGGCAACGCCTACCTGCCCACGGCCAGCGGCAAGTCGATTCCGCTGACCCAGATTGCCAAGCCCACCTTTACCTGGGAGCCGGGCGTGATGTGGCGTGATGGTCGAGACTACTCCATTACGGTCCAGGGTGATATCGTGGAAGGACTGCAGGGCGCCACCGTCACGGCGGAACTGCTGCCCAAGCTGCGTGAGCTGGAGGCCGGCTGGAAGGCCCAGGGTCTCAACGCCTACCGCATCGAAGTGGCCGGTGCGGTGGAAGAGAGCAGCAAGGGCTCGGCCTCCATAGCCGCGGGCATTCCGATCATGCTGTTCGTGACCTTCACGCTACTGATGTTGCAATTGCACAGCTTCAGCCGTGCCATGCTGGTGTTCCTGACCGGCCCGCTGGGGATTGCCGGTGTGGCCGGCGCCCTGCTGGTGTCGGGCCGACCCTTTGGCTTTGTGGCGCTCTTGGGTGTGATCGCTTTGATGGGCATGATCCAGCGCAACTCGGTGATCCTGATCGACCAGATTGAGCAGGACCGTGCCGCCGGCATACCAACGTGGGACGCGATCGTGGAGTCCGCCGTGCGTCGCTTGCGCCCCATCGTGCTGACGGCCGCCGCCGCGGTGCTGGCCATGATTCCGCTGTCGCGCTCGGTGTTCTGGGGACCCATGGCGGTTGCCATCATGGGCGGCCTGATTGTGGCGACCGCATTGACCCTGCTGGCCCTGCCGGCCATGTATGCGGCCTGGTTTAAGGTGAAAAGGGAAGTGCCTGCGGCAAACTGAGGTCCGCAGCAGGTTAAAATTGCAGGTTGACCAATTTCAAATGGGTGGTCCGGGTCTGGCAAACGGCGTGAAACGGTGTTACGCGGCGTTTGCGGGGCCTGTGGACCTCCCATTTTGTTTTTTGCGCGGGTGGCGAAATTGGTAGACGCACCAGGTTTAGGTCCTGACGCTGGCAACAGTGTGGGGGTTCGAGTCCCCCCCCGCGCACCACTTACTTGTAGGGCAGTCTGCAGCCGCACAGCGGCGCATCTGCACGCAACCATTTAGTTTAGGAGACTGATCATGGCCGTTACTGTTGAAACTCTGGAAAAACTGGAGCGAAAGATTACCCTGACCCTGCCAGTCGGCGCGATCCAGACTGAAGTGGATTCCCGTTTGCGCAAGCTGGCCCGCACCGTCAAGATGGACGGTTTCCGTCCCGGCAAGGTGCCCATGAATGTGGTGGCCCAGCGCTATGGCTACTCCGTGCACTACGAAGTGATGAACGACAAGGTGGGCCAGGCCTTTGCTTCCGCCGCCAACGAAGCGCAATTGCGCGTGGCCGGCCAACCCCGTATCACCGAGAGCGAAACCTCGCCCGAAGGTCAAATGGCCTTTGACGCAGTGTTTGAGGTGTTTCCCGACGTCAAGATCGCCGACTTGTCCAACGCAACCGTTGAGAAGATCAGCGCCGATGTGACCGAGGCCGCCATCGACAAGACCGTTGAAATCCTGCGCAAGCAGCGCCGCACCTTCGCCCTGCGTCCCAAGGACGCCGGTGTGCAGGATACGGACCGCGTGATGGTGGACTTTGAAGGCAAGATTGACGGCGAACCCTTTGCCGGTGGCAAGGCCGATGACTTCCAGTTCATCGTGGGCGATGGCCAGATGCTCAAGGAATTCGAAGAAGCCGTGCGCGGCATGAAGCTGGGTGAGAGCAAGACCTTCCCCCTGGCATTCCCCGCCGACTACCACGGTCAGGACGTGGCCGGCAAGACTGCCGACTTCATGGTGACCGTGAAGAAGGTAGAAGCCGCCAATCTGCCCGAGGTGGATGCCGCCTTGGCCAAGTCGCTGGGTATTGCCGACGCCACCGTGGAAGGCCTGCGCAACGACATCCGCAAGAATCTGGAGCGCGAGGTCAAGTACCGCCTGCTGGCCCGCAACAAGCAGGGCGCCATGGACGCCTTGCTGGCCCAGGCCGAGCTCGATTTGCCCAAGTCCAGCGTACAGGCCGAATTGGACCGCATGGTGGAAGGCGCCCGCGCCGACCTGAAGCAGCGCGGCATCAAGGACGCTGACAAGGCCCCGATTCCTGATGACATCTTCCGCCCGCAAGCCGAACGCCGCGTGCGCCTGGGCCTGGTGGTGTCCGAATTGGTGCGTGCCAACGACCTGCAGGCCAAGCCCGAGCAGATCAAGGCACACGTTGACGAGTTGGCCGCCAGTTACGAGAAACCCGCCGACGTGGTGCGCTGGTACTACGGCGACAACCGCCGCATGGCCGAGGTGGAAGCCATTGTGATTGAAAACAACGTGACCGATTTCGTGTTGTCCAAGGCCAAGGTTACGGAAAAGGCCATCTCGTTTGACGAGTTGATGGGCCAGAACTGAGATTGGGTTCGGCCTTAGGGCGATCAAAATCCTGATACATGGGGCTTGGGCGGGGCTTGCAGTCCTGACTTCAAGCCCCATTTGCGTTCAGGGTTGGGATTTTTTCGTTACAGTCAACTCAGTTCTTTGGAGACGTTATGAATCTGAAATATGCAATGGCCAGTGCCATGGAGCCACAAGGTCTGGGCATGGTTCCCATGGTCATCGAGCAGTCGGGCAGGGGCGAGCGCTCCTACGACATCTATTCGCGTCTGCTGAAGGAGCGGGTGATTTTCCTGGTGGGTCCGGTCAACGACCAGACCGCCAATCTGGTGGTGGCCCAGTTGCTGTTCCTGGAAAGCGAAAATCCGGACAAGGACATTTCCTTCTACATCAACTCCCCTGGTGGTTCGGTCAGCGCCGGCATGGCGATCTTTGACACCATGAACTTCATCAAGCCTGACGTGTCGACGCTGTGCATCGGCATGGCAGCCAGCATGGGAGCCTTCCTGTTGTCGGCCGGTGCCAAGGGCAAACGGTTTTGCCTGCCTAATTCCAAGATCATGATCCACCAGCCCTCGGGTGGTAGCCAGGGCCAGGCGACCGAAATCGAAATTGCGGCCCGCGAAATCCTCAAGACCCGTGAACAACTCAACAAGATCCTGGCGGAACGTACCGGCCAGCCTCTGGAACGCATTGCGCGTGACACCGAACGCGACTACTACATGTCGGCCGACGAGTCCAAGGAATACGGGTTGATCGACCAAGTGATTTCCAAGCGCCCCTAAACCACCGGCGCGGTCCCTCCGGCGGTGTTTTGCGGCAACGCAGGCACCGTTTTTTATTTGAGTATCATTCGGCATCTACCGAAAAGGCGAGCGTCACATGGCCGAGAAAAAAGGCTCTTCCAGCGAAAAAACCCTGTATTGCTCTTTTTGTGGCAAGAGTCAGCACGAGGTCAAGAAACTGATTGCCGGCCCGTCCGTGTTTGTGTGCGATGAGTGCATTGAACTGTGCAACGAAATCATCCGTGATGAGCTGCCTGCCACCACCGAGGGCAAGGATGCCAAGAGCGAGCTGCCGACTCCATCCGAAATCAAGGCCAATCTGGACAACTACGTGATTGGCCAGGAGCCTGCCAAGCGCACGCTGGCGGTGGCGGTGTACAACCACTACAAGCGCCTGCGGCACAAGGAAAAGGCCAAGAAGGACGAAGTGGAGCTGGCCAAGAGCAATATCCTGCTGATTGGTCCCACCGGTTCCGGCAAGACCCTGCTGGCGCAAACACTGGCCCGCATGCTGGATGTGCCCTTTGTGATGGCCGATGCGACGACACTGACCGAAGCCGGCTATGTGGGCGAGGACGTGGAGAACATCGTCCTCAAGCTGTTGCAGAGCTGCAATTACGAGGTCGAGCGCGCGCAGCGCGGCATCGTCTACATCGACGAGATCGACAAGATTTCCCGCAAATCCGACAATCCGTCGATTACGCGCGATGTGTCAGGCGAGGGCGTGCAACAGGCGCTGCTCAAGCTGATCGAAGGCACCATGGCCAGCGTGCCGCCGCAGGGTGGACGCAAGCATCCCAATCAGGATTTTGTGCAGATTGACACGACCAATATCCTGTTCATCTGCGGTGGGGCCTTTGCCGGCCTGGAAAAGGTCATCGAAAACCGCACGCAGGCGTCCGGCATGGGCTTTGGTGCGACCGTCAAGAGCAAGCAGCAGCGCAGCCTGACCGATGTCTTCAAGGAAGTTGAGCCCGAGGACTTGATCAAGTTTGGCCTGATCCCGGAGCTGGTCGGACGCATGCCGGTTGTGGCCGCATTGGCGGAACTGACAGAAGACGCCCTGGTGCAGATCCTGACCGAGCCCAAGAACGCGCTGGTGAAGCAATACACCAAGTTGCTGGCCATGGAAGGCGCTGAACTGGAGATTCGCCCGTCGGCACTGAAGGCGATTGCCAAGAAGGCATTGGCCCGCAAGACGGGGGCGCGGGGCCTGCGCTCGATTCTGGAGCAGTCCCTGATCGACACCATGTACGAGTTGCCCAATGCCGCCAACGTGGAAAAGGTCGTCGTCGACGAATCCACGATTGATGAGAACAAGCCTCCGTTGCTGGTGTATCGCGAGATCGCCAAGAAGGCGTGATATCGACCCGTTGCAATTTCCGGATATGACCGGTTTTTGCGCGGGTTCATTCGGATATTTGCAGACGAACTGCTTTGATAATGGCAGTTCGCTTGAAATTCAGGTTTACCAGTCCATATTCAACAGGTAACTAAGAGGTACCCCATGTCTGGCCATTCTCCACTGCCTGCTACCCCCATTGAACTGCCACTGTTGCCCCTGCGCGATGTGGTGGTGTTCCCCCACATGGTGATCCCCCTGTTTGTGGGGCGCCCCAAGAGCATCAAGGCGCTGGAAGCCGCCATGGAGTCGGATCGGCGCATCATGCTGGTGGCGCAGAAGACGGCCGCCAAGGACGACCCCCTGGTGTCCGACATGTTTGACGTTGGCTGCGTTTCGACCATTTTGCAGATGCTCAAGCTGCCGGATGGTACCGTCAAGGTGCTGGTGGAAGGCCATCAGCGTGCAACGGTCAACAAGATCGAGGAAGGCGAAGCCTATTTCTCCGCCAACGTGACACCGATCGAGGTGGTCACTGAAACGCCCGAAAAGGGCCGTGGCAAGGGCAGCGAAGTCGAAGCCCTGCGCCGCGCGGTGATGCAGCAGTTTGACCAGTACGTCAAGCTCAACAAGAAGATTCCGCCCGAGATTCTGACCTCCATTTCGAGCATCGACGACGCGGGCCGCCTGGCCGACACCATCGCTGCACATTTGCCGCTCAAGCTCGACAGCAAGCAGGCCGTGCTCAGCCTGTCCAGCATCAAGGACCGGCTGGAAAACCTGTTTGAGCAGATCGAGCGTGAAGTCGACATCCTGAATGTGGACAAGAAGATCCGTGGTCGCGTCAAGCGCCAGATGGAAAAAAACCAGCGCGACTTCTACCTGAACGAGCAGGTCAAGGCCATCCAGAAGGAACTGGGCGAGGGTGAAGAGGGCGCGGACATCGAAGAGATCGAGAAGAAGATCAAGGCCGCCAAGATGCCCAAGGAGGCTCTGAAAAAGGCCGAGGGAGAACTCAAGAAGCTCAAGCTGATGTCGCCGATGTCGGCCGAGGCCACTGTGGTGCGCAACTACATCGACGTGCTGGTGGGCCTGCCCTGGGCCGCCAAGACCAAAATCAAGCACGATCTGACCAATGCCGAGGCCGTGCTCAATGAAGACCACTACGGGCTGGACAAGGTCAAGGACCGCATTCTGGAATACCTCGCGGTGCAGCAGCGGGTTGACAAGCTCAAGGCCCCCATCCTTTGCCTGGTAGGACCTCCGGGCGTGGGCAAGACCTCGCTGGGGCAGTCCATTGCCAAGGCGACCGGTCGCAAGTATGTGCGCATGGCCCTGGGCGGCATGCGTGACGAGGCAGAGATTCGCGGCCATCGGCGCACCTACATCGGTGCCATGCCGGGCAAGGTGTTGCAGAGCCTGTCCAAGGTGGGCACGCGCAATCCCCTGTTCCTGCTCGACGAAATCGACAAGCTGGGAACGGACTTCCGGGGTGACCCGAGTAGTGCGTTGCTGGAAGTGCTGGACCCCGAGCAGAACCACAAGTTTGGCGACCACTACGTCGAGGTGGACTACGACCTGAGCGATGTGATGTTTGTGGCGACCTCGAATTCCATGAACATACCGTCTGCCTTGTTGGACCGCATGGAAGTCATCCGTCTGTCTGGTTATACCGAAGACGAAAAGACCAATATTGCAATCACCTACCTGCTGCCCAAGCAGATGAAGAACAACGGCGTCAAGGAAGCCGAGCTGTCGATTTCCGAGGACGCGGTGCGCGACATCGTCCGTTACTACACCCGTGAGGCCGGTGTGCGCTCGCTGGAGCGTGAGCTGTCCAAGATTTGCCGCAAGGTCGTCAAGGGCCTGCTGCTGAAGAAACTCAAGCCGCAGGTGGTCGTGACGGCCGTCAATTTGAACGACTATCTGGGCGTACGCAAGTACACCTATGGCCGTGCTGAGCAGCAAAACCAGGTTGGCCAGGTCGTGGGTCTGGCGTGGACCGAGGTGGGAGGTGACCTGCTGACCATTGAAGCAGCATTGACCCCTGGCAAGGGCGTCATCACGCGTACCGGTTCACTGGGTGATGTGATGAAAGAGTCCGTTGAGGCCGCTCGCACCGTGGTGCGCAGCCGTGCGCGCCGGCTGGGCATCAAGGATGAGATCTTTGAAAAAAAGGACATTCACATCCATGTGCCGGATGGTGCAACCCCCAAGGATGGTCCCAGTGCAGGTGCTGCCATGACGACGGCCTTTGTGTCGGCGCTCACTGGCATTCCGGTGCGGGGTGATGTGGCCATGACAGGGGAAATCACGCTGCGTGGCGAGGTGACCGAGATTGGTGGCTTGAAGGAAAAACTGCTGGCCGCGCTACGTGGCGGTATCAAAACCGTGCTGATTCCCGAAGCCAATGCCAAGGACCTGCAGGACATTCCCGCCAACGTCAAGAATGGTCTGGAGATCATTCCGGTGCGCTGGATCGACAAGGTGCTGGAGCTGGCACTCGAATCCAAACCCGTTCCCTTGCCCGAGGAAGAGCCCGCACCGGCAACGGAAGTGGTCCCTGCCAGCGTACCCGCTTCGGCATTGCAGGGCTCTGTGAAGCATTGAGAGGTTTTTCTCAAACTTTTTTGCTCAGCATGGCAAAATTCAAAAAACCACGCTATAATTTGAGGCTTGAAACGCGGGAATAGCTCAGTTGGTAGAGCGCAACCTTGCCAAGGTTGAGGTCGAGAGTTCGAGACTCTTTTCCCGCTCCATATTCCGACAAAAGGGAAGCTAAATGCTTCCCTTTTTCATTCGGTAGGTTGGGCTCAATTGGACCCCACTGGTGAGATGAAAATGGCGCGGTAGCAAAGCGGTTATGCCCCGGATTGCAAATCCGGTTAGTCCGGTTCGACTCCGGACCGCGCCTCCAGAAATTTTGCTCAATCGTGCCCCGTCAACATTCGCTGGCGGGGCATTTTTGTTTGACAATAGACTGAACGTGCCCGAGTGGTGAAATAGGTAGACACATCGGACTTAAAATCCGCCGCTTCGTGAATAACGGGCGTACCGGTTCGATTCCGGTCTCGGGCACCACTACACTTCATCCTATGCCACGCTACAACGCCCCCTTTGAGATCCATGTTCATGGACAAGTCGCCCTGCGCACGGACGTTCGCTTTGAGCAACTCCAGGAGGCACTGAAACCCCTGTGGAAATACGCCGGAGCACGGTCATTGTCGGATGGGGCCAATAGCTCTTACGAGGACGAACCCGGCATCAAGTTTGACGCACAGGAACACCTGCTGCAGATGTGCTGGACGGTTGCGGGGGACTACGACTTTCGCCAGACTCTGGATGAGTTGTGCATGAATCTGAACGACATTGCAGATTCTGGAGCTGCCGTGGAAGTAACCTTCTACGACGCCGACTTCGACGAGGAAGACGGGCCTCCCGGCACCGAGTCCAGAGACGATTTCCTGATGCTGTTTGTCGGCCCCAATCCGGCAGCGATCATGCAGGTGCAGCGCGATCTGCTGGTGCAGGACGTCATTAGTCTGATGGAGCGGCACTTCGACGGTGCCGAGTTGAGTGGTGTGGTCAATGAAGTCGACAAGCTGTTCACGCAACGCTTTGACGCCTTGGTGAGTTCCTTGGCGCTTGGTAAGCCTCCCAGTGGTTCCGGTGGCAACCATGGCGGCGGCCATGGTGGTGGCCGCAAGCCTCGACACTTGCATTGATCCGGCATGTGGCTGGTACTTCAATAGGAATACAGACGGACGCGCTCACCAATCATTGCACCGCAGGGTTTATACGAGCTCTGCTGATGATGTCCAAGAAGTAAACATGCTTAAGAAAATCAGGGTCGAACAACTGACGCTGGGGATGCACCTCAAGGAGTTTTGTGGCTCGTGGATGGAACATCCTTTCTGGCGGAACGGCTTTGTTGTTACGGATCCCCAAGACATCAAGGCCATTCTGGCCAGCAGCATTCGTGAGGTCTGGATTGATTCCGACAAGGGCGTGGACGTACCGGCGGGCACTGCTGCGGTATCGGAAGCAGAATCCCATGCGCAGGTTGAAGCACAACTCCAAGAGGAACTCAACCAAAAGCGCGAAGTGGCGCCAGTGTCCATCGGTGTGGAGTTGGAGCGTGCAGCGAAGATTTGCCAACAGTCCAAGCAGGCGGTTATTTCCATGTTCGAGGAAGCCCGTATGGGTAAATCGGTGGATACCGGTGGCGCCAGACAACTAGTGGAGGAGATTACCGACTCTGTCGCACGCAACCCCGGCGCCTTGATTAGTCTGGCCCGCCTGAAGACGGTTGACGACTACACCTACATGCATTCGGTAGCCGTGTGCGCCATGATGGTCAGCCTGGCCAAACAGTTGGGCCTGGACGAGGAGCAGACGCGCCTGGCCGGAATGGCGGGCCTGATGCATGACCTGGGTAAGGCGCTGATGCCCATGGAGGTTTTGAACAAGCCTGGCAAATTGACTGAAGCGGAGTTCAACATCATCAAGACCCATCCGGTCGAAGGACATCGAATGTTGTTGACCGGCCGCGACGTGCACTCCATGGTGCTGGATGTGTGCCTGCACCACCACGAAAAAACCGACGGATCGGGTTATCCCAAAGGTCTCAAGGACGAAGAGATCAGCCTGTTTGCCAAGATGGGCGCGGTTTGCGATGTGTATGACGCCATCACGTCCAACCGGCCCTACAAACTGGGTTGGGACCCTGCCGAGTCTTTGCGGAAAATGGCCGAATGGGCCAAGGGGCACTTTGATGCCAACGTGTTTCAGGCTTTTGTGAAGAGCCTGGGTATTTATCCCATTGGCTCCTTGGTCAAGCTGACCTCGGGACGCTTGGGTGTTGTTGTGGAACAGACGGGAAAGTCTTTGACCATGCCCGTTGTGAAAGTGTTCTTTTCCTCCAAATCGAATATGCGAATCGTTCCGGAATTGGTTGACTTGTCGCATGCCCACGCGACAGAAAAAATCGTCAGCCGGGAAGATCCAACCAAATGGCGGTTTGCCGACCTCAACGAATTGTGGTCGGGATTCAGTCACGCCCCCTGGTGAGAGGAAACAAAAACGGCGCCTAAGGCGCCGTTTTTCATGGAGCTGGATGCCTTACGCAGCCTTGGGCTTGGGGTTGTATTTGCCCAACTCCCACTTCGCAATGGCGTTGCGGTGCACTTCATCCGGACCGTCGGCAAAGCGCAGGGTGCGCGCGTTGGTGTAGGCGTAGGCAAGCGGGAAGTCGTCGCACATGCCGGCGCCACCGTGCACCTGGATTGCCCAGTCGATGACGTCGCATGCCATCTTGGGAGCCACCACCTTGATCATGGCGATTTCATTGCGGGCAAACTTGTTGCCAGCCACGTCCATCATCCAGGCAGCCTTCAGGGTCAGCAGACGGGCCATGTCGATCTTGCAGCGGGCCTCAGCAATGCGTTCCTGGGTCACGGTCTGTGCTGCGATGGGCTTGCCAAATGCCACGCGCAGGGAGGCGCGTTTGCACATCAGTTCCAGCGCGCGCTCGGCCAAGCCGATCAGGCGCATGCAGTGGTGGATGCGACCGGGGCCAAGGCGACCCTGGGCGATTTCGAAGCCGCGTCCTTCACCCAGCAGAATGTTGCTGACAGGCACGCGTACGTTCTCGAACAGCACTTCCATGTGGCCGTGGGGTGCATCGTCGTAGCCAAACACGTTCAGGGGACGCACGATCTTGATGCCAGGCGTGTTGGCTGGCACCAGAACCATGCTTTGCTGTGAGTGGCGAGCGGCTTCCGGGTCGGTCTTGCCCATGGTGATGAACACTGCGCAGCGCGGGTCGCCAGCACCGGAGGTCCACCACTTGCGACCATTGATGACGTATTCCTCACCCTGGCGCTCGATGCGGGTCTCGATATTGGTCGCATCACTGGAGGCCACTTGCGGCTCGGTCATCGCAAAGGCGGAGCGGATCTTGCCTTCGAGCAGGGGTTTGAGCCAGCGGGCCTTGTTTTCCTCGGAGCCGTAGCGGGCGATGGTCTCCATGTTGCCGGTGTCGGGAGCCGAGCAGTTGAACACCTCACTGGACCACATGACGCGGCCCATGATCTCAGCCAGCGGTGCGTACTCCTGATTGGTCAGGCCGGCACCGTCATAACCCGATGCCTGGGCGCTATCGACCGGCAGGAACAGGTTCCACAAGCCAGCTGCCTGGGCCTTGGGTTTGAGGTCTTCAATGGTTTTCAGCGGGGTCCAGCGTTTGCCGGCCGCCGTGTTGGCCGCAATCTCGGCGTGATAGGCACCTTCGGAGGGGTAGATGTAGTCATCCATGAACTGCGTAAGGCGGGCCTGCAGTTCTTTTGTTTTCGGGGAGTAGTCAAAGTCCATGGGATCTCCAGTTGAGGTGTGCCAAAAAAGAGGGAAAAGTTTTTATGCTTGAGCGCAGGCGAATTTCCAGGCCATCTGCGCCAGCGGTTTGGCGCCAGCGGCGGAACTGACCGCCTGGGCACTGGATGCCGTGCCTGCTTCGACGCGCTTGGCAATGCCTTGCAGAATCGCGGCGATGCGGAACATGTTGTAGGCCATGTAGAAGTTCCAGTCGGCCTTGAGTTGCTCGGGGGTGACCAGGCCGGTGCGTTCACAGTACATGCGGATGTATTCGTCTTGACCCGGGATGCCAAGGTCCGCCAGATCCAGGCCCGCAATGCCGCGGAACGACCCTGGTGGGATATTCCAGGCCATGCAGTGGTAGCTGAAGTCGGCCAGCGGATGGCCCAGAGTGGACAACTCCCAGTCCAGTACCGCAATGACCTTGGCCTGCTCCGCGTCGAACATCAGGTTGTCGAGCCGGTAATCGCCGTGCACGATGCTGACCATGCTGTCGTTGCGGGCCATGGCGGGAATGTTCTTGGGCAGCCATTCCATCAACTGGTCCATTTCAGGAATAGGCTGGGTGATGGATGCGACGTACTGTTTGCTCCAACGGCCAATCTGGCGCTCAAAGTAATTGCCGGGTTTGCCGTAGTTCTGCAGTCCCCGTGCGGCGAAATCGACCTTGTGCAGCGCTGCGATGACTCGGTTCATCTCGTTGTAGATGGCGCCCCGTTGCGCGCGGTCCATGCCCGGCAGGGATTGGTCCCACAGAACGCGGCCCTGCATGAACTCCATGATGTAAAAGGCACGGCCAATGATGGATTCGTCCTCGCACAGGCAATACATGTGCGGCACAGGTACGTCAGTGTCCTGCAGCCCGTGCATAACGGCATATTCGCGCTCCACTGCATGGGCTGAGGGCAGTAGTTTGGCAACTGGCCCCGGCTTGGCCCGCATTACATAGCTCTTGCCGGGTGTAATGAGCTTGTAGGTCGGGTTGGACTGCCCGCCCTTGAACATCTCCACGCTGAGCGGGCCGGCAAATCCCGGAAGATTCTTTTCCAGCCAGGCGCTCAGTACGTCCACATCAAAGGCGTGTTGTTCGGAGACAGGGCGCGTGCCAACGAAGTGATCGAATTGACTCATGGATTTTGGGTGACTCGGTTGTGAAAGTGGGATGTATCAGTTGTCTGCATCAATGATGTGCATCAGCGCATCGCGGTCGCGTATCACCAGGCCACCCTGCTCGATACGAATGGCGCCTTCGCGCTCCATGGACTTCAGTTCCTGGTTGACGCGCTGGCGCGAAGCACCCAGCAGTTGCGCCAGTTCCTCCTGTGCCAACTGCAGGCCAATGCGCACCTCGGACGCTTCGCTGAGCGATGGCACGCCATAGCTGCGCACCAGGTGCAGGAGCTGTTTGGCCAGGCGTGCGCGCAGGGGCAGGGTGTTGAGGTCTTCCACCAAGCCGTAAAGCTGGCGTATGCGACGCGCATGCAGGCGCAGCAGTGCTTCGTACAGCTCGAAGTGCTGCGCTAGTATCTTTTTGAAATCTGCCTTGGCGACACACAGAATGGTGGTCTCGCCATGGGCGTAGGCATCGTGCGTGCGCCGATCCCCGTCGAAGATCGACACATCCCCGAACCAGATGCCCGGCTCCACATAGGTCAGCGTGATCTGCTTGCCCGAGATCGAGGTCGAACTCACGCGCACCGCGCCCTTGGCGCAGGCAATCCACTCTTCCGGTGGTTCCCCGCGGGCAGTGATCAGATCGCCGTCTTTGAAACGTTTGACGTAGGCGCATCGCAGGATGTCGTGTTTGAGCGAAGGGGACAGAGATGAAAACCAGCGACCGGTATTGATCGCTGAACGTTCATCAATGGTAAGGATAGGTTCGTCCATAGCTTGTCTTTTGGGTGACTGCATGTGTCAAATTTGACGACACTATTGTGACCTGCAGGGTGCTGGCGTGTGTGTCTATTTGTCGCCTGCGTGTCTGGCGTTGAGGTGCACGGCAAGTGGGTTGGCGTGAATGGTGCATACGCTTGCGCGGATCTGGCGAACCCGTGTTTAGCCGTGCTTATGCGAAAATCATCCCTATCAATGATCCCTTATAGAAAATATAAATTTGCGATTCTGGGAGTTGCGGTGTTGTGTGCCGCGGCCAGCAGCTCCGCACTGACCCTGGGTCGCGCCCGTGGCGCGGTGTTGCTGGGTCAACCTCTTAAATTGACGGTTCCGATTCGCGCTGAGCCGCAGGATGGTCCGTCAGCTCTCTGCTTTGAAGCGGATGTTTTCTATGGCGACGCGAAGCAGGATGCCGGTCGTGTGACTGTCGGTAGTGAGTTCTCGCAGATATCCCAGTCTGGCAACGTGTTTGTCTCGGCGGACGTGCGTGTGGATGAGCCGGTGGTCACGGTCTACCTGCGCGCTGGTTGCGAGCACAAGTCCACACGGCGTTATGTGATGCTGGCGGATCTGACCACCGAGACCGCGCAACCGCCCAAGGACGCTCGTGAGCTGTCGCGATCAGCCACTCCGGTGGCGGTAGCAGCGCCTTTGGTCACCCCGGTCCCGGTTGCCGAACCTGTCACCACGGACAAGCCGCCAAAACCCGCCAAGAAGCCTGTATCGGCACGGTCTGAACGGGCGCCGACAGTGGCTACCTTGCCGCCTCCGGCGGCCAAGTCACCCACACCGCGCCGCGCCCATTTGAAACTGGCACCGCTGGATTTGACGGTAGAGCGTGATCCCACGCTGAAACTGAGCGATATGATGCAGGTTGGTGAAGGTGAGGACCTGCAAAAGCGGGCCGAGGCGGTCGCACTATGGCGTGCGCTCAATGCCAGTCCCCAGGATATTCTGAATGCCGACAGTCGACGCCAGGCCATGGAGGCAGATCTCAAGGGGCTGCAGGGGGTGACGGCAAAGAATCGCGAAACCCTGCAGGCGCTGACCGGTCGCCTGGAGCGGGCGCAGTCCGAGCGCTATTCCAATCCCCTGGTCTACGGTTTGCTGGCCGTGCTACTGCTTTGCAGTGCCGGTGTGGCGTATGCCTGGCTGCGGATGCGCCAGGCGGGCCAATCGGCTGCGCCCTGGTGGCGTGATGAGGGAGCATCGGCCGCCAAGCCTGAGCGGGCCGATGAAATCCACACCGTGCCACCTGCCCGGACAGAGGATGCCTGGTCCACGGTGCCGTCGGACTCCAGTGCCAACGTTGTCGCTGCCCCGTCGTTGAACGAGGTGGATATTGATCTGCATCTGGACGAGCCACACCCCCCTGCGTCAGAACCGGTCGTGCCGAGCCGGATGCGGGACGCGGTATCGAGTGTGCCGAGTGTGTCGGCCGTTGCTGCGGCGCGGGCCTCGGGGCATGCGGATTTTGCCCACAGCATGACGGCCAGCCTGCGTGCCCTGAATACGCAGGAAATGCTGGACGTGCGCCAACAGGCCGAGTTCTTCATGACCCTGGGTCAGCACGAGGATGCGATCGGGACGCTGAAAGACAGCATCGAACGCAGCGCAGACTCCAATCCCCTGGTGTATCTGGACTTGCTCCGCGTACTCCATACCCTGGGGCGCAAGACCGAATACGACCAGTACCGTGCAGACTTCAACGCGTTATTTTCCGGCCGCGCTCCGTCCTATGTCGAATTCCACCAGGCTGGGGAGGGGTTGGAGGCCTACGCCGATGTCTGCCAGAAGATTTGTGCACTGTGGCCATCCCAGGAGGCGGTGGACTACATGGAGGCATGCATGGTGCGCACCCATGGCGAAGATCCGGCACAGGGGTTCGAACTGGAAGCCTTTCGTGACCTGCTGATGCTGCACAGCATTGCGCAGCGCATGGCCTCTGACTCCGATACGGGCATGCAACCCTTCAGTGCGGCCCGTGGCATGGGCCCGGAGGTCAAACCCAGGCTGGAAATGGGTAATTCGACATTGCGGGACGACAGAACCCAACCGATCACGCCCGGCATGCCTGCATCTGACGCGATTTCGGTAGACCTGGACCTGTCGGAACCTCCCCCGGACAACCTGATTGATTTCGACGCCGCCGATTTGATGCCCTTCAAGCCTCCGGCTCGCAAGCCCGAATGAGGGCTTAGCGTCGAACTTGCAGGGCGCCGGGGTTGACGATATTGGTCGGCGTGCCCTTGATGAAATTTGTCACGTTGTCAAAGGCCGCGCCAAAGAGCTGTTCGTAGTTGTTCTGTTCCACGTAGCCGATGTGCGGCGTGCAGATGCAGTTCTCCAGGCGCAGTAGCGCGTGGCCCTGCAGAATGGGCTCGGTTTCAAAAACATCCACTGCGGCCATGCCGGGGCGCCCCCGGTTGAGTGCGCTGATCAGGGTGTTGGTTTCGATCAGTTCGGCGCGCGAGGTATTGACCAGCAGGGAGGTGGGCTTCATGCGCGCCAAATCCGCCTGGTCGATCATGTGGTGGGTAGTGTCACTGAGTCGCAGATGCAGCGATACCACGTCGCTTTGTTCGAAGAAGCTCGCCCGGCTGCTGGCGGTGGCATAGCCATCCTGGCGGGCCTGCTCCAGGGAGCTTTCACTGCCCCAGATGACGACATGCATCCCGAAGGCCCGGCCATAACCGGCCACCATGCGCCCGATCTTTCCGTAGCCCCAAATGCCGAGAAATTTCCCATTCAGTTCGCTGCCAATGCCAAAGTTGGGCGGCATGGAGCCAGCCTTCAGCCCGCTTTGCTGCCAAGCTCCATGTTTCAGGTTGCCGATGTACTGCGGTAGCCGGCGCATGGCAGCCAGGATTAGGGCCCATGTCAATTCCGCCGGAGCCGCGCCGGATCCCATGCCCTCGGCCACGGCGATGCCGCGCTCGGTGCAGGCCTGCACGTCCAGGTGTTGCCCGACCCGCCCGGTCTGTGAAATCATTTTCAGCTTGGGAAGTTTTTCGATCAGTTGGCGGTTGATGTGGGTGCGTTCGCGGATCAGCACGATCACATCGGCATCCTTCAAGCGCACCGCGAGTTGTCCGAGGCCCTTGACAGTGTTGGTGTACACCTTGGCCTCGTAGCTTTCCAGCTTGGCCGCGCATTCCAGTTTGCGAACGGCATCTTGATAGTCATCCAAAATCACAATATTCATGGATGCAATTGTGCCTTGTCGGACCGGCCTACCGACCCCAACGCACCAGACGTGCTCAGGACAAGGCCGCTTCTCGGGCTGCCAGGCGATCCAGTTCGGCGCACACGTCGGCCATGCGGCCCGAGATCACCATGCGGCCGCTGCTGGACCGGGTCTGGCCGGCTTCCAGCACACGGACTACCCGCAGCGGTTTGGATGCGGTGGCATTTAGGGTTGTAGCCCTCGTGGGGATTGCGTAAGGCGCTACTGATTTAGGAGCATGATGGTGCTCGCCATGGGGGGACGCGGGCGCCGTCCAGTGGGCCGGCGCACGATGGGTGAGCAACCGGCGCACCAGGCTGTGCAGGGGGCCGAAAACGCCGGACTGGGCAATGAGAGCGATGTTCATATCGGTGATGCTTCCGTGGGGATTACATGAGCATGGTGTTGCGGATCAGGCCGACGGCCAAGCCCTCGATTTCGAATGGCTCGCCGGGCTCGACCACAATGGTCTGGTAGTCCGGGTTTTCGGGGTGCAGTTCGATGAGGTTCTTGTTGCGGCGAAAGCGCTTGACGGTGACCTCATCCCCGAGACGGGCGACGATGATCTGGCCGTTCTTGGCGTCCTTGGTCGCCTGCACGGCCAGCAGGTCGCCGTCCATGATGCCGGCATCGCGCATGGACATGCCACGGACCTTCAGCAGGTAGTCGGGCTGGCGCTGGAACAGGCTGTTTTCCACGTAGTAGGTCTGGTCCACATGTTCCTGCGCGAGAATGGGCGAGCCGGCCGCCACTCGGCCAATGAGCGGCAGCGCCAACTGCGCCAGACCGGGCAGCGGCAGCGAGAATTGCTTGATGCGGGATTCGTGGATGGAGCGCAGCGTGTCACTCTTGAGGCGGATGCCGCGGGAGGTGCCGCTGACCAGTTCGATGACGCCCTTGCGGGCCAGGGCCTGCAGGTGCTCCTCGGCGGCGTTGGCGGACTTGAAACCGAGCTCGTTGGCAATTTCGGCGCGGGTGGGGGGCGCCCCCGTGCGCGCGATAGCGCTTTGGATCAGGTCCAGAATCTGTTGTTGCCGCGCGGTGAGTTTAGGACTTTCAAGCATGCTGACTCCTTGGTTCTGGGCCGGTTGGCTGTTGGTCTATACACACTGTTTCGGCATCCAGTGACTGTATTTTTAACCAGTTTTATTTTGTTTGCAAGTGGAAAGCACAAATATGTTGAAAAAAGTGGCATTCTTGGGCACCGGGGGCACGATTGCCGGCACCGCTGCCAGCGCGTCTGACAACGTGGGCTACCGGGCGGCCCAGGTGGGCGTGGCGCAGTTGCTGGATGCCATTGCGCCCCTGCGGTCCGCCCTGGGTGGGTGGGCGCCGGTGTTCGAGCAGGTGGCACAGGTTGACAGCAAGGACATGGGTTGGGCGCAATGGCTGGCGCTGGCGCAGCGGGTGCAGCACCATTTGGGCCAGCCGGATGTTGCGGCTGTCGTGATCACGCATGGCACCGATACCCTGGAGGAGACGGCCTACTTCCTGTCCCGCGTGGTGCCACCGGAGTTGCTGGCCAAGCCGGTGGTGCTGACCTGTGCCATGCGCCCGGCTTCTTCCCTGGCGCCGGACGGTCCGCAGAACGTGCTGGATGCGGTGGCGGTTGCCCAGTCCGCACAGGCCCGTGGTGTACTGGCCGTGTGCGCTGGCACCGTCCACTGCGCGCGCGATGTGCAGAAGGTTCACACCTACCGGCTCAACGCCTTTGATTCCGGGGATGCCGGCCCCCTGGGCTATGTGGAGGAGGGCGCGGTGCGCTGGCTGCATGCCTGTCCTACAACAGCCAATATGGATGCACGAATGGATTGGCAGCGGTGGGCCACGGTCGATTGGCCGCGGGTGGAAATTGTCATGAACTACGTCGGTGCCAGTGGTGCCAGCGTGCGCGCCCTGTGCGCGGCTCCAGCGATTGGCGCGCAACCGGTGTGTGGCATCGTCGTGGCGGGCACGGGTAACGGCACCATCCGCCAGAGCCTGGAGCTTGAATTGCTGGAGGCACAGGCGCAGGGCGTGCGCATCGTGCGTGCCACGCGCTGTGCGCTGGGCGCCGTGGTTCCTGGTGCGGCCACGGGCGGATTCGCGCACTCGCACGGGCTGTCCCCGGTCAAGGCCCGCATTGCGCTGATGCTGGAGTTGATGGCCGAGTCGCAGCGCAGCGGTGCACCATAAAAAAAGGCCGCGATAGCGGCCTTCGGCGTTGCAAGCAGGGTTGCTGATCAGTTGCCCAATGCCTCAAACGCCCGGCTCTTGATCACCTCCACATCGCCCGTGCCGCTGATGGCGCGGTATTTTGGAGCTGCTGCGGGCTCGGCCTTGGCCCAGCTGCTGTAGTAGTCCACCAGCGGGCGGGTCTGGGCGCTGTAGACGTCCAGGCGCTTCTTGACGGTTTCTTCCTGGTCGTCGGGGCGCTGCACCAGCGGTTCACCGGTCACATCGTCCTTGCCTTCCACCTTGGGTGGGTTGAACTTGACGTGGTAGGTGCGGCCCGATGCGGGGTGCGAGCGGCGGCCGCTCATGCGTTCGATGATGGCGTCAAACGGCACATCGATTTCCAGCACATAGTCCAGCTTCACGCCGGCAGCCTTCATGGCGTCGGCCTGGGGAATGGTGCGGGGGAAGCCGTCGAACAGAAAGCCCTTGGCGCAGTCGGGTTGATTGATGCGTTCCTTGACCAGGTTGATGATCAGGTCATCACTCACCAGGCCGCCGGATTTCATGATGGCATCGGCCTGCTGGCCCAGGGGCGTGCCTGCCTTGACCGCTGCACGCAGCATGTCGCCGGTGGAAATCTGTGGAATGCCGTATTTCTGGCAGATGAACGTGGCTTGTGTGCCTTTGCCCGCGCCTGGTGCGCCCAACAAAATCAGTCTCATGGATACCCTCGGATAGAACTAGAACCCTTAGCGCGGCCATTGGCACCCTATGGACGCCTCACGATACGCGATTACTACCCGAGAATAGCATGGACCACCCGGCGGCTAACTTACAGACGGAGTGCCGTGCGCAAGAAATAGTGCCCGCACGCGTTCCAGGTCTTCCGGGGTGTCCACTCCGGGGCCGGGTGCGTGGTCCGTCACATGCACCGCAATCCGGTGACCATGCCACATGGCACGCAATTGCTCCAGTGCCTCGGTGATTTCCATTGGAGCCTGTTCCAGCAGGGGGAACAGGCGCAGAAATCCGACGCGGTAGGAATAGATGCCGATGTGGCGCAACGGTGCCGGCTGTGGCAGTGTGTGCATGCCCTGCGCAAAACCGTCACGCCACCAGGCGATGGGTGCACGGCTGAAGTACAGGGCCAGACCCCGGGCGTCATGCACCACCTTGACCACATTCGGATTGGCAAAGTCCTGAACGCTGTCGATGGGGTGCGCCGCGGTGCCCATGCTGGCGTCCGGGTGGGTACGCAGCGTGTCGGCCACGGCCCGAACCAGCGCTGGGTCGATCAGGGGTTCGTCGCCCTGCACGTTGACCACGATGGCGTCGTCACCCAGGCTCAGCAACTGGCAGGCTTCGGCCAGGCGGTCGCTGCCGGAGGGGTGGTCTTCGCCGGTCAGCACGGCCTCAATGCCGTGTTGCTGGCAGGCAGTCAGGATGGACGGGCTGTCAGCGGCAACCACGATGCGTGTGGAGGGCGGCACGCCCGCGCGCACACGCTGGGCCACGCGCACCACCATGGGTACGCCGCCAATGTCGGCCAGGGGTTTGTTGGGAAGGCGGCTGGAGGCCAGCCGCGCCGGGATCAGGACCGTGTAGTCCATGGGCGCTCTACAGGCCGAGTTCGGCGTCGGTCAGGGTGCGGGCCTCGTTCTCCAGCAGCACCGGAATGCCATCGCGCACCGGGTAGGCCAGGCGTGCGGAGCGGGAAATCAATTCCTGCTTTTCGCGGTCGTATTCCAGGGGGCCCTTGGTCACAGGGCAAACGATGAGTTCAAGAAGTCTGGTGTCCATGCCCAGATGATAGCCGTGCCGTCAGCACCTGCGAGAGTACGTCATCCAGCGCCGCAAAAAAAGCGGGTTCGGGGGAAAACACCAGGGGGATAGCCAGCGCGTCGGGTGCCACCTGCCATAGTTTTGCAGCATCCTTCTCGGTGCAAATCAGCGCGTAGCCCTCGTGGATACTGCGTGACAAGCTATCAAAATCATAGTGATCCGGCAGCGCAATGGTCTGTGCCAGCGGTAGCTGGAGCGCGCGCAGCATGCCGAAGAAGGACTCTGGTCGCGCAATGCCGGCCAGTGCTAGCAGCGGCTTTTGTCCCGGCGCGCGCAGCGTGTCCAGCGGGACACGGGTGCCATCACAGCGCACCGCATAGGGCGCCAGGCTGCGCTGTGCGGTATGGCCGGAAAAGGCGCGCTGGCTGCCGGTGTGCAGCACCAGCAAGCGGTCGTTGCGCTGGCCCGCGCTGGCTAGCGCCTGACGCGGCCAGGGCTCGCGCAACGGCCCGGCGGGCAGCATCCAGCCGTTGCCAATGCCGCGGTCGTCAAAGACGCAGACTTCCAGATCACGGTATAGGGCATAGTGCTGCAGACCGTCGTCGCAGACCAGCACCTGGGTTTTGGGGTGACGCGCTAGCAGGGCCGTCGCGGCCGCATGGCGGGTGTCACCCACCCAAACCGGTGCGTGGGTAGCGCGGCGGATCAGCAGCGGCTCATCGCCGACCGCCTGCGGGCGCGAATCGGCCAGAACCTCGACGCAGCCCGAGGTGGTGCGGCCATAGCCGCGCGAGATGATTCCAACCTGCAAGCCGCGCTCGCGTAAGTGCCCAACCAGTGCAATGACGGTGGGCGTCTTGCCGGCACCACCAATGATCACATTGCCCACGACGATGACGGGCACCGGGACGCGCTGGGTTTTCAGTAGCCCTGCGGCATACAGCAGGCGCCGGGCGCCAACCAGGAGGCGATACAACCAGGAAACCGGCCACAACATTGTGGCCAAGGGGCCGCGGCCGGTCCAGGCGTGCAGCAGGGCGCTGTGCAGCCCCTGCCGCCCGGCGCCTGGCATGCCGCTAGCGGCCCCCCGCCTGCGCGGAGGACTGCGTGGCGAACGTGATCTGGTGCAGGCCCGAGCGCCTTGCCGCTTCCATCACCGTGACGACCGACTGGTGCTTGGCACTGGCATCGGCACTGATGATGACCACCGTGTCCTTGCCGGCCTTGGCTCCCTCTGTGATTGCCTGGGCCACGCTCTCCAGGCTGCGTCCTGCCACGGGCGAGCGGTTCACGCTGTAGGCACCATCGGCGCTGATGGCAACGATCAGTTCCTTGGCGTAGTCGCGCTGGGCGTCGGTGTCGGCAACCGGCAGCTTGAGCTGCATTTCCGTGAATTTGCTGTAGGTGGTGGACAGCATCAGGAAGATCAGAACCACCAGCAGGACGTCAATGAAGGGGATCAGGTTGATCTCGGGCTCGTCCGTTTTGCGGGGGCGAAAATTCATGGCCGTCCTACTTGCGGAACACTTTGAGGTGGCGCGCCAGGTGTTCGGCAGAGAGTTCCAGCGTCAACAGGTAGGCATCCACCTGCCCGCGGAAGTAGCGCCAGAAGATCAGCGACGGAATGGCCACGATCAGGCCAAAGGCCGTGTTGTACAGCGCAATCGAAATGCCGTGCGCCAATTGCGCCGGGTTGCCGCCGGTGGCGCCACCTGGGGCCTGCGAGCCGAAGATTTCAATCATACCGACCACGGTGCCAAACAGGCCCATCAGCGGCGCAGCGGATGCAATGGTTGCCAGAGCGCTCAGGCGCTGCTCCAGGCGGTGGGCGACGATGCGGCCTGTGCTTTCCATCGTGGCACGCAGGTCGTCTTCGGTGCAGCGCGGGTCGGAGTTGATGGCCCGCAATCCGCTGGCCAGCACTTCGCCCAGGGCCGAGTTCTGCTCCAGTTGGGCCACGACGTCGGGCGCGGGAATGGCGGTGCGCGTCACGCTCAGCACCTCGTCGAGCAAGCGGGGTGGTGCCACCTTGTTGGTCTTGAGACTCAGAAAGCGGTCAATGACGATGGCCAGGGCCAGGACGGAGCTTGCAATAAGAGGCCAAATCGGCCAGCCTGCGGCTTGTATGATGGAAAACAATGGGGTCACTCCGTACGGATGAAATGCCTCGCGATTATGGCGCAGGAGTTTGGAGCATCCGCCCACAGAACGTGTGGATAACTTTGTGCAGAACCTGTCTGTGTGTTGGCGCAAGGCCGCATCCATGCGCGGTTTTGACAGATTGATGACAAAAGCAGCAGTAGAAAAATCAATGGAATCAATCATTTATAACGAGAAATCAGGCTCTACGCCGCGTGTCTGGCAGGTCGGCGCACTGTGCCGCGCCATTGCCGATGCACTGGATGCACGCTTTAACCCCGTGACGGTGGGTGGCGAGATCAGTGGCTTTACCCGTGCGGCCAGTGGTCATTGTTACTTTTCGCTGAAGGACGAGTCCGGCCAGATCCGTTGCGCCATGTTCCGCCGTGCAGCCAGTTTGCTGGATTTCAGCCCGCGCGATGGGGATCGCGTGGAGGTGCGCGGGCGCCTGGGTGTCTATGAGCCGCGTGGTGAACTGCAACTGGTGGTGGAGAGCATGCGCACCGCCGGGCAGGGAACCCTGTTCGAGCAGTTCCTCAAGCTCAAGGCCAAGCTGGAACAGGAAGGTCTGTTTGACAGCGCCCGCAAGCGCCCGTTGCCGGTGATGCCGCGTGGCATTGGCGTTGTCACGTCCTTGGGCGCCGCCGCGTTGCATGACGTGGTCAGTGCCTTGCAACGCCGGGTGCCGCATATCCCGGTCGTTGTGGCGCCAGCGTCGGTGCAAGGCGAGGGTGCGCCACGGGAGTTGATGCTGGCCTTGAACAATCTGTACGCCATGGCTGACGCCAAATGCGATGCCCATGCAGTCCGGTTGGACCTGATTCTGCTGGTCCGCGGTGGCGGCGCCATGGAAGATCTGTGGGCCTTCAACGACGAACAATTGGCCCGCACCGTTGCACGCAGCCCGGTCCCGGTGGTCTGTGGCGTCGGGCACGAGACGGACTTCACGATTGCCGACTTTGTGGCCGATATGCGCGCCCCCACCCCCACGGCGGCGGCCGAGCTGGCCGCGCATCCCACCGACGCATGGCTGGCCACCGTGCAGACCCTTGAGTCGCGTCTGCAGGACGCCGTGCTGCGCCATGTGGATCGCCAGTCGCAACGTCTGGATCTGGCGTCCTCACGCCTGGGGCGACCGTCGTCCCTTGCGCATCGCCAGCACTTGCTGCTTGCGTCGGTGCAACAACGCTTGCAGCACAGCGTGCAGCTGTCCCTGCAGTCGCGCCGCATGGCTCTGGATCGTACGGAGCGGGACGTGGCGCCTGCGTTGCGCCGTGCCCTGCAACAGGCCGCGGACCGTTGCCACAGGGCCGATGTGCGATTGGGCTTGCTGGACCCCACGTTGGTGCTCAAGCGTGGATACGCCTGGCTGACGCTGGAGAACGGCAGCACGCTGACCAGTGTCACACAGACCCGTGCAGGGCAGGCGGTGCGCGCAACCCTTACGGATGGCGCGGTTGACTTGACGGTCGCCAGCTAAAAAATCAATTCATTCCTACAATCAGTTTTATTTGCAAACCAAACGAGAGGATTCCATGGAACATACCCTGCCCGCATTGCCCTACGCGATTGATGCCCTGGCACCCGCCTACTCCAAAGAGACATTGGAGTTTCACCATGGCAAGCACCACAATGCCTATGTGGTCAACCTGAACAACCTGCAAAAGGGCACAGAGTTTGAGAGCATGTCGCTCGAAGAAATCGTCAAGAAGTCCAGCGGTGGCATTTACAACAACTCCGCCCAGATCTGGAACCACACCTTCTTCTGGAACTGCATGAAACCCGCAGGCGGCGGCGAGCCATCTGGTGCATTGGCCACTGCCATCAACGCAAAATGGGGCAGCTACGCCGCGTTCAAGGAAGCCTTTGTCAAGTCCGCCGTGGGCAACTTCGGTTCTGGCTGGACCTGGCTGGTGAAGAAGCCTGACGGTTCCGTGGACATCGTGAACATGGGTGCCGCCGGCACACCGTTGACCACCGCCGACAAGGCGCTGTTGACCGTGGATGTGTGGGAACACGCCTACTACATCGACTACCGCAACCTGCGCCAGAAATTCGTTGAAACTTACCTCGACAAGCTGGTGAACTGGAGCTTTGCCCAGACCAACTTCGCCTGAAGCGGATCGCTGGCCCATAAAAAAACCGACCTCCGGGTCGGTTTTTTTATGGTTTGAAGGGGCCGCCGGAGAGTTTGCTGCCGGCTTTGAAGCCCTTTTTGGCAAACCAGCCCTTGTTCATTTCCAGCACGTAGCCCACGGGTTTGGCGGCGCAATGCGAGTCCTGGGTCTGGGGCTTCATGTCTTCCAGATTGACGATGGCGCCGTCATCGGCAATGAAGGCTGCCGTCAGAGGGATCAGCGTGTTCTTCATCCAGAAGCACAGCCGGCTGGGACTCTCGAACACGAACAACATGCCTTCGTGCTGCGGCATGTCCTTGCGGTACATCAGCCCAGTGGCGTGTTCCTCTGACGTGACGGCTACCTGGGTATCAATTTGATAAATGCCAATGGACAAGGTGATGCGTTGCAACTGGGTTTGCGGCACATCCTGGGCGCCGGCAGTGGTATATCCGAGCAGCAGTGCAACCAGCAGAGTGGGGACGAAATGTTTCATGGCGTGATTGTGAACCAACAATGAAAAATGCCCGCTAGTGCGGGCATTGGGCAAGACAGGTCGTCAATTATTTCCTGGAAGCCTTTTTGGCCTTGTGGCCGGACTTTTTGGCCTTGTGGGCAGCCTTCTTCTTTTTCATTTCCTTGGCGGGAGCCGCAGCGGGTGCTGGTGCTACAGCGGGAGTGGCTTGGGTCGCAGGCGCAACCGGTGCCGCAGTTTGGGCAAACGCACCAACGGACACAAGGCCAGCGACCAAAGCAGCGAGAAGTTTGTTCATGTGATATTCCTAAATAAAAACGTGGCAATCAGTGCCAATTATCCTGCATCGCAGACGGTGCCTTTGGAAGGCAATGCATATCTTAACGGCTGACAGTAGGGGGTAAATTTTTAGGAATAGAATTTATGCACTTTTTGAAGCACAACTTCTCAGGTAATTGCGATCCCAATACTCAACGGAGACCATTTCCCCATGTACCAGCACATCAAAGTTCCAGCCGAAGGCCAGAAAATCACCGTCAATGCGGACATGTCATTGAACGTGCCAGACCAGCCCATCGTGCCGTACATTGAAGGTGATGGCACGGGCTTTGACATCACACCCGTGATGCTGAAGGTGGTGGATGCCGCGGTGGCCAAGGCCTACGCCGGCAAGCGCAAGATCCACTGGATGGAAGTCTATGCGGGTGAGAAGTCCACCAATGTCTACGGCCCGGACGTCTGGCTACCCGAAGAAACCCTGCAGGCCCTGCGCGAGTATGTGGTGTCCATCAAGGGCCCGTTGACCACACCCGTGGGCGGCGGCATCCGTTCGCTGAACGTGGCTCTGCGCCAGGAACTCGACCTGTACGTCTGCCTGCGTCCCATCCAGTACTTTGAAGGCGTGCCCAGCCCGGTCAAGGAGCCGCACAAGACCAATATGGTGATCTTCCGCGAAAATTCCGAAGACATTTACGCCGGCATCGAATTCGAAGCCGAAAGCGACAAGGCCAAGAAGCTGATCAAGTTCCTGCAGGACGAGATGGGCGTGAAGAAGATCCGCTTCCCCAACACCTCGGGTATCGGCATCAAGCCGGTTTCGCGCGAAGGCACCGAGCGCCTGATGCGCAAGGCCATCCAGTACGCGATCGACAACGACAAGCCCAGCGTGACCATCGTGCACAAGGGCAATATCATGAAATACACCGAAGGCGGCTTCCGTGACTGGGCCTATGGTCTGGCACAAAAGGAATTCGGTGCCGAGTTGATCGACGGCGGACCGTGGTGCAAGTTCAAGAGTCCGAAGTCCGGCAAGGACATCGTGATCAAGGACAGCATCGCCGATGCCTTCCTGCAGCAGATTCTGTTGCGCCCGGCCGAGTACAGCGTCATTGCCACCCTGAACCTCAACGGCGACTATGTGTCCGACGCCCTAGCCGCACAGGTGGGTGGAATCGGCATTGCGCCCGGAGCCAACCTGTCGGACTCCGTGGCCTGCTTCGAGGCCACTCACGGCACGGCGCCCAAGTACGCCGGCAAGGACTATGTGAACCCCGGTTCCGAAATCCTGTCCGCTGAAATGATGCTGCGTCACATGGGCTGGCTGGAGGCGGCCGATCTGATCATCAGTTCCATGTCCAGGTCGATCAAGAGCAAGAAGGTGACCTATGACTTCGCCCGTCTGATGGACGGTGCGACCCAGGTCAGCTGCTCCGGTTTCGGACAGGTCATGATCGACAATATGTAAACCAGAGCGTGGGCGCCCGGGCAGGGTGCCCCGTTTTGTGTTGACAGGCATGCCGCCAGGACCTCCCGGGGTTCAAGGCGGCATTTTTTTTGCTTCGTGACTTGAATCGGCGCACTATGGCTCCAATTCACTCTTGCGGTGCAGTCCTTTGAGGTGACCGATAGAATGGTTTTCATGGCTACCACTAACCCGTCTCAACCACCAGAACCCCCTGTACGCCAACCGGACCGCGAGGAGGGAGGCTCTGTTGTACTGGAGCGTCGGACGCAGCGGACCAAGCCGCCGCAGATGTACCAGGTGGTGATGTTGAACGACGACTACACACCGATGGAGTTTGTGGTGGTGGTCATACAGGAGTTTTTTGGCAAGGATCTGGAGTCAGCGACCCGGATCATGTTGAAGATCCATCTCGATGGAAAGGGGGTTTGTGGGGTGTATTCCAAGGATGTGGCGGTAACCAAGGTGGATCAGGTGCTGGAGGCGGCCCACAAGGCGGGCCATCCGCTGAAATGCATTTGTGAACCCGTGGATTTGTAGTGTGAAATCAAATGAAACGCATAGTGATCCGGTAAACGGTTTACAGTTAAATATCAACGCAAGGCAAAAGGAAATCTCATGATTGCCCAAGAATTGGAAGTCAGCCTGCACATGGCGTTTGTCGAAGCACGCCAGCAGCGCCACGAGTTCATTACCGTGGAACATCTCTTGCTCGCGTTGTTGGACAATCCCAGCGCAGCCGAGGTGCTGCGCGCCTGCTCGGCCAATATTGACGACTTGCGCAAGTCGCTGTCGAATTTCATCAAGGACAACACGCCCCAGGTGGCGGGTACCGATGATGTGGACACGCAGCCCACTTTGGGCTTTCAGCGAGTGATCCAGCGCGCCATCATGCACGTGCAGTCCACCGGCAGCGGCAAGAAGGAAGTGACCGGTGCCAATGTGCTGGTTGCCATCTTTGGCGAAAAGGATTCGCACGCCGTCTACTACCTGCACCAACAAGGTGTGACACGCCTTGATGTGGTGAACTTCATTGCACACGGCATCAAGAAGAGCGACCCACCCGAGTCGGCCAAGTCCAGCGAAAGCCCAACCGACGCCGAGGAAGGTGCCGGCGGCGAGAAGAATGAAAAGGCTTCGCCGCTGGAGCAGTTCACGATCAATCTGAACCAGCTCGCCAAAGAGGGCAAGATCGATCCGCTGATTGGCCGTGAGTACGAGGTGGAGCGCGTGATCCAGATTCTGTGCCGCCGCCGCAAGAACAATCCGCTGCTGGTGGGTGAAGCCGGTGTGGGCAAGACCGCCATTGCCGAAGGCCTGGCCTGGCGCATCACCCAGACCGATGTGCCTGAGATCCTGGCCGAAGCCATTGTCTACTCGCTGGACATGGGTGCCCTGTTGGCGGGCACCAAGTACCGCGGTGACTTTGAGCAACGGCTCAAGGGCGTTTTGAAGGCGCTCAAGGACAAGCCGCACGCGGTCCTGTTCATTGACGAAATCCACACCCTGATCGGTGCTGGCGCCGCGTCGGGTGGCACGCTGGATGCGTCCAATCTGCTCAAGCCGGGCCTGAGTTCCGGGCAACTGAAGTGCATTGGCGCCACCACGTTTACCGAGTACCGAGGCATCTTCGAGAAGGATGCCGCACTGTCCCGCCGCTTCCAGAAAGTGGACGTGGTGGAGCCGACCATTGAGCAGACGGTGGAGATTCTCAAGGGGCTCAAATCGCGCTTTGAAGAGCACCACAACGTCAAGTACGCCGTGGCCGCATTGCAGGCGGCAGCCGAACTCAGCGCCAAGTACATCAATGACCGCCATCTGCCGGACAAGGCTATTGACGTGATCGATGAGGCCGGTGCCGCCCAGCGCATCCTGCCGCCGAGCAAGCGCAAGAAGACCATCAGCAAGGCCGAGGTCGAAGAGATCGTGGCCAAGATTGCGCGCATTCCACCGGCCAATGTGTCCAACGATGACCGCGGCAAGCTCCGGACGCTGGAGCGCGACCTGAAAAACGTGGTGTTCGGCCAGGACAAGGCGCTGGACGTACTGGCTTCTGCCGTCAAGATGGCGCGTTCGGGTCTGGGCAAGGGCGACAAGCCCATTGGCTCTTTCCTGTTCAGTGGCCCCACGGGCGTGGGCAAGACTGAGGCCGCCAAGCAGTTGGCCTACATCATGGGTATTGACCTGATTCGCTTTGACATGAGCGAATACATGGAGCAGCACGCGGTGAGCCGCCTGATTGGTGCGCCTCCCGGTTATGTGGGCTTTGACCAGGGCGGTCTGCTGACGGAGGCCATTACCAAGAAGCCGCATTGCGTGCTGTTGCTGGACGAAATCGAGAAGGCCCACCCGGCCATCTTCAATGTGCTGCTGCAGGTCATGGACCACGGCACGCTGACCGACAACAACGGGCGCAAGGCCGACTTCCGCAATGTGATCATCGTCATGACCACCAACGCGGGTGCCGAGACCATGAACAAGGCCAGCATCGGGTTCACCAACCCGCGTGAAGCCGGTGACGAGGCGGCGGATATCAAACGCCTGTTTACGCCCGAGTTCCGCAACCGTCTGGATGCGATCGTCAGCTTCAAGTCGCTGGACGAGAACGTTATCCTGCGCGTGGTTGACAAATTCCTGCTGCAACTGGAAACCCAGTTGGCCGACAAGAAGGTGGACGTCACCTTCACAGACAAGTTGCGCAAGCACCTTGCCAAGAAGGGCTTCGATCCGCTGATGGGCGCGCGCCCCATGCAGCGCCTGATCCAGGACACCATCCGCCGTGCGCTGGCTGACGAGTTGCTATTTGGCCGTCTGACCGATGGCGGACGTCTGACCGTGGACCTGGACGACAAGGATGAGAGCAAGACAGAAGTTCTGCTCGACATCCAGCCGCTGCCGGAGAAAAAAGGCAAGGCCAAGCCCGAAGAGGCCACTGCGGGTTGATTGCCGGTACGGAGATCGTGATATTGGGGGCCCAGTTTTTCGGAACTGGGCCCTTTTGATTGGGCGTATTTGTTTTATGAAGCATTTGGTACCTCTGGTTCTCGCTTTGACTTTGGCTGGCTGCGTCACGACGCCCAAGGAGGTCGTACCCGATGTGGTGGTCACGCCGCCACCCACAGCGGCGGCGCCCAAAACACCGCCGCGCATCGGGTTGGCACTGGGAGGCGGGGCGGCCCGAGGTTTTGCCCACATAGGGGTGATCCAGGTACTGGAGGAGGCCGGCATTCGCCCGGTGCTGGTGGCCGGCACGTCGGCCGGCAGCCTGGTTGCCGCCATCTATGCCAGCGGCAAGAACGGCAAGCAGTTGCAGCATGTGGCGGAGACCATGGAAGAAGCCACCATTGCCGACTGGACCCTGCCGCTGTTCAACCGTGGCATGTTACGTGGCGACGCGCTGGCCAGGTATGTGAATGGGCAGGTTGGTTCGCGCTTGATTGAAGACATGCCGCTGCCGCTGGGCATCGTGGCCACCGATCTCAACAGTGGCCAGAGCATGCTGTTCCAGCGCGGCGACACCGGCACCGCAGTACGGGCCTCCAGTTCTGTGCCAGCCGTGTTCCAGCCGGTGCGAATTTCCGGCCGTGACTACGTGGACGGTGGCCTGGTGTCACCGGTGCCGGTGCGTGCGGCACGGCAAATGGGAGCAGACCTGGTTGTTGCGGTCGACATTTCCAGCCCGCCCGAGGCCAACGCCGCGGGCGGAACGCTGGACGTGCTGCTGCAGACCTTTTCCATCATGAGCAAGAGCATCAACTACTTCGAGCTGAAAGAGGCCGATGTGGTGGTGCGGCCGGCCCTGCTGGGTGTTTCCAGTGCCGACTTTGGTGCCCGCAAGCGCTCGATCGAGGCTGGACGGCAGGCCATGTTGCAAGCCATGCCGCAGTTGCGGGTTGCCATCGCAGCTAAGACACGTTAATTCGAAGCGCGGGTGTTATTAGGCTGATGACCCAAGGTTTCGGGGAAACCACGAAAGCACCTGGTTTCTAGGCAATCTGGCGGCCAACCCAACGATTTCGGTCGCTGTACAGGGGTAACGTAACCCTCATGCGACCAGAAATTGACGAATCCAGACCCTGCTGGCGGCGAATTCACCAATCAACGCCATACGCCTCCCGACCTGAAGTGGTTGCTCAACGAACGAGCAGCCGTTCTCGGCGATATCGAGCGCCTCGACAAACAACAAGAATCCCTTTCGAGAGATGTGGAAAGGGCTCAAGACCATCTTCTGAAATGTTCAGCAGTGCTAGCGCGCTCCGCAGAACGGCAAGCACGCCTCAAACAATCTTTGGCCTCGCTCGACCGCTGCATAGAAATGGCCCATGCCGGGGTGAATCCGGGTGCTGGGGGTGTTGTCAATGCGTGGGCCGGAAAGTACGGAACACGAGGGGCGATGAACGAATTCATCGCTTGTTCTTTGAAAGCAGTCGCCCCATTCGCGGTGAGCTCCAAAGTTCTTGCAGGAATGGCGCAATCGCATTTTGCGATTTCATTTCCTTTGCGGATGGACAGAAGGTCACATCAAATCTCCATAAAGAAGGCGTTGAAACGCCTGGAACGCAAGGGACTTGCGCATCGGCTACACAGCGGACGCGGCAGTGCAGTTGGTATTTGGCAATGGGCAGGAGACAGCCTACCGACGCTGACACAGATGGCGCAAGCCGACCAAGCTGCTCGTGGCCTGCGCGGCGGAGCGACTGGTGATGCAGTCCCGGACACCGCCGGACCTCAAGTGGCTCCTGAACGAGAGGGCAGCTCTTGTGGGTAAGGCGACCAAGGCTCAGGCCAAAAAGGATGTCTTGACTGTGCGCCGCGAGAAGCTGGAGCGCCAGGTGGCCAATGCCGCTGCCGCCATAGAGGCGGCCCAACGTTCCAAAGAGCAGTGCCTGGCTTCCATCGCCGCCTTGGACGCAATCATGGAGATGGTTGATACCAAGGTGAACGTGGGCGCCGGCGGGAAGGTCAATGCCTGGGCGGGTAGGTACGGACCCCGTGGCGGGCTCATTGCATTCATCAGCAGGGTGCTGGAGAAGGCCGCACCTCAGCCGCTGACCACAACGGTTTTGGTGGACCTTGCCGCGCGGCAATTTGGGGTGACGTTCAACACGCCTGATGAGCGACGCAGCTTTCGTAAATCAGTGTGCAGCGCGCTGACCGGATTGCACAAGCGCGAACTCATCGCGCCTCTGCACAGCCGTGGCCAGGGCTCTCACGGGCTTTGGCGCTGGGGCCAGCCCCTGCCGTCATTGGCTGAAATGGCTGCCGCAAGTGAGGAGGCCAAATGGCGCTGACGATGACCAGGACCCGCACGCAGAAGGCCCTCAACAAGTTGGCGGGCATGGTCGCGGACATCCACGGGGAGTTGGAATCCGTTGAACTGTGCCTGTCCCCTGTGGAGAGCGCGGACGAGGCCGCCAGGGCCGCTCTGGAAGCCCGTAGGGCCAAGCTGCGGACAGACCTCGATGCGCTCTACGTAACGCTCAGACAGTTTGACCCGGATATTGACCCCTCCCATATTGGCGCAGCCAATAGCTGGCAAAAGGCTTATAGCAAAGGCGGAGTCAAGCGGAGATTGGGGGCAAAGACTTTGAAAGCAAAGTACTTGGCAGTAATTTAACGGCCAACGATAGACCTGTGCAACGTTTTCTCACCACAACGCTTGCATACATTCCGGTACTCGGTATGCCCGTAGGCCCCGCCACCCGCCAGGGACTCTTCTATCCAATCGTGGCCTAAAGCACTACAGACAAGACGCTTGAGATACCTGAACATTCGAAATAACTTCCATTCGGGCTGATGCCGTTTGGAGCTATTTTAGATTCTTTCGGGCGTAAGCAAGAAGCTCGCTTGCCTCAAGCACTACAGGTTTTATCAACCCAGAATGGTTTGCGGGGAATGTGCCATGCTTCCTTTAGCTGGTGGCTACCGAGCACCAACAAAAGGGCTCCCCCCCATGCGTATGCAGTACTGACTAGCGCTGCGCCTGCCAGACAAACTGCAAATCCAATTGCGAGGTTCTTACGCCATGCCCGAATAAGTTCTGGAGGTACTGCTTCGATGACCGTCCCGTCTCGGAGTTTGGCCGCCAACACAACGAATTGAGGGCCCCCTGGTAGGGCCTTTTGCGCGATGCTATTGGACTCAAGCTCTGTCACGTGAATACCTTCGACATTGTTACTTTGAATTGAAGGCCGCAACACCAGTGGGACGTGCACACCTAAAAATGACTGAACATTGCTATCGAGCCTATATCGTATGCCGAGATAGAACGTGTGCCTGAGCTGCTCTGCCGACGCGGTAGTCATTGGCGATAGCTCAACGGAATGGGGCTTATGGTAGGTGGAACTCATGGGCAGTTGTTGCGGAGGAAGGTCTGGTGTATAGCAAGCCAGCGTATGGCCATTTCGCGCACTGGCGCTGCCGATAGCCGCGGGTGTGCCGACAAAAAGCATTGCCTAGAGTCATCGCGCCCCTACACAGCCGAGGCCAGGGCTCTCACGGGCTTTGGCGCTGGGGCCAGCCCCTGCCGTCATTGGCTGAAATGGCAGCTGCCAGTGAGGGGGCCAAATGGCGCTGACGATGACCAGGACCCGCACGCAGAAGGCCCTCAACAAGTTGGCGGGCATGGTCGCGGACATCCACGGGGAGCTGGAATTCGTTGAACTGTGCCTATCCCCTGCGGAGGGCGCGGACGAGGCCGCCAAGGCTGCTCGGGAAGCCCGTAGGGTCAGGTTGTTGGCAGACCGTGAAGCGCTCTACGTAACGCTCCGGCAGTTCGACCCAAGCATTGATCCTCCCCTAATTGCTGCACGGGTGCTGACTCGTAGAGAAGTCACCAGGCTACGCAAAGCGATTGCCACCAACTTAGGCCCTTAGAGCCACGGCTCGCTTCATTTGTGGGCTATGAGCTGCGACCATCTGCAACCAGCTCTGGAGCAATGCTCATGCATGGCGGTGTATTCAGGCCCAACGGAGGGCTCCTCGGTGCTGACATCGAGGGGAATTTTAGGGCTACGGGGCGGCACTCAGCTATTCAGCTGTATACCGTTTGCGTGATGAAGGGAGTGAATCTCAGGTGCTTTGCATCACGGAGGTAGTGGCTACCAAGAACAAGGGCAGCGGCACCCAACCAAGCGTGGCCGAACAAAATGGAACAGACGCCCACGGCTCCCAAAACACAGCCGTTACCAATGGAGAGCCAGCGCGCTCGCGCGACCTCGCTTGGAATATGCGACAGTCTTCCCCCTGATTTTGTTTTGAGCCCGATGATGGCGTACCGGGGTTTGTCGGGCCAGTGCGCCCAAGCATGGCTCCCCATTTCTAACGTTTCCAGGTGTATGCCCTCGACGCCCTCTTGAAGAATCGCATCTCGCAAAGCAGCTGGAACATGCACGGGCATGAAGGACTGTGCATTGCCTCCCTCTCGATAGCACATGCTTAGGTTGTAGACGTTCAAAGGCGCCCCCGCCTTGTCGGACAAGGGCTTCAGGTCTACCGATAGTGGAAGATGGTATGTCGAATTCATTGCAAGCAAAACGAGTTTGCTTGTATAGCGCGAACAATTGCTCTCTGAATCCTACGGCGGATACTGACAAGTCAACCAAGACCCGGGCCAGGTGCTTCGACCGTTTGTTGCGCCCCAGGGCCAAGTTGCAGACAGACCTCGATGCGCTCTACGTAACGCTCCGGCAGTTTGACCCGAATATTGGTCCCAAGGGGATTGGGGTTCGCAATGGCTGGAAAAAGGAACTTAGGATTCAGCGCCTTTCTCAAAAAACCGTGCGAAATAAATACCTTGCAAGCATCCTTGCATCGTTCTGATTGAAGATTCAGATAGCTAGTCCGCTAATTCATTCAGGTTTACATTGAAGCTCTCTTCCACGTAGGCAATTGTCTTCTTCTGGTTGTCAAGCGAGGCTCGGATAAGTTGCGTTGTGAATAGTCCAGATTTTGGTGTCCACTTCGCGTCATCTCTAGAAACTGACGCTATCCACTTAACGCGAATTAAATACTCACACATATCAAGGTCATCGGATTTGTCCCATGTTTTAGCTTTCAACCCATGTTCTCGAAGCGTAAGTCCATCGATATGGAAGCGAGAGTACGGAACTGCACGCTCAAGTATCTTTCCGACACCAACATAACCGTGCTTAGCAACATATGCGACCAGGACGTCACCTTCAACTAAGTCCAAGAGCTGGTCGCGCCATTGTGGGCCATGGCCGGCTGCAAGAAAGCCATATTTTCGACAGTCCTCCCAGTTGCGATGCTCACTCTCTCCAACATTGAAGTAATAGATTCCATTCTGGTAGTCGAACCCGGAGAGTTCCTTGTGCATTGTGTTGTGACGTCGAAAAAGCGACACGAACTTGCCTGCAGCCCTATTTGTCAGTCCTCTCCCAAGCTTCCAAATTAGCGTAGTCTCAATGAGGTGTGCCTCTGATTCGGTCAGGCCCGCAGCAACCGTCCGAATAATTGGCAACATTCCTTCAGCCTTAATTGCCTCAATTCGGGCAACTTTTTCCGAGTCTGACTTATCGAGAAGGTGTGCAAAACGTCGTGCACCTTTACCTTTTCCGTAGTAGAACTCTTCAAAATTGCGCGGGTCAATGTAGACGTATACGTAATATTCTGCTGTGCTCATATGCCGACGAGTTTGAAATTAGCCTTGACCCCTATCGCACCTTCTTCCTCTTGTCTTTCCCAGCACCAGATAGCGCCGCGAGATAAATTAGGGCGATGAAGAGATAAACCAACATGTAAACAACTGCCGCAGCCACTAGCCCAGCAATCAGAAGCAAAAACAATTGCAGCCCAGAACCCATGAGGCCAACTCCGATGTTAGTCCTCTTGATGTTATTGATGAAAATTCCCAATACCGCTAGTCCACCGATTGAGGCAACAATCCACCCATTTCTTTCGTCTCCCCCTGACGTCATCGCGGAGTTCCCCCAAAGTACGCCACCAATGACCGCGCCAACTGCAACTGCCAGCCCAATGAAAGAGTACAGCTGAAAAAAACGATAGCCAAAGCGGTCCTGGCAACGCCTTTCAAACTTCAGTATGGCGAGATACAACCCCACCGCAGCGAGAACGGATGCAATTACTTTTGCTACCAGTGGTACGGTTTCCCTTCCTTGGCTGAAAGAGGTCGGCGCTGCCTGAGTTGGTTGACTTTGAGCGGTTTCTACATTTGCGGTAACTACTGGGGCAACTGCCGCAACCGACGCGGCATCCTGAACCGGAGGACTCAGCTCAATTTTTGGGGGCGCACCTTCAACTGCAGCAGCCACAGAGTCGACAGTTCGCTGTTTGGTTTGAAATTCGGCAAGAGCACTTTCCAGGTCCGCTTGCATCTTCCGAAGCGAGTCATAGCTGTGGTTGCATCTGACATCAGTTTGCCCCTCCATGCTCGACAGATAGCCTACGAGTTCACTTCTCCCGCCACCCGGATTTTTAGACGCATTTAGGGTTAACCGCACCAACCAAGTAATCCTGTCATCAGTGTCCAGCTCGCAGGACCGGTCATACCACGTGTTAAGTCCGTAATCGTTTTTGAGCACCGCCAAAACGGAATTTTTAAACTTCTCGTTGGCTGAGAATTCTGGGGCAAACAGGCGCCCATCGGAGGCTAACCGGAGAAATTGTTCCTTAGTCGTAAACGATGTGGTTGTAGCTGAGGTGCCATCAGCTATTTGTGCATGAGCGGGAGCAAAGGCAGCAAAACTGACCAAAACGGCATACAAAATGGTGAATGCAACAGCTCTCACTCTGACTTCCTCCCATACTTTATTTTTTGCATCTTACAGCCCGCAACTATTTTTATCGCTACCTTGCCATATGTGCAGGTGTTACCTCGGCACCGGCGGCCTCCACCCCTTTGGCCTTCCTCTCGCCTTAGCGGACCGTGTGCCTTCAATCAGCACTTCGTGTTCACGATGCCGGCCCTGGTGAAACCCACGCCAATACAGCGATTGGCCAACGAACAGTGATGTCCGGAATAGGCCGGTGAGCTTTTCTCCGGTGGACATTTGACGCGTGTCTTCACGCCAGGCCTGCTCTGATGCGTACTCGTGCAGGTACTTGTTGGACGCGTTCAAGTAAATGCCTTCAACCCCGCGGCGCATTCGACGGTTGAAGCTTTCGGCCTGGTTGTTGTTCGTACCCTTGCGGTCGCTGTATTCCTCGGAGTGGTTGATGGTTTTGTGACCAGCGAACAATTGCCTAAAGCGAGCGTAGGAGTTGTCTTCGTCACTCATGAAGAACGACTCAGCGGAGGCGTACTTGCACGCCATCGCGGTAACGCTCTTGGCCGACTCGGTGATTGCAATGGCCACACGCGTGGCACTGGCCCCTTTGCCTTTGCTAACGCCGCGCTGCCGGACAACCAGCACTAGGCGCCTACCCCACATCGCCATGGCCATGAAACGTACTGCTTGCAATTTGGTCAGGCGCTCCAGGTCCTCCAGCCCAAAATCCACCGCCTGCGACGACATGTGGAACCTGGCAGTTCCCGTGCGCTGGCGAATTGGAAACAGCTTGGGTTTCTCTCTGCCCGAGGTTGCGCTGCTTGGTGATGTTGCCATGCTAGCCCTCCATCAGAAACTTGACGTAGTCTTCGACCAGCGCCATTTGGGCCATCTTTTGCACCGAGGTATGCCGGTCCTGCAGATACCGCATGAAGCCTGTCTTGGCCGGTTCCTTAAGGGTGGGCACGTGGAACTGTTCCTTGCCCTCAATGGTGAGAGTGGCCGGCAAGATGAGCCCGGGACGTTCACCCAAGGTGTCCTGGTCAAACAGGTCCCAACAAATTGCGCGCAACAGTAAGTCAGTGACGCTAAGGGACTTGAGTCCATAGCAGAACGTGACGCGCCGGGTCGTATTGGGTTCTTCCCAAAACACGGCTTCGTAGGCACCGCGGCGTTTCGGGTCCTGCGCGATCTCGACCGTTCCCAGTTCGACGCCGCGTTCGTCCAAGCTGGAGCGCTCGATACGGGCACAAATTTTGGTGGCATAGGCGCAGCGCTTGTCGGGCTTGGACTGTGCAGGTGCCTGGTCAGAGCGGTACAGAATTCGGGTCAGTGCACGCGCAACAAGGTCCCACAGGCTGGCGGACCACCGCGGGTACTGTTCCACCGTGTCGGGCTGAACTTCACCAACGCCTCTCAGCGACAGGGCCACCGTGTAGTCCGAGAGATAGGACTTCTTGGCGTAGGCGATGTCCAGCACAGCCAACTGCTTGCTCGGACTTTGTGAAGCCAGGCCACCGCTGTAGATGTAAACCTTGAGCATCAGGCGGCCTCCACAGTCCACGTTTGGGCATAGGCTGCCTGCTCAATCTGCTCGAATCCAGCTAAACGAAGCTGGCTGCCTTCCATCCATAAGATGCGAGCGTCAATGAGCTCGGGCAATACGTCCGTGTGAGTGCCCTTGTCTTTATCAAGAAGGCGCGCCTTCACCACACTGCGTCCCAGAGACTGGTCACGTTCTTCCAGGATGCACAGTTCCCCAACGTGACCCGGTGTCGTCGGTTGCTTGCCGCGCAAAAGGCAGCCGTGCTTTCGGAGAAGGTGGACTGTGACTCTCATGGTGTGCCCTACTCATGTTCAAACTGATCCCCAGTACAGCCGTGAGGTTTATGTAAATGCATCAAATTCGATGCATTAGGCCTAAAAAGAGTGGTGGACTTTAGGATTAGTGCATCAAATACGATGCACGACACTAATAAATGAAGGCGAGGCAGTTTTACGAAAACCGAGCCAAAGAGCTGATTAAGGAACTGCGCGAAAAGCGCGAAATGTCGTACGCCGACTTGGCCTTGAAGCTCAAGGCCTATGGGATTTCCGTGTCCGAGCGCGTCCTGATAAATCGCATCAACCGCGGAACCTACAGCTTCGCGTTTGCATTGGCGGTGCTGGACGCACTCAATGCAGAGGTCCTTGAACTTCCCAAGCCCAAGGATTTGTACCCAAAGAGCAGCCGCCCAGGTGCGGCCCTGACAGACCTGGACCTGCGCCGACGCAGCATCTCCATGAAAAGCGGCGGTTGAGCCAGCGGCAGTACGGGCGGGGGCGAACATAGCTCACCAGGCTCTGGCCGGCAATTGCCGGTTGTGGTGGACGGCACTGAGGGTGACAACGGGCTCCAAGCTTGCGGAGAAGCGGGGTAATGGCGGGGCAGGGCCCCAGACGTCCGGCACGCCTAGGTGGGCCGCCTCCAGGTCTTTGTTGCCAGGGTAGTGCCTCAGGAGTAGCCCCGCCTGGTCTCGAACCGACTGTGGGACTTCGGTCATGCACTGAAGCTCCCGCAAAAACTCGCGGGTCTGCACCACCGCCCGGGTTCTCTCGTATGCACTCGTCATGGCCAACCTCCTTGTCAAAAAACTTGCCCCACGGCGATACTGTACGGATAAACAGTATTGTTTGCAAGTGCTGTGAAACAGGTGTCACGTTGGCCAGATTCGGATTTGCCGACAAGAAGAAGATTACGCGTCAGCACAGGCTTCTGGAGCGAGCAGGTAGCAGTGTCTTCCGCGGTCTCCAGGAGCCATCACATATGTGTCGGTCCCTTGTCCCCGTAACCAAGAGGCTCAACCTCAAGTGCTGCTAAGACACTGACCAAAGGCTTGCGGCAGTTGAACAGATCTGTGGCCGTATTCAGGTACGCGCCTTTCTCCCGCTCAAGCCATCCCTGCGCAAACGCGTCCCCAGCGTCAAAGCCCGTGGAGCCCCTCTTTCGCCAATCGCTTGCGGGGTTTACGACCACTGATACTGCCAGTTCGCCCCAACCAATATCTCGGAATTTTGTTTGCGCGGGTATGCCATTTGGCAACTCAAAGGAGAGCCAAACCCCGGGGTCGTCGACCCGATAATCCGGTCCATGCGTAGGGTGTACCGGGCGGGCGCCGGGCCAGCGGTTGTCATCTTTCCGGAGTGAGAAGGCTTTCGTTCGGATACCTTCATTGACGGCACACACGACAAGATTGCGCCAAGCCTTTCCACGGGCAGACTCGTACTCGACGTGGTCGAACCCCAAACTGAAGGTGCGAACAACTTCTGGAAGTCGGTCAAAGTAGTCGAAATCAAATTCATCATCCTTCGGATAACCCAACGCATGCAGCCTGGAAACAAAGCGTTCAGTGCTCAACAGGACGATGGGTGGGTCCTCCGCCAACTTCGGCAAATCCGCAAGTAGGGCGGCATGCGTCCTGTAGCCTAGAGCTGCGGCCAAGGCTTCAGACAGGTGGGATGACTTCTCGTCAAGGAATTCGCCACGCAATGCCTTTTTGAGGGCATTGATGTGAGTTTCGGAAACAGCAATAGCGGCCATACGGCACTCCAATCTCGGATTGGTCGATGTTTCCCGATTACGCATCGACCCGGATTGAGTCCGTTCGACTGGCTAAGAATTTTGTGTTTGGTTTAACCCGGGAATAGGTTTGGCCCAAACGCCTTGAGCAATTCTGGCACAACTTGTCGTCGGCAATCAATACACGTGCGTTGCTCATGCTTAGACACAGCAAAACACAGGGAGACAGACAAACCATGCCTCTACGTGCCGTCAGCGACGCCAGGAGCATCCGCGCATTCGAATTCGATGCTTCGCAATGGTCCAAGCTCAAGAAGAGCTATCGATCCACAGACCTGCGCGTTCCTTGTTGCGGGGTTGACGCGGTCCCCAAGACCAGCAGCCTCGGCAACCACTTTTTCGCGCACGCACGCCGCGGTGGCTGCACCACTGCCCCCGAAAGTGCTGAGCACATCTATTGCAAACAATTGGTTGCACAGGCCGCCCAACGTGCTGGTTGGGCAGTAACCACGGAACGCCCGGGAATATCTCCTGAGGGGGAGGAATGGGTGGCAGACGTGTTTTGCGAGAAGGGAACCGCCAAGGTTGCCTTTGAAATTCAAATGTCACCGCAGACCGATGAAGAAACCTTACGGCGCCAGATGCGCTACAAGGCGTCTGGCGTCAGAGCCGCTTGGTTCTATGGCGCCACAGCTCGCAAGAACACGGTACTCTTCGACAAGGACACCCCTGCGTTTGGGCTTGGCCCTGTTGAAGTGGGAAAGTTGCCCACTGTTCGCAGGTTCGACACGCCTTTGCCGGATTTCGTTGGTGCCATGCTCGGAAAGAGGTTGGTGTGGACGGTACCTGAACACAGCATGCCGCTTCAAGTTGAATACCTGCCAGACACGTGCTGGGCCTGCCACAAGGAAGTGAAGCAGGTCTTTGGCCACTTTGAGGGATATGCTGAGACCCTGGAAGAACGGCACGGCTGGCACGAGCGGGCATTCACGGTGGCGAGTCTGTCCCAGTACTTGGAAGCGATACTAGGCTTGGCGTCCAACGAAGAACTCCGCGCTCTGGGGCTGAACCCCATCGGGCGTCAAAACGTTATCAACGGCAAGCCGACTAAGTGGCCGTATTGCAACCTCTGCCTGCATTGTCGTGCTCCGCAAAACAACTTTCACCTTGGGAAGAAGGTGCACGCGGACTTATATTTGCCGAATCCGCGTGAGCAGGGAGACGGGGTTGATGTTGAAGATGGCCCCCTAGGGACCAGCAGGGAGTCGCGCAATGCGTTTGCGACTATCCCGAGGGTTGTTCTGGGAGCGGGGTTCTGGGAGTTGAAGGCGCCTTAGCCGTCCGATCCAGACGCAGGTTCCAGCGTAGGGGCCAGGCCGTCAGAGTTCCTGCAGGATTTCTTGACGCTTTTGTTGGTACTCGACCTCTGATATCAACCCCTCTGCTTGCAACTCAGAGAGCCTGCGCAACCTGGCAGTTTGTTTCTTTTGGCCGGCAGGCTTGGGCAATGCCTACAAAAGGCGGTGGAGGTTGGTAGACTTGAACTCAGAGGGCATATGCCCCAACACCGCAGGGAGATGAGGATGCGTTTGCTGTCGATCAGTACGATTATTTTGATTCTGGCTCCTGCACTTGTGCTTTCGGGTTGCGATAGTCGGCCAGTTGTCAAAAGTGAATTGGCCTTTGCGGTCGGAGGAATTGGGCCCGGACTATCCAAGTCCGTTCTTGAGCGTACCCACAAGCTTCTCCCTTGTACTCCAGCGACGAAAGGGCTCGCAGAGTGTTTGGTTGACGACCTGGGCGCCCGGTACGACTTCTTTGGCGCGGAGGCGAGCGCCATCAAACTCAAGCTCCCTGAGCCTTATTCGACTGTAGTTTCGGTTGATTTCGTGACCAAGGGCGCGCCAGTGAACAGTCAAACTGTCGAGGCAAGCTGGCGTATTAAAGGACGATGCCTGACCAAAACCGCTGTGGACGCTGCGGTTAAATTTGACCCTGACTCGGTTGCGCCTTTTGTGAGGCATCTTAACGAGGTATCCCTCCTGCCTACGCGCGATGGTGACTTCGTTTGCCTTAAAGAAGACGGTACGTTCTTTCAGTACACGCCAACGACAGACAAGGCAAGTGCATTGGCTACGGCTTTCTACCTGAATGAGACCCTAGCTAGGAATTTTGAGTACATCTTCAGCGCGATAGCTGCTATGACCTCCGCGCAGGCGGAGATTAATGGTCAGTTGAATGCGGAAAAGAGAATAGTTGTCAAGACGCCTGTTCCCGGGAACTGCAGCCGGTATGAAGAGGGGAATCCTCTTGCTCAGGCAAACAAACTTGCACTCGCCAAGCAGTTGTCAGAGCATGTCGAGTTTCTCGATAAATACCAAAGTTCGTTCATGTTTTCCCTCTGCAACGGGGACGGACCTGACGCTATGGCGCTCATCTCGAACGGGTATTTGTCGTTCGACGATGCACGTGCAATTTCTACCGCACTCGGATACTCGGGGGAACTTCCGCGAGCCGCTGCCAAGGCTGATGAAATGCAGACCGTGAAAGCGAAGCTTATGGGACTTGGCGTATGCAATGCCTGTGCTGACAACGCGGCGCATCTCTACGTCAAAGTTCCGAGTGGGCAATGCGCGAAGGTGGTGGTTTCAGCCTTGGCGGGGAATATTGAGGCGATTGAGACCCTAAATGGGTGGCCCGCTTACTGCAAGGCCTACTAACGAACCTATTGAAAATGTGATGCTTAGCTTCGGCTCAAGCTAAGCGCAATATGCACGCGATAAAGCAATGGGCGTCTCGCGCGTGCATCTGACTGAGGGGCCACAGAGTCTCATTGCTCGTCAAAGCTCAATGTTATCGGCTCGCTCCACTGTCCGGTTCCTTCAAGCGTGGCCACCTTTGTAGCCCACTGTTCAATGACTGCGGCTCTACCAGCTTCGTCGTCACCAACTAGGTCTATTTGCTGTTGCAGCTCAGCCGCGTAATGCTCCGACAATTCAGAAAGGGACTCACGTTCCCAGGCGGCTTTCACTCTTGTTATCGCGTGCTCCAGTCCAGCCATATCTTTGGCGGACGCCTCTGTGGTCTGGGGAGTTAAGGGAGGTCGGTAGCTTTGAGGCGGGGTAAAAGTCACATGGAATGGTGCGACCGTCGTCGCTCTTGGGTTTACCGCTAACCCCTTCGGGGGAAGCCCTGCCGCATTCCCCAATAGCACTGAAAACCGAAACCCCCCAAAAAATTCCACAAAGGCAACCCAGTGGTCGCCAACATCCGCATAGCAGACCATGTGTTCAAACCCCGAAGCGACCGCATCCGCATATTTCGGAAGGGGAACAAGCGCCGCTACTGCGGGCCAAGTGTTTCCGTATTCGAGAGATACATAACGCGCAATTGGGTATTTCCCAAATCTGGCGGCCTCGCGAAGGCCTGGCAGCACACTCGAACGCACCTGTTGATTCCCGTACAAAATACAAGCGGCGACCACCGCCAATTTTGCGACAGACTTGGAGACCGCGGCGGCATTCGCGTTCATAGTCGCTTTGATAGCCGGAGCCTTTCTCACCACTTGAACTACTCCAACAAGAGCAGTGGAATAACCTCTGCTTTTAAGGATATCAAGGTGCCGTGAGGCATCTAGCTCATCCACAGCAAGGAGAGTTTGAGCTGGACTGGTCTCGATGCTCAGGTCACTGGGCGATTTTTGGCGGCGGCTTACTGGGACGTAGCCAGGGGCACAATCAAACTCCATGCCATCGTCAAAGCGGCCTGCCCTTTGAATTGTTGGAGGAGGTTGCCCTCGCCCTGTCCAAATACGAAGCAGGTTCCTTGGCAGGATGAAAAAGTTCGCCAGTTCGCCATCGGCGCATCCGGTTTTGGAGGTCGCAAAGGCGTTATTGCATTCATCGCATAGGGCAGTTTTGGTTGTTAGGCGCCCACCGATTGCCGACAAAAACACATGCTCTGGACTCAGTTTGTCGGATGTCAACGGACAAGTGCAGAAGACACATTGATTCTGTTCGGTTGTCATGTCAGCTCCCAATCTTTTGCTGTCAAAGTTCTGTTGCCAGGCAACTCCCAATACCTACACTGGGCAGGCCAACTAAATTGCTCATACTCACATGACATTCATTTCAAAAATACGGGTTGCCAAGACCTCCCGAGTCGTGGACGCCGAAATTTACCACTGCGCATATGCAGACATGGTCGATTGGGACAGACACATCCACAAACCCTTTATCGCTCGGTCGGGAAATATTGGAAGTGACTGGGACTGGCCTGCGAAATTTCTAGGTTGTCAATTCAGTGAATTGGCACTGGGGCGAAATGCGATTGCGTTTCAAATACGCGTGGCAAATGATCTTTCCGAGGCCGTTCCCGTCGCACAAGCCATACTGAGCTACCCCTATTTCTGGCCAGGTGACAAAAGCGATCATTGTGTCTTTGTCTGGCTAATTGCAGCGACGCCCGTAGCCGCACTCCAGCGATTTCGAGTCCAGGATAGATTTTCGACCTTGCCGCCTTTGCTGGATACCGCGATTCAACTGTCTCTTCGGCTTGGGTTGGAGGGCCGCATAGCATTGCACGCCGCTACCGGGGGGTCCCCGGAGGAAAGTGATGCTTTGATGGACAAGTACCGGAACCAGGGGCTTCGTCAGCGCTCAAAGCTGGGTGCTTTCTTTCGATTTCCGTTCAGGCCAGACGATGGGAGGCTGTTCTATTTCACGCCGCAGGATGCGCTTGCATACGCGAAAAAGCAGGACGACTTGCGCTGATGGCTAAACTATGGTAAATATGAAACAAAGGTGAACCGATGAAAGCGCTAACACATCAGGAAATGACTACTGGGTTTGAAGTCAAGGCAGACCCAGCCCTATCCGCGGACCCTGGAAAGCGTCGCGTTGAGTTGGAGTTCGTTCAACGATTGCTGGACCTTGCATTTAATGCGGTGGAGTTCGCGGGCGCCACACGCCCACCTCGCGATACATTCGCAGTGGGATTTGCGCGCATGAATGACCCAAGATTTGTGCAACTCTCACATGAACTGGAAAAGTCTGTCCCTGAGCGGTCAGGTTTCGGAAAATTCCGAGCGAATCGTTAATACAGAATTGATTCAAGAATAGCCGTGCCATACTTTTTGGCACGGCTATTTTTTCGTCGGAGCACAATGCTCGTTCCGCGTTCAACTGGTGCTTCTCATGTTAATGACCTCCCGCCAATGTGAAATCGCCGCAGAGTCATACACCGCCTGCCTGCTGGCACAGGCGGGCTACGACGTTCTGGTTCAGTACGGAGCCAATCAACCGCACTACGACTTGATGGCGGTAAAGGACAAGCGCATACTCCCGGTCTCGGTTAAAGGCAGCCAAGATGGAGGATGGATGTTGGCAGTCCGGTTCGTCGAAAAAGGAACGAACTACCACCAAGCAATTGACAAGTGGTTGGCGATTCAACGTGATGATGTGGTCTATGTCTTTGTTCAGTTTCTCGGTGTTGAACTTGGGCAGGCGCCGCGAGTGTATGTGGCTCGCCCTCCAGAGATTGCCGTTCAATTGAGGGCACAGTGCAACGGTCGCGGGCACGGGTCCTTGCAGGAAGACTCACCTCGGCACTCACCTCGGTCAAAGTACAAAGATAAGCTCCCCGATAGCTGGCTGTTTACCCGCAGCCGTATTGACACGATTTGAGCGCGCCTATGGCGCCGGGATGTGGCAAGGGCTACACAAATTCGACAGAAACGGCGACCTTGACCAATTGCTCTCGCAATGATCTGTCCACATTTGCGATTGCCGCAAAGCTTGCGATCAACCTCGGGAGAGGCACTCCGCCGATGGACTTCGAGAGCAGCTCTAGCTCCCGGTAAGCGGTATCCGGCAGCAGAACGCTCCTACGCCTCTTTCTCCCGGGGCTGGAGTCGGCACGCTTACGGCGCAGTGTTGCAAGCAATCGGGCTCTGCCCAGCTCAGTCACGTGTGCGTCCAGCCAGGCTGAGAAGACGCCAGTAATGTCTGCATCCTTCTGGCGTGCCATCAAGTCTTCCAGCTTGCTCAGTTCCCCCCTGGCTTGGCCCGCATTTACAAAGAACTCCGTGCCGTTGCGCTCATGCGCACGACGCAGGTAGGCAATTGCTTGCGCCAGGCGCTCACGGCTGGAGATAGAGAAGTTTCGGCCCATGCCAAATTATCGTGAGTTGCCTCACGAAATTCAAGGCAATCTGTGAACCTCCGAATATCGTGAGTTGAATCACGAAAAATCAGGAATGAGGACTATATCGTGAGTTGATTCACGAAATATGAAAGATGAGGGGAGTCCCCCTCCAATTTTGCAAAAACGAGGTGTCAAAAATTCAGGCAACACCCTGAGAACCCGCGCCAGTATTGGGTTTCGAGCGTTTCTGGGTCAACTGCTTAATAACACCCCGAAGCGCCAAAAAAAAGGCCTCGTCTTGCAACGAGGCCTTGAAGGGATCCCTGAACCTGATGGTTTCGAAAGGACCCGAGGAGACAACCGGTGGAAACACATCTGTTTCCGTAAAATTTATTATGTCAGGGTTTTCCCTTGACTGCTAGAGTTGGCGCTCCAAAAGATGTCTTTTGTGCGCCAGAACCCTCAATTAACGCTTCTTGGCAGCTTGCTTGGTAGCGCTGGTCGCGGTAGCGGCCACTGCGTTGAAGTTGGCTTCAGCCATTTCGGTGGCTTGCTTGACAGCCTTCTGCACGGATTCCAGTGCATTGTTGGCAGCGGCAACCGAGCTCTTCATGATGGCCACGGCGGATTCGGAGCCAGCGGGTGCATTCTTGGCAGCGCTGTCAACCAAGCCCATGAACTTCTTCTGGGCTTCAGTTGCCTGGCCTTCGAAGTTCTTGGAGAACTCGGCAGAAGTGGCGGTAGCGATGTCATACAGGTGACGGCTGTAGGCAGCGGTCTTTTCAGCCAGGGGCTGCAGCAGGCCGGATTGCAGAGCCAGCAGTTCTTGTGCGTCCTTCACGCTCAGCAGGGACTGGGCGTGGGCGTTGGCTTCAGACAGGGCAGCCTTGGAAGCGGTCAGGTTCAGTTCAACGATCTTTTCCACGCCTTCAAAGGCCTTGTTGGTCAGACCAAACAGGGTTTCGAGGTTGGCCTTGTTGGAAGCGACTACTTGTTCGACGGTCATCATGTTCATTTCTCCAGGAGTTGAGGTAAAAAATTCACTATCTGCCCCGAAACCTGCCTGATGGCTTGTTTATGTTGCAGCGCAGCATGGTTCGAATTATAGGGATGCCGGGCGTTCATGCAAGGACTTTTTGCTGCATTGCAACAATTTGGTGCAAATTCTCTAAAACCCCGCTTTTTCACGGGCGCGTCACATAGATGACGCTGGATGTGTGCGGGCAGGGCCAAAGCCAGGGAGCGCCGCCGCCGTGCTGGCAAAATCAGGCCATGCAGGAACCCATGCCCCCCACCAAACCCCAACCCGAACCGCGCAGTGCCTACAAGGCCTTTCGCACCATTGCCACCCGCTGGATGGACAACGATGCCTATGGCCACGTCAACAACGTCGTGTACTACAGCTGGTTCGACACGGCAGTCAACGCCTACCTGATCGAGCGCGGCGTGCTCGACATTCACCAGGGCGAGACCATTGGCCTGGTGATCGAGACCCAGTGCAACTACTTTGCTTCGCTGGCCTTTCCTGAGCCGGTGGACGTGGGCATTCGCGTGGCCAAGCTGGGCACCTCCAGCGTGCGCTACGAGGTTGGCATCTTTGGCGCGGGAGAGACCACCGCTGCCAAGGGCCATTTTGTACATGTCTATGTGGACGCAAACACCCGCCGCCCGGTTCCCCTGCCGGCGCCCTTGAAAGCAGTTTTGGAGACTTTGTTATGACCCAGTCAGTAGTGGATCAGGCGATCACGTCGCGCATGTCGGTGCGCGCCTTCACCAGCCAACCCGTTCCCCGCGAGCGCATCGAGCAGATCCTGCAGGTGGCCAGCCGGGCGCCCTCAGGCACCAATTGCCAGCCCTGGAAGGTCTATGTGCTGCAGGGCGCCGGCCGCGACACCCTGGTGGACACGGTGTGCAAGCTGCACGACGCCATGCGTGCCGATCCGGCACTGGCCGCCCAATACACGGAAGAGTACGACTACTACCCGCAGCAATGGGTCAGTCCCTACATCGACCGCCGCCGCGAGAACGGCTGGGGCCTGTATGGCCTCCTGGGCATCGGCAAGGGCGACAAGGACAAGATGCACGCCCAGCACCAGCGCAATTACCGCTTCTTTGACGCGCCGGTGGGGCTGATGTTCACCGTGGACCGCGTCATGGGCCGCGGCTCGCTGGTGGACTACGGGGCCTTCCTGCAAAGCATCATGGTCGCGGCGCGCGGCCACGGCCTGCACACCTGCCCGCAGGCGGCGTGGAATAACTTTCACAAACTCATCATGCCGCACGTCGGTGCCGGCGAGAACGAGATGCTGGTCTGCGGCATGGCCTTGGGGTTTGCCGATGAGAGCGACGGCGTCAACGCCTTCCACACGCCGCGCGTGCCGGTTTCGGAGTTCACCCACTGGCTGGAATGAGTCTTGTAGCGATTCAGTTCCTCAACGGGCTGAGCTACGCCACCACACTCTTTCTGATGGCGGCCGGCCTCACGCTGATCTTCGGCGTGACGCGCATCGTCAACTTTGCCCACGGCAGCTTCTTCATGCTGGGCGCGCTGTTCAGTGCGCACTGGCTGGTGAACTGGTTCCCGGCCTGGAGCGAGAGCGCCTGGCTGTATGCGTCTGCTATGCTTTTGGGAGCTGCCTGTGCAGCGTTGACGGGGGCTATCGCCGAATTTCTGTTGTTGCGCCGGCTCTACGGCGTGCCCGAGTTGTACCAGCTGGTGGCCACCTTCGGCCTGAGCCTGGCGTTGCGTGACGCCATGCGCTGGGCCTTTGGGCCGGACGAGGTGTTTGCACCGCGCTTTCCCGGGCTCAAGGGCGCCATCGAGATCGGTGGCGACTACTTTCCGCAGTACCAGGCGCTGACCATTCTGCTGGGCCCACTGGTCTGGCTGGGCCTGCACCTGCTGCTGACCCGCACCGCCTTTGGCACCCGGGTGCGCGCCGCCACGCAGGACCGCGCCATGCTCGGCGCGCTGGGCCTGAACCCCGCGCCGTTGTTGCTGGGCACCGTGGTGCTGGGCTGCGCGCTGGCCGGTCTGGGCGGCGCCCTGCAACTGCCGCGTGAGCCGGCCCATCTGCAAATGGATGTCAATGTGGTGGTGGAGACCTTTGTCGTGGTCGTCACCGGCGGCCTGGGCAGCATCGGCGGCGCGTTCTTTGCGGCCCTGCTGATTGGGCTGGTCCACGCCTTTGGCATCAGCCTCTTTCCGCAGGCGACGCTGGTGCTGGTGTTCCTGACCATGGCCCTGGTGCTGGCGCTGCGCCCGCAGGGGCTGATGGGTCACGCGCTGGACGCGGGCTCGCAGGAAGTGGCCCATCCCTTCAACCGCCAGCCGGGCACGCGCACGGGCTTTGCGTTGGTGTGTGCTGGTGGAGCGGCACTTGCCGCATGGGCCTGGTGGGCGGGCAGCTACTGGCAATCGCTGGCCAGTGATGCGCTGATCCTGGTGATCCTCGGTGTCAGCCTGCAGTCCATGATGGCGCTGGGTGGCTTGGTCAGCTTTGGCCATGCGGCCTATTTTGGGCTGGGCGCCTACGGTGCGGCGCTGTCCCACACGGTGTGGGGCTGGAGCCTGCCCGGTGCCCTTGCGGCGGGCTGTGTGGCGGCCCTGACCGTAGCGGCGGCGCTGGGTGGCGTGCTGGTGCGCAGCGCGGGCGTCTACCTGGCCATGCTGTCGCTGGCGCTTGCCCAGGTGCTGTGGGCCGCAGCCACGCAGTGGGTCAGCCTGACTGGCGGCGACAACGGTGTCATCGGCCTGAATCTGGTGTCGGATGACACCCGGCCACTCTTCTTTGTGCTGCTGCTGGGGCTGGCGCTGCTCAGCATTGCCGCGCTGGCGCGGCTGAGCCGCTCCACGCTGGGCGCGGCCCTGCAGGCCGTGCGCGATGCACCCCAGCGCGCCGCCGCTAGCGGACTGCCGATGCAGCGCATCAAGTACCGCATCTATGTGGAAAGCGCCACGCTGGCGGGTCTGGCCGGTGGGCTGTTTGCCGCGCACCAGGGGGCGGTGTTTCCGTCGGTGGCGTCGGTTTCCACGTCGGTGGACGCACTGCTGGTGATTTTGCTGGGCGGCGTGCATCAGTTGTGGGGCACGGTGGCCGGCGCGGCGGTGCTGGTCTGGGCCGGGGCCGAGCTGGGGCGGGGCTTTGACTACTGGCGCGGCGCCTTGGGCCTGTTGGTGATGGTCATCATGGTGGTTGCGCCATCGGGCCTGTTGGGCGTGCGGTGGAGGCGGCAATCATGAGCCTGGAGGTGCGCAACCTGGTCAAGCACTTTGACGGCGTGAAGGCCGTCAACGGTGTCAGACTGACCGTGCAGAGCGGCGAGTGTGTGGCGCTGATCGGCCCCAATGGAGCCGGCAAGTCCACCAGCTTTGCCTGCATTGCCGGCCAGCATGCGCCGACCCGCGGCGAGGTCTGGTGGAACGGTACGCGCATCGACCGCCTTAGTCCCGCGCAACGCCTGCGCCGCGGCGTGGCGCGCACCTTCCAGGTGGCGCAGACCTTCGAAGCGCTCACCGTGCTACAAAATGTGCAGCTGCTCCTGCAGTATCCACGAGGGCTGGCGGCCTATAACGTCCTGGATGGTGCGGTTCTGAAGCCGGCGCTGGCACTGCTGCGGCAGGTGGGGCTGGAGCCGCAAGCGCAGGACCTCACCCGGAACCTGCCCTATGGCGCGAAGAAGCGCCTGGAGCTAGCTATCGCACTGGCCGGGCTGCAACCCGCACCGACGGCTGCCCAGCGCCCGTCGGACGGGCAATTGCTGCTGCTCGACGAGCCCGCCGCCGGCCTGGCCACCAGCGAACGCGCCGAACTGATGACGCTGGTGAAGTCGCTGACAAAAGCACATGGCCCGCGCGCCCGCATGGCCGTGCTCTACACCGAGCACAACATGGACGCCGTATTCGGCGTGGCCGACCGGGTGCTGGTGTTGATCGACGGCGTGATTGCCGCACAGGGCAGCCCCGAGGCCATCGCCCAGGACCCGGTGGTGCGCCAACGCTACCTGGGCCATTGGTGGGAACGCTCTCGCCAACCAGAGGTGCCACATGCTTGAAGTCCGCGACCTCCAGGCCTGGCACGGCGCCGCGCAGGCGCTGTTTGGCGTGTCGCTGGCCGTGGGTGCCGATGAACTGGTGGTGCTGCAAGGGCTCAACGGGGCCGGCAAGTCCACGCTGTTGCAAGCCATTATGGGCATGGGCCCTCGTGTAGAGGGCGTTATTAGCTACCAAAATGAGAGCATTGTGACGCTGCCCTGCCACCAGCGCGCGCTGCGCGGCCTGGGCTATGTGCCCGAAGACCGGCGGCTGTTCACCGCGCTGACGGTGCAGCAAAACCTTCTGATTGCTGCGCGCACCGACGTGGCCCGGCGTCTCGAAGCGGTACTGCAACTGTTCCCCGCGCTCAAGACCATGCTGGGCCGCAGCGCCGCCCACATGAGCGGGGGCGAGCAGCAGATGCTGGCCATCGCCCGCACGCTGATGACCGGCCCCAGCCTGCTGCTGCTGGATGAACCCTGTGAAGGCATTGCACCGGTGCTGGTGGAGTCCATCCGCGACGCCTTGCTGTCGCTCAAAGGCCAGGGCATGGCCATGTTGGTGGCGGAGCAAAATGGCATCCTGGCCGAGCGCGCCGACCGCGTGATTACACTGACAGCGCAGACGCAACTGCACACCTAAGACATGATCATTACCAGCCTTCTGGACACCGACCTCTACAAGTTCACGATGATGCAGGCGGTGCTGCACCAGTTTCCCGGGGCCCAGGTGGAATACCGCTTCAAGTGCCGCAACCCCGGCGTGGACCTGGCGGCCCACGCCAGCGACATCCGCGAGGAAATCCGTGCGCTGTGCAGCCTGCAGTTCCAGGACAGCGAACTGGCCTACCTGCGTGGCCTGCGTTTCATCAAGAGTGACTTTGTGGACTTTCTGGGTCTGTTCAGGCTCAACGAGAAATACATCACCATCACGCCCAAGTCCAATGGCGAGATCGACATCGTCATCGTCGGCCCCTGGCTGCACACCATCCTGTTCGAGATCCCGGTGCTGGCCATCGTCAACGAGGTGTACTTCCGCAACACGCAGAAGGTGCCCGACTTCCTGGAGGGCCGCAAACGCCTGGACGTGAAGATCAGCCAGTTGCGCGCGGAAGGCCTGTCCGAACTGAAGATCGCCGACTACGGCACGCGCCGGCGCTTCTCCCGCGCCTGGCACGATGAGGTGCTGCGCGTGCTGGTGGCACGCCTGGGCACGGCGCAAAGTCCGGGCAACGGCATCGGCGTGCCGGGGCAACTGGCCGGTACCAGCAACACGCTGGCGGCCATGCGCCTGGGGATCACTCCGCTGGGCACCATGGCGCACGAATACCTGCAGGCCGCACAGGCGTTGGGGCCGCGGTTGCGCGACAGCCAGATTTTTGCGTTTGAATCCTGGGCGCGGGAGTACCGCGGCGACCTGGGGATTGCCCTGTCCGATGTCTATGGCATGGGCGCCTTCCTGCGCGACTTCGACCTGTATTTCTGCAAGCTGTTCGACGGTGCCCGCCACGACAGCGGTGACCCGTTCGACTGGGGCGAGCGCATGCTGGAGCACTACATCCGCAACCGGGTCGATCCGCGCACCAAGACGCTGATCTTCAGCGACAGCCTGACCGTCCCACGCACCATCGAGCTGTACCAGCGCTTCCAGGGCCGCTGTCAGCTCGCCTTCGGCATCGGCACCAACCTGACCAACGATCTGGGCTACGAGCCGCTGCAGATCGTCATCAAGATGGTCCACTGCAACGGCCAGCCGGTGGCCAAGCTGTCGGACACGCCCTCCAAGAACATGTGCGAAGATGAAAAGTACCTGGCCTATTTGCGCCAGGTCTTCGACATTCCAACCCCCACTTGAACTGCCGCCATGCCAACTTCCTCCCGCCCCCGCGTACTGGTCGCCCGTGCGATCTTTCCCGAAGTGATTGACAGGCTCTCGGAGCACTTTGAGGTGGAATCCAACCAGGACGATGCGAGCTGGAGCGCCACGGAGTTTGCGCAGCGTCTCCAGGGCAAGGCGGGTGTCTTCACCACGGGTTCAGAAATCATCAGTGCGGCCTTGCTGGCACAGTGCCCGTCACTCAGGATATGCGCCAATATGGCGGTCGGTTACAACAACTTCGACCTGCCTGCGATGACCGCCGCCGGCGTGCTGGGCACCAATGCCCCCGACGTGCTGACCGAGACCACCGCCGACTTTGGCTTCGCGCTGCTGATGGCCACGGCCCGGCGCGTGACCGAGAGCGAACACTTTCTGCGTGCCGGCAAATGGACGCGCTGGCAGTACGAGATGTTCTCGGGTGCCGAGGTCCATGGCTCGACGCTGGGCATCATCGGCATGGGGCGCATCGGCCAGGCCATTGCCCGCCGCGCCGCGTTCGGCTTTGGCATGCAGGTGGTCTACCACAACCGCAGCCGCCTGGACGCCGCGCTGGAGGCCGAATGCCGCGCCACGTATGTGGGCAAAGAAGAGCTGTTGAAGACCGTTGACCATGTGATGCTGGTCGTACCGTATTCCAGGGAATCGCACCACACCATTGGCGCCGCGGAGCTGGCGCTGATGAAGCCCACGGCGACGCTGATCAACATTGCCCGCGGCGGCATTGTGGACGACGCGGCGCTGGCCGCCGCGCTGCGCGAAAAACGCATTGCGGCTGCCGGACTGGATGTGTTCGAGGGCGAGCCCAAGGTGCATCCCGACCTGCTGGCCTGTTCCAACGTGGTGCTCACGCCCCACATTGCCAGCGCCACGGTCGGCACGCGCCGTGCCATGGCGATGCTGGCGGTGGACAACCTGATTGGCTATCTGGTGCACTGCAAGGCGGTGACACCGCTGAACGCGGATGGGATGGCGGCACGTACCACCGCGTAGTTGCTACGCTTTTAATAGCTGCTCACGCAGCTTCCACGAGGGCTAGAGCCCTGTTTTATTCATAACGATCTGGCTGCAAGGACACCATGGCTGTGAATCAGGAAATAGTTTGGCTGCTGCTGGCGCTGGGTCTGCTGACCCTGGGCCTGCTGGTCTGGGTGGCGTTTGCACTGGCGCGCGCGCGCGGCAACGCGGTGGATGCCGAACAGCAGCGCAAGGACCTGCAGGATCTGCGCGCCCAGTTGCAGATAGGCCATGAGCGCCTGGAGCGCGAACTGCGCCGTGAGATTTCGGAGTCCAGCCAGGGTGCGCGCCAGGAGCTGAGCCAGAACCTGGCCATCTTCCAGCAGACGCTGACGCAGCAGGGGGCCGAGGCCACACGCACGCAAAACACGCAGATCGACGCCTTTGGCCAACAGCTGGCCCTGATGCAAAAAAACCTGGCGGACACGCTGCACACGCAACTCTCCAGCGTCGGGGAGTCCACTGCGCGGCGCCTGGCGGAGATGAGTGACACCAACACCCGCAGCATGACGGCCGTGCGCGATGCGCTGAACCAGCAATTGGCGCAACTGCAGACCACCAACGCCGCCAAGCTCGACGAGATGCGCGCCACGGTGGACGAGAAGCTGCAGACCACGCTGCAGGCACGCCTGGGGGAGAGCTTCAAGCAGGTGGCCGACCGGCTGGAGCAGGTGCACAAGGGCCTGGGCGAGATGCAGACGCTGGCGCAGGGCGTGGGCGACCTCAAGCACCTGCTGACCAATGTGAAGACGCGCGGCATCTTTGGCGAGGCCCAACTGGCCAGCCTGCTGGAGCAGGTGTTCGTGCCCGACCAGTATGCGGTGCAAGTCGCCACGCGCCCCGGTAGCAAGAACGTGGTGGACTTTGCGATCAAGCTGCCGGGCAAGTCCGACACCGGCGCGCCGCTGTGGCTGCCCATCGACGCCAAATTCCCCAATGAAGACTACGAGCGCCTGCTGGACGCCCAGGGCCGAGCCGACGTGGCCGGGGCCGAAGCCGCCGGCAAGGCGCTGGAGATGCGCATCCGCCTGGAAGCCAAGTCCATGGTCGAGAAATACGTGGAGCCGCCCCACACCACCGACTTCGCGATCCTTTTCCTGCCCACCGAGGGCTTGTACGCCGAGGTGTTGCGCCGCCCGGGGCTGATGGAGTCGTTGCAGCGCGACCACCGCGTCACGCTGGCTGGGCCCACCACCTTGCTGGCCATGCTCAGCTCGCTGCAAATGGGCTTTCGAACGCTGGCGCTGGAGAAGCGCTCCAGCGAGGTCTGGCAGGTGCTGGGTGCCGTCAAGACCGAGTTTGAAAAATTCGGCGGTGTGCTGGCCAAGGTCAAGTCGCAGACGCAGACCGTGCTCAACACCCTGGATAACGCCGAGACGCGCAGCCGCGCCATGGGCCGGGTGCTGAAAAAGGTCGAGGCCCTGCCCGAAACCCAGGCGCAAACGCTGATCCCGTTCGACAAGGATTATGACCGGCTGGACGGCGAATCCGAGGGTGACAACGGCACCGCATGAGTTCACATCACCCCAACGCCACGCCGGAAGGCGAACGCGTCCAGACCTGGGCGCTGCTGCGCCTGATCTGCGGCCACATCTGCCTGCACGGCAGCATGGCCGGCCTGCGCATGGCCGCACCCCTGCTGGCGCTGCGCCAGGGGCATAGCGCCTTCTCGGTCGGGGTGCTGCTGGCGCTGTTTTCGCTGACACAGGTGTTTCTGGCGCTGCCGGCCGGCCGCTATGCGGACCGCCATGGTCTGAAGCGTCCCATGGGCATGGGCGTGGTGGCAGCCTCCACCGGGGCTCTGCTGGCCGTGCTGTGGCCGCAGTTCTGGGTGCTGTGCATTGGGGCTCTGCTGATGGGCGGCGCCACCGGAGCGGCGTCCATCGCCTTGCAGCGCCATGTGGGGCGCGCCGCACGCGATTCCACCGAACTCAAGCAGGTGTTCAGCTGGCTGGCCATTGGGCCGGCGGTGTCCAACTTTGTCGGGCCGGTGCTGGCCGGGCTGTTGATCGACCATGTGGGCATCTGGCTGGGCGGCTCGGCGGGGGATGACAACGGCTTTCGCGGCGCCTTTGTGATGCTGGCGCTGCTGCCGTGGGCCACCTGGCTGTGGGTGCGGCACACGAAGGAACTGCCGCCGGTGGAGCCCGCGGCTGGTGGACCGCACCAGCAGGTGTGGCACCTGCTGCGCGAGCCGCTGATGCGCCGTCTGCTGCTAGTGAACTGGCTGCTGTCGAGTTGCTGGGATGTGCACACTTTTGTCGTGCCGGTGCTGGGCCATGAGCGTGCGTTCAGCGCCTCGGTCATCGGCACCATTCTGGGCGCGTTTGCGATCGCCGCCGCGGCGGTGCGGGTACTGATGCCGCTGTTGGCACAGCACTTGAAGGAATGGCTGGTGGTGACCGGTGCGATGCTGGCCACGGCACTGCTGTTTTCGATCTACCCGTTCATGGTGTCACCCTGGACCATGGGCCTGTGCTCGGTGCTGCTGGGGCTGGCTCTGGGTTCGGTGCAACCCATGATCATGAGCACACTGCACCAGATCACGCCGCACCACCTGCACGGCCAGGCGCTGGGCCTGCGCCTGGCGGCCCTCAACCTGTCCAGCGTGCTGATGCCGATGCTGTTTGGCACGGTGGGGCTGGCGGTGGGCGTGTCGGTGGTGTTCTGGACCGTGGGCGTGGCGGTGGGGTTGGGTTCGCGTCTGGCGTGGCGGCTACGCCCTTGATGGTCGGGAAAAACTACAGACCGTAAAAGTGCCGGATGATGTCCCAGGCCTCCTGCGGATCGTCGGTGTACTGGAACAGGTTCAGGTCCTCGGGCGAGATGGCGCCTTCTTCCACCAGCACTTCCATGTTGATCAGGCGTTTCCAGTAGTCCGTGCCAAATAGGATGATCGGCACCGGTGTGGACTTCTTGGTCTGCACCAGCGTGATGACCTCGAACAGCTCGTCCAGTGTGCCAAAGCCGCCGGGGAAGGCGACCATGGCCTTGGCGCGCATCATGAAGTGCATCTTGCGCACGGCAAAGTAGTGGAACTTGAAGCTCAGCTCCGGCGTGACATAGGGGTTGGCATGCTGCTCGTGTGGCAGCGCGATGTTCAGGCCCAGTGTGGGGGCACCTGCCTCGGAGGCACCGCGGTTGGCCGCCTCCATGATGCCGGGGCCGCCGCCAGTGCAGATGTAGAGGCGTTCATTCTCGGGCAGTGCCGTGCTGTGGGCGGCGACGATGCGGCCGAACTGGCGCGCCTGCTCGTAGTGGTGGGCATTGCGCAAATGCCGTTGGGCCACGACCAAGGCCTGCGCGTCGCCACTGGCGCGGGCTTCATCAAGCTGGTGCAGCGCGTCTTCCATGGAGCTGAAGCGGGCGCTGCCGAACACGACGATGGTGTTCTCGATGCCCATTTCGGTTTGGTCCAGATCGGGCTTGAGCAGTTCGAGCTGCAGGCGGATGCCGCGGGTTTCACGGCGCAACAGAAATTCAGGGTCGCCAAAGGCCAGGCGGTAGGCATTGGGTCTCAGGGGAACGCCGGCATCGGCCTGGGCTTGGATGTAGGCCCAGGCATCGGCCATGGTGCGTTCATGGAGGTCTTTAGAGGTGTCCAACGGGGATATCCTGATGATTGTGGGAAAGCAATGCGTCGGCAATGCAGGCTGCCATGCTAACGGCATTGCTGGGGTGGGAAATGCAGTCCGTGCTCCAGACCTTGTCGACACCAGCGTTTTTGATGACCTGCAGGGCATCCCCGGCGAACAGGGCATGGGTGACGGCCACGTCCACCGATGCAGCACCGCCGGCCAGCAGCAGGTGTGCCGCACCGGCCAGCGTGCGGCCACTGCTGGCCACGTCGTCCAGCAGCACGACGGCGCGCCCGGCAAAGGAGATATTTTCGGGCAGGGCGATCTGCACATCCCGGTCGCCATGGCGGACCTTGTGGCACACACCAAAGTCAAAGCCATGGCCCAGGGCCGCCTGGGCGATCCACTGCGCGGATTCTTCGTCCGGGCCAATCAGCAAGGGAGCGGTGTGGTGTGACGCAATCACATCGGCCAGCAGCGGTGCGCCGCTGAGCACGGTGGCCTGGAGCACTGGCACGGCCTCCTGCAGAGTGGCGACGCGGTGCAGGTGCGGGTCCACGGTGATGACTGCATCAAACAGGTCGGCCAGGAAGCGGCCGACCACGCGCTGGCTGACCACCTCGCCGCTCTGGAATGCGATGTCCTGGCGCATATAGGCTAGGTAGGGTGCCACCAGCGTCAGGTGGGAGGCACCCAGCGTGCGCGCGGTGCGGGCGACCAGCAGCAGCTCGACCAATTTTTCATTGGGGTTGTCCAGCGTACGCAGCAGCACCACGCGTGGCGGCAGTTCGGCTGGCAGGCGCAGCTTGAGTTCACCATCGGGAAAGCGGTGGCGTGCAATCCGGGCGCAGGTCATTCCCGCGGCGCTGGCAATGCGCTGCGCGCTGATCTGGTCTTCGTCAAAGTGCAGCAGGAGTGTGGTGGGCTTGTTCATCAGAACTCCACAAACGCGTGCAACATGTCGGATGCGGTGCCAATCGCGTAACCGTTGGAGCGGTGGCAGGCCTGGCGGGCAAACTCCAGATCGGCGCCAAAACTGGCATGCACGCGGTAGAGCAGGGCGTCGGCCTGTACCTCATCGCCGAGCTTGCACAGCAGATCGACACCGGCATTCTTGACCTTGGGCGCACCGGCCAGGCTGGCGATGCGGGCCAACTGGATGTTGTCAATGCTGGTCACCACGCCGGCACGCGGCGCACGCACCTCAAAACTCAATCTTCCGAGTTCGGGTTGGTTGTGGTCGAAGCCCTTGCTGCCCTGGGCGGCGATGATGTCGTTCATCTTGGCCAGGGCGCGGCCAGAGTCCAGGATGTCACGCGCAATGGCGAAGCCGTCGCCGCCGCGCACGTCGGGGTCGCACTCGATCAGGCGCCCGGCCAGGCGCAGGGCTTTTTGCCGCAGGTCCATCGGTGCACGGGGGTCGTTCTCCAGCAAACGCATCACGTCGCGGGCCTCCAGCACGGGGCCAATGCCAAAACCAATGGGCTGACGCCCGTCGGTGATGACCACATCCAGGGACAGCTGCATGCGCCGCGCCACGTACTCGAACAGGCGGCGCAGGCGCTGGGCCTCGGGCATGGAGCGCACCTTGGCGGTGGGGCCAATGGGAATGTCCAGCACCAGGTGGCTGGAGCCGGCGGAAATCTTTTTTGACAGGATGGAGGCCACCATCTGGCCGGGTGAGTCCAGTGATAGCGGGCGCTCGACCGAGATCAGCACATCGTCGGCGGGTGACAGGTTGGCCGTACCGCCCCAGGCCAGGCAGCCGCGGTGTACGCGCACGATGTCTTGCAGTTGCTCCATGGGCAACTGCACATTGGCCAGAACCTCCATGGTGTCGGCCGTGCCGGCCGGAGAGGTGATGGCGCGCGACGAGGTCTTGGGGCACAGCATGCCGTGCGCCGCGACGATGGGCACGATCAGCATGGAGGTGCGGTTGCCCGGGATGCCACCGATGCAGTGCTTGTCCACCACCAGGCTTTCGTGCCAGTTCAGGTGGCGCCCGACATCGATCATGGCTTCGGTCAGGAAGTAGACCTCTTCGCGGTCCAGCTCATCGCGGTTGGTGGCCACGACGAAGGCAGTGAGTTCGATCTTGGAGTAGTGGTGCTCGGCAATGTCGCGCACGATGCCCTTGAAGTCTTCCAGGTTCAGCCGTTCGCCCCCGAGTTTGCGATGCAGGGCGCCAATGGACTCGGGCGGCTCGGCCTGGGCCACGGTGACGGTGTGACCGTCTTCGACGCCCATTTGTGCAAATGCGGCCTTGGCCAGACCCAGCTCGCCGCAGGCCACGATTGCTTGGTCATCCACCACATTCAGGGTGGCCAGGATGCTGCTGCCATTGGCGCGAATCTCCACCTTGGACAGGGCCTTGAAGCCTTCGGCCCGGTAGACATCGCAGTCGCGGTGCATATAGGCCACGTTCTCGTGGTAGGTGTCGATCAGGACTCTGCGCAAGGCAAGACGGGCCGGGTTGGCAGCGCCATTGCTGGGTGCAGGGCAGGGTTGTGCGGGGTCGGTGGTCGCGGAGGTCATGTTGATAGCCTACACCGAATTTGCACACTGGACGGGCAAAGCAAAAGGCTCCCGAAGGAGCCTTTGGCGTGGAGCGTGGGGGCTTTATTATTATTTAGACGCGCTTGCGGTATTCGCCGGTGCGGGTGTCGATTTCGACCTTGTCGCCCTGGGCCACGAAGATTGGCACGCCGACTTCGAAGCCGGTGGCAATCTTGGCGGGCTTCAGAACCTTGCCGGAGGTGTCGCCCTTGACGGCGGGTTCGGTCCAGGTGATTTCGCGCACGACGCTGGTGGGCAGTTCGACCGAGATGGCCTTGCCTTCGTAAAACACCACTTCAACAGCCATGCCGTCTTCCAGGTAGTTCAGCGTGTCGCCCATATTCTCGGCTTCCACTTCGTACTGGTTGTACTCGGCGTCCATGAACACGTACAGGGGGTCGGCGAAGTAGGAGTAGGTGCAATCCTTCTTGTCCAGGATAACCTGGTCAAGCTTGTCGTCGGCCTTGAAAACGACTTCGGTGCCGAAGTTGGCGATCAGGCTCTTGAGCTTCATGCGCACGGTGGCGGAGTTGCGACCGCCACGGCTGTATTCGGTTTTCAGGACGACCATGGGGTCTTTGCCGTGCATGATGACGTTGCCGGCGCGGATTTCTTGAGCGATTTTCATAAAGGTTCAGGCGGTTGGCGCTGTTAGCCTGTGCTGTCAGCGGTAATAGGCCGCATGGTGCGGCGAAGCATGATTTGCCCATGACTCGCGGCAAACTCAGCAAAGCCTCAGATTTTACCGTTGTTTCAGCACGAATTGAAGCAGTTGGGTGCTCAGATCGTCCATTTGCAGCAGGCTTTGGCGACTCCGCTGCACGGTTTGTGCCCAGGAATTGAGGTCCATCAAGGGTAGACCGGTCTCGCCTGGCGTGGCCGCCGCGCTGTTCCAGACATGGTGGAAGGCGCGCAGCGCGGTATCGGCACCCAGCCAATCCAGAAACGCATCGAGCTTGACCACATGGGCCGCATCGTCCTGCGGGTAGATGTGCCAGACCAGCGGCTTGCCGGCCCACAGGGCGCGCACCAGCGAGTCCTCGCCGCGCACGCAGTTCAGGTCGCAGGACCACAGCAGGTGGTCGAAATCGCGCTGGCTCAGGCGCGGGAGAAGGTGGATCTGCAGGTAGCGTAGGGGTGGCGCGCTGCGTGCCGCGCGCGTAGCGAGCACGGCGCGGACCGCGCGCTGCGCCCGCCCGTCCGCCACCAGCAGTTGCGTGGGTGCCGCGTCGGCGTTCAATTGCTCCAACAGATTCGCCAGCGACGGTGGCTCGTAGCAGAACAGGGATACCAGCCGTGCGCCGGTCCAGTTGATGCCGAGGCTGGCGAGCCACTGGGCTTGTTGCCCCGGCTGTGCAAAGGCCTGCTGGCGTTGCAGCAGATCGGGTTCGCGCAACAGGCCGCCGGTGCGCGGCGTGAAGCCGGGGTAGTAGAAGTGTTTGGTCCAGCCCTTGGCCGGCCCGCTCATGATGGGGGAGGTAAGGCCATGCGAGCGCTCCACGAAGCCTTCTGCGGACAGGTATTCCAGGTTGATCCAGGCCAGGTACTTCTTGCCAAACTGATCGCTAGCCCTCGTGAAATGGGCGTAGGCAGCTACAAATTCAGTAGCAATCTCGCAGCCAAAGGCTTCCACCCAGACGTCGGCGCGGGGCAGCGTGACGAGCAGGGCGGCGTCTGTGGATTGCTCCCAGGTCCTGACGGTGACGCTGGGCCAGTTGCCTTCCAGCGCGCCGGGCGCCATCCAGTGCAGGGCCGACGCATCATCCACCCACAGGCGCAGCGTGTGTCCGCGCGCCGCCAGGTCGGCGCATAGGCGCCAGCAGACGCCGATGTCGCCAAAGTTGTCGATGACACGGCAGAACACGTCCCAGAGCAGGGGTGGTGTGAAGTCGGTGGGTGGCGGGTTGGGCATGGTGTCAATTGTCCATGCTGCCAGGGAAAGGACAATAGAACGGACAATACGCGCCATGTCCGAAAACCATTCCGAAGAGTTGCTGCGCGAGGTGGCCTCGCTGCCCAGTCTGCCTGGCGTGTACCGCTACTTTGACGCGCAGGACCAGCTGCTGTACGTAGGCAAGGCAATCAACCTGAAGAAGCGGGTGTCCAGCTACTTCCAGAAGAACCACGGTGGCACCCGCACCGGCCATATGGTCAGCAAGATTGTGCGCATGGAGACCACCGTGGTGCGCTCCGAGGCCGAGGCGCTGCTGCTGGAAAACAACCTGATCAAGACGCAGAACCCGAAGTACAACATCCTGTTTCGAGACGACAAGAGCTACCCCTACCTGAAGATGACCGGCGTGTCGCCAGCGGCCATGCGCAGGGCGGGCGACGCAGCCGGCGATGGCAGCCCAGCCCAGCCAAATCCCGCCCATTTCACCCGCGTGTCCTATTACCGGGGCGCGGTGGAGAAGAAGCACCGCTACTTCGGCCCCTATCCCAGTGCCTGGGCGGTGAAGGAAGCCATTCTGCTGATGCAGAAGGTGTTTCGCCTGCGCACCTGTGAAGACCCGTTCTTCAGCAACCGCAGCCGGCCCTGTCTGCTGTACCAGATCAAGCGCTGCTCGGCGCCCTGCGTGGGGCATATTTCGGAGCAGGACTATGCCGACGATGTGGCGAATGCCGAGAAGTTTCTGCGTGGTGATGCCCAGGGTGTGATGCGCCAGTTGGAAGCCCGCATGATGGCCCATGCCGACAAGCTGGAGTTCGAGCAGGCGGCCGAGTTGCGCAACCAGGTGGCTGCATTGTCCAACGTGTTGCACCAGCAGTCCATGGACAACGTGGAAGACCGTGATGTGGATATCCTGGCCGTCAAGGTGCAGGGCGGCAAGGCCTGCGTCAACCTGGCCATGGTGCGCGGTGGTCGCCATCTGGGCGACCGGCCGTACTTCCCGGTGCATGTCGAAGATGCCGCGGGTCTGGAGGATGAGGATGATTCGGAGCCCAGCACCACACCGGTGGAGGTCAAGGTGCTGGAGGCCTTCCTGTCGCAGCACTACATCGATGTGGCCATGCCGCCCACATTGATCGTCAGCGAGCCGGTCAGCAAGGGCTTGCTCAAGGCCCTGTCGGAGCAAGTGGGCTTCAAGGTGACGGCCGTGCACCAGCCGCGTGAACAGCGCCGCGCCTGGCTGGAGATGGCTCAGACCAATGCCGCCCTGCAACTGGCGCGCCTGTTGGCCGAAGAAGGCTCGCAACAGGCCCGTACGCGCGCCCTGGCCGAGGCGCTGGACCTGACCCTGGATAAGCTGGAAAACCTGCGGGTGGAGTGCTTTGACATTTCCCACACGGCGGGCGAGGCCACGCAGGCCTCCTGTGTGGTGTTTCACCACCACAAGATGCAGAACAGCGAGTACCGGCGTTTCAACATCGAAGGCATTACGCCGGGTGATGACTACGCCGCCATGCGCCAGGTGCTCACGCGTCGTTACAGCAAACTGGCCGAAGCGCTGAAGGATGCCAAGCACGAGGGTCAGGCACCGTCCGGCACGGCCCGCATGCCGGACCTGGTGCTGGTCGATGGCGGACGCGGCCAGGTGTCCATGGCGCGCGAGGTATTCGAGCAACTGGGGCTGGACCTGTCGCTGATCGTCGGCGTGGAAAAGGGTGAGGGCCGCAAGGTCGGTCTGGAGGAGTTGGTGTTTGCCGATGGGCGCGACAAGGTCTACCTCGGCTCTGATTCGGCGGCGCTGATGCTGGTGGCCCAGATCCGCGACGAGGCCCACCGCTTTGCCATCACCGGCATGCGTGCCAAACGCGCCAAGGTGCGTGTGGGTGGTGGCAAGCTGGAGGAAATTCCCGGTGTCGGGCCGAAGCGCCGTGCCAGCCTGTTGCAGCGCTTTGGCGGGGTGCGCGGTGTGGCCCTGGCCAGCGTGGACGATATCGCTGGTGTGGAGGGAATCTCACGCGACATGGCGGAGGAAATTTATCGGGCGCTGCATTAGGCCATGCTGGCGCAAAGCCATGCCACAATCGGACGATGTTTATGACCATCCCCACCATCATGACGTGGACGCGTATTTTCGCGATCCCGCTCATTGTGGGCGTCTTTTATTTGCCCGATTCCGCGGCAAACCAGGCGGAAAAGAATCTCATCGCCACCGTGATGTTTGTGGTGTTTGCTGCCACCGACTGGCTCGATGGCTATCTGGCGCGCAGGCTGAACCAGACCTCATCCTTTGGCGCCTTTCTGGACCCGGTGGCAGACAAGTTCCTGGTGTGTGCCTGTGTGCTGGTGCTGGTGCACCTGCGGCGTGCCGATGTGTTTGTGGCCCTCATCATCATCGGCCGCGAAATTGCCATTTCGGCGCTGCGTGAGTGGATGGCCCAGATCGGCGCCTCCAAGAGTGTGGCTGTGCACATGATCGGCAAACTCAAGACGGTTGTACAAATGGTTGCAATTCCGTTCTTGCTGTTTGACGGCAGGCTGTTCGGGGTCATCAACACGCACGAATGGGGTGTCTGGCTGATCTGGGCGGCGGCCGTTCTGACCATCTGGTCCATGGTGTATTACCTGCAAAAGGCGCTGCCGGAGATTCGCGCGCGTGCGCGCTGATGGGGCTTCAATTGCGGCTAGAATCTGCGTCCGCACCGTTGTAATGCTGCATGGCGTATTGACATGGCAAAGACCGGTGGCTTTTAATGGGTTGCGGTATTTGTAGCCGTAGCCAGAGTAATCCAGACCAGCTTCAGGCCCGCTTGCGAACGATGCAGAGAACCGAAAAACTGAGTCCGGTGAATACGATATTTGAAGAGACAATTCGATAAACGCTGCTTCCATACAAGGGGTCTTTGTGAATAAAACTGAACTGATTGAGCACATTGCGAAACACGCCGATATTTCGAAGGCTGCCGCTACGCGCGCCCTGGAGTCCACCATCGGTGCGGTGAAAACCACCTTGAAAAAAGGTGGCTCTGTTTCGTTGGTAGGTTTTGGTACATTTGCCGTCGGAAAACGTGCGGCCCGTACCGGTCGCAATCCGCGCACCGGGGCTGCGATTAAAATCAAGGCCGCCAAGGTTCCAAAGTTCCGTCCAGGCAAGGCATTGAAAGATGCCCTGAATTGATTTTTTGGTTTAGGGAGGGGTGATTAGCTCAGTTGGTAGAGCGTCTGCCTTACACGCAGAATGTCGGCGGTTCGAGCCCGTCATCACCCACCACCATCCAAGCAAAGGCGAACAGTGTTGTTCGCCTTTTTTGTTATTTACTGGAGAGTTAGCGCATGTTCGATTTCGTTCGCAAGCACACAAAGGTCATGATGTTCCTCATGTTCTTGCTGATCATTCCCGCATTCGTGCTGGTCGGCGTGGACGGTTTTCGCCGCATCAACGCCAAGGGTGATGCGGTTGCGACCATTGGCAGCGAGAGTATTGGCCAGGCCGAGTGGGATGCGGCGCACAAGGCGGAAACAGATCGCCTACGTGCCTCGGTGCCCAATCTGGATGCCAAATTGCTGGACTCTCCGGCAACACGTTATTTGACACTGGAACACTTGGTGCGTGAACGCGTGATGAGCGAAGCAGTGAAGGACTCGCGCTTAAGCACATCGGATGCACGCCTGGCCCGTGAGCTGCAACAAAGTCCCACCATTGCATCGCTACGCAAGCCCGACGGCACGCTCGACATGGAACGCTACCGCCAGCTCGCCGCCAGCCAGGGCCTGACTCCAGATGGCTTTGAGGCACGTGTGCGCAGCCAGTTGTCGGAGCACCAGGTGGAAGCCGGTGTGACGTCCACCGCCTTTGCACCCGCCGCGCTGGCCGATGTTGCGCTGAATGCCTTCTACGAGCGCCGTGAGGTGCAAATCTCGCGCTTCAATCCTGCGGACTACGCTGGCAAGGTCAACCCGACCGATGCGGAAATCGATGCCTACTACCAGGCCAATCCGGCCCTGTTCCAGGCGGCGGAATCCGCATCCATCGAATACGTGGTGCTGGACCTTGATACCGTCAAGAAGTCCATCGTGCTCAACGAGGCGGACCTGAAGTCCTACTACGAGCAGAACGTGGCCCGTCTGAGTGGCAAGGAAGAGCGCCGTGCCAGCCACATCCTGATCAACGCCCCCAAGGATATGCCCGCCGATGCGCGCAAGCAGGCCCGTGAGCGTGCCGAGGCCTTGCTGGCCCAGGTGCGCAAGGCGCCTGATACCTTTGCCGATGTGGCCAAGAAGAATTCCCAGGATGCAGGTTCGGCACCCAATGGTGGTGACCTGGATTACTTTGGTCGCGGCGCCATGGTAAAGCCCTTTGAAGACGCGGCCTTTGCCCTGAAGAAGGGTGATATCAGTAACGTGGTGGAGTCCGATTTCGGCTTTCACATCATCAAGGTCACCGACATCAAGGCGCCCAAGCAGCGTAGTTTTGAAGAACTGCGCCCCAGCATGGAAGCCGACCTGAAGACCCAGCAGGCGCAGCGCAAGTTTGCCGAGGTGGCCGAATCGTTCACCAATGGTGTGTATGAGCAGTCCGACAGCCTCAAGCCCGTGGCGGAGCGTCTGAAGCTGGAAGTCAAGACGGCGACCCAGTTGCAGCGCAAGCCTGCACCGGGTGCCACCGGTGTGCTGGCTAACCCCAAACTACTGGCAGCCGTGTTCAGCGCAGACTCGCTGGAGAAGAAGCGCAACACTGAAGCCACGGAGACAGCTCCCAACCAGTTGGCTGCTGCCCGCATCACCGAGTACACCCCCGCACGCACCAAGCCGCTGACCGAAGTTCGCGCCGCCGTCAAGGAGCGCCTGGTGGCCAGCCAGGCCGCCGAACTGGCCAAGAAGGATGGTGCCGAAAAGCTGGCGGCCTGGAAGACTTCGGCACCTGCCAGCATGACCGCTGCCGTTGTGGTCAGTCGCGATGCCGCCCAGGCCGTGCCCCCAGCCCTGCTGGATGCCGTGCTGCAGGCTGATTCTGCCAAGCTGCCAGCCTGGGTTGGCGTGGATCTGGGCGCCCAAGGCTATGCCGTGGCGCGTGTGAACAAGGTGCTGCCACGCAATCCGCCCGCACCAGCAACTGCCGAGCAGGAACGCAAGCAATACGCCCAATGGGTTGCCAGCGCCGAAAACCAGGCCTACTACAAGATGCTGACCCAGCGCTTCAAGGTGCAAATCAAGGCCCCGCGCCCCGGTCAAACTGCATTGGGACTGCAAACTTCTGCTGAATAGGATCAAACAGGGGTTATAATTTAAGGCTCACGGTGGCTGTAGCTCAGTTGGTAGAGTCCAGGATTGTGATTCCTGTTGTCGTGGGTTCGAGCCCCATCAGCCACCCCAAGTGATATATAGAAACCCTGCTATTGAATAGATAGCAGGGTTTTTTCTTTTGTGTTGCTTGTAGGCAATCTGTAGGCAACTTTCAAGAGGGTGTCCCGAATTTTGTGTAAACGGGGCGAGTGTTATGTTTTGGGCATCGGGCCATACAGCGAGACCGAACCGCTGCAATAAGCCATCATCGGCGCTGCCACCCGCGACAGCATCGCGCACATATGTTTGTAGGCGCCCCGGCTGAATACCTCCGATCATGGCTAGGCAGACGCGGGGAACGTGCACTGTGCCGCGTCCGATACGGTCGAAGGTGTAACCCTGGTTGCCGTCATAGCTTTGGAGATAGAACGCCCTTGAGCCCTCTTGCCCCTGCTTGTCCAACCCAGTCAAAAGCCCATAGAGTTCGTCGCGGTAGGACAGCGTACCCCATGGGTTTTGCCCCAAGATTTCACCCAACTTTTCCACAGTGGCATCGTTGACGACAAAGCGCCGCGCAATTGGCTCTGCTGGCATGCCCGCTGGTGCCAACAACGCCCGGGCTTTTGCGGGGTCTTTGGATGCAAATTGCTTTGCCTGTTTGTGGTTGACATCCGTTTGCATTTCAGCCACTTTGAAATCGAGTTCCCAAGCGTTGTGCGCAAATTGCCAGCGCTCAAACTCGGCAGTTTGCAGGCGATGCAGCGGTTTCAATGCTTCACCCAATGCTGGGGATTTTTTGACTCCCGGCCTGCCCACCACCAAGCCCCACAGATTGGGCACCACCTGCCAATCGTCTTGGGCTTTAGGTTGCACCACTGCGCGCGCACCTATGAGACTGGATAACGCCACTACTGCGGCAACCGCTGGGAAATCTGCCGGGCATTGCATCCGATAGGCAATGTCCATAATCCAAGGGCGCAACGCTACCGGCAATAGCTCTGCATCAAATCTTGCGACCGGCGGCAGTGCTTCTGGTAAGGGTGTGGGCTCGGGCCATTCTGACAATGGCGTGGGGGAAACCGGCACGATACGGGTCATTGCGCACTCCTAGTTGCAATTCACAGTGACGGGGAAGGAAAATTTCATCACAGGCGGCATGGATTTCACCAGCGCTACAATAAGATGCTAGAAATATGCATCATATTTCCCCATCCCTCTTTAAAAAGGAACTTTCCATGTCAGACGACTTCGCCACCATTGATATTCGCGACGCCACAACGCTGGTCGGCGCGCAACGCCTGCTGCAGCAGTTTGAACAGATGCTGGAAGGACAGTCCTTCCACCTGCTGTCCGGCCACGATCCCAAGAGCCTGCGCGGGCAGTTGCAGGTTCGCGCTGGCGATGGCTTTACCTGGAAGAGTCTGGAAGCCGGCCCGTCAGTCTGGCGCGTGCAGGTTGGCAAGGTTGCCGAAGGTGCCAGTAGTTGCTGCTCGGGCGGTGCCTGCTGCGGTTAAGCCGGGGCGTCTGCGATGACCTTTGTTGTTACCGAGTCCTGCATCAGTTGCAAGTACACCGACTGTGTCGATGTGTGCCCGGTAGACGCGTTCCGCGAGGGGCCGAACTTTTTGGTCATTGATCCAGCCGATTGTATTGATTGTGCGGTCTGCGTGCCCGAGTGCCCGGTCAATGCCATCTACGCCGAAGACGATGTGCCCGCTGACCAGCAGGACTTCATCGCTTTGAATGCCGAGTTGTCGCCCCAGTGGAAGCCCATCACCCGCACCAAACCGGCGCTACCGGATGCGGAGAAATGGGCGCCCGTGAAGTTCAAGCGTGCCGAACTCAAACGCTGATTCCGCATCACCCACAAAAAAGCGCAACCGGCAAATGCCGGTTGCGCTTTTTTGTGGGTGATGCGGAATCAGGCGTTGCGCACCTTGACACCGGTCAGCGGCAGGGCTTGCTCAGTAGCCTTGCCCTTGAGCAGGCGCAGTGCAAACCAGACCAGGAACAACGTGCCCAGGGCGAACACGATATCACCGGGTACGCGCAGCCAGACCATGGTTTCCATGAAGTGCGAGTGCACCACTTCGGGCGAGCGGGCAAACCACATGCCCTTGCTCACACTGGCCCAGGCCTGGTAGATGCCGGCCGGCACCAGCGAGATAAACACCATCATGGCCAGGCCGATGTTGAGCAGCCAGAACATCGGTGCCAGCAGGCGGTCCGACCAGGCCAGGCGGCTGGAGAGTCCACGCAGGCAGAACAGAAGCAGGCCGATGCCCAGCATGCCATAGACACCAAACAGCGCGGCGTGGCCGTGGGCGGCGGTCATGTTCAGACCTTGTATGTAGTACAGCGCGATGGGCGTGTTGATGGAGAAACCGAGCACGCCGGCGCCCAGCACGTTCCAGAAGCCCACGGCGATGAAGCACATGATGGACCACTTGTAGGCCTGCACCCAGGGTGCAGCCTTGGAGCGCTGGTAGTTGCGATAGGCCTCGATGCCGATCATGGCCAGGGGCACCACTTCCAGTGCCGAGAACATGGCGCCAATGGCGATGACAAAGGTCGGTGTGCCGGTGAAGTACAGGTGGTGCAGCGTGCCCAGAATGCCGCCGAACAGGAACACGATGGTTTCCAGCACGATGGCGCTGTTGGCGGTGGTGGCGCGGATCAGGCCCAGGCGGGTGAACAGCAGTGCGATGACGGCGGTGGCAAACACCTCAAAGAAGCCTTCCACCCACAGGTGAACCAACCACCAGCGCCAGTACTCGATCATCGAGTAGTGGGAATGCTGGCCCCAGGTCAGGGACGTAGCGTAGAAGCCGCCAATGCACAGGGCTGACAGGAATACCATGGCGATCAGTCCGCGGCTCTCGGAAGGTGTTTTCAGCGCGGGCATCAGTCCGCGGCCCAGCAGCGTGACCCAGAACAGCAGGCCGATGAACAGCAGGATCTGCCAGATGCGGCCCATGCTGGTGAATTCCAGACCTTGGTTGCCGATCCAGAACGAGAAGTCATTGCCCAGGTGCTGCAAGGTACCCAGCCAGCCCATGGCGGTGGAGCCGACGACGATGAACAGCAGCGCATAGAACAGCACGTCCACACCCAGCTTCTGGTATTTGGGTTCATGGCCTGAAATGGCGGGCGCAATGTACAGGCCGGTGGCCAGCCAGGCAGTTGCGATCCACAGCACGGCAAACTGGGTGTGGATGGTGCGGCTCACCGTATACGGCAGGATCTGCGCCAGTGGGAAACCGAAGAAGCTCTGGCCTTCGACCGCGTAGTGAGCGGTAATGGCTCCCATGCCCACTTGCGCCAGGATCAGGCCGATGACGACGTAGAAGTACTTGCGCGTGGCCTTCATGGATGGTGTGGGCTTGAGGCTGAACAGCGGGTCGGCCTTGGGCGGCGTCGGGTCGCCTTCTTCCGCGTGGGTCGAGTGGTAGAAGATCATGCCGGCAATGGCGGCGATCATCAGGATCACACTGGCAATCGACCAGATGCCGGCCGAGGCGGTGGGCGTGTTGGCCACCAGCGGCTCGTGGGGCCAGTTGCTGGTGTAGCTCAGATCGGTTTCACCGGGTCGGTCGGTGGCTGCGGACCAGGCTGACCAGAAAATGAACGCGGGCAGCGCGTGCAGGTCTTCTGGATTGGGCAGGGAGCCGGCGTTCATGGCGTATTGCTCGCGCAACTTGTCCATGGCGGGGTCGCTGCCGAACACGCTGGTGTAGTGCTGCGCTACCTGTTGCACGGCCTGCGCCCGCTCGGGCGAGAGCGTGATGGTGCCGGTGGCTGCGTCATAGGTGTTGGCGCGCATCTCGGTCTTCAGGCGGGCATTGAGCTCGGCCTGTTGGCCGGCGCTCAGGTCGTCAAACGTCTTGCCAAAGTCGCGCTGCGCCCAGATGCCGCGCAGGGCCAGTGCCTCGCGGTGCAACCAATCGGCGGACCAGTCCGGCGCCACATAGCTGCCATGGCCCCAGACGGAACCCAGTTGCTGGCCGCCAGCGGACAGCCAGGCTTCCTGGCCGCGCTGCACCTGGCCGGGGGAGAACAACTCGTTACCCTTGGAACTGACGACGTGTTGGGGAATGGGCGGTGCGGTCAGATAGATCTCTGTTCCGACCCAGCCCAGGACGGCAAAGGACAGGACACAGATGACTGCGAGCCAGGTCCAGAGTTTGCGCGTGGCATGCATGGCAAGGATTCCTTTTGAGTGGAGTTGAAAAAAATGCAGGTGCGGGCTTGATTCCAGCGCCATAAAATGTATGTTACATGCATCTTAAATAAGATGCAATATATATGAATCTTTAATTTCGGAAAATTGGTGCCATGTTGTGCAGAGACCGCACCCGTCTTGGATGGCCATTCGGGTAAGTCCCACAACCGTTGCCGCCCATTTGACCGCCCACGGCTTTAAAATGGCATGTAACGTACATCAATTAACCGATTCTCACCGGACCCCACACCATGCGCCTGACCGATTACACCGACTACACCCTGCGCGTGCTGATGTTTTGCGCGGTCCACCCGGAACGTCCAATCACCATTGCGGAGATTGCGCAGAGCCATGCGGTTTCCAAGAACCACCTGATGAAGATCGTCAACGACCTGGCGCGCCAGGGCATCCTGCAGACCACGCGGGGGCGCGGCGGTGGATTGCGCCTGCTCAAGCCGGCCGCCGAGATCCGCGTTGGCGACGTGGTGCGCAACAGCGAGACCGATTTCCGCATGGTCGAGTGCTTTGACGCGGCCAGCAACTCCTGCAACCTGAGCGCGCATTGCAAGCTCAAGAGCGTGATTGGCAAGGCGCTGGATGCCTACCTGGCCGAACTCGACGGCGTCACTTTGGCCGACATCACACAGGCCACGCCCGTGGGCCGACCGGGTAGTGGTGAGCAGATTAGCACCGTGGCCGTCAGTGCCATCCAACGCGCCCAGCCGGCAGTCAAGCGCATCCCCAAGGCTGGCGCGCCCTAGGTTTTTAGTGAATTGGGCTGCTAGCCCTCGTGGATAGTGCGTAAGATGCTACCAAATTTGTAGCAAATTCCGGATGAGATGGATCAGTCCCGGAGGCTGAAGACAAGAGTCAGGACAGGTGGCACGCGGCCATCCACGTCACGTGGTAGCACTTCGGTCTTATCGATGGCATTGAGTACAGCGTCGTCCCAGGATTTCACGCCGCTGGACTTGACCAGTTTGCGGCTGATGATAGTGCCATCTGGCGAAGTGCGTACATCAACCTCTGCTGTGGGGTTGCCCGCTGGGGTGTCGGTGTAGGTGATGTTGGGCTTGACCCGAGCCTTGACACGGCCGCCATAGCTATCTGAGGGGCCGGCGGACTTAGGTGACTTGCCGCGCGAATCGGCGCTGCCCGTTCCTTCGGCCTGGCCTGCCATGCGCAGCGCCCGCGCGATCTGCTGCTGGCGCAACTCGTCCATCTTCTTGGTATCAGTCACGGACTTGGCGGCCTGCTGTTTTTGCTGTTCCTGCTGCAGCTTCTTGTCGCGGGCCGCCTTGTCACGCAGCTCGCGTTCACGCGCTTCCTTGGCCGCTTCCTCTTCCTTGAGCTTCTTCTGCTTCAGGGCTTCCTTCAGTTTCTTCTCACGCTCCAGCTTATCCTTGGCCACGCGTTCCTGCTCCAGGCGTTGCTGTTGCAACTCCTTCTCCTTCTGCAGACGGGCCTTTTCCTTGGCGATGGCAATGGCCGGGTCGGGTAGCGGTGGCGTGGGTGCGGGTGCGGGTGGTGCCACCACGGGCTTGGGTTCGGGCTTGACCGGCTCGGGCTCCGCTGGAGGTGGTGGTGGTGGTGGTGGCGGCGCGGCTTCCACCGGCAGGGCCGACCACAGCTCGGCTTCCACCGTAACCGGTGTGGCGTCACGCTTCCACTGCACACCCAGGGCCAGCACGGCCAGCAACAGGGCGTGTGCCACGATGGCCAGGCTGAAAGCCCGCAGAAGGCCCGGAGTAGGCGGTGGCGCAAATTCCAGTCGGGAGGTGGTGTGGGCGAACATGGCGGTCGTGCGTGGGCCAGGCGGCTAGGTGGTCAGTTGGCCAGTTGCACGGACAGGCCCACGCGCTGGATGCCGGCGCGCTGCAGCGTGTCCATGACCTTGACGACACTCTCGTATTTCACGGTCTTGTCGGCGCTGATAACCACGGCCGAGTTGGTGGCCGCCACGCTGTCACGCGCACCCTGGGCACCCTTGACGGCGCTGGCCAGCTCCTTGAGGGTGAGCGAGGTGGTCTTGTCCTTGATCTTCATCTCCAGGCTGTCGTTCTTGCCCAGCACGATCTGGATGATGGTGTCGGGCTGGCGCGAGGCTTTGCCTACGCTGGGCAGGTCAATCATGCTGGGCGTGATCAGCGGCGCCGTGACCATGAAGATGATCAACAGCACCAGCATCACGTCGATGAAGGGCACCATGTTGATCTCGTTGATGGTGCGCCGGCCACGGCCACGGTGTGAGACGGCGGGCATGTTCAGCGTCCCTGGGCGGGCTGGGCGCCGACGTTGCGCTGCAGGATGTTGGAGAACTCTTCGATGAAGGTCTCCTGCTGCGTGGCAATGCGGTCAATGTCGCGGGCAAAGCGGTTGTAGGCCACCACTGCCGGAATGGCGGCGAACAGGCCGATGGCGGTGGCCACCAGGGCCTCGGCAATGCCAGGCGCCACGGTGGCCAGCGTCACTTGCGTGAGCGCGGCCAGGCCGACAAAGGCGTGCATGATGCCCCACACGGTGCCAAACAGGCCCACATACGGCGACACGGAGCCGACCGAGGCCAGGAACGACAGATTGGTCTCAACCTCGTCCATCTCGCGCTGGAAGCTGGCGCGCATGGCCCGGCGGGCGCCGTCCATCAGCGTGCCCACATCAGCAATGCGGCGTTCGCGCAGTTTCTGGAACTCGCGCATACCGCTGCCGAAGATGCGTTCCATCGGGCCGGACTGGGCGGCGTTCTTGGAGGCAGAGGCAAACAGGTCGTTCAGGCTGGAGCCAGACCAGAATTCGCGCTCAAAGGCCTCGTTGAGCGACTTGACGCGCTTCAATGCAAAGAACTTGCGGAAGATCGCCGCCCAACTGGTGATGGACACGCCCATCAGCAGCAGCATGACGCATTGCACGACAAAGCTGGCGTTGAGTACCAGGTGAATGATGGAAAGGTCTTGGTTCATGTCAGTGGTTCAATTGGCAAGCAGGGCGCGCAGGCGGGCCACGGCTTGCTGCAGGTGCTCCATGGAGCTGGCGGTGGAAAAGCGCACAAAGTTGTGGGTCTGGGCGCTGCCGAAGTCGCGCCCCGGTGTGATGGCTACATGGGCCTTGTTCATGACTTCATAGGCAAAGTCCCAGCTGTCCTTGACGCCCAGCCTGGCACACGCGGCCGAGCAGTCGGCCCAGGCGTAGAACGCTCCATCGGGCATGACCGGAACGGTCAGCCCCATGGCGTTGAGCTGCGGCAGGAAGTAGTCACGCCGAGCCTTGAATTCGCTGCGGCGCTGCTCGTACAGTGCCAGGCTTTCGGGCTCAAAACAGGCCATTGCAGCATGCTGTGCAATGGTGCTGGGGCAGATGAACAGGTTCTGCGCCAGCCTCTCGATGACAGGCACCAGTTTCTCCGGAACCACCATCCAGCCCAGGCGCCAGCCGGTCATGTTGAAGTATTTGCTGAAGCTGTTGATGCTGATGATGTTGTCGTCCAGCGCCAGCGCGGTCTGGCCGTATTCGGCCTCGAAGCTCAGGCCCAGGTAGATCTCGTCCACCAGGGTGACGCCACCATGCGACTGCACCACCTGGTGGATGTCGCGCAGCATATCGGGGTGGATGGACGTGCCGGTCGGGTTGGAGGGCGATGCCAGCAGCACGCCGCGGGTGCGCGGTCCCCAGGCGGCCTTGACCTTGTCGGCGCTGAGCTGGAAGCGTTCCTCGGCCGTGGTCGGAATCAGCACCGCTTTGCCCTCGGCCGCACTCACGAAGTGGCGGTTGCAGGGGTAGCTGGGGTCGGGCATCAGGATCTCGTCGCCGGACTCGATCAGGGCCAGGCAGGCCAGGTGCAGCGCGGCCGAGGCACCGGCCGTGACCACGATGCGTTCGGCCGACACCCGGGTGTGAAAGCGCTTGGCATACCACTGGCTGATGCGCTCGCGCAGGGGCTGCAGGCCGGTGGCCTGGGTGTATTGCGAACGCCCGTCGCGGATGGCCTGTTCGGCGGCCTGCTGCACCAGGGGCGGGGCGGTGAAGTCCGGCTCGCCAATGTTCAGGAAGATCATGGGCGCATCGGTGTGCGCCACCTCGCGGGCGAGGCTTGAGGCGGCCTTGGCCACCTCCATGACGTAAAAGGGTTCGATTCTCTGGGCGCGCGACGATATTTGCATGGATGCTTGGGCGGCGCCGGTTCAGGCGCGGGGTTTCTTGGCTTGGTTGCGGTCGGATTCGACTTCGGCAGCGCGCAAAACGGGTGCCATGCCGTTGAGCACGGCGTTCACATACTTGTGGCCATCGGTGCCACCGAATTCCTTGGCCAATTCGATGCACTCATTGAGCACCACGCGCCATGGCACGTCCAGGCAGTGGCTGAGCTCATAGGCGCCAATCCACATGACGGCGTGCTCGATGGGGGAGATTTCCGCCATCGGACGGTCCAGCAAGGGGATGATCAGCGCATCCAGTTGGACGGCGTTCTCCACGCAGCCCTGCAGCAGGGCGTCGAAATGCACGGCATCGGCCTTGTTGAAGCCCGCCAGGTCGCGGGTAAAGGTATCGATGTCGCCAATCGGATTGCCACTCACCAGGCTCTGGTACAGGCCCTGCAAGGCGAACTCGCGCGCCCGACTGCGGTCGGACTTGCTGCCGGCCTTGCGTGCACCCGTGCTGGTCAGCCCGGTGCGGGGCTGACGGGGCGGGCGCTTGGCAGCGGCAGAACTCTTGAATTCACTCATTACAGGGACTCCAGCAGGTTGGCCATTTCGACGGCTACTCGGGCAGCGTCGCGGCCTTTTTCTTCCTGTCGGGCAATGGCCTGGGGCATATCTTCGGTCGTCAGGATGGCGTTGGCAATGGGCAATTGGTAATCCAGTGCAAGGCGTGTAACCGCAGCGCCGGACTCGTTGGCCACCAGCTCGAAGTGGTAGGTCTCGCCGCGGATGATGCAGCCCAGGGCCACCAGCGCGTCGTAATTCGCCTTCTCGGCCAGAGCCTGCAGGGCCACCGGCACTTCCAGGGCGCCAGGCACGGTGATGTGGTCGATGTCCTTCTCGGTCACACCCAGCGCCATCAGTTCGGTCTTGCAGGCCTGGGCCAGTGCGTCGGTGACGGATGCGTTGAAGCGCGCCTGCACGATGCCGATTCTGAGTTTCTTGCCGTTCATGCGCGCGTCGGTTGCGTCCACATGGCCTTTGTCTGCGCCAAACATATTGGATTCCTTATTTGCTGATGTAGCCGGTGATTTCGAGGCCATAACCGGTCATGCTGGGCATGCGCCGCGGGCTGCCCAGCAGGCGCATCTTGTGCACGCCGCAGTGGCGCAGGATTTGCGCGCCCACGCCATAGGTGCGCAGGTCCATGCGGCCACGCACGGGCGCCTGGGCCGACTGTGCGGTGCCGTCAAACTGCGCCAGCAACTGCTCGCCGCTTTCGCCGCAGTTGAGCAGCACGACGACGCCGGCACCTTCCTGTTGCATGTGCTGCAGTGTGGCCTCCAGACTCCAGGAGTGCATGGCGCGCCCGGTCTCCAGCGCATCCAGCACGGAGAGCGGTTCGTGTACCCGGACTGCTACAGAATCCGTAGCACTCCACGACCCTTTGACGAGGGCTAGGTGCACACCAAGGCCTGTACTGTCGCGGAAGGCGTGGGCCGTGAATTCGCCAAAGGCGGTCTGCAGCGGGCGGGCGCCTAGTTGCTGGATCAGCGATTCGGTCTTGCTGCGGTACTCAATCAGGTCGGCAATGGTGCCGATCTTCAGGCCGTGTTCGGCGGCAAAGACTTGCAGGTCCGGCAGGCGGGCCATGGTGCCGTCGTCCTTCATGATCTCGCAGATCACGGAGGCTGGCGTGCAGCCGGCCATGGTGGCCAGGTCACAACCGGCTTCGGTGTGGCCGGCGCGCATCAGCACGCCGCCGTCCACCGCCTGCAAGGGGAAGATGTGGCCGGGTTGCACCAGGTCTTGCGGCACGGCGTTGGCGGCCACGGCGGCCTGCACGGTGCGGGCGCGGTCGGCGGCGGAGATGCCGGTGGTGACGCCCTCGGCGGCTTCGATGGAAACGGTAAAGGCCGTGCCTTTCTTGTCGCCATTGCGGGCGGTCATGGGGGGCAATTGCAGGCGCTCGCAGCGCTCACGCGTCAGCGTCAGGCAGATCAGGCCGCGGCCATAGCGGGCCATGAAGTTGATGCCGTCGGCCGTCACGTGGTCGGCGGCCAGAACCAGATCGCCTTCGTTTTCGCGGTCTTCTTCATCCACCAGGATGACGATGCGCCCGGCGCGCATGTCGGCAACGATGTCTTCAACCGGGGAGATGGGCACGGGAGTAGGTGTAGTCATGGTGTGGGTCTCACGCGGGCAGCAGGATCTGGTTGTCCACGCTGAATTGGTAGTCCTTGAAGATATGTTCGGCGCTCAGGTTCTGGTAGCTGCCATCGGTCGCCTTGCGCGAGGTGTCCTTGAGGCGGTACGTGGTGCTGCCGCAGGTCCAGCAGTTGTAGTTGCGCATGTGGGTGCACAGGCAGGTCTTATCGGGCACGGAAATGTTCTTGCCATCGGGGTGGATGGCGATCTGCGCGTTGTAGGCCGTGATGTAAGCGCAACTGCCATTGCCGTCCAGCAGGTAGCCGTAGGCCTCGCAGTTGGGGCGGATGCCTGCGCCGATGGCCGGCGTGTTGCGCAGCATGCGCATGGGGTAGCCGGTGGGGGAGAGCGTGTTGACGACGATGTCCTCTTCGCTGGCCTTGAAGTATTCCTGCTTCACCTTATCGGGCAGACCGCATTCGTTGGCCACCGTGAAGCGGGTGGCCACCTGAATGCCGGCAGCGCCGAGCTCCAGGAAGTGGGTGGCATCGCTCCCGGTGAAGATGCCGCCAGCAGCAATCAGCGGAATGTCGAGTTGCTCGGTCTTCAGGAACTGGACAATCTCGCCCACGATGGTGGCCAGGTCGTATTGGGCCCAGTCCATGCCAAAACCCAGGTGACCACCGGCCAGAGGGCCTTCGATGACCACAAAATCGGGCAGGCGGTTCAGGCGTGCGGTCTTGCGCAGGAACAGTTGCAGGGCGCGCACGGAGGAAACGATGATGCCCAGTTGGGCGTCCCGAAAACGGGGGTGGTCTGCCATCAGGGCAAAGGAACCCAGGTGCAGCCCGGCGCTCAGCGTGATGCCGTCGATGCCGGCGTCCAGTGCGGAATTCAGGCGCACCTGCAGGGTGTCGCGTGGCGAGTTCATCGTCAGCTTTTCCATGCAGTTGATGAACACCATGCCGTCACCGCGCTTGGCTTCCATGGTCTTGCCCACATGCAGTTTGGTGGCTTCCGCCAGGCGGCCCAGGTCAAACTGCACTTCACTCTTATCGGAGTTGTTGATGTTGTGCTTGTAGAACTTGGTCTTTTCCTTGACGAATTCGGTGTCAAAGCGGCGGTCGGACACATCCTGCACCATGGCGTCCGAAATGTGACCCACGCCACCCAGGCGGGCCGCTTCCAGCGCCAGCTCGGCGGTGGAAATATCGACGCCCATGCCGCCAATCATGAGCGGCACCAGCTCCCGGTTGCCCAACTTCAGGCGGAAATCATCTACACGTTTCATGGTCGTCCTTGGTATTCGAAAAAAGAGGGGCAACGCCAGCCAGGGCGTCAGGCGGTGGTGGCTGCACCGCTGCTGAGCATGCGTTCCACATAGCGTGCGATGAGGTCAATTTCCAGGTTGACCCGCGAGCCGGTTGTCAGGCTGTTCAGGGCCGTATTTTCCACCGTGTGTGGAATGAGGTTGATGCTGGCCTCGCAACCCTCAGCCTGGTCGGCGATGTGGTTGACGGTCAGACTGACGCCATTGATAGTGATGGAGCCCTTGTACGCCAGGTATTTGCCCAATTCCTTGGGCGCCAGTATGCGCAGTTCCCAGCTTTCGCTGACCCGTGCAAAGTGGGTCACGGCGCCAATGCCGTCCACGTGGCCGGACACCAAGTGCCCACCCAGGCGATCATTGGCGCGCAGGGCTTTTTCCAGATTGATGGGACCAACCGCATCCAGGGCGGCAGTCTTGGTGAGCGATTCCGCCGAAATGTCGACGGTAAATGCCGGTGCATCCGGGTTCAGGCTTGTGACGGTCATGCACGCGCCATTGAGTGCAATGCTGTCGCCCAGGCCAACGTCATCCAGATAGCCGGCAGGTGGGGTGATGGTCAACCGCTTGCCGTGCGAAGGGGAGTCGCCCAGTGCCTGAACGGCGGCAATCCGGCCTACGCCGGTGATGATTCCTGTAAACATGGCCCAATTGTCTCAGAACTGTCAAGGCCCTGAGCTGAACGTCCCTCTCAGCATTGCGCGATATTTCACTGGAATTTGAGCCAGCACCGCAGACTTATAGAGAGGAGCGGTCGCATCAAGCGCTGAACGGTAGGCCTGTATAGCCTTGTTTTCATTCTTGGCATCGGCGGAGTCGTAGATATCACCCAGTTTGAGCCAATCATCCACCGCGCGTCGAGGCCATTTCTTGATCGCTAGTTCAAGTGCTTGAATCGCGAGTTGTGGCTCATGAAGACGCATTCCCAGAGAATATGCGGTTTGAAAGAGGGCATCGTCCATCGAGCCGGTTGCGAGCAGTTCTCTTGCGCGCGCCACCGCCTGGTACTCCCTACCAGTCTTGCTCCATAGCAGGACTTCCACTGAAGCCAGTGCTGGCGCGGATGGCTGCACCGCCTTGCCGCGCTCCAAATAACTTTCCGCTTTTGCCACATCGCCGGAATGAATGTGGCCTATGGCTGCGTTGGCCAGCATTGCGACGACGTACGGCCGTGAGCCCAGAACCGACTCCCACACCCACGTTGCATTCTTCCAATCTCCCCATCCGGCCATGGCATCCGCCACTATCGGGGTGATCTTGCGATAGTGAGGGTTGATGGCAATGCCTTCTTGTAGCAATCGCAGAATCTCCGCTTTTTGCAAATTCCAGCGGGGGTCTAAGGGTGAACCTGAGTCCGATACTGTGAGAGCCAGTTTTGTCGCTCGAACCAGTTTGGCCTCGCACACCACTGCTTGCTGGCTGATGTACAACGCAAGTCCGGTGCAAACTGCGGTAGCACACAGCGCGGCCAGCGAGTAGCGCGGCTTCCAGAATATGGTTCGCCATATACGGTTTTGCCCCACGTCCCTACGAAAATCAGAGGCAGCAAGAACTGCCAAACTCATCGCAAACAAGGAGCCTGTGCTGGCCATGCGCCAGGCGAAGCCCGCATTGCTAACCAGCAGGAAGGCGAATAAGCTGCTTAATGTGAGGGCACGCAAGAGGGATTCCTCTTTATGCGCTGCATGATCAGCATCAGTCCAACATCGGTAGGTTGCCCAGCACAGGTATGCCAGCAGGCCGAGTAAAAACAGCCATCCAGTCAATCCGTACTCGGCTAGCAGTTGCAACACTTCGTTGTGCGCGTAGTAGTCGGTTTCCAATTGACTTCCAGCCTCCTGGTAGCGCGGAATTTGCACCTCCCACGCTCCCGCTCCAATGCCTTTCATCGGATGCGCGCCGATCATCCGTGCGGTGGCTCCCCACATTTGCGCGCGCATTGAAAAAGTACCTTCGCTGTATTCCTTGGGCTCGGCAATTGAAACGCTGCGGATGATTCCACGTTGAAGCGCATTCCAGGGGCCCCAGTCTCGAACGATTTGAGGGTTTCCCGTCGGGATGGAGCCCAGTATCCCTAAAGTCGTGAGCAATAGGGCGATCAGCGCGAGAACATGGCTGCGCCGCCAACTAGTCGATGCCCATTGGCTTCTGTGACGGTAAACGATGACGGGAAGTAGCAGTGTTAACACCCACAGTGCAAGCAGCGCGGAGCGCGTTCCCGTCATCATCAGCGCGACAACGTTGAAGCCAAGGGAAAAGGTCAGCAGAAATACAGTAATCTTGTCCTGCACCCGGGTCAGAAGCAGCACGCTAAACGGCAGAGTGCAAACGATGAATTCGGCGAAGAAATTGCGATTAACAAAGGTTGACGCCGGATCGTAGACTTGCGCAAAGTAGCGAAAGTCCATCCAGAACTGCAGAGCCGCCCACAAGGATGCGACCACTGCGCCCAGATGAATTCCCCAAGCCAGAAGTGTGACGCGGCTAAGCGTGAAAGTATTCGCGCCCACAATAAATATGAGGGCGAACAAAAACCAGCGAATGGCCTCGACGCCACCCAGGTAAGTGTGGGACCAAACCATGCTGCCCAAGGCGTACGCCATGAGCGCCAGTGGGAGGGCCAGCAGCGCATGCCACTGCAAGGTTGCGTTCCTGTATCGCAGGGGCCAAAAGAAGGCGAATGAAGCAGCCAGCGCAAAAAAGGCGACCAACATGGACTTCAGGGTGTCTTGCACGAGCTCCTCGGTGTGCGCGCCCACGGCGGGAACAAGGGCCATCATCATGGAAAGCAGCAACGCTGCCCAAGGCGACCTGGCGAATCTCATTTAAAAAAGATCGCGTCCACGCACCCGCGCCAGCACACGCAGGTCGGGCCCGAGCATTTCGGTTGAACGCATTTCAAGCTGCACGGCTTGCGTCAGTTCGTCCAAGGGGCCAAATTGCGCCATGTCCCGACCCTCGCCAATCAGTTTGGGTGCCAGGTACACCAGCAACTCGTCCACCAGCCCCTCACGCATGAGCGAACCGTTGAGTCTCGGTCCCGCCTCCACATGCAGCTCGTTGATCTCACGCGCGGCAAGGTCGCGCAGCATGGCCGCAAGATCGACCTTGCCGTGGGCGTCGGGCAGATGGATCACCGTAGCGCCCAGGGTTTCCAGCGCCGCCTTTTTAACATCATTTTTGGCTGCGGCGTAGATGAGCAAAGCGCGGCCTGCTATGAAAAGATGAGCATCCAGCGGTGTTTCCAGGCGACTGTCAACCACCACCAGGGTGGGTTGACGCGGTGTGGAAACCATACGCACGTCTAGGCGTGGGTTGTCAGCCAACACGGTACCAATGCCGGTCAGCGCCGCACAGGAGCGGGCGCGCCAGGCATGTCCGTCGCCACGGGCCGTATCCGATGTGATCCATTGGCTGGCGCCATTGTTCAGCGCAGTCTTGCCGTCCAGTGAAGCGGCGATCTTCATGCGCACCCAGGGTGTCTTGCGGATCATGCGGCTGAAAAAACCGATGTTGAGTTCGCGGGACTGCGCCGCTCCGGGGCCGACAACGACTTCAATACCCGCGGCGCGCAGGCGCTCGAACCCCCGGCCTCCCACAAGTGGGTTGGGGTCCGCAATCGAGGCAACGACCTTCTTGATACCTGCGGCAATCAGCGCGTCACAGCACGGGCCGGTGCGACCGTGGTGGGAACAGGGTTCGAGCGTGACATAAGCTGTGGCGCCCTGCACCGAATAGCCTTTGTCAGCGGCGTCGCGCAGGGCCATGATCTCGGCGTGCGGACCGCCTGCACGCTGTGTGCGGCCCTGGCCCAAAATGTGCCTTTTGGGGCTGACGATCACGCAACCGACCCGCGGATTGGGCGATGTCTCCAACAAACCGGTGATTGCCAATTCCAGAGCGTCTTGGATCAGGTCTTCTTGGTCAGACAAACGGGCCACCCAGCATTGGTGAAAAACTTCAGGCTTGCGCCGACGCTATTTCCAGCAACTGTCACGCAATGTACCGGAACACGATTCGGTGCCACTCACCAAAACGCAACGACTCCCGGCCGATGTCAACTCAAAGGTACCACACTGGTCATTGGCCATGCTTCCACCACTGACAGGAACCATCTGTAGCGTATAGGCTGTAGTGGTGAGCGAAGCCGTGGGAATTGCCAGGTTATAGATAGCCGTGCTATCCGCAGGGGACTGCTTTGGGCTGATGACGTTGATGACGTCATTACCCGCACGGTCTTTATCGAACTGATCATTGGCCGCATAAAACCGCTGCATGAACTGTGCCGCCTGCAGCAACTGCCCACGGGCATCCGCACGCCTGGCGCGTGCCACATAGCTGCTATACGAAGGCAGCGCAACAGCCGCAAGAATCCCAACGATAGCCACGGTGATCATCAGTTCAATCAAGGTGAAGCCACCGTCGGATGGACGCTTGCTGTTGTGGGCCGAAATGGATGGGTACATCGGGATTTCTCAATCAATAAAAGTTGAATCTATCGCATGAACAACTGTCGCCATTCCCTGGTCTTGATGGTGCTTGTGCTGGGCGAGGTGCAACTATTATTGAGCTTGAATTGCTCTTGGGTTCTTCCGCTCGTCATGCCACCGATATTGTCAACGACTTGAGTGGATGTACTGACGCCGTTGACGCACGGCCCACTGCTACCACCACTTCCGCCGCCACCGCTACCACCACTGGACGGAGAACTATCACAGCCACTTTCGCATACAGTCACGTGTCGACCATCGGCTGTTTGTTGCTGGAATCTGGAAGCCGTTAAGTCGCCGGTATTGATGGCGCCATCGCCGTTTGTGTCAAAGATCGGGTAGTTTGGCCCAGCACCTGACAGCGCGTCCACAATGGTGGTGTATGCAGTTCCTGCGGACGTGAGATTGCAGGGGTCTAAGGTCGAGACGTTGGTAGGAGACAAGGTGCCGACCGAAACATATCGCCGAGCGACAATTTCCATGGGATACACCATGCGTTCTCCCGTTGCCGGCAAATTGACGAACCAGCCGCGTCGGTTGGGTGCCGGTGTGGGGGTGCCGGTGCAGCTGTTGGTGTAGCACACTGTATTGCTTGACACACCATAATAGGTGTTCCCCGTAGTGCTGGAGCCGTTGCCCGATTGCGCTGTCCCAACCGTCTGTTGCACCAACAAGCTTGTGTTGGTCAATGGCACACCTGCATAGGCTGCCGCCGACACCCCGAATTCCACCGGATCCCATATGCCGTAGAGTGACTGGGTGCCGGTCGTGCTGATATCGCCCAGTTCAAAAAATTTGCCGGTACCAGCGACAACCATGTAGCCGTGGTCGGGTGACGCAGCGGGGGACCATACGATGGGTAGCGATATCACCGATGGTGGTGCCGTAATGGGTTGCGCGCTACCAGCCTTGAACAAGGGAACACCGCCCAGATCAACCCCCCAATTGGCAGTGTTGCTGTCGTTGAGATTGAATTTCCATAAATTACCCTGTAAATCGCCAGCGTAGGCACCAATGATCTGCTGGTTGGAATTGCGCACAACCCGCACGCCACCCAAACCGTTACGGTTTGTGTTTGTGGTGCTAGTGCAATCTCCTCCTCCAACACCTGTGTCAATCTTTCTTATCAATGAACCATTGGACAAGTTCACAACAAACAATTGTGCGTGACATGAAGCGCTTTCGTAGCCGTTACCAAAGATGGCAACCCAGGAACCGTCCTTCGTTAAACCGGCCTGGATATCATTCAGCACATAGCCCAGTTCACTGAAGCTGGTATTAACGGTGCCATTCGGATTCTTCGAACTGACTTCCCACAACACCTTTGATGCATCCATGAGGGGTACACCGCTGCTATCGGTAATGCCGGTGTTGACGCTTGTGGTATCAACTGCAAATACCGCTGTGCGCGGGCTGACGCCGTTTGCGCTAGCAGCTCCTGCCCCCCCCCCCGTGCTACCTAACACCATGTTGGTCCACGCACTATTGATGTAGGCATCAGCCTCAACAATGGGGCCATCTACGAAATAACGGTGCGGCAAAGCAGTTGTTCCATAGTCGGTACTTGCCAACTGGTTGAGAGTTGGCAGCAGGGCATTGGGCACGTAGGCAAAAATTTCGATGCCCCCAGGTTGACTGGGTGCAATGCCATCGCGGAAGAAGTGCAACATGCCGTCGTTGGCGCCGACCGCCAGTACGCCTTCCTTGCGCGCGTTCTTCTGCCCCCAAAAACTTACATAGCTACTTTGGCCGGGAGTGCCAGCCGGGAGTGCACCGTAACCCATGTCCAGGGTGCCTGCACCGACGAAGGCGGGTGTGGAGTTGACGATGTCCCCCAACTTATTGGGACGAATTCGGTAAATTGCCGACGTAACCGATGCGTTGGCAGCAATATTCTCATTGGTGGCATCACCGCGCAGGTAGTTGATCAGATTAGTGCTGGTGGACCCTGTCATTTGTCCCAACAGTGTGGAACCCATGTCTGCATAGGTAAATTTGACCGCCCGCGTTCCGCTGGTCGCACCGTTTCCGACATAAATGTTGCGGCAATTTGCACCGTAAGCTCCGTTGCAGATCGCACTGGGAATTAGGTCAATATACGGTTTTTCTGGAACCGGGCAAAGCGTGGTGTCGGTGCACTTGGTTTCAACTTCCCACGAAACTGCGCCCGACGTGATGTTGGTTGCTTTCACATCACCTGTCCAAAATTGCCGATCGTACAGTGGCGTAAATTTTTCCGTGCTGGTGCTCAATTGGATGCCGGTGGATACGGCAACACCCGCCTGGTCACTGGACGTACTGGCGACATCCGTCAGCATTTGGCTGATGGCGTTACTCAGTGTTTGGGCATCACTTGCATTGAACATCTTGCCATGTCCATTGATGGTGGCGTGCCACATGTCGTCAATAGCCAGGGGGTTATCGCCGGCTGGGGTTGGCCAATTCAGTGTCCGGGTACCCGATGCACCTGTCAGACTGGCCAGCACTGCGGGGTCGAAGGCATTCAATGTTCCAGTTAGCCCCAATCCGATTGCGTAAAAATTCATGTGTTGCCAGTAGGCCAAGTCGCTAGACGTTGGCTTGACGTTGTTGGCAATATTGGGGCGCAAATCTGTCACCCAGTATTTCATTGCAACATCGGCGAAGGTGTTGGAAATTTTGGTGTTATTGGCCGTATCACTGTAGGGGCCAATAGGGGTGTACTGGTAATAGGATGGACTGGTAATGGCCGGCGCACTGCTGGTGTCCGTATCGGTCATGGTAAAGCTGTCGTTGTAATAGCCATCGGTCATCAGCAATGAATACGACCGCCGGCAACTGGCATGGGTGAGTACTTCGGCTCCGCTCGCTGTGACAGACATCGGACCAACGGTAGGGGGCGATGTGGCCCATGGTCCGCTATCATCAACCCGCTTGTAATAGGTGCCCACCTTGTCCAAGGCAATCCGATTGGGTGTAGCACCAACATTGCCAGTTCGAGCATACAGCCAGTTGAAAAATGCGGTCTGCGTATTGGTGTCGTAAAGCCTGACACCCATATCCAGCTGGCTGGAGTTGGCAATGGTGTTTATGGTGCCCCACCCCAGGCGGAATGTGGGGTTCAAACCTTGAAATGCCAGTCCGATACCTGTCTTGGCAAGGTCCAAGCGGTTGCTGTGGTATGTCAGCCAATTGGCGTAGTTTTGCACCTCCTGAGCCCATGTGCAGGAGGTGGCACCACAATCATTTCGATTGCGGAAGCGTGGATAGTTGGCTGTTGTGGGTGATGCGGTGTTTGGGTACACCAAGCTTGCCGTCGCTCCAGCAGCAAGCGGGCTTGTCGCGTCGGGCAGGTAGCTCGGATTGAAAAAGTTGGTGAGTGCGGTGGGGCTGCCTGTGCCGTTCCAAACCGCATTTATGCCGGGAACGATGGTAGTGTTGGTGTTCACGGTCCATGTGGCACCCGCACCGCTCCCGGTGTTTGAAAGTGTCAGGACCGGTGTTGCCACATAGCCAGAGCCTGGATTGCTAATTGTTATGCCAGAGATGCCATAGGTCGTTCCCGTGGTCACCGTCCCCGCAGCACCGCCACCAGATGCGGCACTAAAGGACACTGTTGGCGCACTGGTATAGCCGGAGCCGGGGTTGGTTATGGTGACCCCTGTTATTACGTTTGTTGTGCCCATGACAGGCGTGTTGAACGAAGCCCCTGAACCAGACCCGGTATTGCCCAACACCAGAGTAGGTGCTCCACTGTATCCTGAGCCACCATTGGTGATGGTAATGGCGGTTATCACATAGCTGGTACCCGTCACTACTGCACCTAACGTCGCACCGGAGCCACTGGGGCTTGCAAGGGTTGCAGTGGGTGCGGTGACGTATCCAGAGCCAGCATTAGTGATGGAAATTCCAGTTACCGCGTTAGTAGAAGTTGCACTAAGGACGGCCGTGCCCGTGCACACCGTGGATGGTGATCCCGAAAAAGTCACTGACGGAGCAGTCGTGTAGCCCGATCCTGGATTGGTAATTGAAACACTCGCAATCTTGCGATTTGGGTTCGAACCTGTTGTCGTGTAGGTGCCTGTCGCGGTGGTACCACCTGGTGTCGTTGGAGCACTAAAGGTAACCGTTCCTGTAGCCGTATATCCGTTTCCACAGCTACCCGCGGGCGACAATGTTACGGACGCAACACTTTTCACAGCAGTTATTGTCACAGTGCCCGTGGCCGTAACCCCGCCTGCCGGAGCTGCAGTGAATGTGACGTTCGCTCCGGTAGCTGGATATCCGGCACCCTGGGCCGTGATGGGTACTGAACTCACAGTCATCCTGGACGTCGTTGTCACCGTTGCCGTTGCTGCCACACCACCCGCTGCAGGTGCCGGAGAAAACGATGCGGTGACACCGCTGGCCGGATAGCCGGATCCTCCTGATGCGATAGAGACACTGCTCACACTGGATGATGTTCCCATGATTGGCGTGCCGGTAGCGGTAACGCCGCCAGTTGGGGCCGCAGAAAAAGTGGCAGTGACACCGCTGGACGGGTAACCACTGCCTCTGCTGGTCATGGTGACCGATTGCGCCGTCATTGAAGCGATCATGTTGACCGAACCAACGGTCGCGGTCGTTCCGCCGGCAGGCGCAGTATTAAATGATGCTGTGACACCGGTGGCTGGGTAGCCACTGCCTTTGTTGTTGATGCCTACACTGCTGACGCTGTAGTTGTTGGACGAGCCTGGGTTGTAAAAATATACGTTGAATGAACTGATGCCGCTGACCGGGCCGGCGCTCTGGTAGGTTCCGTCCGTATTGATACGCCTAGCGTAGGTCTTGCGCGGGTCGTAGTACAGCCGGTTGACGTCAGGGGATTTTGCGGCGTAGGTTGTGGGCGTGGGCCCTGACATTCCATACACACCTGGTGACCCACCGTACTGGTAAAGGAAGGTGGCAGGCATGGAGGCCGAGTCGTCAAACATGAACACAATGTTGGACTCCACCGACGCTGTATGGGATAACAGCGGGTCCTGCGCAAACTGGGCATGAACCGCAGAACACAAGGTGCTGCTAACAAGTAGCGCGCTCAACAAATGCTTGTATGTGCGTAATTGCATGGTGGAACCTCTCAGAAACCAATGGTGGACTGCAGCCACACTTCTGTACCTTGCGGGCGTGTACGGGATGAGTCTGCGGCCCCAACTTCAGGACCAAAACCGCGGGCGGTAATGATGAATGTGGCGGTGTTGATAGCGGGGTCTGTTGCAGTGGGATCGAACGCGCGCTCGACCATGCATTCAGGTGGGCGCTTCAAGGTGGTTGTGCCGTTGACAATGGTTGACACGTTTACGGCGTTCCAAGCTGGGCTGGTAAGGCTGCCTGAGCCATCCCAATAGTCCAGGGTACCGCTGGTCTTGTGGTTCCAACGTGGTGTTGCACTATAGGTCAGTGGCGTGATCGCTACCGTTGCGGTCGACCCCGAAAGGGACAGCATATAGGCCTCTGTTTGCTGCTCGCAGTAGCGCAGTGCGCTCTCCGCCGCCTGTGTAGCTAGTTCGGTGGTGCGAACATTGCTTGACACCATTTCGGTAGACGCCGAGTTGCGCAGGCTGAACGTTGCAAGCAAGGTGATGATCACCAGCATGATGAGAGCCATGATAAGAACCACACCCCGTACGCCTTTAGCAGGTGGAGCAGGTGTGCGGCTTTGTCGGTGCATGGTGCGGGGCGGCATGATGAACGATCTTCAGTTAGGGGGGGGCTGGCGATTGCGCAGCACCACGGTGGTGGTGTAGGCGCGGCGCAGGCGCAGGTCCGTCTGCGAGCTATCGACCGTGCCATCACATTTCACGTATTGCTGGGACGCGGTATCCGAAACCACTGGGTTTTCGCTGCGAATTACTACACACACGCGTACGGTGGAAACGCGAGCCCAACGGGCCCAGAGATTTGCTTTGACTGAATCGCCCCCGTCATAAGCCAGAGTGGTCGGTGCCAGCGCTAATGCGGTGTCTGTCTCAACCTGGTTGGCGGTGAGGTAACCTGCAACAGTGATTGTTCCGGTTGCGGGTGATGTCCCATACAAAATCTGTAGGTCTTCAACATTCTCAACGAGCGGTTGAGGACTGTTGGCGGTCCCATTGCCCTGGCAATACAAACTGGGTTGTGTGATAACCGTTGAAGTGCCCACAAAGAACCGATTGTCGGCAACGTGATAGGTGGGTATTGTCGTGGTTCCGGTAGTGCCGTTTGAAGTTGTGACTGTGCCATTGGATGTTGCGGGCAAGGCAGTCCCCAGACAGTCGGTGGCGGCGCCTCCGCTGGTGGGAATCGTGTTTTGCGCGTCTGCTTCGTAACTGATAGCAATACTGTCAGGGTTACTGTTGGCGCCACCACTACACGTCAAGCTGACGATATTTGCCGCAGTCTTGACATCGCTAAATGGTCCGTCGCAGCCCCGAATAGGTAGAAAAACCGTGCTGGTTCCGTACACAGGGTTACTGGGAGTGCTGCTTGCGTAACCGGGTTGCAATGGATTGTCGCCCGCCATACGCAACTGTTGCACAAGAATGGAAAGGGCCGCCTGCGCGTCTTCATTCATGCGCCCTTGCGCCTCTGCCACGCGGCTAGCGCCGGCAGAGCCCAGGTAGGCAGAGATGATCGCAACCATCAGAATCAGACCAATGGTGAGTGACACCATCAGTTCAATGAGTGAAAGGCCACGCAGATGTATTCTGCGAATGGGGCGATGTGACTGCTTCATAGTTTGAATTTGATATGCAGGCAGCGCGGTACCGGCGCAGAAAATGCGGTGAAGGTTGGCGCAACGGTAGGGTCGGGGCATTCGTCAGAATTGGTCGGATTAAACTGCGCAAATGTGGTGGGCTCATTCCACATCACCCAAAGCTCACCTTCCCGATTGCTGCAAACGCCGGTGCAAATCACACGCATACCGCCCGAAGGCAATTCATTGCGGATGGCACGATTGGACTCATATTTGTCCTGTGCAGCAATAGTGCCCTTGCACGAAGTCCCAGTGGTGACATCCAGAAACCCGGTGCACCATGCGACGCCATCATCGATTCGTGCACTGGAACCATAGGTCATGGCATCCACATAGCCGCCATTGGTCGCCGTGCTTCCATCAAACCCGGTGACATTGGCGCGCATACGCTCCACATGACTGGCTGCCAGCATGGCTGCTGTAGCACGATACCCAGCCAGCTTTGGCATCTGCACCGAATAAGACAGCATGGCGCCCAGGGAGAGCAGGCCAAGGGACAGTATCAGTACCGCTACCAGTACCTCGATTAACGTCGATCCAGACTGGTTGTGTGTCAATTTCGTCATTGGTCCGTGCCACATGTTGCACTTCCGGTCGCTTTACCTGAGCTATCAACCGCAATGCGTGCCCGGCCGCTGATGTTTATACAAACAACGCGTTGGAGGCTTGTGTCAAAACTTGAGGAATTGCCAAAGGTGAGTGTCGGTACTGAAGTTAGACCGGTAAGTCGCCCTGTAGCAGTAAATGGAAATTTATTCTTCACCGGGCTAGAGGTTATTGAGCCAATCGATGTGTTTGGAGCTTGAACCCTTAAGACCTCATTGCTTGAAATGGCACCATCGGCATTTAGATCAACATACACGACCCAACCACTTGCCCAGCCTTCACTGTTTGAACCTGATCCTGTGCCGCATACTGGAGGATTGGCCTCAGGTGCATCACTGCGGCACATGACAACCGCGCCACCACGCCGGATGGCTTCACTGCGAGCAAAGCGCAGATCGGCCATGAACGTGTTGACGTTGGACGTGATGGTGTTACTTTTGATCTGCCTGACGAATGAGGGCGCGGCAAGCGATGTCAGGATTGCGATGATGGCAATCACAACCAACAACTCGATCAAGGTGAAGCCACGAAAACGGTTCATGTTGGTAGTGTCTCCAAACTTCGAGGACTGTAAACCTGATTGCGACAAACGGTCTTTCACCCACGATGGGCGGAAAATTGCCGGTGGGTGCACCTAGAATTCCACGATATCCGGCTATCGCCTCACCTCATCCACCAGCGTCTTGAAGTCGTCAATGTCCTCAAAACTGCGGTAGACGCTGGCAAACCGCACGTAGGCGACCTTGTCGAGTTTCTTGAGTTCGCGCATGACCAGTTCGCCGATGCGAGCTGATGGGACCTCCCGCAGGCCCAGGTTCAGCAGTTTTTCTTCAATGCGCTCCATGGCGCTGTCGATCTGCTCCGTGCTGACCGGGCGTTTGCGCAGCGCCAGATTGAACGATGCCAGCAGCTTGGTGCGCTCGTACTCGATGCGCCGGCCATCCTTTTTGACGATGGCCGGGAAGTTGACGTCCGGGCGCTCGTAGGTCGTAAAGCGCTTCTCACAGGAGCCGCATTGGCGCCTGCGCCGGATGAAATCCCCGTCCTCGGAGATCCGGGTCTCCACCACCTGCGTTTCAGAGTGGCCGCAGAACGGGCATTTCATGCGGGTTTAACCGTAGACCGGGAAGCGTGAGGTCAGGGCGTGGACCTTGGCGCGCACGGCTTCGATGTTGGCCGCATCGCGCGGGTTGTCCAGCACGTCGGCAATCAGGTGGGCGGTGGCACGGGCCTCTTCGTCCTTGAAGCCGCGGGTTGTCATGGCGGGGGTGCCGATGCGCACGCCGCTGGTGACCATGGGCTTTTCAGGGTCGTTGGGGATGGCGTTCTTGTTGATGGTCATGTGGGCGCTGCCCAGCACGGCCTCGGCCTCTTTGCCGGTGATGCCATGTCTCCAGGTCGAACTTTCGCGCAGGTCCACCAGCATGACGTGGCTTTGGGTACCACCGCTGACGATGCGTAGGCCGCGTGCGGTCAATGTTTCGGCCACGATGCGGGCATTGGTGACGACCTGCTGCTGGTAGGTCTTGAATTCTGGTGTCAGTGCTTCCTTGAAGGCCACGGCCTTGGCCGCAATCACGTGCATCAGCGGGCCGCCCTGCAGCCCGGGGAAGATGGCGCTGTTGATGGCCTTTTCGTGCTCGGCTTTCATCAGGATGATGCCGCCACGTGGGCCGCGCAGGCTCTTGTGGGTGGTGCTGGTCACCACGTCGGCGTGCGGCACGGGGTTGGGGTAGACACCGGCGGCGATCAGGCCGGCGTAATGGGCCATGTCGACCATGAAGATGGCACCGATTTCCTTGGCAATCTTGGCAAAGCGGGCAAAGTCGATGTGCAGGCTGTAGGCCGACGCGCCGGCGACGATCAGCTTAGGCTTGTGTTCTCGCGCCTTGGCTTCCATGGCGTCGTAGTCGATGGCTTCCTGAGCGTTCAGGCCGTAGGAGACAACGTTGAACCACTTGCCCGACATGTTCAGCGGCATGCCGTGGGTCAGGTGGCCGCCTTCGGCCAGGCTCATGCCCATGATGGTGTCGCCGGGCTTCAGGAAGGCCAGGAATACGGCCTCGTTGGCGGAGGCGCCGCAGTGGGGTTGCACGTTGGCGCAATCAGCACCAAAAATCTGCTTGATACGGTTGATGGCCAACTGCTCGGCCACGTCCACGTGTTCGCAGCCACCGTAATAGCGCTTGCCGGGGTAGCCTTCGGCGTATTTGTTGGTCAGTTGGGTGCCTTGGGCCCACATGACGGCGGGCGAGGCGTAGTTTTCGCTGGCGATCAGCTCGATGTGCTCTTCCTGGCGCTTGTTTTCGGCCGTGATGGCTGCAAAGAGTTCGGGATCGGTCTGTTCGACGAGGATGTTGCGGTTGTACATGGCAGTCCTTTAAGACATTGAACCTTGTCATTCGAGCGATGAACCGAAATGAGACAAGGGCTGCCCAGGCGAACGGCTGAACGCAAGCACCTGTGCAGGTGCTGCGGCACGCTTCCCAGTGGTATCCCCACGTCAGCGCCTCAAACCCTTGCGGTCGGACGCCTATCGCCAGTCGCGTGCGGTGTCGAGTTTACCCGACTCCGCTTACGAGGCGAATATACTGGCCACGGTTTCGCTGGCTTCTTGTGGCTTGACCGGGTGGCTCACCGGCACAACCTGTGGTGCGGATAGCGGAACGGAGCGTCCGGCAGACACCAGTTGCAGGCGGTTGTGCTCGGCGATGACCTTGGCGGCGTAGCCGTTGTCGTCATCCAGGTTGCCGGCACCCACGTACAGCTTGAGTCCGCCTTCCACCGAGCCGGCGCGGGCAATGCATTCCTGCAGCACCTTGACGCCAACCCGCAGGTTGGAGATGGGGTCAAAGGCGGCCAGCTTGCCACCAAAGCCTTGGTACTTGTCACTGTGGATCTTGGTCATGACCTGCATCAGGCCCTGCGCACCCACCGTGCTCTGCGCAAAGGGGTTGAAACCGGACTCGATGGCCATCACGGCCAGGATCAGCGTGGGCTCCAACTTGGCGCTCTTGCCAGCTTCGAAGGCCTCAGCCACCAAGGCGCTCAATGGCTCGGGCGCAACGTTGTACTTCTTGCTCAACCAGTAGGCCACAGCTGCCTGCTGTTTCGGCAGGCTCTGTGGATTGGTGGCGGTGGCACGGTCAATGGCGTCCACTTCGGAGGGCATGCCCGATACGGCGGCCTGACGGGTTTGCAGCCAGCTCATCAACTGGACTTCTCCCGCCTGGCGGATTTCTGGCCTTGCGGTCAGGGTGATCACAGCAAACATCACGGCCAGGCCCAGCAGGGCAAAACCGTTGTGCGTGATTTCAAAGAAACCTTGGGCGATGTCGCTGGCAAATGTTGCCAGGCCCTTGGTGAATTTTTCGGTCGCTGTCATAGCTCTTCCTTCTTAGGCGTGGGGCCGGGTCCTGCTCTGCGAACAGAGCGCTGACGTCAGCCACCGCGTTTGGGTTGGTACGCTATCAATATCCTGCGGCGTCGTCTCGACATGTGCAGCGATTTGAATATGCCGGGTTCGGCAGCGGTGCGGGTTTATCCCTAGCAAAACTAGGAATGGGCGGATTCTATGGGGCTTGATTATACCGAGTCAACAATATTGAATAGATTCGTTATTCTAATTTCTGTCGTATGAGGGCAAATTCCCAGCACTGATGCGGCTTTCCGGCGGATTGTTGGAGCTGGAAAATCTGCCAATCGCGGCCGCCCAATCCATTGAAAACCGCATTTGCAAAGCGCGTGGGCAATCATTAGACTGGCTTTGCCTGTTCATTCAGGTTTTGTTCCGGCAGTAGCCAGTCCGTGCCGATACGGTACCCGTGATGAAGCGGCCCCGGTAACTTACGGAGGCAATCTATTGCTTCCAGCGCACCGTGGGACTTCAATCTCCCTGGTGTCAGCCCTGACGGCATGGACCTCTGGTCAGCCGTCGAGCCCGGTGGCCGAACCTGTGGTTCGGGTACCGGGCTTTCTTGTTTTTCCCCCAGAAGCCCCCCTGCATTGTCTGGGGTGCTCTATATATATGATGGTGTTGCGGCGCACGCTCTGGGCGCATCGGCGGTTGGATGCGCTCGCTGGGTGAGTCGGTCTTTACCGAGGTGCTCTGTTTTTGATAGCTACCGACGCAATATCTGCGAGGGCTACAGACCTGTTTCACCCCTGGTGACTGGTGTAAACGGGGAGTGATTTACCTGGTTTTTTTTGCGTGGGACAAAAACCGTGGGCAAGCTTTCAAATCGCGGCGAAAATACGCAGTTGCAGATTTCTTTTCAACCCACTTCCGAGCCTCCACCGTGACGTCGACTTCCACCGCCAAAAACAACGATATTGCCCATTTAGACAGTCTGACCGGTGGAGCTTTCTCAGCCCCCACATCCGGCGAGCGCGCCGCCCGCGTGCGGGAGTGGCTGCAGGGTAGCCCCGCGCCCGAGCAATTGGCCGACGTGTTCAAGGAACTTAGCGTCAAAGACAAGGGTGCCGCCAAGCTGGTGCGCGAAAAAATTGACGAGGCGCGTCGCGCCAAGGGCCAGGAGGTGCTGGCCGCCGAATGGGCCGCCAAGGCCCAGGCCCTGCTGGACATGGCCAAACTCAATATTGCCGATGCCTTGGCCTGGCAGCGTGATGCCGCCAAAGCCGGCGCGCCGCTGAGTCGTGAGCCTCTGGCCGCCCTCAAGACCCAGTTGGCCGAGCGTGTGCGGGTCATCGAAGACCTGCAGCGCCGTGTCCAGGTGCAGCGCGAGGCCGCCGTGTTACTGGCCCAGCGCATTGAAGTGCTGTCCACCAAGTCCTGGCAGGATGCCCAGGCCGCGCTCGACGCCCTGCGCGTGGACGTGGACCAATGGCAGGCCCAGGCTGCACAACTGGTGGCCGATACCAGTTGGGCCAGTGTGGACGTCAAATTTCCGCCCCTGCTGGACGCTTCCAAGGCACAGTTGCTGGTCGTGTGGGACGCCTTCCAGGCGGCGCTGGGCTTGGCAATTGCCGCAGCACAAGACGCCGCTGCACCCCTGCCGCCTGTCCCGGTGTGGGCCGACGAACTGCGCGCCGCCCGCGGCGTGCCGGTGGAGGCCGCTCCCAAGCAGGCCAAGCCCAAGGTTGATCCCCAGGTGCGCGCGCAAGCTACTGCAGCGGTGCGCACCGTGCTGGCCACGCTGGAACTGGAAATCGCCGAAGGACACGGCAAGGCCAGCGCGGGTGCCGCCAATGCACTGCGCCAGGCTCTGAAGGAATTTGGCAAGCTGATTGACGACAAGCTGGAAAACCAGGCACACGCCGCCCTGGCCGCCGCTGGCGAGCTGGAAGGCTGGCAGCGCTGGCGTGCCGACCAGTTGCGCGAAGCGCTGGTGACGCAAGCCGAAGGCCTGCTCAAGCGCCCCGAAGGTCAGGCCATGGGTGGCCGCAAGATGCAGGAGACCCTGCGCTCGTTGCGCGAACAGTGGAAGCAGACCGATCAGGGCGGGGTCCCTAACCACTCCATGTGGAAGCGGTTTGACGAAGCCTGCAACGAGGCCCACAAGGTCGTGGAAGCCTGGCTGGACAAGGTCCGTGCCGAATCCGCCGAACACAAGGCCCAGCGCCTGGCGCTGATTGAAGAGGTCAACGCCTGGGCCGAGGCCAACCAGACCGCGCTGGACGACGACTGGAAGGGCTTCAACCGCATCCTGCACCAGTTCTCTGACCGCTGGCGCGAGGCCGGCCACCTGGGCGAAAAGGCCTTTGCCGAACTGCAGCCTCTGTGGAAGGGGGCAATAGCCAAGGCAGCGGCTCCTCTGGAAGCCCTGCAGGCCGAAAGCCTGGCCCTGCGCCACGCCATGATTGAGGAGGCCAAGGTTCTGGGTGCCGCCGCCGAGTTGCGCATCGATGCCGTCAAGGCCCTGCAGCAGCGCTGGCAGGCCCAGGCCCACCGCGTGCCCATTGACCGCCGCCAGGAGCAAAAGCTGTGGGATGCCTTCCGCAAACCGATTGACGACGCCTTCAACCGCAAGACGGTCGACCGTGAAAAGGCCGAGGCCGCCCTGGGCGCGCGCGACCGCATGGTGCTGCAGGCCGCCAAGGCGCTGGACGCCGCCAATGCCAGTGGCGATGCCCAGACCATCCGCGCCGCCATGGCCGCATTGGAAGCAGCCCTGCAGGGCCAAGCCCAGGCCCAGGCGGACGTGCAGACTGCCGGTTCCCAGGAGAGCGAGGCCAAGGCCGCCGCCCAGGCGGGCGATGCAGAACAAAATACACCGCTAGCCCTCGCGGATGCTGCGCAAGGCGCTACTGAAACTGTAGCAAACGGAGAAACGTCGCCCGATGCGCCCGCAGCCGAATCGGCGGCGGAAACGCCCGCAGAACCGGCTCCCGCACCCAAAGCCGCCCCCAAACGGGTGGTGGCTGCACGTGGTGATGACCGCCCCGGAACCAAGAAGGACGTGCCAGTTGCCGCCGGCGTGCGACCCGGCAAATGGGGCGAACGCAATGATGCCTCCCGCGGGGCCCCCCGCTCCGGTGACCGTGGCGCCGCGCGTCCGGATAGCCGTGATGGTGCATGGCCTGCTGGCCGCTTTGGCGCCGAGGGGCGCGGCCGTCCAGAAGGACGTCCCGAGGCACCGCGCCTGGGGGACGCCGCCTTCCGCGCCCAACGCGATGCGCTGGAGCATGCGCAGCTGGCACTCAAGAAGCTGGCGGTGCAGGCCCATGGTGAGGCACTGACCCAGTTGCTCACCGCCTGGGAGAAGCGCGACGCCAGCCTGGTTCCCGGCACCCAGGAGTTGGGCAACCGCGCCACGCCAACCACCCGTGCCGCCTGGGTGCAGGCGCTGGGTGGCGAGGCCAAGGGTGCGGTGGCTGGCAAGCCCGGCGACCCGCATGTGGCCCTGTTGCGTCTGGAAATGGCTGCCGAAGTGCCAACGCCGGCAGAAGACCTGGATGCCCGCCGCGGCCTGCAACTGCAGTTGCTGACACGCCGCAACGATCCGCCACCCGCGCAAACCTGGGGGCAGGATGCAGCATCCGTGCTGGCGGGGCCGTTCAGTGGACCGGCTGCGCGGCGCGTGCAGAACGTGCTCAAGGTCCTGCTGAAGAAATAGTGTGCGGCGGCCCGCCGGCGCACAGCGGGTGATTGTGGAAGAATGGGGCGTTCACCGCGGTGGACGTGATTTCTTGTGCAAGGGGGAAATTGTGGACTCCATCGAAGACCTGCTGCGTCGGCTTGAGCAACTCAATGCCATTGGCACGGCGCTGTCCAAGGAGCGCGACATCACCCGTTTGCTGGAAAGCATTCTGGTGGCCGCAAAAACCATCACCCATGCCGACGGCGGCACGCTATACCGCGTGACGGAAGACGGTCAGGCCCTGCGTTTCGAGATTCTCAGGACCGATTCGCTCCGATTCGCCATGGGCGGCAGCTCCGGCAAGCCGATTGATTTTCCCAATTTGCCGCTGCACGATGCGAACGGCAAGCCCAACGACTCGCTGGTGGCAGCCTATGCGGCCATCCACTCGCAGACCGTCAACATCGCGGACGCCTACACCGAGCCCAATTTCGATTTTTCCGGTACGCGGCAATTCGATGCCCGCACCGGCTACCGGTCCCAGTCTTTCCTGGCCGTGCCCATGAAGGACCATGAGGGCGACCTGATTGGCGTGTTGCAACTCATCAACGCCACACCCCGGCCCGGCGCTGGGGTGGTGCCGTTTTCCTCGGCGGACCAGAGCCTGGCCGAGTCATTGGCCTCGCAGGCGGCCATTGCCATCACCAACCGCAACCTGATGTCGCAGCTCGAAACGCTGTTCGAGTCCTTCATCAGCCTGATCAATCTGGCCATTGACGAAAAATCCCACTACACCGGCGGCCATTGCCAGCGCGTGCCGGCGCTGACCATGATGCTGGCCGAAGCGGTCAACGCCCACAAGCAAGGTCCGCTGGCGGCGTTCTCCATGGATGACCGTGATCGCTACGAGTTGAAGATCGCCGGCCTGCTGCATGACTGCGGCAAGGTCACTACCCCGGTCCACGTGGTGGACAAGGCCACCAAGCTGCAGACGCTGTTCGACCGCATTGACCTGATTGACACGCGCTTTGAAGTGTTCAAGCGGGATCAGGAAATTGCGGCCTTGCGCGCCCAGTTGGCGCTGCGCGAGCAGAGCGACGCAACGGCGGAAGCCCAACTATGGTCACAGGCGCGCGAGAAGATCAATGCGCTGGATGCAGACCGCGATTTTTTGCGCGCGGTGAACCAGGGCGCCGAGTCCATGAAGGACTCCGACCTGCAGCGTGTGCGCGACATTGCCCGCATGAACATCTGGCGCAATGTGAAGGGGCTGGAGGCCGAGTTGTTGACACCGGACGAGATCGAGAACCTGACGATCCGCGCCGGCACGCTGACGGCGGCCGAGCGCGACATCATCAACAACCACATCGTCGCGACGATCAAGATGCTGGAGCAGTTGCCGTGGCCCAAGCACCTGAAGAATGTGCCGGAATACGCCGGCGGTCACCACGAGCGCATGGATGGCAAGGGCTACCCCAAGGGGCTCACGCGGGACCAAATGTCCGTGCAGGCACGGGTCATGGGCATTGCCGATATCTTCGAGGCGTTGACGGCGCGCGACCGCCCCTACAAGCAGGGCATGAAGCTGTCCCAGGCCATGGGCATCATGCACAAGTTCCGCATGGGTGGCCATATTGACCCGGACCTGTTCGACATCTTTGTGAAGGAGGGCGTTTATTTGCGTTACGCCCACCAGTTCCTGGATCCCTGGCAGATCGATACGGTGGACCCGCAGACCTGGGCCTAAATTGTGCTGTGGCCCCCGGCCATGCTTGGCGGGATGCGCTCCACGGTAAACGACTCTGTAGAGGCCGTTTCCAAGCGGCGAAGGCGCAGGACATCGGCCCGCGGTGGTCGCGCCTGCAGATCCCAATCGCTCAAGACCAGCCGCTCGCGTCCGGCATCCAGTGGGTGCGTAGCCGGTTTGTGCGTATGGCCGTGGACCATGTGGTCTGCACGATGGACTTGCAGCAGGGCACTGGCTGCAGCGAAATCCACATCGGCGTAGACGGCGGTATTGTTGCGCTTGCGGGCCTCGCTTTGCGCGCGCAGGGATTGGGCGATTTCCATGCGTTCTGCCAGCGGTTTGTCCAGGAATTGGGCCTGCCATTCGGCGCTGCGTACCTGGGCGCGAAACCGCATGTAATCAGTGTCGTCCAGGCACAGGGCATCACCGTGGGTCAGCAGCCAGCGCGCACCGGCAAACGTCAGAATGGTGGGATCATCCAGCAGCACGCAGTTGCAGGCAGTGGCGAGGGTTGAACCCATCATGAAGTCGCGGTTGCCGCGCATGATGTGCACATCCATGCGGGAGCTGGCAGCCCGCAACACCTCGGCGCACTGGCTTTCAAAGCCGTTTTGGTGGGTCAGGACATCATCGCCCACCCAGACTTCAAAGATATCGCCGAGCAGGAAGACGGCGTCGGCCACACTGGTCTGCAGATACCGTTGCCAGGTCGCAAAGGTCTTTGCCTCGGACGCCTGCAGATGCAGGTCCGAAATGCAATCGACGCAACGCCAGCGGGATGGCGCGTGGAGTTCCATCCCGCAACCGGCGTGGTTTAGAGTGCGACGGCTTTTTCAATCACGACGTCTTCCTTGGGCACGTCGTCATGAAAGCCCTTGCGGCCGGTCTTGACGGCCTTGATCTTGTCGACCACATCCGAGCCGGACACCACCTTGCCGAACACGGCATAGCCCCAGCCTTGTGCGCTGGGTGCGGTGTGGTTCAGGAAGCCGTTGTCGGCCACGTTGATGAAGAACTGCGCGGTGGCGGAGTGCGGGTCGCCGGTGCGGGCCATGGCCACGGTGTAGTTGGCGTTCTTCAGGCCGTTGTTGGCCTCGTTCTGGATCGGAGCGTCGCAGGTCTTCTGGTTCATGCCAGGTTCCATGCCGCCGCCCTGGACCATGAAGCCGGGGATGACGCGGTGGAAGATGGTGTTGTCGTAGTGGCCCTTGTTCACGTAGGACAGGAAGTTGGCAACCGACAGCGGTGCCTTGTCCTGGTCCAGTTCCAGGGTGATGACACCGTAGTTGGTGACGTGAAGTTCGACTTGGGGGTTGCTCATGATTTATTTCACCAATGTGGCGGAGTTGATAACGATCTGTGTTTGCGGGACATCGCCCGGCCCGGTAGGCACCAGCTTGATTTTATGAATCACGTCCATGCCGTTGATGACCTTGCCAAAAACGGTGTAGCCGTCAGCAGGGCCTTTGGCATTCAGGAAGTCATTGCTCTTGACGTTGACAAAGAACTGCGCTGTGGCGGAGTTGGGGTCGCTGGTGCGGGCCATGGCAATCGTGCCCATGTCATTCTTCAGGCCATTCAGCGCCTCCAGTGGAACCGGTGGGCGCGTAGGTTTCTCGCTCATGGAGGTGGTGTAGCCGCCGCCCTGGACCATGAAGTTGTTGATCACGCGGTGGAAGATGGTGCCGTCATACTGCTTGGCCTTGACGTACTGCAGGAAGTTGTCCACGGTCTTGGGGGCCTTGTCGGGGTAGACCTCGACCACGAAGTCGCCCATGCTGGTCTGGAACTTGACCTGCGGCGGGGTCTCGGCCAGAACGGCGACCGGGGCCAGTGCGATGGCCAGGCTGGCGATCAGAGCGCGGCGATTCCATGTGTTCCATTGCTTCATTGTCAAATCACTCCTTCAAAGAAAATCTTCCACTGGTTCTCCTGACGGATCCAGTACTGGCGTTTGGTCCAGCCCACGCGCGTGCCATCGGCCACTTCGCCAAAGGTCACGACCATGGTGTCGCTGGCGTCGGTCCAACGCAGGTAGGACACATCCTTGAGCTGGATGGTGCGGCCCTGGGTCTGGTCGAGTTCGGTCTTGAGCGTGGGTGTCCACTGCGTCAGTGTCTTGCCGTTGCTGTTGAAGTCGGGCGTGTAATAGGTCAGCAGTTGCTGCAGATTGCCCGAGGTCTTGGCATTGCGCCAGCCCAGCAGGGCATCCTCAAACGGCTTGCTGGCGGCGCGTGTGCTTTGCGGTGCAACCCATTGCAGTTGCGATGCAATCACCACTGGTGTGGTGCGAACCTCCACCGTGCGGATGATGTGCTGCAGATCCGGGTTGGCCAGCACCACACAGCCGTCGGTGGCCTGCGGTGGGCGCGAGAACTGGGTGGGCGGCGTGCCGTGTAGCCAGATGCCGCTGCCGGTCTTGCCGCGTTTGGCGTCCAGCACATTGGGATAGCTGATGGGCAGCGCCCCGGAGCCATAAAAGTCCTTGAGGGACTTGGGGTCCAGGTTGCTGGTGATGTAGTACACCCCCAGGGGGGTGCGCTGGTCGCCTTCGACCGACTTGGCCGTGCCAGCCTTGCCAACCGAGATGTAATAGTCGGCTGCCAGATGCAGGCCGGTAGGGGTGTTCTCAAACAGGTAGAGCCGCGAACGGGACGCATCGACCGCAATGGCGTGCTTGGTTCTTTGTGACAGCGCCAGGAATTGCGAGGGAAGGGTGCCGGATTCGGGGCGCTCGCGCAGTGCGCGCACGCGCCGTTGTGATTCTTCGCGCAACTCGGCCAGCGCCGTGCCGGCATTGCGGACGACGGTATCCGGCACATCGCCAAAAGTTTTGATCGGGCGTGTCAACGCTGCCAGCAGATCACCGTGCACCAGTTGCGCCAATTGAAAATTAGGATAGTCCGCCACTAGGCTGTCGGCCTTGGCCAGGGCTTCGCGGTTCTGGGCGCGACCAATCAGCCGGTAGATTTCAATCAGGCGTGCTTCGGCCACACCATCGGTGTCCTTGACCACTTCCACATCCTTGTGCACCGGCCTGGCTTTGCCAGCGTGCTTGGAGGTGACCGCATGGGATGGGGCGCTGCCGGTGACCACCAGGGCCAGCAGCAGGGTGTTGAGAATCGACCTGACCATGTCAGTTGTCAACCATCAGGTACCTGTGGACTCTTTGACGATTTGCCACCGGTCGCCGTTTTTCACCAGGTCCAGTGTCTTGCGGCTGGACACGGCCAGCCCATTGGCTTTGTAATCCTGGCGGAACTTGGCAACTGCCGTATTGCCCGACACGGAAACCGTGAGGTTTTCCAGCTTCACACTGATCTTGGACTTGCTGGTGATGCGCTGGCGGCGTTCTTCCTCCCAGGCCGAGCGGCTCATCTTGCCGGGTGGATCGAATTCCTTGCCATACGACGCCAGATAGGCCTTCACATCACGGGCCGCCCAGGCCTTGGCCCAGGCGTGCACGGAAGCCTCGGCATCACGCGAGGTACTGCTGCCGGCAGCGGTCGCGGTTGTGGTCGGAGCTGGCGCAGCAGCAGTCGCTGAGTTGGCCACGGCTGGTGCCGGGGTGACATGGCTAGCGGCGGGTGTCGCAGCAGCCGCGACGGACGCAGTTACAGCCGCCGGTGGTGTCTTGGCCACAACCGGGCCGGGCAGGGTGGGGGGCGCCTTGGTGGGCATTGCGACAGGCGTGGGTGCTGCCGGAGCAACGGGAGTGGGTGCGGTGGGCGTAGCGGCAGGGGCTGCCGCGGGGCGTTGACCCTTGGCACCGGTCGGGCTGAAGAGTTCGCGGATCAAGGCCAGCTTGGGCGGAACGCCCACGTTGGAGGCATCGAGTTGCAGGGCCTTGTTATAGGCCTGGCTGGCGAGCTTGGCGTACACGTCGCCCAGGTTCTCGTGCGCGGTGGCGTAACTGGGGTTGGTGCGAATGGCCATTTCCAACGCGGTGCGGGCCTTGTCAAACTGGCTTTGCCCGGCGTAGAGCACGGCCAAATTGTTGTACGGCTCTGGCAGCTCCGGGAAGTCTTCCGTCAGGCGGGTGAAGGTGGTGATGGCGTCGGTGGTCTTGCCGGAGTCGCGCTGGATCACACCCTTGAGGAAGCGCATCTGCGGGTCGCGCGGCTTGGCTGCCAGGTAAAGATCTGCCTTGTTCAGTGCATCGGTCAGCTTGCCCGCGCGGACCAGTTGTGACACGTCTGCGTACTCATCCGCATGCGCTACGGAAAACACCATGGCTGCGGCAAGTGTCAGCAGGCGTAGGGATCCAAGTACGGGTAAGCGGGTGTGCGTCATAAAGCTTTCAGATTCTCAGGCGTTGGATGGGCCCTCTGGCAGGGGCTTTATACTGCTTGAATTGTAGCTGAGGGGTGGAGGCGCCCTTTGGTGAAAGTCCGCATTTACCCTTACGACATCTGTACGAGCGAAAGCCCTTGCCAGGAAATTGTGTCCCTGCGCAACGGCACTGAAATACCCATGAGTCTGCGCATTTACAACACGCTGTCGCGTGCGCTTGAACCGTTCACCCCCATCGAAGCCGGTCATGTGCGCATGTATGTGTGCGGCATGACCATTTACGACCTGTGCCACATCGGCCACGCCCGCATGATGATGGCCTTCGACGTGGTGCAGCGCTGGCTCAAGGCCAGCGGCTTCAAGGTCACCTACGTGCGCAACATCACCGACATTGACGACAAGATCATCAAGCGGGCGGTGGAGCGCGGCATCACCATCCGCGCCCTGACCGACGAGATGATTTCAGCCATGCACCAGGACATTGGCGCCTTGGCCATTGAGTCGCCCAGCCTGGAGCCGCGTGCCACCGAGTACGTGCCCGAAATGCTGGCCATCATCAAGACCCTGGAGCAGAAGGGCTTGGCCTACCAGGCCAGCAATGGTGATGTGAACTACGCGGTGCGCAAGTTCCCCGGCTACGGCAAGTTGTCCGGCAAGTCGCTGGACGAACTGCGCGCTGGCGAGCGTGTGGCGGTGCAGGACGGCAAGGAAGACCCGCTGGACTTTGTGCTGTGGAAGTCGGCCAAGGAGAGTGAGCCCGAAGATGCCAAGTGGGACGCCCAGGCGTTGGGCTACGCCTTTGGCAAGGGCCGCCCGGGCTGGCACATTGAATGCTCGGCGATGAGCTGCAAGACGCTGGGCGAGACCTTCGACATCCACGGCGGCGGCGCCGACCTGCAGTTTCCGCACCATGAAAACGAAATCGCCCAGAGCGAGGGCGCCAACGGCAAGCCCCTGGCCCGTTTCTGGGTCCACAACGGTTTTGTGCGGGTGGACAACGAGAAAATGTCCAAGTCCCTGGGCAACTTCTTCACCATCCGCGAGGTGCTGGCGCAGTACGACGCGGAAACGGTGCGCTTCTTCCTGATCCGCACCCACTACCGCAGCGCATTGAACTACAGCGATGCACACTTGAACGACGCACGTACCGCGCTGAAACGCCTGTACACCGCGCTGGATCTGGTGCCGCCGCAGGTACCTGCCAGCATCGACTGGACCGAGCCTTTTGCCGCCCGTTTCAAGGCCGCAATGGACGAGGATTTTGGAACGCCCGAGGCGATTGCCGTGCTGTTTGACCTGGCCACCGAAGTCAACCGTACCCAGTCTGCGCAGGCTGCCGGTTTGCTGCGTGCCCTGGGCGCCTGCCTGGGCCTGTTGCAGGCCGATCCCAAAGTTTTCCTACAGGCGGGTGCCACGCTGGACGAGGGCGCGATTCTGGAACGCATTGCCCAGCGTGCGGCGGCCAAGGCGGCCAAGGACTTTGGCCTGGCCGACGGCATCCGCAAGGACTTGCTGGCGCAGGGCATTGTGCTGAAAGATTCTCCCAGCGGCACCACCTGGGAAGTCGTCAAATGATGGCTGTTGCCAAGACGCAGGCGGTAACGCCCGTCACGCCGTATTTCTGGGAAGAGGCCTGCAAGCACCTGGTCAAGAAGGACCGGGTCATGAAGCGGCTGATTCCGCAGTTTGGCGATGCCTGCCTGGAAACCCGGGGCGATGCCTTTGTCACCCTGGCGCGTAGCATCGTCGGCCAGCAGATTTCAGTCAAGGCGGCGCAGACCGTCTGGGACCGCTTTGCGCAGTTGCCCAAGCGCATGACGGCAGCCAACGTGCTCAAGCTCAAGGTGGACGACATGCGCGCAGCCGGCCTGTCTGCGCGCAAGGTGGAGTATTTGGTGGACCTGGCGTTGCACTTTGACAATGGCGCCCTGCACGTCAAGTCCTGGGACGCCATGAGTGACGATGAAATTGTGGCCGAACTGGTCGCCATCCGCGGCATTGGCCGCTGGACGGCCGAGATGTTTCTGATCTTCCACCTGATGCGTCCCAACGTCCTGCCGCTGGACGACGTGGGCCTGATCAACGGCATCAGCCACAACTATTTTTCGGGCGATGTGGTCAGCCGCAGCGATGCGCGTGAGGTCGCCGCAGCCTGGGCGCCGTACTGCACGGTCGCAACTTGGTATATTTGGCGGTCGTTGGATCCCGTGCCGGTGGAATACTGAAACCTTGTGGATCAGACCACTTTGCGTAGCAAATGTGCTCTGCCCCCAACTGATTAAGAATTGGAAAAGACCATGGCAAAGAAGACATTTCTGGATTTTGAACAGCCCATCGCGGACCTGGAAACCAAAATCGAGGAACTGCGCTACGTGCAAAACGAGTCCGCAGTGGACATTTCGGCCGAAATCGACCAGCTCAGCAAGAAGAGCCAGCAGCTCACCAAGGACATCTACAGTGACCTGACACCCTGGCAGATCACCAAGATTGCCCGCCACGCCGAGCGCCCCTACACACTGGATTACATCAACGAGCTGTTCACGCACTTTGTGGAACTGCACGGTGACCGCCACTTTGCCGATGACCTCTCCATCGTCGGTGGTCTGGCCCGTTTCAATGGCACGCCCTGCATGGTGCTGGGCCACCAGAAGGGGCGCGACACCAAGGAGCGCGGGCTGCGCAACTTTGGCATGAGCAAGCCCGAGGGTTACCGCAAGGCCCTGCGCCTGATGAAACTGGCCGAAAAATTCAAGCTGCCCGTGTTCACCTTTGTCGACACGCCCGGCGCCTATCCCGGCATCGATGCCGAGGAGCGCGGCCAGTCCGAAGCCATCGGGCGCAACATCTTCGAGATGGCGCAGCTGGAAGTGCCCATCATCACCACCATCATCGGTGAAGGTGGCTCCGGCGGCGCACTGGCCATTTCCGTGGCCGACCAGTTGGTGATGCTGCAGTACTCCATTTACGCCGTGATCAGTCCGGAAGGCTGCGCCTCCATCCTGTGGAAGACCTCGGACAAGGCCTCTGACGCAGCCGAAGCCATGGGTATCACAGCGCACCGCCTCAAGGCATTGGGTGTGATCGACAAGATCGTGAATGAGCCCGTGGGTGGTGCGCACCGCGACGTGAAGCAGGCGGCCGTGTTCCTCAAGCGTGCATTGGCCGACGCCTACCGCCAGGTCAGCGACCTCAAGGTCAAGGAACTGCTGGACCGCCGTTACGAACGCCTGCAAAGCTACGGGCGCTTCACCGACACCAAGGCTGCCGGCCGTTAGGCCACTGTGACCCAGTCGGTTGACCAGGCGATGCAGGGTTTCAACCCTGCGCTGCCGTTGGCCGTGGCGCTCAGTGGCGGTGCCGATTCTGTCGCCCTGCTGCTGGCCTGTGTCGACAAGTGGCCGGGGCAGGTGGTGGCCCTGCACATCAACCACAACCTGCAGGCCGCCGCGACCGATTTTGAAGAGCATTGCCGTGCCTTGTGCGAGCATGTGAACGTGCCCCTGCGGGTGCAAAGGGTGGATGCCAGCAAGCAGCCCGGGCAAAGCCCCGAAGATGCTGCTCGCCAGGCGCGTTACAAGGCTTTTAAGGTTCTAGCCCTCGCAAATACTGCGCAGACAGCTATTAAATCAATAGCAATCGCACAGCATGCCGATGACCAAGCGGAGACGCTGCTGCTGGCCTTGAGCCGCGGCGCAGGTCTGGCCGGCTTGAGCGCCATGCCAGCCCACTGGCAGCGCGATGGGGTGGACTATTACCGCCCGCTACTGGGTGTTTCCGGGGCTGATATCCGCACCTGGCTGGCTGCGCGTGGCGCAGCCTTTGTGGAAGACCCAACCAACCAAGACGCCGCCTTCACCCGCAACCGCATCCGCGCCAGCGTGACGCCAGCCTTGCTTGCCGCCTTTCCGCATTACCTGGATACCTTTGCCCGCAGCGCCGCCCATGCCGCGCAGGCGCAGCAGGTGCTCGACGAGGTGGCCGCGCAGGACGTGGAACAGGTGGGGCGGGCAGGCGACGGTGCGCCGCGGATCAAGGCATTGCAGGTGCTGAGCCGTGCGCGCCAGGCCAACGCCGTGCGCTATTGGCTCAAGTCCGTCTACGGTGTGATCCCCAGTGCAGCCCAGCTCGCTGAGTTGCTGGACCAGATCGACGCCTGCACCACGCGGTGCCACAGCATCCACATCAAGGTGGGCATGGGGTTTGTGCAGCGCAGCCGCGATGCCTTGACTTGGTACAATCCCTAGGTTTTGCTTCAAAAAATCTTGATTACATGGCACTGATCGTTCACAAATACGGCGGCACGTCGATGGGTTCCACGGACCGCATCCGCAATGTTGCCAAGCGCGTAGCCAAATGGGTGCGCGCGGGTCACCAGTTGGTGGTCGTCCCCTCGGCCATGAGCGGCGAGACCAATCGCCTGCTGGGTCTGGCCAAAGAGCTGGCACCCTCCAAGCAGGACGATGCCTACGGTCGCGAACTCGACATGCTGGCCGCCACCGGCGAGCAGGCTTCCAGCGCGCTGCTGGCCATTGCACTGCAGGCTGAAGGCATGGAGTCGGTCAGCTATGCCGGCTGGCAGGTTCCCATCCGCACCAACAGCGCCTACACCAAGGCCCGTATCGAATCCATTGACGACGCCCGTGTGCGAGGTGACCTGGCCAATGGCAAGGTCGTCATCGTCACCGGCTTCCAGGGCATGGATGACCAGGGCAACATCACGACGCTGGGTCGCGGTGGCTCCGATACGTCTGCCGTGGCCGTGGCCGCTGCCATGAAGGCGGACGAATGCCTGATCTATACCGATGTGGATGGTGTTTACACCACCGACCCCCGCGTGGTGCCCGAGGCGCGCCGCCTCAAGACGGTGAGCTTCGAGGAGATGCTGGAGATGGCCTCCATGGGCTCCAAGGTGCTGCAAATCCGCTCGGTCGAATTTGCCGGCAAGTACAAGGTGCCGCTGCGCGTGCTCAGCAGCTTCACCAATTGGGACATTGACATCAACGAGGAAGCCAAATCCGGCACTCTGATTACTTTTGAGGAAGACGAGAACATGGAACAAGCCATTGTTTCGGGCATCGCATTCAACCGCGATGAGGCCAAGATTTCGGTGATGGGCGTTCCCGACAAACCTGGCATCGCCTACCAGATCCTGGGTGCCGTGGCCGACGCCAATATCGAAGTGGACATGATCATCCAGAACCTGAGCAAGGACGGCAAGACCGACTTCAGCTTCACGGTCAACCGGGGTGACTATGCCAAGACCGTAGACCTGCTCAAGAACAAGGTACTGCCGACCCTGGGCGCTGCCGAAGTGGTGGGCGATACCAAGATCTGCAAGGTTTCCATCGTCGGTATCGGCATGCGCAGCCACGTGGGTGTGGCCAGTCGCATGTTCCGCGTGCTGAGCGAAGAGGGCATCAACATCCAGATGATTTCCACCTCCGAAATCAAGACTTCCGTGGTCATCGACGAGAAGTACATGGAGTTGGCTGTGCGCGCTTTGCACAAAGCTTTTGACCTTGACCAGCCTGTCGGCTGAAAAAATGCTCTGACTCGTGCGATAATACGAGTCGTTCAGGAAACGTGACCGAGTGGCCGAAGGTGCTCCCCTGCTAAGGGAGTATGGGGTGTAGAGCCTCATCGAGGGTTCGAATCCCTCCGTTTCCGCCAAGATAAAAAGCCACCTTCGGGTGGCTTTTTTGTTTCCGCTGAAATTTTTTCAGTCATCCGCTGAAGCGCTCCACCGGGTATCCCAGTTTTTTTGCAAGTCCCGCCGATCGCGCTTGGTGGGGCGGCCGTGCTCCATGGCCAGCGCAGGCTCGGGGCTGAGGCGTCGCCGCTCGGCGGTCTGGGCGCGCTGCTGGATGCTCTCGGGCGTTTCTGTGTAGAGCTGCTGTGCCACTGGCGCGGGGCCGCGCTGTTCGCTGATGCCCTGGACGATGACGGTGTGCGGTATCTTGGCCTGCCAGATGGTCAGCACATCACCCACGCGTATCTCTTTTGACGGCTTCATGGTTTGTTGTGCCAGTTGCACGTGGCCCCGGTTGACGGCATCCGTAGCCAGCGAGCGTGTCTTGAAGAAGCGCGCGGCCCAAAGCCATTTGTCGATTCGGGTTGAGTCCATTGCGATAAGTATGGTGTCGTTAGAGAGAGCAGCGGGAGACCGATGCGGGCATCCAGCGCATCTATGGTTGATCGTGCGGTTCGATGTTCACCTGAATGGTACCGCTATCAAATGCATAGTGATTCGGAGTGTCGTCTGTGGCGTTAACATTCGCGCATGGAAAACATGGACAGCTTGCCACGCGACGCCCAGAGCATTCTGGAGTTGGCGGCGCGCTCCATGTTCGATCTGTTTGCCAATGCCAGCGAGGGCATGATGCTGGTGGACCGCGCGGCGCGCGTGGTCTGGATCAACGACCAGTACAAGCGCTTCCTGCCGGCACTCGGCTTTGAACGTGAGGAAGACTTTGTTGGCCACCCGGTGTCCCGTGTGGTGCAGAACACGCAGATGCATCAGGTTCTGGAGAGTGGCAAGCCCATCCTGATCGACCTGTTGACTAACCGCGCCGGCACCTTTGTCGTCAGCCGCATTCCGCTGCGCGACGCGGCGGGGCAGGTCATCGGCGCGCTGGGCATTGTGCTGTTCGACCATCCCGAAACCACGCTGCAGCCGTTGATCGAAAAATTCTCGTTGCTGCAGCGTGACCTGGACGATGCCCGGCGCGAACTGGCTACGCAGCGCCTTCGCCAGCCCGGGCAGCGCCAATCCAAGTACACCTTTGCCAGCTTCATTGGCATGAGTACGGCGGCAGTCGAGGTCAAGCGTCAGGCGCGCCGTGCGGCGCAGTCCTCCAGCCCGGTGCTGCTGCTGGGCGAGACCGGGACCGGCAAGGAACTGCTGGCCCACGCCATCCATGCCGCGTCCAACCGGGCGGCTGGACCATTCATCAGCGTCAACATCGCGGCCGTGCCCGACACTTTGCTGGAAGCCGAGTTTTTCGGCTTTGCGCCCGGCGCCTTCACCGGGGCTGACCGCAAGGGGCGTGATGGCAAGTTCCGTCTGGCCCATGGTGGCACGCTGTTTCTGGATGAGATTGGTGATATGCCGCTGGGCCTGCAGTCCAAGTTGCTGCGCGCCCTGCAGGAGGGCGAGATCGAGCCACTGGGCTCCAACCAGCTGATTCCGATCGACGTGCGGGTCATCGCCGCCACCTCGCGCGACCTGCTGCGCCTGGTGCGCGAAGGGGGCTTTCGCGAAGATCTGTTCTACCGCCTCAATGTGCTGCCGATCCGCGTGCCGCCGCTGCGTGAGCGCCGCGCGGATATTGCGGCGCTGCTGGAGGCGCTGGGTGAGGACGTGGCCATGCGCAGCGGCATGCCGCCGCCCGAACTCTCGCCCCAGGCACTGGCGCTGTTGCAGGCCCAGCCCTGGCGCGGAAACATCCGCGAGCTGCGCAACGTGCTGGAGCAGGCCGCCATGCGCAGTGATTCCACGCGCATTGAAGTGGAGCAGTTGGAGGACGTACTGAGGGAGTCGGGGGTGCAGTGGATTGAGCCGGCGTTTGCGGCTGCCGTGGCGGATGCGACCGGCAAGGCCGTCGGCGCAGACACCCCCCAGGACCCCAACACGCTGCTGCAACCACTGGCCGGACAGGTGGCGGCGCTGGAGCGGCGCGCCATTGAGGCGGCCATGGCGGTCAACCACGGCAACAAGGTGGCGGCGGCCCGGATGCTGGGCATCTCCCGCGCGACCCTGTATGCACGTTTGGAAAGTGTCTGAAATTCAGGCAAATCGCCTGAATTTCAGACATGTTAATTTGTCTGAAGTTCAGGCATCTCTATGGCCGGAATATGGCTTTAGTTAAAATTTCCCAATGAAATCAATGTATTGCTGTGTGGCATGCTTTGTGCTCCATATCCGGAATTACATGACCACAACAGGAGACATCGATGTACCAACGCCGCTGGATTTTCAAGGTTTCGCTGATCGCAACCGGACTCTTTGCCGCACTGTCCGGCTCCGCCGCTTTGGCGGCTGATGCCAAGGAAATCAAGATCGCCCACATCTACAGCAAGACCGGTCCGCTGGAGGCCTACGGCAAGCAGACGGCGGTCGGTTTCATGATGGGGCTGGACTACGCGACCCAGGGCACCATGAAGGTGGCGGGCAAGAAAATCGTCGTGATCGAGAAGGACGACCAGGGCAAGCCCGACCTGGGCAAATCGCTGCTGGCTGCTGCCTACGGTGACGACAAGGTGGACCTGGCGGTTGGACCAACGGCCTCGCCGGTCGCATTGGCCATGCTGCCAGTGGCCGAAGAGTATAAGAAGATTCTGCTGGTGGAGCCAGCCGTGGCCGACAGCATCACCGGTGACAAGTGGAACAAGTACATCTTCCGCACCGGGCGCAACAGTTCGCAGGACGCCATCTCCAACGCGGTCGCGCTGGACAAGGCCGGTGTAACCATCGTCACCATGGCGCAGGACAGCGCGTTCGGTCGTGACGGTGTCAAGGCGTTCAAGGAAGCCCTGAAGAAGGCCAAGATCGTGCATGAGGAATACCTGCCGCCGGCCACCACGGACTTCACCGCAGGTGGCCAACGCATGATCGACAAGCTCAAGGACCAGCCGGGCCGCAAGATTATCTTCATCATCTGGGCCGGTGGCAATCCGTTCAAGATCGCCGACATGGACCTGAAGCGCCATGGCATCGAGATCGCTTCGGGCGGCAACATCCTGCCCGCGATGACGGCCTACAAGCAGTTCCCCGGCATGGAAGGCGCGGCCTACTACTACTTTGGCATGCCGCGCAACCCGATCAACGACGCCATGGTGGCCCGCCACTACAAGGAATTCAAGTCGCCGCCGGACTTCTTCACCGCCGGTGGCTTCTCCGCTGCAATGGCCGTCGTGGCTGCGCTGACTGCCAGCAACGGTGATACCTCCGCCAATACCCTGATCAAGACCATGGAAGGCATGAGCTTCAACACGCCCAAAGGCAAGATGACCTTCCGCAAGGAAGACCACCAGGCCATGCAGAGCATGTTCCATTTCAAGATCAAGGTGGACCCGGCCTTTGCCTGGGGTGTGCCCGAACTGGTGCGTGAGATCCGTCCCGACGAGATGGATGTCCCGATCCGCAACAAGCGCTGAAACAGCGTGCTCGGCTACTGCGCAACCGCCATGCCGCGTTGCGCAGTGCTTGAAATCCTCACGTACCTGAGTACGTTCCGGTTTCTGCGCGCTGTGCGCCTTGCCTGACAGTTGCTCGCTACGCCGCTCCCGCTGTTTCGGGGGCCTACAAATATGCTCGAAACCAAACAACTCACGATCCGCTTCGGTGGCCACGTGGCGGTGAATGCTGTCACCTGCGCTTTCCAGCCGGGCACGCTGACCGCCATTGTTGGCCCCAACGGAGCCGGTAAGACGACCTATTTCAACCTGATCTCGGGGCAGCTCAAGGCCACCGCGGGTGAAGTGCATCTGGGTGGCAATAACCTGACGGCGCTGAGTCCTTCGGCGCGCACCCGGGCGGGGCTGGGGCGGGCGTTTCAGTTGACGAATCTGTTTCCGCATCTGTCGGTGCTGGAGAACGTGCGCCTGGCGGTGCAGGCGGCGCAGCATGGCCCGCATTTGCGCGGCCTGAACCTGTGGAGCATCTGGAGCGACCACCGGCCGCTGACGCGCCATGCGCTGGAAATTTTGGAGTCCGTCGCCATGGCTGACAAGCAGGCCCTGCCGGTGGCCAGTCTGCCGCATGGTGACCAGCGCAAGCTGGAGGTGGCCCTGCTGATGGCGCTGGACCCGGCCGTGTTCATGTTCGACGAACCCACTGCCGGCATGAGTGCCGACGAGGCGCCGGTGATCCTCAACCTGATCCGCGCACTCAAGAAAGACAAGAGCAAGACCATTCTGCTGGTGGAGCACAAGATGGACGTGGTGCGGGAACTGGCCGACCGCATCATCGTGCTGCACAACGGCACCCTGGTGGCCGATGGCGAGCCGGCCGAAGTGATTGCTTCGCCGGTAGTTCAAGAAGCCTACCTGGGCGTCAGCGTGAAGGAGGCCGCATGAGCGACAACAACCTGCTGACGCTCTCCGGCGTGCACACCCATATCGAGGCGTACCACATCCTGCACGGCGTGGACCTGTCCGTGCCGCGTGGCCAGCTCACCATGCTGCTGGGGCGCAATGGCGCCGGCAAGACCACGACGCTGCGCACCATCATGGGCCTGTGGCACGCTTCCAAAGGCACGGTGGCGTTTGACGGCCAGGACATCACGGCCGCCGACACGCCCAGCATTGCGGGTCTGGACATTGCCTATGTGCCCGAGAACATGGGCATCTTTGCCGACCTCACGGTCAAGGAAAACATGCTGCTGGCCGCACGCTCGGCCAAGCGCATCCAGCAGATTGACACCAAAAGGCTGGAGTGGATTTTTCAGCTATTCCCCGCCGTGGAGAAGTTCTGGAACCATCCCGCTGGCAAGCTCTCCGGCGGCCAGAAACAGATGCTGGCCGTGGCCCGGGCGATTGTGGAGCCGCGCAAGCTGCTGATCGTCGACGAGCCCAGCAAGGGTCTGGCGCCGGCCATCATCAACAACATGATCGACGCGTTTGCGCAGCTCAAGCAGACCGGCACCACCATCCTGCTGGTGGAGCAGAACATCAGCTTTGCCAAGCGCCTGGGCGACTTTGTTGCCGTGATGGACAACGGCAAGGTTGTCCACGCCGGCTCCATGCAGGAGCTGGCCGACAACGAAGACATGCAACATGCCTTGCTGGGGCTGGCGATATGAACAAACTCAATTTCGACTGGAAACCCCTGGTGCTGGTGCCGCTCTTGACGGTGCTGGTTCTGCCGTTTATCGGCTCCCCCTCGACCTGGCTCACACTCACCGTGGCGGGTCTGGCCATGGGCATGATCATCTTCATCATCGCCTCGGGACTGACCCTGGTGTTCGGCCTGATGGACGTGCTGAACTTCGGCCATGGCGTGTTCATTGCACTGGGTGCCTTTGTCGCCACCACGGTCATGGGTGCCATGGGCGACTGGACCAACTCCACCGAGCTGTGGCGCAACCTGGTGGCCGTGTTCCCGGCCATGCTGGTGGCCATGGCCGTGGCCGGTGCCGTCGGCCTGGCGTTCGAGCGCTTCATCGTGCGCCCAGTCTACGGCCAGCACCTCAAGCAGATCCTCATCACCATGGGCGGCATGATCATTGGTGAAGAACTCATCAAGGTGATCTGGGGCCCGGCACAGATTGCACTGCCGCTGCCCGAGGCCATGCGCGGCTCGGTGCTGCTGGGTGATGCCGCCATCGAAAAATACCGCCTGATGTCGGTGGTCGTGGGCCTGGCAGTGTTTGCCACACTGGCCTGGGTGCTGAGCCGCACCAAGATCGGCCTGTTGATCCGCGCCGGTGTGCAGGACCGCGAGATGGTGGAGTCACTGGGCTACCGCATCAAGCGCCTGTTCGTTGGTGTGTTTGTCGTGGGCAGCGCGCTGGCGGGCTTGGGCGGCGTGATGTGGGGTCTGTACCAGCAGACCGTGACACCGCAGATGGGCGCGCAGGTCAATGTGCTGATCTTCATCGTCATCATCATCGGCGGTCTGGGCTCGACCGGCGGTGCGCTGATTGGTGCCCTGCTGGTCGGCCTGATGGCCAACTACACCGGCTTCCTGGCGCCCAAGGTGGCGCTGTTCTCCAACATCGCGCTGATGGTCGCGGTGCTGCTCTGGCGTCCCCAGGGAGTCTATCCCGTGGCCAACCGATAAGGACGATCCACATCATGTTGCATCGCATCCTCTCCAACGACATGCCGCGCAGCCGCTGGCTGGCCGGTCTCCTGGTGCTGCTGGTCCTGGCACTGGCGCTCACACCGTTCATCTTCCCCGGCGTCAAGGCGCTCAACGTGGCGGCCAAGGTGCTGGTCTTCATCGTGCTGGTGGCCAGCTTTGACCTGCTGCTGGGCTACACCGGCATCGTCAGCTTTGCCCACACCATGTTCTTTGGCATCGGCGCCTATGGCATTGCCGTAGCCACCACACGCATGGGCCCTACCTGGGAGGCGCTGGCCGTGGGGCTGGGGGGCAGTCTGTTGCTGTCGTTTGCGCTTGCACTGGTCGTGGGCCTGTTTTCGCTGCGCGTGCGGGCCATCTTCTTTGCCATGATCACATTGGCCGTGGCCTCGGCCTTCCTGACGCTGGCCTCGCAGTTGCACGAAATCACCGGCGGCGAGGACGGCCTGTCGTTCAAGGTGCCGGAGATTCTGTCGCCCAGCTATGAGTTCAGCGAAGAGCCGTTCCTCGGTGTCTCTCTTGATGGCCGGCTGCTGTGCTACTACCTGCTGTTTGTGACGGCGGTGGTGTTGTTCCTGTCGCTGCTGCGCATCGTCAACTCACCATTTGGCCGGGTGCTGCAGGCCATCCGCGAGAACGAGTTCCGTGCCGAGGCCATTGGCTACCGCGTGGTGGTGTACCGCACCACCTCGGCCATTCTGTCGGCGTTGTTTGCCTGTCTGGCCGGTGCCATGCTGGCGCTCTGGCTGCGCTACAACGGGCCGGACACGTCGCTGTCGTTTGAAATCATGATGGACGTGCTGCTGATCGTCGTCATTGGCGGCATGGGCACCATGTATGGCGCCATTGTGGGTGCTGCGCTGTTCCTGTTTGCACAGAGCTATCTGCAGGATTTGCTGCGCGTGGGCAGCGAGGCCGCCAGTGCCTTGCCGTGGCTCTCGGCGCTGCTGTCTCCCGACCGCTGGCTGCTCTGGCTGGGTGTGTTGTTCGTCTTGTCGGTTTATTACTTTCCAACCGGCGTGGTGGGGCGCATGCGCACCGCCGCCATTGCCAAATGAGGTGACGTATGAGCATGCGATCCCACTACCTGCGCTGTGCCGGGCAGGAAATCCACTACACCGAATGGGGCTCATCCACCGCGCCCGTTGTCATCGCCTGGCATGGCCTAGCACGCACCGGGCGCGACATGGATGAACTGGCCGAGCATCTGAGCGGACGCTACCGCGTGATCTGTCCCGACACCATTGGCCGGGGCCTGAGCCAATGGAGTAGCCGCCCGGCGCATGAGTACTGCCTGGCGTTATATGCCCGCATTGCGGCCGACCTGTTTGACCAGTTGGGCATCCAGAAGGCCCATTGGGTGGGCACCTCCATGGGCGGGGCCATCGGTACGGTGTGCGCATCGGGCCTGTTCGAGCCGTCCATGCCGGCCCGCATCCTGAGCCTGACCCTCAATGACAACGCCCCGGCCCTGGCCACGTCGGCGATTGCCCGCATCCGCGAGTACGCCGGTAACCCGCCGTCCTTTGCCACCGTGGTGGAACTGGAGGCGTTTTTCCGCACCGTCTACAAACCCTATGGCTGGTTGAGCGATGCCCAGTGGCGCCGCCTGACCGAGACCTCCACCCGGCGCCTGCCGGATGGGCGCGTGACCCCGCACTACGACCCGGCCATGGTGCAGCAGTTTATCTACCACCCCGATGACTACCTGATCTGGGAACACTACGACGCGCTGCAGATTCCGGTGTTGGCGCTGCACGGTGTGGAGTCCGACCTGGTGCTGGACGAAACGATTGAGGCCATGCGCCAACGCGGCCCGGGAGCCGCCGGTCGCCTGCAGGTGGTCGAGGTGCCTGGTTGCGGTCACGCCCCGGCCTTGAACGTGCCGGAGCAGCTGGACTGCGTGACCGCCTTTATTGACCGCGTGGCGGCTGCATAAGCGCGCGCTGCAGAAAGCCCTGATACTGGATATCCGGTACCAGCGAGCCGCCGGTGGTCCAGACCACGTGGTTGGCGCCGGGGCAGGCCAGGGTGCTGCTGTGCAGAAACCCCGGGCCGCTGAAGCCCGCAGCGGCCGAGGGCTCAATGCGCAAGCCCTGCGTTTCCTGCAACAGAGCCAGGTGGCTGAACAGCGTGTCATTGTCCGCTGTGAAAACGCCATCCAGCAACGGACGCATGACCTGTGCCGCCAGCAGCGAGGCACGTGGCACGGCCAGACCGTCGGCCTCGGTGCGGTTGGTCAGGCCATAGTCATACACCGAGCGGTGGCTGCCTTCGGGCGACAGCAGGTGTGCCAGAAAGCAGGGCGACTGCACCGGCTCGGCAAAGAAACAGTGCACATGCTCGCCCAATACCTCATGCAGGCCCCAGGCAATGCCCGACGGTGCACCACCCACGCCGCAGGGCAGGTAAACCAGCAGCGGGTGTTCGCCGTCCACCACCACGCCCTGCGCCTGCAACTGCTCGCGCAGGTGCAGGGCGGCGGCGCTGTAGCCCAGGAACAGCGACAGCGACCGTTCGTCATCGACAAAATGGCACAGCGGATCGGCCAGCGCCAGTTGGCGCCCATTGGCTACGGCCAGCTCGTAGTCGCCGCTGTGCTCAACCACCTGCACGCCGCGCTGGCGCAGGCGTTCCTTTTTCCACTCCTTGGCATCGGTGGACATGTGCACCACGGCGCGAAAGCCCAGCGCAGCGGCCATCACGCCAATGGCTAGCCCCAAATTGCCGGTGGAGCCCACAGCCACCTGGTGCCGGGCGAACAGCGCACGCGCGGCGGGTTGGGAAAGTACGCGGTAGTCGGCGTCCGGTGTGATCAGCACGTTCTGCAGGGCCAGCCGCTCGGCGTGTTCCAGCACCTCGTGGAAGCCGCCACGCGCCTTGATGGAGCCCGCAACCGGTAGGCTGTGGTCGGCCTTGACCCACAGGCGCCCCGTGTCCGGTGCCAGACCCAGCGCCCGTTGCATGGCGGGGACCGGCAGCAGCTCGGATTCGATGCGACCTCCACTGGCGGCCAGCTCGGGAAACAGCTCGGCCAGCAGCGGTGCGAAGCGCGTGAAACGGTCCCGCGCCGCCTGCATGTCGGCCAGTCGCAGCGCCGTGTCACCCGCCTTGCTGGCGCCGGCGGGCATGTGGGTGCGCTGCGGGTTGAGCCAGAGTTGCGGGGTGGCAGCGCGCAACCGCGCGAGTGTGCCGGACACGATCATGGGCTGGTAGTTGTCCACTGAATCAGGCTGTAGCCCTTGTGAAATATGCGTACAAAGCTATCAAATAAATAGCAAATTTGCATGCTGTGGATCTACTGTTTGGCGCCCATGGCCAGCGCCGCCGTGCGGCTGGCCGCCAGCACCTCCGCGTCTTGCGGAATCTGTGTCGGCCAGCCGGCCAGATGCCGCTCGCTCAGGTTGCATAGCGCGGTGATCCACTCAGGGTCGTCGTTCAGGCAGGGGATGTAGTGGAATTCCTTGCCGCCAGCGTTCAGGAAGGCATGGCGCGCCTCCATGTTGATTTCTTCCAGGGTCTCCAGGCAGTCGCTGCTAAAGCCCGGGCAGATCACGTCCACGCGCTTCACACCGACCTGGCCCATGGCGATCAGCGTGGGTTCGGTATACGGCTCCAGCCACTTGGCGCGACCCAGGCGGGACTGGAACGTGACCTTGAACTGGTCCTTGTCCAGGCCCAGGCAGCCGGCCAGCAGGCGGGCGGTCTTGAAGCACTCGCAATGGTAGGGGTCGCCCAGCGCCAGCGTGCGCGCCGGCACGCCGTGGAAGCTCATCACCAACTGGTCGGGGCGGCCGTTGGCGCGCCAGTGACGCTGGATACGGGCGGCCAATGCGGCGATATAGTCCGCGTCATCGTGGTAGTGGTTGATGAAGCGCAGCTCCGGCAGCGCGCGGGTGCGCTGCGCCCAGGCGTACACCGCGTCGAACACGCTGGCGGTGGTGGTGGCGCTGTATTGCGGGTAGGCGGGCACGACCAGCACGCGGGTCACGCCCTCTGCCTTCAGTACGTCCAGTTGCGAATCGATGGACGTGCTGCCGTAGCGCATGGCCCAGCGCACCGTGACGGTGTGGTTGCGCTGGCCCAGCCAGCCCTGCAGCAGCTTGGCCTGCCGCTCGGTCCAGACCTTCAGCGGTGAGCCCTCGGGCGTCCACACGCTGGCGTACTTGGCGGCTGACTTGGCCGGGCGAAAGCGCAGGATGATGCCGTGCAGGATGAACCACCATATCAGCCGTGGAATTTCCACGACGCGGTGGTCGCTGAGGAATTCCGCCAGGTAGCGGCGCACGGCCGCAGGGGTGGGGGCATCGGGCGTGCCCAGGTTGCATAGTAGTACGGCGGTGCGCGCCGGCTGGCCGTGGGTGTAGATCGGTTCTTGATTGAAAGGCATGGGCTATTTTCGCCCAAGGTCTATGGACGCAGCACCAGCGTGCTCTTCGTGTGGGCTTTCACGTCGGCGGCGCTCAGGTGCTGCGGCATGTAAATGCCTTCCGCAAACAGCTCCGCCTGATCCGAGTAGTGCGCATCAAACAGCACACCGCTCTGGCCCACCGGGTTGATGCCGACCGACTTGTCCGGCTGGGCAAAATCAATCACGCGCCGCGTCGACGGGCCGGATTTCACGTCCCAGGGTGCCGGGCCCATGGCGTAGTTGAGGTTGTTGGGTGTCTCACGGCCGCCGGGCACGTTGAACGGGCCGATGTTGAAGATGCGGTCCAACGGCTTTTGCATGCCCAGCGGGTGCACATGGGTCAGCGTGTGGGCGTTGCCCCAGGTCCACTGCAACAGGTCCTTGCCGTAGACCGCCTCCAGGTGCTTGAGGGTGTTGACCCAGGCCACGCGCACGGTCTCGAAACGGCTTTCTGCGGCCTTGGTATTGACGTTGTCCCACCACGGGGAATTGGCATCCGCCACCAGCCGGGGCAGGGCGGTGTCCAGCGCAAAGGTGCGCAGCAAGTTCTTGAACTGCACCTCACCCAACTCATCGGCCATGGCCGCGTGGGCCAGCTCGTACATCAGCTGGGTGAACAGCAAGGCGGCCATGCTGCCGCGGCCGTAGTCACCGTCCCACAGCGCCAATGGTTCAAGAAAGGCCTTTTCATACGGATCGGTGGTCACGCCCTTGAGGATGGGCATCAGGTCTTTCAGGATGCGCGGGCCATAGCCATTGCCGCTGTCGAGCTGCAGGGCCTGCGCCGCAGTCGTGTCCCATTTGCGGTCCGGGTCACGCAGTGCGTTATCCAGGCGCTGGACCCGGTCGGCCAGGCAGTAGTAGCCAGGCACGGGCACGCCGCTGGCCGGTTGCGGCTGGTGGTTGGCCGACACGATGTAGCCGCGCAGCGGGTTTTCTTCCTGTGGATTGAAGTTGAAGTTGTAAAAGCCCAGCTTGTCGGCCTCTGACGTGCTGCCATCCAGGATGAATGCCGGGTTGACGCCTTCGGGACGAATGGGCAGTTTGGCCGCCGCCCACCAGCCGATGTCGCCACTGGCATTGGCCCAGACAATGTTCAAGCCCGGCGAGTGGATCTTCTGTGACGCGGCGCGCGCCTTCTCGCGCGTGTTGGCACGGTTGAGGTCATAGAAGGCCTCCAGCACCGGATTCTCGGTTTCCAGGAAGGCCCACCACATGGCGATCGGTGTGCTGCCAAAGTTTTCCTTGAAGGCGTCGGTGATGATGGGCCCGTGGGGTGAGCGGCGCAGGGTCAGCTTCACATCGGCCGCGCCCTTGACCTTGATGGTCTCAAGGCGGGATTGCAGGTCCACCCACTGGTCGTGGAACCACACCTGGTTGGGGTTGGCGGGGTTGGTCTTTTCGGCGATCAGGTCCACGTCGTCGTTTTCGAACATGGTCAGGCTCCAGCCAAACTCGCTGTTGTGGCCCAGCAGTGCCACCGGATTGAGCGCCTGGTAGTGGCCATACAGGTCAAAGCCCGGCGCGGTGAGGTGTGCCTCGTACCAGACGGCGGGCGCCGAATAGGCAATGTGCGGGTCGCCAGCCAGCAGGGGCTTGCCGCTGGCGGTGCGCTTGCCGGAGATGACCCAGGCATTGCTGCCTTCAAAGGCCGGCACGCCGGCCGCATCCAGCGCGTCCTGGCTCAGTTGCGCCAACTGGTTCAGGCCTTGCCAGTCCTTGGCGTCCAGTGCCAGTGCCTTGCTCTTGGCTGCTGGCGTGGCAGCGGCGGTATTGGTCCGGTCAATGACGCCTTCGCCATGCCAGTCCAGGTCAAACACGCGCAGGTAGGCGGGGCCGAGTTTGTCGCGGATATAGGTCAGCGGCGGCTCGGCCTTGAAGGCCTGGGCAAAGCTGTAGGCCAGGTAGCCGGAGACGGCAAAGCTGTCCTGCGGCGTGAAGGGGCGCTTGGGGATCCTGAGCACATCGAACTCCAGCGGTGCCGGGTGGCTGGCCTGGAACTGGTTGATACCATCCAGATACGACAGCAGCGCCACGCCAACTTTGCTGGTGGGGTCCAGCTTGGCCGCCATCTCGTCGGCACGCACGCGAATGCCCAGGGTGCGGAACAGCTTGTCGGTCTCCAGCAGCTTGGGGCCGAGGATCTCGGCCAGTTCGCCCTTGGCCAGGCGGCGCACCATTTCCATCTGGAACAGGCGGTCTTGCGCGTGCACGTAGCCCAGCGCGCGATACAGGTCGGCTTCGTTTTCGGCGCGGATGTGGGGCACGCCACGTTCGTCATAGGCCACATTGACCGGGCCTTTCAGCTGCTGCAGGGTCACGTTGCCACTGCGCACCGGTTGCTTGCCATGGATGTGCCAGGCGGCCGTGCCACCCACGGCGGCCAGGGCGACAGTAACGGTGGCAGCGGCGATCTTCAGCGCGATGTGCATGGGCGGCAACTCCTAAGGAGCGCCCATCATACGCAAAGCGCCTGGGCTAGCGGCGGTCGCGCCGCGTGGGGCGCGCGTGGGTGGCCAGGCGGCAGGCGCGCCGGTAGGCCAGCAGCGTGGTCTCGGCACGGCCCAGCACGCTGTCGCTGGGGTAGACACCGGGCTCGCCGGTGTCACTCAAGCCACTGGCCTGACCGCTGAGCAGGTCCAGGCCATCGCGGATGTGGGTTGCGGTATGGATGTGGAACAGGCCCTGGTCCACGGCGTCCAGCACCGCGCAATCCAGCATCAGGTGGCGGCCGTTGCGCTCGGGGATCAGCACGCCCTGCTGGCCGTTGAGTCCTTCGGCCTCGCAGACGCGGAACCAGCCCTCGATCTTTTCGTTGATGCCCCCCACTGGCAGCACCTCGCCGTGCTGGTTGACGGCGCCCGTCACGGCAATGCCCTGCGGTATTGGGAAGCCCGACAGCGACGACAGCAGTGCGTACAGCTCGGCGCAGGAGGCTGAATCGCCCTCCACACCGTCGTATTCCTGCTCGAACACGATGGAGGCATTGAGCGCCAGCGGGGCGATGTGGCCAAACAGCGCGGTTAGGTAGCTGTGCAGGATCAGCACGCCCTTGTCGTGGATCGGGCCGGACATCTGGACCTCGCGCTCGATGTTGAGTAGGCCGGAATGCCCGGCGTGCGTACGGGCGGTGACGCGCACCGGCAGGCCAAAGCGCCAGTCGCCCAGGTCGATTTGCGTCAGGCCATTGATCTGGCCGACATGTGAGCCCTGCACCGAGATCAGCCGGTCGCCCTCGGCGATGGCTTCGCGCAGGCGCTGTTCCGGGTAGTCGTGGCGCAGGCGCCGTGCGGCCAGGGCTTCTTCCACATCGGTTGCGTCCACGATCAGCGGTCCGTTGGTCAGGGCACTGGCGCGGGCGCGGCGCATGGCGGCGGCCTCGGCCACCAGGGTCTCGATGCGGGCAAAGTTAGCGCTCTGGCGGGTCTGGTCGTCGACCTCGCGGTGGGCGTCCTCCAGCAGTCGCGCGACGGCTGTGCTGGAGAAGTGCGGCAAACCCGCCTTGCGGCAGGTGTGGGCCACAAAAATGGCGGTACCGTTGCGCGTGTCGTCACTGGCCTGGAAACTCTCGGCAAAGTCCACCTTGGCGCGGAAACGCCGGGCAAACTCGGGGTCGCCCTCCTGCAGCGCGTAGTACTGCTCCACCGAGCCGATCAGCACGATCTTGACCTCGGCGTCCACCGCCTCGGGTTCAAGCGATATGGCGGCCATGGGCGCCAGCGCGGTGCCGGGTTCCTCGATCTGCACACGCCCGCTGCGCAGGTAGCGACGCAGCTTTTCCCACACCAGTTCATCGGTCAGCAGGTCGCGCAGGTGCAGCATCAGGTAGCCGCCATGCGCGCGCAACAGGCTACCGGCACGGATGCGGGTGAAGTCGGTCATCAGCACGTCTTCTTCAGCTTGGTATTCGATGCTGCCGAACATGGCGCGAAACACCGGGTTCTGCTCGACGATGACCGGCGCTCCGGTGCGTCCGGCGTTGTCCACCACCACGTTGACGGTATAGCGCGAGAGCAGTTGCACCAGGGCCTCGCGTCGCTCCAGCTCGGCCTCCTCGTCATCGACCGGGCTGAACAGCTCCAGGTGCTCCAGCACATCGTGCGAGACCTGGTCCAGATAGGCGCCGAGCTTGACCGAGTCCTTGATCTGCTTCTTCAGGCTCACGCGGATGTCCTGCAGCTCGTGGTCCAGCAGCGGCTTGACCGTCTGGCGGCGCAGGGAGGCCAGGGCCTCGTTCATGACGCGCTCCAGCGGGCGGGTTTTTTCCAGGAAGCGGGCGATCTCGGTGCGCAGTTCCTGCTCGGCGTGGTCGATTTCCGTGCGCTTGTCTTTGGGCAGTGCGCGGGCCTCGCCCTCGGTCAGCGCGTGGCCCTCGTCACCAATCAGCGTGAATACCAGATGCCCCGACTCCCGAAACAGCGTGAAGTGCCGCGCCTCGGCAAAGGCGTCCAGCTCGGCGTAGGCCTTGGCCTCTTCCTGCTTGTAGGCGCCCTGGATGCGGGTGCTCTCGGCCTTGAAGTCCTCGCTGGACAGGCGCAGCGGGATTTCGGTCTGCAGCGTGCGCGTCAACGCCGCCATCAACTGGCGCAACTGGCGGCCCTGGCCGGCCGGCATGCGCAGCGCGCGCGGGTGTTCGGGTGCGTCAAAGTTGTGGATGTAGCACAGGTCGGGCGGCACCGGGCGGTTGGCGGCCACGGCCTGCATGCTTTGCAGCAACAGCGAGGAGCGGCCGCTGCCGACCTCACCTAGCACAAACAGGTTGTAGTCGGGTTGCTCCATGGCCAGGCCAAAGCGCGCGGCCTGCTCGGCGCGTTCCTGTCCGACCCAGGGCAGCGTCTGCTGGACCAACTCGGACGTGTCGGCAAAGCCCAGGGCCTGCACATCGATATGCAGGCGCAGTTGTTCGCGGGAGAGTCGGGATACGGTCATGCAGTGGTCTCATCAATGGGGGTCGGCGCTGGAGCGCAGGCGCATGCGCAGCCCCAGGTCGGTACGGGAATCGGCGTTGGCCAGTGCCACGTCCTGGTCAATCAGGCCGCGCTGGTACAGGTCCATCAGCGACTGGTCAAAACTGTGGGTGCCCATGACGCTGGTTTTTTCCAGCGACTGGCGCAGCTCATCCACCGCACCGCGCTGGATCAGGTCGGACACGTGGGCGGACTGCAGCAGCACCTCGGTGGCCAGGGCCCGTCCGCCATTGCTGGCCGGCAGCAGGCGCTGGGCCAGAACAGCCTGCAGGTTCAGCGACAGGTCCATGCGCAACTGGTCGTGGGCGCTGTCGGGGAAGAAATTGAGGATGCGCTTGATGGCCTGGCTGGCGTTGCTGGCGTGCATGGTGGAGGCGCACAGGTGGCCGGTCTCGGCATAGGCGATGGCGTGCTGCATGGTCTCGCGGTCCCGGATCTCGCCGATCATGATCATGTCCGGTGCCTGGCGCATGGCGTTGCGCAGGGCGTTGGAAAAACTGTGGGTGTCGATGCCGACCTCGCGCTGGTCCACGGTGGACGGGCCGTGGCGGAACAGGTATTCGATCGGGTCTTCCACGGTCAGGATGTGGCCGCTCTGGTGCTGCGAGCGGTAGTCCACCATGGATGCCAGCGTGGTGGTCTTGCCCGAGCCGGCGCTGCCGATGATCAGCACCAGACCGCGTGGCAGCAGGGCCAGGTCGCGCACCACCGGTGGCAGGCCCAGCGTCTCAAACGCCGGAATCTCGCTGCGCACCAGGCGCACCACCATGCCGGTCTCGTGGCGTTGCTGGTAGACATTGACGCGAAAGCGTCCGATTTCGCTGGGCGCGAAGGACAGATTGCACTCCAGCGTGCGCTCAAACTCGGCAATGGCCGCCGCGCCCATGGCGGAATAGGCGAGCTTGTGGACCTGGCCGGGCACCAGGGTGGCAAAGGGCAGTGCCTGCACCGTGCCATCCACCTTGACCTGGGGTGGGGCACCGGTGGTCAGGAACAGGTCCGAGGCGTTGCACTCGACCATGCGGCGCAGCAGGTCGTGCAGATCGTAGTTGTCCATGGCGAGTCTCCCGTTTTGGTAGCGATCACATGGGTTCATGGTAGGCCGGTCGGGGCCGCTTGACCACCCCGGGTTTGCCCAATGCTTGATTTAGGGCAAATGGCCGGCGGCCCAGCCGCTGCGCACGGCGCCCTCCAGCGTGGCCGGGTAGGGGCCGTCCACATAGTCGCCAGCGGCGATGAGGCCGGGCGCGATCTGTTGCGGCGGGCGGCGCAGTGCCGGTGTGCAGGCAAAGGTGGCCTGCTTCTCGACCACGGTCTGCACCACCTGCAGCGGGGGCAGGCGCAGGCCCTGCAACTGCTGCGCGGCCTGCGCCAGCACGGCGGCCTGCAGTTCCTCGCGGCTGCCGGCACTCGCACTCACGACAAAGGCCAGCAGGCCGGCTGGACCATTGAGTTTGCCCCGGTCGAACACAAACTGGGCGGGAGCCTCTGGCGTGGCACGCAGCGCCAGCATGGGGTGGGGCAGGCGGGCGTTGGGCGCCCAGGCATAGACGGTGGCGATGGCCTCAAAGCGCAGAGCCTGCGCCGTGGCAGCCCAGGAGCGCAACGAGGTCGCTATGGTTTCAGGAGCTGTTTGCGAAGATTCCACGAGGGCTAGCGCCGCATTGGATGCAGAACTGCTCCAGATAACCCGGTCAAACGCCTGGCCATCCAGCAGCCAGTGGTCGGCCTGCCAGCGCAACTGGCTGACGCGTTGGCCCAGGTGAACCGTACCGCCCCGTTGCGTGAACCACTCTGCGGCGGCTCCAGGAAAGATGACTGTGAGGTCGGCCAACGGCAGCAGCAAATGCGAGCCACCGCGGATGCCGAACAGAGCGTCCTTCAGCACGCGCAGGAAGACGCTGGCGCTGGCTTGGGTCGCCGGGGTGTTGAGGGCCGAGACGCACAGCGGTTCGATCAGCTCGTGCAGCACACGCGGAGCCAGGCCCTGGCACAACTGCGCGACCGACAGCTGCGCGTCGCAGTGGAAGTCGGTCCACTGCCAGCCCAGCGAGGTACGGATCAGCGAGAAGCGCTCGCCCCAGCTCCAGCCGCGTGCGGTGGCGATGGCCGCAATCGCATCCAGCGGCGCGGGCCAGTGGGTGGCGTAGGCGGGCGTCTGCAGGCCGGAGCCATCGACAAAGGGCAGGGCCAGGGGTCGGCGCAGCAGGGTGGTGTCCGGGTTCACGCCGACCTGGCGCATCAGACGCAGGGTCTCGGTGTAGGCGCCAATCAGGATGTGCTGGCCGTTGTCCAGCGTGACCGGTGTGCCATCGGGCAGCGTGGCCTGCACGGCACGGGCGCGGCCACCCAGCGTGCGGGAGGCCTCGAAGACGGTGACGCTGTGGCCGGCCTCGCAGGCCGCCACGGCTGCGGCCATGCCGGCCCAGCCGGCGCCGACGATGGCTGTTCTCACAGCCGCCCGAGCGCTTGGACCTTCCACGCCAGCCATAGCTTGCGCAGCGGTGTCAGGCTGACGCGCTGGTGCAGCACCTGGAAGTTGTCGCGCTCGATCTCGCGCAGCAGCGCCCGGTAGATGCTGGCCATCATCAGGCCGGGTTTTTGCGCGCGGCGGTCCTCGGGTGGCAGCAGGGCCAGAGCCTCGTCGTACAGCGCGTGGGCGCGCTGGGCCTGGAACTGCATCAGCGCGGTGAAGCGTTCCGAATACGTGCGCTTCAGGATCTCGTGCGCCTTCACGTCGAACTGCTTGAGTTCGTTGACCGGCAGGTAGATGCGCCCGCGCAGCGCGTCTTCGCCGACGTCGCGGATGATGTTGGTGAGCTGCAGCGCCTGGCCGAGCGTGTGCGCGTAGTCGGTTGTCTGCGCCTGGGTTTGGCCGAAGATGCGGGCCGCCACCTCGCCGACGACACCGGCCACCAGGTGGCAGTAGCGCTGCAGGCCCACAAAATCCAGGTAGCGTGTCTGCTCAAGATCCATCTGGCAGCCTTCGATGACCGCCTGCAAGTGGTGCTGCTCGATGCCAAACGCTGCGGTGTGTGGCATCAGCGCCTGCATCACCGGGTGGCTGGGCTGGCCGGTATAGGACTTCGCCACCTCGCCATTCCACCAGGCGAGCTTGGTCTGGGCGACGCTAGGGTCCACCATGTCATCCACTACGTCGTCCACCTCGCGGCAAAAGGCATAGAAGGCTGTGATGGCGGAGCGGCGGTCGGCCGGCAGGAAGAGAAAGGCGTAGTAAAAGCTGCTGCCCGAGGCGGCGGCCTTGTCTTGTACGTATTGCGCGGGGGTCATGGCCGTATTGTCACATCCACACAGCCCGCCACAGCATCACAGGAAAATCCCACCAGCGCAGCGTAGGCCGCTGGTTCAGCATGGCGAAATGCAGAGCCTCGATCTTGTCCAGGATGCGCAGGCCACCTTGCACCACCAGACGCAGCTCCCAGCCCGCGCGGCCGGGCACCTGGTGCACCAATGCAGAGCCAAATTGCATGCTAGCCCTCGCCGTTGCTGCGCAGGCAGCTATCAACTTCGTAGCATTGTCGGTCTGGCGTCGGGCCAGGATGTCGTCCTGGGAGACGCCGTAGCGCTCGCAGGCGTCGTGCGGCAGGTAGTAGCGGCCGCGGGGAATGTCCACGCTGAGGTCCTGCCAGAAATTGATGAGTTGCAGGGCGCTGCAGATGGCGTCGCTGCGTTCCAGCGCCAGGGCGTCGGTCACGCCATACAAGTGCAGTAGCAAACGGCCCACCGGGTTGGCGGAGCGGCGGCAGTAGTCCAACAGCTCGGCGTGGGTGGCGTAGCCCTGGGCGGCTGCGGTCTTGCGAATGTCCTGCGCGAAGGCGTCCAGCAGGTCGTGTGGCAACTGGGGTGGCAACTGGTGGCTACGGATGGCCGCGCGCAGCGGGTCGAAGACGTCCGGCCAGCGCTGGCTGGTGGCGCCGGTGGCGGCTTCCTGGGCGGCGGCCCGGCAGGTGGCCGCCAGGTCGAGGCGGTAGGCCTCCAGCTCGGCCAGGCGTTGTTCGGCGTTGGCGTTGCCTTCGTCGGCAATGTCATCGGCCGTGCGGGCAAAGTGGTAGATGGCGGCAATCGGTCCGCGCAGATGCGCGGGGCACAGAAAGGACGCGACAGGAAAGTTCTCGTAATGGGTGATGGGGGCGGGGCGTTCCGGGGTGGCGTGCATGGGGGGATTCTGCCAGCCGTCGGGACCTACTGCGCTGCAATCTTCTCGGTGCCGTTCAACGCATCGGCGATAGCCTGAAACAGCGTGTTGGCCGATATCGGTTTGGTGAACTGGAAGCGTATGCGCGCCTGGCGCACATCGCTCTCGGCAATCCCGCTGCCATAGCCCGTGCACAAGATGACCGGCAAGTCCGGCTGGGTGCGGTGCAGGCGCAGCGCCAGTTCGGTTCCGTTGATGGCGGGCATGGTCTGATCGGTGATGACGAGGTCAAACCGCTGGCCCCCGGCCTCCATGGCATTCAGCGCATCAATGGGCTGATTGAACTGGGTGACCCGGTACCCCTGGCCTTGCAGAAGCTCACTCAGGTAGCGGGTTACCGCCGGTTCATCATCCACCACGGCCACGTGCTGGCCGCTGCCGCGGTGGGGCTCTGCCGTTTCGGTGCCCGTATGGAGAAGGGGCCCCCGCGGCGAGGTCAAGGGAAACAGGAGCTGGAATGTGCTTCCGCGTCCGGGTTGGGATTCGACGGTGATGTGTCCCCCGGAACGGATCAGCAGCCCCTGCACCATGGACAGGCCCAGGCCGGTTCCCTTGCCGACATCCTTGGTGGTAAAGAAAGGATCAAACAACCGTGACATGTTCTCCGGCGCGATGCCACTGCCCGTATCCGAGACCTCCAGTGCCATATAGGGGCCGGTCAGGCGTTGCTGGCAGACCGCGCACAGGCATCCGCGGGTCTCCACGCGGTGGGCCCGGATGTGCATCACCCCCCGCCCGTCAATGGCGTCCCGCGCGTTGATGACCAGGTTGACCAGCATCTGATGGAGTTCGCCCGCATCCATCCAGATATACAGATCGCTATCGAGCTGGACATCGACTTCGATGCTGGAGGGAATCGAGGGTCGGACCATGGACAGAACCTGTTCCACGACGGCGGCAGGCGAAATGACTTGCAGACTGGTGCTGGCCTGGGTACGTGTAAAGACCAGCAGCTTGGCGATCAGGTCGCGGGCCCGCTCGCTGGCCATGATGACTTCGCGCAAATAGCTTGCCAGCTTGCTCTGTTTGTCGGGAACGAGGCGGTCCAGTGCCAGTTTGGAGTAACCGAGCACGGAAACCAGGATATTGTTGAAGTCGTGTGCGATGCCACCGGTGAGCTGCCCGATGGCCTCCATCTTTTGCGCTTGCTGCAGCTGCCGCTCCAAGTCTCCGCGCACGGACGCGGACTTCATCTGGTCGGTAATGTCGCGCACGAAGACAAAGAACTGCTGGACTTCCGGGTCAAACGTCACCGAGACCGCCACGAAAATGTCGTGCCCCAGCTTATGGCGGAAGTGGGTTTCAAACCGGTCGTGTCCCGAATGCGCGGCACGATCCATATGAAGCCGCACCTCGTCCAGGAAGTCCCCCGCCGTCTGGCGGAAATTGATGTTCAGCAGCGCTTCGGCGCCGTATCCCGACATGTTTTCGAAGGCCGCGTTCACTTCCAGAATGACGCCCTGAACACTCGCAATCAGGAAGCCGTCAATCGCCGTATCCAGCACCCGTTTGTGCCGGTCCCGCGCGCGGCGGTTTTCCGTGACGTTTTCTGCAACCGACACAAATCCTTCCAGCGCACCGTCGTCACCGTGCAATGACGTCACGGTGCGGTTCATGGTGAGTCGGTTGCCGTTGCCATCCTGCAACTCCACCACGCCACTCCAGCGTCCGGTAGCGTGAACGCCCTCCCGGATGGCGTCTGCAACCACCCGATCAGGTGTAACCGGGGCCGTGAACAGGGAGAGGCCCTGCAATTCATCTTGTGCAAAGCCGCCCATCAGTACAAAGGACGCGCGGTTGCGCCAACGGAAGTTTCCGGCCTTGTCTGTCACAAACACGGTCGCCGTGGTGGACTCCAGTGCCATGGCCTGGATACGCAGCGTCTCATTGGCCCGCACCAGCAACTGCGCCTGCTGCTCCAGCATGGTGTAGGGGCGGCGAATGCTGATGACAAACATGGCGCGGTAAATCAGGCCGTAACTCAGGATTTTGTAGAGATGCCCGAGCGTGTTCTGGGCATCGTTGATGTCGGTGTAGCGCATGAAAAACACTTCACTGAGCGCGGCAACGGCCGAGGCGCCAAAAATCAGCGCGGGCAGTTCATCGGTTGACTCCAGCGCCAACCGGAAGTAACGCAGTGCCGCCAACGCCAGCAGGCCGGTGATGGCGCATTCGATGGCAACCTTCACCCCGGTCACACCAGCGTTGTCGGTGAAAACAACCGGCAAATCCGGCTCATAGAGAAGCACGGCGCCGATCAGGATGAAGTTGAGAATGGTGTACGCGGCCAAGATCCGATAGCGCTGGCCCTGCGAAGGCGGGCCCATGCGGGGATAAAAACTCACGCCAAACAATGTCAGGGCAAACAGGGAGCGCGCCATCAGCCAGAAGTACAGCGACTTGCTGACAGACGACGGCGTGACCAGATCCGGCATGCCCTTGAACGACAGGGCGTGCGCAAGATCCAGCCAGCCGGACGCCAGCAGCGTTGCCGCAATCAGCAGCAGCGAGGTCGACACTTGCCGGGTTGGGGTGTGCCATACCGTGGCGAACACCAGGAATGCCACCAGGATCGAGCCAAACTCCAGGATCGTGTGGAACGCCAGATAGTGCTGCATGGGCAGCTTGACCGAGTGCAAGGGAAGCAGGGTCGCGCACGCCGTGGCCAGGGCCAGAGCCACCACCAGCACGATCTGTCCGTGCAGCCGCCGCCGGTTGGCGTCTTCCATCTCGTTGTTCCCTTTCAGTCGTGGAGCCCCAGGAGCGTGAACAACTGTGTCGTATCAATGGGCTTGGTCAGGCAGCATTCCGCGCCGGCGGCCAACAATTCTGCCTCGTGTTCCGGGCTCAAAAAGCCGCTCATGGCGATCACCCGCACGTCGGCCAGTCCCGGGATCTGCTTGATCTGCCGGCAGACTTCCGAGCCTTTGATGCCCGGCATCATGTAGTCCAGCAGGACGATATCCGGGGTGAACGCATGCACTTTGCGGCCGGCTTCAAAGCCACCATAGGCAACCTCCACGGTCACCGGGTCGGAGGCTCCCTCCAGCAACTCCTTCAGGAATCCCACGACCGATCGGTCATCGTCCACGATCAGCACCCGCAGTGGCCCGCGGTTGCCCGCCGGGTTCCACTGGCGGGCAAAGCGCTCCACTTCTTCATGGCGAAAGCGGCGGTGCCCGCCGGGCGTGACTTCGGCTTGCAGCATGCCTTTTTGTGCCCATCCCCGCACCGTGATAGGCGACACCATCATCCACTGGGCCACCTCGTTGGGGGTCAGGTAGGGCTTGTCTTTTAACTCTTCTGGTGCAGTTTTCATGTCAACGCTGTCGATCTGGTTTTAATCGGTTTGGGCACTTTAATCGATATCGGTCATCTTAAGCGTGGATCGCGGCCCAGCCGATTTTCCGGGTGGAGCTTGTCGTTGCTTCCAGTTGCTTGACTTTGCCCTGCTGGCGTAGCGCAACGGCGTCTGAACGAATGACAATGTCCGTGGATGCCAACCGGATGATCCGCATGGCATCCACTACACCGCGGGACTGCAGGTCCAATGCTGCCGATGCATCGGCAAGGTCATGCACCAGCGCGCTGTTCTTTTGCGTCAGGTCTTCAATGTGCTGGAGTGCCGCATTGATCTGCACGATGCCGGTGCTTTGCGCTTCGACCGCGCCATGGATGTCGGCAATGTGGGCATTGACCCGGCGCGAGGTCGCCACCGCCTCATCCATGGTCCCACGGGCATGGGCCGTCAGGCGGGTGCCTTCCTCGATTTTTTGTGCCGAGTCCTGTATCAGGTGCTTGATTTCCTGGGCCGCTATGGTGGACCGTCCCGCCAGGCTGCGGACTTCCGCTGCCACGACGGCAAAGCCGCGCCCTTGCGTGCCAGCCCGTGCCGCTTCCACCGCGGCGTTGAGCGCCAGCAGATTGGTCTGGAATGCGATGCCGTCGATCAATTGGATGATGTCGCCAATGCGCCGCGAGGACTCGTTGATGTCCCGCATGGTGCGGGTCACGGCCTGGACGGCTTCGCTGCTGCGCTCCGTGGTTTGCGTGGCGTTGGCGGCCAGCTCGGAGGCTTGACGGGCGGCAGCCGCGGTGTGCTGCACGTTGTTGGCGATCTGGCTGATCGCTGCCGCGGTTTCTTCCAGGCAAGCCGCCTGCGATTCATTGCGGCCGGACAGGTCCTGGCTGGCGGCGGCAATTTCGGCCGTTGCTCCGCCCATGCGGACCACTTCGTTGCGAGCATCCCCGACGATGGATCGGATGTTGACCTTGAGCTGGTTGAGTGCGCGCTCCAGTCGGCCCGCGACACCAATATTCTTGCCTCGTAGCTCCTTCGTGAGGTCTCCGGCGGCCAGACTGTTGGCAAACACCAGCAGCTCCTGCATGGGTTGGGTGGTAACGGCACGAATCCGCCACGCGGCCAACAGACCCATCCCCAAGGTGAACAGGACCGCGCCCATGAACCCGGGCCGTGCCAGCGTCGCGTCTCCGCCTGCTGCCCAAGCTCCCGCAGTCGTTCCCATGCCGCCCATCGACAGGCTCAGGAGGGTGATGCGCCAGTTGACCGAAGGCGTCATCCAGCGCGCCAGGGTGTCTTGCAGCCCCGGGCGCTGCAAGACACCCTGGCGCAGGCGGTGCATCAATCCTCCCGCCTGCTGTTCGGAGCGCATGGTGGCATAGAGCATCTCGCTCGCCGCAATTTGTTTCTGCGTGGGCTGCGTACGTACCGACAGATAACCAACCGGCTGGTCGTTCTGCGTAATCGGCGTGACGTTGGCCACCACATAGTAGTGGTCACCATTTTTGCGGCGATTTTTCACGACACCGGTCCACGGCAGCCCCTCGTTCAGGGTCTGCCACAAGTCACGGAAAGCCTCCGCCGGCATGTCCGGGTGCCGAACCAGGTTGTGGGGTTGTCCCAGCAACTCCTCGTGGGTGTAGCCACTGACGTTGATAAACGCCTCATTGCAGTAGGTGATGCGCCCCTTCAAATCGGTGGTGGAAACTAGGCTTGCACCGTCCGGGAACGGGTGCTGATGCTGGGTGACTGGCAAGTTGGTGCGCATGGTGGATCCAGGTAATTGGGGAGAAACTGGGCATCAAGCGAGCTTGAATACCGCCACCGTATCCACCAACTCGTGTGCCTGGGATCGCAGACTGGCCGCGGCGGCGGCCATTTCTTCCACGAGTGCGGCGTTTTGCTGGGTGGCCTGGTCCATCTGCGTGACAGCCTCGCCCACCTGCGAGACACCGGCACTTTGCTCGGAGCTGGCTGCGCTGATCTCACCCATGATGTCCGTGACCCGGCGGATCGACTGCACCACATCGTTCATGGTGGCGCCGGCCTGATCGACCAGGGCGCTGCCTTGTTCGACGCGCTGCACGCTGTCGTTGATCAGCGTCTTGATTTCCTTGGCGGCATCGGCCGAGCGCCCGGCCAGGGAGCGCACCTCGGAAGCCACCACGGCAAAGCCCCGGCCCTGTTCGCCGGCACGGGCGGCTTCCACCGCGGCGTTGAGCGCCAGGATGTTCGTCTGGAAGGCAATGCCGTCGATGACGCTAATGATGTCGGCGATTCTGTGTGAGCTGTCGTTGATGCCCTTCATGGTGTCCACCACCTGGGCCACCACCGCGCCACCCTGCACCGCAACGGTGGAAGCGCTCTGTGCGAGTTGATTGGCCTGGCGGGCGTTGTCGGCGTTCTGTTTGACGGTGGAGCTGAGTTCTTCCATCGAAGCGGCGGTCTCTTCCAGTGCGCTGGCCTGGCTCTCGGTGCGGGCGCTGAGATCGTTGTTGCCGTGCGCAATCTCCGCACTGGAAGAGGCCACGCCTTCGGAGCCCGTGCGGACATGGCTGACGATGGCCGAGAGGCTGTCGCGCATGCTCTTGATGGCAAACAGCAGGCTGGTCTGGTCGTCGCTTCGCAGTGCAATGTCCACGGTGAGATCGCCCTGGGCAATGCGGCGTGTGATGTCGACCGCCACATCGGGCTCGCCCCCCAACTGGCGCAACAAGCCTTTGGCAATCAGCAGGCTGACCGCGAGCAGAATGCCTGCCAGAACGACGGCGCCAATGGTCGCAGCGATGACGCGTTTGGCAATCACGGCGTCCACATTGTCGACGTAGACGCCCGAGCCCACGATCCATCCCCAGGGGGTAAACGCCTTGACAAAGGTGGCCTTTTGCACCGGTGTCTTGTCGCCCGGTTTGGGCCAAAAATAGAAGACAAATCCGGAGCCATTGTTCTTCGCCACGCTGGTCATTTCTGCGGTGAACAACTTCCCGGTCGAGTCCTTGAGCTCGGAGACATCCTTGCCTTCAAGGGCCGCACTGATCGGGTGCATGAGCATTTTTGATTCAAAGCTCTGAATGAAAAAGTACTCCGAGCCGCTGTAGCGCAGGGCTTTGACCGCAGCGATGGCGCGCTGCTTGGCTTCGTCTTCGGGCATGGTGCCCTTGCTGGCCAGATCCTGGTAATGGGCAATCAGGCTGTGCGCGGTCTCCACATTCTGCTGCAGACCGAGCTTGCGCTCCTCCATGATCATGGTGCGCTCGGTGAGCAGGAAGATGGCTACCAGCGCCACAATGCCCAGCAGGGCGCTGGCGATCAACAGCCCAAGTCGTTTTGCAATCGAGAGTTTCATGCGATTTTTCTTCCGGTCAGTATGGATGTGGGTCAGAAGCTTTCCCACTCGTCGGTATCAGCCGTGCTGGCGACGCTGGATTTGCTGTGCGCGATCAAGGCCCGCGCTGGTTTGGGATGGGCAGCCACCTTGGGGGCCACTGGCACTCGAGGCGCCGCTTTGCCGGGTGCAAGGATCGCAGCGCGGGCCGGCGCGCCGGGTTTTGGCAGGCTAGTCACTTCCTTGGCATGCGTTCCCGCCAGCTTGAACACGCTGACCGCCTCAACCAGCTGCTGTGCCTGGGTCTTGAGGCTGTCGGCGGCGGCCGCGCTTTCTTCGACCAGCGCGGCGTTTTGCTGGGTGGCCTGGTCCATCTGCATGATCGCCTCGCCCACCTGGGCCACGCCCTGGCTTTGCTCGATGCTTGCCGCGCTGATCTCGCCCATCAGGTCGGTCACGCGCTTGATCGAACTCACCACCTCGGTCATCGTCACTCCGGCCTGATCGGCCAGAACGTTACCTTGTTCGACACGCTCCACGCTCGCACCAATCAGGCTCTTGATCTCCTTGGCCGCCTCGGCCGAGCGCCCGGCCAGGCTGCGCACCTCGGATGCCACCACGGCAAAACCTCGCCCCTGTTCGCCAGCGCGTGCCGCTTCCACAGCGGCGTTGAGCGCCAGGATGTTGGTCTGGAACGCAATGCCGTCTATCACGCCGATGATGTCAAAGATCCGCTTGGAGGAGTCGTTGATGTGTTTCATGGTCTCGACCACCTGGCCGACAACTTCGCCGCCCTGCACCGCGACGCTCGACGCACTTTGCGCAAGCTGGTTGGCCTGGCGTGCGTTGTCGGCGTTCTGCTTGACCGTCGAGCTCAGCTCCTCCATGGAGGCCGCGGTTTCTTCCAGTGCGCTGGCTTGCTCCTCGGTGCGCCCGGAGAGGTCGTGGTTGCCCTGGGATATCTGCACGCTGGCTGTGGCCACACTCTCCGAGCCCTGGCGCACATGCGTGACCACCTTGGCCAGGCTGACCTGCATGTCCGAGAGCGAACCCAGCAGCACGGCCACTTCGTCCTTGCCGCCACGCGGGATGGGGTGGCTGAGGTCACCCTGGGCGACCGCATTGGAGGCTTCGATGGCTTGATTCAGCGAGCGGGCAATGCCGCGGAGCAGGGCCATGCCAAACAGCACGGCAAACAGCACTCCGGCGACGATGGCACTGATGGCCACGAGGCGTATGGTCTGGTAGCGTGTCACGCCAGCGTCGTACTCGTGTTTGGCTACGTCCAGCTGGAGCTTGATGAGTGCAGCAATACCTTCACTGACCGGAGCGTAAAGGGCGCGGGTGTTACCCAGCGTCATCCGCTTGACCTCTTCCATGTCGTTGGCACGCAGCGCAGTGAGGATAGGGCGCAAGCCGTCTTGTGTGAACTTGGTGCGGTCTTCCGCCAGTTTCTTGACCAGCCGTGCCTCTTCCTCCGTAAGGATCGTGGCCGTGTAGTCCGCCCACACCTTGTCGATGGTCGCAATATTGGTTTCGATCAGGTCCATGCTCTTGGCGATTTCTTCAGGAGCCGGGTTGATCAGGGTCGCCGCGATCAGCAGGCGATTGCCCAGATTCAGGCGGTTGATGTCTGCAATCTGGCCGACGGACACGGTGCGGTCCTCGTAGACCGTTTTCAGGACATCACTTGACTGACCGATTCCGTACAGGCCAATGCCGCCAATGAGCACCAGCAGGGCCGAGAGAGAGCCGATCAGCACCATCAGGCGCGTGGAGATTTTCAGATTGTTCATGTTGCTGCTTCCTGTGGTGGCTGGTTATTGAAGGGTCTGGGCGACCAGGCCCATGTCGGAACTGCCCATGAGCTTTTCGATGTCCAGCAGGATCAGCATGCGGTTCTCCACCGCACCGATGGCCAGGACGTGGTCGCTGTCAATCGAGGAGCGGAACTCGGGTGCCGGGTGCAGTTGCTCGGGCGACAGCGTGATCACGTCTGACACCCCATCCACCACGACGCCCACCACCTGGCGGCCGATGTTCAGCACGATGACGACCGTGAAGCTGTCGTAGCTGGCCTGTTCCAGGTTGAATTTCAGCCGTAAATCGATGATGGGAACAATGACGCCCCGCAGGTTGATGACCCCTTTGATGAAGGCCGGCGTATTGGCCATGCGGGTGGGGGCCTCGTAAGACCGGATTTCCTGCACGCGCAGGATGTCAATGCCGTATTCCTCACTTCCGAGCTTGAAAGCCAGAAATTCCTGGATGTGCTCGACCGCATCGGTAGCGGCCTCTGCCGCTGGTGTGCCGGTGGTGTTCTGGGGTGCTGGGGATGGATTCATGCTCGCCGCTCCTTCAATGCTTGGAAGTAATGCCTGGCAGCGAGAATATTCGATCAAACCGATTTTGTCAATCGTTTTGATCGAATTAGATGTTTATGTCGAAATTAACGTTTAGGACGTTATTTTGTTGGATTGGCTCCATCACTTCGTTTGAATGGGCTGCGCTGCTCCAGCTCGTCCAAATAGCTGTGAATGCCGTCGCCCTCGCGCTCCAGAAACCGCGCCACGGCGTCCGCAAACGCCGGGTGTGCCAGCCAGTGGGCGCTGGTGGTCTTGACGGGGAGCAGGGCGCGGGCCATCTTGTGCTCGCCCTGGGCGCCGCCCTCAAAGCGCTGGTAGCCGTGTTCTATGCACCACTGCAGGGGCTGGTAGTAGCAGGCCTCAAAGTGCAGGCAGTCCACGCGCTCCAGCGCCCCCCAGTAGCGGCCGTAGGCGATTTTTGTGCCTCCAGCCCTCGTGGAATAAGCATCAAGTGCTATCAAACTGGTAGCAATTGGATGGCCATTGCGTTCGGCAGTGAACAACAGCCAGTGCTCCGCCATGGTGTCGGCCATGCGCTGGAAGAAGTCGCGGTTCAGGTAGGGCGCGTTGCCGTGTTCCAGGTAGGTGCGCTCGTAGCAGCGGTAGAAAAAGTCCCAGTCGGCTAGGGTGATGTCGCGGCCCAGGGACCAGCGGAAGGAGACGCCGGCCTCTGCGACCTTGCGGCGTTCCTGGCGGATCTTCTTGCGCTTTTCCTGGGACAGGGATTGCAGGAACGCATCGAAGTCGGAGTAGCCGGGGGAGGTGGTTTCGCCGCCGGGCCGCCCCAAGGCGAAACGCGCCCCCTTGGGGGGCAGCGTAGTACGCGAAGCGACAAGCGTGGGGGCTATATTCTTCCAATGGAATTGCACCGTGTGGCGCAGCATCAGGCCGGCCTGTTCGCAGGCAGCGGCGTCAGCCTCGTCGACAAACAGCAGATGCAGCGACGACATGCCGCTCTGTTCGCACCAGCGCAGCAGTGCCTGCAGCAGGGCCGCACGCGCCTCGGGCGTGCGGGCCATCAGCCGCGCACCGGGCACGGGCGTGAACGGCACGGCGGCTACGGCCTTGGGGTAGTAGGGCAGGCCGTGCTGGGCGTAGGCGTTGGCCCAGGCCCAGTCGAACACGTATTCACCGTAGGAGTGGCTTTTCTCGTAGAGGGCGCAGGCGGCCACCAGTTCGCCACCCACGTGCAGCGTGAAGAAGTGGGGCTTCCAGCCGGTCCGGGCGGTGGCGCTGCCGCTGGTGTGCAGTGCGGCCAGGTAGGCGTGGCGCATGAAGGGGCTGGGGTTGGCCTGGGTCTGCAGCAGCGTGTCCCAGGCGGCGGCATTCACCTGCAGCGGCGAGTTGGTCACCCCGATGACATAATCCTCAGCCAAGGCGCACTCCGTGTGCAGGCATGGCCCCGTGGGGGCCGCGATCAACGAAACAATTCCGGTTCATGACTCTCACTCTGTGCGTGGCACAACTCAATTTCATCGTCGGTGATCTGGAGGGCAATGCCCAAAAAATCATCGGCGCTGCCCAAGACGCCTACGCCCAGGGCGCACGCCTGCTGCTGACGCCCGAGTTGTCGATTTGCGGCTATGCCGCGGAAGACCTGTTTTTGCGCCCGGCGTTCATCCATGCCTGCGATGATGCCGTGAAAACCGTAGCCCAGGCTCTGGCCGGGTTAAAGGACATGACCGTGGTGGTGGGTCACCCCACCGGCGGCGACAGCCGCACGCGCTCGGTTGCCGTGCAGCAGCGCTTCAACGCCGCCAGCGTGCTGCGTGAAGGGCAGGTCGTGGCCACCTACGCCAAGCGGGAGCTCCCCAATTACCAGGTGTTTGACGAGCGGCGCTATTTCACGCCCGGCGACGGTGTGTGTGTATTTGAAGCCGGAGTGGAAGGCGCACGTATCCGCGTCGGCCTGCTGATCTGTGAGGACGCCTGGTTCGAGGAGCCGGCCCGCCTGGCCAAAGAGGCCGGGGCGCAGATGCTGGCGGTGATCAACGCCTCGCCCTTCCACGTCGGCAAGGGCTATGAGCGCGAGGAGATGATGCGCCAACGCGTGCAGCAGACCGGCCTGCCTTTGGTCTACGCGCACCTGGTTGGTGGCCAGGATGAGGTGGTTTTCGAGGGGCATTCGTTCGCACTGAATGCCGACGGCACCGTAGCCGGTCGGGCCCCGAGTTTCAAGGAAAATAGCTTTGTAGCCCTCGTGGATGCAGCGCAGGAAGCTACAAAAATCGTAGCAAGCGTTGAGCCCGTGCGCACGCCGGAGCAGGACCTATGGGATGCACTGGTGCTGGGCGTGCGCGATTACGTGGGCAAGAATGGCTTTCCGGGCGCGATTCTGGGCCTGTCCGGCGGCATCGACTCGGCGCTGGTGCTGGCGATTGCCGTGGATGCGCTGGGCGCCGACAAGGTGCGCGCGGTGATGATGCCGTCACCCTACACGGCCGACATCAGTTGGCTGGATGCGCGGGAGATGGCGCAGCGCATGGGCGTGCGCTACGACGAAATCTCCATCGTGCCGCAGTTCGAGGCCTTCAAGGCATCGTTGGCGGTGGAATTTGCCGGCCGCGCCGAGGATACGACCGAGGAAAACATCCAGGCCCGCATCCGCGGCACGCTGCTGATGGCGCTCTCCAACAAGTTTGGCAGCATTGTGCTGACCACCGGCAACAAGAGCGAGATGGCCACCGGCTACTGCACGCTGTACGGGGACATGGCCGGCGGTTTTGCCGTCATCAAGGACCTGGCCAAGACGCTGGTCTTCCGAATGGCGCACTGGCGCAATGCCCACGACCCGTATGGCACTGGCGCAAGCCCCATCCCCGAGCGCATCATCACCCGGCCGCCCAGTGCCGAGTTGCGCCCCAACCAGACCGACCAGGATAGCCTCCCGCCCTACGAGGTGCTGGATGCCATCATCGACCGCTATATGGAAAACGACCAGAGCATTGCCACCATCGTGGCGGCTGGGTTCTCGCGGGCGGACGTGGAGAAGGTGACGCGGCTGATCAAGCAGAACGAATACAAGCGCCGCCAGTCTCCAGTCGGGATTAGGGTGACCCATCGGAGCTTCGGCAAGGATTGGCGTTATCCTATAACCAATCGTTTTCGTGCCTGAAACCCCAACTGATTAGAGAGATTTCAATGAAGCAAATCACCGCCATCGTCAAACCGTTCAAGTTGGAAGAAGTCCGCGAGGCCTTGGCCGAATGCGGCGTCACCGGCCTGACCGTCACCGAGGTCAAGGGTTTTGGCCGTCAGAAGGGTCATACCGAGCTGTACCGCGGTGCGGAGTATGTGGTTGACTTCCTGCCCAAGGTCAAGATCGAGGTGGTCGTGAAGACCGACGACGTGGACCGCTGCGTGGACGCCATCGTCAAGGCCGCGCACACCGGCAAGATTGGTGACGGCAAGATTTTTGTGACCAGCGTCGAGCGCGTGGTGCGCATCCGCACCGGTGAGCAAGACGAATCGGCCGTTTAGACCAGGCGCTGGATCAGCGCCGCCGCCCAGATGCCGGCGCACACCAGCAGGCTCAGCAGCACGGCAGCGCTACCCATGTCCTTGGCACGCTTGGACAGGTCGTGCCACTCGGGTCCCACCCGGTCAATCGCGGTCTCCACGGCCGTATTGAGCAGTTCCACCACCATCACCATCACTACACTGGCCGCCAGCAGGGCGGTTTCCACCCAGGTCTGCCCCAGCCAGAAGGCGGCCGGAACTAGGACCACGGCGGCAATCGCTTCCTGGCGGAAGGCGGTTTCGCCCCAGCCGGCGCGCAGGCCCGCCAGCGAGTAGCCGGTGGCGTGCCAGACGCGGCTCAGGCCCTTTCGGTCCTTTTGTGGGTTGACGGGGATGGTGGAGTCGGTGGTTTGCACGGAAGAGGGACGTCTTAGCGGCTCAGGGGCTGCGAGGTGATCAGGCGGGTGCCTGCCAGCGCGTCGTGCCAGAACTGGCCTTGCGGGTGGAAGCGGCTGAGCAGGGCCCACATCACCACCCAGCCCAGCAGAATGACGACGGACTCGCCACCGCTGAGATGAAAGACCCACGCCGCCAGCAGGGACGGCAGAAACCACAGCCAGCTCAGCACATAGCGTCCCAGAGCGCGCAACTGGCTGATGGCCTTGCCGTCCTTGCCGACAACACGGATGTTCCAGGTCTTCATGGCCAGCGTCTGGCCCTTGGCCCAGAACCACACAAAGTAGATGCCAAAGATCACGAAGATAAAGGCCTGCAGCGCGTTGCGGTTGTCCATGGCGTTGCGCGTCTGGCTCAGTGTGCTGAACAGGTAGCCCGACAGAAATACCACGCCAAACAGCAGCATGCCTTCGTACAGCCAGCAGGCCATGCGGCGCCAGAGACCGGGGGTATTCATTTCAGTGTGCATGGGATTGGGGTCAGGAAGCGCCCCGGATTGTAGGGCCATGACCTGCGGTGGGAGGGACCGCGCCAGGTACCAAGGCCGTTGGTACTAGTTTGGTGAGAGGACGTCGCTGGTAACGGCGGGCACGGTGGCCGCAGCAGGTGGTCCGTCCGTGCTGGTCGTAGCGGGCGCGGGCGCAGGCGCAGGGATCACCACCTTGGGAAGCAGGGTGTTCGGATCCAGTTGCGGCTTGACGGCAACTGCGGCTTCTGACTGCGGACTGGTTCTGCGCGTCACGGGAACGGCCGTTAGCTTGTCATTGGGGACCGGCGAAATGGCAACCGCAGCGCCTACGGGCTTCTCAGCACCCTTGGCGGCCAGACGCTTTCTTTCCTCAGAACTGAGTTCCTGGTAGGCCGCCCATTCGGCAGCACGTTCGGAGGGACTCAGTTTCTTGGTTTCGGCAAAATTCAGTCGAGCCCGTTCCCGCTCGCTGGGTGAGAGGGCGGCCCACTCTGTCATTCGGCTCTGCAATTTCGCTTGATCTTCCGGCGTACGTTTGGGAAAATTGTTTGCCAGTGCAATCCATTTGGCCTTGTGCGTGGGGCCCATGGAGTTCCATGTACCGGCCAGGGGGTGCAACACCTTCTTGTGGCGGCTGCTCAGTTCATGCCACTGCGGGCCTGCGTTGACCACGGTGGACTGCGGCGCCGAGGGCTTAGGCAGCGGGGCGGCGGCCTGCGGTGCAGGAGGGGTGTCTGTTGGCGAACGCGAAAACAGAATGAGGGACAGCGCGCCCAGCACAGCCAACAACACGACGCCCACGAGCAGGCGTACCAGTGAGGAGTGTGAGCCGGTCTGAGCGTTGGGTTCGACAATCGCCATGGGTCGTGGTAAGCGCTAGTCGCGGCGGTTGGCGTTCAAAAAGTGAACAAAACCGGGGTCGGTATAGGCGGCCGGAGGCAGTTCATCCGCCAGCAGTTCGACATCGACCTCGGCGAGTTCGTTGGCACGCTTCTGTTCCTGCACGACGGCAATGGTCAACAGTCCGACGATCAGCGCCAGCAAGGGAATTACCGAACCCAGACGGTTCCAAAAGCCACCCCACGCGCTGCCCATGGTCAGGGATGCGGCGCCTCCATTGGAGTTCACAGAGGTTGCGGTTTGGAGTTTGACCACCTTGCGCACGGAAAGGGCTTGCATCCGGGCAGCCTTGAGGCGCTCCGTGATGTCATTGGGAAGGCTTTGGGTGGAGTCGGACAGGCGTGCGGCCACATGACGGCCGAAACGGTCCTGGTAGCTCTCGAATGGGTGTGGATTGAGTGTCGTCATAGTCGTATTCCCTTTGCGCTTAAGGCCTTTCCCAGAGCTTGAACTGCCCTAGAACAGTGCGTTTTGACACTGCCTTGTGAACAGCCCATGGCGGCGGCCGTTTCAGCAACGTCCATATCCTCCCAGTAACGCATCAAAAAGGCCTCCCGTTGACGCGCGGGCAGTTGCTGAACCTCTATTTCTATCTCACGCAAGGTTTGTGCCCGCTCGGTCTGAGTCTCGGCACTTTCATTTTGTTCCCCACCATTTGCAGCACTCAGGGTTTCCAGCAGGTCAAAACTTTCGTCGTCGCCCCCGGAGTCGAAGTCACTCATCGTCGAAAACAGCGCTTTTTGCGTCTTTTGGCGCCGGAACCAGTCCAGCGTGCAGTTGGACAGGATGCGCTGGAACAGCATCGGCAGTTCTTCCACGGGCTTGTGACCATAGTGCTCTGCCAGTTTCATCATGGCATCCTGCACGATGTCCAGTGCCGACTCGTCGTTGCGAACGTGGTAAACCGATCGTTTGAACGCACGTTTTTCCACGCTCTTCAAAAAATCGGATAGTTCGCGTTCGGAAGCCAAGAGTAAAGATCGAGAAAAAGTTGAGGAGTTGCCGGCGCCAAGGGGCCTCGGCAGGCCGATTTTGTGCTATCAACCGCGAATTATCGCATTCGCATCATCAACATTGCACGTAAATGCGGCCAATTTCCGCTGGTCGGTGCGATAATATGGCTTGCAATCAAAAGGCAAACGGGTTTTGGTCCGGTGCAGCATTCAATGCGCCCATGGCCTCAGTCCTAAGTCCCGACGCGACTCCACAAGTGTTTGCGAAGGGGCACCCAAGGTTTTTCGTCAGAGAAATTCACAAAGGTTCATCATGGAAATTTCAAAAGCTGAAATCGCGTCAGCATCTGCTGTATCCCATTCCAACAAGTCGTCCGGCACGCAAGAGTTGCGCGGCGCGGAAGTACTGGTCAAGGCTCTTCAGGCCGAAAGTGTCAAGTACGTTTGGGGCTATCCCGGCGGTGCGGTGCTGCATATTTACGATGCTTTTTACAAGCAGGACACCATCCAGCACGTTCTGGTGCGCCACGAGCAGGCCGCCGTGCACGCCGCAGACGGCTACGCCCGTGCGACGGGCAATGTGGGAGTGGCGCTGGTCACGTCCGGCCCCGGCGTGACCAATGCCGTGACCGGCATCGCCACCGCCTACATGGACAGCATCCCCATGGTCATCATCTCCGGGCAGGTGCCAACGCACGCCATCGGCCTGGATGCATTCCAGGAATGTGACACCGTGGGCATCACCCGTCCCATCGTCAAACACAATTTTCTGGTCAAGGACGCCCGTGATCTGGCCGAGACCCTGAAAAAGGCTTTTCACATCGCACGCAGTGGCCGCCCCGGTCCGGTGGTGGTGGATATCCCCAAGGACGTGTCGTTCAAGAAGGTTCCCTACGCTGGTTACCCGGCCACGATCGAAATGCGCTCGTACAACCCGGTGCGCAAGGGACACGGTGGACAGATCCGCAAGGCGCTGCAGTTGCTGCTGGCGGCCAAGCGCCCCTACATCTACACCGGTGGCGGTGTGTTGCTGAGCAATGCCAGCAACGAACTGCGCACCCTGGTGGACATGCTGGGCTATCCGGTGACCAATACCCTGATGGGCTTGGGTGCCTACCCGGCCACAGGCTCCAAGTTCCTGGGCATGCTGGGCATGCATGGCACGGTGGAAGCCAACAACGCCATGCAGAACTGCGATGTGTTGCTGGCCGTCGGAGCCCGTTTTGACGACCGCGTGATCGGCAACCCCAAGCACTTCGCGCAGAACGAGCGCAAGATCATCCACATTGACATTGACCCTTCGAGCATTTCCAAGCGCGTGCGCGTGGATATCCCGATCGTCGGCGATGTGAAGGATGTGCTCAGTGAGATGATCGCCATGATCAAGGAAGGCACTACCAAGCCCGACGCCAACGCCCTGGGCGCCTGGTGGGAAACTATCGACGGCTGGCGCAAGCGCGACTGCATGAAGTACAGCATGGGCAAGGGCGACGTCATCAAGCCGCAGTACGTGGTGGAAACGTTGTGGAACATGACCAAGGACGCCGACGCCTACATCACGTCCGACGTGGGCCAGCACCAGATGTGGGCGGCGCAGTACTACAAGTTCGATGAACCGCGTCGCTGGATCAATTCCGGTGGCCTGGGCACCATGGGCGTGGGCATTCCCTATGCCATGGGCATCAAGCTGGCCAAGCCCGACAGTGAAGTGTTCTGTATCACCGGCGAAGGCTCGGTGCAGATGTGCATCCAGGAGCTGTCGACCTGCCTGCAGTACAACACGCCGATCAAGATCTGCTCGCTGAACAACCGCTACCTCGGCATGGTGCGCCAGTGGCAGGAAGTCGAGTACGAAGGCCGCTACAGCCACAGCTACATGGACGCGTTGCCCAACTTCGTGAAGCTGGCCGAGGCCTATGGCCACGTCGGCATGCTGATCGAGAAGCCGCAGGATGTGGAACCCGCGCTGCGCGAGGCCCGCAAGCTCAAGGACCGCACCGTGTTCATGGACTTCCGCACCGATCCGACCGAGAACGTGTTCCCCATGGTTCAGGCGGGCAAGGGCATCACGGAAATGCTGCTGGGCAGCGAAGACCTTTAAGGAAATAAAGGCTCCAGCCCTCGTCAACTATGCGTAGCTAGCTATCAAAAAGATAGCATTTTTTAAGGCGAATCTATTGTCCGCCAAGCCCGCAACTTACCGGTTGCGGGGGAGGGCGGCGAAAAGAGGAATCCAGTACCATGAAACACATCATTGCAGTTCTTTTGGAAAACGAGCCGGGCGCGCTGTCCCGGGTGGTCGGTCTGTTTTCGGCCCGTGGCTACAACATTGAATCGTTGACAGTGGCGCCCACCGAAGACGCCAGCCTGTCGCGCATGACCATCCAGACCACGGGGTCGGACGACGTCATCGAGCAGATCACCAAGCACCTGAACCGTCTGATCGAAGTGGTCAAGGTCGTCGACCTGACCGAAGGCGCCTACATCGAGCGCGAGCTGATGATGGTCAAGGTGCGCGCGGTGGGCAAGGAGCGCGAGGAGATGAAGCGCATGGCCGACATCTTCCGTGGCCGCATCATCGACGTGACCGACAAGAGCTATACCATTGAGCTCACCGGTGACCAGTCCAAGAACGATGCGTTCTTGGAGGCATTGGAGCACGCTGCCATTCTGGAGACAGTGCGTACGGGCTCCAGCGGCATTGGCCGCGGCGAGCGCATTTTGCGCGTCTAGTTAGTTGGGGCAGAGTTGATGGGGCGGACTGCCCCTCAGCTTAATCAGTTGGGGACAGAGCTAATGGTCTGCCCCGCAAATTCATTAGTTTTTACAACGGAGAGATGACATGAAGGTTTTTTACGACAAGGACTGTGACCTGAGCCTGATCAAGGGCAAGACAGTTGCCATCATCGGTTACGGCAGCCAGGGCCACGCCCATGCCCAGAACCTGAACGACAGCGGCGTCAAGGTGCTCGTTGGCCTGCGCAAGGGCGGAGCGTCCTGGGACAAGGTTGGCAAGGCCGGCCTGACCGTGATGGAAGTCAACGATGCGGTCAAGGCGGCTGACGTGGTCATGATCTTGTTGCCCGATGAGCAAATCGCCGAGGTGTACACCAACAACGTGGCACCCAACATCAAGACCGGTGCTTCCCTGGTGTTTGCCCACGGCTTCAACGTGCACTACAACCAGGTCGTGCCCCGCGCCGATCTGGACGTGTGGATGGTGGCGCCCAAGGCCCCTGGCCACACCGTGCGCAACACCTATACCCAGGGTGGCGGCGTGCCCCACCTGATCGCCATCCACCAGGACAAGTCCGGCAAGGCCCGTGACCTGGCCCTGTCCTACGCCATGGCCAACGGTGGCGGCAAGGCCGGCATCATCGAGACCAACTTCAAGGAAGAAACCGAGACCGACCTGTTCGGCGAGCAGGCCGTGTTGTGCGGTGGTGCGGTCGAGCTGATCAAGATGGGTTACGAGACCCTGACCGAAGCCGGCTATGCGCCCGAAATGGCCTACTTCGAGTGTCTGCATGAGCTCAAGCTCATCGTCGACCTGATCTACGAAGGCGGCATTGCCAACATGAACTACTCCATCTCCAACAATGCGGAGTTTGGCGAGTACGTGACAGGTCCCGAAGTCATTAACGACCAGTCCCGCGCAGCCATGCGCAACGCCCTGAAGCGCATCCAGAACGGTGACTACGCCAAGATGTTCATCCAGGAAGGCCGTCTGAACTATCCGAGCATGACAGCCCGTCGTCGCAACACTGCTGACCACTCCATCGAGAAGGTCGGTAGCCAGTTGCGCGCCATGATGCCCTGGATTGCCAAGAACAAGCTGGTTGACCAGACCCGCAACTAAACGATTCCCAGCCGCGTTGGATGGCCACTTCGGTGGCCATTTTTGTTGGCCGTTACGATTCCCGACTACCATCGGACTTTCGGCAGCGCGCCAGCTTCTGCGGTAGTTTGGGTTTGCTATGGATTTAATAGCTTGCTGCGCAATATTTACGAGGGCTGGAGGCCAATGTATGCATGATGTTGATGATTTCGAGGCTCCCGACACCGACTCGGTGGTGATCCAGAAGCGCCGCAAAGGCATCTACATACTGCCCAATCTCTTTACCTTGGCGGCCCTGTTCGGTGGTTTCTATGCCATCGTGATGGCCATGGACGGGCGTTTTGATCAGGCGACCATTGGTGTTTTTTGTGCCATGGTGCTGGACAGCCTTGATGGCAGGGTGGCGCGCATGACCAACACCCAAAGTGCCTTTGGCGAGCAAATGGACTCCCTGTCCGATATGGTGTCGTTTGGTGCCGCCCCGGCGCTGATCGCCTATCTGTGGACGCTGAAAGGCTTGGGGCGCTGGGGTTGGATTGCGGCCTTTGTGTACTGTGCTTGCGCCGCTTTACGATTGGCGCGCTTCAACGTCAATACTGCCGTGGTGGACAAGCGATTCTTTCAGGGGATGCCTTCGCCTGCGGCGGCAGCGCTGGTGATGGGTTTTATCGGACTAATGACCGACCTGGGCATCCATGGCACTGATCGTATGGGTGTATTCGATGTGCGCTGGGTGACCTTTGGCATTGCCCTGTTTGCCGGACTGACCATGGTTACCAACGTGCCCTTCTACAGCTTCAAGGGCGTGCACATGAAGCGTAGTGTGCCTTTTGCGGTGCTGGTAGCGATTGCGCTGGGTATTGCTGTTGTCAATATTGATCCACCAACGGTTTTGTTTGGTGTTTTCGTTGCCTACAGCCTCAGCGGCTATGTGATTTACGGTTGGCGCAGGGCCAAGGGCTTGCGCACCAGTGTCATCAGCACATCCACCGATGAACCGGAGGAACGGGGTCTGCACAAGTAGGCAGAGCCAGAATCCGGCGGGATGGGCAATCTGTGGTACATTGACAGCATGCATTTCAACGCGCTATCGCTATCTTTCCTACGCCACAACGGGCGGAAGAAGTAGCGCATGCACTGAATCCATAAAGGCCCGTTAGCACTCGCAACGGGCCTTTTGCTTTGGGTTCCAATATTTTTGGGTTGCGGGTATTTGAAGATCCACAGGAGTAACGAGATGGCCGATAAATTGATCATTTTTGACACGACATTGCGCGATGGCGAGCAGTCCCCGGGCGCATCCATGACCCGCGATGAAAAGCTGCGTATTGCCCGCCAGCTCGAACGACTGAAGGTTGATGTGATCGAGGCGGGTTTTGCCGCCAGCTCCAATGGCGACTTTGAAGCCGTGCAGTTGATTGCCAACAGCATCAAGGACTCCACGATCTGTTCGCTCTCGCGTGCCAATGACCGTGACATTGCGCGTGCCGCGGAAGCACTCAAGGGTGCCAACCGGGCGCGCATCCACACCTTCATTGCCACGTCCGCACTGCACATGGAAAAGAAGCTGCGCATGACACCGGATCAGGTGTTCGAGCAGGCCAAGCTGGCCGTGCGCTTTGCCCGCAATCTGGTGGAAGACATCGAATTTAGCCCGGAAGATGGCTACCGCAGTGATCCTGACTTCTTGTGCCGCGTGATTGAAGCGGTGATCAACGAAGGTGCCACCACCATCAATGTGCCCGACACGGTGGGCTATGCCATCCCGGAGCTGTACGGCAACTTCATCAAGAACCTGCGCGAGCGCATTCCCAATTCGGACAAGGCTATCTGGTCGGTCCACTGCCACAACGATCTGGGGATGGCGGTGGCCAACTCCCTGGCGGGCGTGAAGATTGGCGGTGCGCGCCAGGTGGAATGCACCATCAACGGCCTGGGCGAGCGTGCCGGCAATTGCAGCCTGGAAGAGGTTGTCATGGCCCTGAAGACTCGCAAGGACTACTTTGGCCTGGATATTGGCATCGACACCCGCCACATCCTGGCTGCCAGCCGCATGGTCAGCCAGACTACCGGTTTTGTGGTGCAGCCCAACAAGGCCGTGGTCGGAGCAAACGCGTTTGCGCACGCCTCCGGCATTCACCAGGACGGCGTGCTGAAGGCTCGTGACACCTACGAGATCATGCGCGCAGAAGATGTGGGCTGGACCGCCAACAAGATCGTTCTGGGCAAACTCAGCGGTCGCAATGCGTTCAAGCAGCGCCTGCAGGAGCTTGGCGTTCAGTTGGAGAGCGAGGGCGACATCAACGCCGCCTTCACGCGATTCAAGGAACTGGCCGACCGCAAGAGTGAGATCTTCGATGAAGACATCCTGGCCCTGGTCAGTGATGAAAGCATGACGCATGTCAAGGAGCAATACGGCTTTGTCTCCCTGTCCCAGCGTAGCGAAACCGGCGAACGCCCCACGGCCAGCATCGTGTTCACGGTGGATGGCAAGGAGGTTCAGGGGGCTGCCGATGGCAATGGGCCGGTGGATGCATCCCTAAAGGCCATTGAGTCGCACGTCAAAAGCGGAGCCGAAATGGTGCTGTATTCCGTGAATGCGATCAGTGGTTCCACGGAAAGCCAGGGTGAAGTCACGGTTCGGCTGCAAAACAGCGGGCGCGTAGTCAACGGTGTGGGGGCTGATCCCGACATCGTCGTGGCTTCCGCCAAGGCCTACCTAAGTGCACTGAACAAGCTGCACAGCAAGGCCGACCGGGTGGCCGCCCAAGGTTAAAGTTCGGGTTTATACGGATTTTCAAGTTCTTTCTTGAAGTTTGTCGCGCAAGTAGTTGATCTTGCGCGACTTTTTTGTTTACACTTCCTACCCGAAGGCAATTGCATTTGCTGATTTTTCTCACATTGCTCTGCCATTGGGAACCACAATGAAACGTTTTTTTACCCAGTTTAGCTTTGTTGCCGTATTTTCTGCACTGATGCTGGTGGGGTCCCATGCGCAAGCTGCCCGCCACCATCCATCGGCCAGCGTAAAACACCACAGCAAGAAAACTGTGGCGAAAGCCAGGGTCGTTAAGAAGTTGGTCCCGGCGCGCGTAGTGGTTGCCCCCAAGGTTGCGTCCTTTGGCCAACTGGCCGGCTTGCACGGCGCACACGACCCGCTGGATCTGAAGTCCAGCGTCGCGTTCGTGATCGATCAGGACACCCAGGAAGTCCTGCTGCGCAAGAATGAACTCGCAGTGCTCCCGATTGCGTCCATTACCAAGCTGATGACCGGTTTGTTGATCAGCGAAGCCAAGTTGCCCATGGACGAGATGATCACCATCACCCAGGACGACGTGGACTTGGAAAAGGGCAGTTCCTCGCGTCTGCGCGTAGGCACCGAATTGAGCCGCGGCGAACTGTTGCACTTGGCGTTGATGTCCAGCGAAAACCGGGCTGCCAATGCGCTGGGCCGCACCTATCCCGGTGGCCTGCCAACCTTTGTGAGCCTGATGAACGCTCGAGCCAAGATGCTGGGCATGATGGACACTAGCTACGTCGAGCCCACCGGCCTGTCGAGCAAAAACCAATCCAGCGCCCGTGATCTGGCCACCCTTGTGAACTTCGCTTACGGCGACCCGACGCTGCGCGAGCTATCGACATCGCCCAACTACCAAGTGGCCGTAGGGCACCGTACGCTGCAATACAACACAACCAACCGTTTGGTGAAGAATCCTGCCTGGGACATTGGTCTTCAAAAGACAGGCTACATCTCGGAGGCCGGCCAGTGCCTGGTCATGCAGGCCAAGGTTGCCGGTCGCAAGCTCATCATGGTGTTTCTGGACTCTGCCGGCAAGTTCAGCCGGATAGCGGATGCGGAGCGCGTGAAGCGCTGGGTTGAATCCAATCCGGCGCCCGCGGCGGCCATCAAGGCAGTTCCCGTGGCCAGCATCGCAATGCCGGTACAACGGGTCGCCCTCAACTGATTTGGCTATAACGCCGCTACGGCTACGGCTACGGGGTGGGGTTGGTGTTATGCCCCAGTGTCGCTGAGATCTGGCGGGCGGTTTCCTTCAGTTTGGGCAGCCAATCATCCTCCATGCGCCCGGACGGTGCCGAAATAGATAATCCCGCGACCAACTTGCCCTGGTCGTCATAGATGCCGGCTGCCATGCAGCGTACACCCAACTCCAGTTCTTCGTTGTCCGTGGCCTGACCGTACTGCCGCACCTTGGATAGTTCACGCTCCAGGGTTTCCAGCTGGGTGATGCTGTTCTTGGTGTGACCTTGCAGTCCGGTGCGTGTCGCATAGGCCTGGATGCGCTGGGGATCATCTGCCGCCAGGAACAGCTTGCCCACGGAGGTCAGGTGCAGCGGTGCACGGCCACCAATGGCCCGTACCACCTGCATGCCGGAGCGCTCGCTGAAGGCGCGTTCAATGTAGACGATCTCGTCGCCCTGACGCACGCTCAGGCTGACTGGCTGTTGCGTCAGCTTGTGCAACTCGCGCATGGGAACGACGGCGGCATCGCGCACATTCAGACGCCCCTTGACCAGATTTCCCAGTTCCAGCAGGCGCATGCCCAGCCGGTAGCTGCCGGGCTGGGTCCGGTCGACAAAACGGCCGGTAGCCAGATCGTTGAGGATGCGGTGGGCGGTGGAGGGGTGCAGGCCGGCCTTCTCGCTGATGTCCTTGAGGCTGATGGCTTCCTCACGTGAGGCCAGTACATCGATCAGGTTGAACATGCGCTCAATCACCTGCACCGTCGGTTTGCTGGGAATGTCGGAATGTGGTTTTGTCATAAGCAGACGTCTATCTTATATCGTGGAATCTTGGGTGGCCGCTGGCTTGAGCGGTATGGCGTCGCGTTCGTGCCATTCACCATTGGTCAGGATGTGCATGGGGGCAAAGCGTGCCTTGTAATTCATTTTGGGGCTGTCCTGGATCCAGTACCCCAGGTACACATAGGCCAGGCCGAGCCGCTTGGCCTGCTGAATTTGCCAGAGCACATTGAACGTGCCGTAGCTGGCGGCCTCATCCGGCTCGAAGAAGGTGTACACAGCCGACAGGCCGTCGTCGATCACGTCCAGGATGGACACCATTTTGAGCGCACCCGGTGAACCGTCGGGCAGGGTCTCCCGGAACTCCACTAGGCGGGAATTGACGCGGCTTTGCAGTAGAAATTGGGTGTACTGGTCCACGCTGTCCTCGTCCATGCCACCGCCAGCGTGCCGACTGTTCTGGTAGCGCAGGTAGAGGGCATAGTGCTCGGGCACGAAACCCAGCCGCAGGACCCGCGCGGACAGCGTGTGGTGGCGGTTCCAGGCGCGGCGCTGGCTGCGGTTGGGCTTGAAGCGGTCCGCAATCACGCGTAGCGGCACACAGGCCTGGCAACCGTCGCAATAGGGGCGGTAGGTGAACATGCCGCTGCGGCGAAAGCCTTTGCCGACCAGATCGGAATAGGTGGAGTTGTTGATCAGGTGGCTGGGCGTGGCGACCTGTGAACGCGCCATCCGGTTGGGCAGGTAGCTGCATTCATACGGCGCGGTGGCGTAGAACTGCAGGGTTTGCAGTGGGAAATCTTTAAGGTCTGTCACGGTGGATGCATCAGGCAGACAAAATGTGATTCCAGTATAGGGGGCTAAAACGCCATTGCGGCGCCGGCTCCTTGCGTGCGGCCTGTATATGCTCCAAAAAGACCGCACGCGGCATCTCGGCCGCGCCCATGGAGGCCAGATGGTCGGTGTTTTGCTGGCAATCCACCGACAGAATGTTGTATTCGCGGCAAAAGCACACCAGTGCTGCCAGCGCGATCTTGGACGCGTCGCTGGCATGGGAAAACATGGATTCACCAAACACCGCGCGCCCCAGCGCCACGCAGTACAGCCCTCCCACCAGCTTGCCATCCACCCAGGTCTCGACGCTGTGGGCACTGCCGGCCTGGTGCAGGTGCGTGTAGGCCGCAACCATGGCCGGCACAATCCAGGTGCCCGGCTGACCGTGCCGGGGTGTGTTGGCGCAGGCCCAGATCACATCCGCGAATGCGGTGTCAAAGCGGACCTCGCAGCGTGGGTCGGCTTTGAAGCGTGCCAACACCTTGCGCAGTGACCGGTGCAGGCGAAAATTGGCCACGGTCAGCACCATACGTGGGTCGGGGCTCCACCACAGGATGGGCTGCCCTTCGCTGAACCAGGGGAAGATGCCGTGACCATAGGCGTCGCGCAAGGTGTTGACGGACAGATCGCCACCTGCCGCCAGCAAGCCTGGCGCATCGGACTGCACTCCCCATGCATTCTCCGCCGCTGGAAAAGCGCTGCCAGTTTCCAGCCAGGGCAGCACGGTTGGGGGATTTGTCATATTGACTGACCGACTCCGATGTGAAAACACAAATATATTACCGCGCCGAAAAGACACGGCCTTCGAGCGGTTAGAATACTAGCTGTCGGGGTGTAGCGCAGCCTGGTAGCGCATCTGGTTTGGGACCAGAGGGTCGAAGGTTCGAATCCTTTCGCCCCGACCAGCATTCAGAACAAAGGCCCCGGAGTCATTGGACTCTGGGGCCTTTGTACTTTGTGCACGTGGCTTTGTGCCCGTAGCTCAGTTGGATAGAGCAACAGCCTTCTAAGCTGTGGGTCGGGGGTTCGATCCCCTCCGGGCACGCCAACCGGTTCTACTTTTTCAGCGCGGTTTTCCAGTCACGGAAAACGTCCAGGTCCACTCCGTCGGGGTAGTTCAGCAGACCCGGTGTGTAGCCCTTCTTTCCCTTCTCGCCATACTGCCAGATGATGGCCTTGGTCTTGCGGTCGATGACCAAGACCCGGTCATGCAGGTCGTCCACGACCAGGATGTCGCCGGTCTCCGGCAATTCGCGGGCGATGGAGCAGTGGTCCAGCATGCCATCACCTTCCTTCACGAAGTATTCCCAGGTCACCTTGCGGGTGGCCGGGTCGAAGATCACGACGCGGCCGGGCTTCCAGAAGTCCGCCACGATGACCTGCTTGCCATCCACGGTGGGAAATGCGTCGGACGGGTAGTGCACATTGGGCGCCTTGACACTCCACTGCACCTTGCCCTCGCGCGTTACACGGGAAATCCAGGCATCCTGAATCTCGGTGACCAGCAGGTCGCCGTTTTCCATGGGTGTCGCGCCATTGGGATAGGCGAGCTGCGTGGGCGGATTGTGTTTGCATTGGCCCGGCGTACCCCACTGGGTGGAGATCGCGTTGGTCTTGGGGTCGATGATGACGATGCGGCAGTTGCGGATGTCGGCGGTGACCACATGGCCGTCGGCCAGGAAGTGGGCATCATCTGGGTAGTTGAGCAAATTGGGACCCTTGCCGCGGTGGTCCGGCGTGCCGTAGGTCCAAGTCAGCGCCTTCTTTTCGTAGTCGACCAGGTGGATGTCGAAGTTGTCTTCCTCACTGACGGCGAGCTGTTTGCCGTCGGCGGAGAAGTTCACATCCTCGTTGCCACGGTACACCTTGAGGTTGGGCGAAGGAAATTCCCAAACGATGCTCTTGTCCGGTGCAATCTCGATCAGCCGGTTGTTGCGCCGGTCGGCGATGACGATGGGGTAGGGCAGCGGCTTGCCCCAGGACTGCACGCGGTTGCTGCGGCTGCCGGTGGCCGGCGGGATGGGCGGCAGCGTGACGCCGCTGGATACCGCGCCGGCACCGGTCATGTCTGGCGTGACCTGCACTTCGATGGCGGCCATCGGGTCCTTCTTCGTCTTCTGCGCAAACACTGGCGCGGTGAACCCCACGCACAGGGATAGAAGCAGCAGGGGCAAACGCAGCCTACTTGGAGGATTGCGAGGTTGGGAAGATGGGGAGGACGTGACGGGCATGGGGGATTCCTTGACAGATGTTTTTTGCTGCATCGGCAGCACCGCAACCATTGTCATTTCCCACCAGTGATTTGCCTTGACCTGACGCAAGGTCGCGTCGTTCTCAGGTGTGAAGTGCGCGGGACTCAGGGGCTCTCCAGCACCGTGCGTTGGTTCAGGGGCTGCACCCCGCGCATGTTGTCGGCAAAGCGCTGGCGGTAGCGCGCGAGTTGTGCCTTGGACACTTCCAGCGGCTGCTTCAGAACCAGCCACTCAACGCCCTCGGTACAAGGGGCCGCAGTCAATGAGCCGGTGTAGCGGTAGTAGCCCAGGGCGGCGGGCAGCAGGGCACGGGCATCCACGGAGCGGTCGGCGTGCACATGGTCGCCATCCGCCTGTGCCGGAATCAGTGGCAGCAGGGTGTCCAGCAGGGCGTTGTCCGCTCCGGTACGAAACAGCACCACCACGGCCAGCAGTTGACCGGATGCGCTCTTGTGCAGCAGGTGCGCGGCCATGGGGAACACCTCACCGCCAATCTGGTCGCCACCGGGTGTGTGGAAGTGGAACTGCTGCAGTGTGTAGTGTTCGTTGCCGATGCGCAGCGCCTGGCCCGCAGCAAAGCGCACGCGCACCGTGTGACCGTCGTCCGCGATGCGCAGGGGTACCGGGCGATAGTCAAACTGCAGGGCAGGCAAGGGCTTGCGTGTCGTCGCCCGGATGTCGACCGGTGACTGGCGCCTGCCGCTGTCGCACAAGCCAGCGGTCGCCACGGCCCCCGCGAGCGCGGCTGCTGCAAGTGTGAGGGATCGAATCCAGTGCATGGTTCAGTCATCCGCGTTTGGGTTGGGGGGGTCAGGCAATGGTGAGCGCTGCCACTTTCACCGTCAGCTGCAACCAGCGTGCGGTGGCAGATTGCAGCTTGGCGGGGTCACCGGTTGTGCCAAAGACGGGTACCCCTTGGGGGGCACCATGCGCTGTTTGCGCAGCCAGCAGTCCTTGCGCGCCCAGCAGGCGCCGGGTTTGCCGGGCTACCGGGGCGCCGCCCTCCAGCAGGGCAACCTCACTGCCGATGGATCGGCGCAGTTCGGCCTCGACAAACGGGTAGTGCGTGCAGCCCAGCACCAGCGTGTCCATGGCACCTGGCTCTGTGCCAAATCGGCCCATAGCCCTCGTGAAATGTGCGCTGAGTGCTTCTGTTTTTATAGCATCCTCGCGCTCGATGGCATCGACCAGTCCGTCGCAGGGCTGCAGGACAAAGCTTGCCTGTCCGTGCAGCGATGCCAGCAGCGTGTTGAATTTCTCGCTTTGCAGTGTGCTGCGGGTCGCCATTACGCCAACGACCCCGGTCTTGCTGAGCGCGGCTGCAGGCTTCAATGCGGGCTCGATGCCAACGATGGGCAGGTCTGCATGGTCCTGGCGCAGCAGACGGATGGCGGCTGCGGTTGCCGTGTTGCACGCGACAACCAAGGCCTTGACCTGGTGCTGCTCCCGCAGGTAACGCGTGATGGCGTGGGAGCGTGCAATGACATGCGTGTCGTCACGCTCCCCGTAGGGAGCATGGCCGCTGTCCGCCACGTACACAAACTGCTCATCGGGCAGCTCGGCCCGCAGCGCACGCAGCACGCTCAGGCCGCCCACGCCGCTGTCAAACACCCCGATGGGGTGCATGGCAGCGGAGGTCGCCGTCATTGCGGGCAAGGGCTTAGCGGGATGTGACGGCGATGTTCTTGAACTCACCGGTGGCTATTCTTTTTTGCCATTCGGCGGGTCCGGTGATGTGCGCACTGGTGCCGCCGGCATCCACGGCCACGGTGACGGGCATGTCGACCACGTCGAACTCGTAGATGGCTTCCATGCCCAGATCGGCAAATCCCACCACCTTGGCGGCCTTGATCGCCTTGGACACGAGGTAGGCGGCGCCGCCCACGGCCATCAGGTAGGCGCTCTTGTGCTTCTTGATGGCCTCAATGGCCACCGGGCCGCGTTCGGCCTTGCCCACCATGCTGATCAGGCCGGTTTGCGCCAGCATCATCTCGGTGAAGCCGTCCATGCGGGTGGCGGTGGTGGGGCCTGCGGGGCCAACCACTTCGTCGCGCACTGGATCAACCGGGCCAACGTAGTAGATGACGCGGTTGGTGAAATCCACCGGCAGCTTCTCGCCCTTGGCCAGCATGTCCTTGATGCGCTTGTGCGCGGCGTCGCGGCCGGTCAGCATCTTGCCGTTGAGCAGCAGGGTCTGGCCGGGCTTCCAGCTCGCCACTTCAGCCGGTGTCAGCGTGTTCAGGTCGACCTTCTTGCTCTGCACATAGTCGGGTGTCCAGTTGACGTTGGGCCACAGGTCCAGCGATGGTGGGTCCAGGTAGACCGGGCCGCTGCCATCCATCACAAAGTGGGCGTGGCGCGTGGCGGCGCAGTTCGGAATCATGGCAATGGGTTTGCTGGCTGCGTGGGTGGGGTACATCTTGATCTTGACGTCCAGCACCGTGGTCAGGCCGCCCAGGCCTTGTGCGCCGATGCCCAGTGCGTTGACCTTCTCGAACAGATCCAGACGGAGCTTTTCCACGTTGGACAGTTCCGCACCGCTGGCCGCCTTGGCCTGCAGTTCGTACATGTCCAGGTCGTCCATCAGGCTTTCCTTGGCCATCAGCACTGCCTTCTCCGCCGTGCCGCCAATGCCGATGCCCAGCATGCCCGGTGGGCACCAGCCGGCGCCCATGGTCGGCACGGTTTTCAGCACCCAGTCGACCACCGAGTCGCCGGGGTTGAGCATATACATCTTGCTCTTGTTCTCGGAGCCACCGCCCTTGGCCGCCACCGTCACTTCGACGGTGTTGCCGGGCACGATTTCGGTGAAGATCACGGCCGGTGTGTTGTCCTTGGTATTCTTGCGCAGGAATTCGGGGTCGGCAACGACCGAGGCGCGCAGCGTGTTGTCGGGGTGGTTGTAGCCCTGGCGCACGCCTTCGTTGATGGCGTCATCCAGGCTGCCGTTGAAACCTTCCCAGCGCACGTCCATGCCGACTTTCAGGAACACGTTGACGATGCCGGTGTCCTGGCAGATCGGGCGGTGGCCCGTGGCGCTCATCTTGCTGTTGGTCAGGATTTGCGCGATGGCGTCCTTGGCGGCAGGGCTTTGTTCGCGCTCGTAGGCGCGTGCCAGATGGGCAATGTAGTCTGCGGGATGGTAGTAGCTGATGTATTGCAGTGCGGCAGCGACGGACTCAATCAGGTCGGCTTGGCGGATGGAGGTGCTCATGGTGGTCTTTCCGGGGCGTGGATAAAGGCGAGTAACCAGCCATTGTAAAAGCCTGTTCGCCGGTCGCCCAAGCGCTTGCGAGGCATGTCCACCCTGCCCGCGCTGTCAAGTCAGTGACATGTAAGTGCTTGGCACCAACATCCGGCCAGTTTCGATTTAACCGAGGAGACATCAACATGACTACAACGACCGAAGGCGCAAGCGCACTGCCTGTATATTTGCCCAGCGCAGAGTTCGTCAAGAACGCGGCCATCCCGAGCATGGCCGCCTATGACGCCCTGTGCAAGGAAGCCGAGACCGACTACGAAGGGTTTTGGGGTCGCCTGGCCAAGGAGCTGATTACCTGGAAGAAGCCCTTCACCCAGGTGCTCGACGAGAGCAACGCGCCGTTCTTCAAGTGGTTTGCCGATGGCACGCTCAATGCTTCCTACAACTGCCTGGACCGCAATGTGGAAAAAGGCCTGGGCGACAAGACCGCCATCATCTTCGAGGCCGACGGCGGCGAAGTCACCAAGATCAACTACAAGGACCTGCTGGCCAAGACCTGCCAGATCGCCAACGGCCTGAAGTCCCTGGGCATCAAGAAGGGTGACCGCGTGGTCATCTACATCTCCATGTCCATCGACGGTGTGGCCGCCATGCAGGCCTGCGCCCGCATTGGCGCAACCCACTCGGTGGTGTTCGGTGGCTTCTCGGCCCAGTCGCTGCGCGACCGCATCGAGGACACCGGCGCCGTGGCCATCATCACCGCCGACCACCAGGTCCGCGGTGGCAAGCAGTTGCCCCTGAAGTCCATCGTCGACGAAGCGCTGACGCTGGGTGGCTGCGACTCCATCAAGAACGTGCTGGTCGTCAAGCGCAGCGGTTCCGAAATCGCCATGACCGCCGGCCGTGACAAGTGGATGGACGATGTGGTGGCTGGCCAAAGCACCACCTGCGAACCCGAGTGGGTCGAGGCCGAGCATCCCTTGTTCCTGCTCTACACCTCCGGCTCCACCGGCAAGCCCAAGGGCGTGCAACACTCCACCGGCGGCTACCTGCTGCACGCCGCGCTGACCACCAAGTGGACCTTCGACCTGAAGGCCGACGATGTGTTCTGGTGCACCGCCGACATCGGCTGGGTCACTGGCCACACCTACATCACCTACGGCCCCCTGGCCCTGGGCGGCACAGAAATCGTGTTCGAAGGCGTGCCCACCTTCCCGGACGCCGGCCGCTTCTGGAAGATGATCCAGGATCACAAGTGCACCGTGTTCTACACCGCACCCACGGCCATCCGTTCGCTGATCAAGGCGGCCGAAGCCAAGGATTCCGTGCATCCCAAGAGCTATGACCTGTCCAGCCTGCGTCTGCTGGGCTCGGTGGGCGAGCCCATCAACCCCGCTGCCTGGGAGTGGTACTACAAGCACGTCGGCGGCAGCAAGTGCCCGATCGTGGACACCTTCTGGCAGACCGAAACCGGTGGTCACATGATCACCCCGCTGCCGGGCGCCACACCCATGGTTCCGGGCTCCTGCACACTGCCGTTCCCCGGCATCGCGGCCGCCATCGTGGACGAAACCGGCAAGGACGTGCCCAATGGCCAGGGTGGCATTTTGGTCGTAAAGCGCCCCTGGCCTGCGATGATCCGCAACATCTGGGGCGACCCCGAGCGTTTCAAGAAGAGCTACTACCCCGACGACTTCAAGGGCAAGTACTACCTCGCCGGCGACGGCGCCATCCGTGACGTGAAGACCGGCTACTTCACCATCACCGGCCGTATCGACGACGTGCTGAACGTGTCCGGCCACCGCATGGGCACGATGGAAATCGAATCCGCGCTGGTGAGCTGCACCGAACTGGTGGCCGAAGCTGCCGTGGTCGGCCGTCCCGACGAGACCACCGGCGAAGCCGTGTGCGCCTTCGTGGTGCTCAAGCGTCCGCTGCCGGTCGGCGACGAGGCCAAGGCCATTGCCAAGCAGTTGCGCGACCACGTCGGCAAGGAAATCGGCCCGATTGCCAAGCCCAAGGACATCCGCTTCGGCGAGAACCTGCCCAAGACCCGTTCCGGCAAGATCATGCGCCGCCTGCTGCGTTCGCTGGCCAAGGGCGAGGCCATCACGCAGGATACCTCCACGCTGGAAAACCCGGCGATCCTGGACCAGTTGGGCCAGACCTACTGAGCGCGCACCGCATACCTGAAGAGCCCGCAGTTGCGGGCTTTTTTTTCGTGTCGAAGATGGTTGCATGCTGCGACGGGATGGCAGGCTTGGGGTACAGTCGAAGCCGCTATCGGAGCGAACGCGGATGCAGGTCTGGCAGATGCCGCGTTCAAACCCCGGAGGAGTCTGTCATGTATTTTTTAGGTTTGGGTCTGATCTTGTTGATCATGAAATGGATGGAGATCAGTCCGGTCGCAGTCTGGGACTGGTGGGTCGTCCTGTCGCCATTTGGCATGGCGGTGGCTTGGTGGGCCTGGGCCGACGCGTCGGGTTACACCAAGCGCAAGGCCATGGAGCGTGAGGAAGAACGCCGCAAGGCCCGCATTGAGCGCAGCCGCGAGGCGATGGGCATGCTCAGCAGCAAGAAGAAACGACGCTGAGTGCCAGACCTATGTTGATTCACCCCCAAATTGATCCCGTAGCCCTGCAAATTGGCCCGGTTGCCGTGCACTGGTACGGCCTGACCTACCTGGCCGCATTTGCACTGTTCATGTTCCTGGGCAGCCGGCGCCTGCGCCACGCCCCCTATGCCGGCATGACGGGTCAGGGCGCCTGGGCTTACCGTGATGTGGAGGACATCCTGTTCTTGGGTGTTGTGGGCGTCGTGCTGGGCGGTCGCATTGGCTACTGCCTGTTCTATAAGCCGGCCTATTACCTGACGCATCCGCTGGAAGTGTTGTTCGTCTGGCAGGGTGGCATGAGCTTCCATGGTGGCATGCTGGGGGTGATTGCCGCCATGGTCTGGTACGCCCGTTCACGCCGCAAGCCGTTCTGGCAGGTGGCGGACTTTGTGGCACCTTGTGTGCCCACGGGTCTGGCTGCTGGTCGCGTTGGCAACTTCATCAATGGCGAACTATGGGGCCGTCTGTGCGATCCCGATCTGCCCTGGGGCATGGTGTTCCGGGGGGCAGGGGATTTGCCGCGCCATCCGTCGCAGGTTTACCAGTTTCTGCTGGAGGGGCTGCTGCTGTTTGTGCTGCTGTGGTGGTATGCCCGCACGGCGCCCCGCCGGGGGCAGGTGGCTTCTGCTTTCCTGTTCGGCTACGGCGTGATGCGCTTCACCGCCGAGTTCTTCCGCGAACCAGATGCCCATCTGGGCCTGCTGTCGCTGGGCATGAGCATGGGGCAGTGGCTGTGTGTGCCCATGATCATCGGCGGCGCCGGGTTGTGGTGGTGGTTTGGCTCCCGCAGCCAGGCAACCCGCCCCTAGAAAACTCCCACACCCTCGGGTTTATCCCGAGGCAAGACCGCTTGCCAGCGGTTGTTCATGGTTCAATAATTACGCGTAATTACAAAAAATATCCCGTAATTTTTAGAATCCATGCGCCCGGCCCATAACTCCCTGCACGACGAGGTCGCGACCCTGTTGCGGGACCAGATCTTTGACGGCGACCTGCCGCCCGGCACCTTCATCGACGAGGCCGTGCTGTGCACCAGCCTCAAAATCTCCCGCACGCCACTGCGCGAGGCTCTGAAGGTGCTGGCGGCGGAGGGCTTGGTGCGCCACGAGCCGCGGCGTGGCAGCTTTGTGAACCAGATCACCGAACAGGACATGGACGAGATCTTTCCGGTAATCGCGCTGCTGGAAGGGCGCTGCGCCTTCGAGGCGGCGCGCAACGCCAGCGATGCCGACATCGCCGCGCTGGACACCCTGCACACCCGGTTGCAGGAGCATGCCCAGGCCAAGCGCATCAAGGACTACTACGCCACCAACTACACCATCCACGAGGCCATCATCACCCTGGCCAACAACCGCTGGCTGGCCCAGGCGATTGCCGATCTGCGCAAGATTCTGAAGCTGGCACGCCAGCAGCAGCTGTATGCACCCGGGCGGCTGGAGCAGAGCCTGGGCGAGCACCTGGCCATCTACGCCGCACTGCGGGCGCGTGATGCCGAAGGCGCAGACGCCGCCATGCGCGAGCACATCACGCGCCAGCGCGAGGCCCTGCGTGCCCTGGCCCGTGAACAGAAAAGCAGGTTGCTCGCATGAGCGCTGCGCCGGGCCGCCCCGCCAACTGGATCAGCCGCAGCGTCGCGCGCCTGCTCCCGGCCGGTGGTTCGGAGTCAAACAAGGCTGTAGCCCTCGACAAGACTACGCAGGCAGCTATCAAATCAGGAACGTCTGCGGCGGACGTGGCCAAGGCGGACCCGCACCCACGCTCCACACACGAGCGCCTGAAGGCCACGCTGACCCAGCGCGATGAGGCCCTGTCGCCGCGCGTGCTGCGTCGCACGCTCCAGGAGTTGCAGGCCATCATCGACGAGCGCGTCAGTGAGGTAGAGGGTGGTCGCCGCGCCCAAGCCATTGCCGCCTGGTACCAGGGCGCCACGCCTGAGCGCAAGCGCGACCTCTGGCTGTTGATGAGCGAGCAGTTCGTGGCCGATCCGGTCAAGGTCAAGGCCGCCCAGGCCCTGTTTGCCGCCGCCGTTGGCACGCCCGAAGAGGCCGTGGCCGAGGTCCACTACCGGCGCGCCACCGTGTCGCCACGCCGGCGGCTGTTGCAGCGCTTCAGCGTCTACCCGGGTGGCATCCAGTTCCTGGTCGACATGCGCGCCGAGATGCAGCCCTGCCTGAAGCAGGACAAGCGCCTGATGGCGCTGGATGTGGAGATGGAGTACATGTTCTCCACCTGGTTTGACGTGGGCTTTCTGGACCTGCGCCGCATCAGTTGGGACTCGCCCGCATCGCTGATCGAGAAGCTGATTCAGTACGAGGCGGTGCACGACATCAAGAGCTGGGCCGATGTGAAGAACCGCCTGGACAGTGATCGGCGTTGCTACGGCTTCTTCCACCCGCGCCTGCCCGGCGTGCCGCTGATCTTTGTCGAAGTGGCACTGGTGGACCAGTTGGCCAGCGCCATCACGCCGCTGCTGGACGAGAAGGGCGCCGAGGCCGACCTGAGCCGCGCCACGACGGCGATTTTCTATTCGATCAGCAACACCCAGGTCGGGTTGCGCGGCGTGAGCTTTGGCGACTCGCTGATCAAACGCGTGGTCGAGACGCTGAAGGAGGAATTCCCCAAGCTGCGGATTTTTGCCACGCTGTCGCCGATTCCGGGTTTTCGTGCCTGGTTGGGCAAGAACATTGCCGGCTTGCTGGAGGCGCTGGACGACAAGGAGCGCGGCGCCCTGGGCCGCGCCGTCGGCTTTGAGCCACCGGGTGCAACGCACTTTTTGACCGCCGTCGACTCCAATCTGCAATTGCCGGAAAAGTCTGCGGTGCGCCAGATGTTGATGCGTTGCGCCGCCCATTACCTGGGCCAGGCCCTGGTGGATGGCAAGCCCATCGATGCCGTGGCGCGTTTCCATCTGGGCAATGGCGCGCGCATTGAGCGCATCAACTGGGCTGGCGACCCATCCGCCAAGGGGCAGAAGCAGTCCTACGGCTTGATGGTGAACTACCTCTACGACCTGCACCGGCTGGACAAACACCGCGCACAACTGGCGCAGGGGAAGATTCCCGTTTCGAACGCCGTGCAGCAACTGTTCATCGGCGGCTCGGGTTAACCCAGCATTCACAACAACAGGAGACAAACATGAGCTTCACACGACGCAACCTGATCCAGACCCTGGGCGCCGGCGCCTTGGGTGCCATGGCCGGCAACCTCTGGGCGCAAGCCGGTGGTGGCCTCAAGATTTCCCATCAATTCCCCGGCGGCACGCTGACCGAGGGCGACTTCCGCGACCGCCTGTGCCGCAAGTTCGCGGTGGAAGTGGAAAAGCGTACCTCTGGCGCGCTGAAGGCGGCGGTCTACCCCGGTTCGTCGCTGATGAAGACCAACGCCCAGTTCTCCTCCATGCGCAAGGGCGCGCTGGACATGAGCCTGGTGCCACTGTCCTATGCCGGTGGTGAGGTGGCCGAGACCAATATCGGCCTGATGCCGGCGCTGGTTCCCAGCTACGAGCAGGGCGCCGCCTGGAAGACGGCCGAGGTCGGCAAGTTGTTGTCCAAGGTGCTCGATGACAAGGGCATCATCATCGTCAGCTGGATCTGGCAGGCCGGCGGCGTGGCCAGCCGGTCCCGTCCGTTGCTGACACCAGACGACGCCAAGGGCCTGAAGGTGCGCGGCGGCAGCCGTGAGATGGACATGATGCTCAAACAGGCCGGTGCCTCTGTCATCACGCTGCCATCCAACGAAATCTATGCCGCCATGCAGACCGGAGCCATGGACGCGGCGATGACGTCCAGCACCAGCTTCATCTCCTTCAAGCTGGAGGAAATCGCCAAGCACCTGACCACCGGGCGCGACAAGACCTATTGGTTCATGTTGGAGCCGCTGATGATCTCGAAAGAAGTCTTTGGCAAGCTGCCCAAGGCCCAGCAGGATGTCGTGATGGCCGTAGGCAGTGAGCTGGAAACTTTTGCTCGCGACGCGGCCAAGGCCGATGACAAGCTGGCTGCCGACATCTACGCCAAGGCCGGTGCCAAGGTCTATGACATGGACGAGGCCACGCTGAAGAAATGGCAGGTCATTGCCCGCGAGACCGCGTGGAAAGACTTCAACGACAAGAACGAATCCTGCGCCGCACTGCTGAAGGCCGCGCAGAAGCTGCTATGAGTCACGGCGGGACGGTGGCGGCGGCCACTCTGGGAATTGACCCTGACACCCCCGGCTTTTTGATGCCGCTGGCCCGGTTGCTGCACTGGGTCAACCAGGCCATGGTGTTCCTAGGCATGGTGGCCCTGCTGGTGGCGTCGCTGGTGCTGACCTACAGCGTGGTGTCGCGTTACGTGATGCAGGCGTCGACCGACTGGCAGGACGAGGCCGCCGTGTTCTGCCTGGTGGGCGCGACCTTTCTGTGCGGCGCCTTTGTGCAGTCGCTGCGTGGCCACGTGGGTATTGAGGCGGTGGCCGGCCTGCTGCCAGCGTCGTTGAACCAGTGGCGGCTGCTCTGCGTGGACCTGCTCTGCACCCTGTTTTGCAGCTTCTTTGCCTGGAAATCCTGGACGCTGTTCCATGAGGCCTGGGTCGAGCAGCAAACCACCTCGTCATCCTGGGCGCCACCGCTGTGGATTCCCTACGGTCTGATGGCCGCCGGCATGAGCCTGCTGAGCCTGCAATTGCTGGTGCAACTGTGTGCGCGCTTCAACACCGTTCGCAAATCTCTGACGGGAGGCCTGCAATGACAATGAGCATGTTGTCTTTGGGCCTGCTGTTTGGTGTCGTCACGCTGCTGTTCATGTTCTCCGGCGCGCCGATTGCGTTTGCGCTGGGCAGTGTGGCAGTGTTGTTCATGTATTTATTCATGCCGGCCTCAAGCCTGGACACGGTCACGCAGAACGTCTATGAGGAGATGGCCAGCATCACGCTGCTGTCGATCCCGCTGTTCATACTCAAGGGCGCGGCCATTGGCCGATCCCCCGCAGGCCAGGACCTGTATGCCGCCATGCACGTGTGGATGGGGCGCATCCCCGGCGGCCTTGGCATTGCGAATGTGTTTGCCTGTGCGCTGTTTGCGGCCATGGCGGGTTCCAGCCCAGCCACCTGCTCGGCCATTGGTAGCGCCGGTATCCCCGAGATGCGCCGCCGTGGCTACTCACCCGGCTTTGCTGCAGGCATCATTGCCGCCGGTGGCACGCTGGGCATTCTGTTGCCGCCGTCCGTCACGATGATCCTGTACGCAGTGGCGGCGGAGCAGTCGCTGGGCAGGCTATTCCTGGCCGGCATCTTTCCGGGCGTACTCTTGGTGCTGCTGTTTGCCGGCTATGCCGTGCTGCGCTACCGCAAGGAGTACCGTTTGGCCGAGGCCGAGTTCCAGCGCAGCGGCGCCGCTTCCGCCCTGCTGGAGCACGAAACCTTCACTACACGGCAGAAGTTCGAGATGCTGCCGCGTGTCGTGCCCTTTGTGCTGCTGCTGATTGGCGTCATGGTGGCGCTGTACGGCGGCTTTGCCACGCCCAGCGAGACGGCGGGTCTGGGCGCCTTGCTGGCGCTGCTGTTGATTGCCGTCATCTATGGTGTCTGGCGGCCGCGCGATGTGGCGCCCATCCTGAGCGCCACGCTGCGCGAGTCCACCATGCTGATGATGATCATCGGCATGTCGCTGCTGTTCTCTTACGTGATGAGCTTTCTGCACATCAGCCAGTCCACGGCGGAGTGGATTGTTGCCATGCAGCTCTCCAAATGGGTGCTGCTGGCGGCGATTTTGCTCATGGTGATCCTGCTGGGCTTCTTCCTGCCACCGGTTAGCATCATCCTCATGACTGCACCGATTATTCTTCCCCCTTTGAAAGCCGCCGGGTTTGACCTGATCTGGTTTGGCGTGCTGATGACCATCGTCATGGAAACCGGACTGATCCACCCGCCGGTGGGCCTGAACATCTTCGTCATCAAGAACATTGCGCCCGACATTCCCCTGAAGGACATCATCTGGGGTGTGCTGCCCTTTGTCGTGCTGATGCTGCTGGCCGTGGTGCTGATCTGCGTGTTCCCCGGCATTGCCACGGCGCTGCCCGACGCGGTGATGGGCGTGGCGGGAGCCAAGTCATGACCCAATCCGTCGTTCTGGAGATCACCGGCCCGCTGGCCGTGGTCGAGTTGTCGCACGCGGCCAAGTTCAATGCCATGTCGCGCAGCATGTGGCGCCAGTTGCGCGCCGTCTTCCACCAGATCCAGCAGGACCACTCCTTGCGCTGCGTGGTGATCCGGGGCAAGGGCCACTTCTGCGCGGGTGGCGATATTTCGGAGTACGCCGGTTTTCGCTTCCAGGAGCACAGCCTGCGCGCCTTCCACGAGGAAGACGTCTGGGGTGGTCTGGAGGCCATGCTGGACTGCGATATGCCCATCATCGCCCACATCCAGGGCAACTGCATGGGTGCGGGGGTCGAGATCGCCAGTTGCTGCGACATCCGCATCGCCAGCGACACAGCCCGCTTTGGCGCGCCGATTGCTCGTCTGGGGTTTCCGATGGCGCCGCGTGAGGCCGCGCTGGTGATGCGCGCCGTGGGCGAGCTGACCGCGCGCGAGATGCTGCTGTCCGCCGCCGTGCTGGACGCCGCCGAGATGCACCAGCGCGGTTTTCTGAATCAGGTGGTCGCCGAAGCGGAACTGGAGGCCACGGTAGGCGCCTGCGTGGAGCGCATCCTGCCGCTGGCACCCCAGGCCGCACGTCTCAATAAGCAGGCTTTTCGGGCGTTAGCCCTCGTGCAACCTGCGCAGCAAGCTACTAATTTGATAGCAACCGCTTACCGCTATGCCGATTCCGCCGAGCACCGCGAGGGCGTGCAGGCGTTCAACGAGAAGCGCAAGCCACGGTTCACGCCCTGAGCGCGCGCCGGTCCCACTGTATTTGTCCCATTCAGAGTCTGCCCCATGAAGAACCACAACCTGTTTGCGGCCCTGCGCGCCGCCTTTCCCGCCGATCTGGACACGGTTGCCATCGAAACCGACAACGGCTTGCACTACTCCTGGCGCGATCTGGATCGCGCCACGGCCATGATGGCCAATCTGCTGGCCTCGTTGAAGCTGCCCGCCGGCACGCGCATTGCCGTGCAGGTGGAAAAGTCGGTGGAGGCGCTGATGCTGTACCTGGCCACGCTGCGTGCTGGCTACGTGTTCCTGCCGCTGAACACCGCCTACCAGAGCGCGGAGATCGAATACTTCATCGGCAACGCCGAGCCGGTCGTGGTGGTGTGCAGTTCCAAGAATTTTGGCTGGGTCAGCAAGATCGCCTTCAAGGCCGGCACACAGTATGTATTTACGCTGGATGACGACCGCACCGGCTCGCTGCTGGAGCGTGCCACGCACTGCAGCGACCAGCATGTGCCTGTGGTGTGCGCTGCCGACGACCTGGCCGCCATCCTCTACACCAGCGGCACCACCGGGCGCAGCAAGGGCGCCATGCTGTCGCACGGCAATCTGCTGTCCAACGCGCGGGTGCTCAAGGAGTATTGGGGCTGGAAGCCAGGTGATGTGCTGATGCATGTGCTGCCCATCTTCCATGTGCATGGCCTGTTTGTGGCGGTGCATGGTGCACTGCTCAATGGCAGCACGATGCTGTGGTTTGCCAAATTCGACCCCAAGCGGGTGCTGGAGAAGCTGCCGCAGGCGACCGTGTTCATGGGCGTACCCACGCTGTATGTGCGCCTGCTGGCCGAGCCGGGCCTGAACCGCGAGGCGACGCGCGCTATGCGCCTGTTCATTTCCGGTTCGGCGCCGCTCTTGATCGAAACCTTCAACGATTGGATCGATCGCACCGGCCACACCATTCTGGAGCGTTACGGCATGAGCGAGACCATCATGCTGACCTCCAACCCCTGCGGGGCCGATGCGCGCCATGGGGGGCGCCTTGAGCGCCGTGGCGGCACGGTGGGTTTCCCGCTGCCAGGTGTCAACCTGCGGGTGCAGGACGATGCCGGCCACACGGTGGCCAGCGGCGAGGTGGGCGGCATCCAGGTCAAGGGCCCCAATGTGTTCAGCGGCTACTGGCAGATGCCGGAAAAGACCAAGGAAGAATTCACCGCGGACGGCTACTTCAAGACCGGCGACGTCGGCCGCGTGGATGCCGACGGCTATGTGACCATCGTCGGGCGCAGCAAGGACCTGATCATCAGCGGCGGCTACAACGTGTACCCGGCAGAGATCGAGGCCACTATCAACACGCTGCCCGGTGTCGCCGAGAGTGCGGTCGTGGGCGTGCCGGATGCAGATTTTGGCGAGGTCGGGGTGGCGGTGGTCATTGCCAGACCCGGTGCGCGGGTGGAGCCGGAAAAAGTTCTGTCCGAACTCAAGAGAATGCTGGCAAACTTCAAGATACCCAAACGGTGTTACGTGGTGGCTGAATTGCCGCGCAACACCATGGGCAAGGTGCAGAAAAACCTTCTGCGTGCGCAATACCAGAAACCTTAGCCCTGGGGCATGAAACATGAAAGTCCTGCAATCCACCATTCGGAAATTTCCGGTTCAACCGCAGGACTTGGCTGCACTGGCGGCGATTGAGCCCAACCTGATTTTGGCGTTTGGGTCGGTAGAGGCGCTGCGGGGCGCAGCCGCCACTTTGGCCGAAGTCTTTCCAACCGCCCACCGTGCCGGCTGCTCCACCGCCGGTGAGATTTCGGCCCAGGGCGTGGAAGACGGCACGCTGGTGGTGACGGTTGTCCACTTTGACCAGGTGCGTCTGGCGCAGGTCAGCACCACGCTGGCGACCATGGAAGACTCCTTTGCGGCCGGCAAGCGCCTGGCGTCCGGCCTGCCGATTGCGGGCCTGCGCGCCGTGCTGATCTTTGGCCAGGGTGTGAGCATCAACGGCAGTGCGGTCTTGTCCGGTATGACCGACATGCTGGGCACCAAGGTGCCGATCACCGGTGGGCTGGCCGGCGACGGCGGGGCGTTTGCGCAGACCTGGGTGCTGGACGACAAGGGCGTCAGCAGCAACCGCCTGACCTGTGTCGGCCTGTACGGCGACGCGCTGGAGTTTGCCCACGGATCGTTTGGTGGCTGGTCCCCCTTTGGCCCGGCGCGCAAGGTGACGCGCTGCCAGAACAATGTGCTCTTTGAGCTTGATGGTGAGCCGGCGCTGCAGGTCTACAAGCGCTATCTGGGGGAGCATGCCAACGGACTGCCCGCGTCCGGTCTGCTGTTTCCGTTTGCCATGCTGGGTAGCGACCATGCCGAGGTTGGCTTGATTCGCACCATCCTGGGGATCGACGAGGCTGCGGGCAGCCTGACACTGGCCGGCGACATCGATCCCGATGGCTATTTGCGGCTGATGCATGCCAGCACCGATGCGCTGGTAGACGGTGCCGAGGCCGCTGCGCAGGCCGCGAAATCCATGCAGGCCCACCCGCGCGAAGGTCTGGCCCTGCTGGTGAGTTGTGTGGGGCGCAAGCTGGTCATGGGCGGGCGTGTGGATGAAGAGGTCGAGGCCGTCGGTCAGGTGTTTGGTAAAGGCGCCACGCTGGCTGGTTTTTATTCGTACGGAGAGATCAGCCCCTTCAGCCCCGCAGTGGAGTGCAAGTTACATAATCAGACCATGACCGTTACCTACATTGCAGAAACCGTCTGAGGTCTGCAATGGTGTTTTGAATGCACAAGCTACTCGCGCGCCAGGTTCAACGCCTGCTGGATACCGATCCGGCGGGGTTGCCCGCACTGCTGGATGAACTCCGTGCCTTGGCGGGCAGTGGAGCGCTGTCGGAGCCGGCGAAGCGTCTAATTGGCGGGTTGCCCCTGTTCATCCAGCGGGTGGATGAGGCCTACCAGCAAAGCGACCGTGATCTGGAGCTCAAGACCCGCAGCCTGGAACTGAGTTCGCTGGAACTCACCGCCAAGAATGCGCAGTTGCGCGAGGACCTGGCCAGCCGCACGCGTGCCATTGATTCGTTGCGGGCCTCGGCCCGGGACCTGATGGCCTCCATCGAGACCGACCAGACCCTGGCCGCCGACGACAACCTGGAAACCCTGTCGGCGCTGATGCGGGAGCTGGTGCACCAGCATGAGGAAAGCCAGCGCGACCTGCATGCCGCACTGACCGATCTGGCTTACCAGAAATTCGCCCTGGACCAGCACGCCATTGTCAGCACCACCAACCTGGCCGGCGACATCATTTACGCCAATGACAAGTTGTGCGAGATCAGCGGCTACAGCCGCGAGGAACTGCTGAACCACAACCACCGCATACTGAACTCGGGCATGCAAAGCCCGGAGTTCTTCACGGAAATGTGGGAAATGATCACCGCCGGCATGGTCTGGCATGGCGAGATCTGCAACCGCAACAAGGCCGGTGACCTGTACTGGGTGGACGCCACCATCGTGCCCCTGGCCGACGAGGCGGGCAACCCCACCATGTTCATCGCGATCCGCACCGACATCACCCAGCGCAAGCGCATGGAGGTATCCGTGAAGGAGGCGGAGGCCCGTCTGCGCCACATCACCAACACGGTGCCAGGTGTGGTGTTCCAGTGGCATGTGGCGCCGGACCACTACCACTTCACCTTCGTCAGCGAGCGCGTGCGCGAGGTGCTGGGCTTCACGCCCGCGGAGGTGAAGGCGGATTCTTCGCTGACAACCCAGCAAATCATTGCGGAAGATCGACCAAGGGTCGTCGACGGTGTGCTGGATGCCGCCCGCAGGCGCGTCATCTGGCGCGGTGAATACCGCATCCGCATGGCCGAGGGCACCCTGCGGTGGATCCGGGCCGAAATCGATCCCGAGGCCGATCTCGCGCCGGACGGTGCCACGGTGTTCACCGGCATCTGGCAGGACGTGACGGCACTCAAGGAGGCTGATGCGCGCCTGCGCGAGGTGACGGAAAACATCCCGGTGGCAGTGTTCCAGTACTACGTGGAGGCCGATGGCCGCTTCCGCATCACCTTCATGAGCGACACCATCGAGGCCATCTGCGGTGTGCGGGCCGATGCCATTCTGGAGACCACGCAGTTGCTGGCAGACCGAGTGCATCCGCAGGACCGCGAACGGTTCCTTTCCGGGCTGGGCGCCGCGAATGCCCAGGCGCTTGCCCAGTCACTGGACTTTCGCATGGTGCACCAGCACACCGGCGCCATCGTGTGGGTGCATGGCGAGGCCCATCCACGCCAGCTGTCCCACGGTGGCTGGGTGTGGAATGGCTACTTCACGGATATCACGGCATCTAAAGAGGCCGCCAGCGAGTTGCAAAAAGCCAAGGAGGACGCGGAAGCGGCCAGCCGTGCCAAGTCGGACTTCCTGGCGAATATGAGCCACGAAATCCGTACACCGATGAACGGTGTGATCGGCATGACAGACCTGCTGCTGGATACGTCGCTGGACGCGGAGCAGCGCGAATACCTGGGCGTGGTGAAGTCGTCCGCTGACGCCTTGTTGCGGGTCATCAACGACATTCTGGACTTCTCCAAGATCGAGGCCGGCAAACTGTTGATCGAGCACATTCCCTTCCACCTGGGGCATTCCGTAGCCGAGACGTTGAAGTCGGTTGCCCTGCGTGCCGGCAAGAAGGGGCTGGAGCTGGTGCTGGATGTTGCCCCCGAAGTGCCCGATGCCGTGCTGGGCGACCCCGGGCGGCTGCGCCAGATCCTGATCAACATTCTGGGCAATGCCATCAAGTTCACGCAAAAGGGTGAGATCGTGCTGCGCATTGCACGCGTGGCGCAGGAGGCCGCTGGCACCACGCTGCAGTTTTCGGTGCGTGACAGCGGCATCGGCATACCAGCCTCCAAGCTGGGCAGCATTTTTGATGCCTTTGCCCAGGAAGACAGCTCTACTACCCGCAAATACGGTGGCACTGGCCTGGGGCTCACCATCTGCTCACGTCTGGTCAACGCCATGGGGGGGCGCATCTGGGTGGAGAGCGAGGTCGGACGGGGTAGCACATTCCATTTCACACTGCGCCTGGAAGTGGACTACGCCGTTCCCACGTTGCTGGTGTCCCCGGTTCGGGTGGACGGTCGCCACATCGTGGTCGCGGACGACAACGTTGTCAACCGCCTGGTGCTGACCCGCACGCTGGAGCTGGAGGGCGCGCGCGTGGAGGCCTTTGCCTCGGGGCCGCAGGCGCTGGACTGGATCAGCCATGCCAATCCGGGCCGGCAGCCCTGCGATTTGGTGCTGCTGGATGCCCAGATGCCGGATATGGATGGTTTTGAGACGGCGCAGCGGATTCTGCAGGTGCCGGGTTGCGCCAGCCTCCCGATGGTGATGCTGTCATCGGCCGGCATGAAAGGCGATGCGCAGCGTGCCGCCGAGGCGGGCATTGTGGGTTACCTGAACAAGCCGATTGCCCGCGACGAACTGCTGCAGGCCGTCGCACGGGCGCTTAACCTGCACGCCACACAACCGCAGGCGCTGATCACCAGCCACAGCATGCGCGAAGACCAGGTGCTGATGAATGTGCTGCTGGTAGAAGACCATGCCATCAACCAGAAGCTGGCCACGACCCTGCTAGAGCGCTGGGGCCACCATGTGGAAGTGGCCGGGAACGGCCAGATTGCCCTGGACATGCTGGCACGCCAGCAGTTCGACATCATCCTGATGGACATGCAGATGCCGGTCATGGACGGGCTGGAGGCAACCCGGCGCATTCGCGCCTCGGAAACCATCCGGCGCACCCCCATCATTGCCATGACGGCCAACGCGATGGAAGGGGATCGCGAGCACTGCCTGGCCGCCGGGATGGATGACTACATTTCCAAACCCATCAAGGCGCAGGAACTTCAGCAAATGTTGCAGCACTTTTCATCACCCCTGGTGCACTTTTCGTTGACCCGTCCCGCGCCGCTGTCCCTCTTGTCGGCCATGCCCGTTGCGGCGTTCGACTATGCGCAGGCCATGGCACGGGCCGACCAGGAAGTGATTGCAATCATTGCCCAGGCCTTTGTCGACCAGTGGCAGTCGGACCTGGAGAAGATGCATGTTGGCCAGGCGTCTGGCGACCTGAAATCGGTGCTGCACACGGCGCATGCGCTCAAGGGCACGCTGTCCATGTTTGGTGCCAGGCCGGCCAGCGAACTGGCCTACCAGATTGAGCAATGCGCGATCCGTGAGGATGCAGCGGGCATACCGGATTTGCTGAGTAGGCTGGTTGTTGAAATGGGCATTTTGTTACCGCTGATCCCGCTGGACGCCACACTGTGAGTAAGATCAATGCAAATTAGAGAGGCTGGTTCCCCGTGACTCACCATGTACTCATCATTGACGACACCGAAATCAATCTGATTTTGTTTGCCGCACTGGTGAAGAAGCTCGACGACTGCGAACCCCACACCTTCACCCGGGCGCGTGATGGGCTGGAGTGGGCCAAGGACAACGTCCCGGATCTGGTCATCGTCGACTACATGATGCCGGACATCGATGGTCTGGAATTCATACGGCTGTTGCGCGAGGTGCCGGGCTGTGACGTGGTGCCGGTGGTGATGATCACCGCCAATGACCAGAAGCAGTTGCGCTACCGCGCGCTGGACATCGGCGCCAACGATTTCCTGACCAAGCCGGTCGACAAGGTCGAATTCCTGGCCCGCAGCCGCAACATGTTGCTGGTCAGCGATGCACACAAGCAGTTGGCCGACCGTGCACAGTGGCTGGCCGACGAGGTGCGCAAGGCCACGGCGGAAATCGTGGCGCGGGAGCGCGAAACCGTTTTCCGCCTGTGCAAGGCCGCGGAATACCGCGACCCGGAAACCGGTGCGCACATCCTGCGCATGGCCCACTACTCACAACTGATTGCACGCGGTTTGGGCATGTCCCTTCAGGATCAGGAGCTGCTGCTGGAGGCGGCCCCCATGCACGACATCGGCAAGGTCGGCATCGCCGACGGAATTTTGCTCAAACCCGCGCGCCTGGATGCCGAGGAATTTGAGGTGATGAAGCTGCACGCGATCTATGGGTACGAGTTGCTGCAGGGCAGCTCATCCCGCGTGTTGCAGGCTGGTGCCGACATTGCCCGCGGCCACCACGAAAAATTTGATGGCTCGGGTTACCCGGCGGGCATCAAGGGCACGGACATCCCCATCTTCAGCCGCATTGTGGCGGTGGCCGACGTGTTTGATGCGCTGACCTCCGAGCGACCCTACAAGAAGGCCTGGACGCTGGAAGCCGCGGTCGACTTCCTGGTGGAGGGTTCCGGTAAGCACTTTGATCCCGCTTGCGTCAAGGCCTTCCTGGGTGCCTGGGACGATGTGATGGACATCCGGGCGCGTTACCAAGAAGAAGAGTAGGCGGGCAGGGCTATAGATTGCTATTGAATTTATAGCTGCCTGCGCAGTGTTGGCGAGGGCTGATCGCCAATTTTTCTATTACTTGAGGATCAGGACCGGGATGGTCCCATGGGTCAGCACGTGCTGCGTCTCGCTGCCCAGCAGCAGGCGCTTGATGCCCTTGCGTCCGTGGGACGCCATCACGATCAGGTCGCACTGGTGTTTTTTTGCGGCGGCCAGCAGGGCGTCGGACACCACGTCGGACTTGACGGTAATGGCCTTGGTGGTCACGCCCTTGGCCAGCGCGGTCTTCTTGACTGCGTCCACGACGGCCTGGCCTTCCTCGGCCCATTGGCTCTCCACGCGGCGCACTTCATCGGGTTGCAGGGCAATGCCGCCTTCAAAATAGCTTTGTGGATAACGAGGCACCACTTTCAGGGCAACCAGTTCCGCACCACACAGAGCCGCCAGATCAATGGCGCTCTTGACGGCCTTTTTGGACAGGGTTGAGCCATCGGTGGCGACCAGAATGCGTTGGTACATGGTTATGCTCCTTGAAGTGATTGATACTTGAGGTTACTCTACACAGGTCTCGCAGTCTTGATCTGCATCAAGTTGTTGGCGACGCTTACCCCGCACACTCTCTGCCCATGCTTGCTCCCGCCTTTGCGCCGACGCCGTTGACCGTCGGTGTGCCACCCTTGGATCCCGTGATCCAGGCTACGTCTACCGCGTCTACCGCCCCAGCCCCGTTCACCGGTGAAGACCTGCGCCTGCTGGATGACCCCCTGGAGTGGAGTGCCTTCAGCCGTCCTTCCGTGCAGGGGCCGCATTGCTGGGAGTCGAATGTGGTCATTGAGGGCATGCACTGCGCAGCCTGTTCCCTGACCGTGGAGGAGGCGCTGACGCGGGTTCCTGGGGTCATCAGCGCCCAAGTGGGTGCGGCCAGCCACCGGGCCAAGATCATCTGGTCCGACCAGCAGGTGTTGCCATCCGCCTGGATGGCGGCGGTGCAGGGCAGTGGCTACCGTGCCGTGCCGGCCAACGACGTATTTGCCAGCGAACGGCGCAAGCTGGAAACCCGCCAGGCGCTGTGGCGCTGGCTGGTGGCCGGCCTGTGCACCATGCAGGTCGGCATGTATGCCTATCCCGCGTATGTGGCCCGCGCGGGCGACCTGACTGCGGAAATGGAGCAGTTGTTGCGCTGGGCGTCGTGGGTGTTGACGTTGCCGGTCATTTTGTTTTCCTGCGGGCCGTTCTTTCGCAATGCGTTGCGGGACATCACCCAATTGCGCGTCAGCATGGACCTGCCGGTGGCGCTGGGCATGGTCATCACCTTTGCCATGAGCACGGCGGGCACGTTTGTGCCGACGGGCATCTTCGGCCACGAGGTGTATTTTGATTCGCTGACCATGTTTGTGTTCTTTCTGCTGACCGGGCGCTGGCTGGAGCTGCGGCTGCGGGACCGCACTGCCGGGTCGCTGGAAGCGCTGATGAACCGCTTGCCCGACAGCGTGGAGCGCCTGTTGCCGGATGGCAGTTTCGAGCGCGTTGCTGTGCGCCGCGTGGTAGTGGGCGATGTGCTGCGGGTCCACCCCGGCGAGACGTTTGCCGCAGACGGCGTGGTGCACAGTGGCGCGACGCTGGTGGATGAAGCGCTGCTGACCGGTGAATCGCACCCCTTGGCGCGCGGCGTGGGGGCGCAGGTGCTGTCCGGCAGCCACAACCTCAGCAGCACGGTGCAGGTGCGCGTCGAGCGCACCGGGGACTCCACGCGATTTGCCCAGATCGTGGCGTTGATGGAAAGCGCCTCGGCGACCAAGCCCCAGGGAGCCATGCTGGCCGACCGTCTGGCCAAACCGTTTTTGATCGGGGTTCTGGTTGCATCAGCCGCCGCCTGTGCCTGGTGGTGGGGGCGTGATCCCGGCCACGCCCTGATGGTGGCGGTTGCGGTGCTGGTGGTGACCTGTCCCTGTGCGCTGTCGCTGGCCACACCCGCCGCCATGCTGGCGTCTGCCGGTGCCCTGGCGCGTCAGGGCGTGCTGGTACGCAGGCTGCAGGCGCTGGAGGCATTGGCGTCCGTGGATACGCTGGTGTTTGACAAGACTGGCACGCTGACCCGCGATGCCATGGTGCTGGGCGCCGTCACGGTGCGGTCCGGGCTGTCAGCGCACGAAGCACTGGCCATGGCGGCGGCGTTGGCCAGCCATTCCCTGCACCCGGTCTCTCGTGCCTTGGCGACGGCGCAGACTGAGAAAGGGGTCACCACCAACCCGTGGGCTTGCGAGGCGGTGACCGAGCATGCAGGGCAGGGTGTGGCCGGCCAGACCGTGGATGTCCGCATTGCGGGTGGGGGTGCGGTGGCTGTCCCGCTGCGTCTGGGGTCCGCCCACTTTTGTGGCGTGCAGGGCGACCAGGCCTCGGCGCAGGGTTTGTGCGCCTACCTGGCGGATGCGCAGGGATGGCTGGCGACCTTTGAACTCACGGAGGACCTGCGTCCGGAGGCGGCGGCGGCGGTTGCCGCGCTGGCCGCGCACGGGGTGGAGGTGCATATGCTGTCGGGTGACAGTGCGGACTCGGTGGCACGGGTAGCCGAGCAGGCAGGGATCCCGCGTTCGCGGGGCGGCTGTTCGCCGGACGACAAACTGGTCTTCATGCGGGATTTGCAGGCCCAGGGCCGCAGTGTGGCCATGGTTGGCGACGGGCTCAACGATGGGCCGGTGCTGGCCGGAGCCAATGTCTCCTTCACCTTTGGTCGGGCCGTTCCGCTGGCCCAGTCCAAGGCCGATTTCGTGATTCTGGGCGAACAGTTGATGCGCGTGGTGCAGGCCCTGGTGCTATCGCGGCGAACCCTGTCCATCGTGAGGCAAAATCTATGGTGGGCGCTCATCTACAACGCCGCGTGTGTACCGCTGGCCGTTGTGGGCCTTTTGCCGGCCTGGCTGGCGGGCTTGGGCATGGCCACCAGTTCTTTGCTGGTGGTGCTCAATGCATTGCGTTTGGCCCGTGTCGTACCCGTTGAAAAGGTCCTGTGATGGATATTCTGTATTTGCTGATTCCCCTGTCCGTGGTATTGGTATTTTTTATTTTGGGTGGGCTTTGGTGGGCGATCCACCGAGGCCAGTTTGAGGACATCGAGGCTGAAGGTGAAAGGATACTGAAAGATTCTTAATAAATATTAAGAACTTTCAGCAGGCTTTGACATTGATCAACCTGATCGGTAGGTGGCCCGTAGACACTCCCCGCTGGGTTTAATAAGAGAAGAGGTAAAAATGGCATTTGCAAATCAACAGGCAACTGTATACAACGACACCGTTGTACGCCAGTTCGCCATCATGACGGTGGTTTGGGGTGTGGTTGGCATGCTGGTCGGCGTCATCATCGCCGCCCAGCTCGCTTGGCCTGAACTGAACCTGGGTATACCGTGGCTCACCTATGGGCGGCTACGGCCGTTGCACACCAACGCGGTGATTTTTGCGTTTGGCGGTTGCGGCTTGTTTGCCGCAGCCTATTACGTGGTGCAGCGTACCTGCCAGGTCCGCCTGTTTGGTGACAAGCTGGCGGCCTTTACGTTTTGGGGCTGGCAACTGGTGATTCTGGCTGCGGCCATTTCCCTGCCGTTGGGTTACACCCAGGGAAAGGAATACGCTGAGCTGGAGTGGCCCATCGACATTCTGATCGCTGTGGTTTGGGTGTCGTTTGCGATTGTCTTCTTCGGTACCGTCGGTACCCGCAAGGTCAAGCACATCTACGTGGCCAACTGGTTCTTCGGCGCGTTCATCCTCGCCGTCGCGATTTTGCACATTGTCAACAGCGCCGCCATTCCCGCCGGCCCTATGAAGTCCTACTCGGCCTACGCCGGTGTCCAGGATGCCATGGTGCAGTGGTGGTACGGTCACAATGCGGTGGGCTTCTTCCTGACGGCAGGCTTCCTGGGCATGATGTACTACTTCATCCCCAAGCAGGCCGGTCGCCCTGTTTACAGCTACCGTCTGTCCATCGTCCACTTCTGGGCGCTGATCTTCACTTACATGTGGGCGGGTCCTCACCACCTGCACTACACCGCGCTGCCTGACTGGACCCAGTCCGTCGGTATGGTGTTCTCCCTGATTCTTCTGGCGCCCAGCTGGGGCGGCATGATCAACGGCATCATGACCCTGTCCGGCGCATGGCACAAGCTGCGCGACGACCCTATCCTGCGTTTCCTGATTGTGTCTCTGTCCTTCTACGGCATGTCGACTTTCGAAGGCCCGATGATGTCCATCAAGACGGTGAACGCCTTGAGCCACTACACCGACTGGACCGTGGGCCACGTGCACTCCGGCGCCCTGGGTTGGGTGGGTCTGGTGACCATGGGCTCCATGTACTACCTGATTCCTCGCCTGTTTGGCCAGAAGCAGATGTACAGCGTCAAGGCGATTGAAGTGCACTTCTGGACAGCCACCATTGGTATCGTGATCTACATTGCCGCCATGTGGATTGCCGGTGTGATGCAAGGTCTGATGTGGCGCGCAATCAACGCTGATGGCACCCTGACCTACACCTTTGTCGAGTCCGTCAAGGCAACCTATCCGTTCTATGTGCTGCGTTTGACCGGTGGTCTGCTGTACCTCTCCGGTATGTTGATCATGCTTTGGAACACCCTGAAGACTGCGACTGCAGGCCGTGCGGTGAATATCACCATTCCAGCTGCTGCTGCACACGCTTAAGAGGTAACGAACATGGCTAATGAAAATACAAACTCTGGGCTGTCCCACGCGGCCATTGAGACGAACAACTTCCTGATGATCGTTCTCATCCTGTTGGTACTGCTGGTTGGTGGTCTGGTGGAAATCGTTCCACTGTTCTTCCAGAAGTCCACCACGGAGCCTCTCAAGGGCGTTCAGCCCTACACCGCCTTGCAATTGGCGGGTCGTGATATCTACACACGCGAGGGTTGCTACAACTGCCACTCGCAGATGATCCGTCCCTTCCGGGCCGAAACACTGCGTTATGGTCACTACTCGGTGGCGGGTGAGTCGGTTTATGACCACCCGTTCCAATGGGGCAGCAAGCGTACAGGTCCTGACCTGGCGCGTGTGGGCGGCAAGTACAGCGATGTCTGGCATCGCACCCACCTGAACAATCCGCGCGATGTGGTGCCCGAGTCCAATATGCCCGCTTACCCATGGTTGGAAAAGAACCAGGTTGATGCGGCCGTGATGCCAGCGCACATGCGGGCCCTGCGTACCGTTGGCGTGCCTTACACCGACGACCAAATCAACAAGTCTGTTGACGAAGTCAAGGGTAAGACCGAACAGGACGCACTGATCGCTTATCTGCAGGTGTTGGGTCTGGCCCTCAAGTAAACGCTTAGGAGTTGAATATGGATTTCGATATCAACACCCTTCGGTCTGTGGCCACTGTGGCCAGTTTTATAACGTTTATCGGCATTGTGTTGTGGGCTTGGTCCAAGCGGCGTGCATCGGACTTCTCTGAAGCCGCCAACCTGCCGTTTGAGCAGGACTGACCCCTTCATTTAGGATTTGAAATGAGCGACTTTACAAGTAACTTCTGGTCGGTCTATGTGGCCGGCATCACGGCGGTGAGTATTCTTGCCTGCGCACTTTTGTTGTGGTTCTCGGGCAAGGCCAAGGCCATGACTGCAAGTGATAACACCACCGGGCATGTCTGGGACGAAGACCTGCGTGAGATGAACAACCCCCTGCCACGCTGGTGGGTCTGGCTGTTTGTCATCACGATCGCTTTTGCCGTCTTCTACCTGGCGCTTTACCCCGGTCTGGGTTCCTTCGCAGGCAATTCGAAGTGGACCTCTATCGGCCAGTATGATGCTGAAGTGGCGAAGGGCAATGCCGAAGTTGCGCCCCTGTATGCCAAGTTTGCAGCGATGTCGATTGAAGATGTGTCGCGCGACCCTCAGGCTCACGCCATCGGCGAGCGTCTATTCATGAACAACTGCTCGCAGTGCCATGGCTCCGACGCACGCGGCGCCAAGGGTATTCCCAACCTAACCGACAGCGATTGGCTGCATGGTGGTACTCCTGACAAGATCAAGGAAACCATCACCTTGGGTCGTATCGGCAACATGCCCCCTATGGCTGCCGCTGTGGGTACTGCGGATGATGTCAAGAACGTTGCCAACTATGTACTGAGCCTGTCGAACAGCCCGCACGACTCGGTTCGCGCCGAGTTGGGCAAGGCCAAGTTCGTGGTCTGCGCTGCCTGCCACGGTCCAGATGGCAAGGGCAATCAGGCATTGGGTGCCCCCAACCTGACCGACAACATCTGGTTGCACGGTTTTGGTGAAGCGGCCATCATGGCCATGGTTAACAACGGCAAGGTCAACCAGATGCCTGCGCAGGCTGAGCGTCTGTCCGAAGGTCAGATCCAGGTGCTGGCATCGTATGTTTGGGGTCTCTCCAACAACGCCAAAGCCAAGTGATTGATACCTTTATAAGAAAGCGTTGACTTTTGAGCGATAGGGGCCACACACCACGCAAGATCATCCCCATCGTTCCATCGCTGGGTGTAGCTCCCGCCGGCGACGCCGATGGGGTGATGTTCTCGCTGTACGAGGCCCACAAAAAAATCTACCCGCGCAGCGTCTCGGGTTTATTCTCCAACTGGCGATGGGGCATGGTGTTCCTGACCCAGTTGGTTTTTTATGGCCTGCCCTGGCTGGAGTGGGGGCAGCGTCAGGCGGTGCTCTTTGATCTGGGCGCGCGCCGTTTCTATATTTTTGGCCTGGTTCTATATCCCCAGGACTTCATCTACCTGACCGGGATCCTGGTCATTTCTGCCCTGTCGCTGTTTTTGTTCACGGCCGTGGCAGGGCGTTTGTGGTGCGGCTACGCCTGTCCCCAAACCGTCTATACCGAATTTTTCCTGTGGCTGGAAAAACAGACCGAGGGTGACCGCTCTGCGCGCATGCGTCGTGACGCCGGCCCCTGGAACGCGGAAAAGATCGGGCGCAAGTCCCTCAAGCATTTTCTTTGGCTGGCAGTGGCCCTGTGGACGGGCTTCAGCTTTGTTGGCTTTTTTACTCCGATCAGGGAACTGGCGGCCGAGGTCATCCAGTGGCAGTTGGGCACCTGGGAAATCTTCTGGTTCCTGTTCTACAGCTTTGCAACCTATGGCAACGCCGGTTTCATGCGCGAACAGGTTTGCAAGCACATGTGTCCCTATGCGCGCTTCCAGAGCGCCATGTTCGACCGGGACACGCTGATCGTGACCTACGACGAGGAGCGTGGTGAGCCCCGTGGCGCGCGTTCCAGGAAGGCCGACCCGGTCAAGCTCAACCTGGGCGCCTGCGTGGACTGCAGCTTGTGCGTACAGGTCTGTCCCACCGGCATCGATATCCGCAAGGGTCTGCAATACGAATGCATTGGCTGCGGTGCCTGCGCCGACGTCTGCGACACGGTCATGGACAAGCTGGGTTACGCCCGCGGTCTGGTCAAGTACTCGACGCAGAACGCTGTCAGTCAGCACTGGACCCGCGGCCAGACCTTGCGCCATGTACTGCGCCCTCGCGTATTGATTTATTCCGCCATCCTGGGCTCCGTCGTCCTGGCCATGACTTTCAGTCTGGCACTGCGCACACCCTTCAAGGTTGACGTGGTGCGCGACCGTGGCGTGCTCGCCCGCATCGTGGAGGGCGGACGCATCGAGAACGTGTTCCGCCTGCAGATCATGAACGCCACGGAAGTGCCACAGCGCTTCACGATCACGGCAGAGGGACTGCCGGGGCTGACAGTCGTGTCTGAAGGCGACTACCTGATTGAGCCGACACAGGCACGCTGGGTGGCGGTTCGCGTACAAGCACCGTATGATGTAGCACCAGCAGGCTCACATACGATTCATTTTCAGATCGCTGGCCAGGGGGCCATCGGTCAGGTGACAGAAAAATCGGTTTTTATTGTTCCTCGCTAAGGATGTTTACCATGTCTCAATCCGCACTGACCCCCGCAACGCCCTGGTGGAAATTCGGGCATGTCTGGATGGTGATTGCCGGCCCCGCTCTCGTGGTGGTCGCCTCCTGCTTCACGTTCTATCTGGCGGCGTCAGGCAAGGACCTGGTGATTGAAGAAGACTACTACCGCAAGGGTCTGGAACTCAACAAGACCATGAATGTCAGCCCGGCCAGTCTGGCTCCTGCCACCCAGGCGCGCAACCATGCTGCCACCGGAGTCAACTCACCACAGAGGTAAACCATGCTGCAACAACGACTGATGTGGGTTATCTGGCCGGCCTTCCTGATGGCCGGGGTGCTTGAAATGCTGGTCTTCGCGATGGTTGATCCGCAAGACATACATTGGTTCGGGTTGCCATTGGAGTGGTCACGGCAATCGATTTATACGATTGCCTTTTTTGCTTTCTGGGCCATCATGGTGGTTTCCAGCGGCCTGACGACCCTGCTGTCGATGTCGCCGTTTGAAGTGAACCGCTGCCCGCTGCCGGCAACTGAACGTCCCGACGGTTGCCCCAAGCAGGAATCCTGCTAAGGCCTGCCAGCGGCCAGGCGGCGGTGGCTAGCTACCAACCTTGGTGTTGACAATCTCGCGCAGGGCGTCGGTTCCCAGAATGCGCACGTGGCGTTGCTTGACTTCAATGATGCCGTCTTCCACAAACTTGGAGAACGTGCGGCTCACCGTTTCCAGTTTCAGGCCCAGGTAGCTGCCAATTTCTTCACGTGTCATGCGCAGCACCAGTTCGGACTGCGAGAAGCCTCGGGCATGCAGGCGCTGCACCAGGTTCAGCAGGAAGGCAGCCAAGCGCTCTTCTGCACGCATGCTGCCCAGCAGCAGCATCACGCCGTTTTCACGGACGATTTCGCGGCTCATGATCTTGTGCACGTGGCGTTGCAGCGCATTGACTTCGCGTGAGAGTTCTTCGATGCGGTCGAAGGGCATGACGCAGACTTCGGCATCTTCCAGTGCCACGGCGTCGCAGGTGTGATTGTCGTTGACAATGCCATCCAGACCGATGACTTCCCCCGCCATCTGAAAGCCGGTGACCTGGTCGCGGCCGTCTTCGGAGGCCACGCAGGTCTTGAAAAATCCGGTGCGAATGGCGTACAGGCTGGTGAACTTTTCGCCATTGCGGAACAGCGTGCTGCCACGCTTGATCTTGCGCCGGCTGGCGACCACATCTTCGATGCGATCCAGCTCGGCAGGGGTTAGTCCCATTGGCATGCACAACTCGCGTAAATTACAGTTGGAACATGCGACCTTGATGGACTGTGCAGCCAGCGGAACGACCTTGGCCCCTCCTTTTGCACCCACTTGGGTTTTGGCTTCGGGGCAGAGAAGTTGTGAGGGTGGATGGTCAAACATAGTGTGCGCCAAAGATCGTTACCCTCCAGTTTACCCACTTTCGCTGTCCTTGATGCAAATCAAGCGTGGTAAAAGAAAATTGCTGCAAAGTTGGGCCCGTTTTGCCTCGGAGTATTCATGAATGTAGCTGTTGATACAGTACCCGACGAGTTGCTGCGCCGATTCGATGTGCCCGGTCCCCGGTACACATCGTTTCCCACGGCCGACCGTTTTGTCGAGGCATTCACAGCGGACGATTACATCCAGGCGCTGACCCAGCGCCGCACGGGGCTGGCGGCGCGTGCATTGCCGCTGTCGCTGTATGTGCACATCCCGTTTTGTGAGTCGCTGTGCTACTACTGTGCTTGCAACAAGATCATCACCAAACACCATGACCGTGCTGCACCGTATTTGCGCTATCTGAGCCGGGAGGTGGAACTGCACACCGCACACATGGGTATGGGCCAGGCGATCAGCCAGCTGCACCTGGGCGGAGGCAGCCCCACCTTTTTGAGTGACGCCGAATTGCGTGAACTGATGGCCATGCTGCGGCGCAGTTTCACCTTTACGCCAGGTGGAGAATATTCGATTGAGATCGACCCGCGCACGGTCGACGCATTGCGCCTCGATACCCTTGCCGAGCTGGGTTTCAACCGTCTGAGTTTTGGCGTGCAGGACTTTGATCCCGCCGTGCAGAAGGCTGTTCACCGGGTACAACCGGCCGAACAGGTGTTTTCGCTGGTGGAGGAGGCCCGTGCGCGGGGCTTTGACTCCATCAATATTGATCTGATCTACGGTTTGCCACGCCAGACGCGGGAGTCGTTTGACCGCACCCTGGCGCAGGTCAAGCAGTTGCGCCCGGACCGGATTGCTCTATACGGCTACGCACATTTGCCCGATCGCTTCAAGCCCCAGCGGCGCATCGATGCGGCGGAGCTACCCAGCGGTGCAGCCAAAGTAGCCATGCTCTCGCAGTCCTTGTCGGCTTTTCTGTCTGCCGGCTATGTGTATGTGGGCATGGATCACTTTGCGCTGCCCGATAACGCGTTGGCCATTGCCAAGCGTCAGGGGCGCCTGCACCGCAATTTCCAGGGCTACAGCACGCAACCCGATAGCGACATGATCGGGCTGGGAGTGTCTTCCATAGGTCGCATTGGGGCGACCTATAGCCAGAATGCTAAGACCATGGAGGAATACTGCGACCTGCTGGACCAGGGACGTTTTCCGGTCGTGCGTGGGCTGGCGTTGTCGCGTGACGACCTGGTGCGCCGCGCCGTCATCATGTCCCTGATGTGCCTGGGACAGGTGCTGTTCGAATCGATTGATCTGGCCTATCTGATCGAGTGCCGCAGCTACTTTGCCAAGGAGTTGGAAGAGCTGCAGTCGCTGGTGGATCAGGGCTTGGTGACCATAGACGCCACCGGTATTCAGGTCACCGCCCAGGGATGGTTCTTTGTGCGAGCGGTAGCCATGGTGTTTGACCGCTACCTGCAGAGCGACCGTACCCGCGCGCGGTTTTCCAAGATCATTTAGCATCAACCGATGCAATCTTCACTGGCGCTGACGGCGCTGCTCATGGGCCTGGTTGGCGGCCCACACTGTGTGGCCATGTGTGGCGCGGCCTGCGCAGGCATCGCCCAGGCGGCCGGTCCCAACCGCAACTCGGCACTCTGGGTCTTTCAATTGGGTCGCATTGCCGGCTATTCGGTTTTGGGGGCGCTCGCGGCTGCATCGCTACAGGGTCTGGGCTGGCTGACGATCCAGTCGGCCGCGCTGCGCCCGGTCTGGTCGCTGTTCCACGTTGCAGCACTGATTTTGGGATTGATGCTGCTGTTGCAGGCGCGCCAGCCGGTGTGGCTGGAAGACACGGCGCGCAGGGTCTGGGCCCGCACACGCGCCTTTGCAGCCAAGCGGGGCAGGGGCGCGCCTATCATCATTGGCATGCTGTGGGCATTGCTGCCCTGCGGTCTGTTGTATTCCGCTCTGATGGTGGCCGCACTGGCCGGCAGTCCGGCCAGCGGTGCGATGGTGATGGCCCTGTTTGCGGCCGGAACCAGTGTCACCATGGTGGCGGGGCCCTGGTTGTGGCTGCGCCTGAGCGGCTCGCAGCCGCGCCTGGGCAATGGCCAGTGGGGTGTACGCCTGGCGGGCGCTACGCTGGCCGCCAGCTCCGGCTGGGCCTTGTGGATGGCCCTGGCGCACAACACGGCGCCCTGGTGCGTCACGCCGTAATCGTTACACCGTAATCACGCGTGCGCGTCGCGCACCGAATTTTCCAGCTCGGTGAAGGCTTCCTGCACGTAGTCGCCCAATCGCTCCAGGTTGGGGAGTTCATCGGTTGCGATCAGGCCGAAGAACAGATCACCTGCGTAGCTGAACAGCGTGATGTTGAGCAGGTTGCTCGGGGGCAGGGTGCTGATGGGGTGCATCTCCTCCATGCGTGCGCCGCGGATGTACAAGTGCTCTTTGGGCCCCGGCACATTGGACACCAGCGTATTGCCCATGGGCGGCATCTTGTTGCTGAGCTTGAGCATCTCCGCGATCTGCGCCACCAGCCCGGTGATGATGGTGTAGGACTCGATCGCTTCGGGCGCCACGCTGTCAACCATGGTGCGCACGTTGCGCAGGCTGTAGCCGATGTTGCGCAGGCGCACATAGGGGTCGTCGGTAGGCGGGGACAGTTCCACCTGGATGATGCCGATCTTGTTGCCAGCCGTCTTTTCGCCTTCCTTGCGCAGGTTCACCGGCATCTGGATCGTGATCGGACGGCGCAGCTCCACGCCCTGGTCCTGCAGGTAGCGGCGCAGCGCACCGTCGAGGCAGGTCAGCGCAATGTGGTTCAGCGTGGAGCGGGTGCGGGTGCGGATAGCGTTGACCCGGTCCATGGACACGCCAGCGGTGGCAAACTGCCGCCCCGACGTGACCTGCCCCGTCAGCGGCGTCCTGGCACTGGAGACAAAGGGCAGGGCGATGGCGTTCTTGGTCAGCTTGACGCTTTCCAGGAACAGCATGGCGGCGAGACGCCCAATGCCCAGAAAGCGCCGGGTGTTGCCGGTGACTTCCTTCCACGTGAGTTGCAGCAGCTCCTGCTTGGCCCGGCTACCGTGTCCGCCGTGCTTGAGCGTCCACACCGGTGTGAGTTCCATGTCGGTGGGCGACGTGCTGTAGCCCTCGGCCGTCCAGCGTGCCATCGTGACGCCATCGGCATAGGCGTGGTGCATCTTCTGGTAGAGCGCAAAGTGGCCGTCCGGCAGGCCGTCAATGACGTGCACCTCCCACAGCGGGCGGCTGCGGTCCAGCATCGGCGTGTGCAGCTTGGAGACCAGCTCGTACAGCGCCTTGCGGTCATTGTGTGCCTTGGGCATCGTGTGGAAGAATACATGCTGGTTCATGTCCACATGGTCGGTGGCCTGCCAGTGCGGCATGGCGTTCAATGAAAAATGGATGATCCGGTTGAACGGCGGCTTGACATCGGTGGCCGCCAGGTAGTCGCGGTACAGGTTCTTGGCAAAGGCCGCGCTGGATTTGGGTGGGCGTTTGAAGACAAGCAGGCCACCCACATGCTTGGGGCTGGCTGCGGATTCGGCGATGAAGAATCCAAGATCGAGTAGCGAGAGTTTGCTCATGGTGGTGGTGCTTCGCGAAGAAGGATAATTTACCCCTGAACACCTGCCGGAAATGTAGGTGTTGCCCCTAGAGCGGCCCGTCCCGGCGTGGCCCAGCCTGTGAGAATGCTCCGTTGAACGATACCCCTGAACACTCCGCAGCGGTCCCTGCGCACCGCCTGTCCGTCGCGCCGATGCTCGACTGGACGGACCGGCATTGCCGCACCTTCCACCGCATGCTCAGCCAGCATGCCCTGCTGTACACCGAGATGGTGACTACCGGCGCCCTGGTGCACGGCGACGTGGCGCGGCACCTGCGCTACAACGCGGAGGAGCATCCGGTCGCCCTGCAATTGGGCGGCAGCGATGCCGCCGATTTGGCCCACTGCGCCAAGCTGGGCCAGGATTGGGGTTATGACGAGATCAACCTGAACTGCGGTTGCCCCAGCGAGCGGGTGCAGCGTGGCTCCTTTGGCGCCTGCCTGATGGCCGAGCCACAACTGGTGGCCGACTGCGTCAAGGCCATGGTGGATGTGGTGGACGTGCCGGTCACGGTCAAGCACCGCATTGGCATCGACAAGACCGAAAGTTACGAATTCGTGCGTGACTTCATCGGCACAGTCAGCCAGGCCGGCTGCAACGTCTTCATCGTCCACGCCCGCAATGCGTGGCTCAAGGGCCTGAGCCCGAAGGAAAACCGCGAGGTGCCACCGCTACGCTACGAACTGGTGCACCGGCTCAAGCGGGAATTCCCGGACCTGACCATCATCATCAATGGCGGTATTGCCAGCAATGCCCAGGTGGCCGAGCAACTGCAGGCGGTGGATGGCGTCATGGTCGGGCGCGAGGCGTACCACAACCCCTGGCTGCTGAGTGAATGGGACGCCGCCTTCTATGGCGCGGCGCCCTCAGAGCGGACGCGCGAAGCCGTGGAGCAGCAGATGGTGGACTACATGGTGCGCGAGCAGGAGGCCCACGGCACGCCCTGGAGCCACATCGCGCGCCACATGCTGGGCCTGCGCCACGGCATGCCGGGCGCGCGCCACTGGCGCCAGGTCTGGAGCGACCACCGGTTCAAGACCAGCCACCCGGCCGAGGTGATGGCGCTGGCGCACAGCCATTCCCAGCCGATCGTTTAGCGGCTTTTAGGCCTCCAGCCCTCGCAGATGCTGCGTAGGAAGCTATCAATGTGATAGCTAATTGATTCAGGCCGCCGCTTCCAGCCCATTCGCAAAATGCTCGCGCATGCGCTGCGCGGTGGCATCGGCATCGCGTGTGAGCAAGGCGGCCATGACCGCGCGGTGCTCGGCCAGCGACTCTTCCATACGCCCGGTCTTCAGCAGTGAATTGTGGCGATTGAGCTTCATGACCTTGCGCAGGTCGGCCACCATCTGGTCGCGCCAGCGGTTGTTGGCGATTTCCAGCAGGCGCATGTGAAAGCGCTCGTTCACCGCAAAAAAGGCATCGGTGTTGGCCGTTCCCGGCAGGGCAGCGGCCTCCAGCTCGGCGTGCAAGGCCTGCAGTTCGGCTAACTCGGCGTCGGTAGCCCTGGTCGCCACCACGCCGGCGGCGTCGCTCTCCAGTAAGCTCAGCAGGTGGTAGACGTCGGCCAGGTCGTTGTTCGAGACTTCGGTCACATAGGCGCCGCGGCGCACCTTCATGGTCACCAGGCCTTCGGCGGCCAGCACCTTCAGGGCTTCGCGCAGCGGGGTGCGGCTGATGCCGTATTCCTCGGCAATGCGCAGCTCGTCAATCCAGCTACCGGGCTCCAGCTCGCGCTTGAAGATGCGCTGGCGCAGCAACTCCGCCACTTCCACATAGAGGGCCTTGGGGGAGAGCGAGGTGCCGCCGCGAGGGTCGGAAGAGAGTGCTGGCATGGCGCGTCGTGTAAGCGTGGATCAATATTTTGAATCAATAATTATGAATAATGTAAACTAAAACCTTTCTGACACCCTAGCCCGTTGATCAAAAAACGGTCACCATTACGGCCAACCGGACCTCGCCATGACTGAAAAGAACCCTGAATTCAAAGCCGCCAACCTGGAAGCCTGGGCCAAGGCCGCCGCCAAATCGGCGCCCGGTGGCAATGTGGAAGCCCTGAACTGGATCACCCCGGACGGCATCGCGGTCAAGCCGCTGTACACCGCCGAGGACACGGCCAAGCTGGCCTACACCAACACGTTGCCCGGTTTCGAGCCCTACTTGCGCGGTCCGCAGGCCACGATGTACGCGGTGCGCCCCTGGACCATCCGCCAGTACGCGGGTTTTTCCACCGCCGAGGAAAGCAATGCCTTCTACCGCAAAGCACTGGCCGCTGGCGGGCAGGGCGTGTCGGTGGCGTTTGACCTAGCCACCCACCGGGGCTACGACTCGGATCACCCGCGTGTGACGGGCGACGTCGGCAAGGCCGGCGTGGCGATTGACTCGGTCGAGGACATGAAGATCCTGTTCGACCAGATCCCGCTGGACAAGGTGTCCGTCTCCATGACCATGAACGGCGCGGTGCTGCCGGTGCTGGCCGGCTACGTGGTGGCCGCCGAAGAGCAGGGCGTGTCGCAGGACAAGCTCTCGGGAACCATTCAGAACGACATTCTGAAAGAGTTCATGGTGCGCAACACCTATATCTACCCGCCTGCGCCCTCCATGCGCATCATTGGCGACATCATCGAGTACACGGCCAAGAACATGCCGAAGTTCAACTCGATCTCCATCAGCGGCTACCACATGCAGGAAGCCGGCGCCAACCAGGCCCTGGAACTGGCCTTCACGCTGGCCGACGGCAAGGAGTACGTAAAGACGGCCATCGCCAAGGGCATGGACGTGGACGAATTTGCAGGACGCCTCTCGTTCTTCTGGGCCATTGGCATGAACTTCTACCTGGAAGTGGCCAAGATGCGCGCCGCGCGCCTGCTGTGGTGCCGCATCATGAAGGGCTTTGACGCCAAGAACCCCAAATCGCTGATGCTGCGCACCCACTGCCAGACATCCGGCTGGAGCCTGACCGAGCAGGACCCGTACAACAACGTGGTGCGCACCACCATCGAAGCCATGGCGGCCGTCTTTGGTGGCACGCAGTCCCTGCACACCAATTCGTTTGACGAAGCCATTGCACTGCCGACCGAGTTCAGCTCGCGCATTGCCCGCAACACCCAGCTCATCATCCAGGAAGAGACCCACATCACCAACGTGATTGACCCCTGGGCCGGCTCCTACATGATGGAAAAGCTGACCCAGGACATGGCCGACGCCGCCTGGGCGATCATCGAAGAGGTCGAGGCCATGGGTGGCATGACCAAGGCCGTGGACAGCGGCTGGGCCAAGTTGAAGATCGAAGCCGCCGCCGCCGACAAGCAGGCGCGCATCGACAGCGGCCAGGACGTCATCGTTGGCGTCAACAAGTACAAGCTCAAGTCCGAGGACGTGATTGAGGCGCGTGACATCGACAACGTGGCGGTGCGTGAATCGCAGATCGCCCGGCTCAACGGTATCAAGCAAAAACGCGACTCAGCCCTCGTCAATGCTGCGTTGGCTGCTATCACTTCTGCAGCGGAATCCGGCACCGGCAACCTGCTGGACCTGTCCATCAAGGCGATCCGCCTGCGCGCCACGGTGGGTGAAGTATCCGATGCCATGGAAAAGGCCTTTGGCCGCCACCGCGCCGATACCAACAAGGTCTCGGGTGTGTATGCCGCCGCCTATGACTCCGCCACGGGAGACACGATGGAATACTGGAATGCACTCAAGGCCGACATTGCCGCCTTTGCCGACGCCCAGGGCCGTCGCCCCCGCGTGATGATCGGCAAGCTGGGTCAGGACGGCCACGACCGTGGCGCCAAAGTGGTGGCCACCGCCTTTGCCGACCTGGGTTTTGACGTGGACATGGGGCCGCTGTTCCAGACCCCCGAGGAATGCGCCCGTCAGGCCATCGAGAACGACGTGCACGCCGTGGGCCTGTCCACACTGGCCGCCGGCCACAAGACACTGGTCCCCGCCATCATTGCCGAGCTGAAGAAGCAGGGCGCCGATGACATCGTCGTGTTCGTCGGCGGTGTGATCCCGCGCCAGGACTACGATTTCCTGAACGCGGCTGGCGTCAAGGGCATCTTTGGCCCCGGCACACCGATCCCCGTGTCTGCCCGCGAAGTGCTGGAGCAGATCAAGAAGGCCGTGGCCTGATTGAGCGGCAGCGTTCACGTGTCTGCAACCGCCATCACCGACGGCACGGGGCCCGTGCAGCGCCGCGCGATTGCCAAGGCAATCACGCTGCTGGAGTCCACCCGCGCCGACCACCGCGCGCAGGCGGATGCGCTGCTTACGGCACTGCTGCCGCGCACGGGCCAGTCGTTTCGCTTAGGCATCAGCGGCGTGCCGGGCGTGGGCAAGTCCACCTTCATTGAAGCGCTGGGCCTGTACCTGATTGGCAAGGGCCACCGCGTGGCGGTGCTGACCATTGACCCGTCCAGCACCGTGTCGGGCGGCTCAATCCTGGGCGACAAGACGCGCATGGAGCACCTCTCGATGCGCGAGGAAGCCTACATCCGCCCCAGCCCCAGCGGCGGCACACTGGGTGGTGTGGCCGAGAAAACCCGCGAGGCGATGCTGGTCTGTGAGGCGGCCGGCTATGACATCGTCATCGTCGAGACCGTGGGCGTGGGCCAGAGCGAGACGGCGGTGCACGGCATGACCGACATGTTTGTGCTGCTGCAACTGCCCAATGCCGGCGACGACCTGCAAGCCATCAAGAAGGGCGTCATGGAACTGGCCGATCTGGTGGTCATCAACAAGGCCGACATCGACCCCGATGCCGCCACCCGCGCCCGCGCCCAGATCACCTCCAGCCTGCGCCTGCTGGGTATGCACGGCAACCCTGAACATGATCCGCATTTGATGACGATGTGGCACCCCAAGGTGATCCAGATCAGCGCCCTGCAGGGCACTGGCGTGGACGCCTTCTGGAACACGGTCACCGAGTTCCAGAAACTGGGCCAGGCCAATGGCAAGCTGGCTGCGCGCCGCCAGCACCAGGCGCTGGCCTGGATGTGGGAGCGCATCGACGCCGGGCTCAAGCAGTCGTTCCGCCAGAACCCGGCGGTGCGCAGCCTGTTGCCCGACATGACACGCGCCGTGGAGGCGGGCCAGTTGGCAGCCTCCACTGCAGCACGAAATCTGCTCGCAGCCCTCGAAAAGACTGCGTAGGCAGCTACTAGTTTGATAGCAACCGAATACAACCCGAAGACCTGAAAGAAGGAAACCATGCACGACATCCTTGAACAACTGGAAGCCAAGCGCGAACTCGCGCGTTTGGGTGGCGGCCAAAAGCGCATCGACTCCCAGCACAAGAAGGGCAAGCTCACGGCGCGCGAGCGCCTGGAACTGCTGCTGGACGAGGGCACGTTTGAAGAGTGGGACATGTTTGTCGAGCACCGCTGCGTCGACTTCGGCATGGCCGAGCAAAAGATCCCCGGCGACGGCGTGGTCACCGGCTACGGCATGATCAATGGCCGTCTGGTGTTTGTGTTCAGCCAGGACTTCACCGTGTTTGGCGGCGCATTAAGCGAAGCCCATGCCGAGAAGATCTGCAAGGTCATGGACCAGGCCATGAAGGTGGGTGCCCCGGTCATTGGCCTGAACGATTCGGGCGGCGCGCGGATTCAGGAAGGCGTGGCCTCCCTGGGTGGTTACGCCGACGTGTTCCAGCGCAATGTGATGGCCAGCGGCGTGATTCCGCAGATCAGCCTGATCATGGGCCCGTCGGCCGGTGGTGCGGTGTATAGCCCGGCCATGACGGACTTCATCTTCATGGTCAAGGACAGCTCCTACATGTTCGTGACCGGCCCCGAAGTGGTGAAGACCGTGACGCACGAGGAAGTGACCGCCGAGGAACTGGGCGGCGCCGTGACCCACACCACCAAGAGCGGCGTGGCCGATCTGGCGTTTGAGAACGACGTGGAAGCGCTGCTGATGCTGCGCCGCCTCTACAACTACCTGCCCTTGAGCAACCGCGAGAAGGCTCCTGTGCGCAAGAGCGGCGACCCGATCGACCGCATGGAGAAGAGCCTGGACACGCTGGTGCCGGACAACGCCAACAAGGCGTATGACATGAAGGAGCTGATCGTCAAGACCGTGGACGATGGCGATTTCTTCGAGATCCAGCCCGAGTACGCCAAGAACATCATCATCGGCTTTGCCCGCATGGACGGCCAGACCATTGGTATTGTCGCCAACCAGCCCCTGGTGCTGGCGGGTTGCCTGGACATCAAGAGTTCCATCAAGGCGGCGCGCTTTGTGCGCTTCTGCGACGCGTTCAACATCCCCGTGGTCACGTTCGTGGACGTGCCCGGCTTCATGCCTGGCACGTCGCAAGAGTACGGCGGCATCATCAAACACGGCGCCAAGTTGCTCTACGCGTATGCCGAGTGCACCGTGCCCAAGATCACGGTGATTACGCGCAAGGCCTATGGCGGCGCCTATGACGTGATGGCCTCCAAGCACCTGCGTGGCGACGTGAACCTGGCCTGGCCCAACGCCGAAATCGCGGTGATGGGCGCCAAGGGCGCGGTGGAAATCATCTTCCGCGAAGACAAGGGCGACCCCGCCAAGCTGGCCGCCAAGGAAGCCGAATACAAGGCCCGTTTTGCCAACCCGTTTGTGGCCGGCGCCCGTGGCTTCATCGACGATGTGATTCTGCCCAGCGAGACCCGCAAACGCATCTGCCGCAGTCTGGTCATGCTGAAAGACAAGAAGCTGGAAAACCCGTGGCGCAAACACGGGAACATCCCACTCTGATCGCAGCCTAGAACAAGAAAAGGATCACCCACATGTTTACCAAAATTCTGATTGCCAACCGCGGTGAAATTGCCTGCCGCGTCATTGCCACCGCCCGCAAGATGGGTATCAAGACCGTGGCCGTCTACTCCGAGGCCGACAAGGACGCCCGCCACGTGATGATGGCCGACGAGGCCGTCAACATCGGCCCCGCGCCCAGCCGCGAGAGCTACCTGGTGGCTGACAAGATCATCGCCGCGTGCAAGCAGACCGGCGCGCAGGCGGTGCACCCTGGTTACGGCTTCCTGAGTGAAAACGCCGAGTTCTCAAGAAGAGTGGAAGAAGAGGGCATTGTCTTCATTGGCCCCAAGCACTTTTCGATTGGCGCCATGGGCGACAAGATCGAGTCCAAGAAGCTGGCCGGTGCCGCCGGTGTGAACTGCATCCCCGGTGTCAACGACGCCATCGACACGCCCGAGCGCGCGGTCGAAATTGCCAAGGGCATTGGCTACCCTGTGATGATCAAGGCCAGCGCCGGCGGTGGTGGCAAGGGCCTGCGGGTTGCCTTCAACGACAAGGAAGCCTTTGAAGGCTTCACCAGTTGCAAGAACGAGGCGCGCAACAGCTTTGGCGACGACCGTGTGTTCATCGAGAAGTTTGTCGAGGAACCCCGCCACATCGAAATCCAGTTGGTGGGCGACAGCCACGGCAACGTAATTTACCTCAACGAGCGCGAATGCTCCATCCAGCGCCGCCACCAGAAGGTGATTGAAGAGGCGCCCAGCCCCTTCATCAGCGACGCCACCCGCAAGGCCATGGGCGAGCAGGCCGTGGCGCTGGCCAAGGCCGTTAAGTACCAGAGCGCCGGCACGGTGGAGTTTGTGGTTGGCAAGGACCAGAGCTTCTACTTCCTGGAAATGAACACCCGCCTGCAGGTGGAGCACCCGGTGACGGAGTGCATCACCGGCCTGGACCTGGTGGAGCTGATGATCCGCGTGGCGGCTGGCGAAAAGCTGCCGCTGACGCAAGCGGAAGTCAAACGCAACGGCTGGGCCATCGAGTGCCGTATCAACGCGGAAGATCCGTTCCGCAACTTCCTGCCTTCCACTGGGCGCCTGGTGCGCTTTGCCCCGCCCGAGCAGACCATGTTCCAGGCCGATACGCAGGACTGGTTCGGCGTGCGCGTGGACACCGGTGTGCAGGATGGCGGCGAGATCCCGATGTTCTATGACTCGATGATCGCCAAGCTGATCGTGCACGGCACCGACCGCATGGACGCCATTGTCAAGATGCGCGAGGCCCTGAACGGCTTTGTGATTCGCGGCATCAGCAGCAACATCCCGTTCCAGGCGGCGTTGCTGGCGCATCCCAAGTTCGTGGCCGGCAACTTCAATACCGGTTTCATTGCCGAGAACTATGGCAAGGGCTTCTCCGCGGAAGACGTGCCGCACGAAGATCCGTCCTTCCTGCTGGCGCTGGCGGCCTTTGTTCGCCGCAAGTCACGCGAGCGTGCGGCCGGCATCAGCGGCCAGTTGCCAGGCTATAGCGTACAGGCTGGCAAGGACTACGTGGTCGTTACCCTGGCGCCGGACGGCAACAACAGTTACACCCCCGTGCACGTCGACGAGTTTGTGGGCGAGACCGGTTCGGCCCGTGTGCGCATTGGTGTAAGCAGCTATGAAATTCGGAGCAGTTCGCGCATCAACGACATCGCCATCACCGGCACGGTCAACGGCACGCCGTTTACTGCGCAGGTGGAGCGCGGCACGCCGAAGAACCCGCTGGCGCTGCGTCTGCAGCACAACGGCACCCGCATCGACGCGCTGGTCGTGTCGCCACGCATGGCCGAGCTGCATGCGCTTATGCCGCACAAGGCGCCACCCGATATGAGTCGTTATGTGCTGTCGCCCATGCCCGGTTTGCTGGTCGATGTGGCGGTGGTGCCCGGCCAGAAGGTGCAGGCCGGCGAACGGGTTGCGGTGATCGAGGCCATGAAGATGGAAAATGTGCTGTTCGCTGCGGCGGATGGCGTCGTTGGCAAGGTGCTGGCTGCCAAGGGCGAATCGCTGACCGTGGACCAGCCGATCGTGGAGTTCGTCTAAATGAAGCGCCCCTTTCAAGTGCTGGGCATCCAGCAGATTGCCATTGGTGGGCCGGACAAGAAGCGCCTGCAAAAGCTGTGGGTCGAGATGTTCGGGCTGGAAGTCACAGGTACCTACAAGAGCGAGTCCGAGAACGTCGACGAAGACATCTGCACCATCGGCGCCGGCCCGTTCAAGGTCGAGGTGGACCTGATGCAGCCGCTGGACCCGGAGAAGAAACCCGCGGTGCATGCCACGCCCTTGAACCATGTCGGCCTGTGGATCGATGACCTGCCCACGGCTGTGGAGTGGCTGACCGGGCAGGGCGTGCGCTTTGCCCCGGGCGGCATTCGCCGTGGTGCGGCGGGGTTTGACATCTGCTTTCTGCACCCCAAGAGCAACGAGCAGTTCCCCATTGCCGGGGAAGGCGTGCTGATTGAGCTGGTGCAGGCGCCACCCGAGGTGGTCAAGGCGTTCTCGCAGCTCGCACACCCCGGTCAAAGCCGTTAATCTGCCCGGTATCCAGCCGTTTGGGTGGATACTTCGTCCATATCAGGGAAGGGTATGGAGATGACTGTACTGGAGATGGCACTGGCGCGGCAGCACGAGCTGCTGTGGGGCGTGCTGGGTGTGGCCGCGGTTGCACTGATTTTCCGGTTCGTATTGCCCAGCGAGCGCCGCTCGATGCGGGTCACGTGGGTTGCCGCGGCCTTGTCGTTGGTCGCTTTGGGCGTGGTCACCCGGCTGGAGAACTATCCCGTGTTTGCCAGCACGGCCATGGCGGTGGCCGTCGTGTTGTGGGGCCTGGCGGCCATTCACTTGACGGCTACCGTTGTCTTTCGTGGCATCCTACCGCTGCTGGGGCTCAGTGTTCCCCGTATCGCGTACGACCTGACCTTCACTGCCTTGTCCCTGGCCTGGGGTGTTGTGTGGCTTCGGCTGGCCGGGGTGGACCCGAGCCAGTTGTTCACCACGTCGGCGGTCATCACCGCGGTGCTGGCCTTTTCCATGCAGGACACGCTGGGCAATGTGCTGGGTGGCGTGACGCTGCAACTTGACAACTCGCTGCGGGTGGGTGATTGGGTGCGCATGGAGGACGTCAGTGGTCGCGTCACCGACGTGCACTGGCGCTACACCGCCATTGAGACGCGCAACCGCGAACTGGTCATCATCCCCAATAGCTGGCTGATGAAGAACCGTTTTACCGTGATGCGTGCACCGCTGGACGCCGCATTTGCCTGGCGCCGTGGCGTGCAGTTCAATATCGATCCCAATGCCGATCCTGCCGCGGTGATCCATGCGCTGGAACAGGCCGTGCTGGATGCCGAAAGCCCCTATGTACTGACCGACCCCCCGCCCAATGCGATTTTGAGCGAGGTTGCATCCGGCTACTGCCGCTACACCCTGCGTTACTGGCTGGGCGACCCGCGCTTTGACGACCCCGGCGACTCCGCCGTGCGGGTGCATGCGCTGGCTGCCCTGGGGCGTGCCGGCATTCGCCCCGGTGTGCCGCAGGAAGAGCACTTGATGATCAAGGAAAACGATAGCTGGCGCACAGCACAGGGCCTGCAGGATTTCGAGCGTCGGCTGGATGCCATTCGCCGCACCGAACTGTTTGCCCAATTGCCGGTGGAGGAGCAGAAGACACTGGCGGATCATCTGGTCCACGCGCCATTTGCGGCGGGTGACGTCATCACGCGCCAGGGGGCGGTGGCGCATTGGCTGTATCTGATCATCCGTGGTGAGGCCAAGGTGTTGGTCGATGGCCCGCAAGGGCGGCTGCCGATTGCCACATTGCGCGACGGCGCGATCTTTGGCGAGATGGGCATGCTGACCGGGGAGGCGCGCAGTGCCACCGTGATTGCTTCCACCACGGTCGACTGCTACCGGTTGGACAAGGATGGTTTTGCCAAGGTGTTGGAGGCCCGCCCCGAGATTGCCAAGGAAATGAGCGCCATCGTGGAGGCCCGCAACGTGGAGCGCAATGCATTGCTCACGCGTGTCGGCCAATCCACCCGCAACCATGGCGATTTGCTGGATCGCATACGCAGCTTTTTCTCCTTGCGTGGATGACGCCACCCGGCATTTTCTTGATGCGGATCATAAAGATGACAAATGCCGATTGCTTTGAGGGATTTCCCGTATCGGTTTGAGTGCATGCAGCCGTAGACTGCACCACACCTGTGCGACTGTTTTGCAAGTCCCCACGGGTCAAGGAGGCAGATTTGCAACCCGTCAACACTTCTCTCCCGGCGTACTTCCACAAGGTCGTCGATTGCCAGTGGGCCTGCCCGGCCCATACCCCCGTACCCGAATACATCCGGCTGATAGGCCAGGGCCGCTACGGCGACGCCTATCTGATCAACTGGGTATCCAACGTGTTCCCCGGCGTGCTGGGTCGAACGTGTGACAGACCCTGCGAGCCGGCGTGCCGGCGTGGCCGGGTCGAGGAAAACAATGGCGACAAGCCGGAACCGGTCGCCATCTGCCGCCTCAAGCGCGTCGCCGCCGATCACAAGGAAGACGTCAAGTCGCGCATGCCGGCCATTGCCCCGAAAAATGGCAAGCGCATTGCCTGCGTGGGCGCCGGGCCAGCCTCGCTGACCGTGGCTCGTGATCTGGCGCCACTGGGTTACGCCATCACTGTATTTGATGGTGAGGCCAAGGCGGGCGGCTTCATGCGCTCGCAGATTCCTCGTTTTCGCCTGCCCGAATCGGTCATTGACGAGGAAACCGGCTATATCCTGGACATGGGTGTGGACTTCAAAAGCGGCCAGCGTGTCGAGTCCCTCAAGGACCTGATGACCCAGGGCTACGACGCCATCTTTGTCGGCAGTGGCGCACCGCGTGGCCGTGAACTCGATGTGCCCGGTCGCAAGGAAGCCGCTGCGCATATTCACGTCGGCATCGACTGGCTGGCTTCCGTGTCCTTTGGCCACATAACCAGCGTTGAGCCGCGTGTGATTGTGCTGGGTGGCGGCAATACCGCCATGGACTGCTGCCGCTCGGCGCGGCGTTTGGGTGGCAAGGATGTGAAGGTCATCGTGCGCAGTGGTTTTGAGGAGATGAAGGCCTCGCCCTGGGAGCGTGAAGATGCCCAACATGAAGGCATTCCCATCATCAACTACCACGTGCCCAAGAGCGTGCAGCATGAGAACGGCAAGCTGCTGGGCATGACCTTCGAGATCGTGCGCGCCGAGTACGACGCCAAGGGCCGGCGCAGCCTGATTCCCACCGGCGAGCCCGACGTGTTTTTCGCGTGCGACGAGGTGCTGGTGGCCGTGGGGCAGGAAAACGCCTTCCCCTGGATTGAGCGCGACTGCGGCATCGAGTTCGACAAATGGGGTCTGCCGGTGCTGGGTAACAACACCTTCCAGTCTGCGGTGCCCAACGTATTCTTCGGCGGCGACGCGTCCTATGGCCCCAAGAACATCATCACCGCGGTGGCACAGGGCCATGAGGCGGCTGTGTCCATCGACCGCTTCCTGAACGGTGAATCGGTCGCGGTGCGTCCGGAGCCGCTGACCAAGCTGATGTCCCAGAAGATGGGCATCCACGAGTGGAGCTACCGCAACGACCCGACCAACGATACGCGCTTCAAGGTGCCATGGGCGGCGGCCGAGACGGCGCTGGCCAATATTCGTGTCGAGGTGGAACTGGGCTTTGATGCCGCCACCGCGTTCAAGGAATCCAGCCGTTGCCTGAACTGCGATGTGCAGACGGTGTTCAACCGCGATACCTGCATCGAGTGCGACGCCTGCGTTGACATCTGTCCGATGGACTGCATCACGTTCACGATGAACGGGGAGGAGGCCGACCTGCGAACGCGGCTCAAGGCACCGGCCACCAATACCACGCAGGACCTGTATGTGTCGGCCGAACTCAAGACCGGTCGCATCATGGTCAAGGACGAGGACGTCTGTCTGCACTGCGGGCTGTGTGCCGAGCGTTGCCCAACCGGGGCCTGGGACATGCAGAAATTCTTGTTGAATACGATGCAAGCCGGCCCTGGATGCAGGGACAAGAAGGTTGCACAAAAGGAGTTCGCATGAAACGCCTGGAAGCCATCAACGATTTCGTCATCAAGTTTGCCAACGTCAATGGCTCGGGGTCGGCATCGGCCAACGAGCTGTTTGCCAAGGCGGTGATGCGCATGGGGGTGCCGGTCAGTCCGCGCAACATCTTCCCCAGCAACATCCAGGGCATGCCAACCTGGTACGAGGCGCGGGTCTGCGAGAAGGGCTACCACGGCCGCCGCGGCGGTGTGGACATGATGGTGGCCATGAACCCGCAGACCTGGGACGCCGACATTGCCGAGATCGAGCCCGGCGGCTACCTGTTTTACGACAGCACGCGCCCGCTGCCACCCAACAAGTTCCGCGACGACGTGCACACCATTGCCGTGCCGCTGACGGAAATTGCCAACGCCACCTACACCGATCCGCGTCAGCGCCAGTTGTTCAAGAACATCATCTACGTGGGTGCCTTGTCGGTGCTGCTGGATGTGGATGCCGATGTGTTCGAGACCCTGTTTGGCGAGCAGTACAAGGGCAAGGAGCGCCTGCTGGACTCCAACATCCGTGCCCTACATTTAGGGCGTGACTACGTCAAGCAGCATATGGCTTATCCGTTGGGCTTGCGCGTGCGCCGCTCTGACAAGGTGGGCGACCAGATCTTCACCGACGGCAACAGTGCGGCCGCTTTGGGCTGCCTGTATGGTGGTGCCACGGTGGCGGCCTGGTATCCAATCACGCCGTCGTCGTCCATTCCCGAGGCCTTCCAGAAGTATTGCGACAAGTACCGCATCGACGAGGCCACCGGCCAGCACAACTATGCCATCGTGCAGGCAGAGGACGAGTTGGCCTCTATCGGCATGGTGGTGGGCGCCGGCTGGAATGGTGCACGGGCCTTCACAGCAACGTCCGGCCCCGGCGTGTCGCTGATGACCGAATTCATTGGCCTGGCCTACTTTGCCGAGATACCGGTCACCATCATCAACGTGCAGCGTGGTGGTCCGTCCACCGGCATGCCCACGCGCACGCAGCAGGCTGATCTGCTGTCCTGTGCCTATGCATCGCACGGTGACACCAAGCATGTGCTGCTGCTGCCACAGGACCCGCACGAGTGCTTTACCCACTCGGCCGCGGCGCTGGATCTGGCCGACCGCCTGCAAACGCCGATCTTTGTGATGACCGATCTGGACATCGGCATGAACCAGCGCCTGTGCAAGCCCTTTGTGTGGGATGACGCCAAGGCCTACGACACCGGCAAGGTGATGACCGCCGCCGAACTGGAAGCCGGCAAGGACTTTGGGCGCTACAAGGATGTGGATGGCGACGGCATTCCATGGCGCACGCTACCCGGCACCCATCCGAGCAAGGGCAGCTTCTTCACCCGTGGGACGACGCGCAACCCGTATGCCATGTATTCCGAGCGCGGCCCGGACTACATCTACAACATGGAGCGTCTGAACCGCAAGTTCCGAACAGCGGCAGACCTGGTCCCGCAACCCATCCTGCGCAACGCCAAGGAGAAGACGCCGTTTGGTGTGATTTACTTTGGTTCCACCAGCCCGGCCATGCGCGAGGCACTGGATGTGCTGGAAGAGGAGGGCATCCATCTGGACGCGCTGCGGCTGCAGGCGTTTCCGTTCCCGGAATCCGTGAACCGCTTCATTGCCGAACACGACCGGGTCTTTGTGGCCGAACAGAATCGGGACGGTCAGATGCGCTACATGCTGATCAACGAACTGGATGTGGACCCGGCGCGCCTGGTCCGCGTACTGCACTATGACGGAACGCCGATCACCGCACGCTTCATCGCCAATGCCATTCGCAAGAACGTGGAGGCTGTGACCAAGCCAGCGACCGCAGTTGCAGCCAAGGAGCTTGTATGACCTATATCGCCAAACCACATCTGCACCATCCGACGCTGACCAAGAACAAGGTCGGTTACACCCGGCGTGACTATGAGGGGCGCATCTCCACGCTGTGCGCGGGCTGTGGGCATGACTCGATTTCCGCAGCCATCATCCAGGCCTGCTGGGAGTTGGACATCGAGCCGCACCGTGTGGCCAAGCTTTCGGGCATTGGTTGCAGCTCCAAGACGCCGGACTATTTCCTGGGGGCCTCGCACGGCTTCAACACGGTGCACGGGCGCATGCCATCAGTGTTGACCGGTGCCAACCTGGCCAATCGCGACCTGTTGTACCTGGGCGTTTCAGGGGATGGCGACTCGGCTTCCATCGGTCTGGGCCAGTTCGCCAATGCCATGCGCCGTGGCGTGAACATGGCCTATATCGTGGAGAACAACGGCGTCTACGGTCTGACCAAGGGGCAGTTCTCGGCCACCGCGGACCGCGGCTCCAAGAGCAAGAAGGGCGTCATCAACAGCGACAGCCCGGTCGATTTGGTGGCGTTGGCCCTGCAGTTGGGAGCGACCTATGTGGCGCGCAGCTTCTCGGGTGACAAGGCGCAACTGGTGCCGTTGATCAAGGGCGCTATCGCCCACGGTGGCGCGGCCTTCATTGACGTCATCAGCCCCTGCGTGACTTTCAACAACCACGGTGGCAGCACCAAGAGCTACGACTACGTGCGCCAGCACAACGAGGCCGTGAGCCGCATCGATTTCATGGACCAGCACAGCGAGATCACCACCGAGTACCAGCCGGGTGACGTGGTGGAGGTGCAGCAGCATGATGGTTCTCTGCTGCGCCTGCGCAAGTTGCACCCCGACTACGACCCGACCGATCGCTACAAGGCCATGAGCTATATGCAGGAGCACCAGGCGCGCGGAGAGGTGGTCACCGGTCTGCTCTATGTGGACCCGCTGGCCACGGATCTGCATATTGCACTGAACACGACGCACCGGCCGTTGAACACATTGGGTGCATCCCAGTTGTGCCCTGGGGCCAAGGGGCTGGAAAAGATCAACGCGGCATTGCGTTAAGGCGTAGAGTTTGCTTGTCTGTTGAAAGGGGTGATGATCATGCCAGAACGCACCGTATTCCAATCCATGTCCCAACGCCATGTTGTCAGCCTGGGGCCCCATGCCAGCGTGTGGGACGCAGCCTGCGTCATGACCCGGGCCAATTGTGGCAGCGTGCTGATTGTGGATACGCCCGGCACATTGCTGGGCATCGTGACCGAGCGGGATCTGATGACCCGGGTGCTGGCCAAGGCCCTGGACCCGCAGACCACCAGCGTTTCCGACATCATGACGAGAAACCCTCATTGCGTTGCGCCTGAAATTTTGGTGTCAGATGCAGTGCTTATCATGATCGAGCGCGGGTTCCGGCATCTGCCCATCGTGGGGCCGGGTTCCAAGATTCTGGGCGTGTTTTCGGTACGGGATGCCTTGCCAAGGGAAATTGGCAATGCGGTCAGCCTGGCGGAATTCCACGAACAGGTGAATGACGCGCTCGGTTGAGCTGAACACGTACGCGGATACGTTGGAACGGGTTGACCGGTTAGGGGACATACCTCAAGAATTTCTGAGCAGCTACGTCGGAGGGCTTACATGCTCGTTGCCCAATTGTTGAAGCCGGGTTTGTATTGCGTGCGACGCCTGTCGTTTACGAGCAAACTGGGACTCATTGCCGTCCTTTCTCTGCTCCCGGCCCTGTCGCTGATTTGGCAACTGGTTTTGGGCAGCGGCTCCAGTGCCGCCGCTACGGTGGTGACCGTGCTGGGCGTTATCGATGTGGTTGTGCTGGTTTATGTTCTCGCGGCCTTTTACCGCAGCGTCAGTGAAGATTTGGGTCAAGTTCTGCGCGCTACCGATCAGATGGTGGCCGGCGACTTGCGCCTGAACATCACTGCCACCGGTCAGGATGAATTGGGACGCTTGCTGGTGTCCATGGGCAGCCTGGGCCGGACGGTGTCGGCCATGGTCGCCAATGTGCGCAGCAACGCCGCGTTTGTTGCCCATTCCGGCCAGAGCCTGGCCCGGGCCAGCCGCGACCTGTCAGACCGCACCGAGCAACAGGCCGCCAATCTGGAGCAAACCGCCGCCAGCGTGGAAGAGCTGGCCTCCACGGTTCAGGAAAACGCCGGCACTGCCGGTCAGGCCAACGGCCAGGCCAGTGCGGTGCGTGATGTCGCCGATACTGGCGCCACCATCATGGCCGAAGCTGTGCAGTCGGTCGAGGCGATCCAGGCCAGCGCCAAGCGCATGGACGAAATTGTAGGGGTCATTGACGGGCTGGCGTTCCAGACCAATATCCTGGCGCTCAATGCGGCGGTCGAGGCGGCGCGTGCCGGCGAGTCTGGTCGGGGCTTTGCCGTGGTGGCCAGCGAGGTCCGCTCGCTGGCACAGCGCTCCGCCGAATCGGCCAAGGAGATTCGCCTGCTGATTGGAACCTCCTCCAGCCAGGTCGCGGGCAGTGTGCAGAAGATCCGCGCGGCCGGATCCACCATTACCCAGATCGTGCACGGCATCCGTGAAGTGGCGGCCAGCATGTCGCAGATTTCAACCTCCAGTGCCGAGCAGAGTACGGGCCTGACGGAAATCACCTCGGCCGTGCGGCAACTGGACGAGATCACCCAGCGCAATGCCCACATGGTGGAGCATGCCGTGGCACAGGCCGTGGCGATGGAAGGGCGTGCCAGCACACTGGTTGAGTCGGTTGCCATGTTCCGCCTGCAACAGGGAACCGCGGAAGAGGCCGCTGAACTGGTGGAACACGCCGTGGCGCACCGTCGGCGCTCGTCCCGGGAAGCATTTCTGCGCGATGTGACGAATCCATCCAATTCGTTTTACGACCGGGATATGTATGTCTTTGCGCTGGATGACAAAGGCACCTATCTGGCATTTGGCGGTAATGCGGCCAAGGTGGGAACCCGGGTACAGGACATACCTGGCATCGATGGGCAGGGTCTGGTGCAATCCATCATCGACCAGGCCAACTTTGAGCCCGGTTGGGTGGAGTACGATATCACCAACCCCACCACCGGCAGGGTGCAGACCAAGATGTCCTTTGTGGAGAAGGTGGAGGACCTGTATATCGGTTGCGGGGTCTACAAGAATCTGATGGCCACCTGAACGGCCCTATCCGGGAACAGATCAGTTTTTTGCTGGGTTGGCGCCAGCGCGTTTAGCTCGTGCCCGCGCCATGGCAGCTTCAATGATGCTGCGCTTGCGGTCCAGCATCTGGGGATCGGTGATGCGGGAGTGTGCCGTCAAGTCGGCCAGCTTCATCTGGGCCAGGTCCGCCAATTTGGCGTCGTTTTCCCGTTTGTCGCGTTCCCGGCGCACCTGGTTACGGGCATAACGGTCACGCGCCAGATTGGCCTGGGTCGTGGGCCATGCATCCCAGCCGGTTGCCGCTCCGCTGGCATTTTCCAGTTTGATGCAGTCGACTGGGCAGACGGGCAGGCACAGTTCGCAGCCGGTGCAATAGGTCTCGATGACCGTGTGCATGCGCTTGTTGCTGCCGACAATGGCGTCGGTGGGGCAGGCGGCGATGCATAGCGTGCAACCGATGCACCAGTCTTCGTCGATATAGACCACGCTGCGCGGGCCTTCGCTGCCGCACTGCGGGTCCAGCGGCTTTTCGGGTCTGCCGGTGATCTGTGCCAGGCGGGCAATGCCCTGTGTCCCGCCGGGGGGGCAAAGGTTTAGGTCCGCCTCACCCGCGACAAGCGCGTCGGCGTAGCCGGCGCAGTCCGGGTAACCGCAACGGGTGCACTGCGTCTGGGGCAGCGCATCCAGGATGCGGGATGCCAGATCGGCCAAAGGCTCTGACGCCCGGACGTTCACTATTTGGCGGACGGACGCTTGGTTGCTACCTTTTTAGGAGCTGCCTGCGCAGTCTCGACGAGGGCTGGAGCGTTATTTGCGTGGTGCTCCAGGATAAAGGACTTGACCCGGGGGTACACCATTTCGCGCCAGCGCTTGCCCGAAAAAATGCCGTAGTGGCCGGCACCCTTGGCTTCGTAGTGTGTCTTGCGGGAAGCAGGCACGCCAGTGCAGATTTCGTGCACCGCCTGGGTCTGCCCCGAGCCGGAGATGTCGTCGAGCTCACCTTCGACGGACATCAGTGCCGTGGTCGTGATGTCTTCCGGGCACACCCGGCTGATTTCACCATCCACGCCCTTGACATCCCAGCTACCGTTAACCAGGCAGAAGTCCTGGAACACGACCCGGATGGTTTCCAGGTAGTAATCGGCATCCATGTCCAGCACGGCGTTGTATTCGTCGTAGAACTTGCGGTGCGCGTCGGTGCTGGCGTCGTCGCCCTTGATCAGGTCCTTGAAATAGTCGTAGTGGCTCTTGGCATGGTTGCTGGGGTTCATCGCCACAAAGCCGGTGTGTTGCAGGAAGCCGGGGTAGACACGGCGTCCGGCGCCCGGAAAGCTGGCCGGCACGCGGTAGATTACGTTGTTCTCGAACCAGTTGTGGCTCTTGTTCATGGCCAGGTTGTTGACGGCCGTGGGTGACTTGCGCGCGTCAATGGGGCCGCCCATCATGGTCATGGTCAGCGGCGTGGTCTCGCCACGGCTGGCCATCAGGGACACGGCGGCCAGCACGGGCACCGTGGGCTGGCACACGCTCATCACGTGGCAGTTTCCGTACTTGGCCTGCACGTGGCGGATGAATTCCTGCACGTAGTTGACATAGTCATCCAGGTGAAATTCGCCTTCCGAGAGGGGAATCAGCCGTGCATTCTTCCAGTCGGTGATGTAGACCTTGTGGTCGCGCAGCATGGTCTTGACGGTGTCGCGCAGCAGTGTGGCGTAGTGGCCTGATAGGGGCGCAACGATCAGCACGGCGGGTTGACCCTTGATCTTTTCCAGGGTGGCGTTGTCGTCGCTGAAGCGTTTAAAGCGGCGCAGTTCGCAAAAGGGCTTGTTGATCTCGACCCGCTCGTGGATGGCGACTTCGACGCCGTCCACGTCGATGGTGCGCAGGCCGAATTCCGGCTTGACGTAGTCCTTGCCCAGGCGGTGCATCAGGTCATAGCTGGCTGAGATGCGCTGTGCAAACGGGTTTTGACCGGCCACGGTCAGTGGATTGCCGAAGACCTTGGAGGCGGTTTGGGCCAGGTCTGAAAACGGCTCCATCAAAGAACGTTGGGTTTCATAGAACTGGTACAGCATGGGAGGCTCGCTTTCGAAAACGCTTCACAACAAGAATATGTTGCAGTGCAATATAACAGTTTTAGAAGATTCTGGCTTGGGTGTTTGTCCCTAAGGTGGCACGCGCCACAGGTATCTGTCAGCCTTGTGAAGGGTTCACGAAATTGCTAGATATTTAATAGCGCCCTCATCAATGCTGACGAGGGAAAAGGTCGAAAAATGACCGCAAGGTTTAGACCACCTTGGCAATCGAGGCGCAAACGTAGTCGATGTTCTTGCTATTGAGCGCGGCCACGCACATGCGACCGGTGTCGGTGCCGTAGACGCCGAACTCATTGCGTAGGCGCACCATCTGGTCTTTGGAAAGGCCGGAGTAGCTGAACATGCCGATCTGGGTAGTGATGAACGACATGTCCTGCTTGACGCCGGCGGCCTTCAGGCCATCGACCAGCTTCTGGCGCATCGCCTTGATGCGCACGCGCATCTCACTCAGCTCTTTTTCCCACTGGGCGCGCAGTTCTGGGTTGTTCAACACGGCTGCAACGACCGCACCACCGTGGGTGGGCGGGTTGGAGTAGTTGGTGCGAATGACGATCTTGAGCTGGCTCAGCACGCGGCCGGCCTCTTCCTTGTCCTTGCACAGCACCGACAGGCCGCCAACGCGCTCGCCGTACAGGCTGAAGCTCTTGGAGAACGACGTGGAGACAAAGAAGTTCAGGCCGGCGGCGACAAACTTCTGGATCACGGCGCCGTCCTCAAGAATGCCGTAGCCAAAGCCCTGGTAGGCCATGTCCAGGAAGGGAGTCAGGTCCTTGGCCTTGACCACGGCAATCACCTGGTCCCACTGGGCGGGGGTGATGTCGTAGCCGGTTGGGTTATGGCAGCAGGCATGCAGCACGACGATGGTGCCGGCCACAGCCGCGTTCAGGCTGGCCAGCATGCCATCGAAGTTGACACCGCGCGTGGCGGCGTCGTAGTAAGCATAGGTATCCACTTCAAAGCCGGCGTTGGTAAACAGGGCGCGGTGGTTTTCCCAGCTGGGATCGGAGATCAACACCTTGGCGTTGGGGCTGACCTTTTTCAGAAAGTCGGCACCAATCTTCAGGCCGCCGGTGCCGCCGATGGCCTGCACGGTGGCCACGCGGCCGGATGTGACGGGTTCGCTCTCAGAACCAAACACCAGCCCCTTGACGGCGTTGTCGTAGGCCACGATACCGTCGATCGGCAGGTAGCCACGGGCGGTGGGCTTGTCCATCATGGTTTTTTCTGCGGCTTGCACGCAGGCTAGCAGGGGCAGCTTGCCGTTATCGTCGAAATACACGCCCACACCCAGATTGACCTTGTTGGGGTTGGTATCGGCGTTGAATTGTTCGTTCAGACCCAGAATCGGGTCACGGGGGGCCATTTCGACGGAGGAAAAGAGAGACATAGCAGAGTCCTGTGAGAAAAATACGGCGGCTGGGCGCCCGCATTGCGCGGACGCACGGCCCAATTCTACCGGGCCGTGCGCTTTTGCTCACCGGCTGCCGATGCGGCTTTTGCATGGTTCAGTCGCCGGAATGCAGCGCCAGTTGCACCTCGGCCGGGATGCGCATGGGGCGCATGCTCTGGTTGTTCAGGCAGCCGATGCGCACCGTGCCGCGGCACAGCACCGTGGGCACGGGAGTGTCCAGACGGGCTTCCTGCTCCAGCGTGAAGGACGAGCGCCCCATCTCCACGAGCCGGGCCGACACCAGCAGCGAGTCGTCCAGCCGGGCTGGGTGCAGGTACTTGATCTGCACATCGCTGACCACAAAGATACAGCCCTGGTCCTGCTGCAAGCGGCTTTGCGCGATGCCCAAGGCCCGCAGCCACTCGGTGCGAGCCCGCTCGAAATACTTCAGATAGTTGGCATAGAACACGATGCCGCCAGCATCCGTGTCCTCCCAGTACACGCGCACGGGCCAGGTGAATGTGTCGGTGGGGCCGGGAGTGAGAGCAGCGTTCATGCCTTCCATTGTTGCAGAGCAGGGCGGCTGCTCCGCAGGGTCTGGCCGGGGTGCTTGGCGGAGTTGGGCAGCTTTGGGTACCATGTCCGGTTGCCCCGCGCTATTTGCCCCATTTCTGGAATTTCTTGCCATGTCGTCGCCCGTTCACAGCACCACCTCAAACACCGTTGCCAGTGGGGATGAAACCCCCGTGCCTGCCGACGGCGTGTTCATCCGTTACCCGGGGTCGCCGTACGAGCTGTACCAGCCCTATCCGCCAGCGGGGGACCAGCCGGAAGCCATTGAGCAACTGGTGGAAGGTGTCAACGATGGCGAGGTATTCCAGACCCTGCTGGGCGTGACCGGTTCGGGCAAGACCTTCACCATGGCCAACGTGATTGCCCGGCTCGGTCGGCCGGTGATCGTGTTTGCGCCCAACAAGACGCTGGCGGCGCAGCTCTACAGCGAGTTCCGCGAGTTTTTCCCGAAGAACGCGGTGGAGTATTTCGTCAGCTACTACGATTACTACCAGCCCGAGGCCTACGTGCCACAGCGCGACCTGTTCATTGAGAAAGACTCGGCCATCAACGAGCACATTGAGCAGATGCGGCTGTCGTGTACCAAGAGCATTCTGGAGCGGCGCGATGTGGTGATCGTGGCCACCGTGTCGGCCATCTACGGTATTGGCCAACCCGAGGCGTACCACAAGATGATCATGACACTGCGCACCGGTGACAAGCCGGGCCAGCGCGACCTGATCGCGCAACTGGTGCGCATGCAGTACCAGCGCAACGACATGGACTTTTCCCGCGGCACCTTCCGCGTGCGCGGCGACACCATCGACATCTTCCCGGCCGAGCACAGCGAAATGGCGATTCGCATCGAGTTGTTTGACGAGGAGATCGAATCTCTGCAGCTCTTTGATCCGCTCACGGGACGCATTCGCCAGAAGATTCCACGCTTCACCGTCTACCCCAGTAGCCATTACGTGACGCCGCGCGAGCAGGTGTTGGCGGCGGTCGAAACCATCAAGGTCGAACTGGCGGAGCGGTTGAAGTTCTTTGTTTCTGAAGGCAAACTGGTCGAAGCCCAGCGTCTGGAGCAGCGCACACGCTTCGATCTGGAAATGCTCAGCGAAGTGGGGCACTGCAAGGGCATTGAGAACTACTCGCGCCATCTTAGCGGCTCCGCGCCAGGTGAGCCACCGGCCACGTTGACGGACTACCTGCCCAAAGACTCGATCATGTTTTTGGACGAGTCCCATGTGTTGATTGGCCAGTTTGGCGGCATGTACAACGGTGACCGCTCCCGCAAGACCACGCTGGTGGAGTACGGTTTTCGTCTGCCCAGCGCACTGGACAACCGGCCACTGAAGTTCGAAGAATTCGAGACCAAGATGCGCCAGGTTGTGTTTGTGTCCGCCACGCCCGCCCAGTGGGAAAAGGACCATGCCGGCAAGGTGGTGGAGCAACTGGTGCGCCCGACCGGCCTGGTGGACCCCGAGGTTGAGGTGCGCCCGGCCACCCACCAGGTGGACGATGTGCTGCAGGAAATCCGCATCCGGGTCGAGAAGAACGAGCGGGTACTGATCACCACGCTGACCAAGCGCATGGCCGAGCAGTTGACCGACTACCTGAGCGACAACGGCGTCAAGGTGCGCTACCTGCACAGCGATGTGGATACGGTCGAGCGGGTCGAGATCCTGCGTGACCTGCGCCTGGGCGCCTTTGACGTGCTGGTGGGCATCAACCTGCTGCGCGAGGGCCTGGATATTCCGGAGGTGTCCCTGGTTGCCATCCTGGATGCCGACAAGGAAGGCTTCCTGCGATCGGAGCGCTCATTGATCCAGACCATCGGTCGGGCCGCGCGCAACCTCCATGGACGCGCCATTCTGTATGCCGACAAGGTCACCGACTCCATGGAACGGGCCATTGGCGAGACCGAACGGCGTCGCAAGAAGCAGATCGCCCACAACCTGGTCCATGGCATCACGCCGCGCTCCATCGTCAAGCAGGTGCGGGATCTGATCGACGGGGTGTATAGCGAAAAGGCCGGCAAGGAGGCCGAGCGCCTGGAGCGTGACGCCTTGCAGCGTGCCCAGGTGGAAGACATGAGCGAGAAGGACATTTCCCGCGAAATCAAACGCCTGGAGAAGCTGATGATGGAGCACGCCCGCAACCTGGAGTTCGAAAAGGCAGCCCTGGTGCGGGATCAACTCGGAATTTTGAAGGAACAGGCCTTTGGCGCACCGGGCAAAGACAGCCTGGCGGCCGTGGTTCCGGGCGGGCAGTGAGAAAAGGTGACTGGCCAGTCTAATTACCCGAGCAAATTGCTTGGTTTCTTGCTATACTTGAGCCGGCTAGTCAACCAAGTATGACTCAAGGAGCTTTCGATGCGTCTCACAACCAAAGGCCGTTTTGCCGTCACCGCGATGATCGACCTGGGTCTGCGCCAAAGCGGTGGGCCTGTCACGCTGGCGGCTATCAGCCAGCGCCAGCAGATTTCCCTTTCGTACCTGGAGCAGCTCTTTGGCAAGCTGCGCCGCCATGAGCTGGTGGAGTCCACCCGTGGTCCCGGTGGCGGTTACACCCTGGCACGCAAGGCCTCCGATATTACCGTAGCCGACATCATTGTGTCGGTGGACGAGCCGATTGACGCCACCCACTGCGGCGGCAAGGAAAACTGCCTGGGCGAGGGCGCCCGCTGCATGACGCACGATCTGTGGGCCTCGCTCAACGTGCGCATGGTCGAGTTTCTGGACTCCGTCACCCTGCAAAAGCTGGTCGATGACCAGTTGGCCAAGGGCCTGCAGGTTGAGGACAAGCCCAGCGTCAAGCGTGCCATTTCGGCCATGCCCCTGAGCAAGCCGATTCGCGTCAACGCGCCCAACTCGGTGTTTGCCCTTGGCAACGCGTTTTCCAAAAGCTGATTGCGCACAAACGACAATTACTGACTGAATAGCCGGAACAAGCCCCATGGATACCACCCCCCATTTCCCCATTTACATGGATTACAGCGCTACCAACCCCTGCGACGAGCGGGTGGTGGACGCCATGGTGCCGTGGTTGCGCACCCATTTCGGCAACCCCGCGTCGCGTAGCCACGCCTGGGGCTGGGAAGCCGAGGCCGCCGTGGAAAAGGCGCGTGCCCAGGTCGCCGATTTGATTGGCGCCGACCCGCGCGAGATCGTCTGGACATCGGGTGCCACCGAGTCCAACAACCTGGCCCTGAAGGGCGCAGCGCATTTTTACCAGTCCAAGGGCAAGCACATCATCACGGTCAAGACCGAGCACAAGGCTGTGCTCGACACCTGCCGCGAGTTGGAGCGCCAGGGTTTTGATGTGACCTATCTGGACGTGCAGCCCGACGGCCTGCTCAATCTGGACGCCTTCAAGGCCGCCATCCGCCCCGACACCATCCTCGCCAGCGTCATGTTCGTTAACAACGAGATTGGCGTGATCCAGGACATCGCCGCCATCGGTGCGGTTTGTCGCGAGAAGGGCATCATCTTCCACGTGGACGCCGCCCAGGCGACCGGTCGGGTCGCGTTTGATCTTTCCAAGCTGCCGGTCGACCTGATGAGCCTGACGGCCCACAAGACCTACGGCCCCAAGGGCATTGGTGCCCTGTTTGTGCGCCGCAAGCCGCGCGTGCGCCTGGAAGCGCAGATGCACGGTGGTGGCCACGAGCGCGGCATGCGCAGTGGCACACTGCCCACGCACCAGATCGTCGGTATGGGCGAGGCATACCGGATTGCCAAGGAAGAAATGGCCGCTGAGAACGTGCGCATCCAGGCCCTGCACGACCGCATGCTGGCCGGCCTTAAAGGAATTGAGCAGGTCTTCATCAACGGCCATGAGGCCAAACGTGTGCCGCACAACCTGAACATGAGCTTCAACTATGTGGAGGGCGAGTCCCTCATCATGGGCATCAAGGGCCTCGCGGTGAGTAGTGGCTCGGCCTGCACCTCGGCCAGCCTGGAGCCCAGCTACGTGCTGCGCGCACTGGGCCGCAGCGACGAACTCGCCCACAGCAGCCTGCGCATGACGATTGGCCGCTGGACCACCGAGGCGGACATTGACTACGCCGTGGACACCATCAAGAAAAACGTCGCCAAACTGCGTGAACTCAGCCCCCTGTGGGAGATGTACCAGGACGGCATCGACATCAGTTCCATCCAGTGGGCAGCCCACTAAGGAGTAAACCATGGCCTATTCAGAAAAAGTCGTTGATCACTACGAAAACCCTCGCAACGTTGGCAGCTTTGAAAAGGGCGACGACAGCGTTGGCACCGGCATGGTCGGCGCGCCCGCCTGCGGTGACGTGATGAAGTTGCAAATCAAGGTCAATCCGCAAACGGGCGTGATTGAAGACGCACGCTTCAAGACCTATGGCTGCGGTTCTGCCATTGCGTCCAGTTCACTCGTGACCGAATGGGTCAAGGGCAAGACGCTGGACGAAGCGGCTGCACTGAAAAATAGCCAGATCGCCGAAGAACTGGCGCTGCCGCCAGTCAAAATCCATTGCTCCATCCTGGCCGAAGACGCCATCAAGGCGGCCGTGGACGACTACAAAAAGAAACACCTGAACTGATATGGCGGTTACGCTGACAGAAGCTGCTGCGCGTCACGTGACGCGCTACTTGGCCAAGCGGGGCAAGGGCATCGGCGTGCGCCTGGGGGTCAAGACCACCGGCTGTTCGGGCCTTGCCTACCAACTGGAATATGTGGACGATCTGGCCCCCGAAGACCTGGTGTTTGAGGGGCATGGCGTCAAGGTGCTGGTGGATCCCAAAAGCCTGGCGTATATCGACGGTACGGAGTTGGACTTTGTCCGTGAAGGCCTGAACGAAGGCTTTCGCTTCAACAACCCGCGGGAACGCGACAAGTGCGGCTGTGGCGAGTCGTTCCGCGTGTGAATCTCCAATCCAACGATTTCGAATTGTTTGGCGTGCCACGGCAGTTTGCGCAGGACCGCGCCGCGCTGGACGCCCGCTGGAAAGACCTCCAGCGCGAGGCCCATCCCGACAAGTTTGCCGCCCAGGGCGCAGCCGCCCAGCGGGTGGCCATGCAGTGGTCGGTGCGCGTCAACGAGGCGTATCAGCGCCTGAAAGATCCGCTCAAGCGGGCAGCGTATCTGTGCGAATTGGGTGGCGCCCCCATCAATGCCCACAGCAATACGGCCATGCCAAGTGCCTTCCTGATGCAGCAGATGCAGTGGCGCGAACAGCTGGACGAGGCGCAGGACACCCAGGCGCTGGACGCGTTGCGCGACAATGTGGTTGCCGCCCAGCGTGACTTGATCCAGGCATGTGCCCGCCAACTCGATGAGCTGCACGACACCGGCGCCGCCGTGCAGTCGGTGCGTTCGCTGATGTTCATCGAGAAGTTTGCGCACGACCTGGAACTGGCCTTCGATACATTGGAAACCTGAATCCTTGCCGGGCGGCTTCTGGCATGCACGGCCATTGCCCCACTTGATGACCTATGGCGCTTCTACAAATATCTGAACCCGGCCAAGCGCCCAATCCGCACCAGCGTCGCATTGCCGTGGGCATTGACCTGGGTACCACGCATTCCCTGGTAGCCTCCGTGCGCCACGGCGTGGCCGAATGCCTGCCCGACAACGAAGGCCATGTGATCCTGCCGTCCGTGGTGCGTTACCTGGAGGGCGGCGGTCGCCAGATTGGTTATGCAGCGCAGGACGCCATCACCATCGATCCGCAGAACACGATTGCTTCGGTCAAGCGCTTCATGGGGCGCAGCCTGGCCGATGTGGTCGGGGCAGAGAAGCTGCCGTACCGCTTTGCCGACCACGCCGGCATGCTGGGCCTGATGACCGTAGCGGGTGAAAAATCACCGGTCGAGGTCAGCGCCGAAATCCTGGCCACATTGCGCTACCGCGCGGAAGACACTTTCAACGACGACCTGTATGGCGCCGTCATCACCGTGCCGGCCTACTTCGATGATGCCCAGCGCCAGGCCACCAAGGATGCGGCCAAGCTGGCGGGCATCAACGTGCTGCGCCTGATCAACGAACCCACGGCGGCGGCCATTGCCTACGGGCTGGACAACGCCAGCGAAGGCATCTACGCCATCTACGACCTGGGTGGTGGCACCTTTGACATCTCCATCCTGCGGTTGACGCAAGGCGTGTTCGAGGTGGTTGCCACCGGTGGCGACTCCGCCCTGGGCGGTGACGACTACGACCATGCGCTGGCCGACTGGGTGCAGGCGCAAACCGGTGCCGAGGCCGTCAATGCCGGCGACAAGGCCGTCCTCAAGCGCGCGGCGCGGGCCTGCAAGGAGGCGCTGTCTGCTACGGATTCAGTAGCGTTCCACGCAGTGCTGACGAGGGCTAGCATCGAATTTAATGTGGATCGCTCGGCGTTCGAGGTGGCCACAGCCCCTCTGACCGCCCGCACCATCACCGCCGTGCGCAAGGCGCTGCGCGATGCCCGCCTGGCGGCGCGGGACGTGCAGGGTGTGGTCATGGTCGGCGGTTCCACCCGCATGCCGCAGGTGCAGGCGGCGGTCGCCGAGTTCTTCGGCCGCGCGCCACTGAACAACCTCAACCCCGACGAGGTGGTGGCCTTGGGCGCCTCCATCCAGGCCAACCAGCTGGCCGGCAACAACACGGCAGGCGACTTGCTGTTGCTGGACGTGATTCCACTTTCCTTGGGCGTGGAAACCATGGGTGGCCTGGTCGAGCGCATCGTGCCGCGCAACCAGACCATTCCCACAGCGATGGCGCAGGATTTCACCACCTACAAGGATGGCCAGACCGCGCTGGCGCTGCACGTGGTGCAGGGCGAGCGCGATCTGGTCAAGGACTGCCGCAGCCTGGCGCGGTTCGAGCTGCGCGGCATTCCCCCCATGGCCGCCGGTGCGGCCCGGATTCGCGTCACCTTCACCGTGGATGCCGATGGCCTGCTGAACGTGTCCGCGCACGAGCAGGTCAGCGGCGTGCAGGCCGACATCAACGTCAAGCCCTCCTACGGCCTGGCCGACGACCAAATTGCCAGGATGCTGCAGGACAGTTTTGCCACCGCCGAGCAGGACATCCGCACCCGCGCCGTGGTGGAGGCCCAGGTCGATGCCGACCGTCTGCTGCTGGCCATTCACAGCGCACTGGAAGCCGATGCAGACCTGCTGGACGCCCAGGAACGCGCCGACATCGATGCCGCCATGGCGGCCCTGATAGTAGGCAAAAATGGCAGCGATGCCGCCCAGATCGAGGGCTTAAGCAAGGCGCTGGCCCAAGCCACCGAATCCTTTGCCGCCAAGCGCATGAACCGTGGCATCGCCCACGCGCTGGCCGGCAAGAACATTGAATCCATATGACAACCATCAAAATCCTGCCGCACCCGGACTACTGCCCCCAAGGCGCCGAGATCACGGCCACGCCGGGTACTTCCATCTGCGAGGCGCTGTTGGAAAACCGCATCGCCATCGAGCACGCCTGCGACATGAGCTGTGCCTGCACCACCTGCCACGTCATCGTGCGCGAGGGCTTTGCGTCGCTCAACGAACTCGATGAGAATGAGGAAGACCTGCTGGACCGCGCTTGGGGCCTGGAGCCCAACTCGCGCCTGAGCTGCCAGGCTTTTGTGGCACAAAATGACCTGGTCGTCGAGATCCCCAAATATTCGATCAACCACGCCAAAGAAAACCACTGATGCGTCAGATCTTTCTGGACACCGAAACCACCGGTTTCAACGCCAACCTGGCGGAGAACCCGGACCGCATGGTCGAAATCGGCTGTGTGGAACTGGTCAACCGCAAGCTCACCGGCAACAACCTGCACTTCTACCTGAACCCCGAGCGGGACAGCGACGAGGGCGCCCTGCGTGTGCACGGCCTGACCACCGAATTCCTGGCCGACAAGCCCAAGTTCGAGGCAATAGCCCGGGAACTGCTGGACTTTGTGGCTGATGCGGAAATCATCATCCACAACGCACCGTTTGACATCTCCTTCCTGGATGCGGAACTGGCGCGGGCCGGCCACCAGCCGTTTAGGAAATATGTGGCCAGCGTGACCGACACCCTGGTCATGGCCAAGGAAATGTTCCCTGGCAAGCGCAACAGCCTGGACGCGCTGTGTGACCGGCTGGAGGTCGACAACTCCGGCCGAACGCTGCACGGCGCCTTGCTGGATGCCGAACTGCTGGCCGATGTGTATATCAACATGACCCGCGGCCAGAACGCGCTGCTGATGGATGTGGGTTCCAGCCAGGCGGGCGGGGTGGCGATCGTTCAGGTGGATTTGCGCGGATTTGAGCTGCCGGTCGTGGTCGCCAACGCCCAGGAACTGACCTTCCACGAGGAAGTGCTGGTGCAAATGGACAAATCCAGCGGTGGGAAAACGGTTTGGCGCAAAGTTGCCTGAAGATTGTTGTATAATTTGAGGCTATTCTGATGAATAATCAGGGCGGTTAGCTCAGGGGTAGAGCACTGCATTCACACTGCAGGGGTCACAAGTTCGAAACTTGTACTGCCCACCAAATACGGTAATGAAATCAAGCACTTAGCGGAAACGTTAAGTGCTTTTTTCTTGTGGAATGCCCGAGCGGTGCAACAGTCGGGTGACATGTCATGTTTTTTAGTCGTTTAAAAGCGCTGCTGTTTCGTAGGCGCCCGGGTCCTATCCATCCGGGTGATCGACAGCGGTCGCTGGAGTCAGAGATCAGCGACCCCAGGCTGGCAACCATCGTCTGGCGCAACGAGTACCTGTGCGGTCACCCCCGAATCGACGAGCAGCACAAAATGCTGTTTCTGATTGGGAATCGCCTGATCAATGCGGGGCGTCAGGGACACTCTAAAGAAAAGGTGGAGAGGCTGATTGGTGAGATGTCCCAGCACATCCTGAACCATTTTTGCAGCGAGGAGCTGATTTTGGTCCATGCGGGCCATCCGCTGACCCAGCAGCACCGGGATGCGCACCAATGTCTGCAAGACCGCGCTGCCGAATTTGCAATGCAATACGCGCGCGGGGAAGCGTCGGTGGAGGACATTGTGAGTTTTGTGGCGCACGATGTGATCCACGGACACATCATCAAGGAAGACCTCAAGTTTGCCGTCAAGGCGCTGCCCTGAGCCTCAAGAATGCTCGACGACTGAGATCACTGCGCCTCGCCAATGGCCTGTGGCGCTTGTGTGACGTAGTTCAGCACCAGCTTGTCGTGTTGGGTGAGGTTGCGAAAGGCCAGACCTACGTAGTAGGTGGAGTCTGCTGCGGCACGGTTGTTGTGGCAGATGCTGGCGACCACGTTCAGCGTGATCGGCGTATCGTCAAAGGTCACCGTCATGCCCAGCGTGACCATATCACCCACGGTGGACAAAGAGGACGGCGCCTTGATCATGGCGCCGTGCATGCTGATATCGACCAGTGTGACCTCCAGCGGCGCCGGTGCGGCCAGACCGTTCTTGGCCGTGGTTTGCACCGTGGTCGGCCAGGACGTCTTGGTGCGCATGGACTGGCGCACCAGTCGGGCATCGACCTGGGCCGGGTAGGCCAGCAGGGCGTAGGCAAAGGGTTTCTGGAAGGTCTGCAGCACCTTGCTCAGGAACGAGAACTCGTACTGGCCGGTGAAGCCGCGCACCACGCAGACTTCGCCCTCGTCCAGCTCGGTGCTGACACCTTCCGGGCCCATCGGGCCGACCATCACGCCCTTGCCCTCAATGGCACCAAAAAACTGGGACTCCTTCTTGCTGGCGCCTTCGACCAGACGGCGGGTTTGCAGGGCCATGCCGGTGCGCAAACCCAGTGCCTTCAGGGGCATGCGGTTGACGTCGACGCTGGAGGATGCTTCAGGGCTCATGGAGGCGCTTTCGGGAGAGACGACCGCATTGCGGGCCGCGGTCGGAAATACGGGCTTGATCTGGCGTTTGCTCAACGAAAATCTGGCTACGATGGTACACCGGTGTCACGTCGGCTCAGGCCCAGTTAGATCAAGGAGTTACGCATGAAACGACCATCCGCAGTGTGCTGCACATTGGCCGCCAGCGCTGTATTGGCAGCACTGCTGAGCGGTTGCGCGGACCTGAACGACACCGCCCTGGCCGCCGTGGCAACCCGCGTGCCGGCCCATGCCATCGTCAACGAGCAACTGGTGCAGGGCGAAATGACGCTGTTCCCGGACCACACCGGCACCGTCACGCTGCGCGGCGATGTGCAGCCCGGCGCGGGCGCGGCAAAAATCATTCTCAGCAGTTGCGTGGGCCGCCTGCGTTACACCGCCACCACCATGGGCAGCATCGATCTGCGCTGCAACGATGGTTCGGTGGCCGACCTGCGCATGGCGCTGATTGGCGACACCCGCGGCTACGGCTATGGCCAGACTGCAACCGGGCTGGCCAGCCTGACCTTTGGCATGACCCCGGTGGAGGCCCGCGCCCACCTGACCGTGCCCCCCGGCAAACAACTGCTGGACCGGACGGACCCGTCCGGTCTGGAACTGAAGTAGCCGACGCGTCGGAACCCGGTAGCTGTGGAGCAGGTTGATTGCGTGGTGGTCGGGGCTGGCGTGGTCGGTCTGGCGGTGGCGCGCGCGTTGGCGCTGGCCGGGCGCGAGGTGCTGGTGCTCGAAGCCTGCTCGGCCGTCGGCACCCAGACCAGCTCGCGCAACAGCGAGGTCATCCACGCCGGCATGTACTACGCCCCTGGATCGCTGAAGGCCCAGCTCTGCGTGCGCGGCAACCGTTTGCTGTACGACTACTGCGCCCAACGCGACGTGGCGCACCGGCGCTGCGGCAAGTTCATCGTGGCCGCCAATGCGGATCAACTGGCTCGGTTGGAAACCATTCAGGCACGGGCTTTGGCCAACGGAGTTACCGACCTGGTGCTGCTGGACCGCGACCAGGCCATTGCAGTCGAACCCGCATTGCACTGCGTCGGCGCCCTGCATTCCCCGTCCACCGGCATTGTGGACAGCCATGGCCTGATGCTGGCCCTGCTGGCTGACATCGAGCATGCAGGTGGCGTTTTGGCATTGAATTCACCGCTAGCCCTCGCGGAATGTGCGAAAGGTGCTATTGAATTGGTAGCGGTTGATGGCACACGCTTAGGCGCCAAATCAGTCGTCAACGCGGCTGGCCTGCAGGCGCCAGCGCTGGCGGTGCGCTTTGCGGGGTTGGACCAGTGCCACGTGCCCACCGCCTACTTCGCCAAGGGCAACTACTTCACATTGGCCGGGCGTTCACCGTTCTCGCACCTGATCTACCCGGTGCCCGAAGCCGCCGGGCTGGGTGTGCACCTGACGCTGGATCTGGGCGGCCAGGCGCGCTTTGGCCCGGATGTGCAGTGGGTGGATAGCCCCGATGACACGCGGGTAGAGCCCACGCGTGGCGATGCGTTCTATGCCGAGGTGCGCAAATACTGGCCTGCGCTGCCGGACGGCGCGCTGCAACCGGCCTATGCGGGCATCCGCCCCAAGATCAGCGGCCCGGGCGAGCCGGCGCGGGACTTCTGCATCCAGGGTCCCTGCGACCATGGCGTGGCGGGGCTGGTGAACCTGTTCGGCATTGAGTCGCCGGGGTTGACCAGTTGCCTGGCCATTGCCGAGGTGGTTTGCGATTTGCTATCGAATCAGTAGCTGGTTGCGCAATAACCACGAGGGCTAGCGGGTATTTCCCCCCAAAGCCTTGATCGCCAGGGCCGAATCCTTGACCAGTTGCGGCCCCTTGTAGATCAGCCCGGTGTACATCTGCACCACATCGGCCCCGGCGCGGATCTTCTCCACGGCGTCATCGGCACTCAGAATGCCGCCCACGCCGATGATCGGGAACTTCGGTCCCAGCGCGGCGCGCAGTTGGCGGATGACGCGGTTGCTGGCTTCCCGCACCGGTGCGCCGGACAGCCCCCCCGCTTCCTCCGCATGCTCCAGTCCCTTGACCGCATCGCGGCTCAAGGTCGTGTTGGTGGCGACCACGCCGTCCATGCCGTGGCGCTTGAGCGTGGCGGCGATCACCGCCACCTGGGCCTCATCCAGATCGGGGGCAATCTTCACAAAGATCGGAATGCGCTTGCCATGCTGCTTCTGCAAAACCGTGCGCCGCTTGGCAATGGCGTCGAGCAGGGCGTCCAACGCCTCGTCGCTTTGCAGGGCGCGCAGGTTCTTGGTGTTGGGGCTGGAGATGTTGACCGTCACATAGTCGGCATGCGGGTAGACGCCGTCCAGGCAAACAAGATAGTCGTCGGTGGCGTTCTCGATCGGCGTGGCGGCGTTCTTGCCGATGTTCAGGCCCAGCAGCATGCCCGGTTGCTTCTTGCGCCGCAGCGCCGAGCGCTGCACGTTTTCCACAAAGGCGTCCAGCCCATCGTTGTTGAAGCCCAGGCGGTTGATCAGCGCATTGGCCCTGGGCAGGCGGAACATGCGCGGCTTGGGGTTGCCCGGCTGCGCCTTGGGCGTGACCGTGCCCACCTCGACGAAACCAAAGCCCATGGCAGCCAGGCCATCGATGCACTTGGCGTTCTTGTCCAGGCCGGCTGCCAGGCCGACGCGATTGGGAAACTTCAGCCCGGCCAGTTCGATGGGATCGTCCACGGTGGTGACGCAATAGGCCCAGGTCAGCGGCGTGCCCTGCGCACGGGCCAGGCTGGCCATGGTCAGTTCATGGGCGACCTCCGGGTCCATGCTGAACAAAACCCGCCGCGCCAGACCATAGGGAACAAGAGACATGGATAATTCCTGAATATTTTCGTAACTACCCGGATTTTCGCCGATGACCAGCTCCACCACTCCCAATGCCGCTCCCCTGACGCAAGACCAGCTCAAGACCCTGGTGGGGCAGGCCGCCCTGCAGTACGTGGTGCCGGGCGAGATTGTCGGCGTGGGCACCGGCTCCACGGTCAACAAGTTCATCGACGCGTTGGCCACGATGAAAGACCAGATCAAGGGAGCTGTCTCCAGCTCGGTGGCCAGCACCGAGCGCCTGCTGGCCCTGGGCATTCCGGTGTTTGATTCGAATGATGTGCCGCGCCTGTCGGTCTACATCGACGGCGCCGATGAGATCGATGGCCACGGCAACATGGTCAAGGGAGGTGGCGCGGCGCTCACGCGCGAAAAGATCGTGGCGGCGCAGTCGGATCGCTTTGTGTGCATTGCCGACGAATCCAAGCTGGTGCAGACCTTGGGCGCGTTCCCGCTGCCGGTGGAAGTGATTCCCATGGCCACGCAACGCGTGATCGCCCAGTTTGCCGCCAAGGGAGGCAGCGCCAAGGTGCGCCTGAAGGACGGCCAACCGCTGGTGACCGACAACGGCCAGAACATCGTCGACGTCACCGGCCTGCAGATCACCGACCCGCTGGCGTTTGAGGCCGAAGTCAGCCAGTGGCCCGGCGTGGTGACGGTGGGCGTGTTCGCGTTCCAGCGCGCCCAGGTCTGCCTGTTGGGCACCGCCAGCGGCGTGAAGACGCTGACGTTCTGAGCCTTTTTCGAGCTTAGTGCTTCATCGTGAACACGCTGACCGCGCGGGTCAGTGTGTTGGCGCGGGCATCCAGGCCTTCACAGGCGCCGGTTTGCTGCTGTACCAGGGCAGTATTCTGCTGCGTGACGTCGTCCAGCACCTGCATGGCCTGGCTGATTTCCTGAACGCCTTGCGCTTCTTCGCGCGTGGCGAGTGTGATTTCTTCCAGGCGCCTGCTGACCTGCTGGACCGATGCCACGGCCGTGCGGATGGTCTTGGCCGCGCTCTCCACGGTTTGTGAGCCCTGTTCGACTTCGTGGCTGGAGTCGCGGATCAGGTCACGGATTTGCTGCGCGGCCTGTGTACTGCGCCCGGCCAGGGCGCGCACCTCGCTGGCAACCACGCCAAAGCCGCGCCCATGGTCACCGGCGTGCGAAGCCTCCACCGCAGCGTTGAGGGCCAGCAGATTTGTCTGGAACGCCAGCATTTCGATGACTTCAATGATGTCGGTGATGCGCTTGGAGGATGTCTGGATGCGCTGCATGGAGCGCGCCACCTCGTCCACGGCCTCACCGCCCTGATCGGCCAGTTGGCTGGCGGTGGTGCTCATGGTAGCGAGCTCGGTGGCCGTGGCGGCAGTCTGGTTGACGGCGCCGGCAATCTGTTCCACGGCGGATGAGGTCTTCTCCACACCCGCGGCCTGGGAGTTGGTGCGCTCGGCCAGCTCCACACTGCCGGAGTACATGGACTGCGTGGCGCCGTTCATGCCCCGCACCTCGGCGCGCACATCGGCGACGATGGCCCGCATGTTCAGGTTGACCAGCCACAGCCGTCGCATCAGCGAGCCCAGCGGGCTGGTGGTGGAGTAGGTGATGTGGCCGTCCAGATTGCAGCCCGCCACTTCGCCCGCCAGCTGGTCGGCGCGCTTCAGCGGAGTGGATACCGCCTGCGTGAACCAGGTCATGAAAGCGATCACACCCATTGCACCGCAGGCCAGCGCCGAGAGTGCACTCCAGGTTGGAGAGGTGTCCAGCAGCCAATGTGGCGCCAGGGTCAGCGCCACCACCCCCACAATTCCGACCGCTGCGCGCTGCTGCAGGTTCATGCGGTGCAGCTTGCCCAGCCAGTCGCGCCAGCCCACAGGGCGCAGATTACCGGCGTGCAGCAGAAAGGTCTTGCTCCCACTTTGCCGCTCGGCAGCGATCCGGGCATACAGGGCCTCAGCGGCGCGAACCTGTTCACGTGTGGGTTTGAGGCGCACCGACATGTAGGCAGCCGGTTTGCCACCCTGCATCACCGGGGTGACGTTGGCGATGACCCAGTAATGGTCGCCATTCTTGCGGCGGTTCTTGACGAGGCCGCTCCAGGGGCGCCCGCGGCCGACGGTGGACCACAGGTCCTTGAATGCCTCCGGTGGCATGTCAGGGTGGCGCACGATGTCGTGCGGCTGGCCCAAAAGCTCGTTGTAGTCGAATCCGCTGGACAGCACAAAGGCCTGGTTGCAGTGGGTGATGTGTCCCGTGAGGTCGGTCGTCGACACCAGGGTCTCGCCATCCGGCAATTCATATTCTTGCTGGGTAACCGGCAGATTGATTTTCATGGGGGGATGGGTTGGGGCTGGCGCGCGGCCCGGCCCGGAAGTTACAAAAAAACCAGTCTATCAAGTGAAGATTTTTCTGTAACCGGGCCTTCGTTCCCAAATGAGAATATCTGGTTGACTCTTGATATAAGTCAACTCTTAAGGCTTGGCGCGCAGCGCCAGCCCCAACGCCCGCAAGCCGCCTAGAACGTAATGCCGGCCGGATTGGCGGGGTTCGTGGCCGGTGGCTGGTAGCCGGGCTCGGGTGCGGCTGGCTGGGGTTTGTCTGCGGGTTTGGCCGCATCGGTGGTCGGCTTTTGCACAATGACCAGCGGCGTGGGCTCTGGGCGCTTGTAGCCGGCCGGCAACATGGAGGTCTTGGGGTAGCCCGCAGCGTCCAGGTACTGGGTCCACTCCATGTCCGACATGCCCTTGATGCGCTGGCTGCCAATGGTCAGGTAGGGCAGGGACGTGTCTCCCGTCAGACGCTGTAGATAGTCGTTGTCTTCCTTGGTCGTGACAGTGCGCTCGTTGAAGGGAATACCGCGCGCGCTCAGGAACGAGCGTCCGGCGTCGCACGGTACGCATTTGGCCGTGGTGTACAGCACGACCGGGTATTTGGCGACGACCTGGCGCAACTCGAAGGGCAGTGCAGTGCCCGTGCTGTCGGTTCGTGCGCCCACGCCCGTGCTGGCGACCTTGCCTTGTTCAGCCGAGACCGGGGGCTTGTCGGAAAACGTGACCTTGCCGTCGGGGCCCACAATGCGATAAACCGTTTGTGCCTGCACGCCCATGGCCGAACCGAGCAGCGCCGCGCCGCCCAGCAGGATTGCAATGGTGTGGTGTTTCATGGGGGTCTTCCTCTTGATTAAGCCGGGTGATTGCATTGGCAGGGCCAAGGCCTTCATGGTGCCATACCTTGGTGGCGCAGCAAAGCGTCCAGTGTGGGTTCGCGGCCCCGAAATGCCTTGAACGACTCCATGGCCGGGCGGCTGCCACCCGCTTCCAGAATGGCCTGGCGGTATTTTTTTCCGGTCTCCAGGTTGGGCAATCCATCTGGGCCGGCGGTTTCTTCAAACGCGGCGTAGGCATCGGCGCTCAGCACCTCCGCCCATTTGTAGCTGTAGTAGCCCGCCGCATAACCACCGGCGAAGATGTGGCTGAACGTGTGGGCCGTGCGGCTCCACGCCGGGGGAGCCATGACCGCCACTTCGGAGCGCACCTGGTCCAGCAGGGGCAAGAAATCCTGGGCCGGGTCGTGGGCCGTGTGCAACAACATATCGAACAGCGAGAACTCGATCTGGCGCAGGGTCTGCAGGCCGCTCTGAAAGTTGCGTGCGGCCAGCATCTTGTCGAACAAGGCACGCGGCAGCGGCTCGCCGGTCTGCACATGGGCGGTCATGTGGCGCAGCACGCTCCACTCCCAGCAGAAGTTCTCCATGAACTGGCTGGGCAGTTCTACCGCGTCCCACTCGACGCCGCTGATGCCCGACACGTCGTGCTCGTTCACCTGCGTCAGCATGTGGTGCAGGCCGTGGCCGAACTCGTGGAACAGCGTGGTGACGTCGTCGTGCGACAGCAGGGCGGGTTGGCGCACGCCATCCATCTCCACCCCATCGGCGAAATTACAGACCAGATGCGCCACCGGGGTCTGCAACTGGCCGGTGTCGGGGCGCAGCCAGCGGGCGCAGACGTCGTCCATCCAGGCTCCACCGCGTTTGCCGGCGCGAGCCGTGGGGTCCAGGTAGAACTGGCCGACCAGATGGGTGCCGGTGGGGGTGGTGCGCTCGATGCGGTAGAACTCGACGTTGGCGTTCCACACGGGCGCATCGTCGCGCAAGATGGCAATGTCGAACAGGGTTTCAGCGATCTTGAACAGGCCCGCGAGCACCTTGGGGAAGGTGAAGTACTGCTTGACCTCCTGCTCGCTGAAAGCGTAGCGCGCCTCCTTGAGTTTTTCACCAATATAGGCCCAGTCCCACGCTTGCGGGTCTTCCAGCTGGAGCTGTTCCCTGGCAAAGCTGCGCAGATCGGCCAGGTCTTTCTCGGCAAACGGGCGCGCCTTGTGCGCCAGATCGCGCAGGAAGGTGATGACGGCATCGGGTGAAGAAGCCATCTTGGGGACCAGCGAGAGCGTGCCGAAGTTGGGGTAACCCAGCAAGGCCGCTTCTTCCTGGCGCAGCGCCAGGATCGCGTGGATGTTCTGCGAGTTGTCGAAGGCGCGAGCCGCCGCATCGGCCTGGTCGGAAGCCCGCGTGACATAGGCGCGGTACAGCACGGCACGCAGTGCGCTGCTGTGGGCGAACTGCATGACCGGCAGGTAGCACGGCATCTTCAGGGTCAGCTTGTAGCCGTCCTTGCCCTCGGCCTGCGCGGCGGCGCGGGCGGTCTGCTGCACATCGTCGGGCACGCCGGCCATTTCGGCAACGCTGGCGTAGTGGCTGAAGGCGTCGGTGGCGTCCAGCGTGTTCTCGCTGAACTTCTGGCTCAGGGCCGCCTGCTGCTCCTGGATTTCTGCAAAGCGTTCGCGCGCGGCACCGGTCAGTTCCGCGCCGCCCAGCACGAAGTTGCGCATGGCATTCTTGTGGGCCTGGCGTTGCTCGGCGTTCAGCGTCTGCACGTCGATGGCCTTGTACTTGGCATACAGGCGTTCATCGGCGCCCAGGCGGGTCCAGAACTCGGTCACGCTGGGCAGGGCGGCGTTGTAGGCGGCGCGTAGCTCCGGTGTGTCGGCCACGCTGTTGAGGTGGCTGACCGCGCCCCAGGCGCGCCCCAGCTTCTCGGTGGCCACGTCCAGCTCCCTGGCAATCGACTCCCACTGCGCGGGGAAGTCCGCAGCCGTGACCGTTTCCAGCGCCCGGCTGGATTCGGCCAGCAGCAGGTCGATGGCCGGCTCGACATGCTCGGGGCGGATCTGGTCAAACAGGGGCAGGGGTGAGGAACTCAGCAGGGGATTCATGCGCGTTCTGCCTCGCGCTCTGCCGCCTCGATGGTGTTGACCAGCAGCATGGTAATGGTCATGGGGCCAACGCCACCCGGCACCGGCGTGATGTAGCCGGCCACCTGCTTGACGCCTTCAAAGTCCACGTCACCGCAGAGCTTGCCTTCGTCGTTGCGGTTCATGCCGACGTCAATCACCACGGCACCGGGTTTGACCATGTCGGCAGTCAGCACGTTGCGTTTGCCGACGGCAGCGACCACGATGTCGGCCTGGCGCGTCATGGCGCCCAGATCGGCCGTGCCGCTGTGGGTGATGGTGACGGTGGCATTGGCCTGCAGCAGCATCAGGGCCATGGGCTTGCCGACGATGTTGGAGCGGCCGATGACCACGGCGTGCTTGCCGCGCAGGTCCTTCATGCCGATGGATTCCAGCATCTTCATGCAGCCGTAGGGGGTGCAGGCCTTGAAACCGGTTTCACCCACCATCAATGCGCCAGCGCTGGCCACGTGGAAACCGTCCACGTCCTTGGCCGGCGAAATGGCCTCGATGACCTTGTGGTCGTCGATGTGAGCGGGCAGGGGCAACTGCACCAGAATGCCGTGGACGGCGGGATCGTTGTTCAGGGCATCGACGCGGGCCAGCAGTTCGGCCTCGGTCATCGTGGCCGGGTATTTTTCCAGCACGGAGTGCAGGCCGGCGTCCTGGCAGGCCTTGACCTTGTTGCGCACATAGACCTGACTGGCCGGGTTCTCGCCTACCAGTACCACGGCCAAGCCGGGGGTGAGTCCGCGGGCCTTGAGGGCGGCAGTGCGTGTGGCAACGTTTTCACGCAGTTGTTTGGACAGGGCAACGCCGTCAATGATCTGGGCTGTGGTGGTTGTCATACTGGGCTTTCAAATTAAAAAAGCCCGCAGTCCTTGCGGGGCGGGCGTGAGGCGCTATGAATTTCGGGGCGTCAAGTTTTTGGGGCGTTTTGTCCCAGTGCAATCTTGAGCAGGTCGGCAACCGTATTGGCACTGAGTTTTTCCATAATGTTGGCACGGTGTGCCTCCACGGTTTTGATGCTGATGCCTAAGTCGTCAGCAATCTGCTTGTTCAGGCGGCCAGCGACGATGCGTTCGAGCACCTGGGATTCGCGCAGCGTCAGCTTGGACAGCAGGGCGTCGCGGCTGGCGGCGGTCTGGTAGTCGGCGAATGAGTCCTTCGCGTGATCGAGCATGCGCTCCACCAGACCGACCAACTGGTCTTCGTTGAAGGGCTTCTGGATGAAGTCCATGGCACCCTTCTTCATGGTGTCCACCGCCATGGGCACGTCGCCGTGGCCGGTGATGAAGACGATGGGCAACGGGGACTTGGTTTCGATGAGGCGGTTCTGCAATTCCAGCCCGGTCATGCCACCCATGCGGATATCCACAATCAGGCAGGCCACTTCGCGCGCATCGTAGCGGCTGAGGAAAGATTCTGCGGAATCAAAACACCGCACCCGAAAGCCCTTGCCCTCCAGCAACCACTGCAGCGAGTCGCGCACGGCTTCGTCATCGTCTACTACGTAAACAGTACCTTTTTTGGGCAGCAGGCTCATTCAGATTTCCAGGGTTCTAGTTGCTTTTTCGCGGATGTTGCGTCAAACCGGGGCTAACTTCCGTTAGCGGTATCCAGAATGAAAATCGGCACCCCGACACTTCGCCGCCATTGTAGAGGTTCTCTGCCGACATTCGTCCCATATGGGATTCCACGATGGAGCGGCACAACGAGAGGCCAATACCCATGCCGTCGGCCTTGGTGGAGTAGAAGGCCTCGTACAGGCGGGCCTGCACTTCCGGGGTCAGTCCCTTGCCCGTATCCCGCACCGAAAACTCCACCACCCGCTTGTCGTCGATGGTCTTGGGAACGACGCGCAACTCCACAATGCGTTGCGAGGTCTGACGCAACGCCATGTCGATGGATTCGGTCGCGTTGCGCAGCAGGTTGATCAGCACCTGTTCGATCAGAATGGGGTCCACCATCAGCGGCGGCAGGCGCGCGGCCACGTAGTGGTTCAGGCGCACGTTGAAGCGGCGCAGTTCGATCTCGGCTAGCTCTACCGCCTCGTTGACCATGGAGCTGACCTCCGACGGTGTGCGGTTGGGCTCGCTGCGTTTCACGAAGGAGCGGATGCGCTGGATGATCTGGCCGGCGCGCTGGGCCTGGCGAGCGGTTTTTTCCAGGGCGCCCAGCAGCTCTTCCTCGGTGATCTGCTGGGCCTGGATGCGCGACACCATGCCGTTGCAATAGTTGTTGATGGCCGTCAGCGGCTGGTTCAGCTCGTGCGCCACGCTGGACGCCATTTCGCCCATGGTGATCAGGCGGCTGGCGGACTGGGCCCGCTCGGTCTGGCTGGCGGCCTGCTCCTCGGCAATGCGCCGTGAGGTGATGTCGGTTGCAATCACCATCTGGGCCAGGCGGCCGTCCACCCAGCTCAGGTAGCGGCTGCGCACTTCCAGCCACTTGTCCAGTTCGGCGATGTAGATCTCCGCACTCTCGGTCTCCGTATCGGGCAGTGTCGTGGTGGGCAGGCCCGCAAAGGAGTCCACGCTGTCGGTGGACTCGTCGTTGGTGGGGCTGGGAGGCACGCCGGCCTGTGCAATCAGTTGCAGATGCCCATGCGTCTGGGTGCCAAACCACTGGCGGTAGAGCTTGTTGGCAAACAGCAGTTCGTCGCTGCCCAGCGGGGCCACCGATATGGAGGCGTCCAGCGCCTCCAGCACGGTGGTGAAGCGCTCGTGCGAGGCTGACAACTGTTCGCGCACCCGATTCGGCTCGGTGATGTCGGTCATCGACGTCATCCAGCCGGTCTGCTTGCCCACGGCGTCGATCAGTGGCGACACATACAGGCGCGCATCGAACACGGATTTGTCCTTGCGCTTGACCCGCACCTGAATGCCGCCCGGCATGGTCTTGCCGGCCAGTTCTTCGCTGAGTACGGACTTGAGCTGGTCCCGGTCGTTTTCCGGCCAGTAGGGGAAGGGGCCGGTGCGGCCCACCAGTTCGGACTCGGTCCAGCCCGTCATCTGGCAGAAGGCGGCATTGACGTAGGTGATGCGCCCCTGCAGATCCATGGCGCGCATACCGGTGAGCATGGAGTTTTCCATGGCGCGGCGGAAAGTGGTCTCCGACATCAGCGCCTGCTGGGCTTGCATGCGCCGGCGCGTGTGGCGCCAGTTGGCAATCAGCATCCAGGCGGTCATCAGGCTCAGCGCAGTGACCAGCCAGAACAGGCCGCTACCGATGACGCCCAGCGATGCACGGTAGGCCTGACCGCGCACGATCAGCGCATTGCCCACGGGCGACACCGGCATGGCGTATTCCACGGCCGGGTTGGTCCAGGGCAGCAGGCTCTTGACGCTTTTCCTGGCCGGAATGGTGGTGCCGGCCAGCAGATCACCCTTGGCGTCGTGCAGCGAGATGGCGTAGCGGGAGGTGACTTCCGTTGGCACGCCGTAACGGTACAGGCCGTCGACGGAATATTCGGCCAGCAGCACCCCGGAAAAGTGGCCCCGTTCATTGAGCGGCAGGTGCATCTGCATCAGCGGCGTGTCGGTGGTAGAGCCGAGCGGCTGCACGTACACCGGCTGTTGTGATTCACGGGCGGCCAGAAAGCCGCTCAGCGTGTCGTTGCGCTGGTTGTCACTGCTGGCTGGGTTGAGCTGGCCGGAGATCAGCACCGCTGTGCCCAGCGCGGTGCGCACTTTCTTGCTTTCATCCACCCAGGCCAGACCCTGGAGTTCGGGGTACTGGTTGAGCATGGAGCGGGCGCGGGCGCGGAAGTCGTCGGTGTCCAGCTCGCTGTTGGAAATTTCGCGGGCGATGCGGGCCAACTGCTCCTGGCGCTCCAGCAGGCGCAGGCGCAGGCGCTGCTGGGTGTACTCCACATCGCGTTGCACGGCCTGTTGCTCGCGGTCCATTTCTTCGAGCCGCAAATAGCCCAAAGCGGCCACGATGGCGGCAAAAAATAGCAGAACGGCGGCCAAGGGGGCGAGCACGGCGACCCGGTCCTGGCGGTGGGGCGTAAGCCGGTGCCACCAGCGGCGGGCACGGTCTACGGTCGACAAGCCCAACTGGTTGGGCAGGGTGATGATCTTCGGCAAAGGCATGACGCAAGTGTATGGCGAGTGTCTCAGAAGATGGATTTTTGTAATCCACATTATGAAATCAAATGGCACATATTGAAATTTAAAAATACTTGTGTGAAAATTGACGCAACGTACTAAATTGCGTGAAAACAAACAGGAGACACACGATGTCAGCAGTTCCCCCCGGCGCAACCGGCGCCCCTTCCCTCGACCTGGACAGCCAGGAAACCCGTGAATGGATGGACGCCCTGTCCGCCGTGATTGAGACAGAAGGCCCCGAACGGGCGCACTTTCTGTTGGAGCAACTGCTGGGCCACGCCCGCCAGAAGAGCATCGATATGCCGTTCTCCGCGACCACGGCCTATGTCAACACCATTGCGCCGGACCAGGAAGAGCGTTCTCCCGGCAATCTGGAAATCGAAGAGCGCCTGCGCGCGTATATGCGCTGGAACGCCATGGCCATGGTGGTCAAGGCGAATCGCCACCACCCGGTGGACGGCGGCGACCTGGGTGGCCACATCGGCTCCTTCGCGTCGCTGGCCAGCCTGTTTGGCGCCGGCTTCAACCACTTCTGGCACGCCGAGAGCGAAGGCCATGGCGGTGACTGCCTCTACATTCAGGGCCACGTGTCTCCTGGCGTGTATGCACGTGCCTATATGGAAGGCCGTCTGACGGAAGAGCAATTGCTCAACTTCCGTCAGGAAGTCGGCGGCAAAGGGCTGTCGAGCTACCCGCACCCCAAGCTGATGCCCGAGTTCTGGCAGTTCCCCACTGTGTCCATGGGACTGGGGCCGCTGATGGCGATCTACCAGGCCCGCTTCCTGAAATACCTGCACGCCCGTGGCATCGCCAACACCGAGAACCGCAAGGTCTGGGTGTTCTGTGGCGACGGCGAGATGGACGAGGTGGAGAGCTTGGGCGCCATTGGCCTGGCCGCGCGCGAGAAGCTGGACAACCTGGTGTTCGTCATCAACTGCAACCTGCAACGCCTGGATGGCCCGGTGCGTGGCAACGGCAAGATCATCCAGGAACTGGAAGGCGAATTCCGCGGTGCCGACTGGAACGTCATCAAGCTGATCTGGGGCTCGGGTTGGGACCCCCTGCTGGCACGCGACAAGGAAGGCGCGCTGCGCAAGATCATGATGGACACGCTGGACGGCGACTACCAGGCCATGAAGGCCAACGACGGCGCCTATGTGCGCAAGCATTTCTTCGGCCGCGACCCGCGCACACTGGAAATGGTCGCCAAGATGAGCGATGAAGAGGTGTTTGACCTGCGCCGCGGCGGCCACGATTCCAAGAAGGTCTACGCTGCCTTCCACAAGGCCGTCAACCACAAGGGCCAGCCCACCGTGCTGCTGATCAAGACCGTCAAGGGCTTCGGCATGGGCAAGGCCGGTGAGGGCAAGAACAACGTGCACCAGACCAAGAAGCTGACCGACGAAGACATCAAGGCTTTCCGCGACCGCTTCAACATCCCCGTGCCCGACAGCGAGTTGCCCAACTTGCCGTTCTACAAGCCGGCCGACGACACGCCCGAGATGCGCTACCTGCATGAGCGTCGCAAGGCGCTGGGTGGCTACCTGCCACACCGCCGCACCAAGGCCGATGAATCATTCACCGTGCCGTCGCTGGAAACCTTCAAGTCGGTCATGGATCCCACAGCCGAGGGCCGCGAAATTTCCACCACGCAGGCCTATGTGCGCTTTCTGACGCAATTGCTGCGCGACCAGGCCCTGGGCCCGCGCGTGGTGCCGATTCTGGTGGACGAGGCGCGCACCTTCGGCATGGAAGGCCTGTTCCGCCAGATCGGCATTTACAACCCCGCTGGCCAACAGTACACCCCGGTCGACAAGGACCAGGTCATGTACTACAAGGAAGATGTCAAGGGCCAGATCCTCCAAGAGGGCATCAACGAAGCCGGTGGCATGAGCAGCTGGATTGCCGCGGCCACCAGCTACAGCACCAGCAACCGGATCATGATCCCGTTCTACGTGTACTACTCCATGTTCGGCTTCCAGCGCATCGGCGACCTGGCCTGGGCGGCGGGCGACATGCAGGCGCGCGGCTTCCTGCTGGGCGGCACCTCGGGGCGCACCACGCTGAACGGTGAAGGCTTGCAGCACGAAGACGGCCACAGCCACATCATGGCCGGCACCATTCCCAACTGCGTCAGCTACGACCCGACCTTTGCGCACGAAGTGGGCGTGATCCTGCACCACGGTTTGAAACGCATGGTCGAAAAGCAGGACAACGTGTACTACTACATCACGTTGCTGAACGAAAACTACGCCATGCCCGGCCTGACTCCTGGCACCGAAGAGCAGATCATCAAGGGCATGTACCTGTGCAAAGAGGGCGCCAAGCTCACACCCCGAGTTCAGCTCTTGGGCTCGGGCACCATATTGCGTGAATCGATTGCCGCACAGGAATTGCTGGAGAAAGACTGGGGCGTGGCGGCCAACGTGTGGAGCTGCCCCAGCTTCAACGAACTCACCCGCGAGGGCCAGGACTGCGAGCGCTACAACCTGCTGCACCCCACGGGTGAGCAGCGAGTGTCCTTTGTCGGTCAGCAACTGGAAAAGCACACGGGTCCGGTCGTGGCATCCACCGACTACATGAAGGCCTATGCCGAGCAGATCCGCTCCTTCATTCCCAAGGGCCGTACCTACAAGGTTCTGGGCACCGACGGCTTTGGCCGCAGCGATTTCCGCAGCAAGCTGCGTGAACACTTCGAGGTGAACCGCCATTTCATCGTGCTGGCTGCCTTGAAGGCGCTGAGCGAAGAAGGCACCGTACCGGTGGCCAAGGTGGCTGAGGCCATTGCCAAGTACGGCATCAAGACCGACAAGATCAACCCGCTGTATGCCTGAAACCTTGCGGGTCAGACCACTTTGCGCAGCAAACGTGCTCTGACCCCAACTGATTGAAAGAACAACATGGCTACTATCGAAATTCAGGTCCCCGATATTGGCGACTTTGATGAAGTCACCGTCATTGAGCTGATGGTCAAGCCCGGCGACACGGTCAAGGCCGAACAGTCGCTGATCACCGTGGAGTCCGACAAGGCTTCCATGGAAATACCAAGCAGCCACGCGGGCGTGGTCAAAGAGATCAAGGTTAAGCTGGGCGACAAGGTCAAACAGGGTTCGCTCGTCGTGATTCTGGAAGGCGAGGGCGCTGCCGCTGCACCGGCTGCTGCGCCCCCCGTGCCCAGTGCTTCTGCACCAAATCCGGCTCCAGCCCTTGTGGAAACTGCGCAGGCTGCTCCTGTTTCCGTAGCTCCTGCGGCGGCTGCACCCGTGGCGGCTGCCGCTGCCATGCCGGCCCACAACCCCACCAGCGCTCCGGTCGGCCTGCCCCATGCGTCGCCGTCGGTGCGCAAATACGCCCGTGAACTGGGCGTGCCGCTGAACGAGGTCAAGGGCAGTGGCCTCAAGGGCCGCATCACCGACGCCGACGTGCAGGCCTTCACCCGCTCCATCATGAGCGGCGCCGCGCAAACGCAAGCCGCCGCCGCACAAAACAAGGCCGGCGGTGGCGGTGACGGCGCCGCCCTGGGGCTGATCCCCTGGCCCAAGGTGGACTTTGCCAAGTTTGGCCCCATTGAGCGCAAGGAACTCAGCCGCATCAAGAAGATCAGCGGCGCCAACCTGCTGCGCAACGCCATCATGATTCCGGCCGTCACCAACCACGACGACGCCGATATCACCGACCTGGAAGCCTTCCGCGTCTCTACGAACAAGGAGAATGAGAAGAGCGGCATCAAGGTGACCATGCTGGCCTTCCTGATCAAGGCCTGTGTGGCCGCGCTCAAGAAATACCCGGAATTCAACAGCAGCCTGGACGTTGACAGTGACAATTCGGCGCTGATCTACAAGCAGTATTACCACATTGGTTTTGCCGCGGACACGCCCAACGGCCTGATGGTCCCGGTGATCAAGGATGCCGACAAGAAGGGTATCTTCCAGATCAGCCAGGAGATGAGCGATCTGGCCAAGAAGGCGCGCGACGGCAAGCTGAGCCCGGCGGAAATGTCCGGCGCCAGCTTCACCATCTCCAGCCTGGGTGGCATTGGCGGGCGTTACTTCACGCCCATCATCAATGCGCCCGAGGTGGCGATCCTGGGCGTGTGCCGCTCGACGATGGAACCCATCTGGGACGGCAAGGCCTTCCAGCCACGCCTAATGCTGCCGCTCTCGTTGACCTGGGACCACCGCGTCATCGATGGCGCCGCGGCGGCGCGCTTCAACGTCTACCTGGGCCAGATCCTGGGCGACTTCCGGAGGGTCTTGCTGTGAGCATTATCGAAATCAAGGTCCCCGACATTGGTGACTTCGCCGAGGTCACCGTCATCGAGCTGATGGTCAAGGTGGGTGACACCATCCGCGCCGAGCAAAGCCTGATCACCGTGGAGAGCGACAAGGCCTCCATGGAAATTCCCTCCAGCCAGGCGGGTGTGGTGAAGGAACTCAAGGTCGCGCTGGGCGACAAGGTCAAGGAAGGCTCCGTGGTGCTGATGCTGGAGGCGGCCGGTGCGGCTGATGCTGCTGCAAGCCCCGCTGCGCCAAGTGCTTCTGTACCAAATACGGTGCCAGCCCTCGCAGAATCTGCGCAAGCTGCTCCTAAATCCGTAGCGCCTGTGGCGGCAGCTGCGGTGCCGGCCGGTGCCAGCTACGCCGGCACGGTCGACCTGGACTGCGACGTGCTGGTGCTGGGTGGCGGCCCCGGCGGCTACTCGGCCGCTTTCCGCGCGGCGGACCTGGGCCTGAAGGTCGTCGTCGTGGAGCGCTACGCCACGCTGGGCGGCGTTTGCCTGAACGTGGGCTGCATCCCGTCCAAGGCGCTGCTGCACGTGGCTGCGGTCATGGACGAAGTGAGCCACCTGGGTGATCTGGGGGTGGACTTCGGCAAGCCGGTTGTCAACATCGACAAGCTGCGCGGCCACAAGGAAAAGGTCATTGGCAAGCTGACCGGCGGTCTGGCCGCCATGGCCAAGATGCGCAAGGTGACGGTCATGCGTGGTTACGGTGCCTTCGTCGGCGCCAACCACGTGGAAGTGGAAGAAACCACCGGCACCTCGCAGGAGAAGACCGGTGCCAAGAAGGTCATAGCCTTCAAGAACGCCATCATCGCCGCCGGCTCGCAAGCCGTGCGCCTGCCCTTCATGCCAGAAGACCCGCGCGTCGTGGACAGCACCGGCGCCTTGGCTTTGAAAGAAGTCCCCAAGCGCATGCTGATCCTCGGCGGCGGCATCATCGGCCTGGAAATGGGCACGGTCTACAGCACGCTGGGCGCCCGCCTGGATGTGGTGGAAATGCTGGACGGCCTGATGCAAGGTGCCGACCGCGACTTGGTCAAGATCTGGCAGAAGATGAACGCCAAGCGCTTCGACAACATCATGCTCAAGACCAAGACCGTCTCCGCACGCGCCTTACCCGAAGGCATTGAAGTGACGTTTGCTGCGATGGAAGAGGGCGAGGCTGGGGGCAACGCCAGCGTTGCGGCCCCCGCACCGCAGGTCTACGACCTGGTGCTGCAGGCCGTAGGCCGCACGCCCAACGGCAAGAAGATCGCTGCCGACAAGGCCGGTGTTGCCGTGACGGATCGCGGCTTCATCAACGTCGACATCCAGATGCGCACCAACGTGCCGCACATCTTCGCCATTGGCGACATCGTTGGCCAGCCCATGCTGGCGCACAAGGCGGTGCACGAGGCGCATGTGGCGGCCGAGGTGATTGCCGGTGAACTGCAGGGCAACAAGGAATTGGCTAGCGCCGCCTTCAACGCCCGCGTCATCCCCAGTGTGGCCTACACCGATCCTGAAGTGGCCTGGGTCGGCCTCACCGAAGACCAGGCCAAGGCGCAGGGCATCAAGGTCAAGAAGGGCCTGTTCCCGTGGACGGCATCCGGCCGTGCCATTGCCAACGGCCGCGACGAAGGCGTCACCAAGCTGCTGTTTGATGACAGCCCCGAGGCGCACGGCCACGGCAAGATCCTGGGCGGTGGCATGGTCGGCACCCATGCGGGCGACATGATTGGCGAGATCGCCCTGGCCATCGAGATGGGCGCGGACGCCGTGGACATTGGCAAGACCATCCATCCGCACCCCACGCTGGGCGAGAGCATTGGCATGGCCGCGGAGATTGCACACGGCAGTTGCACCGACGTGCCACCGGCCCGCAAATAAGCCAGGGTTGTTGGCCCGGAGCCCGCATGAGCAAGGTATTCCCCATCAACCCCGCACACCCCGAGCGGGTGTGCTGGGGTTGTGACCTGTTCTGCGCAGCCAAGGATATGCGCTGCGGCAACGGCTCGGACCGTACCATGCACCCGGTGGAGCTGTTTGGCGAAGGCTGGCAGGACTGGGGTGGTCCGGCCGAAGCTCCTTGTGCTGGGGCCGTGGTGAGCCCAGATGCCGCTGCGTCAACCCTACCCGTGCACAAGGAGTAAGTCGGGCTAAAACCCGTATGCTACAAATTCAGTAGCTGTCCGCGCAGATTCCACGAGGGCTGCGCGGCTTTTTTTCTGTTCCTCTGCAAGAAAACCCATTGCATATGGCTTGGCGTTTGCGAACGATTGGCGAACGTTGGGTCCGTAGCATGCACCGGATATCAAAAGAGGACAGTTTCATGCGTTTGCTTGGGTTTCAATCTCTAAGGGCAGTAGCAATGGCGTCGGGTGTTGCCATCACCCTTTCAATGGCATCCGGCGTGCAAGCCGCTGGCAGCTTCAACGCACAAACCGGAACCCTGACAATTCCTGCCATCAACGTGCCAGGACTGGGGACCTACCAGGCGGTGCTCAACTACGCCAATCCAAACGGCATCTTGGGCGTTGGGGCGACCCTGAGCGTCGTTCAGCTGCTCAAGGCAAGCATGCCTGTTGACGTGCCGGCGTCCTATTCCCTGATCGACCAGAGTGTGTTTTTGCCGGCCATCGCCGTGCAGGGACCGGACGGCCGCCTGAACTATTTCGACATCAAGCTCAACGGTCTCAATGACAACATTACGAGTTTCGTGGTTACGGGCATGAACGACACGACGATTGGCACATCGGTCCCGGGTCCGGCTGGTGCGACGGGGCCGGCTGGCGCCACCGGACCTGCGGGGCCCGCCGGACCCGTGGGGCCTACGGGAGCGGTCGGGTCTGCGGGCGCTGCAGGACCTGCGGGCGCTACGGGGCCTGCGGGGGCGGTTGGACCCAGTGGTGCGAATGGTGCTCCGGGCCTCGCCGGACCTGCAGGTCCCGCTGGGCCCGCCGGTGCAACGGGTGCAACGGGTCCTATGGGGCTGACCGGTTTCACGGGATTGACCGGAGCGACCGGCCCGGCGGGACCCGCTGGCCCGGCGGGAGCCTCCGGTGGTCTGAGTTGGGTGAATGTCACTTCGGTTTCGGCACAGGCGGCGTCGAATACCGACTACATCGCCAACAACGGAAGCAGCGGCGTGGTCGTCACGCTGCCCGCCGCCCCCGCCGTCGGTGATCTGGTCCAGGTGAGCGGAGCCGGCGCGTGGGTGCTTGCGCCCAATGGCAACCAGGTCATTATCCAGAATATGGCTGGCACCGGTGCCGTCACGGGCGGTGGATTCTCCGGATCCCAGGGCGACTCGCTGGTCGTGCAATATGTAGGTTCCAACACGTTCCTGGTGATCAGCTTTGTGGGCCACATTACCTCGCTCGGCACCACCTTCTTCTCACAAGGTGGGGTTCTTTGGACGCCGCCGATCTTCGACGGGATCCACATCTATACCTGGGCAGAAGGAACCTCCTATTGCGCCAGCGCATCGTATGGTGGCTTGAGTGGTTGGCGCATGCCAACTGCGACCGAATTGCTGGGAATCGATACATACGGAGTGATGGGTACCCACGGATGGCCGTCTGTCGCTGGCAATATGTGGACGTCGACAACGACTGGCACCCCTGGTATATACAGCTCTGAGGCGTTTGGGTTCAAAGTAGTTGCCAATCAAAATGGCGGCAATTACCTTTTTGTGACCTGCGTGCGCTAGTTGCGCAAGCTGGCGGCGGATGCAAGTGGCGTTGGCTGGGTGCGGCAACGCACCGCATGCGTTGTCTTTTTGTCGCATGATTCGGGGCACACCACCATATTTTTCCGTTCACCATCTCTGGCAAAGCCAACCCCAATCCGGTTTCAAAGTCCTATCGCAAGATGATCCAGGACCTGGACCTCTTTGCCCGCCAGCGCGCCATGTCGCCCGGCTCCGAGTTGTGCTTCAAGCTGTTGCTGCGCAAACAGGGGACCGATATGCAAGCCATCACGTTGGCAGTCGGCACTCGTTACATGTCAGGGGCTGAGCGCTTGCGGCGGCCTCAGTATGCCGTTTGGGTATACCGGGCCGCAGCGCATGGTAGTTGGCGTCAGCCCCTGGCATTCGCCCAGGGCATAGCCCGATTCTTGCCCTGGCGTTTGGCGACGTACATGGCCTCGTCGGCGTGGTGCAGGAGTTGCATCGAGTCGCGTGTGTCGGTGGGCGCCAATGCGTAACCGATGCTGGCACTGACCTGGTCGCCGGCCGCCTCCGCCACGGCCTGGATGGAGACGCGCAGGTGTTCGGCAAGCGCCTCGGCACCCGCTTGACCGTTCACCCGCGCCAGCACCAGGAACTCATCACCGCCGAAGCGTCCGACAGCATCCTCGGAACGAACCGCGCTGCGCAGGGTAGAGGCCACGTCGGCCAGCAGACGGTCGCCGACATGGTGGCCTTTTTCGTCGTTGACGGCCTTGAAGCCATCCAGGTCGATGAAGAACAGTGCGTACTCCAGGCTCGGATCGGCAATGGAGCATTCGATGAAGGACATCATCGTGTGGCGGCTCAGGGCGTCGGTGAGTGCATCGCGTTCGACACTGCGGCGCAATTTTTCCTGCGTCACGGTCAGATCATGCACATCGGTGGTGATCGCGTAGACACCCACCACGGAGCCAGACGCATCAAAGTCAGGCACATAGCTGGTACGCATCCAGCGGGGGCCGTCGATCAGGCGATCGACCAGGCGCGAAAAGTGCACAGTGCCACCGGCGAGCGCCTTTTCATAGTAGGGCTGCTGTTCCAGCCAACTCGCTTCGCCACGCACCTCACTCACGTGGCGCCCCAGTGCATGGTCGGCCGAAATGCCGGTGATGGTGCTCCAGGCCTTGTTGACGAAACGCAATATGCAGTCCTGGTCGAGATAGGTCAGCGGGGAGGGGATGTTTTCGGTGAACCGGTCCAGCCGCTTTCTGGCCGCAATGAGCGCGTCGCGCGCAATGATGTCTTCGTGGATGTCGGTCGCAATGGTAAAGACCGAGGCGACCAAGCCCCCTTCGTCTGCGTCTGGAAACACCTGCACCCGAGCCCAGCGCTGGGGGTGCGGTGGGTGCGTCAGCAGCCGCTCGTAGCTAGAGATTTCGCCACGAAAGGCGGACTCGAATGCGGGCTTCGCAGCCGCCCAGGCCACAGCGCCATAAAGTTCTTCGAGCGTCCAGCCAATCAGTTGTTCACGCGTGCGGCCCGACCAGGCCAGATACGGTGCGTTGCAGTAGACCAGGCGCGCGCTCGCGTTCCATCGCCCGATCGGCAACACGATCACATCGGCAAGGCGCTCGATGTGCAGAGTCTGAGCATTTTGCGAGTCTGGCATCTCTCGAAATGGCGCGTCCGAAGGTGGTTATGGGGGCAGACACGATGCCACGCTGAATGCGCCGCCCTTTGAAATTCATTCTATAGCTGAAACTGCTCCATGGGTTGTCAAGCTGTGACAGCACCTGCGCAAGCGCTCAGGCGTCCAACGCTGAAAGACCATGCCGACGGCGCGCCTGGGCGCAGGCATCGCTGCCTTCCTCAAACTCGCGGCAGGGCGAGGGGCGCCATTCGTAGATGCCGCAGCCGACCTTTTGACCCAAGGTGCCGGTGAGCGCTGCACAGCGGGCCGGGGTATGGTCGGTGCCGCGCATGCGGGCGGTGCTGTCGGTCACATCGACCGTCAGTCCGCTCGGCACGTTGCCATGCTCGGTATCGAGCTCATAGGTGGAAAAGTCCACCCGAAAACTGGCGCAGCAGGCGCCACAGGATGTGCAGGCAGTCATGGGCGCATTGTGGCAGCGATTGCGCTGCCCGCGAAGCGCCCCCAGGGCGTTTAGCGCACCACGCGCAGGTAGGCGCTGGCGGCTTCGCGCAGTTCCTGCGCATCGTGCGGGCTGGTGCCGGCGCAGGCGTCGGCGCTTTCCATCAACTGGTGGGCAACTCCCTCATCTTCGCGCACGGTGCGAAAGGTGGGCAAGAAGCGGGCGATGTGTTCAAACAGGGTGTTCATGATGCGTGTGTGCCACCGTTACGGATGGCGAGTTGTCATGTTTCAAGAATAAGGGTTTACCCTAGAAAAGCAAACCTAATTAGGCCGCCTTTCCATGCCTATCCGGCATGATGCACGTTCGGTTACCGCATAGCCCTCGTCGAGGCTTATCAACTTGCTACTGAATATATAGCATCTATTGATCGACGCTAAAAATAGTTTTCAAACTTAAGTTTGTAATTTAAACTAATGTTTGTGACCGAACGCGAACAACAAATCCTGGCCATCCTGCGCGATGAGCCGCTGATCGCCCAGCAGGCACTGGCTGATCTTCTGGGCATCAGCCGTCCGGCGGTGGCAGGCCACATCGCGAACCTGATGCAAAAGGGCCACATCCTGGGCAAGGGCTACGTGCTGGCCGACCAGCGTTTTGTGCTGGTGCTGGGTGGCGCCAACATGGACATCTCGGCCACTACCGAGCGCACGCTGACCGCTGCCGATTCCAACCCGGGGCGCATCCGCAGCGCACCGGGTGGCGTGGCCCGCAACGTGGCGGAAAACCTGGCACGTCTGGGCCATGACACGCGCCTGCTCAGCGCCGTGGGCGACGATCTGCACGGCCGTAGCCTTCTGGAGGCCACACAGAAGGCCGGCGTGGATGTGCGGGGTTGCTGGGTGTTCAGCGGCGAGGCCACGTCCACCTATGTGTCGCTGCACGGCCCAGCGGGTGATCTGGAGGTGGCCGTCAATGACATGCGCATTCTGGAGCGCATCAACCCCGAGCAACTGGCCACGCACGCCGAGCGGGTACGCCACGCCGCCGCCCTGGTGGTGGACTGCAATGTGACGGATGAGGCGCTGGCCTGGCTGTTTGGTAATCGGGGCGCTACGGCGGTGTTTGTGGATGCGGCGTCGGCCTTCAAGTGCCCGCGCATCCGGCCGTGGCTGGCGCAGGTGCACACGCTCAAGGTCAACCGGCTGGAGGCCCAGGCGCTGTGCGGCTTCACACTGCAGAGTGATGCCGATATCGAACGCGCCGCGCTGGGGCTGCACTCCCAGGGCGTGCAGCGGGTGGTGCTGAGCCTGGGCACGCGCGGCGTTTACTGGAGTGACAAGGACGCCAGCCAGGGCTGGCATGGTGTGGTGCCGGGAAATGTGGTCAACGTGACCGGCGCGGGTGATGCGCTGATGGCCGGCCTGGTGCACGGCTTTGTCAACCGCCAGACCCTGGAGGAGTCGATTCCATTTGCCTTGGCCTGCGCGGCGCTGACGGTTTCGTCCGAGCAGGCCAACCATCCCAGCCTTTCCGTTGTTTCGGTTGCGCAATTGCTGCGCACCCCTACCGAGTAGTCTTCACCATGACCCATCCCTATCTCGATATTCACCCCGATGTGGCGCAAGCCTTGGCCCAGCGCCGCCCGGTGGTGGCGCTGGAGTCCACCATCATTTCGCACGGCATGCCGTACCCGCAGAACGTGGCCACCGCCTTGCAGGTAGAGGCCGAGGTGCGCGCGCACGGCGCCGTGCCAGCCACCATCGCCATCGTCAACGGGCGGCTGAAGGCGGGTCTGACGGCGGCGGAGATTGAATTGCTGGGCCAGACCGGGCGCAGCGTGGTCAAGGTCAGCCGGCGCGATATCCCGTTCATTGTCGCCAGTGGGGCCACCGGTGCCACCACCGTGGCCGCGACCATGGTGATAGCCGCGATGGCCGGCATCCGCGTATTTGCCACCGGCGGCATTGGCGGCGTGCACCGCGGGGCACAGCAGAGCATTGATGTGTCGGCGGATTTGCAGGAGCTGGCGCAGACGCCCGTGGCCGTGGTCTGTGCCGGCGCCAAGTCCATCCTCGATCTGGGCCTGACGCTGGAATACCTGGAAACCCACGGCGTGCCGGTGGTGGGCTACCAGACGCCGTGGCTGCCCGCCTTCTTCACCCGCGATAGTGCCTACAAGGTGGACTACCAGCTCGACAGCGCCCAGGCGATCGCCCAGGTGATGCACGCCAAGTGGGCCATGGACCTGCGTGGCGGCATGGTGGTGGCGAATCCGATTCCCGAAGTCTTTGCCATGCCGCGCGCGGCGATTGATGCCGCCGTGGAGCAGGCCTTAATGGAAGCACAGCAGCAGGGCGTCACCGGCAAGGAGTCCACGCCTTTCTTGCTGGCCCGGATGTGCGAGCTGACCGGGGGCGACAGCTTGGCGGCCAACATCCAACTGGTGTTGAACAATGCCCGCCTTGCGGCGGCCGTTGCCCGCGAGTATCTGACGCTGGTGTAGAGCGAAATTTGCCGCTAGCCCTCGTGGAATATACGTGATAAGCTCCTGAAAGGATAGCAATCGTGAAGCGCAGTGGTGGATGACGATGGACTCGGATGCGTCCCCAAAAGCCTGTCATTTATCAATTGCCCTCCGCGATAAAGCTCCTACACTTCAGCGCGCATGGTGCCCTATCGTGGGGAACATGCAACAGTATGTGGAAAGGCGGATAGCTGATCATGGACTTGACGGGCATTACCCTGGCCGAGACCGATGGGCAGGTGTTTCTGCGCCACCAGCCGGCGGTGGGGCGGCTGCCTGTTGATGCGGCCATGCTGCACACCCTGCTGCAGGAAGCCGGTTACGGCAACTGCCTGTTCCATGAAGACGCCATCACAGGGGCCGCTGCCGATTGCAACACGGTGCAGACGCCGTTTGTGGTGCAAGTGGCCGAGCGGCGTGATGCGAGCGTGCAGATCGAGATCGCGCCCGATGAGATGGTGGTGCAGGTCAGTCTGGTGCCGCCACTGGGGGGCAAGCCCATTACGCTGGACGATATTCACCAGGCACTTCAGGAGGCCGGCGTGGTGTTTGGCGTTGATGAGGCGGCGCTGATCCATGCCTGCGGTGTCGGGCAGGTTGAGCACTTGCCCGTTGCCCGTGGTGCACCTGCAGAAGATGGCCGCGATACGGGATTTGATGCGCTGCTCACGCTGACGGCAGATCGCGCACCCAAGGTGGATGACGACGGGCTGATTGACTACCGCGAGCACGGTGGCATTCTGGTGGTGCATCCCGGAGAGCCGTTGATGCGGCGAATTCCCCCCACCCCCGGTACTCCGGGGCACACCGTGAAGGGCAGGGAACTGCCGCCCCGCCCAGGTGTCGACGAGCCGTTTGCGCCCCAACTGGCGGGTGCCAAGCCGGCCAGCAACGACCCCAATCTGTTGGAGGCGGCGGTTGTTGGCCAACCGGTGCTGGTCGACCACGGCGTGATGGTAGAGCCCATATTGCGGGTGGGCGAAGTGAACATGGCGACCGGCAACATCCATTTCGACGGTACGGTACAGATCGACGGAGAGGTGACCCACGGCATGAAGGTGCAGGCCAGTGGCGACATTGTGGTCAAGGGCACCGTCGATGGGGGCATTTTGGAGGCCGGGGGTGACATCCATGTGGAGGGCGGCATCATCGCCAAAGCCCGGGTGCAGGCTCAGGGGGCGGTGTCGGCACGCTTTGCTGAAGCCAGCAGCATCTACGCCGGCACCGTGATTGCGTTGGACGACATGGCAATGGGATGCGAGTTGGAGTCGCTCAACCAGATCACCATTGGCGAGAAGGTGCCCCAGCGCGGTCGCCTGATTGGTGGTTCGGCAACGGCCATGATGCTGCTGCGCGTGCCCCTGTTGGGCTCCAATAAAAGCGGCACTACCGTTGTCAAGCTTGGTGCCAATGCCGAGTTGGAGGAACAGATGCACGCGCTCAACGCGCGTCTGGAAAAGGAAAAAGCCACGGAAGAGAACCTGCAAAAGCTGGGTAAGCATCTGGTGGCCACCGGCGACCCCAAAGGCATGCTGGAACGCGTCAAGACGGCGTGGCGCCAGGCCGTGCAGGTCTGGTCCAAGTCGCTGGCGGAGCACCGCGAACTCGAAGAGCAGATGGCGCTGACGCTCAAGGCACGCCTGGAGGTGGTGCAGGGGGTGGACGGTGCGGTGGATCTGTCGTTTGGCAGCAAGCTGGCGCGTCTTCGCTCGGAGTTTTCGGATGGGGTGTTTTCCATCGATCCAGCGCAGGGCGTACTGTTCACCGACACGGCCGGCCAGTCACAGGTTGTGGCACCTTACTAGGCCGGGCTGGACACGCTCCACTCCTTGGTGGTTTTGCCGGAGGCGTTGACGCTCTCCAGTTGCACGCCAAAGCGCCACAGGCGCGCCACGTGGCGGAGCACTTCCATGGTGCTGTCGGCCAGCGGCCGGTCCTGGTACTGGGTGTGGCGCAGCGTCAGGCTGCGGTCGCCGCGCAGGTTCACGTTCCAGACCTGGATGTTGGGTTCGCGCGTGCCCAGGTCGTACTGCTGGGACAGGGTCTGGCGCAGGCGCAGGTAGCCGGCGTCATCGTGGATGGCGCTGACCTCCAGATCACGTTCGGTCTCGTCGTCATGGATGGCAAACAGGCGCATCTCGCGCATCAGCCGGGGACTGAGGTACTGGCCGATGAAACTCTCGTCCTTGAAGTTGCGCATCGCATGGTCCAGTGTCGGCAGCCAGGGTGCGCCGGCCACCTCGGGGAACCAGGCGCGGTCCTCGTCGGTAGGGTTGTTGCAGATGCGCTGGATGTCGGAGTACATCGCAAAACCCAGTGCATAGGGGTTGATGCCGCTGTAGGCGCGGTGGTCCACCGGCGGCTGGTAGATGACGTTGGTGTGGGAGGTTATCCACTCCAGCATGATGCCGTTGGTCAGGTGCCCATCGTCGTACAGGGTGTTGAGCAGCTTGTGGTGCCAGAAGGTGGCCCAGCCCTCGTTCATGACCTGGGTCTGGCGCTGCGGATAGAAGTACTGCGCAATCTTGCGCACGATGCGCACAATCTCACGCTGCCAGGGTTCCAGCAGTGGGGAGTTCTTCTCGATGAAGTACAGGATGTTCTCCTGCGGCTCCTTGGGGAAGCGCTCCGCGGCCTGTGGGCTCTCATCTTTCTCGACTTTTTGGGGCAGGGTGCTCCACAGTTCGTTGACCTGCTGCTGGGCATGGCGCTCGCGCTCCAGGCGCTCGGCGACTTCGCGAGCCAGCGTGCGTTTGCTGGGGCGGCGGTAACGGTCCACGCCGTAGTTGGCCAAGGCGTGGCAGGAGTCCAGCACGGCTTCCACGGCCTCCAGGCCATGGCGCTCTTCGCACTCGCTGACGTAGCGGCGGGCGTAGACCAGATAGTCGATGATGCTGGATGCATCGGTCCACATGCGGAACAGGTAGTTGCCCTTGAAGAAGCTGTTGTGCCCATAGGCCGCGTGGGCAATCACCAGGGCCTGCATGGCGGTGGTGTTTTCCTCCATCAGGTAGCTGATGCAGGGGTTGGAGTTGATGACGATTTCATACGCCAGGCCCATGTGGCCGCGCCGGTAGCGGCGTTCCGTGGCCAGGAACTCCTTGCCGTAGCTCCAGTGGCGGTAGTTCACCGGCATTCCCACTGAAGAGTACGCATCCATCATCTGCTCGGCAGTGATGATCTCCAACTGGTTGGGGTAGGTGTCCAGGCCAAAGCGTTCGGCGGTCTGGCGAATGACCTCGTGGTAACGCTCGATCAGCTCAAACGTCCAGTCGCTGGGGTCTGGCAGGGGTTCGGTGGCGCGGGGCAGGGCGGGGTACGGCGCCTGCAACACCGCGCGTGGCCTGCGGTCGCCCGTGCTGGGCACGCGCCACAGGTTCTCGGCCGCGCGGCGCTCCAGAACCGGTTGGGTGACGGGGCTCATGCCGGAACTCCTTCCCGCTTGAACAGGTCGCGGAACACCGGGTAGATCTCTGCGGCATCCGACACCTTGCGCATGGCAAAGTTGGTGTACTGCTCCTGCAGTTGCTCGTATTCCGTCCACAGGTTCTGTTCCTCCTGGGCCACCTGCACATAGGCAAAGTAGCGCACCAGCGGCAGGATCTTGTCGGCCAGCAGCTCGCGGCAGTTGCCACTGTCGTTGGTGAAGTTGTCACCGTCGCTGGCCTGTGCGCCGTAAATGTTCCATTCGCTGCTGGGGTAGCGTTCCAGCATGATTTTTTGCATCAGGATCAGGGCGCTGCTGACCACAGTGCCGCCGCTTTCGGTGGCGTGGAAGAACTGGTCCTCGGTCACCTCCTGGGCCTGCGTGTGGTGGCGGATGAAGACGATGTCGATCTTCTCGTAGTGCCGGGTCAGGAACAGGTAGAGCAGGATGAAGAAGCGCTTGGACAGGTCCTTGCGCTCCTGGTCCATCGAGCCCGACACATCCATCAGGCAGAACATCACCGCCTTGCTGCTGGGCACGGGCACACGTACCCGACCACGGAAGCGCAGGTCAATCGGGTCGAGAAACGGAATGCGCTGCAGGCGTGCCTCCAGCTGTGTGATATCCAGCCGCAACTGCAGGGTCTCGGGCACGTTGTCCATACCCAGTTGCAGCAGTTCCTGCAGACGTACCTGCTTTTCTTCCAGCAGGCGCCGGTCGGCCTTGCCCAGTGCAATGCGCCGGCCCAGGGCGCCACGCATGGAGCGCACCACGGCCAGGTTGTTCGGAGTGCCGTCATGGGTGTAGCCGGCGCGGTGCGTTTTCCATTGCGGGTTGTCGCCAATGGTGGTGCGCATCAGGTGGGGCAGGGCCAGGTCTTCAAAGAAGAGTTGCATGAACTCTTCCTTGCTCAGGGCGAATACAAAGTCGTCCTCGCCTTCACCAGAATCGCCGGCCTGCGAGCCATTGCCACCACCGCCCTGCGGGCGTGCAATGCGGTCGCCCCGCATGTGGTCCTTGTTGCCGGGATGGATGGTGTCACGTATGCCGCCCTGGGCGTGGTGAAAGACGGGTTCGCTGATGTCCTTCTTCGGGATGGTGATGCTCTCGCCCTGCTCGATATTGCGGATGTCACGGCTGGACACGGCCTTGCGCACGGCTTCGCTGATCTGCTCCTTGTAGCGGCGCAGAAACCGTTCACGGTTGCCGACCGACTTGTTCTTGCCGGCCAGCCTGCGGTCGATGATGTGCAGTGCCATCGCGGTCCTCTCCTGCGTTGTTTCCAGTCAGGCTAGGCCTGGTTTGGCCTACGAACTCTTGCGCACCCGCAGGTACCACTCGCACAGCAGACGCACCTGCTTGGGTGTGTAGCCCTTGTCCACCATGCGGGTGACGAAATCCTCGTGCTTGCGTGCCTCATCGGCGCTGGCCTTGGCATTGAAGCTGATCACTGGCAACAGCTCTTCGGTGTTGGAGAACATCTTCTTCTCAATGACCAGGCGCAGCTTTTCGTAGCTGGTCCAGCTCGGGTTGTTGCCCTGGTTGTTGGCGCGTGCCCGCAGCACAAAGTTGACGATCTCGTTGCGAAAGTCCTTGGGGTTGGCGATGCCGGCCGGTTTTTCGATTTTTTCCAGTTCGGCGTTGAGGGCCGAGCGGTCGAACACCTCGCCGGTGTCGGTGTCGCGGTACTCGTTGTCCTGAATCCAGTAGTCGGCGTAGGTGACGTAGCGGTCGAAAATGTTCTGGCCGTATTCGCTGTAGCTCTCCAGGTAGGCGGTCTGGATTTCCTTGCCGATGAACTCGGCATAGCGCGGTGCCAGAAATTCCTTGATGAAGCCGGTGTACTTGGTCTCCAGCTCGGCGGAGAACTGCTCGCGCTCGATCTGCTGCTCCAGCACATACATCAGGTGCACGGGGTTGGCCGCCACCTCGGCACTGTCGAAGTTGAATACCTTGGACAAAATCTTGAAGGCAAAGCGGGTGGAGACACCGCTCATGCCCTCATCCACGCCGGCGTAGTCACGGTACTCCTGGTAGCTCTTGGCACGTGGGTCGGTGTCTTTCAGGCTCTCGCCGTCGTAGACCTGCATCTTGCTGAACAGGCTGGAGTTTTCCGGTTCCTTCAGGCGTGTCAGCACCGAGAACTGGGCCATCATCTTCAGGGTTCCGGGGGCGCACCTGGCGACGCCCAGAGACGACTCCCGAATCAGTTTTTCGTAGATGCGGGTTTCTTCACTGACGCGCAGGCAGTAGGGCACCTTGACGATGTAGATGCGGTCCAGAAAGGCCTCGTTGTTCTTGTTGTTGCGAAACGCCTTCCACTCGCTCTCGTTGCTGTGGGCCAGCACCACGCCATCAAAGGGAATGGCACCAAAGCCTTCTGTGCCCTTGTAATTGCCTTCCTGGGTAGCGGTCAGCAGCGGGTGCAACACTTTGATGGGCGCCTTGAACATTTCCACGAATTCCAACAGGCCCTGGTTGGCCAGGCACAGGCCACCAGAGTAGCTGTAGGCGTCGGTGTCGTCCTGGGCAAAGCTCTCCAGTTTGCGGATGTCCACCTTGCCGACCAGGGAACTGATGTCCTGGTTGTTTTCGTCACCGGGTTCGGTCTTGGCCACGCCCACTTGCTTCAAGACGCTGGGGTAGCGTTTGACGACCTTGAACTGGCGGATGTCGCCGCCGAATTCATCCAGCCGTTTGACGGCCCAGGGCGACAGCACGCGCTGCAGGTAGCGTGTGGGAATGCCGTAGTTCTCCTGCAGGATGGGGCCGTCCTCCGCGGGGTCAAACAGGCCCAGTGGTGTCTCGTTGACGGGCGACCCCTTGAGCGCGTAGAACGGCACGTTCTGCATCAGGTATTTGAGCCGCTCGGCAATTGAGCTCTTGCCACCACCCACGGGGCCCAGCAGGTACAGGATCTGTTTGCGTTCTTCCAGGCCCTGTGCTGCATGGCGGAAAAAGCTCACTACCTGTTCGATGGCGTCTTCCATGCCGTAGAACTCGGCAAAGGCGGGGTAGCGTTTGATGACCTTGTTGGCGAACAGGCGCGACAGGCGCGGGTCGTTGCGGGTGTCCAACAACTCGGGTTCACCAATGGCAGCCAGCATGCGTTCGGCTGCAGTGGCGTAAGCCATGGGCTGTCGCTTGCACTCTGCCAGGTACTCATCGATGCTCAATTCTTCTTCGCGGTTGCGTGCATAGCGCGCTACGAAGTTTCCAATTGCGTCCATAAGGCCTCCTGCTTTGATTCAAGCCCACCCCCGGGTGTACGGCGGTGTTGTTGGTTAGGTCAACAACACGCCGTGAAGTTCATTCATTTAAGCACCGTTTGCGGGGCTTGACCAGCGCATTTGCGCCGATCAAGTCGAACTTATCAGGGGATCAGTCCGGACTCACGCGCCGGCCAGACTGGCGTGACCGATGGCAATGGGATGCATGCCTGCAAATTGGAGGCCTGTGGTGGTGTGCGGGCGTTCGTTACCAAGCGTTGGCTTGGTCTGCGCGGATAGCTTGAAGACTGCCACGGTGTCCACCAGGTCGTGCGCCTGCGACTTCAGGCTGCTGGCGGCGGAGGCCATTTCCTCGACCAGGGCAGCATTCTGCTGCGTCACTTGGTCCATCTGCGAAATGGCTTCCCCCACCTGGGAGACACCCTGGCTTTGCTCCAGACTGGCGTTGCTGATTTCACCCATGAGGTCGGTCACACGCTTGATGCCGTTGACCACTTCACCCATTGTTATTCCAGCCTGGTCCACCAGGGCGGTGCCTTGTTCGACCCGCAGCACACTGGCGCTGATCAGGTTCTTGATTTCCTTGGACGCTTCGGCCGAGCGCCCGGCCAGGCTGCGCACTTCGCCGGCAACTACTGCAAAACCACGTCCCTGTTCACCGGCACGTGCGGCTTCGACGGCCGCGTTCAAGGCAAGGATATTGGTTTGGAAGGCGATCCCGTCGATCACGCTGATTATGTCGGAAATTTTCTTGGAACTCTCATTGATGCCGCGCATCGTGTCCACGACCTGTGCCACCACCGCGCCGCCTTGAACGGCAGTGTTGCTGGCACTGAGTGCAACCTGATTGGCCTGGGTCGCTGCATCGGCATTTTTCTTCACGGTGGCGTTCAGCTCTTCCATCGCTGCAGCGGTCTCTTCCAGTGCGCTTGCCTGTTGTTCGGTGCGGGCGGACAGGTCATGGTTGCCCGAGGCGATTTGTGCACTGGCACTTGCCACACTTTCAGATCCTGTTCGTACGCTGGACACCACCTTTGCCAGGTTGGATTGCATGGCCGACAGCGCATTCAACAGCTGCGAGACTTCGTCCTTCCCGCGGGTGTTGATGGTTTGGCTAAGATCGCCTTGTGCAACGGCGTTGGAAATATCCACAGCCTGGTTCAGCGCGCGGGCAATCCCACGAACAAGGGCAGCACCAAATAGGCATGCAAACAGCACACCCAAAACGATGGCTGCGATGGATGCCGCACGAATCGTGTCGTAACGCTCCACGGCCTCCTTGTAATCCTTGTCTGCCACGGTCAGCTGGTATTTCATCAAGGCTTCTATGCCCTCATTGACGGGAACGTAGAGCGGGCGAATGGTGTCCACCACCACGCGGTTGGCGTCCTGGATGTCATTGCGGCGCAGTGCGGCAATAGCTGGCAGTAGGCCCTGTTGCACAAATTTGCTGCGGTTCTCGGCAAATGCGCGTGCCATGACCGCTTCTTCCGGTTGCAGGCCGCTGGCTACGAAGGATTCCCAAATCTTGCTGATCGCCGCAATGTTGGCTTCCACTTCTGCAGTAGCGGGGTGAATGGTCTCTGGCGTCGGTGTAACCAATGACACGGCAATTGCCAACCGGTTGCGCAGCAACAACTTTTGAATCTCCGAAATTTGGCTTGCTGGCACGAGGCGATTTTGGTAGACAGATCGCAGTGCAGCATTGGAATGGGCAACACCGTATATGCCCACACTGCCGATGGCGATTAAGAGTGCGGACAGGATTCCAATCAGAATTGTCAGGCGAGTGGAAATTTTCAGGTTGTTCACAAGGGTCTCCGGTTAGTTGTTATCAGGCAATCACGACTGGTAGGGCCAGTTCTTCGAATTCATTCAGCGGCATGGGCTTGCCAAACAGATAACCCTGGTAGGTGGGGCATCCAAAGCGCTCCAGGCAGGCGCGTTGCGCTTCGGTTTCGACGCCTTCGGCGATGACCGCAACACCCAGGTTATGGGCCATGCCGATAATGGTTTGCACAATGACCGCGTCGTTGAAGTTGGTGGCGATGTGGCGCACAAAACTCCGGTCAATCTTCAGTTGCTGGATCGGTAGCTCAGTCAGGTGCGCCAGGGAGGAGTAACCGGTACCGAAGTCATCCATGGAAAAGTGGATGCCTTGCTGGTTTAATGCGTTCATCTTTTCGATCGTGTCTGCCACGTTGTGCAGCACCAGGCTCTCCGTCAGTTCGAGCTTGATTTTGCAGGGATTGATGCCAGTCCGGGCCAGCGTACGGGTGACCAGGGAGACGAAATCGGGCTGCAGGAACTGGCGTGCGCTGACGTTGACCGAAAGCACGAAGTGCTCGGCTGCCGGGTTGTTTGCCCAGATCTGGAGTTGAGCGCAGGCCGTCTGCAACACCCACTCGCCGATGGGCAGGATCAGGCCTGACTCTTCGGCTATTGGAATGAACTGGTCGGGAGGAACGAGTCCGTGACGCGGGTGTTCCCAGCGCAGCAGCACCTCGGCGCCCAGCACGCCGTGGCGGTTGTCCACCTGAATCTGGTAGAACAACCGGAGCTGGTTGAGGGCAAGGGCTTCGCGGAGTTCGGATTCCAGTGCCGTATGGCTCTCCAGCGAGGCCTGGATCTGAGGATCATAGAAGCGCAGGGCATTGCGTCCACAACCTTTGGCCTGGTACATGGACATGTCGGCGCGCTTGAGCAAATCGTCAATGCCCACATCCTGGCCCTCAAACAGGCACAAACCCATGCTGGCGGAGCTGTGGTAAGTCTGGTTCTCCATCACATAGGGCTGGGCAAGGGCGAGCAGGATTTTTTCGCCGATGTTTTCTGCCAGCATGGCGGCCTGCACTTCGTTTGTGCTCAGGTCTACCAGCACGATGATGAATTCGTCACCACCCAGGCGCGCCACCGTGTCGGCCTGGCGAACGTTGGACTGGATGCGCAAAGCAACGTCGGCCAGCAGGCGATCGCCCACGTCGTGGCCACGTGTGTCGTTGATGCGTTTGAAGTTGTCAAGGTCGATCATGAGCACGGCACCGAGCATGTCGTTGCGCGCACTGGCGGTTAGTGCCCGTTGCAGCCGGTCACGCAACAGGCGCCGATTGGGCAGGTTGGTCAGGGGGTCGTAGAACGCAAGCTGGTGGATGGCTTGTTCGTCCAGGCCCAGCTTGGTCTGCATATCGCCCAACGCACGCATGACCTTGCTGATTTCATCCCTGCCCTGGACGGTGATGTCGGAGTCGTACTGGCCGTTGGAGATGCGCCGGAAGATGGCAATGACCTGCTTGAGCGGATTGATGATGGACGTGGACAGCATCAGGCCCAGCCAGGTCATGGCGGCCATGGCACTGACCAATGCGATCAGGGCCATGATCCGCGTGTTCTCATAGCGGCGCACGCCGTCGGTGTAAGTGTCGTGCGCGGCATCCAACTGCACCTGATTCAAGGTCTGCAGATCCGGGATGGCGTTGTTGTACAAATCCTGCGCCCTGATAGCCAATGCCTTGGTGGTGTCGTAATAGCCGGCACGCAGGGCGGTGGCGGCAGGCTTGAGTGCGTCCTGGATGTAGGTTCCCCGGCTGGCGGCAAAGCGGTCTGCCAGTTGTCGGTCAGATGGGTTGTGGGGGAATGCGGTATAGCGTTGCCATTGCAGGTCGATCAGGGTAATGTTCTTCTCAATCGCGTTGGCGGTACTCAGGGCCAGTTCCTGGTTGAGCTGAAGTCTGGCGGGCCTGTTGCCACCATTGGTGTCGATATGGGCTTCGCTCAGTGCCGTCTGCAGCAATGTGCGGTTTTGCAGCATGAGCCGTGCGATGTCGGCCAGTTGCTGCAATGGCAGCATGCGGTCTTCGTAAACGGTGCGCAGGCTTTCCTTGGAAGCCGCCAGTCCCAGAATACCCGCGGCGGCGAGTAACAGGGAAACCGAAGCGGCCAGACCCATGAGCGCAAAAAGGCGCACTCCGATGCTGACGTACAGCAGCCGCCTGGTAACGTAGAAATGAAATATTTCAAACAGTTTGAACACGCGCAACTCGGTCCTCAGGGAGGACTTATCAATCCGCTCCGTTTCGCGCAGGACGCGCACGGGCGGGTTAATGAGGCGTGTTCAGGGCCTCAACAACAAGCGGTCTGGGGCGGGGACCAGCAAGTCACATAAAGTTTCTTGTTTATAGCAGGAATGTTTGCGTCACGTCAAAGCTGTATTAAAAAATCACAAATTCAAAGCCTCACCCGCTTGGACGATTTCGTTGGCCAAATCTGCCAATTTCCGACGACGTATCCTTGCGGCGTTGCGCAACTTGTTGAAGGCCTCATTGCGCTGGAGGTGGTATTGCATCATCGTGATCCCCACGGCAACGTTGATGTTGCGTTCTGCATCCAGTGCGGCTTGAAGCTGTTGGCGGGATACCCGCAACTCCTGCAGTTCGTTGGCCCGCGCCAAAGCGGCTTCCAGCGACGGGATCAGCTTGGGGATGTCCATGGGCTTGACCAGATAGCCCAGCGCGCCCAACTGGCTGGCCTGGTCGATCATGGCCTGGTCGCTGTAGGCACTGAGGATCACGAACGGAATGCGGTCCAACTGGTGCAGGCGCTCCGCCAGGTACAGGCCGCTGCTGCCCGACATGCGAATATCCAGAATGGCCAAGTCCGGTCGTTCTCCGCTGGCCAGAAATACCTCCGCATCTTCTGCCGAATCCGCGCTGCTGACGCGGTAACCCGCCTGCTGCAGGCCCAGGACCAGGGTCGACAGCACCAGGCGGTCGTCGTCAACCAGCAAGAGGTGGGGAAGGGGTTGTGTGTCGTTCAAAGGCATGAATTTCCGATTGCTCCAGTGTGATGACAGGTGGCTCAACACACAGTCGGGTTATTACAGTGGTGTCGCACTGCTCACGGGTCAGCGTGACACCGTCGCGCGGCATCAGGGATTGAACCAGATGCAGGCCAATATGCTGGTCTGGCACATGGTCAGGCTGGGGCTGTAGTTGCCCCGTGTTTTCAATGGCAATCTGGATCACCTCGGGGTGCTCCCCTTTGCGCAGGGTCACCAGGACCTTGCCATGCGCCTTGCCCCCGTGTTTGACCGCATTGACGATCAGTTCATTGATCACCAGCGCCATTGGAACTGCCTCGGATTCGGTCACGATACCGGCAATCCATTGCGATGGAATGTCCACGTGAATAGGGGTTCGCCAAACGGCCTCCACGTCACCAGCGATGGCGCTGGTCAGCTCGCACAGACGTACGGTCTCCATCGACTTACGCCCCTGCAGGCCGTGGAGTACGGCAATACTCTGCATCTGGCTAATGGCCTGGTCGAGTTGTTCACGCGTTGCAGGGTGAGCCGCCCCAAATTGCCGCAGCAGCCCGGTAATGCCTTGCAGATTGTTCTTGATGCGGTGATGTACTTCGCGTACCAGCGCATTGCGGTGTGTCGCTTCCTGGTGCAGGCGCATTTGTTCCTGGCGATAGAGGGCGGTTGCGTCGGTGAAGTTTCCAACGAAGTGGGATATCTTGCCTCTCTCATCACGTACCGCTGTCATCGTGGTACGGCACAAATAGTCCTCACCGTTCTTGCGGGTGTGCCACAGGTCGCCTTGCCAGGCTCCCGTGCGCTGAACTTCATCCCACGCAGTGCTCCAGGCAGAAGACGGGCGCAAATCTGCCCTAGAAAAAATGGAAATTCGTCCTTCGACTTCGTTACTCGAATAACCGGTGATCCGGGTAAATGCATGATTCACCCGCAGTATCTTCAACTGATCGTCGAACACCAGCATCCCTTCCTGGCACTCGAAGGCAATGGCGGCAATGCGTTTTTCTTCTTCAATTTTCTTGCGATCGGTGATGTCGGTGGAAATGCCGCACAGGGCGTAGATTTCTCCTGCATCGTTGCGCAGCGGTAATTTGACGCTGAGGTAAAAAGATGTGGCCCCTGTTGAGCGATTGATGACTGCTTCGTCGGTCTTCAATGTAATGCCTTCGGTCATAACCCTGTTGTCATTGGCACGCAACTGCTTCACTGTGGGGGAATCAAAAAATGCGTCATCCGTTGCCCCCACGATTTCATCCATGCTGACGCCCACGAGGCGACACATGCCGCGGTTGGCAAACAGATAGCGGCCATTGATATCTTTGAGGTAGATGTAGGCGTCGACGTTCTCAAGTATGCCCAGGAACTTCTGTTCGCTGCGTTTGAGCGCATCTTCCCGTTGTGCCAACGTAGCCAGTAGGTGGTTGAAACCTCCTATGACTTGGCCAATTTCGTCGGGTCGGTAGACTGGCATTGGCTGTAACGGCTGTGCAGACGACGACATAATTGCCAGCTGATTGGCCGCTTCAACAAGCGGCGTCAGATGGCGTCTGAGTGTCCACCACGTTAGCGCGCCAGCCAGAATTGTCAAAACGACCGTGGCAATCCAAGTGCGTCGCTGCAGGTTGTGGATCGGCGCAAACGCCTCCTCCGTAGGGAGCGCCACAGCCACATACCAGTTGCCCAGCGGAATTGCTTTGCCCGAAGCGAGAACTTCGATCCCGAGGCGATTGACCGTCACTCCGGATCCTTCGTAACCCTGGAAGAATCGATCAACCAAGGCGTTGTCACCAGCAGGAGGGAGTTTCTCCATGATGCGGCGCTTGTCCGTTGCCGTGACAATCAGACGGTTCTTTGGTGCCACCAACATGTAGCCGCCAGTTTTGCTGTAGCGGTTGTTTGTGATTTGATCCAGGAAGTTGGGTGCTCCCAAATTTGTTACGCCCGAGAGCGCTCCGATCACCCGCTGTTGCCCATCACGGATCGGTACGGTCATGCCGAAAACCGGCGCCATCAGCTTCTTGCCCATAACGGGGCTTCCTACGGTGGTTTTCCCCTCCCGAAGTGCTGCGGCAATAGTGTCTATATCCATGTAATTGGTTTCGACACGCCGCGCCAAGCGCGGTACCTCGGCAATCGCGATGCCGTTCATTCGATAGGCAATGACACCGGCGTTGAAATTGTTTTGCAACAAAGGCAGGTGTTCAAGGAAATCCTGGAGTGCCGCTGTGTTATTCAGGAGCGAAGGTCCAATCATCGTCGCAACCGTCTCAAGAGCCGTCAAACGTTCGCTCAGCGCATTGTTGACGTCGCCGGCGACGACCGAAACGGTGGAGAACTGCTGATCGCCCAGCGTGCGTTCCATGTCCTGGCGCAGTATGTGGCTGGCGTAGTACGACAATGACCACAGGCTGGCCAGGAACAGGGCCAGCATGGACAGTGTGACCCTGGTTTTCAGGGAGTCTTTGGGTGCAACCGTGGATGCCATGCCGGTTTTAGCGTTGAAAGTGCCTATTCAATGTCATGGTGTGCCACCAGGGTCGGTGTTTGCCCCGCATGGGGCTTACAGTTGGCAGTATACGGACCGTTGGCCCGACGGGACTAAGGTCATGGCTCCCTGGGTTCCCGGCAGTATTTTCCAATCCAGGTATGAGCCTGAGAATCTCTGCAACTGGTAGCGGCCCTAAAGTTTGAGTTCCAGCCGCAGACCCCAACGGATCTTGGACGGGTTGGCACTCTCGCTGTCCTGGCGCTGGGTGCCGTTGAGGATGCTGCTGGTGTTGAGGTAGTCGCGTGGTGCCAGGTTGTTGGCGCTCAGCCGCAGTTGGGCGTTGGGGTTGATGGACCAGACAAGGAAAGCGTCTGTTACCACCTTCGCGCCTTGGCTGGTACTCTGAATGTCGCTGAGTTGCACGTCGTAGGCAGGCGTGTAGTTCACGCTGGCGCCAACGCTCAGTGGCAGACCACGGAACTTGTAGTCGGCGCCGATGTTGGCCGTTCCCTTGGGCTGGCCTTCCAGGCGATTGTTGGGGCCGGGAACCTGTTCCACGTTGGAGTCAAAGAAGCTGACGTTGGTGCGAAGGGAAATTGGCAGGGTGCCGGGCCACATCTCATCCAGTCGAAACTTGGCTTCCAGTTCAATTCCCTGGACCGTAGCGTTGCCCACGTTCTGTGGGCGCGAAACCCAGCGCTTTTCGGTTGACCACGATACATCCTCAAGCGTCACCACATTGCGCATCAGATCGCTAATGCGTCGGTAGAAGAAATTAGCACTTAGCATGCCTCCCTTGTCGAGGTAATGCTCGTAAGCAATCTCGAATCCGCGGGCGAGTTCCGGTGCCAAGTTGGGGTTGCCAGTGCGATCGGGGCTACTTATCTCATTGGAGCCGTTAGGAAAGCGCTGCGAGATAGCCGGACGGGCGATCAAGTCCTGCAAGGACGCCGCCTTGTAGCTGCGTGTGAGGCTGGTGCGCCATTGGTCCCGGCTCTTTTCGTCTGGTCGCCAGGTGGCGTGCAGTAGCGGAGTGATCACGCTGCTGCGGTTGCGTACGTCATAGGTGTCGCTATCGCTGCTGGTTTCAATACTCTCCCAGCGCAGACCAGCGTAGGCGGAGATCTGCTTGCTGGCGTTCCATTCGTCCTGAATGTAGGCCGCCACGCGCGCGCTCGAGGCGTTGAGGTCGTCGCCAAACTCGGTCAGGATGGGTAGGCCGTTTTGCAGTGTGGTGCGGCTCTGGCGACGCTTGTTGTTCTCCAATTCGATGCCACCGACCAGGCTGTGTTCGTTTTCCATCTGGTGCGAAATCTTGCCTAGTGCGCTCCAGCTGTCTTCGCGCGTGTTGGATGTGTCGTCCACGGTACGGCTCAGCGCGCCAGTGGTGTCGAGTTCATTGCGCACGCTATGGCTTTCAAACTTGCCGCCACCCACACCGTAGCGTAGTTCCGCGCGGGTACCGTCGCCCAGATTCTTCTGCCATTGGGCATTGGTGCGCAGCATGGTAAAGCGGCCATCGCCATTGCTGACGTAGCTGGCATAGGGCTGGGTAATGACGCCACCCGGTGCCTGGTCCAGTTCGCTCTGGGTGTATGACGTGCCCTGCGACTGCACGAAGAACGGCATCAGGATCAGCGACTCGCCCGGCGCTAAGTTGGCCTGGATGCGGCCGTTCAGGTGCACGCCTTCGCGGTGGTTGGTGCTGTAGCCGAATTCGTGTTGGTCGAGGACCTGGTTGCCACTGGTAAGGTCGTACCAGCGCGCGCGAGTGTCGTTGTCGTCGCGGCTGTCGCTGCGGTTGACCGTCAGGGTCAGGTTGTAGGTGATCTTGTCACCCAGCTTGTCGTTGCGCGTCCAGGACACGCTGGGTGAGTAGCGGTCTTCTTCCTTGCCTACGCCCAGCTTCAGCTCATTGAGGGTTCGCTTGAGCGGTTCCTTGAGTACGATGTTGATGGTGCCGGCTACGGCGCGGGCGCCGTATTCGGCGGTCGGTGCGCGCAGCACCTCGATACGCTCTACCTGGTCCGGCGGCAGTTCGTCCAGCGAAAAGCCGGGCGGCATGCGTTCGCCATTGACCAAAATCTGTGTGTAGCCGCCGCCCATACCGCGCATGCGCACGTCGCCGCCGCGCCCCGGGCGGCCACCGGTGGTGACACCGGGCAGGCGCTTGAGCACCTCGCTGACGGAGCTGTCACCAAAGCGCTCAATGTCTTCCTTGCCGATGATGATCTTGGAGGCCGTGGAGGCACGGCGCTGCTCCGTCTCATTGTTGGTTCCCATCACCTCTACACGATTGAGGGTGGGGCCGGGAGCGGGCTTGGCGTCCTTGCTCTCGGTTTCCGTGGGGGCCGGCGCCGGGGCTATCTGTGCAGTTGCAGACAGGCAGGCCAGTGCGGCCAAAGCCAGAGCGGAACGGGGAAGGTCCACCACGGACCGGTACGAATGGGAGATGCGCATCACAACTTGCTGGTGGTTGGAACAGGGACGGGCTGTGCCGGGGCGGCTACGCCCGGCCATGGATGATAGCCAGCGGCCAAAAATTTTGACTACGTCAAAGCCGACGGGTGTGTAAAGCTGCGCAAGGTAAGCCACAGAGGTCCTGTGGCGTGGCCGACGTCAGGGCTTGCCGGCAGTGTCCGACTCCACCGGTACCCGGCGGGCACCATCAAAGCGGCGTGCCCAATAGGCCAGGGACAGGCTTTCGACCCGGACTTCGGCGCCCGGCTTGGGAGAATGGATGAATTTACCGTCGCCAATATAGATGCCGACGTGGCTGAAGGCGCGGCGCATGGTGTTGAAAAACACCAGATCACCGGGTTGCAGGTCGGAGCGATCGATTTTTTGAGAGGTGGCGGCCTGTTCACTGGCCTTGCGGGGCAGGATCAGGCCGGCCGTCTGTTCGTAGATGGCGCGGACAAAGCCGCTGCAGTCAAAACCGGTTTCCACACTGGTGCCACCACGCTTGTAGGGCACACCCAGAAAGGTCATGGCGTTGAGAACCAACTCGGACGCCTTGGCCTCCACTTTGCCACCCACATCACCGATGCGGGCCAGCAAACCCCGTTCGGCGAGAAGCCGGTTAATCTCATCGGTGGAGGGGGTTGGTTCTGCCAAAGCCACATTTGCCAGCAAAAGCATGGCCAGAACGAGGATAATTCGCATCTAACGAGCTTAACCCGTGGTGTTCACGGCGTCAAGCCAGGCAATGAGGGTATTTCCTATGGCAAAAGCAGAACCGAAGACAACAGTATTACCGGACGGGTTGCGGTACAAATCCAAGGTGTCAGGCTCCCCATTCATGGCGGCAGCTTCCTTTGGCGGCGCCACCATGTCGTGTTTCCTGTGCGGCAAACACCGCGCACGTTCACTGATGACCACCAAGAAGGTGCTGGGCAAATCCCAGGCCGTATGCTCTCCGTCCTGCAAGGCGCTGGACGAGGCAACCGCCGCGGCCGAGCGCTGATTCCATGCTGTTGGACGTCGAAGAGTCCCAATTGGTGCTGGTTGACTACCAGGTCCGCCTGATGCCCGCACTGCTGGACGGTGCCGCCGCCGTGGCCAATGCGGTGCGCCTGACCCAGATGGCCGCACTGCTGCGGGTCCCGGTGTTTGCAACCGAGCAGAACCCATCCGGATTGGGGGGCAGCGTTCCTGAGCTGGAAGCGGCTCTGAAGAAGGCCAATGCCCGCGTGCTGTCCAAGATGCAGTTCAGCGCGGTGGAGGAGGGCCTGGGGGAATGGCTGCGGCCACCGCCCAAGCCGGTGCAGGGCAATGCCCGCAGCCTGCCCAAGCATTTGCAGAAGGCGCCGGCCGGCTCCGAGCGTGGCACGATTGTGCTGGCAGGCTGCGAGGCCCATGTGTGCCTGTTGCAGACGGCACTCGACCTGCTGGACGATGAGTTTGACGTCTGGGTCGTGACCGATGCCTGCAGTTCGCGCACCGAGCGCAACCGCGACGCCGCCTTTGACCGTCTGGCCGGAGCCGGCGTGGAACTGGTGACGACCGAGATGGTTGCATTTGAGTGGATTCGCAGCGCCGAGCATCCTGACTTCAAAGCGGTACAAGCCCTGATCAAATAAACGGGGCCGACCCGTCACTTTGGCCAGTGTCAGTCAGGTGCTTGCAAGCTGTGTATTCATAATTATGAATTCAGTTTCAACGGCACCGAGGGACACACCATGACCGCTTACGCAGATTTCTACCGCCGCTCCATTGATGACCGGGACGGCTTCTGGGCCGAAGAGGCCAAGGCCATTGACTGGCAAACCCCGCCGCAGCAGGTCTGCGACTACAGCAACCCGCCGTTTGCGCGCTGGTTCGTCGGCGGTACCACCAATCTGTGCCACAACGCGGTGGATCGCCACCTCAAGGACCGCGCCAATCAGGCCGCGCTGATCGCCATCTCCACCGAGACCAACACCGAGAAGGTCTACACCTTCAGCCAGTTGCACGCCGAGGTGCAGCGCATGGCAGCCAGCCTCAAAGACCTGGGCGTGCAAAAGGGCGACCGCGTGCTGATCTACATGCCCATGATTGCCGAAGCCGCGTTTGCGATGCTGGCCTGCGTGCGCATCGGCGCCATCCACTCGGTGGTGTTTGGCGGCTTTGCGGCTGGGGCCCTGGCCTCGCGCATTGAAGACTCCAGCCCGAAGGTCATCGTCAGCTCGGACGGCGGTTCGCGCGGCGGCAAGGTGGTGGAATACAAACCGCTGCTGGACGAGGCGATTGCCCATTCCAGCCACAAGCCGGACGCCGTGCTGCTGGCCGACCGCAAGCTGGCCGCCATGAATATCGTGGCGGGGCGCGACCATTTCTGGGCAACTCTGCGTGAAAAACACCTGAATACCGTGGTGCACTGCGAGTGGGTGGACTCGACCCACCCCAGCTACACGCTCTACACCAGCGGCACCACCGGCAAGCCCAAGGGCGTACAGCGCGACACCGGCGGCTACGCCGTGGCGCTGGCCGCCAGCATGAAGCACATCTACTGCGGCAATGCCGGTGAAACCTATTTCTCCACCAGTGACATCGGTTGGGTGGTGGGCCACAGCTACATCATCTACGGCCCGTTGATCGCCGGAATGGCCACCATCATGTACGAAGGCTTGCCGATCCGCCCGGACGGCGGCATCTGGTGGAGTCTGGTCGAGAAGTACAAGGTCACCGTCATGTTCAGCGCGCCCACCGCCGTGCGGGTGCTCAAGAAACAGGACCCGGCCCTGCTCACCAAGTACGACCTGTCCAGCCTGCGTGCCCTGTTCCTGGCCGGCGAGCCGCTGGACGAGCCCACCGCCCAGTGGATCAGCGACGGCCTGAAGAAACCCATCATCGACAACTACTGGCAGACCGAGACCGGCTGGCCCATCTTGGGGCTGGCCAACGGGGTCGAGCAGAAGAACAGCAAGTTTGGCAGCCCTGGCGTGCCCATGTATGGATACAACGTTAAGCTGGTGGACGATGCCGGCGAGGAACTGATCGGCGGCGACAAGAAAGGCGTCGTCATGGTGGAAGGCCCGCTGCCACCCGGTTGCATGCAGACCATCTGGCGCGACGATGATCGCTTTGTCAAAACCTACTGGCAAAAGCTCAACGGCAAGTACATTTACAGCACCTTCGACTGGGGCGTGCGCGATGCCGACGGCTACTTCTTCATCCTGGGCCGCACCGATGACGTGATCAACGTCGCCGGCCACCGTCTGGGCACCCGCGAGATCGAGGAGGCCATTTCCAGCCACCCGAATATCTCCGAAGTGGCCGTGGTGGGTGTGGCCGACGAGCTCAAGGGCCAGGTCGCCGTGGCCTTTGCCGTGGTCAAGGATGCCAGCGGCCTGGTCGACGATGCCGCCCGCGCCAAGCTGGAAGCTGAAGTGATGAAGGTGGTGGACAACACCATTGGCGCGGTCGGCCGCCCGGCGCGTGTGCGCTTTGTGACCGTGCTGCCCAAGACCCGCAGCGGCAAGATGCTGCGCCGCGCCATCCAGGCGGTGTGCGAAGGGCGCGATGCCGGCGATCTGACCACCATGGAAGACCCGGCTGCGCTGCAGCAGATCAAGGACTTGGTGAAGTAAGCGATCGGGCACCGGAGCGCTCTGCTCCGTGTCCCCCCGCCCGCTGTGCGGGCTCCTCCTTTACCTACGCAGAACGCTCCGGCGCCCAGTCGGTTAGGCGCTGGAGTCGCCCTGGTAGAAGCACCGGGCGCAGACCTGCTGGTAGCGACCGTTGCCGCCAATCTGGATCTGCGCGCCTTCCAGCACGCGCTGACCTGCGTCGTCCAGTCGCACCTGCATGGTGGCCTTGCGGCCACAGGCGCAGATGGTCTTGATTTCCTCGATGTCGTCGGCCAGTGTCAGCAACTGTGCCGCGCCGGGGAACGCACTGCCCTGGAAGTCGGAGCGGATGCCAAAGCAGATCACGGGCAGGTTGGCGACATTCGCCAGGCGGTGCAGCTGCACCACTTGCGTCGGGGTGAGGAATTGCGCCTCGTCGATCAGCACACAGGCCAGTTCCTTGCGGGCCTGCAACAAGGTCCAGAAATCCGTCGTGGTGTCAAAGGTTTCGGCCTGACGCGAGAGCCCCAGGCGCGAGGCAATGCGGCCGACGCCGCTGCGATTATCAATGCGGGCCGTGAACAGCAGCACCTGCTGGCCATGCTCCTCGTAGTTGTAGGCAATCTGCAGTAATGAGGTGGATTTGCCAGCGTTCATGGACGAGTAACGGAAAAACAGTTTTGCCATGCTTGCTATAGATTTAGTAGCTAAATACGCCCGTTTGACGAGGGATAGGACGGATTTTCTTCAATAATGGTAGCGCGCTCGAAGAGTTCCACGGCGGTTTTGGCGACCTGCAGTGTGTCGTAGTACGCGTAGGCACCGACGCCGACCGCGCCCAGCAGCGGCACAAATCGCGAGGCGCTCTTGGTCAGCACCGCCTTGGACACCTGCACGCCGATCTGCTGGGCAATGTTCTGCAGCACCTTGACCGAGGTCTGGCGCACCACCACGCGCTCGCCCACGCGCACCACCACGTCGCGCAGCAGCTGGGCCGAGACGTGTTTGAACAGGCAATACATCATCTGCTCGCGCCCCAGCGTCTTGCGCTGGCCGTAGACGGCGGCGATGTCGGACACCATTTGCGCCTGCAGCTTCCACACCCCCATCAGTTCGGGCAGTACGGTCAGCCAGCCCAGAAAGCCCGGCGGCAACGACAGCGAGCCCGACACCACGCTGGCCGTGCGGGCGGCCGTGCGGGCAATCGTGTGGGCGCGCTCGGACGGGTGCTCACCAGCTGGCTCAGTGCTGTCAGGCACCTGCAGTACCAGGGCCAGCACGGCATCGGTCAGCTTGCTGCTGTTGCTGGCGTCGGCGCCGACAGAAGTGGTAGCCATGGTGCAGGTCAGCGCTGCGGTCAGATGATGTCGACCACGTGCAGCCCGTAGTGGCCGCTGCGGCGGTCGGCAAAGTAGCGTTCCAGCGTTTCCTTGACGGTACGGAAGGCAATCTCGTCCCAGGGAATCTCGTCTTCGGCAAAGAGGCGGGCCTCGATCGTCTCGATGCCCGGCGCAAACTGTTCGCTCAGCAGCCTGGCACGGTAAAACAGGTGGACCTGGCCGACGCGGGTCACGTTGAGCAGGCTGAATAGGTCCTGCAGCTCGAATTGGGCGCCGGCTTCCTCGTCGGTCTCGCGCGCGGCGCCTTCGGCCGTGGTTTCACCCAGCTCCATGAAGCCGGCCGGCAGGGTCCACTTGCCCCAGCGCGGCTCGATGTTGCGTTTGCACAGCAGCACCTTGTCGCCCCAGTGCGGCACGGTGCCGACCACGTTCAGCGGGTTCTCGTAATGGATGGTGTTGCATTGCGTGCAGATGGCGCGTTCCTTGGTGTCGCCGTCGTCGGGCAGGCGGTAGACCACGGCGCTGCCGCACTCTTTGCAATGTTTGATGGGACTGCGAAGCATGGCAGCTATGTTAGCGCGCGCGAACGGCCAGACTTTGGGTGGCCCGACCAATCAGGCCCTGTGTGTCATACAAGGCGGACTCGGCCAGCCCGCAGCCATTGGAGCCCAGGTGGGTGCGGGCATCCAGGCAAATCCATTCACCCACCGGGTGGCGCAGCAGGTTGATGGTCAGGTCCGAGTTGACGAAGCTGTAGCGCTCGTAGTCCAGGATGGCGCTGATGCCATTGCCCGAATCCGCCGCCACCGCCACGCGCTGGTAGGCGCTGGGGATTTCGCCCTCCAGCAAGGGGTGGCGCAGGCGGAACCAGATGGCGCACGGGCCGCCAAAAATCTCGCCCCGTGCGGCACGGGTCTCCACCAGATCGGAGTAGCCCACATGCCGCCCGGCAAACGGAAAGTGCACGACCGGCGAGTCCTCCGGTGGCTTGGGCGCGAGGGGCAGCGGATGACCGGGCAGGCCATCGGGCACCGTGAAGTCGCTTTCGCGCTGTGCCAGGGCGGTGAAGACCCCGACCTCTTTCCCCTGGGCCACCAGTTGTGCCGAGAAGTGCGCCGCATTGCGCCCCACGTACACCGGTTTCACGTTCACGGTCAGCTCGCTGATCGGCACCGGGCGCAGCAGGTTGGCGGTGAGGCGGGAAATATGTGTCAGGCCATGTTCCCGGGCCGCGGCCTCAAAGGCGCGGCACACCAGGGCGACGGGCGGGCCGGCATGCTGGTGGTCGGGGTGCCAGGGCCCGCGCGTCAGCGCGCTGGACTGGTAGCCCTCTTCGGCCAGGGCGGTGTAGGCCGATGTGGGGTGGGAAGCCGGGTGTTTGCTCATTCCACGCGCACCTGGATGCCCTGCAGCCCGTCAATGCTGCCTACCAGCGTATCGCCGCGCACCACGGCGCCTACGCCCTCGGGGGTGCCGGTGAAGATCAGGTCCCCGGGTTGCAGCGTCCAGGCGGTGGACAACTGCTCGATGGTCTCGGCCACATTCCAGATCAGCTTGGCAATGGTGCTGCGCTGGCGGTCCTGGCCATTGACCTGCAGCTGGATGGCGGCGGTGTGGATGCCGGGCACCTGCGCTGCCGGCGTGATGGGGCCAATCGGTGCGGAGTGGTCAAAGCCCTTGCCGATGCACCAGGGACGGCCCTGCTTTTTCATGTCGTTTTGCAGGTCGCGGCGGGTCATGTCCAGGCCCACGGCGTAGCCGTAGATGTGTTTGGCCGCGTCGGCGGCCTTGATGTTGGCGCCGCCCACGCCAATGGCCACTACCAGCTCGATTTCATGGTGCAGGTTGGTGGTGAGCGTGGGGTAGGGCATGGCGGCGACGTGACCGGGCACGGCCTGCAGCACGGCATCGGCTGGTTTCATGAAGAAGAACGGCGCTTCGCGCCCGCTGTGGCCCATTTCCTGGGCGTGTTCCACATAGTTGCGGCCCACGCAGTAAATACGGTGCACGGGGAAGCGGTCGGCAAGGCCAACGACCGGCAGGCTGACGATGGCGGGTGGGGTGATGACATAGGACATGGGGATGTGCTCCGGTCAAAAAGGGTGAGATGGGCTCAGGCCGACTTGGTTACCAGTTCGAAGTGCTCCACCGTGGGCGGGCCGGCAAAGAACGGGCCGACGATGGCGCGCCACTGGGTGAAGGCATCGGACTGGCGAAAGCTTACGGTGTGGTCTTCCAGCGTGTCCCAGAAGATCTGCAGGATGTAGCGCTCGGTGCTCTCGATGCCGCGGTTGACCTTGTAGCCCTGGAAGCCCTTGGCGCCGCCGATGACGGTGGCCAGGCCGCGCTGGATGGCTTCTTCAAAGGCGGCGTTCTGGCCGGGGTGGATGCGGATATCGGCGAGTTCGAGAATCATGGTCTGGCTCCAGGGAGGGTGTGTTATCGGTACAAGGGATCAATGGTAACGGGCTTGTCATGGCCTTGGTTTATCCTTGTTTGCATGACCTGTCCCGCACTTGATCCGGCTGACTGCCTGATTCCCGATTGGCCCGCGCCCACGAATGTGCGCGCGCTGTGCACCACGCGTGCCGGCGGCGTCTCGGTTGGGCCCTACGGCGGTCTGAATCTGGGTTCACATGTAGGTGACGATGCGACGCATGTGCAGCGCAACCGCGCCATCCTGCAGCAGACCCTGGCGGCCCGGCCCGTGTTCCTGAACCAGGTCCATGGCACCGAGGTACTGGAACTCAATGCCGACACGCCCGATGGTGCGCAGGCCGATGGCGCCTGCACCACGGCGCACGGACTGGCCTGCACCATGATGGTGGCGGACTGCCTGCCCATTTTGCTGTGCGATGCGCAGGGCACCCGGGTGGCGGCCGTGCATGCCGGCTGGCGCGGACTGGCGGGCTCGGGCGGTATCGGTGTGGTGGAACAGGTTGTTCAGCGTTTTAGACCTCCAGCCCTCGTGGATGCTGCACAGGCAGCTCCTGAATTGATAGCGTGGCTGGGGCCGTGCATCGGCCCCGATGCCTTCGAGGTGGGCGATGATGTGCGCGCCGCCTTCACTGCCGTTTCGGCGGATGCCCGTGGCTGTTTTCGCCCCATGCCGAATGGCAAATGGCTGGCGGATCTGCCGGCGCTGGCGCTTCAGCGCTTGCTGGCCGCGGGGGTCTCGCGCGTATTTGGCAACGACGGCAGTGCACCGTGGTGCACGGTGGGCAATCCGCTACGGTTCTTTTCGCACCGGCGCGACCGGGGTGTCAGTGGGCGCCTGGCTGCCTGCATCTGGCTGGCGTGAGGCTTGCAGTTCGGCCGCTTCGCGCGCGCGGATGGCGCGCTTGCGCCCCGGTGCGCCCATGAAGTACAGGATCAGCCCGACCGGCAGCAGGCCGTACAGCACAAAGGTGATGATGGCGCCCAGGAGGCTGCCGTTGCTGGCGGTGGCTTCGGCCACACTCATCATGACGGCCACATACAGCCAGGCGATGGGAACGATATACATGGATACCAACTACGGATAAGTACTAACGCGTATTTGCCACATGTCAGCGAAGCGTAGGGCGTAAGCTGACATACTACGGTTAGCGCAAAGATAAATGAACAGAGGTGACAGTGTGACGCAAAACGCTCCTGAATTTTGGACCCAGGCCGCAGAGCAGTTTCAGCAGTCCATGACCGAGAGCTGGGCCAAGGCCGTGCAATCGTTCCAAGGCATGGATATGGGAGCATTGGGTGCCGGCCTGCCCGGTGCCGGTGCCGGAGCCAAGCAACCCGACATCCGCTTCGCTCCTGACAAGCTGCAAGCCCTGCAGCAACAGTATTTGCAGGATGCGATAGGCCTGTTCAGCCACGGCATAACCACGCCAGCCCCCACGGGCGACAAGCGTTTTGCCGGCGAAGCCTGGGGCTGCAACCCGGTGGCCGCGTACTCGGCAGCGGTGTATCTGCTCAACGCCCGCACCATGATGGGCCTGGCCGATGCCGTCGACGCCGATGCAAAGACCCGCAACCGCGTGCGTTTTGCCGTTGAACAGTGGATGGCCGCCGCCGCACCCAGCAACTTCCTGGCCTTCAACGCTGAGGCGCAGAAGAAAGCCATCGACACCAAGGGCGAGAGCATTGCAAAGGGCATTCAGAACCTGGTGCACGACCTGCGCCAGGGCCATGTGTCCATGACCGACGAGAGCCTGTTCGAGGTCGGCAAGAACGTCGCCACCACCGAGGGGGCCGTCGTCTTCGAGAACGCCTATTTCCAACTCATCGAATACAAGCCGCTGACCGCCAAGGTCTACGAGAAACCGTTCCTGATGGTGCCGCCGTGCATCAACAAGTTCTACATCCTGGACCTGCAGCCAGAAAACTCGCTGGTGCGCTATGCCGTGGCGCAGGGCCACCGCACGTTCGTGGTGAGCTGGCGCAACCCGGACGCCTCGCTGGAAACGGCCACGTGGGACAACTACATCGAAGAGGCTGTCATCAAGGCCATTCACGTCGCGCAGGAGATTTCCGGCTCGCCGACCATCAACGCACTGGGCTTCTGCGTGGGCGGCACCATGCTGGGTACCGCACTGGCCGTGCTGGCCGCACGCGGCGAGAAGCCGGTGGCCAGTGCCACCTTCCTGACCAGCCTGCTGGACTTCACCGACACCGGCATCCTGGACGTGTTCATTGATGAAGCCTTTGTCAAATACCGCGAAGCCGAGATGGGCAAGGGCGGCCTGATGAAGGGCCAGGACCTCGCAAGCACATTCAGCTTCCTGCGGCCCAACGACCTGGTCTGGAATTACGTGGTGGGCAACTACCTCAAGGGCGAGACGCCACCGCCGTTTGACCTGCTGTACTGGAATTCCGACAGCACCAACCTGCCGGGCCCCTACTACGCCTGGTACCTGCGCAACACCTACCTGGAAAACAACCTGGTCAAGCCCGGCAAGGCCACGACCTGTGGTGTCAAGGTCGACCTGAACACGGTGGACATGCCGGTCTACATTTACGGCTCGCGGGAAGACCACATTGTGCCGATTGGCGGTGCCTATGCCTCCACCCAGGTGCTGCCTGGCAAGAAGCGCTTTGTCATGGGAGCCTCCGGCCACATTGCCGGCGTCATCAACCCACCGGCCAAGGGCAAGCGCAGCCACTGGATTCGCGCCGATGGCAAGCTGCCCAAGACACACGCCGCCTGGCTGGAAGGTGCCACCGAGCACCCGGGCAGCTGGTGGACGGACTGGTCGACTTGGCTCAAGGGCCACGCTGGCAAACAGATTACTGCGCCCAAGACCTACGGCAAGGGCAAGTACAAGGCCACGCAGCCGGCACCCGGCAGCTACGTCAAGGCCAAGGCCTGAACAACTTATTCACTGAAGGACTACAAAAATGGAAGACATCGTTATCGTTTCAGCCGCCCGCACCGCCGTGGGCAAGTTCGGCGGCACCCTGGCCAAGACACCGGCTCCCGAGCTGGGCGCGGCCGTTATCAAGGGCCTGCTGGCGCGCACCGGCGTGGCCGCCGACCAGATCGGCGAGGTCATCCTGGGCCAGGTGCTGGCAGCCGGCCAGGGCCAGAACCCGGCCCGCCAGTCGCTGATCAAGAGCGGCATTGCCCAGGAAACCCCGGCGCTGACCATCAACGCCGTGTGCGGCTCCGGCTTGAAGGCCGTGATGCTGGCGGCTCAGGCTGTGGCCTATGGTGATAGCGAGATCGTCATTGCCGGCGGCCAGGAAAACATGAGCGCCAGCCCACACGTGCTGTTGGGCTCGCGTGATGGCCAGCGCATGGGCGACTGGAAGATGATCGACTCCATGATTGTCGACGGTCTGTGGGACGTCTACAACCAGTACCACATGGGCATCACCGCCGAGAATGTGGCCAAGGCCTACGGCATTACCCGCGACATGCAGGACGCACTGGCCCTGGCCAGCCAGCAAAAGGCCGCCGCCGCACAGGACGCCGGCAAGTTTGTCGATGAAATCATCCCCTTCAGCATTGCGCAGAAGAAGGGCGACCCGATTGTGTTCGCGGCCGACGAGTTCATCAACCGCAAGTCCAACGCCGAAGCCCTGGCCGGCCTGCGCCCCGCATTCGACAAGGCCGGTGGCGTGACCGCCGGCAATGCATCCGGCATCAACGACGGCGCCGCTGCCGTGATGGTGATGACCGCCAAGAAGGCCGCCGCGCTGGGCCTGACACCGCTGGGCCGCATTGCCAGCTTTGCCACCAGTGGTTTGGACCCGGCCATCATGGGCATGGGCCCGGTGTCCGCATCCCGCAGGGCGCTGGAGCGTGCCGGCTGGAAGCCACAGGATCTGGACCTGCTGGAAATCAACGAAGCCTTTGCCGCACAGGCCTGCGCCGTCAACAACGAGATGGGCTGGGACACCAGCAAGGTGAACGTCAATGGTGGTGCCATTGCGATCGGTCACCCCATTGGCGCGTCCGGCTGCCGCATTCTGGTGACGCTGCTGCATGAAATGCAGCGCCGCAACGCCAAGAAGGGCATTGCGTCCCTGTGCATTGGCGGAGGCATGGGCGTTGCCCTGACCATCGAACGATAGTGAGTAAATGGGCCGCCAGCCCTCGTCAATCGTACGCTGGCAGCTCCTGTTTTTGTAGCGAGTAGAACCACAAAGGAGTCAAAAATGAGTCAAAAAGTAGCGTATGTAACCGGTGGCATGGGTGGCATCGGAACCGCCATCTGCCAGCGCCTGTACAAAGAGGGCTTCAAGGTCATCGCCGGTTGCGGCCCGACCCGTGACCACGCCAAGTGGCTGGCCGAACAGGCTGCCCTGGGTTTTACCTTCTATGCGTCGGTCGGCAACGTCGGCGACTGGGAATCCACCGTGGACGCCTTCAGCAAGGCAAAAGCCGAGCATGGTTCCATTGATGTGCTGGTCAACAACGCCGGCATTACCAAGGACCGCATGTTCCTGAAGATGAGCAAGGAAGACTGGGATGCCGTCATCGGCACCAACCTGACCTCCATGTTCAACGTCACCAAGCAGGTGGTCGGTGACATGGTGGAAAAGGGCTGGGGCCGCATCATCAACATCTCCTCCGTCAATGGCGCCAAGGGCCAGGCCGGCCAGACCAACTATTCGGCAGCCAAGGCCGGCATGCACGGTTTCTCCATGGCGCTGGCACAAGAGATGGCCACCAAGGGTGTGACCGTGAACACGGTCAGCCCTGGCTACATCGGTACCGACATGGTCAAGGCCATCCGCCAGGACGTGCTGGACAAGATCATCGCCACGGTGCCGGTCAAGCGCCTGGGCGAACCGGGTGAAATTGCTTCCATCATCGCCTGGCTGGCGTCCGATGAAGGCGGCTACACCACCGGTGCCGAGTTTGCCGTCAACGGCGGTCTGCACATGGGCTAAGACCGGGTGTGCGCAGCCGCGCATCCGTATTCCAGAAACCCGCTGCGGCGGGTTTTTTTTGTGCCTGGGGTTTGCGAAGGGGCAGACCGGTATGCATCGTCTTGCGCGCAAACCTGACCGTTTGGTCATAAAGCTGGGGTATGCTTTCACCATGTGGTGTGAGCCCCATGGGTTCGGAGTGTGGTTTTTTTGCGTGAATTGGAGTCCTCCATCGCGTGAGAATCGGTAGCAGCGGCAGTTGCTATAGAGAGTCTGGTAATAATCGTTTGGGTACGCTCGTGGCAGGGAGTTCGGGTTGTTGGAGAGTCTGAGAGGAAAATCCTTGAATAGCAAAGAAGAAGGCGTCGAGCTGGTGGATGTCAAATCCCTGCGGATCGGCATGTTTGTGGAACTGGATGTGGGCTGGTTGTCCCACCCCTTTCCCGTGGGTAGCTTCAAGCTTTCTTCCAGCAAGCAGATTGAGACCATTCGTGGCCTGGGCCAGGCCCAAGTCCGCGTCAACTGGGCCAAGAGCGACCCCGATCCCGATGCGCCCCCTGCGCTCACGCCCGAGCAGACGGCGGCGGCCGAGGGTGCTGATGCGGCCCAGCGCGATGCGGCTGCGCGCCAGGCCCGCGCGGAGCAACTGGCGGCGCAGCAACGCAGCTTGGTGGTGTGCGAACGCCGCTTTGGCGAAGCCGTGCGCCAATACCGCAAGACCCTCGAACTGATACCGTCCCAGCCGAAGGCGGCGGCAGAATACTGCCAGACCATGGTCAGCGGCTTCGTCGGCGAGATGCTGGCGGAGGGTGAATCCGCTATCCGTCTGCTGTCGGAGGCAGCGGGCGATAAGTCTTCCATGCACCCGGTTAACGTGACCATTGTGTCGCTGCTGCTGGGCAAGGCCATGGGCCTGAGTCAGGCTGACCTAGTCGATCTGGGCATGGCGGCGTTCTTGCATGATGTGGGCAAGATCCAGTTGCCCGATCGGGTGCGCTGGCTGGAAGAAAATTTCTCCACCGCCGAGTACAAGCTCTACCAGGAGCACGTGGCGCAGAGTGTGCAATGCGCCAAGTCCATGGAGCTGTCCAAGGCCGCATTGCTGGCGATTGCCCAGCACCACGAGTTGACCGACGGCAGTGGTTTTCCGATGCGGGTCAAGGGTGAATCCATGACACCGGCGGCACGCATCCTGGCTCTGGTCAATCGTTACGACAACCTGTGTAATCCCAGCCGGGCGGCGACGGCCATGACGCCGCACGAGTCCCTGTCGCTGATCTTTGCGCAACTCAAGACCCGGTTTGATTCGGTGACGCTGAGCGCCTTCATCCGCATGATGGGTGTGTATCCGCCAGGTTCGGTGGTGCAGCTGATGGATGAGCGCTATGGCATGGTGGTGTCGGTCAATTCGGCACGCCCGCTGAAACCCCGTATCATCGTCCACGAACCCGGCATTTCCAAACACGACGCCGTGATTCTGGATCTGGAACAGGCACCCAACATCGGCATACGCCGCAGCCTCAAGCCGGCGGCCCTGCCGGCTGATGCAATGGACTTTCTGACACCCCGCCAGCGGGTCAGCTACTTCTTCGAGCGGGTCAGTGACTCTCAAATGGGTGGGCTTGCATGACACCTGCGGAGTGCGGGCCCGTTCTGGATGCGATGATTGAGGCGGTCTGCCTGGTTGACCCCAAGACACTGCGCATCGTTGCAAGCAACCAGGTGCTGGCATCGCTGGTGGGCATCGCGCGTGCCGACTTTGTGGGCAAGCCGGTGGTCGAACTGACCAATTCGCCCGAGGATCTGTTCTTCTGGGAAGATGTGGCGGCCGGTCTTGCGGACAACATCCTGTCCGAATCGCGTTTGCGCTGCATCGATGGCGTTGCCATTCCGGTGGAGCGCAAGGTCAGCCGCGTCTGGCTGAGCCCGGACAGCCCGGTGTTCCTGGTGGGCGTGCGCGACCTGCGCCAGCAGCGCTTGGCCGAGGAGCAACTGGAAGACCGCATGGCCGAGTTGCGTGCCACGCTGGAGTCCACCGGTGACGGCATCCTGGTCGTCGACACCACTGGTGCCGTGCGCCATTACAACCGCCGTTTTGTCGAGTTGTGGAATATTCCGCCTGATCTGGCGATGGACGATGGCGGCGTTGCACTCTTTGCCCACCTGGGCACCTGCGTGCAGGACGAGGCCGGCTACCGCGAACACCTGGAGAGCATTGCCAGCGACCCGAATGTGGAGCGTACCGACGTGATTCTGCTGCGCTCCGGGCGCATGCTGGAGCGCGTAACCCTGCCACAGACCAGCCGCAGCCGGGTCGTGGGGCGGGTGTATTCCTTCCGCGATCTGACCGAACGGCTGGATGCACAAAAGCGCATCGAGACCCTGGCCTACACCGACGTGCTGACCGGCCTGCCAAACCGCCTGCTGCTGGGTCAGCGTGTGGCCGTGGCTCTGCGCACGGCGCAGCGCACCGGGGCCACTTTTGCCGTGCTGTTCATCGACCTGGACCGCTTCAAGAACATCAACGATTCGCTGGGCCACGCCTTTGGCGACCAGGCGCTGATCGAGGCATCGGCGCGCATCCAGCAGACGTTGCGCGAGGTTGACACACTGTGCCGCGTCGGCGGTGATGAATTCATTGCTTTTTTGCAGGAGGCCGACGCCTTTGGTGCCGAGATCGTGGCGCGCCGCATCCTGGACAAACTGGCCCAGCCTTTCATGGTGGATACGGTCAGTTTTTCGTTGGGCTGCAGCATTGGTGTAGCCATGTACCCGGAAGACGGACGCAACCTGGACACGCTGATCCAGTGTGCCGATACGGCCATGTTCCGTGTCAAGGAGCGGGGCCGCGGCAACTTCCGCTTCTACCAGCCGCAGATGAATGTGGACCTGCTGTCACGCGTCAAGATGGACCATGCGATGCGCCAGGCCATGGAGCAAGGTCTGTTTCGCCTGCACTACCAGCCGCAGATCGCACTGGACGGTGGGCACCTGCTGGGGGTGGAGGCGTTGATCCGCTGGACCGACGCCGATCTGGGCAACGTGTCGCCGGCCACCTTCATCCCGCTGGCAGAAGAGTCCGGTTTTATCGTCGCCATTGGCAACTGGGTGCTGGAGGAAGCCGTGCGCCAGGCACTGGCGTGGCAGCAGGCAGGGCAGCCGGTGGTTGTCTCGGTCAACGTCTCGGCCCTGCAGTTTCAGCAAGGTGATTTTGTGGAGCGCGTGGCAACAGTCATCCACACGGCCGGGCTGGACCCGGCGCTGCTGGAACTGGAACTGACCGAATCCATCCTGATCCGCGACGTCAGCGAAACCCTGGCCCGCCTGCATGCGCTGTCCGCGCTGGGTGTGAGCCTGGCGATTGACGACTTTGGCACCGGTTATTCCAGCCTGGCCTACCTGAAGAAATTCCCGATCTCCAAGCTCAAGATCGACCGGGCCTTTGTGATGGGTTTGCCCGCTGACGAGGGAGACCGCGCGATTGTGGGCGCCACCATTGCGATGGCCAGCGCCCTGAAGCTGACGGTGGTCGCCGAAGGCGTGGAAACCGTCGAGCAGCGTGATTATCTGCAGGGGTTGCACTGCGGCGCGTTCCAGGGCTTTCTGTGCGCGCCTGGCTTGCCGGCGGCGGAGTTTGAATGCCTGCGCGCCAGCCTGCCCACCGGCAAGGCCTGAAGTGGCTTCAGCCGTGCAGGCCCTTCCACAGCATGTAGCCGGCCAGGCAGTACAGAATCAGCGCAAACACCTTTTTCAGCTTGGCCACCGGCAGACGGTGGGCCATCTTCGCACCCAGCGGTGCAGTTAGCACGCTGCAGCAGGCAATCACGCCCAGCGCGGGTAGCCATATATAGCCCAGCGAGTGCGCGGGCAGGCCGCTCAGGCTGGCGCCGCTGAACACATAACCCACGGTATTGGCCAGCGCAATCGGGAAGCCCAGCGCCGCGCTGGTGGCCACGGCGTTGATGATGGCAATGTTGTGGGCCACCATGAAGGGCACGCTGATGAAGCCGCCACCGGCACCCACCAGACCCGAGAAGAAACCGATGATGCTGCCGGCCACGATCTGTCCGCCGGTGCCCGGCATCTGCCGACTGGGTTTGGGCTTCTTGCCCAGGAACATCTGCGTGGCCGAGAAGCCGACAAAGGCCGCAAAGAAGATCGCCAGCGCCGTGCCCTTGAGCAGGGCGAACACACCGGCGCTGGCAATGGCGCTGCCGATCACAATGCCGGGCGCCAGGCCTTTCACGATGTCCCAGCGCACGGCGCCACGCTGGTGGTGGGCGCGTACGCTGGAGATCGAGGTGAACATGATGGTGGCCATCGACGTGGCAATCGCCATCTTGACCGCCAGGTCCGCCGGCACGCCCACGCCGGACAGGATGATCGTCATGAAGGGGCCGATCAGCATGCCGCCGCCAATGCCCAGCAGGCCCGCCAGAAAGCCGGTGGCCAGGCCCAGCAAGGCCAGTTCAACGATCAGAAGGGGGTCCAGCATGGGCGCAGGGGAGGTGGGAGTAGAGGGTGTCTGCAGAAGCCACCGGACCGGCATCCTGAACCGGGGTTCAGGTGGGCGAGGTCAGCGCAAGCTTTGGGTTCATCTAACGCGAGATGATCACGCTAGCAGGGCAATGTTCCAAGCCCGGGCTCTATGAGCATTGGTTCAAGGAAATATAAAGCCCGGCGGCACTGCAGACGGATGAGATTGTAGAGCTTCTATTGAAGCAAGCCACATGAAATGGGCGAACGTGGGGGCTAGAGCAACCGGCCGTCTTCACCCAGTGCTTCGTCCAGGCGCCCCAGCAGGGAAACCAGCAGCACGTTGGAGTCGGGCGAGAGATTGGCGGCCACAGCATTGGTCGATGCGGCCGGTGTGCTGGGTGCGGTTGGCGCACGTTCGGGCACATCGAATGCCAGGTTCAGGGCTGCCAGCACCGCAATGCGGTCACGGGCGCGGACCTTGCCGGCGTCGCGGATCTTGCACATGGCGGTGTCCACACGTTCCACCGCTTCGAGCAGGCGGGCGTCGCCACCTTCCGGGCAACCCAGCAGATAGGTTTGCCCCATGATTTGAACTTCAAGCTGTTTCATGATGGGTCTTTTTGCGCTGCAGCCGCATCGGTCTCGGGCAACCGGTCCAGCAAGGCGTCCACCCGGGCGCGCGCTGCGTTCAGGCGGGACTTGAGGGCATCGCGCTCCTGGGTCAGGGCTTCCACCTGGTCCGTCAAAAGCACGTTGGTGCGCTGCAACTCGCCGTAACGCACCAGCAGGCGCTCGGTGCGCTCGGCAATTTGGTCGATGAGGTTCTGGTTCGCCATAGACCGTCCATTGTAGGGTTAGGTACAGCAAACTGACGTAAAATTCCTGCGTTGGTTCTCGCGGCGTGGTTCACACGCAGCAGTTCAACGGGAAGCAGGAGGGAGCGCCACCCACGGCAAACCTAACCTGCGCTGCCCCCGCAACGGTAAGTGGACGAATCGCACGATTCCGCTTCCATCAACAGCCACTGGACGTCTTGAACACGCGTCTGGGAAGGCGATGGAAGTTGCTCCACCAGCCCGGATACCGGCCAACACGGTGGTTGCGCGCGTGCGTGCAACCGTTACGCCCATGCGCTGTCGGGGAAGACGGCGAGGGCACTTCTGTAGATGGTTCCCTTTTATGATGAAAAACTGCACTTCACGTGCGCGCTTTGCCACGCTGTCTCTGGCGTTGGGCACGGCGCTGTCCGCCCACGCCCAATTGCAACTCAAGGAGCAGGTGGTGACCGCTTCGCGCGTCGCCACCCCGGTGACCGACGTCATTGCTGATGTCTCCATCATCGATCGGGCTCAGATCGAGTTGGCCGGCCAGTCCTCCATTCGGGACCTGCTGGCCCAACAGGCTGGCGTGCAAATCGTCTCCAGCGGTAGTTATCGTTCCAATACCGCTGTCTTTCTGCGCGGTGCAGTGACATCCCAGACCCTGGTGCTGATTGACGGTGTGCGTGTCGGTTCGGCCACCTCGGGGGGCGCCTCGATGGAGAACCTGCCGCTGGAGCGCATCGAGCGGATCGAAATCCTGCGCGGCGCGGCCTCGGCGCTGTATGGCCCCGACGCCGTCGGCGGCGTGATCCAGATATTTACCCGCTCACCCACCCAGGCGCTGGAGCTGGGCGCCAGTGTGGGCGTCGGAACCGATGGCCAGCAACAGGCCAGCGCGCATGTGAGCGGCACCAGCGGTGCGATAGGCTACAGCCTGGGCGTTTCGCGCGAGAAGGCCTCCGGCATCAGCGCCATCGTCAATCCGGCGTCTGGCAGCTACAACCCTGATAACGATGGGTTCGATGCCAGCAGCGCCGATTTCCGTCTGTCGGCCCAGATCAACCGCGAGCACGCCCTGCGCCTGAGCCTGTTGCGCAGTGACACCGACTACGGGTTTGACTCCACGCCCTATCCCAACCCGCTGGGCCTGACCAATCTGACATCGGACGCCCGCGGCAAGACCGGCCTGGGCCATGCAACGCTGCAGTGGGATGCGCAGTGGCTGCCGCAGTGGCACTCCGCTGTCACGGTGGGTACCAGCAACGAGCAATCACTGGGCGACTACTTCCGCATCGGCGACGGTGCCGCCGGCGGCTCCACCCAGTTCAACACCAACCGGCGCCAGGCGACCTGGCAGAACGACATCACGCTGGACAAGGACGTGCTGTCCGTGATGCTGGAGAACCGCAACGAGACGGTGGACAGCAACACCGCCTTCACCGTGACCAGCCGCGACGTGCGCAGTGCCCTGGCGTCCTACGCGTTCAACCGCGCGGCGTGGAATGCACTCGTGGTGGCGCGCAACGACGACAACTCGCAGTTCGGCAACTTCAACAACTGGTCGTTGTCCGGCGGCTACCGCGTCACCGACGCCCTGCGTGCCGTGGCCAGCGTGGGAACCAGCTTCCAGGCACCGACCTTCAACCAGTTGTACTACCCCGGCTTTGGCAACCCGACGCTGCAGCCGCAGCGCAACCGCGCCACCGAGCTGGGCCTGAAGTACCACACCGGCAGCCTGGCTCTGGGCGCCGTCGCCTACAACAACGACATCCAGGGCTTCATCGTGCCGACCACCAACATGCAAAGTTCGCTGGCCGTGCTGCGCGGCATCACGCTGACGGCGGATATGCAGACCGGCGACACCAGCTACAGCCTGTCGTACGACTACGCCGATCCGCGTTCCTACTCCACGACCGCCTCGCAGAACGATCTGCGCCTGGTGCGCGTGGCGCGCAACCTGCTCAACGCGCGCATCAGCCAGCGCCTGGGTGACGTCAGCGTGTTTGGCGAGCTGCGCCTCTCCGGCGACCGCGAGGACAACAATCTGTCCTTCAGCGGCCGCGACCTGCTGCCGGGCTACACGCTGCTCAACGTGGGTGCGAACTGGAAGCTGCAGAAGCATGTGTCGCTGCTGGCGCGCATCAACAACCTGACCGACGCGCAGTACCAACTGGCCAATGGCTTCTCCACACCCGGGCGCAACCTGTTTGTGTCCATGAACTGGGCGATGTAAGCAGTGTTCAAGCCCGACGGCCCCCAGCGCATCGTCTGCCTGACGGAAGAGACCACCGAGTGGCTCTACCTGCTCGGGCAGTCCGGGCGCATCGTGGGCATATCGGGCTACACCGTGCGCCCGGCCCAGGCGCGCGCCGAGAAGCCGCGCGTCAGTGCCTACCTGAGCGCCAAGATCGACAAGATCCTGGCATTGCAGCCGGACTGCGTGTTCGGCTTTTCCGATTTGCAGGCCGATATTGCTGCGGAGCTGATCCGCAAGGGCGTGCAGGTCACCGTGTTCAACCAGCGCAGCGTGGCGGAGATTTTCTCCATGCTGTTCCAGGTGGCGGCCATGGTGGGTCAGGGCGAGCGTGCTGCCGAGCTGATGGACGCCATGCAGGCGCGCCTGAAAGCGATTCAGACGGCGGCGGCCAGTCTGCCGCGCCGGCCCCGTGTGTTTTTTGAAGAATGGGACGAACCCCACATCAGCGCCATCCGTTGGGTATCCGAGCTGGTGGGGATTGCCGGTGGGGACGACTGTTTCCCGGAGTTGGCCGCCGAACCCATGGGCAAGAACCGCATCATTGCCGACGGTGCCGAGATCGTGCGCCGCAACCCCGACATCATCATCGGTTCCTGGTGCGGCAAGAAATTCCGCCCCGAGAAGGTGGCAGCACGTGCAGGCTGGGAGAACGTCAACGCCGTGAAGAACGGCCAGCTGTTCGAAATCAAATCCTGCGACATCCTGCAGCCCGGTCCCGCCGCGCTGACCGATGGCGTGGAGCAGTTGCACCGCATCATCATGGATTGGGGTACTCGGCAATGAATCTGATCGTCGCGCGCAGCGAATTCATTCTGGGCGGCCAGAGGAGCGGCAAATCGCGCCGGGCCGAGATGCTGGCGCGTCAGTGGCTTGGCGCCTTGCCCGACCACCGCGCCGTGTTGATCGCCACCGCGCAACCGTGGGACGAGGAGATGCGCGAACGCATCACGCGTCACCAGGCTGATCGAGCCGAACGCGTGCCCGGCATGCTGACGGTGGAGGAGCCGTTGGCCCTGGCCAAGGCGATTGTCCAGCACAGCCGGCCCAATACCTTGCTGGTGGTGGACTGCCTGACGCTGTGGCTCACCAATCTGCGCATGCCGATGGAAGCTAATTCCGCTGAATGCCCCGGAGGCTGGGAGGCTGGACGTTTTGCTCCGTGTCCCCCGCCTGCTACGCAGGCTCCTCCTTTACCTGCGCAAAACGCCCAGCCTCCCAGCCTCCTAGCGCCAGTGGAATGGGCTCAGACAGCTATGCTTTTAGGAGCAATTGACGCTGCGCCCGGCCCCATCGTTCTGGTCGGGAACGAGATCGGCCTGGGCGTGATCCCCATGGGTACCGAGGTGCGCGCCTTTGTCGATGCCCTGGGCCGCCTCAACCAGGACGTGGCGCAGCGCTGCCAGCGCGTCACGCTGATGGCGGCCGGCCTGCCTTTAACCTTGAAAGAGTCGCCATGAAGAAGATTCAACTCTGCGGCCTTGGCAAACAACCAAATCAGCCAGGAGGCGGGGCGCCAGGGCGTTTTGCGCAGGTCAAGGAGGAGCCCGCAAAGCGGGCGGGGGACACGAAGCAAAACGCCCTGGCGCCCCGCCTCCTGGCAGCGCTAACCTGTATCTTCGCGTTCATCCTCGCCCCCGCGGCCCATGCCCTGCAGGTGACCGACGACCGTGGCGTCACCGTCACACTGGTACAACCACCCCAGCGCATCGTCAGCCTACTGCCTTCGCTGACCGAGATGGTCTGCGCGCTGGACCAGTGCCAGCGCCTGGTGGGCGTGGACCGCTATTCCAACTTTCCGGCCAGCGCACGCGCCTTGCCCCAGGTGGGCGGTGGGCTGGACCCGAGCATCGAGGCCGTGGTTGCCCTCAAGCCCGATGTGGTGCTGATGGCCATGAGTTCGCGAGCCGGCGAGCGGCTGCAGGCGCTGGGCATCAAGGTGGTGGCGCTCGAACCCAAGACCCATGCCGATGTGCGCCGTGTGCTGGAGAAGGTCGGTGCCCTGCTGGGAGTGGACGATGCCCAGCGCGTCTGGCGTGTCATTGACGCAGGTGTGTCTGCGGCGGCCCAGTCGCTGCCATCGGCGGCGCGTAACACCCGGGTGTACTTCGAGGTCAACAACGGCCCCTATGCCGCCGGCGAGTCGTCCTTCATCGGTGAGACGCTGACCCGCCTGGGCGTGAAGAACATCGTGCCGGCCAGTCTGGGGCCGTTCCCCAAGCTCAACCCCGAATTTGTGGTGCGCGCCAGCCCGGACCTGGTCATGGTCGGCGACTATAACTATGTCGGCATGGAGCAGCGCCCCGGCTGGAGCGGCATGCGCGCCCTGCGCGAGAAGCGCGTCTGCCTGTTCAGCCGTGATGAGGCCGACATGCTGGTGCGCCCCGGTCCGCGCATGGCCGACGGTGCGCGGCTGATGGCGCGCTGCATTGCCGACAAGGCTCGCACGCCATGATGAACCAGCGCGCCAGCGCCATTGCATTCGTGCTGCTGCTGATCGCCGCAGTGCTGGTGCTCGTGGGCGCGGGCGTGGGCAGCACCGGTTTTGAGAGCGTGTTGCACGGCATGGATGACCCGGTGGCGCTGCAAATCCTGTGGGATATCCGCCTGCCGCGCACGCTGGGTGCCTGGGTGGCTGGCGCCTTGCTGGGCCTGGCCGGTGCCGTGGCGCAGGGCTTGTTTCGCAATCCGCTGGCCGACCCGTATCTGCTGGGCAGCGCCTCTGGCGCCTCGCTGGGTGTGGCGCTGAGTCTGGTGCTGTTTGGCGTGTCGCCGTTTGCCACGCAGTGGCTGATGCGCCTGGGCCTGACGGCCGGTGCCTTTGCCGGCGCCGTGGCCGGCGTGCTGCTGACGCTGGCTTTGGCCAAGGGCGTGCAGCACACGCTGCGCCTGTTGCTGGCCGGCGTCATCGTCGGCGTGGTGCTGGGCGCGGCCAAGGAACTCATCATGCTGGCCCGTCCCGACTTTTTGCAGTCCATGCAGTCCTTCATGCTGGGCAGCACCGGCTATGTGGGCTGGACTGCTTGCAGCATCATGCTGGGCACCTGGCTGCTGTGCATGGCCGTGGCCTGGGCGCTGAGCCCAGTGCTGGATGGCCTGGCGCTGGGCGAGGCCACCGCCGCCAGCCTGGGCCTACCGCTGGCGCGCCTGCGCCGTGGCCTGGTGGCCGTGCTGGCGCTGGCCACCGGCACCGCCGTGGCGCAGACCGGCCTGGTCGCCTTCGTCGGCCTGGCCGCACCGCACCTGGTGCGCTCGGTCGTCAAGACCAGCCACGGCCGCCTGATCCTGCTCAGCAGCCTGATGGGTGGCGCCCTGTTGATGGCCGCCGACATCCTGGCGCGCTGGGTGATTGCCCCGCAGGAATTGCCGGTGGGTGTACTGACCGCCGTGCTGGGCGGTGGCTACCTGCTGTGGCTGATGCACCGGCGTGTCACGGCCAGGGGGGTGCTATGAGTTTGGTAGCGCTTCACGCCCATTCCGTGAGGGCCAGCCTTGGAAATACCGAGGTATTGCACGGCGTGGACCTGGCCCTGGCCCAGGGCCGCTGGACCAGCATCGTCGGCCCCAATGGCGCCGGCAAATCGACGCTGCTGAAAGTCCTGGCCGGGCTCATTCCGCACAGTGGCACGGTCACGCTGCTGGGCCAGCCTCTGGAGAACTTGCATGGGCGCCAACGGGCGCAGCAATTGGCCTGGCTGGGCCAGAACGAATCCAGTGCCGATGACCTGACCGTGTTCGATGTGGCCATGCTGGGGCGCCTGCCGCACCAGCCCTGGCTGTCGTCACCCAGCGCCGCCGACCATGCGGCGGTCGAACTGGCACTGCGCGCCACCCAGGCCTGGGACTGGCGGGCTCGCGCGTTGGGGCAACTGTCCGGCGGTGAGCGCCAGCGTGTGCTGCTGGCCCGAGCGCTGGCGGTGCAAGCCCAGGTGCTGCTGATGGACGAGCCGCTGGCCAATCTGGACCCGCCGCACCAGGCCGACTGGCTGGGCATCGTGCGGGCGCTGGTGGAGCAGGGCGTGACCGTGGTCAGCGTGCTGCACGAGGTATCCATGGCCCTGCATGCCGATGCGGTAGTCGTCATGGCCGAGGGGCGCGTGCTGCACCACGGCGCCGCGCACCACCCGGACACGCATGCCGCCGTGGAGGCTGTATTTGGCGGACGGCTGGCGATTCACTCTGTGGCCGACCAGTGGGTCGTGTTGCCGCGTCTTTGAAAGAGGCCCCATGCACGTTGAGACCCCGCCCACCGCCAAGCCCTACGACAAGCCCGAAGGCGAACGCCGCGGCATCGTCATCGTCAACACCGGTGATGGCAAGGGCAAGAGCACGGCGGCGTTTGGGCTGGCGCTGCGTGCGCATGGCCGCGGCAAGGCGGTGACGATTTTCCAGTTCATGAAGGTGCCAAGCGCCCGCTTTGGCGAGCACCGCATGTTCGAGCAAATTGGCATCCCCATCGTGGGTCTGGGCGATGGCTTCAGCTGGAAGAGCCAGGACCTGGAACACAGCGCCCAGCTCGCGCGCGATGGCTGGCAAAAGGCCAAGGCTGCCATCCTGGGTGGCGACTACTTCCTGGTTGTGCTGGACGAAATCACCTACCCGCTGATCTACGGCTGGCTGCCCCTTGAGGACGTGCTGGAGACGCTAAAAGTCCGCCCCAGCCACGTCCACGTGGCGCTGACCGGGCGCCGCTGTCCGCCGGAGATCATTGAACTGGCCGATACCGTGACCGAGATGCAAATGGTCAAGCACGCTTTCAAGGCGGGCATTCCTGCACAGCGCGGCATTGAAGACTAAACACGTTCACCCTTCCCACAACATATTTCGTTGGAGAACCGTCCCATGACCCCGGACACGACCACCACCCAGCCCTTGCATTTCCACGCCCCGCACAAATCGCCCGCCGCACGCCACCCCGTGGCCCAGCGCGTCTGGACGGTGGAAGAGGTGGTGGCTCTGCTGGACCTGCCGTTCAATGAGCTGATGTTCCAGGCCCAGACCGTGCACCGCGCGCACTTTGACCCGAACATGGTGGAGCTGGCCACGCTGCTGTCCGTCAAGACCGGTGGCTGCCCGGAGGACTGCGGCTATTGCCCGCAGAGCGTGCACTTTGACACCGGTGTCGAGGCCGGCAAGCTGATGGGTGTGGACGCGGTGCGCGACGCCGCCCTGCAGGCCAAGGAGGCCGGCGCCACGCGCTTCTGCATGGGGGCGGCCTGGCGCGCGCCCAAGGACCGCGACATCGAGGCCGTGGCCGAGCTGGTCAAGGCGGTCAAGGGCACCGGGCTGGAGGCCTGCTGCACGCTGGGCATGCTGGCCGATGGCCATGCCGAGGTGCTGCGCGACGCCGGCCTGGACTACTACAACCATAACCTGGACAGCGCCCCAGATTTCTACGGCGAGATCATTTCCACCCGCGACTACCAGGACCGGCTGGACCCGCTGGAATTCGTGCGCACCATCGCCGTGGCGCGCATCACCATGCCCAAGGCGCGCGTGCGCCTGTCGGCCGGGCGCTCGGGGCTGGGCGACGCGGTGCAGGCCCTGTGTTTTGTGGCCGGTGCCAACTCCATCTTCTATGGCGACAAACTGCTGACCACGCCCAACCCGCAGGGCAATACCGATCTGGACCTGCTGGCGCGCCTGGGCCTGAAGACCGGGCACCCGGTGGCAAGGGACTGATGCCGGTGGTGGCGGCACTGGCCATTCTGGTGGCGCTGGCGGTGGACCGCTGGTGGGGCGAGCCGCCCACGCGCTGGCACCCGGTGGTGTGGATGGGTAACTACCTGGGCTGGGGCGGTGCCTGGGTGCAACGCCGCGCAGTGCAAGACCCATCCCAACATGACTTCAAGGCGTTTTGGCTCGGAGCCCTCGTGTGGATTGCGGGTGCAGCTACTGTTTTTGTAGCGGCCTGGTGGTTGCAAGCTCTTCTGATGGAGTGGCCCTGGTGGGCCGCGGCACTGGCCTTGGGCCTGTTGCTCAAACCCTTGCTGGCCTGGTCGCTGCTGGCTAGCGAGGTACGCGCCGTGGAAGCCGCCTTGGGCGAATCACTGGCCGCCGGGCGCGAACGCCTGCGCTGGCTGGTCAGCCGCGACGTGACGCATTTAAGCGAAACCCAGGTGCGCGAGAGCGCCATCGAGACGCTGGCGGAAAACCTCAACGACTCGGTCGTTGCACCGCTGTTCTGGTTTGTGCTGCTGGGCCCGCCCGGTGCGGCGCTGTTTCGCTTTGCCAACACGGCCGACGCCATGTGGGGTTACCCCGGCGTTTACGCTGGCGCCAACTGGGCCTGGGCCGGCAAATGGGCGGCGCGCGCCGACGATGTGCTAGGCTGGCTGCCGGCGCGCCTCACCGCGCTGCTGCTGGCGCTGGCGGCGGGTGGCTTGTCATTGGCGCGGCTGCGCAGTGAGGCGGCGCGCACGCCATCGCCCAACAGCGGCTGGCCCATGGCCGCCATGGCACTGAGCTTGGGTGTGCGCCTGACCAAGCCGGGCGGTTATGTGCTGCATGCGGGTGGCCGCTCGGCACTGGCTTCGGACACTGCTAGCGCCTTTCGCTATGCATCAAAAGCACTGCTAGCCCTCGTCGTTATTGCGCAGGCAGCTCTTGTTTTGATAGCGGTTATGGAATCGGCATGACGAACAGGCCACCACCGCGTCTGCATGGCGGCCCCGATGCCTTGGGCGTGCCGCGCTTTGATTTCTCCACCAACAGCAACGCCTGTGGACCCTGCCCGCAAGCGCTGGCCGCCGTGCAGCAGGCCGATGCCACGTGCTACCCGGACCCGCGCTATGCGGCGCTGCGTGATCAGTTGGCCGCCTTCCATGGTGTGGAGAGCGGCCGCATCCTCGTGGCCGGCAGCGCCAGTGAATGCATCTTCCGCCTCACGGCCTGGGTGGCACGGCGCGGCGGCACACGCGTTTGCGTGCCGCAGCATGCCTATGGCGATTACGCGCAGGCGGCGCAAGCCTGGGGCCTGGGTATGACCCCCACGGCGCTTGAGGCCGATCTGGTGTGGTGCTGCGAACCGTCCAGCCCGCTGGGTGGCGCGCACAGCCCCTGGCCGGATGCGGGCTCCGCCACCGTGGTGCTGGACTGTGCCTATGCGCCGCTGCGCTTGAGCGGTGCGCCTTCGCTGACCGACGACCAACTGGCCAGGCTGTGGCAGATGTTTTCCCCGAACAAGGCCCTGGGCCTGACCGGCATCCGCGCCGCCTACGCGATTGCGCCAGTGGGCGCAGAGGCGGATCTGCTGGCGCTGGATGCCCTGGCGCCGTCCTGGCCGCTGGGGGCGCACGGCGTGGCGCTGCTGCAGGCCTGGGCGCAGCCGGAAGCGCAGGGCTGGCTGCTTGATAGCCTGCACACGCTGCGTCGCTGGAAAACCCGCCAGATCGACATGCTCGGCACACTGGGCTGGACCTGTCTGCCCAGCGACACCAATTTCTTCTGTGCCCAGCCCGCATGGGAGCAGGGCGACAGCGGAGTCTGGTCTGCCGAGCTGGGGCGTTTGCGCGCGGCGGGCATCAAACTGCGCGACACCGCCTCGTTTGGGTTGCCCGGCCATGTGCGCCTGAGCGTGCAGCCGCCGGTGGCCCAGGATGCGCTGCGTCAACAACTGCAAATCGGCAGTCGGTCAAAATAGCGCCCCCACCCGGGTAAATCCATAAGGCCGCGCATGACCTACAGCGTCAAGGAAATCTTCTACACCCTGCAAGGCGAAGGCCACCACGCCGGTCGCCCGGCCGTGTTCTGCCGCTTTGCCGGCTGCAATCTGTGGACGGGCACCGAAAACCGGCGTGCCAATGCCATCTGCCAGTTTTGCGATACCGATTTTGTCGGCACCGATGGCGAGGGGGGCGGCAAGTTCAAGACGGCGCAGGGTCTGGCAGAGCGCATCAACGCGCTGTGGCCTGCCTCCGACAGCACGCACAAATACGTGGTCTTTACCGGCGGTGAGCCGTTGCTGCAACTGGATGCGCCATTGATTGCGGCCATGCACGCGGTGGGTTTTGAGATCGCCATCGAAACCAATGGCACGCTGCCGGTTCCCGGGGGCGTGGACTGGGTCTGTGTCAGTCCCAAGATGGGCTCCACGCTGGTGGTGCGCCGGGGCAACGAGATCAAAGTCGTCATCCCTCAGGACGGACAACCCATGGACGAATATGCCGCACTGGATTTTGAGCACTATCTGGTGCAGGCCATGGACGGGCCGCTGTATGCCACCAACTTGTCGCTGGCCATCAACTACTGCAAGGCCCATCCGCAGTGGCAGCTCAGCGTGCAGACGCAAAAACTCCTTCAATTTCCCTAACCCATCCGTGCAGGACTCCACCCATGCTCACCATCACCCGCAAACTGGAATTCGATGCCGGGCACCGCATTCCCGACCACACCAGCCAGTGCCGCAACCTGCACGGCCACCGCTACACGCTGCTCATCACGCTGACCGGTGACGTGGTGCAGCAGGACGGCGAGTCCGACAACGGCATGATCATGGACTTTGGTGACATCAAGGCCCTGGCCAATGAACATCTGGTCAACCTGTGGGACCACGCCTTCATCGTGTACGAAAAAGACACCGCCGTGCGCGCCTTCCTGGACAGCATGCCCAACCACAAGACCGTCGTCATCGACCGCGTGCCCACGGTGGAAAACCTGGCCAAGACCGCGTTCGACATTCTCAAGGACGTTTACCACGACCGCTTCGGCCGCCACCTGTCGCTGGCCAAGGTCACGCTGTATGAAACGCCCAACTGCTGGGCGGAGATTGACGCCTGATGGCTGCACGGTGCGTGATGGTGCTGGGCACCACCAGCGGCGCGGGGAAAAGCTGGCTGACCACGGCGCTGTGCCGCTACTACGCGCGCCAGGGGCTCAAGGTTGCGCCGTTCAAGGCGCAGAACATGAGCAACAACGCAAGAGTTGTGGCTAGTGCCAACGGGCAAGGTGAAATCGGCAGCGCCCAGTATTTCCAGTCCCTGGCCGCCAAGGCCGAGCCCGATGTCCGCATGAACCCCTTGCTGCTCAAACCCGAGGCCGACACGCACAGCCAGGTGGTGCTGATGGGGCAGGTGAGCGAGGAACTGTCGCGCATGGCCTGGCGTGGCCGCAGCGCCAGCGTCTGGCCGCAAATATCAGCCGCGTTGGACGAATTGCGGGCCGAGAACGACGTGGTGGTGATCGAGGGTGCCGGGTCGCCTGCCGAAATCAATCTGCACGACAGCGACATCGTCAACATGCGCGTGGCGCTGCATTGCGATGCAGCCTGCCTTTTGGTGACCGACATTGACCGCGGCGGTGCGTTTGCGCATCTGTACGGCACGTGGGCGCTGCTGCCACCCGAGGAGCGTGCACTGATCAAGGGCTATGTGCTCAACAAATTCCGTGGCGACGCCGCGCTGCTGGCCCCCGCGCCGCAGATGCTGCAGGATCTCACCGGCGTCCCCACGGTGGCCACGTTGCCCATGTGGTGGCTGCACGGCCTGCCGGAAGAAGACGGTGTGTTCGACGACCGCTCGGTGAGCGCCGGCGCGGTGACGCGCACGGTGGCGGTGGTGGCCTATCCGCGCATCAGCAACCTGGATGAGTTCCAGCCGCTGAAGAACATTCCCGGCGTGCGCCTGCAGTGGGTGCGCAGCCCCAAGGAGCTGGCGGGGCTGGCTCCAAGCGACTGGATCATCCTGCCGGGTTCCAAGGCGACCAGTGCTGATCTGGCTTGGTTGCGCGCGCAGGGATTGGACGCCGCCGTGGCCGCGCATGCTGCAGCGGGTGGGGCGGTGCTGGGTGTCTGTGGTGGGCTGCAGATGCTGGGTGAGGCGTTGATCGACACCCACGATATCGATGGCAACGCGCCGGGGCTGGGGCTGTTGCCGCTGGTCACGGCGTTTGCACAGGACAAGACGGTTCGGCATACGACGGCTACCTTTGATTCTTTGGGTTCTTTGTCGCCGTGGGCTGCGCTTGCGGGCGTGTCCGTGTCGGGCTACGAGATCCACCATGGGCAGACGGCGCAGCATCCTGCCATGGCGACTGCGGGCGATGTGGCGCACGCCGTGCTGCCCGATGCTCTGGGCTGGTGCAACGGTGCCGGCAATGTGCTGGGCCTGTACTTGCATGGCCTGTTTGAAGACCCTGCGGTGCTGCACGCCCTGTTTGGCGCCCACACGCCCACGCTGGATGCGGTGTTTGACGGGCTGGCGAACTACATTGAAAAGCACTTTGAGCCTGGCGTGCTGGCCTCGCTGATTGCGCCTTCACCGGGCGTGCCGGCGGCGTAACCGGGGCGTTGGCGCAGGCTGGTATCATCGCCCGCTTCAGGTGCCCGTTGCTGCAAGGCAAAGGGAGAATCGGGAAGACGGTGTGAATCCGTCGCGTGCCCAACGCTGTAAGGATGATGACCCCCATAGAGTGCCACTGGCCGCCAAGGCCGGGAAGGTGTGTCGGGTCAGATGAATCCAAGCCAGAAGACCGGCCTGATAGTTCATTGCGCTGCAAGGCCAGGCCGCGCTGTTTCTATTCACGCACAGGGGAATGCCATGAATACCACGCCGGCGCACGCCGCGCAGAACGTCCACGCCTTTGCACAAGAGGCACGCGACGCCGTCTACCAAGCCATTTTTTCACGCCGCGATGTGCGCGGGCAGTTTTTGCCCACGCCCGTGCCCGATGCGGTGCTGAGCCGCATATTGACGGCAGCGCACCACGCGCCCTCGGTGGGTTTCATGCAACCGTGGAACTTTCTGGTGGTGCAGTCGCAGGACACCAAGCGCCGGGTGTACGACGCTTTCGCCAAGGCGCAGGCCGAAGCCGCAGACATGTTCGAGGGCGAGAAACGCTCGGTGTACCAGCGCCTCAAGCTCGAAGGCATTGTGGAGTCGCCCATTGGCATTTGCATCACCTGCGACCGCGAGCGCACCGGTCCGGTGGTGGTGGGGCGCACGCACATGAAGACCATGGACTTGTACAGCAGCGTGTGCGCCGTGCAAAACCTGTGGCTGGCGGCGCGCGCCGAAGGGCTGGGTGTGGGCTGGGTCAGCATCTTCAACCAGTCCGATCTGCAGCAGGCGCTGGGAATTCCCAAAAACATCACCCCCATTGCCTACCTGTGCGTGGGCTATGTCAGCCACTTCCATGCCAAGCCTGAGTTGGAGACCGCCGGTTGGCTGCCGCGCTTGGCCATGGAAGACCTGGTGTACTTTGACCAGTGGGGCCAGCGCGATGACGCGCAGCCGCTTATCGCCCATTTGCAGCGCGACCAGGCGGCCGCAGAGAGCGTTCGCCAGACCGCGGCCCTTGCATAAATAAACAGCGTCTGCCATGGCCTTTGCCGACGCATGGCCCCGTTTCCATCTTGACCCCTTGGCCCATTTATTCCGAAAGTCTTTTCCATGAACACCTCTCTTCCCCAACTGACCGATATCGCCACGCCCACCCTCACCACTGCCCTGCAGCACAAGCTGGACAACAAGACCAAGCCCCTGGGTTCCCTGGGCCGCCTGGAAAGCCTGGCGCTCACGCTGGGCCAGGTTCTGGGCACCGAGTCGCCCACGCTGGACCAGCCACAGATGGTGGTGTTTGCCGCCGACCACGGCCTGACCGCCCGCGGGGTGTCGGCCTTTCCCAGCGAAGTGACCTGGCAGATGGTCGAAAACTTCCTGGCAGGTGGCGCTGCGGTGAGCGTGCTGGCGCGCCAGTACGGCCTGGCCTTGACCGTGGTGGACTGCGGCGTCAAGCACGACTTTCTGGCGGGCCTGCCCGCCGGCGCCACCCGGCCCGGCCTGCAGGTGCGCAAGGCCGCGCTGGGCACGGCTGACTCGTCCGCGCAGGCGGCCATGACGCCCGCGCAATGCCAGCAGGCGATCACCAACGGTCAGGAGCTGGTCAAGAGCCTGCCCGGCAACGCGCTGCTGCTGGGTGAAATGGGCATTGGTAATACTTCGGCGGCGTCCCTGCTGCTGGCCCGCCTGACCGGCCTGGACATTGCCCAGTGCACGGGTGCGGGCACCGGGCTGGACGCGCCCGCCGTGCTGCGCAAGACCGAGGTGCTGCGCGAGGTGCTGGCGCGCCACGCCGGCGTGACGGCGCCGCTGGACGTGCTGGCTGCTATGGGCGGACTGGAAATTGCCACCATGGCGGGTGCCGTGCTGCAAGCCGCGCACGAGCGCCGCGTCATTGTGGTGGACGGGTTCATTACCACCAGCGCCGTGCTGGTCGCCCATGCCGTGCAGCCGTTGGTGCTGCAACGCTGCGTGTTTGCCCACCGCTCTGGCGAACGCGGTCACGAGTTCATGCTGCAGTACCTGGGCGTGCAGGCCCTGCTGGACCTGGGCCTGCGCCTGGGCGAGGGATCGGGCGCGGCGCTGGCCTGGCCACTGCTGCAATCCGCCTGCGCGATACTGCGCGAGATGGCCAGCTTTGAGTCGGCCGGGGTGTCGGAGAAGTCGGGCGAGGATCACAGCGCGCTGGCTTGAGGGTGGATTGGGCTTAGCCGAACGATGTTTTGAAAATTCAAAAGGAATAGTCATGATGATTCAACGTTTTGATGTCGGTGCCCGCATGTCCGAGATGGCCGTGCACAACGGCACGGTGTATCTGGCCGGGCAGATTGCCGACGACGCCACGCAGGACATTGCGGGCCAGACGAGCCAGGTGCTGGCCGCGGTGGATGCGCTGCTGGCGCGCGCGGGCAGCGACAAAAGCAAGATCCTGATGGCGCAGATTTTCCTGGTGGACCTGGCGGACTTTGACGGCATGAATGCGGTCTGGGATGCCTGGGTGAGCGCCGGCCATACGCCGCCGCGCGCCACCGTGCAGGCGGCACTGGCCAAGCCGGGCTGGAAGATTGAAGTGGTCGTGACGGCAGCGGTGTGATCGTGGTGTTCCGGTTTGTGCGCCACTATTTGCTGGCCATTCAGTTCTTCAGCCGCATCCCGGTGACCGGCCGGCTGGCTGCGTGGGTGGGCTTCAGCCCGGCGATGCTGCGCGCCAGTGCGGCCCATTTTCCCGGCGTGGGTGTGGTGGTGGGCGCGCTGGTTGTCGCACTGACGGCGGCGCTGCTGGCCTGGCTGCCGCCTGGTCCGTTTGTGCCGCTGGTGGCCGCCGTGCTGGGCACGGTGCTGAGTGTGATGGTGACCGGAGGCTTCCACGAGGACGGGCTGGCCGATGTGGCCGATGGCCTGGGCGGCAGTTCCGACCGGAATCGGGCGCTGGTCATCATGAAGGACTCGCGGGTGGGCGCCTTTGGCGTGCTGGCCGTGGTGCTGGCGCTGCTCTCCAAGGTGGCCCTGCTGGGGCTGATCGGTTCGGTCAGCAGCCGCTGGATGCTGCTGGGCATCTTTGCCGCGCATGTGGTGTCGCGCACCTGGCCGCTGCTGCTGATCCGGCTGATGCCGCATGTGGGCGACGCGGCGGGTTCCAAGTCCAAGCCGCTGGCGGACCAGATCAGCGGTGCCAGCCTGCTGGCCGCCGGTATTTGGTGTTTTGGCGCTCTAGCCCTCGTGGTTGCAGCGCAGGCTGCTATGGTTTCAGGAGCGGATGTGGGTTTTGTCTTGCCCCTGGTGCAGCCGCTGACCTTGGGATTCCTGGCCTCGGGCCTGGCCTGGGTCTATATGGGGCGCCTGCTGTGGCGTCGGCTGCAGGGCTTTACCGGCGACGGCCTGGGCGCCACGCAGCAGGTGTGCGAAATCGCCTTCTACCTGGGCCTGGCCCTGGGGCTATGAGCGCCGCGCCGGGCCGCCCCAAGCCAGTTCGCGCCGCAGTGCGAAGCATGGAGGCTTTCGGATGACGCTGTGGCTGGTGCGCCACGCCAGGCCTCTGGTGGAGCAGGGCGTCTGCTATGGGGCGCTGGACGTGGCGGCGGATGCGGCGGCTACGCACGCGGCGGCTGTCGCGCTGGCGGCGGAGTTACCGCACGGCGTCACCGTGCATGGCTCGCCGCTACAAAGATGTGAGCAGCTCACGCAGTTTCTACGAGGGCTACGGCCCGATTTGACCTACAAGACCGACGCCCGGCTGGCCGAGATGGATTTTGGCGCCTGGGAGGGCCAGCGCTGGGATGCGATTGCCCGCGCGGAACTCGATGCCTGGACCGACGCCTTTGCCACCTGGTGTTGCGGCGGCGGCGAGTGCGTGCAGGACTTCATGGCACGGGTTGCCGCGGCCTGGGACGGTGCCTGCGCGCAGGACCAGCCGGTGGTGTGGATCACCCACGCCGGCGTGATCCGCGCCGCCACCTTGCTGGCGCAGGGACAGCGCCAGATCAGTCGTGCCGACCAGTGGCCGCAGGATGCGCTGGCGTGGGGGGCGTGGTGTACGTTGAAGCGAAGTTCGGTGTAGGATGAATTCCCAACTTTTCTTCCAAGGCTTTATGCGGAAATTGATCTGCCTGGCTCTTCTTCTAGCTGGCACTGCCCAGGCGCAGGACTTCATCCAAGCTCAGATGCCCAGCGACCGCGAGCTGCCCAGTTACGTGCTGGGTTCTTCCCACCAAGTTTGGCCCGCAGGTCAGGTGAACTGGTACTACAACCCTGCCGGCCAGCCCACCAATCTCTCGACCCAGGCCGTGGTCAATGCTATCCAGCTCGCGGCCTCGCGCTGGAGCGGCATGTGCAATGTCACGTTCAATTACCTGGGGCTCACAACCACTGCGCCCGTCCTCAATGGTTCTTCTTCGACGGTGGACCAGATCAACGTCTTTGGTTGGGACTTTCTGCTCAATGACCAGGCCCAGTATTCGGCCGTGACCCAGACCTGGTGGAACGGTTCGCAACTCATGGACGCCGACGTGGTGATGAACCGTTCACAGTCGTGGTTTATTTCGGATGTGCAGGCCATCATGACCCACGAGCTGGGCCACGTGATTGGCATCAGCCATTCCGACGTGTCGGCCTCTGTGATGTTTGCAAACCCGTACCACTCGGCAGTCTATATGCAGGTGCTGCGCGGAGACGACGCCAATGCCTGCGCCGCGGGCTATGGTGCTGCGCCCACGGCGGAGTCAAACCGCGCCTTCAATTGGGCGGAGACTGCATATGCCCAATACCTGTCGCCCGGGCCGGCGGCGTCCGGCACCACCAGCGGCTATTACTACCGCTATTACTCCGATACCCGTAGCTATGTGGGGACCAAGGATGGTGTGGTCTATTTCATGGGCGCCGACGGTGTGATCCAGAACATGGGGCCGCTGAGTTCGTACAGCACCCAGGTGCGCAGCGCCGGGTACTGATTCTCTGAGCCGGTCGAGGTGCGCTATTTTTGCGCGGCCTTGGCCTTTTCCTGCTCGGCGGCCAGGGTCTCCAGGCGTTTGACCATGTCCTGCAGGCTCTCCGCCACGATCTTGACTTCGCCGTCGGGTGACTTGATGGTGACCGTGGTGTCGGGTGCGGCGCTGGTTTGGGCGGGTGTGGTGACCTGGATGTCGGGGCTGCCTTGTGCGCCGTGCACACCCAACACTGGCGAGGGCACGAACAGCGAACTCAGCATGCTGATGACCAGGCTGCCGACGATGCCCACAATCGCCGCCACGGCCAGGTAGGGCAGGGACTTTTCCTGCGGGCACTTCATCAACACCGGCAGGCCCAGGTACACCAGGTACAGCGCGTACAGGCCACCCACCAGTGCCAGGAAACCCAGGCCCGGCATGGCGCCGAAGACACCCGCCAGCATGGCCGGAGTGCTGGCGTACACGGTCAATTTCAGGCCACTCAGCAGGCTGGTTTGCCCGCCAAAACTAGGGGCCAGCAGGCTGATGAACCAACCCCAGGCCGCCACCATCACCAGGGTCATGACGTACTGGCTGACCATCAGGCTCAGGCCGCTGAGAATCGACAGGCGCACAAAGACCCCAAAGCTGCCAAAACCCAGCACGCTCCAGGCAATGAAGGTGGCCACGGCCGGGATCAGCGCCAGCGTGGTCATATAGGGTACAAAGAGCTTTTGCCAGTCCGTGGCCTCCTGCTCGACCGTGACCCAGGTGGGCCCCGGGTTAAGGACCATGGCGCGTGCGCGGGCTATCAGATCCATGACAAGACTCCCCTTGGTGAAGAAAACACAGAAGCGCGCAGTCTAATACGGATGCGTTACGGCGCATGACTACCGGCATTTCAGCGTTCGGTGGCGCGCTGCAGCTTCTTGCGCACCAGCTGGATGTTGTTGCGCAGCGCGTACAGCTCGTCCGTGTAGGACAGGGGTACGCTGATCTTCTCCGCGAGGCGGTCCAGTTCATTGAGTTCGTTGAGCAGCGGGGCGGTGTCGCCCGCGTCCTCGGCCCGGGCCTCCAGGTCGCGCAACTGTGCATACCAGCGGAAGATGCGCGAGCGCACGCGAAACGCATACAGCGGCGGCACCACGCGCGAGAGCGGCAACAGCACCGCCAAGATGATGCCCATGGCCAGCCACATGCGTTCCACCAGATTGGCCATCCAGAACGGCAGGTAGCGCTGCATCAGGGGTGTGCCACCCTGGATGCTGCGCTCGGCCTCCTGCGCCAGCGGTAACTCGTTGTTGTGGATGTTGGGAAACTCCCGGGCATGCTTGAACCAGCCGGCGCTGCCATGGATGCTGTTGCCGGCCAGCGCAAACAGTTGCACCAGTGCCGGGTGCGTGGTGGCGCGGGTCAGCAGGGTGGTGGTAGGCGCCACCAGGCGCACATTGCGCGAGGGGATGTTGGCCGCCAGGTCCACCACACCGCGCGGTAGCACCACCGGGCTCAGGAAGGAAAAGCGGCGCGAATAGGCCTCGCTCTGGGCAAAGTCCATCAGCTTGATGTTCGGTGTTTGCAGCAGCATCTGCACCAGATTGGATTCCGGCGCCGAGGCAAAGACGATGGCATCCAGATCACCCGCCAGCAGGGCCACCGTGGCAGGTGTCTGCTCCAGTTGCGACAGGGTCAGCGCGGTGGGTGCAATGCGGTTACTTTCCAGCAGCGTGCCCATCAGATTGGGAATGCCGCTGCCCGGTGTGCCCACGTTGACACGCAGACCCTGCAATTGAGTCAACGAGTCCAGCGTTTGGGGTGGGGTCGTGTCAGCGGGTGCGACGGCCTCGCGGTAGAACAGCCAGATCGGTTCCAGAAACAGGCTGCCCAGGGATTCGAGGTCGGCATCGTCCAGCTCGGCCGCTTCGGCCGTGCCGCCGCGCACAAAGCCCAGGTCCACCTTGCCTTCGCGCAGCAGGCGCAGGTTGTCTGCCGAGCCCTCGGTGGCGATCAGTTCGACCGTGATGCCGTCCTTGGCCAGCGCCTTGGCGTAGCGCTGCCCAAAGGTGGCATAGGCGCTTTGCGCCGGGCCGGTGGCCAGCGTCACGTGTTTTGGTGGATTGGGGTCCAGCCACCAGTAGGCCAGGCCCAGCAGGGCGATGGCCAGAAAGAGAAAGGGGCCGACCGAGACCAGCAGGTCCCGCAGCGACAACAGGGTGTAACGAATGGATTGGCTCACGGCGAGGGTGTCTTTTCATCGAAATCGCAACAGGCGCTGACCGCGCATTGCCAGCACCGGGGTTTGCGGGCCTGGCAGACGTAGCGGCCATGCAGGATCAGCCAGTGGTGGGCATCGACCAGGTAATCCGGTGGAATGCGCTTGAGCAGTTGCCGCTCTACGTCCAGTGGCGTCTTGCCGGGTGCCAGGCCCGTGCGGTTGGAGACACGGAAGATATGCGTGTCCACCGCCATGGTGGGTTCGCCAAACGCCACGTTCAGCACCACATTGGCTGTCTTGCGGCCCACGCCGGGCAGGCCCTCCAGCGCCTCCCGGGTGCGCGGCACCCGGCCGCCGTGCAGATCGACCAGCATGCGGCAGGTCTGCAGCAGGTGTTTCGCCTTGCTGTGGTACAGGCCAATAGTCTTGATGTACGACTCCAGGCCGTCCAGTCCCAGGTCTAGCAAGGCCTGCGGGGTGTTGGCGACCGGAAACAGTTTGCGCGTGGCCTTGTTGACACCGACGTCGGTGGCCTGCGCGCTCAAGAGCACGGCCGTCAGCAGCTCGAACACACTGGTGTATTCCAGCTCCGTGACGGGTGCCGGGTTGGCGGCCTGCAGGGTGGCAAAGAAGGTGTCGATTTGGGAGGCTTGCATGGGCTGGGAATGGTCAGCAAAGCCTCCATTGTCGGGCCTACGCCAGGTGGCGTAGCTCACGTAGTGCGACCGACACCGGTGCCAGATCCGCGGCCTGCGTGCTGATGGTAGTCAGCAGGCGGTGCAGACGGCCAATGGACTGGCCGTGCTGGGTGCGCCAGGCCTCTATTTCGCTATTGCGCGACAGCTGGCCTTGCGTGATCTGGCGGGCAATCGAGTACACGTCGTCGCGTGCACTACCCCGGGCCTGCGTCTGCCACAGCGTATCGGTGGGCAGGCGGTTGATCTGCGCGCGCCATAGGGTGAGACCGAGTTCGGCGTCAATCTGAAAGTAGGTGCGTGCCGCCTGCTCCAATCCGGTACCAGTGACTTGCGCCACATCCACCAGGTCCAGTGCCGGGAAGATAAATTCCAGCGCTGTCAGGTTCTGTGCCAGCGTGGCCTCCACACCGGCGGTGACCAGTGCATCGGTGGCCTGTTGCCAGCTGGTTTGCGCAGTAGCGGGCAGCCAGTTGGACAGGTTGGCACGCATCTCCCGGGCCGCCGGCTGGTAGCGCTGGATCAGCGTGGGCAGGTCTGTGCCCTGGGCACGGATGCGCAGCATCCAGCGCGAGGCGCGTTGGGCAATGGCAATCAGCTTGTTCAGCAAATCCAGTTGCAGGCGGGCCTCCACCTTGTAGTCCAACGCGTCAATCTGGTCCCACAGCGGCTCCAGGTCAAAGATTTCGCGGGCCAGCGTGAAGGCGCGGATCACGTCGGCGGTGGCTGCCCCGGACTCCGCGGAAATGAAGTTGACGAAGGTGGCCCCGGTGCGGTTGAGCACCGTGTTGGTGATGAAGGTGGCGATGATTTCGCGCTTCAGCGGGTGGGCTGCAATGGCAGCTCCAAACTTCTCCGTCAGTACCTGCGGGAAGTAGGACTTCAGGGCCCGGCCGAAGAACGGATCGTCCGGCAGGTTGCTGGCTACCAGCTCATCGAATACGGCCATCTTGGCGTAGGCCAGCACCACGGCATTTTCGGGCGCGGTCAGGCCCTGCTTGCGGGCGCGGCGCTTGGCGATCTCGTCGTCGGTGGGCAGGAACTCGATGGCGCGGTTCAGGCGGTTGCTGCCTTCGAGCCATTGCATCAGGCGCTGCTGGCCGTCCAGCACATACAGCGGGCGGTGCGTGGCAATGTCCAGCGCCTGGGTCTGGTAGTAGTTATCCTGCAGCACCAGGTGGCCCACTTCGTCGGTCATGGAGGCCAGCAGGTCGTTGCGCTGCTTCAGCGTCAGGTCACCGGCTTCCACCACGCTGCCCAGCAGGATCTTGATATTGACCTCATGGTCGGAGCAGTCCACGCCGGCCGAATTGTCGATGGCGTCGGTGTAGATCAGACCGCCCTTTTGCGCGTATTCGATGCGGCCGTTTTGCGTGCAACCCAGGTTACCGCCTTCGGCCACCACCTTGCAGCGCAAGTCAGCGCCGTTGACGCGGAAGGCATCCCCCGCCTTGTCGCCGACCTGGGCGTGGGATTCGAAACTGGCCTTGACATAGGTGCCGATGCCGCCGTTGTACAGCAGGTCCACCGGCGCCTGCAGAATGGCCTTCAGCAGTTCGACGGGTGTCAGCTCTTCGGCCTCAATGCCAATGATGGCGCGCGCCTCGGGGCTCAGCGTGATGGACTTGGCACCGCGCGGATAGACGCCGCCACCGTGCGAGATCAGGCTCTTGTCGTAATCATCCCAGCTGGAGCGCGGCAGGTTGAACAGGCGCTGGCGCTCGGCAAAGGAGCGTGCCACATCGGGGTTGGGGTCGATGAAGATGTGGCGGTGGTCAAAGGCCAGCACCAGCTGGATCTGCTCGGACAGCAGCATGCCGTTGCCGAACACGTCGCCCGACATGTCGCCAATGCCGGCCACGGTGAAGGGTGTGGCCTGGGTGTTGTGGCCCAGCGTGCGGAAGTGGCGCTTGACCGCCTCCCAGGCGCCGCGGGCGGTGATGCCCATCTTCTTGTGGTCGTAGCCCACGGAGCCGCCGGAGGCAAACGCATCGCCCAGCCAGAAGCTGTAGTCGGCGGATACGCCATTGGCGATGTCGGAGAACGTGGCCGTGCCCTTGTCCGCCGCCACTACCAGGTAGGGGTCGTCCACGTCGTGGCGCACCACGTCGGTCGGAGGGACCACCGATCCCTTGACGATGTTGTCGGTGATGTCCAGCAGACCGGAGAGGAACAGCTTGTAGCAGGCAATGCCCTCGGCCATGAAGGCCTCGCGGTCGCTGGCCGGCGGTGCATTCTTCAGCACAAAGCCGCCCTTGGAACCGACCGGCACAATGACCGTGTTCTTCACTTGCTGTGCCTTGACCAGGCCCAGGATCTCGGTGCGGAAGTCTTCGCGCCGGTCCGACCAGCGCAGCCCGCCACGCGCCACCTTGCCGCCGCGCAGGTGCACGCCCTCGACGCGGGGCGAATACACCCAGATCTCGAACAGCGGTTTGGGCTCGGGCACGCCGGGCACTTCACGCGGATTGAGCTTGAAACTGATGTACGGCTTGTGGCCGCCCGAGGCCGCGGTCTGCCACAGGTTGGTGCGCAGCGTGGCCAGCACGGTGGAGACGAACTGGCGTAGGATACGGTCCTCGTCCAGGCTGGCTACGTTGCCCAGGGCGGCGTCAATTTGTTGCTTGATCAGCTGCTGTGCCTCCGCGCGGTCGCCGCTGTGTGCGGGGTCGAAACGGGCCATGAACAGCCCGACGATGGATTGTGCAATGCCGGCATTCTTGGCCAGTGCGGCTTCGATATAGCTCTGGCTGAAGGCGAAGCCCAGTTGCTTGAAGTAGCGCGTGTAGGCGCGCAGCACGGAGATGGCACGCGCATCCAGGCTGGTCACCAGCACCAGGCGGTTCAGGTCGTCGCTCTCGACCTCACCGCGCCAGGCGGCCGCAAACAAGGCTTCGAAGCGGTCCTTGACGGTGGCCAGGTCGGTGTCCACCGGCAGTTGCAGGCCCAGGTCGTGGATCCACAGGGATTCGCCATTGCTGCCGATGCGATAGGGGTGTTCGTCCAGCACGCGGGCGCCCATGCGCTCCAGCACGGGCAGGGAGTCCGACAGCGCCACCTTGGCCGTGTTGTAGATCTTGAAGCGCAGGTTGCCAGGGGCGGCGTCCAGCGGGCGGTACAGCTTGACGGCCAGTGGTGATGCGCTGGAGAGCGCGACCAGCATGTCCGCATCCTCGGCGGCCACCTGGGCAGAGAAGTCTTCGCGGTAGGCGGTGGGGAAGGCGTTGGCAAAGCGGTGTGCCAGCGCCAGGCCCGGGCCCTCGCCGTGGGCGCGCAGCAGTTCGGTCGTGCAGTCGTCTTCCCAGCGCTGGGTCAGACGGGCGATGCGGGCTTCCAGCGCCGACAGACTGAGGTTGGGTGCGGCATTCTCCCGGGTTCGCACCAGATAGTGGATGCGGGCCTGTGGGCTGTCGGTCAGCATGGGTGTGAACTCGATGGACTGGCCATCCAGAGCAGCCATCAGCTCGTTGCCGATGCGAATCCGCAGTTCGGTGTTGAAGCGGTCACGGGGCACAAAGACCAGCGCCGACGTGAAGCGGCCAAACGGGTCGCGGCGCAGGAACAGGCGGGTGCGCTGGCGCTCCTGCAGGCGCAGGATGCCGATGGCGTGTTCGGTCAGCGTGGCGGTGTCGATCTGGAACAGCTCGTCGCGCGGGTACACGTCCAGAATGGACTGCAGGGACTTGGCCGCATGGCTGTCGGGCACCACACCCGCAGCTTCCATGACGGCGGCAATGCGGCTGCGTACCTGGGGAATTTCTCCGACCGGGGCGGTGTAGGCGGTAGCGGTGTAGAGGCCCAGAAAGCGCGACTCGCCGACGACCTGGCCGGCGGCATCGAAGCGCTTGACCGCCACGTAGTCCAGCCAAGCCGGGCGGTGCACGGTGGCACGCGTCATGGCCTTGGTGACCAGCACCAGTTCATTGGACTCCATCAGCGCCATGGCTTCGGGTGGCAGGCGGGATTCCGCCGTACGGGCCGGGCCGCGCAGAATGCCCAGGCCGGTCTCGGGCTTGGCGACCAGACTCACCCCAAGGCCGTCGCGTTTGAGGTCGTAGTCGCGTGCACCGAGGAAGGTGAAGTGGCGGTCTTCCAGCCAGCGCAGAAAGTCCACGCCCTCCTGGCGCCCGGTTGGCGACAGCGAGGAACTGGAGGCGGCCGCGGCCGCGGCCTGGGCGCGTTCCAGCATGGCGTGCCAGTCCTGCACGGCGGCGCGCACATCACCCAGCACGCGTTGCAGTTCCTCGGCCAGTGCCTGTTGTTCGGCACTGCTGACAATGCGGTCGCACTCGACCTGGATCAGGGACTCCACGGTGGCATGCCGGCCTTCCGCGGATGCGGCGGCAGCACTGCTGACGGTCTGCACCTTGCCCTGTGCATCGCGTGTGACGCTGATCAGCGGGTGGACGATCCAGTGGGCGGTGCGGTTGCACCGGTTGACGGCCATCGTGACCGAGTCCACCAGGAACGGCATGTTGTCGTTGACGATCTGGACCATCGTGTGGTCGCTGACAAAGCCGTCTTCGGCCAGTGTCGGGTTGAACACGCGCACCTTGGCGGTGTTGGGGGGGCGCGGTGTGTCCAGCAGGCGCCAATGCGCGTTAGCGCTGGCAAACAGCGTGGCCGGGCCCCGGGCCTGCAATTCATCGGGGTCGGTGCTGTCGAAATAGGCCGCTACAAAATCGGCGATTCGACTGGAAGCCGGGCCTGCGTGTACTTGGGTATAGGACAGCAGCTCGGCGAGCGCGGTAATGGTCATTGTGTGCTCCGGGTTATCTTTTGGATGACGCGAATTCTAGGCTTGCGTATCGCTTCTGGACACGCCTAAATGGCGGATTCATGGCCTTATGCAAGAGTCGCATTACGCGCACGCGCTACCATTCCGCCATCACCATTCCATTCCCAGACAGCCATGCCACTCCAATTTGCGACCCGACTGAACAACGTCGAAACCTCTGCCATCCGTGAACTCTTCAAGCTGCTGGGCAAGCCCGGCATCATCAGTTTTGCTGGGGGTTTTCCCGACCCAGCGATGTTCGACGTGGAGGGCATCCGTGAAGCCGTCAATGCTGCACTGACCGAAGAGGCCGGCGCCACGCTGCAATACGGTGCGACCGAAGGCCACAACCCCTTGCGCGAGCAACTGGCCGCCTTCATGGCTGGCAAGGGATGCAAGGATGTGGCACCCGACAACCTGATCGTCACCACCGGCAGCCAGCAGGCGCTGGACCTGCTGGGCAAGACCATGATCAGCCCCGGCGACAAGGTCATCGTCGAAGGCCCGACCTTCCTGGCCACCATCCAGTGCTTCCGCCTGTACGGCGCCGAACTGATCAGCGCGCCGATTGACGTCAATGGCGTGCAGGTCGACAAGCTTGAAGCCCTGATCACCGAGCACAGGCCCAAGTTCGTCTACCTGATCCCGACCTTCGGCAACCCCAGTGGCGCCATGCTGAGCCTGGAGCGGCGCAAGCGCGTGCTGGAGCTGGCCGTCAAATACCAGACCCTGATCGTGGAAGACGATCCCTATGGTGATCTGTATTTCAACGACGCACCGCCGCCGTCCCTGCTGGCCTTAAGCAGCCAAGTGCCTGGCAGCCGCGAGCTGCTGGCGCACTGCGGCTCCTTGAGCAAGGTGCTGAGCCCCGGCCTGCGCGTGGGCTGGATGATTGCTCCATCCGAGTTGCTGGCCAAGGCCACGATGTGCAAGCAGTTCAGCGATGCACACACCAGCACCTTCGCCCAGGCCACCGCCGCGCAGTACCTCAAGGCCGGGCGCTTGCCCGCCACGCTGGTCCATGTGCGCAAGGTCTATGCCGAACGGGCGCTGGCCATGGGCAATGCCTTGCGCAAGGAACTGGGCGACGCCATTGAGTTTGTGCAACCCCAGGGCGGCCTGTTCGTCTGGGCGCGCCTGACCGGTGCCGGTGGCAAGGTGAAAGACGGCGGCGAGCTGGCCAAGCGCGCCATTGAGAAGGGTGTGGCCTTTGTGCCCGGCGCACCGTTTTACGCGAAGGACCCCGATCTCTCCACGTTGCGCCTGAGCTTTGCCACGGCACCGGTGGGCAAGATTGAAGAAGGCGTGGGGCGGTTGGGTGCGGCGCTGGCATGATGCCTGCTGTGCAATTTGCGAAGAATTTCGTGCAGCGCTGTGTGCGGGCCATCCTGGGGCAGACGCCTTGGCCGAGAGGCCTGCCGGTTATCACACAGGGCTTTGCCGGTGAACCCATTGTTGAGCCTGGTTTCAATCTCGAATCACCGCTGGTGTCGGTGGTCATGCCGGTCTACAACGCCTGCCGCGCCAACAAGCAGTTTCTTATCAAGGCGTTGGACAGTATCGCCAGTCAGACCTACAAGAACGTGGAACTGATCATCGTTGATGATGGCTCCACCGACGAAACCCATGCGGTTTGCCAGGAATACCTAGCGGCGCACCCGCATTTGCGGGCGCAGTACCTCAGCAAGACCAACGGCGGCCAGTCGTGCGCTCGCAACTTCGGCATCAAGGCCAGCCACGGAGAGTACCTGGGCTTTCTGGACCAGGACGATGAGTGGTACGAAAACAAGCTGGAGAAGGTGATCCCTTGGCTGGCCAATAAGGACATCGATGTGCTCTACACCGATGCGGACACCATCGACGGCGACGACAAGCTGACTTTTGCGCGCATTCATGGCCTACACCATTGCGGCTGGCCGCACCCCAAGTCCTCGCTGGACGACATCCTGTTCAAGGATATTTTCGTGATGCCGGGGTTGATGACGATCAAGAAGGCGGCTTTCGAAGCTGTTGGTGGCTTCGACGAGAAGCTGTCGGGATACGAGGACGATGACCTGTTCCTGCGGCTGTACGAGCGCTTCAGGTTCTTCTACCTGCCCGTACCCACGCTGCGCTGGCGCATGTATGGCGACAACTACAGCTTTTCGCACCGCATGCTCACCAGTCGCATGAACTACTGGAAGAAGCTCATCGCCAACTACACCGACCAGGGCAGGGACCGCCGCCGGGTGCACATGATTTCACTGCGCTTTTTCTGGCAGTTCATGGGGCAGGCCAAGATGCAATATCAGACAGGCAATGCACTGTGCTGGGACTGCTTCAGGAGTGCCAAGGAAATTCTGCCTTTTCTGCCATGGCGCCAACGCATGATCTTTGCCGTGGTCTTCTTTTTCCCGGACCGGCGTATGCTGCCGCTGTTGACGCGCACACGCACGGCCATGGGCCAGTAAACAGGTGCTAAACACGATGAATTCCGTTTTCCCATCGCGCACGTCCGAGCCCCTGGACTTCCTCGTTGTAGGCGCCGGCATCGCCGGTACCTCGGTGGCCTACTGGCTGGCACCGCACGGCAAGACCGTGCTGCTGGAGCGCGAATCGCAGCCCGGTTACCACTCCACCGGGCGCTCTGCCGCCCTGTTCATGGCCAGCTATGGTGGGCCGCAGGTGCGCGCGTTGTCGCTGGCCAGTCTGCCGTTTTATACCCATCCTCCTGAGGGCTTTTCCGAGCATCCGCTGATCAGCCCGCGCGGCGCGTTGATGGTGGCAGCACCGGGGCAGGAAGCGGTGCTGGAGGCGCACTGGCAGGTGCTGTTGCAGACCTCGCCGCAGGCGCAGCGGCTGAGCTCGAAAGAGGCCTGTGCCCTGGTCAGCGTGCTCAAGCCCGACCAGGTGGTAGGCGCTGCTCTGGAGCCCGATGCCATGGACATGGACGTGCACGCCATCCACCAGGGCTTCCTGAAGGGTATGCGCCGCCAAGGAGGGACCCTGGCCTGCGATGCCGAGATCACATCGCTGCACCACGATGGCCAGCTCTGGCAGGTGCAGGCCACCGACGGCCGGCGCTGGTGCGCGCGTGTGCTGATCAATGCCGCCGGCGCCTGGGCCGATGAACTGGGTCGCCTGGCCGGCGCACAGACGATTGGTCTGCAACCGTGCCGACGCTCGGCCTTTGTGTTTACCCCGCCGCAAGGCGTGTCGGTGGAGCACTGGCCCATGACCTACAGCGCTGGTGAGGACTGGTACATCAAGCCAGATGCCGGCGTGCTGTTGGGTTCTCCAGCCAATGCCGACCCGGTGCCGCCGCACGACGTGCAGCCCGAGGAAATGGACATTGCGCTGGCCATGCACGCCATTGGCGAGATGACGACCCTGTCCATGCGCCGCCCCTTGCGCACCTGGGCCGGGCTGCGTTCGTTCGTGGCCGATGGCGGACTGGTCGGCGGCATGGACACCCAGGCTCCCAACTTTGTGTGGGTGGCGGCGCAGGGTGGCTATGGCATCCAGACCGCGCCGGCCATGGGTGCGGCCTGCGCCGCACTGGCGCGCGGCTTGCCGTTGCCAGAACATATTGCGGTGCAGGGCTTGACCGAAGACATGCTCGGCCCCAGGCGTTTGCAGCGGGCCTAGTCGTTGGCGGCGCGCATGCGCGCCTGAACCGTCTCGCCCTCTAACTCACGCAGGGCATCGGCCGCAATCCAGCGGGCCGATGGGCTGCCTTGCTGGCGGATGCGCTGCGCGCAGGTAATCGCCGCCCCGTGCAGGCAGGGGTTGCGCTTGCCGATATTGCGCAGGGCCCAGTTCACCGCTTTCTTGACGAAGTTGCGACCATCGTCGGCCGCCGCTTCCACCAGCGCCAGCGCCTCCAGAAAGGGCGCATCACCGGCCGCCTTGTCATGCACCGCCAGCGTGGCCAGCAGCGCAAAAGCGGCGCGGCGCACGAATTCGTCCTTGCGGCTGGACCAGAGGTAAACCTTGCGCCAGGCCAGTGGTGACTTCACAAAGGCGTTCAGGCAGGTCTGGTCGCACACGTCCCAGGACGCAAAGCCCTTGACCCACTGGTCCATCTGCCGCGCGGTCAGCAGGGCAGGATCGGCCACCATGCTGGCGACGATGCGGGCGTCGGGGATGTCCGTGTCCCACAGGGCTTGGGCCAGCGCGTGGTCGCGGCCCAGCGTGCGGGCGATGCCGCGCATGGTAGGCACCGACAGGCCCAGGCGGCCCTCGCCCACGATGCCAAAGCGCGCCATGCCGGCCAGTTCGGCCGGCCGGGCGGCCTGGTGCAACAGGGCCAGGGCAGTGGGCAAGCGGTTCGCTTCGGTCATGGCGTGAGTGAGGTGCTATGAAAATAGTAGCTGTCTACACAATATCCACGAGGGCTGGGTGCCAATTTCATTGCAAGTCTTTGAGCAGACGCTGGAATTCCGGTGCCTGCTCCAGCAGCTCTGCGCCGGCCCGGATCAGCGACTGCACCTGCGTCGGCTCCAGCTTGAAAGTGGTGGGCACGGCCATCATCTTGCCCCGCTCGGTCGGGTCGGCAATGTCCTGCAGGCTGGTCTCGATCAGGTAGAACTTGGGCACGCCGGCGTAGGGGCTGTCGGGCCTCGAAGACATCTCCAGCGCCTCTTCACGCCAGTACTGAAAGCTGGAGCGCAACCAGTTCTTGGTCTCGAATGAGATATTGTTCATCAGGGCGTCCAGCACCGCCGAGGCCATCTGGCGGATACTGGGTGGCTCGCCGGTGCGGTCCAGCCCCGAGTCGGGCAGGACTTCGGCGCTGACCACCAGGAACACCACCTTGCGCACGCCGCTGACGCCCATGCGCTTGAGCAGCGGGCCAAAGCCGCCGCGCACGATGCTGGACTCCAGCGGACCGCGCAGGCCCAGGTTGTCGGACACACCGCCGTCGATGAGGTGAATCCAGGGCCGCCCGGTGGTTTCGCTGGAGTCCAGGTAGGAGTCGAAGTCGTCGGCGTGGCGCTTGGCGCGCAGCGACCAGGATTGGTCCAGCGGGCCGCTGTTGGCCTGCTGGACCCGGCGCGGTTGTGTGTAGCCACAGCGCCCGCCATGGTTCTTTAGCGTTACGGGGCCAAACAGGATGGGCACGGCGCTGGAGGCCGCCACTGCACGCGAGATGGGCAACGTGGACAGGTCGGTGCATAGCGGGTCGAACTGGTCCTGCGTGAACTGGAAATCGGTACCGCGGTTCAGGTCTGTTGCATGGACCACAATCAGCGGGCGCTGCTGGCGTGCCAGCAGGTCGGCATAGGTCTTGCCGGCGAACAGGCGCCGCTCGACGATGGCGCTGAGCAGGTCCACCCGGTCGTTGTTGGACCAGCCCAGCACCTGGGCCATGCCATTCACCGACACGTAGTGGTCCCACAACTCGGTCTGGAAGTCGGCATTCAGGAAGCGATCTGGAAACTCGCGGAAAAAGGCGTCGCCATGCAGACCGTAGTAGGCCGCGGCGTAGCTGCCACCCGAGACCGAATGGATGACGTCGATTTCATCCAGCAGGCGCCGCTGCCGGCCGTCCCACTGGATGGTGGTGTTGCGCAGTTTGTCCAGCACGCCATAGGCCAACGCCGCCGAGCGGGTTCCCCCACCCGAGAACGACACCACCAGGAACAGGCCGTCACTGTTGTCCGGTCCTGGAGGCAGGTTGGAGAAACGGTAGCCGTATTGGGCGTTGACCGCATCCAGCGGTGTGGCCGGTTGCGGTGGCAGCACCAGCGAGGCGCAGCCACCCATCAGCAATGCCAGCCCCGCGGCCAGCAGCCGTTTGCATGAGCCTCCCATCGTTACGGTTTGCGGATCGCCCAGGTCCAGTAGCGCACCAAGTCATCCAGCCCTTCGGGGCCGGAGATGGTGGCAAAGGTCTGCAGTGCCTTGTCGTTCTGGCCGGCCTGCACATAGGCCACGGCCAGGCGCAGGCGTGCGTCTTCCGGCCGCTTGGGGACGCCCTTGGCAATGGCCTTCTCCATCAGCTCCAGGCCCTTGTCCAACTGCTGCATGCCAATCTGGTTCATGCCGATGTTGAACAGTGCAAAGCCGTCGGTTTTTTTCAGCGCGGCGGCAGTGTCAGCGGCCAGGGTCTTGCGGTCCTGCTCCACCTCGTGGGCCAGCTTGGCGCGCAGCTTCTTGTGGGCTTCGCTGCTGCCCAGCAGGCCGGCAGTGGCACCCAGGTCATAGATGTGCAGGGCTTCGGCCGAGTAGCCGGCTTTTTGCGCAAAGTCGATGTATTCGCCGTAGTCACTGGCCTCTTCCGGGGTGCTGACGAAGAAGGCCAGGCGGAACACATCCAGCTGCAGGCGGGTGGCCAGGTCGGAGCGGCCCCACAGGCGGTTGATCAGGTTGCGCCAATGGTCCTTGCTCGGGTAGTACTGCACCAGCATTTCCAGGGCCTTGGTCGAGCCGGCGGTGTCCTTCAGGCTGGTGCGGGCCTGGGCCAGCATTTCCAGGTAGGCTTGTGGGGGCACCTTCTTGGCCTTCTCGGCGGCGGCGATTTCCTCGTTCAGCAGTTCACTGCCGCGCGCCAGGTTGCCGGCCAGCAAGTAGGACTGGATACGGGCATCCCGCACCGACTGCTCGGTGCCACCGGCCTTGATGTTGCGTTCCATCCAGGCCGCTGCCTGGGCATAGTCCTTGACGCGGTAGTGGGCCACACCAACGGCCTGCATCAGGGGCAGTGTTTCCTCTGCGGTGAGCCAGGCTCCACTGGCGTTGAGCTGCAGCACCTGCTCCAGCAACTTGGCCGCGCTGGTGGCGTCATCTTCGGCAATGGCAACAGCCAGGCCAACACGGGCAGTGATATAGCTTTCGAATGGAGTCTTGTCGGTAATGGCGTTGGCGGCCTGGATCTTTTCCTTGGCGGCGGCGACTTTCTTCTCGCCCATCAGGTTCTGCGCGTCCAGCAGGATGGTGCGCAGTTCGGCGCGCATGGTGGGGCCGGCGGGCGCAGAGGCTGTGGCTGCCGGAGCGGGTGCCGTTTGCGCGCCGACCAGGCCGGCCGCCATCAGACAGGCCAGCAGGGCGCTCAGTCGAATCGTTCGCATGGTGGATGTTCCTGGTGTCATGGGGTGTGGTGGCTCGTTGCGCTCAGTTCTTGCCGGGTGCCGGGTTGCACAGGGCGTGCTGGCCCATTTGCACCACCAGATCGCGCGCCTTGTTGACTTCGGCCACCGTGGCAACTGCGGCGATGTTGGAGGCCAGGCTGCCCACGTATTTGCCGGTGGCGTCGGTCAGGGATTTCAGCACCGTGCAACGGGTGGCCAGGTGATTCTTGGCGACGGCCATGTCACCGGCATCGCGCATTTCGGCGGCGACTACGCCCATGGCAAGAACGCCGTCGGCAGTGGCGTCCACCAGGGAGAGCTGGTTGGTGACCCGGTTGAGCATGTCCTTGTCGTTTGGCGACGCGGTGCCGGTGCGCTTGGACAGGTCGGCCAAGCTGGCGGCCAGGCCTTCGGAGAGTTTCAGGAACTCGGCAACGGATTTGCCGATGGTCGCCTTGTTTTGTGCGAATGCGGGTTGTGCCAGCAGCGCAAGGGCCAGGACCGATGAAGACAGAATGCGAATCGTGGGCATGGAAAAAAAACCTTGTGGGTTGAACGTGGGCGAAACTGTACACCGGTTCCGGCAGGCCCTGCCCAGAGGCCGCACAATCGCGAAAGCAACCCAAGGAGACCCTATGACTGAACGCCGGGTGAATGCCGTGTGCCTTGAGCACCGCGTGAGGGTCTGAATGCTATATTGATTGCCTTGTGAACTTCGATATCCGTACCCTCTCGATCATCACGGCGGTGAGTTCGCTGGTGTTCGCCTTTGCGTCGATCACGGTGGCGCATCTGGTGCCCAAAGAACGCCACCTGCGTGACTGGGCACTTGGCGCGGGGGTGGCTGCACTGAGCACCCTGTTCGTGGGTTTGCGTGGAGTCCTGCCGGATCTATTGTCGGTGGTCGTTGCAAATACGCTGCTGGCGGTGGCATTCATCTTCATGTACAAGGGCTCGCGTGGCATGGTACGCCTTCCCCCCGTTGGGCCTGTCATCTGGTTGTTTGCGGTATTTGCTTTCCTGGGGTTGGCGTGGTTTACCGTGGTGCAACCCCATCTGTTTGCCCGCATCCTGATCGTGTCGCTGGTGCTTGTGCCGTTGCAGCTAATGAACGGCATAACATTTTTGCGCTATGACCTTGCCAGTGGCCCGAGTCCCTTGCGCATTGCCAACCGGATTACCGTGCTGGTTTATTTTTCGGGTGTGGTGCTGTTTGTTGTGCGCCTGATTCCAGCCTCCCAGGCCTCTAGCGCGGCCTCTTACCTGAGCTCGACCAGTGCGTTGTTGGTGGCACCATATTTCTGGTCCATCCTGTTCAATGTCTGGATGGCGATCATGATCACACTCACGGTGAGTGCGCGCCTGCAGACCGAACTGGTCGAGGCCCGTGACCAGGCCGAAGCCAATAGCGTGGCCAAGAGCCAGTTTCTGGCCAATATGAGCCACGAAATCCGCACACCGATGAATGCCATTCTGGGCATGCTCAAGCTGTTGCAGTGCACCGATCTGAGCACCCGGCAGTGGGATTACGCCAGCAAGGCCGAAGGTGCAGCCCGTTCGTTGTTGGGGCTGCTCAACGACATCCTGGATTTCTCCAAGGTCGAAGCCGGCAAGATGTCACTCGACCCGCAGCCGTTTCGCCCGGAACAACTGGTGCGCGATCTGTCGGTCATCCTGTCGGCCAATGGGGGGGGGAAGAATGTCGGACTGGAGTTTGAGCTGGACCCGGCGCTGCCGCCGGTACTGGTGGGCGATGCCATGCGCCTGCACCAGGTGCTGCTCAACCTGGGAGGCAATGCGGTCAAGTTCACCTCGCAGGGGCGGGTGGTGATCTCCATGCGGCTGTTGGATGTGCAGGGGGACGCGGCGCGGGTGGTGTTTTCGGTGCAGGATTCCGGCATTGGCATTGCGCCCGAAAACCGGGAGCATATTTTTTCCGGTTTCTCGCAGGCCGAGGCATCCACCACGCGTCGCTTTGGCGGCACCGGCCTGGGCCTGGCCATCAGCCAGCGCCTGGTGGGTCTGATGGGCGGCGACCTGCAACTTGACAGCGTGCTGGGGCAGGGCAGTACCTTCCACTTCACCCTTGCACTGCCCTTGGCGTCTGACATCCTGCACGACACGACTGGTGCGCAGGCCGCGCGGCGCCATGCTGCTCCGGGCGTGCACCAGCAGCGCCTGAACGGTATGCGCCTGTTGCTGGTGGAGGACAACCCCATTAACCAGCAGGTGGCCCGGGAACTCCTGGCCTCCGAAGGGGCGCTGGTGTCAGTGGCCGCCAATGGGCAACTGGGCGTGGATGCCGTGGCCGCTGCGCAGCCCCTGTTCGATGCGGTGCTGATGGACATCCAGATGCCGGTGCTGGATGGCTACGATGCCACTCGCCTGATCCGCCAGCGGTGGGGGGCGCTGGACCTGCCGGTGATTGCCATGACCGCCAACGCCATGGCCTCCGACCGCGAGGCCTGCCTGGCCGCCGGCATGAATGACCACGTGGGCAAGCCCTTTGACCTGAACCATCTGGTGGCATTGTTGTTGCGGCTGGTTTCGCGCATGGCGCAGACACAGCCGGACGCCAACTTTGCCGCGCCCGCTGTCGCTCCGCAAGGCACTGCGATTGGGGACCCCACCATGGTGCTGGATGTGGCGTCAGCACTAGCCCGCATGGGGGGAGTGCGGTCGCTGTATGTGCGCGCTGCACGTGAATTTGTTGCCGACCTGCCTGCCCAGTTGCAGCAGTTGGGGCCTCTGGTTGCGTCGGATCATCCGCAGGCGGCCCGGCAGTTGCATACGCTCAAGGGCAGTGCCGCCATGCTGGGGGCCAATCGGTTGGCCGAAGCTGCTGCCGCGCTGGAGCAACGCTGTCTCCAGACGCCGCCTTCCAACGATGTCGCTGCGCCACTGGCGGCGCTGCAGGGTGCGGTGGATGCCACCCGGTCGGCCATGGCGCATGCCATAGCGGCGCTGGAGGTGGCAGCCAGTGCTGGTGCCGTTGTGCCATCCGTTGTAACGGACGTTCCTGGCGTGTACGCCGCGTTGAAGGGTTTGGCGGTGTTGCTGCAGGTCTCAGACCTGCAGGCCTTGCAGCACTTTGCGGAAATCCGGCCGGCCCTGGCGACCGTGGGTGCCCAACAGCTTGGTGAGCTGGAATTGGCGGTGCAGGGCCTGCAGTTCGAAGTGGCCCACACGCTGTGCCAAGCCATGCTGCGTCAGTACGCGCCGACACCCCCCGTGTCGGCGTAGGCAGTTCGGTTACCGAGCGTTCTTGGACCGGTCCGCCAGCCAGCCCTGGGCGTAGGCACCCAGCGCAATGCCGGCGAGGGCTACGAGCAGGGACCAGTTGCCGGTGCCCAGGCCGGCAATGGCCGGGCCGGGACACACGCCGCACAGCCCCCATCCCATGCCAAAGATCGCGGCGCCCACCAGGGTGTCGCGGTCCAGGCTTGAGGGGCGGTGGGCAAAGTGGTCCCCAACCACGGGGCGCTTCATCAGCCGGGGCGCCAACTGGTAAGCCAACACGGTGACGCACACGGCACCACCCATGACCAGCATCAGGCCAAAGTCCTGAAAACGCAGGAAGCTGAGTACCACCTCGGGCGAGACCATGGTGGAAACTGCCAGACCGAACCCAAACAACACGCCGCTGACCAGCACGGCAAAGAATTGGGAGACGGACATCATCGGGCTCCCAGCAACAAAACGGCATTGGCCGTGGCAAAGCCGGTGGCCATGAAGGTCAATACGGCCATCAGAGATGGCATTTGCAGGGAACTGAGCCCGCAGATGCCATGACCGGAGGTGCAGCCATTGGACAGCCGGGCGCCAAAACCCACCAGCACGCCGCCAAGCCCCAGTTGCCACAACGGCACGCCGGTGTGCAGGCCGCCTTGTGGGCCGAGTGCCAGCCACCAGATGGCAGCGCCCGCAATCAGCCCTGCAGCAAAGACCAGACGCCAGGCGCGCGTGTCAACAAAGCGGGCCTGCTGGAAGAACGGCAGCCGCGAAACATAGGACCAGGTGCTGCTGAAGACGGTGCTCATGCCACCCACCCAACCGGTCAGCAGATACAGCAAGCTGACCCCTGCACCAATCAATAGGCCCCCCAGCAGGTAATGCTGCCAGCCCAGTGGAAAAAGCGATCCAGTCATGCGGTCTCCGTGCTCCGTGCAAAAAGGGGTAAGCATAGCGCGTCATGGTAAAAACGGCCTACATGTGCAAGCAACAGGAGTCAGCGTGAATACCATCTTCGATCAGCATCTGGACAAGAACCCGGCCAACTATGTGGCGCTATCGCCGGTGGGTTTTGTGGAGCGCAGTGCGGAGGTGTTTGGCGACCTGACCGCCGTGGTGCATGGCGCACGCCGCTACACCTGGGTGCAGACGCGGGACCGCTCCGCCCGGCTGGCTGCGGCCCTGCGCGCACTGGGTGTGCAGCGGGGTGGAACCGTCAGTGTCGTGCTGCCCAACACGCCGGAGATGATCGAGGCCCACTACGCGGTGCCGGCCATCAATGCGGTACTCAACACCCTGAACACGCGACTGGATGCCCACTTGCTGGCCTGGCAGATGAACCACTGCGAGGCCCAGGTGCTGATTACCGATCGTGAATATGCGCCGGTCATGCGCGAGGCGCTGGCGCTACTGCGCAACGAGCACCAGCGCGAAGTCATCGTCATCGATGTCTGCGACAGCGAATACACCGGTGCCGGACAGACCCTGGGCACGCTGGAATACGAGGCACTGCTGGCCGCCAACGAACCACTGGCGCGCCTGGATGGCCCGGCCGATGAATGGGATGCGATTGCCGTGAGCTACACCTCGGGCACTACCGGTGACCCCAAGGGCGTGGTCACCCACCACCGTGGCGCCTACCTGAATGCCGTGTGCAATGCCGCCACCTGGACCATGCCGCACTTTCCCACCTACCTGTGGACGCTACCGCTGTTCCACTGCAACGGCTGGTGTTTTGCCTGGACCGTGGCCATGCTGGGCGGCACACAGGTGTGCCTGCGCAAGGTGGATGCACAGTCCATTCTGGAGGCCATGCGCACCCACGGGGTGGATCACTACTGCGCCGCACCCATCGTGCACAACCTGCTGATTGCCGCGCCGCCCGAGCAGCGCGAAGGCATTCGCCAGAAGGTGCGCGGCATGGTGGCCGGGGCTGCGCCACCGGCGTCCATGATCGAGGGCATGGCCAGGATCGGTTTTGACATCACCCACGTGTATGGCCTGACCGAGGTCTATGGCCCGGCGGCGGTAGCCGTGAAACGCCCGGCCTGGGGCGAGCAGAGCCTGTCTGAGCAGACCCGCCTGAATGGCCGCCAGGGTGTGCGCTACCCGTTGCAGGAAGGCATGACGGTCATGAACGCCGACAGCATGGTCGAGACTCCGGCCGATGGATCCACCATGGGCGAGATCATGTTCCGCGGCAACATCGTCATGAAGGGGTACCTGAAGAACCCGTCCGCGACCCAGAAGGCCTTCGAAGGCGGCTGGTTCCACACCGGTGACCTGGCGGTCATGGAGAGCGATCGTTACGTGAAGATCAAGGACCGCAGCAAGGACATCATCATTTCGGGCGGCGAAAACATCAGCTCGCTGGAGGTGGAGGACGCGCTGTACCGCCACCCGGCGGTGGTGTCCTGCGCCGTGGTCGCCAAGCCGGACGACAAGTGGGGCGAGACACCGGTGGCGTATGTGGAACTGCGAGCCGGCGCCGAGGTGACCGCAGCCGAGCTGGTGGCGCATTGCAAGGAACTGCTGGCCGGTTACAAGGTGCCGCGCGATATCCGCTTTGAGGCCATCCCCAAGACGTCTACCGGCAAGATCCAGAAGTTCGAGCTGCGAAGCCGCATCCAGTCGGTTTCGGAATAGATGTAGAGGTCTGCGGCCTAGGGTTTTCCATATACAGTGCCATGCACCAAACGGGTGACCGGCATTGTGTTGTGTTTGTTTTTGGACGACCGAAGCATGAATTTCTCAAATACCAAAATCAGCGTCAAACTGGGGGGCGCATTCTTGTTTATGGTGCTGCTGACGGCGGTCATCGGCGGCTTTGCGCTGATCCAGCTGTCTCGCATCAATTCGGATACCGAGGACATTGCCGGCAATTGGTTTTCCAGCATCAAATATGCCGGGGGCATGCAGGGCCTGCTCAACGACCTGCGCCAGGCGGGGACCCAGCATGCGATGACAGTCGCTCCCGAGGACAAGAAGGTAGAGGCTGATCGCATTGCCGCCGACAAGGCTAAGCTCGCCGATGTGGGACGCAGGTATGAAGCACTGCAGGCATCACCCGCCGAAAAGCAGGTGTGGGCGCAATATGGGAAAGACCTTGCTGCCTATTACGCAACCAGCACCAAGCTGCAGACGTTGTCGGATGTGGGGCCGGCCGAGGCGCAGGCCACCACCGAATACCTGAACGGTGAATCACGCACGGCGTTTCGGGCACTGTTCAAGAACATCGACGAGATGAATGCACTGAATTCCGACGGTGCGGAGAAGGCACACCTCGCTGCCAAACAGACCTACAGCAGTTCACAGTGGAGCGTTGTGGTGCTGTTGGCGTTGACGATTGCATTGGCCGCAGCCATGGCCCTATGGATCACCCGCCAGATCACCAAGCCCATTGAATTCGCCGTGGGCGCCGCCAAGGAATTCGCCGATGGCAACCTCACCCATGTCCTGCAAGCCGAAGGATCGGATGAACCCGCCCAGTTGTTGCATGCGCTGGAAGCCATGCGCGTGGCGTTGGCTCAGGTGGTGAGCAATGTGCGCCAGGGCTCCGACGGAGTGGTCACGGCGAGCGCCGAGATTGCGCAGGGCAACCACGATCTGTCGGCCCGCACAGAACACCAGGCCAGCGCACTAGAGCAGACGGCCGCTTCAATGGAAGAACTAGGCTCCACCGTGAAACAGAACGCGGACAACGCGCGCCAGGCCAACCAATTGGCCATGAGTGCATCCAGCGTAGCCATCCGGGGTGGTGAGGTGGTGGGCCAGGTTGTGGAAACCATGAAGGGCATCAATGAATCCAGTCGCAAGATATCCGACATCATTAGTGTTATCGACGGCATCGCCTTTCAGACCAATATCCTGGCACTCAATGCAGCGGTGGAGGCGGCTCGCGCCAGCGAGCAGGGGCGAGGCTTTGCCGTGGTGGCCGCCGAGGTGCGCTCGCTCGCCGGGCGTAGCGCCGGGGGCGCCAAGGAAATCGAGGGCCTGATTGGCGCCAGCGTGGAGCGCGTGGAGCGCGGCACTACGCTGGTGGATCAGGCAGGGGTCACCATGACCGAGGTGGTCAGCAGCATCAAACGTGTGACCGACGTCGTGGGCGAAATCAGCGCCGCCAGCAACGAGCAGGCGTTGGGTGTGGCGCAAGTGGGCGAAGCCGTGACGCAAATGGACCAGGCTACGCAACAGAACGCGGCCCTGGTCGAGGAAATGGCCGCGGCGGCCAGCAGCCTGAAGTCCCAGTCGCAGGAACTGGTGCAGGTCGTGGCGGCGTTCAATCTTGGCGGTGGGATGGACAGCATTGGTCTGCCCAAGACGCAGGTGCGTTCCGCGACGTCCGCCAATTCCCCGTTTCTGGGTACCGAGCGGCGGGCCTTGGGAACTGCCGACGCGCAAACCGTTTAAGTCTTATGGCGACTTCCAAGAACCGCACGTCTGGTCTTTCCGCTCTTGGTGGACTGGTCTACTCCACCGATGCCGGGCGCATGTGCCCGGACTGCCGTCAGCCGGTGACGCAATGCACCTGCAAGGCGCCTGTGGCACCCACCGGTGATGGCGTGGTACGTGTGTCCCGCGAGAGCAAGGGGCGTGGTGGCAAGGCGGTGACCATCGTCAAGGGCGTTTTGCTGAACGCGGCCGCATTGGGCGAACTGGGCAAGCGACTCAAGACCGCGTGTGGCACGGGTGGCACGGTCAAGGACGGTGTGATCGAGGTGCAGGGCGACCACTGCGAACGCGTCATCCAACTGCTCAAGGATCAGGGCTACACTGTCAAGCGTGCCGGCGGCTAGAGGCCGGCCAACAGCGGGAGACCCTTTCTTGATTCTGGATGCCGACGCCGTAACCCACGGTATTCAACTGGCGGTTGCGCCGGTGTTTTTGCTGACCGCGGTGTCCGGCCTGATTGGTGTCATTGCGGGCCGATTGGCCCGCATCATCGACCGGGCACGTCTGGTGGAAGAACGCGCCAGAGAGTCAGAGGACCCGGAGTTTCTGCTGGCTGCCAATCGTGAACTGTCCGAGTTGCGCCAGCGCGGCCGGCTGACCAATGGGGGCATTGCGCTGCTGACGCTGTGCAGCTTCCTGATTGGCTTGACCATTATCGTGCTGTTTGTGGGCGAGACCACCGGCTTTCAGATCAGCCGCTGGGCGGTTGGCGGATTTATGGCCGGGGTAGTGAGCTTTTTGTTGGCCCTGTTGTGTTTCTTGGCGGAAACCTTCATCGCCACCCGGTTGCTCAACTTTCACATACCTGGCAAGTTCTAGTCAGCCCCATTGCAGGGCTTGGTAGACGCGAAATGCGGCGTAGGCATCATTGGCCGCGTAGACCAACTGGGCCTCCGACAGCTGCGGGTGTGCCCAGTTGGAAGTGGCGGCCTTCTTGGATTTGATGAAGCGCTGGTTGAACAGCACGGCCACTGCGCCTTTTACGCCCATGTCCTTGCGATAACCGCGCTCCCGGAATACGGTGTTGAGCTCCAGTACGTTGGCCGGCTCCACGCCCAGCTTGGCAATGATGCGTTTGCGGTCATCGCCCAAACCAAAGCCGGCCTTGGTAATGCCACGGGTGGCCAGCAGTTCGCTCACCATGGTGCGGCAGGCCATGTCATGCAGTTGAAAGACCCAGGCCCGGTCGGCAGTGGCCAGTTGCACGATGTGCGGTCCCTCGGAAACCTGGTCCTTGAAGAAAGTCGGTTTCGACTCGGTATCGAATCCCCAGACAGCGGCAGTGCTCAGCACGTCGATGGCCCGCGTGGCTTCTTCGGCCGTGGCGACCAGAACAATGCGGTTCATACCCAGACGCTCAAATGGGGGCAGCAGAGCAATTTGTTCCTTGCCGGGCGTTGCGTGGTGGACGGTGTGCATGGGTGCAGAGTGTGCCGGATAACGGGGCGCATGTGTGGCTGGCACGCATAATCGCGGCATGAAAAAAACATTCAAACTGGATATCGAAGGTAAGAACCGTGACCGCGTGCTGGACGCCATCAAGAACGAGGTTCGCAAATACGTGAAACGGGAGCGCCGCCGTGACCTGCCCGAAGGCGTGGATTTCTGGGATTTTGACTGCCGCTTTGGGGCCACTGAGGCGCAAGCCGTGGTGGTGCATCTGGCCACACTCACGGGGCTTATGGACGGTATTGCCAGGGAGGGCGGAAGCCAGTTTTACGTGGAAATTCTGGCCTCCCACGGCCATCGCCAGCAGCGTCCCGCTGGAGAAGAATAGGCTCAGCCGGGCGGTTTTTTGGCTGCGGCGGCGCGCAACTTGTCCTTTTTGCTGGGGCGCTTGCCCTTGATGCCGCCGTTGCCGGGCGCAACCAGCGCCGGCTGGGGTGTGTCGCTTTCGGTGGGCTCAAAGCCGGCAATCTGTTCCAGTGGCAGTTGCATGCCCTGGCGCTTTTCAATCAGGTGGAAGTGTGCCTCGGTGTCCGCGCTGACAAAACTCACCGCCAGGCCAGGTTCTGTGGCGCGTCCGGTGCGTCCGATGCGGTGCACATAGTCCACCGCCGAGCGCGGCAGATCGTAGTTCACGACCACGGGCAGCTTCACAATATCGATGCCGCGGGCCGCCAGGTCGGTGGTAATGACCACCTCCCACTGTTCGTTCTTGAACTCGGCCAGCACCTGTTTGCGGGCACCCTGGCTCAGGTCGCCGTGGAAGGCGGTGGCAAAAACGCCGGCCTTGTAGAGTTTTTCGGCCACCAGTTCGGCGGCGTATTTGGTGGCGACGAAGACCAGCACGCGTTTCCAACCCTGGTCCTTGACCAGATGGCGCAGCAATTGGGTGCGGCGCTTGGCGTCGACCAGGATGGCGCGTTGGGTGATGACGCTCTGTTCGGGCTCGGTTGGCGCAACGGCCAGTTGCACCGGGTTGTGCAGCAGGCGCTGGGCCAGGGCTTGCACGTCCGGCGGAAAGGTGGCCGAGAAAAACAGGTTTTGCCGGCGCGGTGGTAGCAGCGTCAACACCTTGGTCAGCTCCTCGCTAAAGCCCAGGTCCAGCAGGCGGTCCGCCTCGTCCAGCACCAACAGGCGCACGGCGGATAACTGGATGGCGTTTTGCCCGGCCAGGTCCAGCAGGCGACCGGGCGTAGCCACCAGCACGTCGGTGCCACCCCTCAGCGCCATCATCTGCGGGTTGATGGACACACCACCTGCCACCGCAACCACTTTGGGTGGACGGGGCAGGACCTGGGCCAAGCCATGCACCACCTCGGCCACCTGGGCTGCCAGTTCGCGCGTCGGCACGATGACGAGGGCGCGCACCGCGCGTGCGGTTTGCGAATCATCGCCTTTAATTAGTTCGGGCAGGCGTTGCAGCAGCGGCAACGCAAAGGCTGCCGTTTTGCCGGAGCCGGTCTCGGCCGTGGCCAGCAGGTCGGCCCCCTGCAGGATCAGGGGAATAGCCTGCGTCTGGATGGGTGTTGGGTCGGTAAAACCGAGGGCGTTGGCGGCCTGGACGAGGGTGGGGGCAAGGCCCAGGGAAAGAAAGGACATGCCCTATTGTCGACGACGGGTCAGTCCTGCAGCATGGAAATGTCGCTGAACGCTTCCGGGTCGGGGATGTGATCGCGTAATTTCTCCACATCCAACCCCAGGCGCTGGGTCAGCACGAAGGGCAAAAGATCCAGCGCCTCGGTCGGTCGCAGGCTACTGTCGGTGATCAATGCCGCCAGATGCACGATGACGGCCAGGAGGGAGCCACCATGAGGGGATGGGCGGCCGCTGGTGCGCAGCGCATTGGCGATGGATTCCGGAAAATCCCAGTGCCGGGCGATTTCGGCGGCGATCTCCCCTTCATCGAATCCGGTCAGTTCACGCTCGCGCCTCCAGCGCTCTCCGGGGCCGCAGGGCTGGAGTTCGATCTGGACCAGTGCATCGGGCAGGCGCTGGCCAATCAGCAGTTCACCCAGGCGCACCATCATGCCCGTCAGCCACGCCTGTTGTTCGTCCATGCCCTTGCTGGCGGCCAGCCAGTGGGAGTAGCCGGCACAGACCATGCAGCTGCGCCAGAACTCCAACCGGTTCAGGTCGGGCGGGAATACAAAGGCATCGGCCATGCAGATGGCCAGCGCGCGTGCACGGATCTGGGCGGTGCCGACCACGCTGACCGCGCTGTCCAGCGTCGTGACGGAACGCGACAGGCCAAACATCGCGCTATTGGCCATGCGCAGCAGGGTGGCGGTCAGCCCCGGGTCCTTGGCAATGATGGCCGTGACCATGGCAACGTCGGCCTGGTCATCGCTCAGGGTGCGAATCAGGGTCTGCGCAACCTCCGGCATGACGGGCAGCTTGACCGAGCGTAAAAAGGAAGCAATGTCGGGCATGGTTGGAATGATGATACGCCCGCCAAGTTGCTTTGGGAGGCATGAAGTCAGGCTTTTCTGGGGGAGTTCAGCGTAATGGGTTTGAGCGCGCGACAATCCGGGCATGACAACCCCAACCCTGAAAATTGATTTCGTATCGGACGTATCCTGCCCCTGGTGTGCAATCGGGCTGGCGTCCCTGCAAACCGCGCTGCAGCGGGTAGGCCCTGCAGTGCAGGTGGAGTTGAGTTTTCAGCCCTTTGAGCTCAACCCGCAGATGGTGGCCGAGGGTGAGGACATCACCGAACACCTGAATCGCAAATACGGCTCTACCCCCGAACAGGCGGCCGCTATCCGCGAGACGATTCGCGCACGTGGCGCCGATCTGGGCTTTGTGTTTGCAATGGACAAGCGCTCCCGCATCTACAACACCTTCGATGCCCACCGCCTGCTGCACTGGGCGCATCTGGAAGGGTCGGGCAAGCAACTGGCATTGAAACAGGCCTTACTCAAGGTCTATTTCACCAACGGCGAAGACCCCAGCAACCACGCTGTGTTGCTGCGACTGGTGGGTGAGGTTGGGCTGGATGCGGAACGTGCCAAGGCCATTCTGGCCAGTGACGAATTTGCGGCCAAGGTGCATGAGCAGGAGCAGTTTTACCTGCAGCAGGGCATCCACTCGGTGCCGGCGGTGGTCATCAACGACCGGCACCTGATTTCGGGCGGACAACCGCCCGAGGTGTTTGAACAGGCCCTGCGCCGACTCGCGGCGCAGGAAACCGCCTAAGCGGCGAAAGCCCTCAGCGGCTTATTGGCAGCCACAACCGTGGCCGCCACCGCCGCAGCTGCCACTGGTCTTGGGCGCCTTGGCCGCCTCAAAGACCGGGAACAGCACATTGTTTTCCAGGTGAATGTGGTTCATCAGGTCGTCGTTGAACTGGGCGATGCCGGTGTATAGCGCGCGCCAGGTGTTGCACGCGCCCACGGGGGGGGTGGCATCGTTGGTCAGGACGTTCAAGCGGTCCAGCGCCTCGCCGTGGCCGATGTGCTCGGAACGCATCATGGCGATGGGCTGGCCCACAAACGGGTGGCCACCGGTGCGCAACATCGGGAACAGAATTTCTTCCTCCTTCAGCATGTGCTGCAGCAGGTCCTGCTCCATGGTTTCCAGCAGATCGGCCAGGCCGGCAGGCACTTGGGGGTTGGCCTGGTGCACCGATTCCACGCGACGCGCCATGCGGATCAGTTCGGGTAACTGGGCGCGGTGCACGTCGTGGTAGCGCGCCACGATGTGGTCGATCAGGGAGTCCACCGTCATCTCGTCGGGCAACTCGTCGGTGTGCTCCAGCGCGGCCAGTTGGCTCAGCACGTCGGCCAGGTCCAGGTTCTTGTCCTCAGTGGCCTGGCGCAGGCTCTTGTGGCCGTTGCAGCAGAAGTCCAGCTTCAGTTGCCGAAATACCGCAGTGGCACCCGGCAAATCCACGGCAATGCTTCCCAGGGGTAGATCGGCAAGTTCTGAGGTGGAGGATGCAAACTGCTGTCTGGCGTTCATGTTGGTTTTCCTTAAAGATCCATTCAAAGCGCCTATTTTATTACAAAGGTGCACTTTATGTGAATCTTTTGACAATCAAGGAAATCAGGCGGGGCGCAGCACTTCCAGCAACCGGTCCAGGCCGCCGGATTCGATCGACACCATGGCCTGCTCGCGCACCTTGGGCTTGGCATGAAAAGCCACGGACAGGCCTGCCACATCCATCATCGGCAGGTCGTTGGCGCCGTCGCCCATGGCGATGCACTGCGAGGGTTCAATGCCCATCAGCGATGCCACCTCCAGCAGTGTGCGGCGTTTCTCCACGCCGTCGCAGATGTCGCCCCAGGCCTGGGTCACCAGGCGCCCGGTCAGCGTGCCGCAGGTCGGGCCGCTGTTGATTTCCAGAATATTGGAGCGGGCGAAGTCGATGCCCAGACGCTCCTTGACGCGGTTGGCGAAATAGGTGAAGCCACCGGATACCAGCAGCACCTTCAGGCCGGCGGCCTTGCAGGCAACAATCAGCTCGGCCGCGCCGGGGTTAATGCGCAGGCGCTCGGCGTACACGCGTTCCATGTCGGCCACGGTAACGCCTTGGAGCAGGGCCACGCGTCGGCGCAGGCTGTCCTTGAAATCGGTGATCTCGCCGCGCATGGCGGCTTCGGTGATGGCGGCCACCTCGGCCTTGCGGTCCACCGCGTCCGCAATCTCATCAATGCACTCGATGTTGATGAGGGTGGAGTCCATGTCAAAGGCGATGAGCTTGAAATCCGACAGTTTTGGGCCGGGTTTGAAGTTGCGTAAGACAAGGCCTGGGGAAATTTCTTGGGCTGCCATAAGGTGTTCGTTACTATGGTTTTGATAGCTGCTCGCGCACTATCCACAATCTAGGAGCGTATTTTGGCACGCAGATAACAAAAGCCAGACCGTAGGCGCACATGCACGGCGAGGCGAGGTGGGCCATTACTGGCAGAGAGTGTAGGGTTGGTTTGTGCAGGGGTTGTTTGTTCTGCTACAGGGGGCTTAGAATCGAGCGGATGTCCTCCCTTGTTCGCACCCTTTGCTATTGCGCTGCTGTCTCGGCAGAGGCGCGCGCGCGGGTGCGAAAGCTTGTGGGTGCGGCAAACATGCGCCAGCCGGCCGCAGATTCTTAAGCCCGGCGATTCTCTTAGTCCTTATTAGCGCAAATCACTAATCGCCGGGCCCACAAGCCAAGCGCGATAGCGGCCGCTGTTTTCTGCAGTTTTGGTCGCACTGATTGGAGTGCTTTATGAGTGCAACATTGAATGCCGAACGCATACTCACGGAGTTGGATTTCGCCCGTCTGCAGTCAATCAAAGGGCAACTGTCCCAAGAACTCAAAGACTACTGCGAGTTAGCGGACCTGGTGCCCGCAAAAGAAGTCCCTGTGGACGTGGTCACGATGTATTCCCAGATGGAAATCATTGACGAGAGCTCGCAGCAATTGCAAAAGCTCACGCTTTGCTATCCCAAGGATGCAGAACCGAGCCTCGGTTTTATTTCGGTGCTGTCACCGGTTGGCTCCAGTTTGCTGGGGCTCAAGGTGGGTTCTGTCGCCCATTGGCGAACCCCCCATGGCGACACGTGTTCGGCAAAGGTTGCTGCGCTGCTGTTTCAACCAGAAGCCAGCGGCGATTACACGACCTGATCGACCGTCCCAAAACGGGTACGATTTGGTGTTTTTCGGCCTTCCAGGGCGGGTTATGAGGTAAATCGGCCTCTAGCCCTCGTGGAATAAGCGTATGCAGCTACGGTGATTCCCGTGGCCAATGGTGGATTGATGATGGCCCGGCCGGGGCGCTACCTTGAGGACAAGTTCGTCTGATAATAAACCGCCACTACTGGAGCTACCATGAATGCCCTGACCCAAACGCTCGGATCTGCAGACGCCACGCTGATGTCCGAACTGGAAGCACTCTACAAGGACCTGCACCAGCACCCCGAGTTGTCGATGCAGGAAGTCCGCACCGCCAAGATCGTCGCCGACGCGATGCAGGGCCTCGGCTACGCGGTGACGCGCAACGTCGGCGTGACCGGTGTGGTCTGCGTGATGAAGAACGGCGCCGGCCCGACCGTGATGCTGCGCGCCGACATGGACGCGCTGCCGATGGCCGAGAACACCGGTCTTGCCTACGCCAGTACCGTGAAGGCGCGAGACGCGGACGGCATTGAGGTCGGCGTTGCGCACGCCTGCGGCCACGACATGCATGTGACTTGGATGGTCGGTGCCGCACACATCCTGGCAGCGAATCGCGATGCCTGGCAGGGCACGCTGATGATCGTGTTCCAGCCGGGCGAGGAAACGGCCGAGGGCGCCAGCGCCATGGTGCGCGACTGGGGCGAGGGCCGCTTCCCGAAACCCGACATCATTCTTGGGCAGCATGTGATGGTCGGCCCGGCTGGCACCGTGAACTACCGTCCCGGTGTCACGTTGTCGGCTGGAGACAGCCTCAAGATCACGCTGTTCGGGCGCGGCTCGCACGGATCGCAGCCGCAAACCTCGATCGATCCGGTCATCATGGCAGCGGCGACCACCCTGCGCCTGCAGACCATCGTCTCGCGGGAGATAGCGCCCTCCGAGCCGGCAGTGCTCACAATCGGCTCGCTGCAGGCTGGCACCAAGGAAAACATCATCCCCGACGACGCCACCCTCAAGCTGAACGTGCGCACCTTCAGCGAAGATACGCGCGACTACATGCTGAAGGCCATCCGCCGCATCTGCTGCGCCGAAAGCCACGCCTCCGGTGCCGAACACCCGCCCGAGTTCACCACCATCAACCGCTACCCACTGACCGAGAACGACCTGGTCGCCACGCAAAAGGTGGCGAAGGCGTTCGGCCAGCAGTTTGGCGAAAACGCCTCGTTGGCGCCCAGTCCGGCGTCGGCCAGCGAAGACTTCAGCATCTTCGGCCGCACCTGGGGCGTGCCTTATGTGTTCTGGTTCGTCGGCGGTACCGACCCGGCGGTGTACGCCAAGGCCCAACAGGAAAAGACCGTCAACCAGATCCCCAGCAACCACTCGCCGAAGTTCGCGCCGCGGATCCACCCGACGCTGGAGACCGGCCTGCAGGCCATGCTGACCGCCGCCAGCGCGTGGCTGTGCCCCGCGTGAACGTCCATGAATTGGCCCTTGCCGGCCTGAACGACCACCGCCTGTTCACCGTTCTTGATCTGGCGGGCACGTTCGCCTTTGCCATCAGCGGTGCCGTCGCGGCAAGGGACCGCGGCCTGGACTGGTTCGGCGTCGTCGTCATAGCGTTCACGGTCGCCTGCGGCGGGGGCGTGCTGCGCGACCTGTGTATCGGCGCCGTGCCGCCGGCCGGGTTGACCGATTGGCGCTACCTTGCCGCCGCGATGGCTGCGGCATGGATGACGATGGCGGCCAACCGGCTGGTCGTGCGTCTGGCGCACCCGGTGATCCTGTTCGACTCCATCGGCCTGGGACTATTTGCGGTGACCGGTGCGCAGAAAGCCATGATTTTTGGCCACAACGCGGAGGTGGCGGTGCTAATGGGCATCGTTACAGCGGTGGGTGGCGGCGTGATGCGTGACGTGCTGCTCAATCGGGTGCCGGTGATCCTGCAGCGTGAGATCTACGCGCTGGCTGCCTTGGTCGGCGCCAGCATTGAGGTAGCGGGCGAGAGCTTGGGATGGTTGTCAAGCGGGCGGACCTGGATCGCTTTGGCGGTGTGCTTCGCCTTGCGTTACCTGTCGCTGCGTTACCAGTGGAACCTGCCGCGCGCGTCCCGACACGATGGCAACGACCCGGACTAGGGCGTGCCCGCCCCCGATCTTGCGAGACAGGGACATGGCACTCTCCTTGTGTCAGACGTTCTTGACGCTATGGGACAGGACGCAGTTGCGCGAATGCATGCACTTCTGCGCATCAAAATGGATGGTGGCCTGACGACCAACAACAACTTCTATGGGCATTTCAGCGTCTCCTTTAAGAACTTGACCCATTCCTTCAGACAGTGTCCAGCTTAAACCGCTGTCTCAAATCCGGGGTCCACTTTACTTGCGTGGCACGCCCGCTACAGAAGGGGTGGCACCCATTTGATACAGATCAAAACCCCGTGAAGGACGCGGTAGACCCTCGGTACAGCCTAAAGACTACCGTGGTACACCGTCGAGTGGATGTTTCGCGGTCGCAGAGCCGTGTAGCGCCATCGGCCCAGACCCCGCCCAAATTTGACTGAGCTTTTGTAATTTCTTGGAGAGAAAGATATGACCAGCGATACAGCCATTGTTTGGACGAAGGATCTGAACACCGGAATCGAGGTGCTGGACAACCAGCACAAGCGCATTGTGGATTACATCAACCAGCTAGGCGCGGCCATCAAACGGCGGGACCGCGCGGCCGTGGGGGCAGTGCTCAACGAACTGGTGGACTACACCGTCTCCCACTTCGCCTTTGAGGAATGCCTGCAGGAAGAGGCTGGCTACCAGTACGCCAAGCCCCACAAGGCCGTGCATGAGGTGTTCATCAAGCGGGTGGCCAAGTTCCAGGAGAAACACGACTCCGGCGAAGACGTGGCCCCCCAGCTGCACGCCATGCTCAGCACCTGGCTGATCCACCACATCAAGCGCGACGACATGGCTTACGTCAAAGAGGTCAATGCCAGCATCAACCGCATTGTGGAGAACCAAAAGGAAGGCAACTGGCTGAGCCGTTCCTTGGGCCGCTTCTTCAAGTGACACCGCAGATGCTATTGGTTTGATAGCTGTCTACGCAATATCCGCGAGGGCTAGAGCCGAATTTTCCTTCGCATCACGATGCCGTCCTGGCGCGTGCCGTCCCCTGCGTCGAAGAAGCCGGCAAAGCAGGCCACCTCCACGAAGCCCACCCCGGCATAGATGCGCCGCGCCGGGGCCCAATCGGCGTTGACCAGCAGCACGGCCGTCTCCAGGCGCGGGAAAGCCCGCGCCACATGTTCCAGGCAGTCCAGCATCAGCGGCGCACCCAGCCCCTTGCCTCGCACCGACGGCGCCAGGGTCATGGAGCTGATATACAGCTCGGTGCCGAGCACCGGGTCGTGCCGCTCGCGGATGTCGTGCCCCAGCGTGAAACGCGCTGCATCCGGCTGCGGCGTGGCGCGCCAGATTTCGGAGAACACACATCCGACGCAGTCCGGCCCCAGCCAGGCCATCAGTGAACCCTGTGGGAAGGTGGTAATGCGTTGGGTGTAGGCGCTGCGCCGTTCCTGGTGGCCGGCGGCAAAGCCCTGGCGCTCCAGGTCCATGATGCGGTCCAGGTCGGCGGGGGTGGCTTCGACCAGCCGCAGGGCGGCGTTGTCGGCAGGCGTGGGCATGGTGCGGCGTGGGTCAGGCGGGGGTTGGCTGGCCCAGGTTGCGCAAGATGTCGCGCACCATCTGCGCGCGGTCTTTTGCTTCGGGAAGTTCGCGCTCAATGCGCAGCTTCTCATTCCCCGCCAGCTTGATGTGCTTGTTCTTCTGGATCATCTGGATGATCTTCATCGGGTCAATCGGCGGGTTTTTCTGGAAGGTGATGGTGATGACATCCGGTGCCGCATCCACCTTGAGCACTCCATAGGGCTTGGCCAGCACGCGCAGGCGGTGCACGTCGATCAGTGTCTGGGCCTGCGCCGGCAGCTTGCCGAAGCGGTCCACGATTTCTTCCAGCAGCGTGTCGACCTGGTCGGTGGTCTTGGCGGTGGCCAGCTTCTTGTAGAACGACAGGCGCAGGTGCACGTCGCCGCAGTAGTCGTCGGGCAGCAGGGCGGGGGCGTGCAGGTTGATGTCGGTGGTGACGTTCAGCGGGCTCAGCAGATCAGGCTCGATTCCGGCTTTCAGGCACCGCACCGCCTCGCTCAGCATCTCGTTGTAGAGCTGAAAGCCCACTTCCAGCATATTGCCGCTCTGGTTCTCGCCCAGCACCTCGCCGGCACCGCGAATTTCCAGATCGTGCATGGCCAGGTAGAAGCCAGAGCCCAGTTCTTCCATGGCCTGGATAGCGTCCAGGCGTTGCGTGGCTTGTTTGGTCAGGCCTTCAATATCTGGCACCATCAAATAGGCGTAGGCCTGGTGGTGGCTACGGCCGACGCGGCCGCGCAACTGGTGCAGCTGGGCCAGGCCGAACTTGTCGGCGCGGCTCATGACGATGGTGTTGGCGGTGGGCACGTCGATGCCGGTCTCGATGATGGTCGAGCACAGCAGCAGGTTGTAGCGCTGGGCGATGAAGTCGCGCATCACGCGCTCCAGCTCGCGCTCGGGCATCTGGCCGTGTGCCACGGCAATACGGGCCTCGGGCAGCAATTCTTCGAGCTTGGCGCGGCGGTTCTCGATGGTTTCCACCTCGTTGTGCAAAAAGTAGACCTGGCCGCCGCGCTTCAATTCACGCAACACGGCCTCGCGGATCACGCCGTTGCCTTCCGTCCGCACAAAGGTCTTGATGGCCAAACGGCGCTGCGGTGCGGTGGCGATGACGCTCAAATCGCGCAGGCCTTCCAGCGCCATGCCCATGGTGCGGGGGATGGGCGTGGCGGTCAGCGTCAGCACGTCGACCTCGGCGCGCAAGGCCTTCATCTGCTCCTTGTGGCGCACGCCAAAGCGGTGCTCCTCGTCGATGATCAGCAGGCCCAGGTTCTTGAAATGCGTGTCCTGGCTCAGCAGCTTGTGCGTGCCCACCACGATGTCCACCGTGCCATCGGCCACGCCCTTCAGCGCCGCGGTGATTTCCTTGGTGGAGCGAAAGCGGCTCATCTCGGCGATTTTCACCGGCCACTTGGCAAAGCGGTCCATCAGGGTCTGGTAGTGCTGCTCGGCCAGTAGTGTGGTGGGGGCGAGGAAGGCCACCTGCTTGCCACCCGTCACGGCGATGAAGGCGGCCCGCAGCGCGACCTCGGTCTTGCCAAAGCCCACATCACCGCAGACCAGACGGTCCATCGGCCGGGGGCTGACCATGTCCTGGATCACGCAGTGGATGGCGGCCTTCTGGTCGGCGGTTTCCTCAAAGCCAAAGTCGTTGGCAAAGGTCTCATAGTCTTGGGGTGAATACCTGAACGCGTGTCCTTCTCGTGCGGCTCTGCGGGCATAGATGTTGAGCAGCTCGGCGGCGGAGTCGCGCACCTGCTCGGCGGCGCGGCGCTTGGCCTTTTCCCACTGGCCGCTGCCTAATCTGTGCAGCGGTGCCTCGTCGGCGCTCACCCCCGTGTAGCGGCTGATCAGTTGCAACTGGCTGACGGGCACATAGAGCACGGCCTTGTCGGCGTATTCCAGGTGCAGGAATTCCTGCATTTCCGGCTCGCCATTGGGCAGCTTGGCGCCTAAGTCCAGGTTGATCAGCCCGCGGTAGCGGCCAATGCCGTGCTGGGAGTGCACCACCGGGTCGCCCACATTCAACTCGCTGAGGTCCTTGATCAGCGCCTCGACATCGCTGACCTGTTCCTGCTTCTTGCGCCGGCGTGCGGTGGGGACGCTGGCGAACAGCTCGGTCTCGGTGACGAAGTCGATGCCGTGTTCCAGCCAGCTAAAGCCAATGCTCAACGCGGCGGTGGCAATGCCGAACTTTTCGTCACTGGTCTGAAACTCGGCCAGCGAGTCAAAGGCCGGCGGGTTGACGCCGCTGGCGCGCAGAAAGTCCAGCAGACTTTCGCGGCGGCCATCGCTCTCGGCCAGCACCAGAATGCGGTGCTGGGTGTTGCGTGCGTGCGCCTTCAGGCGGGCCAGCGGGTCTTCGCTGCCGCGCTCGGCGGCCAGCGGGGGCAGGGTCTCCAGCTCCACATAGGGTGAGGCGGGTGCTTCTGTGCCAGATTGGCCATCAGCCCTCGTGGAATCTGCGTGAGAAGCTCCTGATTTGATAGCGAGCTGGGCATAGGCGTTGGCTCGGGCATAGAACTGTTCCGTGCCCAGAAACAGGGTTTCCGGCGGCAGCGCCGGGCGCTCGGGATCGCCCTGCACCAGGCGGTAGCGGTCCTTGGTGTCCTGCCAGAAGCGCTGGAAGGCCGGTTCCAGGTCGCCGTGCAGCACCACGGTGGCATCGGGCCCCAGATAGTCAAATACGGTGGCGGTTTCTTCAAAGAACAGCGGCAGGTAGTACTCGATACCGGCGGTGGCCACACCCGCGCCCATGTCCTTGTAGATGCGGCTCTTGGTCGGGTCGCCCTCCAGCAGTTCGCGCCAGCGGCTGCGAAAACGCGCGCGGGCATCGTCGTCCATCGGAAACTCACGCCCGGGCAGCAGTCGCACTTCGGGCACCGGGTACAGGCTGCGCTGGCTGTCGGGGTCGAAGGTGCGGATGGAGTCGATCTCGTCGTCAAACAGGTCCACGCGATACGGCACCGGACTGCCCATGGGGAACAGGTCGATCAGCCCGCCGCGCACCGCGTATTCGCCAGGACTCACCACCTGGGTCACATGGCTGTAGCCGGCCAGCGTGAGCTGGGCCTTGAGCCGGGCCTCGTCGAGCTTTTGCTTGACCTTGAACTCGAACGTGTAGCCGGCCAGAAAGCTGGGTGGCGCCAGGCGGTACAGGGCCGTGGTGGCCGGCACGATGACGACATCGGCCCCGGTGTCCTTGTCGCGCTGGCTGATGCGCCACAACGTGGCCAGCCGTTCGCTGATCAGGTCCTGGTGCGGTGAGAAGGTGTCGTAGGGCAGGGTTTCCCAGTCGGGGAACAGCGCGCAGCGGAGCAGGGGCGCAAAGAACGCAATCTCGTCGAGCAGGCGCTGCGCGTCATTGGCGTCGGCGGTGACCACGGTCATCGGCTTGCCGGCAGCCTTCTCGCGTTCGCCCAGGCGGGCCAGTAGCAGGGCATCTGCCGAGCCGGCGGGACGGGGCAGGGTGAAGCGTTTGCCGAGCTGTAGTTTGGGGAGGTCCATGGGGAGGTAGAAATACAAAACACCCCCCGATCAAGGAATGGAGGGTGTGAAGAGAGGTGATTGACGCAATTTTACCGGGGCTGGTGCCAGGTGGTGCGTGGGCGTCAGCCTCTATGATCGGGGCTGGTTTTCCTATTCTCTCCACCCCATGCTGCCCTGCGCCAAACCTGCCCGTGAACCTGCTCGTCTATGGGCCCTGATTCCCTGTGCCGGCACCGGTTCGCGCGCCGGCGTCGATGGTCCCAAGCAGTACCAGCCTGTGGCCGGTCGGCCCATGGTGCTGCACACGCTGGCAGCCTTTGCCGCGGTACCACGTCTGGCCGGGGTGCTGGTGGTGGTGTCAGAGGGGGACACATTTTTTGATGGCCAGAATGCTACATTTTTGATAGCTGCTTGCGGAGGTTCCACGAGGGCTGGAAGTGTTTTTAATGGATTGTCCGCGCTGCTGGAGCGGGGCGCGGCCACCGCCGACTGGGTGCTGGTGCACGATGCGGCACGCTGCCTGATCACGCCCGAGCAGATCGAGTGTCTGATCGATGCGTGTCAGTCGGATGCGGTGGGCGGGTTGCTGGCGCTCAAGCTGCCCGACACACTCAAACGCGAGGTTAGCGGCCGTGTCGCCCAGACGGTGGAGCGCTCCGACAAGTGGCTGGCGCAGACGCCGCAGATGTTTCGCATTGGCGATCTGCAGGCTGCGTTGCAGGCCGCCGGCGACGCGGTCACCGATGAATCCAGCGCCATGGAGTTCATGGGCAAGGCACCGCTGCTGGTCGAAGGCAGCGCGCAGAACTTCAAGGTGACCTACCCGCAGGACTTTGCCTTGGCGCAAGCCGTGCTGCTGGCACGGGGCGAGCGCTGCGCGGGCGACTGAGGGCGCTGGTTATGAGGCCAGTTGCTGGAACGCCACCTCGGCCGGGTCAAAAAACAGGCAGGCGCGCTCATACCGCTGGATGTCTTCCACCGGATATTTGATGGCGCCGTCCACCTTGACGTAGCGTGGACCGGCCCCAACCGCACTGGCCAGGCTGATGGAGGCCTCCGAGCGACCCCAGCGTTTTGCCAGCTCCTGCTGGGACAGCAGCATGTGCATCTGTGAATCCATGGTGACCTCCTGATACCGTAACCGTGACGTGTTGCAGGCTCTATCGGCATCCGGGCGGGAAAGTGGAGCGCCAACCAGAGATGCGGGGTTTTAACCTCGTATTTCCGGGCTTAAGGGGTCACGCGTTGGCGTGTGTGGATCGTTGTTTTGGGTTGGCGCGCAAGCCATGTGTAAGGGCATGCGGTGAGACTCCCCACGTTCTAGCGATACCCCGCAAACTTGCCTGATGTCAATTAGTGGCACAATCCGGTTTGTAACTAGGCCCTTCCCCCGCCACAGTCGCATCCGCCAAACGGTTCAGCCGTGCCGCGGAAGGTTAATTTAAATCAGCTTTAACCAGCTAATGTTTCCCCAAGGGAAACGGAGGTCAGCGGAATATGAGTGAATCCACGTCGCAGAAGACGAGCCCCGCGTCGGTCTATCAGGCCTACGCCAGCAATACGTACCTTTTCGGGGGCAATGCGCCCTACGTCGAAGAGATGTACGAAAACTACCTGGCCAACCCCGGAAGCGTGAGCGACACCTGGCGCGAGTATTTCGACGCGCTGCAAAACGTGCCCGCCGTCGATGGCTCCAATGCCCGTGACGTGCCCCACCTGCCAGTGATCAACGCCTTTGCCGAGCGCGCCAAGCAAGGCGGCACCAAGGTGGTCCTGGCCACCGGTGCAGACTCGGAAATGGGCCGCAAGCGCACCGCCGTGCAGCAGCTGATCGCCGCCTACCGCAACGTCGGCGCCCGCTGGGCCGACCTGGACCCGCTCAAGCGCCGCGAGCGCGACAACATTCCCGAGCTGGAACTCTCGTTCTACGGTTTCAGCGACGCGGACCAGGAAACCGTTTTCAACACCAGCAATACCTTCTTCGGCCGCGACACCATGAGCCTGCGCGACCTGATGAACGCGCTGCGCGAGACCTACTGCGGCACCCTGGGCGCCGAGTTCATGTACACCACGGACCAGAACCAGAAGCGCTGGTGGCAGCAAAAACTCGAAAGCATTCGCAGCAAGCCGAAGTTCGACGCGGACAAGAAAAAGCACATCCTGGACCGCCTGACCGCGGCCGAAGGCCTGGAGCGCTTCCTGCACACCAAGTACGTGGGCCAGAAGCGCTTCTCGCTCGAAGGCGGCGAGAGCTTCATTGCCGCCATGGACGAGCTGATCCAGCAGGCCGGCGCCAAGGGCGTGCAGGAGATTGTGATCGGCATGGCCCACCGCGGTCGTCTGAACGTGCTGGTCAACACCCTGGGCAAGATGCCCGGTGACCTGTTCGCCGAATTCGACCACACCGCGCCCGAAGAGCTGCCGGCCGGCGACGTGAAATACCACCAGGGCTTCTCAAGCGATGTGGCCACCTCCGGCGGCCCGGTTCACCTGTCGTTGGCGTTCAACCCCTCGCACCTGGAAATCGTGAACCCGGTGGTGGAAGGCTCGGTGCGCGCCCGCATGGATCGCCGTGGCGATGCGCTGGGCAACCAGGTGCTGCCGGTGCTGGTGCACGGCGACGCCGCCTTTGGCGGTCAAGGCGTCAACCAGGAAACCCTGTGCCTGGCCCAGACTCGCGGCTATGCCACCGGCGGCACGGTGCACATCATCATCAACAACCAGATCGGCTTCACCACCTCCGACCCGCGCGACATGCGCTCCAGCGCCTTCTGCACCGACATCGTGAAGATGGTCGAGTCCCCGGTGCTGCACGTCAACGGTGACGACCCCGAAGCCGTGGTGCTGGCAACCCAACTGGCGCTGGAGTTCCGCATGGAATTCCACGAGGACGTGGTGGTGGACATCACCTGCTTTCGCAAGCTCGGCCACAACGAGCAGGACACCCCGGCTTTGACCCAGCCCCTGATGTACAAGAAGATCGCGGCCCACCCCGGCACGCGCAAGCTGTACGCCGACAAGCTGGCCGCGCAAAACCTGGGCGAGACGCTGGGAGACGACATGGTCCGGGCCTACCGCGCCGCCATGGACGCCGGCAAGCACACGGTCGACCCGGTGCTGACCAACTTCAAGAGCAAATACGCCGTGGACTGGACGCCCTTCCTGGGAAAGAAGTGGACCGACGCCGGCGACACCGCCATTCCGCTGACCGAGTGGAAGCGTCTGGTGGAAAAGCTGACGAAACTGCCGGCCAGCATCACGCCGCATTCCCTGGTGAAGAAGGTCTATGACGACCGCGCCGCCATGGGCCGTGGTGATGTCAACGTGGACTGGGGCATGGGCGAGAGCATGGCCTTTGCCTCCCTGGTGGCCAGTGGTTACCCAGTGCGCCTGTCGGGCGAAGACAGCGGCCGCGGCACCTTCACCCACCGCCACGCCGTGATCCACGATCAGGCGCGTGAAAAGTGGGATGCCGGCATCTACGTGCCGCTGCAGAATGTGGCCGAAAACCAGGCCCCGTTTCTCGTCATCGATTCCATCCTGTCCGAAGAGGCCGTGCTGGCCTACGAGTACGGCTACGCATCGAACGACCCCAACACCCTGGTGATCTGGGAAGCCCAGTTCGGCGACTTCGCCAATGGCGCCCAGGTGGTTATCGACCAGTTCATCGCCTCCGGCGAAGTGAAGTGGGGCCGCGTCAACGGCATCACGCTGATGCTGCCGCACGGCTACGAAGGCCAGGGTCCCGAGCACAGCTCGGCCCGCCTGGAGCGTTTCATGCAGTTGGCGGCCGACGCCAACATGCAGATCGTGCAGCCCACCACCGCCAGCCAGATCTTCCACGTGCTACGCCGTCAGATGGTGCGCAACCTGAGGAAGCCGCTGATCATCTTCACGCCCAAATCGCTGCTGCGCAACAAGGACGCGACTTCGCCCCTGTCCGAATTCACCAAGGGCGGCTTCCAGACGGTGATCGCCGAGAGCAAGGAGCTCAAGGCCGACAAGGTCAAGCGCGTGGTGGTGTGCTCCGGCAAGGTCTATTACGACCTGGTCAAGCACCGCGAAGAGAAGGGCCACGACGACGTCGCCATCCTGCGGGTAGAGCAGTTGTACCCTTTCCCGCACAAGGCCTTCGCCGCGGAAATGAAGCAGTACCCCAACGCCACCGACATCGTATGGTGCCAGGACGAACCGCAGAACCAGGGCGCCTGGTTCTTTGTGCAGCACTACATCCACGAAAACATGGTGGAAGGCCAGCGCCTGGGTTACTCCGGCCGCGCTGCGTCGGCGTCTCCTGCCGTGGGGTACTCGCACCTGCACCTGGAGCAGCAGAAATCATTGGTTGAAGGCGCGTTCGGCAAGCTCAAGGGCTTTGTCCTGAGCAAGTAAGCGCGCAAGCCCATCCATACACACAATTCGGAAAGAACAAAATGGCAATCGTAGAAGTAAAAGTCCCTCAGCTGTCTGAGTCAGTGGCAGAGGCCACGCTGTTGCAATGGAAGAAGAAGGTCGGCGAAGCGGTCAATGTTGACGAAATCCTGATCGAAGTGGAAACCGACAAGGTCGTGCTGGAAGTGCCCGCACCCAGTGCCGGCGTGCTGGTGGAGATCGTGCAAGCGGATGGCTCCACCGTGGCCGCCGAGCAGCTGATCGCCCGCATCGACACCGCCGCCACTGCCGGCGCGGTTGCGGCCCCCGCCGCTGCTCCGGCTGCGGCCGTGGCAGCAGCACCGGTTGCCGCTGCTGCGTCTGCAGGCAGCTCCAAGGCCGGCGTGGCCATGCCCGCTGCTGCCAAGCTGCTGGCCGACAACAACCTGTCGGCATCCGCCGTGGCTGGCACCGGCAAGGATGGCCGCATCACCAAGGGCGACGTGCTGGGTGCCGTCGCTTCCGGCAGTGCTACCAAATCCGTAGCGGCTGTCGCAATTCCCACGGGGGTTCCGACCAAGGTTTTGCCGCAGGTTGCGGTTCCGGCTGCACTGAACCTGGGCGACCGCCCGGAAGAGCGCGTGCCCATGAGCCGCCTGCGCGCCCGTGTGGCCGAGCGTCTGCTGCAATCGCAAAGCACCAACGCCATCCTGACCACCTTCAACGAAATCAACATGGCTCCGGTCATGGACATGCGCAAGCGCATGCAGGAGCGTTTCGAGAAGGAACACGGCGTCAAGCTCGGCTTCATGAGCTTCTTCGTCAAGGCGGCCGTGCATGCCCTGAAGAAATTCCCGGTCCTGAACGCATCCGTGGACGGCACAGACATTGTCTACCACGGATACTTTGACATCGGTATCGCCGTCGGCTCGCCCCGTGGCCTGGTGGTGCCGATTCTGCGCAACGCCGACCAGATGAGCTTTGCCGAGATCGAGAAGAAGATCGCCGAATTCGGCCAGAAGGCCAAGGACGGCAAGCTGGGCATCGAAGACATGACCGGTGGCACCTTCTCCATCTCCAATGGCGGCACCTTCGGTTCCATGATGTCCACCCCCATCATCAACCCGCCCCAGTCGGCGATCCTGGGTGTGCACGCGACCAAGGACCGCGCCATGGTGGAAAACGGCCAGGTGGTGGTGCGTCCCATGAACTACTTTGCCATGTCCTACGACCACCGCATCATCGACGGCCGCGAAGCCGTCTTGGGCCTGGTCGCGATGAAGGAAGCGCTGGAAGATCCAGCTCGCCTGCTGTTTGATATCTGAAACCTTGCGGGACAGACCACTGCGAAGCGGTGCTCTGTCCTCAACTGACTAAATAACATGACAAAACAATTTGATGTGATCGTCATTGGCGGCGGCCCTGGTGGCTATATTGCCGCCATCCGTGCAGCCCAACTGGGCTTTACCGTGGCCTGTATCGACGAGTGGAAGAACGACAAGGGCGGCCCCGCGCTGGGCGGAACCTGTACCAATGTGGGCTGCATTCCGTCCAAGGCGCTGCTGCAATCCAGCGAGCACTTTGACCACGCCAACCACCACTTTGCCGAGCATGGCATCGAGGTGAAGGGCGTGAGCATGGATGTCGCCAAGATGGTCGCCCGCAAAAACGGCGTCGTCAAGCAGAACAACGACGGCATCCAGTACCTGTTGAAGAAGAACAAGATCGCCTTCTTCCACGGCCGTGGTTCTTTCGTCAAAGCGGGTGCCGATGGCTATGTCATCAATGTGGCCGGCGCTACCGAAGAGTCGCTGCTGGGCAAACACGTCATTGTGGCCACCGGCTCCAACCCCCGTGCACTGCCCGGCGCCCACTTCGACGAAGAGCGCATTCTGTCCAACGACGGCGCTTTGCGCATGGGTGCGGTGCCCAAGCGCCTGGGTCTGATTGGCTCCGGTGTCATCGGCCTGGAAATGGGCTCCGTCTGGCGCCGCCTGGGTTCTGAAGTGACCATCCTCGAAGGTCTGCCGACCTTCCTGGGCGCGGCCGACGAGCAGGTGGCCAAGGAAGCGCTCAAGGTCTTCACCAAGCAAGGGCTGAAGATTGAGCTGGGCGTCAAGGTCGGTGAAATTTCTGCCACCAAGAAGAGCCTGTCGATTGCCTACACCAATGCCAAGGGCGAAGCCCAGACGCTGGAGGTGGACAAGCTCATCGTCTCCATCGGTCGCGTGGCCAACACCATTGGCCTGAACCCCGAAGCTGTTGGCCTGCAGCTCGACGAGCGCGGCGCCATCGTCGTCGACGGCGACTGCAAGACCAACCTGCCCAACGTCTGGGCGGTCGGTGACGTGGTGCGCGGCCCGATGCTGGCGCACAAGGCCGAAGAAGAGGGCGTGGCCGTGGCCGAGCGCATTGCCGGTCAGCACGGCCATGTCAACTTTGGCACCATCCCCTACGTCATCTACACCAGCCCCGAGATTGCCTGGGTTGGTCGCACCGAGCAGCAGTTGAAGGCCGATGGCGTGGCGTACAAGGCCGGTTCCTTCCCGTTCCTGGCTAATGGCCGCGCCCGCGCACTGGGCGACACCACCGGCTTCGTCAAGTTCCTGGCCGATGCCACGACCGACGAAATCCTGGGCGTGCACATCATCGGCCCGCAAGCCAGTGAGTTGATCTCCGAGGCCGTCGTAGCCATGGAATTCAAGGCCAGCGCCGAAGACATTGCCCGCATCTGCCATGCCCATCCGTCTTTGAGCGAATCCACCAAGGAAGCGGCTCTGGCGGTGGACAAGCGGACCCTGAACTTCTGATTGTTATTCAGTCAAAATGGCTGTCTGCCCTCGTGGAATATGCGCAGGCAGCTATCAAATGAATAGCATTCAGAGGATCAAGTGTTGTTGAACGTCAAGCAAACCTACGAGGCCGAGCTGGCCGCACGCGGCTACACGGCCGACCCGGCGCAGTTGCGTGCCATCGATGCGCTGGAGCGCTGCGCGCGCGAGTGGGCGGCGTTCAAGGAAAAGCGCTCCAACGCCCTCAAGAAACTGATCAACCGCCCGGACATTCCGCGCGGCGTCTACATGTTTGGCGGGGTGGGGCGGGGCAAGAGCTTCCTCATGGATTGCTTTTACAACGCCGTGCCGCTCAAGCGCAAGACGCGCCTGCACTTCCACGAGTTCATGCGCGAGGTGCACCGCGAACTGGTCGACCTGCAGGGCACGGTCAATCCGCTGGATGAGCTGGCCCGGCGCATGGCCAAGCGCTTCCGGCTGATCTGCTTTGATGAATTCCATGTGGCCGACATCACCGATGCGATGATCCTGCACCGGCTGCTGGCTGCGCTGTTCGAGAACGGTGTGGGCTTTGTCACCACCTCCAACTTCCATCCCGATGGCCTGTATCCCGGCGGCCTGCACCGCGACCGCATCCTGCCGGCGATTGCGCTGCTCAATGCCAACCTGGAAGTGATCAACGTCGACAACGGCACCGATTACCGCAAGCGCACCATGGAGAGCATGACGCTCTACCACGTGCCCAATGGCCCGGTAGCGGACGCCGCCATGGAGCAGGCCTTCAACGCGCTGGAAGAGACGCACGACGAAGACCCGGTGCTGCACATCGAGTCGCGCCAGATCCGCGCCAAGCGCAAGGCCGGCGGTATGGTTTGGTTCGATTTCAAGACGCTGTGCGGCGGACCCCGCTCGCAAAACGATTATCTGGAAATCGCCACGCTGTTCCACACCGTGTTCCTGAGCGATGTGCCGCAGATGTCGGTGCGCATGGCGTCCGAGGCGCGGCGCTTCACTTGGCTGGTGGACGTGTTGTACGACCGCCGCGTCAAGCTGGTGATGTCAGCTGAATCCCAGGCGATGGATCTGTACACCGAAGGGCCGATGGCGCATGAGTTTCCCCGCACCGTGTCGCGTCTGAGTGAGATGCAGTCCAAGGAATACCTCTCGCTGGAGCGGCGCAATGTCGACACGGGGCTGACATGATGCACCGAGCTGGCGTTGCTTTCGTTGCCATGGCTCTGGTCGCCTCGGCCTGGGGCCAGGAAGCCGCTGTGTCGGCGATGGACCGCTTAGACCAGGAATTGCAGCGCATTGGCAGTGTGCGTAACCAGAAGACGGCCGAACTGGACGCCCAGGATGCGGCCTGCCTGAACCAATTTGCCATGACCGACTGCCAGAACAAGGTGGCAGCCCGCCGCCGACAGATACTTGCCGATCTGAAGCGCCAGGAATCCACGGTTAAGGATGCACAGCGGCGCCAGAAGGCCGCAGACCAGATTCAGCGCAGCGCCGACAAGGCTGCGGAAAAAGCCCGGCGCGAAGCCGAGTTGCAGGCCAGCGAAAAGAGTGAATCGGAGAGTGACCGGCAAAAGGCACAGGACGAAAAGGTGCAAAGTCACCGTCAACAGGCCAAACCCGTACAGCCCAAGGCCTCCGGTCCCAAGGTGGCATCCGGTCTGGATGCAGAGGCCCAGGCCAGAAACCGTGCGGCCTACCAGGAAAAAATGCAAGCCACCGAGAAGCGTCGCCAGGAGCGCGACCAGCGCGTACGCGATCACGGAACGGGTGGCCCGCCGTTGCCGGCAACCCCCTGAACGTCGGGTGGTCAGGTCGGGGTGAGGGGTTCGAGCTTGACAACCACAATCGACAGGTTGTCTCCGGCACCACGGCCGCGCGAACGGGCTTTTTCGATCAGGAATTCGGTGGCTTCACGTGCCGACAGCGTGGACAGCACCGATCCCAGTTCACCGGTATTAAAGTAGTGCCAGACACCGTCACTGCAGGCCATCAGCACGTCGCCGGGGCGCAGTTGCGGAATGAAGTGGAAGTCCACGGGCGGATCATTCTCGGTGCCCAGGCAGCCCATCAGGATATTGGACTGGGGATGCACGGCCGCCTGCTCTTCGGTGATCTCGCCGCGGTTCACCAGCGCCTGCACGTAGGAGTGGTCCATGGTGCGCTTGACGAAGCGGTTGCCATGGTAGTGGTAGATGCGCGAGTCCCCGGTGTGGGCCCAATGGCAATCGCCCTTGGCATTGATCAGGAACGCCGCCAGTGTGCTGTGCGGCTCTTCCTCGGATGAGATGGCCGTCAGTTTGATGACGATGTGCGCTTCCTGCACGATCTGCGCCAGGATGGCTGCCGCGTCGTCGGTATCGGGGTCGTAACGGTCGAACAGCTGTTTGGCAGTCATCATGACCTGGTCCGATGCCTTGCGTCCACCGCTACGTCCACCCATGCCATCGGCCACGATAGCCAGAATGCAGCCGTTGACCCGTGGGTGCTTCAGCAGGGCGATCTGGTCTTGTTGATACTCGCGGTCGCCCTTGTGTATGCCGGTGGAAGCGGTGAGTCGGTAACCAGTGGCCATGTTGGGTTGCTTGTGAGCAATACTTTCTGCAAAAGGACAGGAAGGTCGTATTATCAAGCCAGCACGACCGACCCGGCCGTAGTTTAACCCCGTACTCTTAAGCGCCTGCCTTGCCAACCAACCTTCACTCGCCCGAGCGCCACTTGATCGAGTTGCGCATGGAACATGCCGACCTGGACGCCCTGATTGACCGTGCGGCAGATGCATCACCGGTGGATGAGTTGATGCTCCGCCGTTTGAAGAAACGCCGCTTGGCCCTGCGCGACGAAATTGCCCGTGTAGAGCGCGAAATCGACCCCAGCGAACCGGCCTGAAGCATGGGGTTTCAGGACGCGGTTGCGCAGGCGTTTGTCCCGGACGGCGTGTTGGCGCGCTGTGTCGATGCCTTCTCCCCCCGCCCGGGACAGGCGACCATGGCCAGCGCCGTGGCCGCCACGCTGGAAAGCGGCGGCGTGCTGGTCGTGGAGGCTGGCACCGGCGTTGGCAAGACCTACGCCTATCTGGTGCCTGCGTTGCTGAGTGGTGAGCGGGTTCTGCTGTCGACGGCGACCAAGACGCTGCAGGACCAGCTGTTTGGGCGAGACATCCCTCGGCTGGTGGCGGCGCTCGGTTTGCCGGTACGCACCGCACTGCTGAAAGGGCGCAGCAGCTACCTGTGCAGCTACCGCCTCGCATCGGCCCGGCACGATGTGCGCGCCATGCATCCGATGGCCCAGCAGGACCTGGCTGGCATTGAAACCTGGGCCACCAGGACGCGTGCCGGGGATCTGGCGGAACTGCCGCTATTGGATGAGCGCTCGCCGGTCATTCCGCTGGTCACATCGACCCGTGAAAACTGCCTGGGTTCCCGCTGTCCGAATGTTCAGGGCTGCCATGTCAACCAGGCGCGGCGCGAGGCGCTGGCCGCGGACATTGTGGTAATCAACCACCATCTGTTCTTTGCCGACCTGAACATCCGTGAATCCGGCGTGGCCGAACTGCTACCCAGTGTGCGATCCGTAGTCTTTGACGAAGCCCATCAACTCAATGCGATTGGCGTGCAGTTTCTGGGCCGCCAGTTCAGCACCGCCCAGCTGGATGCCTTTGGGCGCGATCTTGGTCAACTGGGTCCGCAACTGGCACTGGTCACTGGTGATGGGTACCAACTCGTCACCGAACTCGGGCGTTGTACAGCGTCCCTGCGCAGCCTGTGTACCCGCGGTGAGCAGACGGGTCGCCTAGCCTGGACCGAAGAGTCGCCTCCGGGCGTGGACCGGGACGCGTGGCGAGGTGTGATGGAAAGCTTGCATGCCGTGCTCCAGCAAAGCGAAGTGCTGCTACGCAACCTGGAAGAGCATGCCCCCGATGTCAAAGGTCTTCGCGAGCGGGCCAGTGGCCTGATGGAGGTGCTCAGCCTCTTGTTCCGCGGTGTTCAACCGGGTTGGGTGCGCTGGATGGAAACCGGGCACCGGGTCCGGATGGTGCAATCACCACTGGACGTGGGAGAGGCCATGCGTACCCGCGTCATGGGGCCAGCGGCGGATACGGGCAGCCGCAAATCGTGGATATTTACCTCGGCGACGTTGGGTCACGATGCTGCGCTGTCGCAGTTTGTCGAGAGTTGCGGACTGGATGGCGCACAGATCCTCCAGGTTCCCAGTCCATTTGACTATGCGCGCCAGGCGCGCCTCTACATTCCGACCCATTTGCCGAAACCGGCGGATGCCCGACACAGCGCGGCCGTTGCGGAGCTGGTCGCGCAGGCGGTGGCAGTATTGGGCGGGCGCACTCTGGTGCTGACGACGACACTGCGCGCCATGCGGGACATTGCGGCTGCCTTGCGGCAGCACTTTGCAGTGTCTGGTGCGGTGGAAGTTTTGCTGCAGGGTGAAGCGCCCAAAAGGGAGTTGACGGAGCGTTTTAGCCAGGGTGCAACTGGCGCTACGAACGCCTGTGTGCTGGTTGCCTCGGCATCCTTCTGGGAGGGCATTGATGTACCCGGGGATGCCTTGCAATTAGTTGTGATAGACAAGCTGCCATTTGCACCGCCCGACGATCCGCTGGTGGAGGCCAAGGCCCGGCAAATGGAAGCCGCAGGAAAAAGTCCGTTTGCGCACTTGCATGTGCCGCAGGCAGCCATTGCATTGAAGCAGGGAGCCGGGCGCCTGATTCGCCGTGAAACCGATCGCGGGATTCTGGTGGTGTGCGACGCGCGTCTGATCCAGATGGGCTATGGGCGCCGCATTCGGGCAGTCCTGCCGGCAATGGAATCCATCACCACGCAGGATCAATTCACGGAAGCGCTGCTGGCGCTTACCAGACCTTCCACCACGGACTGTCGATAGTGCGGCCACCCTTGGTCAGGAACTCGGACTGCGGATAGTTCTTTTCCAGCACGCGCTTGGCGTCGTCGCGCAACTGTTCCATGCCCAGGGCTTCGTAGGATTTGTAGAGGATGAACAGCGCTTCCTCGATGGCTGGAACTTCGCGGTAATCGGCAATAGCCAACTGAGCCCGGTTGACTGCAGCCAGGTAGGCGCCACGCTGGTAGTAGTAGCGAGCCACGTGGACTTCGTATTGCGCCAGCGAACTCACGATGTAGTTCATGCGTTCGCGTGCGTCGGGCGAGTAGCGGGAGTCCGGGAAGCGCTCCACCAGTTCCTTGAAGGATTCAAATGATTCTTTGGATGCCTTCTGGTCGCGTTCCGACAAGTCCTGGCGCGTGAACCTGGCGAACAGCCCCAGGTCGTCATTGAAGTTGATGATGCCCTTGAGGTAAATCGCATAGTCCATGGCCGGGCTGACCGGATGCAACTTCATGAAGCGTTCCAGCGTCGCCAGTGCCTGCGCAGGCTCCGCCGATTTGTATTGGGCGTAGGCCTTGTCCAGTTGTGCCTGTTGCGCCAGCGGCGTACCGGCGGCGCGCGCTTCCAGCTTTTCCAGTAGAGGCACGGCGCGCTCCCACTGGCCGGCTCCCATTTCATCCTTGGCTTCGGCGTAAATCTTGTTGGGGCTCATGTTGGCGGTCTTGTCCACCGGCGTGCTGGAGCAACCTGCCGTCAAGAGTGCGCCAGTCGCCAGCAGTGAAACGCAAACGACCGATAATTTGACACGAAGCATGTGAGGAACACTTTCTTGAAACAGAGCACGGGAATTATATCGAGCCACCCAATCGTGACGGATACCGAGGAGTTGGAGGATACGGGTGCCGACGCGGAATGGCGAACGGTTACTGTCGCTGCGGCGCAGCACGGTGAGCGACTGGATCGCGCACTGGTGGAAATGGCCCCGGAGTTCTCCAGAAGTTATTTGCAGCAGTTGATGGAGGCGGGCGTGGTCAGCCTCAATGGACAGACCGCCCGCAAACCTTCTGCGCGTGTGAAAGCGGGGGATACGGTCGTCATCGAATTGAGACCCACGCCGCAAAGTCAAGCATTCAAACCACAGGCCATGCCCTTGGATGTCATATACCAGGACGCGCACATTCTGGTCATCAACAAGCCGGCAGGGCTGGTGGTTCATCCGGCTCCCGGCAACTGGAGTGGCACGCTGCTGAATGGCTTGCTGGCATTTGACCGTGGCATGGCGCTGGTTCCGCGGGCCGGCATCGTGCACCGGCTGGACAAGGACACCAGCGGTCTGATGGTGGTGGCGCGTACGCGTGCGGTGATGGATGCCCTGATCCAGGCCATTGCGGCGCGGGATGTCAGTCGCCAGTATCTGGCGGTTGCCCATGGGCACTGGAATGGCGCGTCGACCCGGACGGTCGATGCGCCCATCGGACGCGATCCACGCAACCGTCTGCGCATGGCCGTGGTCAATCTGGAGAGCCAGTCGGGGAAGACGGCCAAGACGGATGTCATCCTGCTGGACAATGCCGAAAACGGATGCTTGGTGCGCTGCGTCCTGCATACCGGGCGAACCCACCAGATTCGCGTACATATGGCCTCGCTGGGTCATCCGCTGGTTGCCGACGGGGTGTATGGAGGCGTCCCTGTGCAGGGCATGGAGCGCCAGGCCCTGCACGCCGTGCGACTGGCATTTGTCCACCCTGTCACGGCGCAACCCCTGGTGTTTGAAGCACCGGTGCCGGAAGATTTCAATACCCTGCTGCAAACATGGGGCCTGCGCTACAATCCGCCCACGCGGGTTAAAAGCCCATAAATACCCCGGAACTTGCCGGGAGTAGGCACGGTGAAGTCTTCACATCTGCTGCCGTCCGTTTGACATCACGTTGATTGTTCACCCTGTTGGTGGCGTTTCCCATAAAGTCCGACTATGAATATGGTGGATGCAAAGCGGATCTTGGAGACCGCATTGATTTGCTCACAGCAACCTCTGCCGGTGCGCGATATGCGCGCGCTCTTCAATGAGTCCCTGGGAGTGGATACGCTCAAGAGTCTTCTGGATGAGCTGAAGTACGACTGGGCCGGCAAGGGTGTGGAGTTGGTGAGTGTGGCGTCTGGCTGGCGGTTTCAGAGCCGGCCGGAGATGCGTGAATTTTTGGATCGTTTGCATCCAGAGAAGCCTCCGCGCTATACCCGTGCGACGCTGGAGACCCTGGCCATCATTGCCTACCGCCAACCGGTCACACGGGGTGACATGGAGGATATCCGGGGCGTCACTATCAATTCCCTGCTGATCAAACAGCTGGAAGACCGTGGCTGGGTTGAGGTGATTGGGCACCGTGAGGCGGCCGGGCGCCCGGCGTTGTATGCCACCACCCGGCAGTTCCTGGATGATCTGGGATTGCAGTCCCTGGACCAGCTCCCCTTGCTGGAAAACATGGTCAACCAGGGAGATGTCTTTGGTGCGCTGGTTGAGTCCGTCGATGAAGTACCGGCCTTGTCGACGCCGGAAGAGCGCGCGACCGGCGACGCAGAGTTGCAGTTGGATATGCCCCTGGATGCTTTGGCCCCGGATGGGCAAGTACCTATGAATGGAATTTCACAATGAATGACATGACTTCCGAAGAGCAGACACCCGCGGCGGCTGATCTGGACCAAGGCACAGAGACGGCGGTGACCGCAACTCCGAAGGAGCTGGAAGCGAATGGCGAGAACCGCTTTGTGGATGTCGTGTCCGGGCAGTTTGATGCTGACGAGGAACTGCCGGAGTTGACGCTTCCCAAGCGGGTGCTGGCACCCATGGCGGAAACCCCAAAGTTGCACAAGGTGCTGGCGCAAGCCGGCATGGGCTCGCGCCTAGAGATGGAGCAGCTCATCATGGAAGGGCGGATTTCGGTCAACAACGAGCCTGCCCACATCGGGCAACGCATCCAGTTCGGCGACAACATCAAGGTCAATGGCAAGCCTATTCGGGTCCGCATTGATCCACCGCCGGCCCGTGTCATTGCCTACCACAAGCCGGTGGGCGAGGTGGTCACGCATGATGACCCGCAAAACCGGCCGACGGTTTTTCGCCGTTTGCCCAAGTTGCACCAGGGCAAGTGGCAGTCCGTGGGGCGGCTGGATCTGAATACGGAAGGCTTGCTGTTATTCACCAGTTCGGGTGAACTGGCCAACAACCTGATGCACCCCCGCTTTGGTCTGGAGCGCGAATACGCCGTTCGGGTGCTGGGCTCACTCAACAAGGAAGAAAAGCAGATGCTGCTCGATGGTGTCAAGCTGGACGATGGCATGGCCCAGTTTGGATCCATCGAGGAGGGTGGCGGTGAGGGCTCCAACTGCTGGTACCGCGTAACCATTTCGGAAGGGCGCAACCGAGAGGTGCGCCGCATGCTGGAAGCCGTTGGCCATGCCGTGAGTCGCCTGATCCGGATTCGCTATGGTGCGATGGTGTTGCCACGCGGGCTCAAGCGCGGCGCCTGGATGGAACTGGATGAATCCGACATTCGCTCCCTGGTCCAGGCATCGGGAGGACTACGCGAAGCCGGTGCTCCCCGTGGCCATGTGCCCGGCGGTGCTGCCCAGCCGAACCAGCGCAGGGGAGGAGGGCGCAGTGGTGGTCCGCGTGGGGCGAATGCGGGTCAGCCGCGTGGCCCGTCCCAGGGTGGTTTCAAGGGCGGCAACCCGAAGGCAGGGGCTCGCACGGACGGTCCGGTGCAACCGGACCCGATGAAGACCGCGTTTGGCTACATTGGCGTCGACAGTTTTACGCGCCAGCGCCAGGACGGCGGCCAAAGACCCCGCAGCGCAACCGGTGGACAGCGCCGCAAAGGCCGCAATCGGTAGTGCGTAAATGCTAAAATCGCAGGCTTTGCTTCACGTTGAAGCAAGAAGGCAGATTCCCAATCCAGTTCAGGAAATACTATGACAATCGAACGTACTCTCTCCATCATCAAGCCCGACGCAGTTGCCAAGAACGTCATCGGTCAGATCTATGCCCGTTTTGAGGCCGCTGGCCTGAAGATCGTTGCTGCTCGCATGGTCCATTTGTCGCGCGGTGACGCTGAAGCGTTCTATGCGGTGCACAAGGCACGTCCTTTCTTCAAGGACCTAGTGGACTTCATGATCTCCGGCCCCGTCATGATTCAAACCCTGGAAGGCGAGAACGCCATCCTGAAGCACCGTGACCTGATGGGTGCAACTGACCCCAAGAAGGCAGCCGCTGGCACCATTCGCGCCGACTTTGCTGACAGCATTGACGCCAATGCTGTGCACGGTTCCGACGCTGCTGAAACCGCGGCTGTCGAAATCGCGTTCTTCTTCCCCGGCATGAACGTGTATTCCCGCTAAGTTATGCAATGACGGCCAACCTGCTCGAATACGATCTCGACGGATTGGCCGCCTTTTGCGAGCGGCTCGGGGAAAAGCGTTTCCGAGCCACGCAATTGTTTCGGTGGATCCACCAAAAGGGCGCATCAAACTTTGACGACATGAGCGACCTCGCGAAGTCGCTGCGTGAAAAGCTCAAGACCACCGCGCACGTCGCCCCGCTTCCCGTGCTGGAGCAGCATATTTCCGCAGACGGGACCATCAAATGGCTGTTTGATGTAGGTGGCGGCAATGCGGTTGAGTCGGTATTTATTCCAGAAGATGATCGCGGCACCTTGTGTGTCTCCTCACAGGCCGGTTGTGCCGTTGCTTGCCGTTTTTGTTCAACCGGACACCAGGGTTTCAGTCGCAACCTGACGGTGGGCGAAATCATTGCCCAACTCTGGTTTGCCGAGCATTTCCTGCGCAAGCATTTGGGGCAGGCTGAGCGGGTCATATCCAACGTGGTCATGATGGGTATGGGCGAGCCACTACAAAACTATGGGGCGCTGATCCCGGCATTGCGGGTCATGCTGGATGACCACGCCTACGGTTTGTCGCGTCGGCGTGTCACGGTTTCGACCTCCGGCGTGGTTCCGATGATGGATCGCCTGGGTCAGGACTGCCCGGTGGCGTTGGCGGTGTCGTTGCATGCATCCAATGACGCCCTGCGGGACGAACTGGTACCGTTGAACCGGAAGTACCCGATTGCCGAGTTGTTACAGACCTGCAAGCGGTATTTGGCCGTGGCGCCCAGGGACTTCATTACCTTTGAATACTGCATGCTCAATGGTGTGAATGATTCACCTGCGCATGCTGCCGAATTGGTGAAGCTGGTGCGACCGGACTCTCATGCAAGTGCCTGGTGCAAGTTCAACCTCATTCCATTCAATCCTTTTCCAGCATCGGGATTAACCCGTTCTCCGCACGCCGCCGTATTGGCTTTTGCCAAAATATTGAGTGACGCGGGAATTGTGACGACAATCCGCAAGACACGGGGTGATGATATTGATGCCGCCTGTGGACAGCTGGCGGGGGATGTGAAAGACCGCACCGATGTTCATAAGCGGCTGAGTAAACGGCGGATCATCATGATCAAGCCTGAAAATGCAATGGCTCCACATGGGAAAGAGGACTCTGTCAATGACTGATAAGGTGCGGTTGGGCGTCGCGGCGCTGTCGTGGGTGTTGTGGTCATGTCTGACCGGTTCGGCGGTAGTCGGCCTGGCAGGTTGTGCCACCAATGCAAGCGGTATGGGTGCGAATTCAGACCTTGTCACGGAGTCCGACGAGCCCGAAGGCCGCAAGCGGGCTCGCCTGCGTCTGGAGTTGGCAGTCGCCTATTTCGACAAGGGGCAGACCACCGACGCGCTGGACCACCTGAAGCAGTCGATTGCCGCGGACCCGACTTTGTTCGAGGCCTACAACTTGCGTGGGCTGATCTATATGCGGCTCAATGATTCGGCATTGGCCGATGAAAGCTTCCGACGGGCTCTGTCCATCAACCCTAAGGCTGCATCCGTACAGCATAACTATGGCTGGATGTTGTGCCAGCAGTCGCGTTATCCCGAGGCTATGCAGATGTTCGTCAATGCCCTGGGCAATCCCGCCTACGGGGACCGGGCCAAGACGTGGATGGCGCAGGGGTTGTGCCAGCAACGTGCGGGGCAATTGGCAGATGCGGAAAGCAGCCTGTTGCGTTCGTATGAGTTGGATGCAGGCAATCCCATCACGGCCTACAACCTGTCCCTGTTGCAGTACCAGCGTGGGGAGTTTGTTCGCGCGCAGTTTTATATGCGTCGACTCAATAACAGTGAATTGGCCAACGCGGAGTCGCTGTGGCTCGGCATCAAGGTGGAGCGACGAATGGAAAATCGTGAAGCAATGGCACAGTTGGGTGCGCAGTTAAAGAAGCGCTATCCCCAGTCTCGCGAGTACCTGGCGTTCGAGCGGGGGGCGTTTAATGAGTGATGTGGATAACGCGGGTAGTGTTGCAGAGCAGGGTGTAGCGGCAACGCAGGCGCCATTGACTGCCGGACGGATGATGCGCAATGCGCGTGAAGCGGCTGGCTTGCATGTTGCCGCCCTGGCGGTCTCCATGAAAATTCCCGTCAAGAAACTGGAAGCCCTGGAGGCCGATCGGCTGGACTTGTTACATGACGCGGTGTTTGTGCGTGCTTTGGCGTCCAGTGTGTGCCGGACCTTGAAAATCGACCCGGCACAGGTTTTGGACAAACTGCCGATGAATATGGCTCCCCGGTTGAATCCCGACGAGCGTGGGATCAATGCGCCATTTCGCTCGTCCGGTGAGACGGCGGGTGTCTCCATTGCGGCCTTTCTTACGCGGCCGGCGGTCATGATCGTCATCGCCTTGCTGGTTGGTGTGGCTGGGGTGGCGTTTTTTCCCGATATCAAAGTTTCCGAATCATCGGTGGGCGTTGTCGCGCCGGCGAACAAGCCGGAGGTACTTCCCGAGCAGTCGCTCGTCACCAAGGCTCCACCCGTAGAAATGGTGGAGGCGCCGGTCGTCCCGCAGAGTGTCGCCAGCGAAGCACAGAGCCTGCCTGCACCTCAAGCCGTGTCCAGCAGCCCCGCTCCGGTTGTGGCGTCAGGAGTGGTGCGGAGTGCGTCTGCGCCAGCAACGCCTACGACGGGTTTGGTCGTATTCAAGGCACGGGCCGCATCCTGGGTCAAGGTCGTTGATGCGAAAGGTGTGGTGCAACTCAGCAAGACCCTTGGGGCTGGTGAGGTAGCGGGCGCCTCCGGTCAGACACCATTGTCAGTGGTGGTGGGGCGGGTGGATATGACAGATGTGGAAGTGCGTGGCAATGCCTTCAGTCTGGCCGCGGTTGCCAAGGAAAATGTTGCACGATTTGAGGTGAAGTAGTGGAATCCAGTTTGCCAATTGCCTTGGCCACTCCCAGTCGGCGTCAGTCGCTCCAGGCCCGCGTGGTTTGGGGGGAGAGGGTTGTGACTCTGGGCGGTGACGCGCCTGTGCGTATACAGTCCATGACCAATACCGATACCGCCGATGCCATTGGCACAGCCATTCAGGTGAAGGAACTGGCGATCGCAGGATCGGAGTTGGTGCGGATCACGGTGAATACACCAGAGGCTGCCCAAGCGGTTCCGTATGTGCGCGAGCAGTTGGATCGCATGGGCATTGATGTGCCGTTGATTGGTGATTTTCACTTCAATGGCCACCGCTTGCTCACTGACTACCCGGAATGTGCCAAGGCACTGTCCAAATACCGGATCAACCCTGGCAATGTGGGCAAGGGTGACAAGCGCGACAAACAGTTTGGTCAAATGATCGAGGCGGCAATTCGCTGGAACAAACCGGTACGCATTGGCGTCAACTGGGGCAGCCTGGACCAGGAGTTGCTGGCGTCCCTGATGGACGAGAACAGCCAGCGGGCGGTGCCTTGGGATGCCAAGCCGGTGATGTACGAGGCCTTGATCGCTTCGGCGGTGGAGTCGGCTCAGCGGGCGGAAGAAATGGGCATGGATGCCAGCCAGATCATCCTGTCCTGCAAGGTCAGTGGTGTGCAGGACCTGATCGCCGTATACCGTGAGTTGGGTCGACGTTGCCGCTATCCGCTGCATCTGGGACTGACCGAGGCCGGCATGGGAACCAAGGGTACGGTCGCATCGTCCGTCGCTCTGGGTGTCCTGCTACAGGAGGGCTTAGGGGACACGATCCGCGTATCGTTGACACCCGCGCCGGGTGAGGCACGTTCGCAAGAGATTGTGATTGCGTCCGAGATCATCCAGGCCCTGGGTTTGCGCAACTTTGTGCCCAGCGTGACGGCTTGCCCGGGCTGCGGACGCACAACCAGCACAACCTTCCAGGAGTTGACGCAGCAGATTGACGATTTTCTGCGGGCCAAGATGCCGGTTTGGCGCAAGAGCTACCCGGGCGTGGAAAACCTCAAGGTTGCCGTCATGGGCTGCATCGTTAACGGTCCCGGTGAGAGCAAGCATGCGGATATCGGTATTAGCCTGCCCGGCACCGGAGAAGCGCCGGCAGCACCTGTTTTCATCGACGGTGAAAAGCGCATGACGTTGCGTGGAGAGTCCATTGCCGTCGATTTCCAGAAGGTCGTTGAAGACTATATCCAGCAGCGTTTTGGCGTTGCTGTTGTTACCCCCAACAACTAAGAGTTTGCATGGCTGAAAAATCTGCTGCCAGTAGAGTGGAAAAACTGTTTGCCGTAAAAGGCATGAATGACATCCTGCCGCCGGATTCCGCGTACTGGGAATGGTTTGAGGAGCAGGTGCGTTCGCAAATGTTGCGCCATGCGTACCGCAACATCCGCACTCCCATTGTGGAGCCAACGGCACTGTTTGTACGGGGAACCGGCGAGACCACAGACATTGTCGAAAAGGAGATGTACGCCTTTGTCGACAAGCTCAATGGTGAGGAGCTGACGCTACGCCCCGAGAACACACCGGGCGTTGTCCGCGCCGCCATCGAGCACAACCTGACCTACGACGGTGGCAAGCGCCTGTATTACATGGGTCCGATGTTCCGGCATGAGCGGCCACAACGTGGACGGTATCGCCAGTTCTATCAGTTGGGTGCAGAGGCGCTGGGGTTTGCAGGGCCAGAGGTGGATGCGGAGCTGATGCTGCTGGCGCATCAGTTGCTGACGGATCTGGGCGTGCGCGGTGTACGCGTAGAACTCAACAGTCTGGGCGTTGCCACTGAGCGGCATGCGCACCGGGCAGCTTTGATTGCCTATTTTGAGCAGCATGCTGAGCTGCTCGACGTGGATGCCAAGCGCCGTCTGCACGCCAACCCGTTGCGCATTCTGGATACAAAGAATCCCGCGATGCAGGCCATGGTGCAGGGGGCGCCCCAACTGTTGAATTTTTTGGGTGAGGCATCCCTGAAGCACTTTGATACCGTGAAGTCTCTGCTCAGCGCGTGTGGCGTGCCCTGGAGTGTGAACGCCCGTCTGGTGCGGGGTCTCGATTACTACAGCCATACCGTGTTCGAGTTCATCACCGACGAACTGGGCGCTCAAGGGACACTGTGCGGTGGTGGCCGCTATGACGGTCTGTTCGAGATACTGGGCGGGAAACCAACGCCTGCCGTTGGCTGGGGCATGGGCATTGAGCGTGTACTTGAGTTGCTGAAGGTTCAAGGACGGTCCGTCAGTTCCCCGGTGCCCGATGCTTACGCCATTGTTGCCGAAGCCTCGGGCCTGCCTGCGGCCATGCAATGCATGCAGGTTCTGCGCTCCCAAGGCGTCAGTGTCCAGATGCACGCCGGGTCGTCCGAAGGCATGGGTAGCATCAAGTCCCAGTTCAAACGTGCAGACGCCTCTGGCGCACGTTATGCATTGGTATTTGGGCCGGATGAAATCCAGCAGGGCATTGTCACCGTCAAGTCGTTACGTGATGGAGCCGGAGCCCAGACGACCCAAATTCTGAGCCAATCGGCGCAATGGGCCAAGAGCCTACAATCCCCCGCTTAACTGAATACTCTCATGGCAAACCATCTCGATCTCGAAGAACAAGAGCAGCTTGATCAACTCAAGCACTTCTGGAAGCAATACGGCAACTTGATTACCTGGATTTTGATCGTGGTCCTTGGCGCTGTAGCGGCGTGGAACGGTTACCACGCCTGGCAGCGCAACCAGTCGGTACAAGCCGCGGCCATGTTCGACGAGGTCGAAAAGGTGGTTCGTAGCGGCGATACGCAAAAGGCGGAGCGCGCCTTCGTTGACATGAAAGAACGTTTCGCCAAGGCTATCTATACACAGCAAGCAGGACTGCTGGTTGCAAAGATGGCCTACGAGGCGGGCAAAGCTGATATCGCGAAATCAACTTTGGGTTGGGTAGCAGAAAACGCATCGGATCCTGGATATGCGTCCATGGCCAAGTTGCGCCTGTCTGCCATACTGATCGAGGCCAAGGCGTATGACGAAGCGCTCAAGGTACTGGGCAATGGCATCGCGGACGAGTTCGCTGCATTGGCGGCTGATCGCAAAGGCGATGTTTACAGCCTTCAGGACAAAAAGTCCGAAGCCAAGGCCGAATACCTGAAGGCGTACAAGGCGTTTGAAGCGCAGTCGGAATACCGCCGTTTGGTGGGGGTCAAATTGAATGCCTTGGGCGTGAATCCGGAGGAAACTCCCGGCAAGGCAGTCGCTGCGGAAGGTGCTAAGTGATGCATATGCCATTGTGGAGCCAATCTGTGCGTCGTCTGGCGCTGGTAGTGGGGGCCGGGCTCGTCCTGGCAGCCTGTTCCAGTCCTGAAAAGGCCAAGCCGCTGGATCTGGGGCCCAATACGTCTTTGATCGGGGTTCGCTCGGCGTGGTCTTCCAGCATAGGCGCGGTAGGCTTTCCATTGGAGGTGCACACGGTCGGCAATCTGGTTTATGTCGCGGGAACCGATGGCACCGTTGCCGCCATCGACGCCCGAACCGGTGGCGACCTGTGGCGTGTTTCACTGGGCGTTCCGTTGACTGCGGGTGTGGGCAGCGATGGCCGCTATTCCGCGGTTGTCAGCCGCGACAACGAGCTGATCACGCTCGATGGCAGCAAGGAAATCTGGCGCCAGAAGCTGGGCGCCATGACACTGACCGCGCCGTTGGTTGCCGGTGCACGCGTATTTGTCTTGTCGGCTGACAGAGCAGTGTCGGCTTTCGATGTGGCAACCGGGCGCAAGCTCTGGCAACAACAACGCTCGGGGGAGGCGCTGATCCTGGGGCGCTCCGGGCTGGTGATGGCTGTGGGTGATACGCTGGTGGCGGGTTTGGGTGGTCGCTTGGTTGGCTTGCACCCGTTGACAGGTAAGGTACGCTGGGAAGCCCAAGTGGCTAACAGCCGTGGTACCAACGAGGTTGAGCGTCTGGTCGACTTGGTGGCAGGCGTGAGCCGTGATGGAAACCAGGTTTGTGTACGGTCGTTTCAATCCGCGGTTGGCTGTGTCGACACCGCCAAGGGCAGTGTGGTGTGGAGCAAGCCAGGTTCCGGGGCAACGGGCGTAGATGGCGATGAATCCATGGTATTTGGAACTGAGAGCGATGGTCGCCTTATCGCTTGGCGCCGTTCGGATGGCGAACGTCAATGGGTGTCCGAGCGTCTGCGCTTTCGTAGTCTGAGCGCGCCAGTCGTGGTTGGGCGCTCTCTGGTGATTGGTGATGACGCCGGCACACTGCATTTCCTTTCACGTCTGGATGGGTCGCCATTGAATCGCCTGTCGACCGATGGTTCGGCCATCGCCGCGACACCCGTTCTGGTGGGACAAACCCTGGTGGCGGTGACCAAGCGCGGCGGTATTTTTGGTTTCAAGCCGGAATGATGGCCTGAGGCCCCAAGAATGAAACCTGTTATCGCTCTGGTTGGTCGGCCCAACGTCGGCAAATCAACTCTGTTCAACCGGCTGACCAAGTCGCGCGACGCCATTGTGGCGGACTTTGCCGGTCTGACCCGTGACCGCCATTACGGTAATGCGCGGCATGGGAAGCACGAATTCATCGTGATCGACACGGGTGGTTTCGAGCCCGATGCCACTTCCGGCATCTACAAGGAAATGGCCAAACAAACCCGCCAGGCAGTAGCCGAGGCGGATGTGGTGTTGTTCGTCGTCGACGCCCGAGCGGGCCTGTCTGCCCAGGACCACGAGATTGCCAAATACCTGCGTAAGCTGGGCAAACCTTGTGTTTTGGTCGCCAACAAGGCCGAGGGCATGACCGCGGGTGCGCAGTTGGTGGAGTTTTTCGAGCTGGGCTTGGGTGAGGTATTCCCCGTCTCCGCAGCGCATGGCCAGGGCATCCGTTCCCTGGTGGATCTGGCATTGGGCAAGCTCCTGCTGCCGGAAGATGAAGCGGATGCGGTGGAGGAAGACCCGGGTGTCATCAAACTGGCCGTGGCCGGTCGCCCCAACGTGGGCAAATCGACACTTATCAACACCTGGCTGGGTGAGGAGCGCCTGGTGGCTTTCGACTTGCCAGGCACTACGCGCGACGCCATTTCTGTTCCCTTTGAACGCAAGGGCCAGCGGTTTGAGTTGATTGACACGGCAGGTCTGCGGCGCAAGGGCCAGGTCTTTGAGGCCATCGAAAAGTTCTCGGTGGTCAAGACCCTGCAGGCCATCGAGTCGGCCAGCGTGGTGCTGTTGTTGATTGATGCGACCCAGGGCGTGACCGACCAGGATGCGCACATTGCGGGCTACGTCCTGGAGTCGGGCCGCGCCGTGGTGGTGGCAGTCAACAAGTGGGATGCTGTGGACGAGTACGAACGCGAACTGGTCAAGCGCTCCATAGAGACACGCCTGGGCTTTCTCAAGTTCGCCGCACTGCATCTCATTTCCGCGCAGAAGCGCCAGGGTTTGGGGCCGCTGTGGGATTCCATTGCACAGGCGTATCGTGCTGCCAATTGCAAGATGCCGACCCCGGTGTTGACACGTCTGTTGCTCGAAGCCGTGCAGTTCCAGACTCCGAAGAAATCCGGCATGTACCGGCCCAAGTTGCGGTACGCGCACCAGGGCGGCATGAATCCGCCCATTATCATCATCCACGGCAACTCGCTGGAGCATGTAACCGAAGCCTACAAGCGGTATCTGGAAGGGCGGTTCCGCAAGGAGTTCAACCTGGTGGGAACGCCTTTACGCATCCAGATGAAGTCCTCGCAAAACCCCTATTCCGACAAGGACGACGATTAGCAGCGGTGCCGGAGGAAGATTCTCCAGTTTCAGTACAGGTTTATTGACTTCGCAATGGATACCCCGGTTTCGTGTGGTATCGTCAACGCTTCATCATTTTTTTGAACACGGAGAATATCGTGAGCAACAAAGGGCAGTTACTGCAAGACCCATTCCTGAACGCACTGCGCCGGGAACATGTGCCGGTTTCCATTTATTTGGTCAATGGCATCAAACTGCAGGGACAAGTGGAATCGTTTGACCAGTATGTCGTGCTGTTGCGCAATACGGTCACGCAAATGGTTTACAAGCATGCCATTTCCACCATTGTCCCCGGCCGTGCTGTCAATTTCTCCTCGCCTGCAGGCGATGCTGCCGAGACGGCATAAGCGACTGGGCTGTTCCGGCCCTTGATCCGAGAAGTCCGCTCCTTCCTCTTCAATTTGTCTGCTGCGCCTCCATCTGTCAATACACCGACCATTTTGGTGGGGGTGGATTTGGGCGGCTCCCATTTCGATGCCGAGTTGGAAGAGTTGGGCTTGCTGGCCCAGACGGCTGGCATGGTTCCCGTTGCCCGTGTGACCTGCAAGCGCAAGGCGCCGGATGCTGCACTGTTTATCGGGTCGGGCAAGGCCGACGAAATCAAGCTCTTGGCCACCCAACTGGGTGCCAAAGAGGTCTTGTTTGACCAAAGCCTGAGCCCGGGGCAGCAGCGCAACCTGGAGCGACACCTTGAGCTACCGGTCAACGACCGCACCTTCCTCATTCTGGAGATATTTGCCCAACGCGCACGCAGCCACGAAGGCAAGCTACAGGTGGAGTTGGCGCGTCTGCAATACCTGAGTACGCGACTGGTGCGGCGCTGGTCGCACCTGGAGCGGCAAAGCGGCGGTATCGGCATGCGTGGCGGTCCCGGTGAGGCCCAGATTGAACTGGACCGGCGCATGATTGGCGACACCATCAAACGAACCAAGGAGCGGTTGACCAAGGTCAAACGCCAGCGGCAAACGCAACGCCGTCAACGGGAACGCCGTGATGCATTCAATATTTCGCTGATTGGCTACACCAATGCTGGCAAATCGACGCTGTTCAATGCGCTGGTCAAGGCGCGGGCCTACGCCGCGGACCAGTTGTTTGCTACGCTGGACACCACCACCCGCCAGTTGTACCTGGGCGAAGCGGGGCGGTCCGTATCGTTGTCCGATACGGTTGGCTTCATTCGCGATCTGCCCCATGGCCTGGTCGATGCATTCCAGGCCACACTCCAGGAGGCGATAGATGCCGACTTGTTGCTGCATGTCGTGGATGCAGCCAATCCCCACTTTATCGAGCAGATTGCCCAGGTGCAAAAGGTGTTGAAGGAAATCGGTGCGGATGGCATCCCCCAGTTGCTGGTGTTCAACAAGATTGACGCCCTGGACCCCGAGCGGCAGCCCCTGAAAGCCGAGGACGAGTTTGAAATCGACGGCGTGCAGGTTCCTCGCATCTTTGTCAGCGCGCGCAATGGCTCGGGTCTGCAGGCTCTGCGCCAGCGTTTGGCCAGCATCGCACGTGCTGCCACGCCGGACGGGGTGGATGCAGTCGATTCCCTTGGGACTTCCGGGGACGATTTCTGATTAGGCACAATCGGGGCCAGACATATGAGAAATGACGACATGAAACCTCCCATTCGTGCTTTGACCCTGCGTTCGGTCGCCGTGCCTCCGTGGTTGCGAAGGATGTTCAATTTGAACGACTCGCGTTGGGGCCGTGGCGACGACAAGCCTGCCGAGCCGGGCAAACCCGAAGGCTCTGCTCCGGACGGTGAATCCAATCGGCCACCGGTTGACAACAACGATGCATCCAGAGGGCGCAAGAGTGGCGCCAACGCAGGTCCTCCGGACCTGGACGAACTGTGGAAAGACTTCAACCGCAAGCTGGGCGGACTGTTCGGCAGGCAAACCCCGCCGCCCCAGGGTGGGTCGGGCGGTGGGTTCCAGCCGGATATGAAAAGCGCTGGCATTGGTGTTGGTCTGATCGTCGGTGTTCTGGCATTGATCTGGCTGGGAACCGGATTCTTCATCGTGCAGGAGGGCCAGCAGGCCGTCATCACGCAGTTTGGCAAGTACAAGGGCACCGTCAATGCCGGTTTCAACTGGCGTCTGCCATATCCGATTCAACGCCACGAGCTGGTGTTTGTGACCCAGATCCGCTCGGTGGATGTGGGGCGCGATACCGTTCTGAAGGCAACAGGTTTGCGTGAGTCGGCCATGCTGACGCAGGACGAAAACATCCTGGATATCAAGTTTGCGGTGCAGTACCGACTCAGCGACGCACGTGCCTTCCTGTTCGAGAGCAAGAACCCCGAGCAGGCCGTGGTGCAGGCGGCTGAGACATCGGTGCGCGAAGTGCTGGGCAAGATGAATATGGATGCGGCCCTGTCCGAAGAGCGTGACCAGATCGCACCCCGCGTGCGGGCGATGATGCAGGTCATTCTGGACCGTTACAAGGTCGGTATTGAAATCGTCGGCATCAATCTGCAGCAGGGTGGGGTGCGTCCGCCCGAGCAAGTACAAGCCTCCTTTGATGATGTGCTGAAGGCTGGCCAGGAGCGCGAGCGGTCCAAGAACGAGGCACAAGCCTATGCCAACGATGTGGTACCCCGCGCCGTTGGTTCCGCGTCCCGTCTGAAGGAAGAGGCCGAGGCCTACAAGGCGCGCGTCATTGCGCAGGCGCAGGGTGATGCGCAGCGCTTCCGTTCCGTGTTTGCCGAGTACCAGAAGGCGCCTCAGGTGACACGCGACCGCATGTACCTGGATGCCATGCAACAGATCTACGGCAATGTGACCAAGGTTCTGGTGGATTCGCGCCAGGGCGGCAATCTGCTGTATCTGCCGCTGGAAAAGCTCATGCAGATGGGTGCGTCGGGCAATGATATGGGTAGTCCGGCTGCCGCAGGTACCAGTTCACCGCCCATTCATGTGTTGCCACCCAGTGGTGTGACCACCGACGCTCGCAGCCGCGAAGCGGCCCGTACCCGCGAACGCGAATCCCGCTAGGAGCCTGACCCATGAACCGGATTGGATTGATTTTTTCGTCGCTGCTGGTGCTGATTGCCCTGGCGAGTTCGACATTGTTTGTGGTGGATCAGCGCCAGTTTGGCGTGGTGTATGCCTTGGGCCAGATCAAGGATGTGATCACCGAGCCAGGTCTGAACTTCAAGCTGCCACCGCCGTTCCAGAATGTGTCCTACATCGACAAACGCCTGCTGACCCTGGACAGTACCGACTCGGAACCCATGCTGACCGCGGAAAAGCAGCGCGTGGTGATTGACTGGTACGTGCGCTGGCGCATTTCGGAACCCACCGAATACATCCGCAACGTGGGGCTGAATGAGGCCGCGGGAACCAACCAGCTGAACCGGGTCGTGCGCAATGCCTTCCAGGAGGAAATCAACAAACGCACCGTCAAGGAACTGCTAGCCCTTAAGCGCGAGGACCTGATGGCTGACGTCAAGGCCGAAGTCCTGGCGAAGGTGCGTGGCACCAAGCCCTGGGGCGTGGACGTCGTCGATGTTCGCATCACCCGTGTGGACTATGTGGAGGCCATCACTGAGTCGGTGTACCGCCGCATGGAGGCCGAGCGCAAGCGCGTGGCCAATGAACTGCGTTCCACCGGTGCCGCCGAGGGAGAAAAGATCCGTGCCGACGCGGATCGCCAGCGCGAAGTGACGATTGCCAATGCCTACCGCGATGCGCAAAAGATCAAGGGTGAGGGCGATGGGGAAGCAGCGCGCATCTATGCCGAAGCCTTCGGAAAAGATCCCCAGTTCGCCCAGTTCTACCGCAGCCTGGATGCCTACAAGGCCAGCTTCAATGGCAAGAACGATGTCATGGTGCTGGATCCGGCCTCTAGCGAGTTCTTCAAGGTATTTCGCGGTGGGGCCGCTCCGGTCGCAAACCCCAAGAAGTAAGCCTTGAACAGCGACACCATTTGGCTGGCCATTGCCCTGGTGCTGGTCATCGAGGGCCTGTTCCCTTTCGTGTCTCCAGAGGGGTGGCGTCGCATGTTCACGCAGCTGCTGGCACTCAACGATGGGCAGATTCGTTTCTTCGCCCTGTTCAGCATCCTGGGCGGTCTGATGATGATTTGGTGGCTCACACCCTGAAATCCGGACGCCAAGCCCGGTAAAATCACGGTTTTAATAGCTTCCACTTTTCACATGTCAGCCTGGGTCTTACCGGATCACATTGCCGATGTGCTGCCCTCCGAAGCGCGCCACATCGAAGAAATACGTAGAGACTTGCTGGACATGGCGCGCTGCTATGGCTACGAGCTGGTCATGCCGCCTCTGTTGGAGCATCTGGAATCTCTGCTCTCCGGCACCGGAGAGGCCCTGGATCTGCAGACGTTCAAGCTGGTCGATCAATTATCGGGTCGCATGATGGGCTTGCGGGCCGACAGCACGCCCCAGGTGGCTCGCATCGACGCCCATCTTTTGAACCGCGAGGGCGTTACGCGCCTGTGCTACTGCGGGCCGGTGTTGCACACGCGTCCCAGCGGTCCCCACGCCACACGCGAGCCCCTGCAATTTGGTGCCGAGTTGTATGGCCACACTGGACTGGAAGCCGATCTGGAAATCCTGACGCTGGCGCTGGACTCCCTCCAGGTGGCCCAGGTTGGCGCCATCCGTGTCGACATGGCCGATGCCCGCATTGCGCACGCTCTGCTCAAGGATCTGCCCCTGGATACCGTCCAGTTGTCCCAGATTCACGCCGCGCTGGCCACCAAGGAGGCCAGTGAACTCCGTTCGTTGCTGCGGGCGGCTCCGGCTACCATTTCGGCTGCGTTGGTGAACCTGCTGCAACTCTACGGCGACGTATCGGTCCTTGAAGAGGCGCAGCGTGTGCTGCCGGCGCTGCCAGACATTCAGACCGCTCTGACCCAATTGAAGTGGTTGGCCAGCCATGTGCAGGGCGCCAGCGTGTCGTTTGACCTGGCCGACATGCGTGGCTACGCCTACTACAGCGGCGCCATGTTCTCGCTGTATGCACCCGGTGCCAGCGACGCCCTGGCGCGTGGCGGTCGTTACGACGAGGTGGGACTGGTGTTTGGTCGCAGGCGACCGGCGGTCGGCTTCAGCCTGGATATCAAGGCACTGGTGTCCGTGGCGGCCGGCCGGCCTCTGCGTGCCGCCATCCGAGCACCCTGGGGCGAGGCTGCCGAGTTGCGCTCGAAGATTGCCGCCCTGCGCCGTCAGGGTGAGACCGTGGTCTGCGTGCTGCCGGGCCACGAGAGTCAAGTTGATGAGTTCCATTGCGACCGCGAGCTGGTTCAGGCTGCTGGTCAATGGGTTGTGAAAACTATCTGAGAAATTTCCAAATGAATACAACCAAAGGTCGCAACGTCGTTGTGGTGGGAACCCAGTGGGGCGATGAAGGCAAGGGCAAGCTGGTCGACTGGCTGACCGAAAGTTCGCAGGGCGTGGTGCGCTTTCAGGGCGGCCACAATGCCGGCCATACGCTGGTCATCAACGGCGTCAAGACCGCCTTGCACCTGATTCCCAGTGGCATCATGCGCCCCTTTGTCAAGTGCTACATCGGCAATGGCGTGGTGCTGTCCGCCGCCAAGCTGTTCGAGGAAATTGAAGGCCTGGAAAAGGTCGGTGTCGAGGTCCGTGGCCGCCTGCGCATCAGCGAGGCCTGCCCGCTGATCCTGCCGTTCCACGCGGCGCTGGACGTGGCGCGCGAGGCCTTCCGCGAGAAGGGCGGCACCGCCAAGATCGGCACCACCGGCCGTGGCATCGGCCCGGCCTACGAAGACAAGATTGCCCGCCGTGCCCTGCGCGTGCAAGATTTGAAATACCCTGAGCGCTTTGCCTCCAAGCTGCGCGAACTGCTGGACCTGCACAACCACGTGCTGACCAGCTACCTGGGCTCCGTCGCCTTTGACTTCGGCCCCACGCTTAAGCCATATATGGCCGATGGCAAGGTGCTGTTTGATGCCGTGTATGCGGAGGCGATGCGCCACGCCGAATTGCTCAAGCCCATGATGGCCGATGTGTCACGCGAACTCAACGAGGCGCATCACCACGGCGCCAACCTGTTGTTTGAAGGTGCCCAGGGCACGCTGCTGGACGTGGACCATGGCACCTACCCGTATGTGACGTCGAGCAACTGCGTTGCCGGCAATGCTGCCGCCGGCTCCGGCGTTGGCCCCGGCATGCTGCACTACATCCTGGGGATCACCAAGGCCTATTGCACCCGCGTGGGTGGTGGCCCGTTCCCGACCGAACTGGACTGGGAAAAAGAAGGTACGCCCGGCTACCACATGAGCACCGTGGGTGCTGAGAAGGGTGTGACCACCGGCCGGTCACGCCGTTGCGGCTGGTTCGACGCGGCCCTGCTCAAGCGCTCGGCCCAGGTCAATGGTTTGTCGGGCCTGTGCATCACCAAGCTGGACGTGCTCGACGGCCTGAAGGAGCTGATGCTGTGCACCGGCTACGAAATGGACGGCGAAGTGATCGACATCCTGCCCATGGGCGCCGACGATATCGAACGTTGCAAGCCGGTCTACGAAGTTATGGAAGGCTGGAGCGACAGCACGGTGGGCATCACCCAGTACGACAAGCTGCCCGTTGCCGCTCGCCTGTACCTCCAGCGCATTGAACAGGTGACAGGTGTGCCCATCCACATGGTGTCCACCAGCCCGGACCGGGATCACACCATCATGATGCGTCACCCTTACCTTGCCGATTGAGTTTTCAGACGGTTGCTTAAGAGAAATTTGGGTGCTAGCCCTCGTGAATATTGCGTAGACAGCTATGAATTTAGGAGCAAACCATGTTGACTGAAGACGGCAAGCACCTCTATGTGAGCTACGACGAGTACCACAACCTGGTCGAAAAGCTGGCGATCAAGATCCACCAGTCGGGTTGGGAATTCGACACCATCCTGTGCCTAGCGCGTGGTGGCATGCGCCCGGGTGACATCCTCTCGCGCGTGTTCGACAAGCCGCTGGCCATCATGTCCACCAGCTCGTACCGCGCCGAGGCCGGCACGCAGCAGGGCAATCTGGACATCGCCCGCTACATCACCACGCCCAAGGGCGAAATCGCCGGCAAGGTGCTGCTGGTGGATGATCTGGCCGACTCGGGGCATACCCTGAATGCGGTCGTCAAGCAGCTCAAGCATGACTACGCTCCTATCAGCGAATTGCGCAGTGCGGTGATCTGGACCAAGGCCTTGTCCACTTTTACGCCCGACTATTCGGTGGAATTCCTGCCAACCAACCCCTGGATTCACCAGCCGTTCGAGGGCTACGACGCCATGCGGCCGCAGCAGCTTATCCAGAAGTGGAGCGTGTAAGAAAGCTACTGTCCATGAACCAGTCCATCACCACCCTCATCCACCACCCTTACGTTCCTCCCGAAGGCTTTGACGCCCCCCAGCCGGGTGTCTTCAAGGCCTCTACCGTGTTTTTTCCCACGGTCGCCGCCATGCGCAGCCGCGAGTGGAAGGACAAGTCGGCCTACACCTACGGCCTGCACGGCACGCCGACGACGTATGCGCTGGAAGAACGCCTGTGCACGCTGGAAGGGGGTCTGCAATGCGTGCTGGCGCCCAGCGGACTGGCAGCGGTGGCGCTGGTCGCGCTGTCGCTGCTCAAGACCGGTGACGAGGTGCTGATCCCCGACAACGCCTACGGTCCCAACAAGACGCTGGCCGAAGGCGAACTCAAGGACTGGGGCATTACCCACCGCTACTACGACCCGATGGCCCCGCAGGATCTGGCGGCCAAGATGTCCGAACGTACCCGTCTGGTGTGGGTCGAAGCTGCGGGTTCGGTGACGCTGGAGTTTCCTGACCTGGTGGAGCTGGTGCAGATCTGCAAACGCAAGGGCGTGCGCGTGGCACTGGACAACACCTGGGGTGCCGGCCTGGCGTTCCAGCCGTTCAACCTGCTGCCGGACCTGGAGACACCGCTGGGTGTGGACCTGTCGGTGCATGCGCTGACCAAGTACCCCAGTGGTGGTGGTGACGTGCTCATGGGCAGCGTCATCACGCGCGACCCGGGCGTGCATTTGCGCATCAAGCTCACGCATATGCGCCTGGGCCTGGGTGTTGGCGCCAATGACGCGGAAAGTGTGTTGCGCGCCTTGCCCAGCATGGCGCTACGCTACCAGGCACACGATGTGAATGCACGCGAATTGGCCCAATGGTGCGACACGCAACCCGAGTTCGCCCAGGTGTTGCACCCGGCGCTGGCCGGCTCGCCAGGACACGCGCACTGGAAGGCGCTGTGCAAGAACGGCCCTGGCGGTGCGGCGGGCTTGTTCAGCGTTGTGGTCGATGCGCGTTATAGCCAGGGCCAGGTCGATGCCTTCTGCAACGCACTCAAACTGTTCCGCCTGGGCTATAGCTGGGGCGGCCCCATCAGCCTGGTGGTGCCGTACGAGCTGGAGTCCATGCGCACGGGCTGGCCCCAGCATCTGGCGCGCGGCACAGTGGTGCGCTTCTCCGTGGGCCTGGAGGCCCTGATGGATTTGCAGGCGGACATTGCCCAGGCACTGCAGTCCTTGCGTTGACTCCGTGTTTTCCTCTATAGGCAGGGGGTGTCGCAGCCACTAGGCTGTTGACATGAGTCAATTTTCATCGGCAAAAACCCCCGAGCCCTATATTCCGCCTCCGTCGGACGCACCCAAAAAAACCATATGCCACCTTCGGCCCGCCAACGTATTCCACTGGCTGTGTGCCGGTTGGCGCGACATGCGTGCGCATCCCGGCATCGGCGCCTTCTACGGAGGGGCCTTTGCGTTCATGGCCGTGCTGCTGGGCGCTGTGTTTCGCAACAAGCCGGAGTACACGATGTCGATTGCCTCGGGCTGCATCCTGCTCGGGCCATTCCTGGCGATGGGCCTGTATGAGGTCAGCCGCAGGCGTGAGTTGGGCCAGCCGCCGGAACTGGGCCTGTCGCTGACCTGCTGGGAGCCCCATGTGCGCAGCATGGCCATGCTGATCCTGGTGCTGATCGTGCTGGAGTTGCTGTGGGGCAGGGCGTCCCTGGTGGTGTTTGCCGTGTTTTTCAACACCGGCATGCCGTCCACCAGCTCGGTCCTGCAGGCCATCTTCAACCCGGACAACTGGGAGTTTGTCGCGGCCTACACCATTGTGGGCGGCGCATTCGCGGTGCTGGTGTTCATGCTATCTGTCGTGTCCATTCCCATGATCCTGGATCGGGACACCGACGCCATCTCGGCTGCCATTACCAGCATCGAGGTTTTCTTCCACAACACCGGCGTCATGCTGTTGTGGGGTGCGGTGATCACCGTGCTGGTGGTCGTTTCGTTGATGCTGCCCTTTGCGGCGGGCCTGCTGGTGGCCGGGCCCCTGCTGGGCCACGCGAGCTGGCATGCCTACCGCGGGACGGTGGAATGGCTGCCGGATTAGGTGGTTGAGCGGGCCCGAGATGGTACAGTGTCGGCAACTACAGAAAGTACACCTTGGCAACACCCAATTACGGATACGAAAAGCGCCAGAAAGAACTGGCCAAGAAGAAGAAAAAAGAAGAAAAGCTCAAGGAAAAGCAGGAGCGCAAGACCCATGGGCCGGGGGATTCGTTTTCGCCTGCTGATGACCAGGCCGAATCCGGCACAGCACCCACGTCCGACGCGGCCTGACCGGCCAGCACCGTCCCGCACCCATCAGGGCGTATCCAGCACCTGCAGCGCCAACTGGCGCATGGCCTCCAGCGAACGATCACTGGGGGTGATGGCGCGCGCCTGGGGATACAACGAGAAATTACGCAGCATGGACTGGCGGTACACCGGGTCGTAGTGCTGAGTCAGCAGATCCTGCACGACCGGCTCGAAGTGGCCCTCAGCCACCTGGTCTTTCCAGGCCTGGACCTGCACCTTGCCGCGAAAGTCTGCCAGCACATCCAGCCGATCACAGAAATAGGCGCGGTCCTTGACAAAGAAGTCATAGTCCTCCAGCAGCAGGGCCACGCGCTGGTCCATCGGCAGGCTCAGGTCCAGGCAGGGACTTGCGCGCATGCGCTCCACCAGCGTAGCAGGCACGGCCACATTGCCGACCTTCTTGCTTTCGCTTTCCACAAACACCGGGCGCGCCGGGTCAAAGCGGCGCAGCGCATCCCAGATCAGGGTGTCAAAGCGCTTCTGTGTCGGCTGTGGCTGCCCGGGAATGGCGCCCAGCACCGAGCTACGGTGGTTGGCCAGGCCTTCCAGGTCCAGCACCTGCGCGCCCACTTCAACCAGTGCGTGCAGCAGTCGCGTCTTGCCGGAGCCGGTCGTGCCACAGACCACGCGCCAGTCCAGTTGTTGCGCTTTTTGCGCTATGTCCAGCAGCATTGCGGCGCGGAATGCCTTGTAGCCGCCTTCGACCAACGTCACCCGAAAGCCGATCTGGTCGAGTATCAGTGACAGGGAGCCGCTACGCTTGCCACCACGCCAGCAGTAGGCCAGGGGCTTCCAGTCCTTGGGCTTGTCGATGACGTTGCGTTCGATATGGGCGGCAATGTTGCGCGCCGCAATGGCGGCGCCGCGCTTCTTGGCCTCGAACTGGTTGACCTGGACGTAGATCGTTCCGATCAGCTTGCGTTCTTCATCGTTCAGCGTAGGCCAGTTCAGCGCGCCGGGCAGGTGGTCCAGCGCAAATTCGCTTTCGCTGCGGGCGTCGATGACGGTGTCGAAGGCGTCCAGTTGCGCCAGCACCTCGGCCGCGTTCAGGATAGTCAGGCTCATGCAATCAGTTTCTTCACGGTGGGCCACACATTGTTGAGGATCAGGGGGTGGGCGGCCTCGTTGGGGTGGATGCGGTCGTTCTGGAACAGGCGGGCGGCGTCGGGGCTATCGGCCACGCCCTTGAGCAGGAACGGCACCAGCGCTGCCTTGCTGGCCTTGGCCACGGTGGCAAACAGCGCGGCAAAACGTGTTCCATAGTCCTGCCCGTAATTGGGGGGCATCTGCATGCCGATCAGTAGCACCTTGGCACCTGCGCCCTGGGCCGCGGTGGTCATGGCCTGCAGGTTGTCCTGGGTCATCTGCAGTGGCAATCCGCGCAGGGCGTCGTTGGCCCCCAGTTCAATGATCACCAGAGTGGGGTGGTGTTGGTTCAGCAGGGCGGCCAGTCGCGAGCGACCGCCCGACGTGGTGTCGCCGCTGATGCTGGCGTTGATGATCCGGGCCTGCAGTTTTTCCTGCGCAATGCGCTGCTCCATCAGGGCCACCCAGCCCGTGCCGCGTTTGAGGCCATACTCGGCACTGAGTGAATCGCCCACTACCAGCACGGTGGGCATGTGCGCGCTGGGCTGTGTGGCCTGCGCCGGTAATGTCCCCGCAAGTCCTGCCAAAACACCCAACGCGATACAGTGTCGTCGATTCAAAGAGAGACCCATGAGTGAAATCATTATTTCGGTAGAGAAGGTGGGCAAGTCGGTAACCGACTCCACCGGTACGCTGGAAATCCTGCGTGGCATCGATTTTGCGCTCAATTCGCGGGAGACCGCTGCCATTGTCGGTGCTTCCGGCTCGGGCAAGAGCACGCTGCTGTCCATCATCGCCGGCCTGGACACCCCCACCACCGGCACGGTGCGGCTGGCCGGCGTGGACCTGTTTGCGATGGATGAGGATGAGCGCGCAGGCCTGCGTGCCAGCAAGGTCGGTTTTGTGTTCCAGAGCTTTCAGTTGCTGGGCAACCTGACCGCGCTGGAAAACGTGATGCTGCCGCTGGAACTGGCCTCTCGCAAGGATGCCCGCAAGGCCGCCACCGAGATGCTGGCTCGGGTGGGATTGTCGCAGCGTCTCAACGCCTACCCCAAGGTGCTCAGCGGTGGCGAGCAGCAGCGCGTGGCGTTGGCCCGGGCCTTTGTCGTGCATCCGGCGGTGCTGCTGGCCGACGAGCCCACTGGCAGCCTGGACTTTGCCACCGGCGAGAAGATCATGGAGCTGATGTTTGACCTGAACCGCGAGCAGGGCACGACGCTGGTGCTGGTCACCCACGACCGGGGTATTGCCGAGCGTTGCGACCGGCGCATCACCATTGAGGCGGGGCGCATCGTCTGAGCGGGGATAATCCCCACCCATGTCATCCTCCAAAGTTCTGTTCGGCTTCCATGCCCTGGGCGTGCGTCTCAAAACTGCGCCGCAATCCATCCTCGAAATCCATTTTGAACCCGGCCGGCGCGACGCCCGCATGCGCAGTTTTCTGGACCGTGCCAATGAGGCCGGCGTCAAGCTGGTGGAGTCCGACGGCCAGCGCCTGGCCAAGCTGTGCGGTGGCCACGGGCACCAGGGTGTCGTCGCCCGCGTGCAGGCGCTGGCGCAGGTGCATTCGCTGGACGAATTGCTGGAGGACCTGGAGGCCGCCAATGCAGCGCTGCCACCCGAGCAACGCAACCCGCCGCTGATCCTGGTGCTGGACGGCGTGACCGATCCGCACAACCTGGGTGCCTGCCTGCGCGTGGCCGATGGCGCCGGCGCCCACGCCGTGATCGCGCCCAAGGACCACGCGGCTGGCATCAATGCCACGGTGGCCAAGGTCGCCAGCGGCGCTGCCGAAACGGTGCCGTACTTCATGGTGACCAACCTGGCGCGCACGCTGAACGAACTCAAGGAACGCAACATCTGGATCGTTGGCACCAGCGATGCCGCCACGTCCACGCTGTATCAGACCGATTTGAAGGGGCCGGTGGCCCTGGTGCTGGGTGCCGAAGGCGCCGGCATGCGCCAGCTCACGGCCAAGACCTGCGATGCGCTGGTCAGCATCCCCATGCGCGGCGCGGTGGAGAGCCTGAACGTGTCGGTGGCCAGTGGTGTCTGTCTGTACGAGGCGCTGCGCCAGCGCACCGCGTGAGAGAGCTATGCGGGCGACAAGCTGGTGCGCCGCTTCATCGCGATCGACAGATCAGCCAGTAGTCGGCGTGCATCTTCCAGGTCTGGCGCGTCCAACCCTTGGGTAAACCACCCGTAGACGCCCTCCAGCAAATGCCAGGCTGCATCGGTTTTACTCTGTTGGTGCCACAAGCGGGCTTGCGAGGTGGCCGCGCGCAGCTCCAGGGATTTGGCGCCTTGTTGTCGGCTGATGGTCAGCGCCTGGCCGAAGCAGGCTTCGGCGGCTGCAGCGTCGGGTACGGCCTGCGCCAACAGGCATTCACCCTTGAGTCGCAGCGCTTCGCTTTCCAGAAAGCGGTCGTCCTTGGCCTGCATTACCACCAGCGCCTGATTCACTGCGGTCAGCGTCTGTGCGTGCTGCCCCAGGTGCCAATGGGCGTCCCCCAGTAGCGCCAGGAAGAAGGCTTCCACGCTGCCCATGGCCGCACGCACCGCTTCAACACCCACCTGCAATGGGGCGATGCCGCCAGCATCACCGCGCATGGCCTGCGCCCAGCCCAGGAACGATGCGCCGGACAGCACCCACAGCGGGAATCCATTCTGCTGCGCATGTGTCAGCGTCTCCTGTGCCCAATGGTGGGTGGCTTCGGGATGCCTGAGCCAGCGGTGTAGGTTCCCGAGGTGGGAGGTGGCATAGCAGCGGCTATAGGGATGGTTCACCTCGCGTGCCAGGGCCAGTGTCCGCTCTCCCATGGCCAGCGCCTGGTTGGGCAGGCCCTGCAGCCACAGGACCCAAGCCAACTGGGCTCCTGTCGAGACGCAGATGTTTTCCCCCAACTCACGCACCATGACGGCGTGGTGCGAGGGGTGGTAGATCGCCATGCCCCGCTCCTGGTGGCTTCGCGCCTGCTGGAGTCGCCCGGTCCACAGCAGGATGTTGCCCATGGCGTAGTGCGCCTGTTGTAGCAGCAGCGTGTCCTGGCTTTGCTCGGCCAGTTGCAGCAGTTTCTCCGCCAGTGTCAGAGAATCGGAAAGCCGAGTCAGTGAACTGGACCCCAGCCACATGCCCCACAGTGCCGTGAACAAGCCGGCACTGTTGCCAGAGGCCTCAGCCAAGTCCGCCGCGCGGGTGTATTCGATGCCGGCATCGATCGAGCCATAGCCCTGCGTCGCGATCCGCGTCGCACCCAGGCTGATGCGCAGGGCGCATTCCAAATGATCGCGTTCTTTAGACGGTGGCAGCATCGCCAGTAGTTGCAGCCCGGTGTTGCCATGGGCCAGGGCCTCCGCATGGGCAGAGCTCAACGCCGCACGCTGCGCGGCCTTGATCCAGTAGTCGATGGACAGTTGTACTTCCCCGCCCGCGGCCAGGTGGCGTGCAACGCCTTCGGGGCGGGCCGCTACCACGTCGGAAAAATCACCCAGAAGGACGTGTGCAATCCGCTGATGCGCAAGCTTGCGCGCCGAATAGGTTTGGGATTCATAGGCGGCCTCCTGAATCAGGGCGTGCTTGAATTGGCAACCTGAGGCGCCCAGCATTCCGATCAAACCCGCGTCCTGCAAGGCATGGAGGGCACGCGTCAGCGTGGCCGCGTCGTTCGGGGCGACCTTGCGCAGCACTTGCAGATCAAACTCGCGCCCCAGGGTGGCCGCCAGTTGCGCGGTGGCCTTGGCATCGCCCAGGCTGTCCATGCGGGCCGTCAGCAGATCGTGCAGCGTGGCGGGGATTCGGGCCTGGTCGTTGGCCGAGGCAATCTTCACCATTTCCTCGGCGAACAGCGGTACCCCATCGGCGCGCTCGACGATGCGGCGCAGAGTTGCCTGCGCGATGTCGTGTCGCAGGGACACGATCAGGTCTTTCACCTCGTTCTCGCCCAGCGGCCCCAGTTCCAGGGTGGTGGCGAGCCCGTCCTTCCAGGTTGGGGCAAAGTCGGGGCGCGCCGTGAGCACCGCGAGAATTCGGTTGTCGGGTGCGTGCTCAATGAAACGGGTCAGCAACTCCAGCGTGGAGGGGTCCACCCAGTGCAAGTCTTCCACGGCGAGCAATACCGGTTGGCGCGTCGCCAGTTCCTGCAAGATGGCCAGCACCACGGTGATCGTCAACTCCTTCTGCTTGTGCGACGAGATGCCTGCATCTGGATAGCGTGCGCCAAGCGGCAGCGAGAGCAGTTGCGCCAGCAAGGGAATTGCGTCGCTCGCCCAGGTTGGAAACCGCGTTTCCAGGGACTGGGTCAGCCGCTCAAACTTCTGTTCAGCCGTATCGCCGTGCGCGAACCCAGCAAGCGACTCCAGGGTCGCCTTCAGCGGATGCAGTGGCGACTGGCTGAATTCCGGAAAGCAGCGCAACTCAAGGATGGCGTGGGGCATATCCGCCAGACGCTCCTTGAGGGTGTGCAACAGTCGGGACTTGCCGATGCCGGCCTCACCCCGCATCAGCACCACCTGGCGTGCACCTCGCGTGGTCTGCGCCCAGTGCGCCAAGAGTGCGGCTATTTCGGTTTGACGACCCATCAGGGGCGTCAGCCGCGCCGCGGCGTCCAGTCGGGTGCGCGCGCCGCTTTCCCCTTGCACCGTGAATATCTCAAAGGCTTGCTCAAATCCTGGCAAGGACTGCGCCACCTGTTGGATGCATTCAAAATACCCGCCCGCAATGCTGTGCGTGTCCCGGCTGATGACGACCTGGTGGTGGGCTGCGTGGTGGCGCATCTGCATCGCGATGCGCGTAGTCCGCCCCGACGTGTCCGGCAGGGATACGTCGCCACCGGTGATGATCAAGCCGGTGTGAACACCGGCGCGAATGGCCACGTCGGGACGCGTTTCGCATGACACGGCCAGGGCGGCCTGCACGGCCCGTCGGGCCGCCTCTTCGTGTGCCTGCGGATACCCAAAATACGCCAGCAAGCCGCCACCATGCGTCCGCACGATATGCCCGCCATGGTGTTCGATGAGGGCGGTGCAGCGGGCCTGGGGCGCGTGCAGTCGCTCCATCACTTCCTCCGGGTCCTGCTCCGTGACGGGCATTAGCTCACAGTACAGCACTGTCACCTGGCGGCGCTGCGCAGGGGGCAGCACAGGCGTCTGGGTACGGGGTGCCGCAAGCACGGGGGCAGACCGGCGTTGCACCGCACCCTGGCGAATGCGCTCGGCGAGTTGCCGGGTTTCCACGCTGGGCAATACCCCCAGTTCCTTTTTGAGCAGACGGCAGCACGCATCAAACTGGCCGAGGGCCGCCTTGTTTTGCCCATTGAATGCATGCAGGAGCATGACCCGGCGGCAGGCTTCCTCATCCCAGGGCTCCAGCTCGCTGTACCGCAAGGCAAACTCCAGTGCCTTGGCGTAGTCGCCCAGGGATTCGTATTGGTTGGAGAGTCGCTCCAGCAAGGCGAGCGAGCGGCGGTGCAGGCTTTCTCGCTGCATTTGCAGCCAGTGCTCAAAGTCGGGGCAATCGGGTAAGGACAAACCTGCCAGGAACTCGCCGCGATACAGACGCAGGATGCGCTCATCGTGGGTTTGAGCTTGCGCGGTGAAATCCAGCACATCGACATAGGCGTTCGCAACCAGGCGGATGCTGTCCCGGCTGGTGGAAAACAGCGCCTCGCCGGAGGGCACCTCCAGCGCCCGACGCAAATCCGCCAGAGTCCGGCGCAAATTGCCGCGCGCCGTCTGTGCGTTGCTGCCACCCCACAGCAGATCGGCCAACGCTTCCCGCTTGTGCTCACGCTCGCGCTCGACCGCCAGATAGGCCAGCAAAGCGCGCATTTTGGTGTAAGACATCCCGGCCATCGGCTGCCCGTGGTGCTTCACTTGTAGGTCCCCCAGCATCAAGAACTGAAAACCTGGGATGGAGGGGGCAATGGCGGTCATAACGGGTTAGCGAACGGTTGGCGTGTAGGGCATGCCGATTTTGCGTATTTTCCAGTGCATGGGGGGGAAGATAGGCGGTTGGGACTTAGGTCCCGTGCCGCTCAACAGTCACATCAAAATTAGCCTCTAGCCCTCGTCAAATATGCCTACATAGCTATCAAATACATAGCTAATCATAGCAAAAATGTAACACCACGCACGCACTGGCGGCGAGTCGCGAACGTTTGGCGAACGCTGGCTCCCTAGTATCGCCCGCACTGTGCCAATTTTTGGTCGCCTGGCATCGCCTTGCGGGCCGAAATAACTGTGGAAAAAGCTAGCCATGAAAACCCAATGCGTTTACTCTGTCTGGAGAAAGTTTGTATCGCTGCTGGCGATCATTCCTCTATTGCTGTTTGCCGCCTCCCCGGCACACGCGATCGTCTTCGACTATGAAGCCAACGTCAGCGGCCTAGGAAGCTTTGTGGTTAGGCAGACGGCTTCGGGGGAAACCCTTTACGCGCAATCGGCACAAAACATGATGGACGACTGGGTCAACTTTGCGAGCGCTGCTGGCGCCTTGTCCGGCTCAAAATCCGTAGTTACATCTACATCAACAGGTCAGGAGGTGTCCGTCAGGTTTTCGCTCGTCAGCGGAAAAACCTTTGACTTGACTTCCATCACATTCGGTGAAGCTTTGGGCAACTATGAAACGGTGACGTTGACCTCCAACAGGTCAACCAGCGCGACCTGCGCAGTGGCCGGCAATTCCGGTATGGGAGTAGCTTTTGGTAATCCTCCCGCCGCGGTATGCACTTTCTCGGGGGCTGATGCTACGGCCATGCAGGGCATCACCTGGTTCACGGTAACGGCCAATCCGTCAAACTTCATGCTCGGTTTCGATGACGTCACACTGACCAATATCGCCGCTGTGCCCAGTGCACCAACCATTACTGGCATCACACCGAGCGTTGGCCAACTGTCGGTGGCCTTCACGGCAGGTGCGGACAACGGAACGCCCCTTACCAACTACGAGTATTCGACCAATGGTGGCGGTTCATTCACTGCGGTGTCACCCGCGTCCACCGCGAGCCCCATTGTCATCACGGGCCTGGCCAACGGAGCGGCGTATCAAGTGCAAATCCGCGCAGTCAACGCCCTACGCACAGGTGTGGCCACGGCATCGACTACGGGTACAACCCTGTTCCCACCTCCCACGGCCACCACCGGCTCGGCATCCAGCATCAGCACCACTGGCGCAACACTGAACGGCACGGTCAATGACAACGGCGTGACCACCACCATGAGCTTTGACTACGGCGCCACCACTGGGTATGGCAGCAGCGCTTCTGCGGGCACACTGGGGGCCGGGACCGGCACCGCCCCAACGGCGGTTAGCGTGTCTGGCTTGAGCTGCAACACCACCTACCATTTCCGGGTGAATGGGGTCAGCAGCGCGGGCACCACCAATGGCGGCGATGTCAGCTTCACCACCAGCGCCTGTCCGTTGCTGTACACGGTCACCTACAACGGCAATGGCAACACCGGCGGCAGCGCGCCCACCGATGCCACCGTCTACGCCAGCAACGCCACGATAACGGTTGCCAGCAACAGCGGTGGCCTGACACGCGCCGGCTACACCTTCAGCGGCTGGAACACGGCGAGCGATGGCTCTGGCATCCCATACGCGGCAGGCAGTGGTTCCTTCAACATCAATGCCAGCACCGTGCTGTACGCAAAGTGGGTAGCCAACGCCCCCAGCGCCACCACTGGCAGCGCCAGCAGCGTGAGCGCCACCGGTGCCACCCTGAACGGCACGGTTGACGACAATGGGCTGTCCACCTCCGTGAGCTTCGATTACGGAAGCACAGCCAGTTATGGCACCAATGTGACGGGGACCCCTGGCACTGTGGGCGCTGGTGCCGGTGCAACCGCCGTGTCGGCAGCCATTGGTAGCTTGGGTTGCAACAGTACCTACCATTACCGCGTCAATGCCGTGAGTGTCGGCGGTACTACGTCTGGCAGTGATGCCATGTTCACCACCAGCGCATGCGCTCCCGGTGCCCCCACCATAGGCACCGCCACAGCCGGCAATGCCCAGGCCAGCGTCACATTCACCCCTGGTGCAACGGGCGGTGCCACGGTGACCTATACGGCCACCTGCACCTCCAGCGATGGCGGCGCCATCGGCACCAACACCGGTGCCGCCTCACCCATCACGGTCACGGGCCTGACCAATGGCAAGACCTACACCTGCAGCGTTATCGGCACCAACTCGGCGGGCTCCGGCCCAGCCTCGGGGGCGTCCAACTTCATCATGCCCAAGGCGGTTCAAACCATCACCTTTGCCAACCCCGGTGCGCAGAACTTTGGCACCACACCGACGCTGAGTGCCACCAGTACCTCCGGCTTGACGGTCGCATTCTCCTCCACGGCCACCCCCAGTGTGTGCTCCATCACCAGCGGCGGCACCTTGACCTTCCTCGCCACCGGCACCTGCACCATCAGTGCGGACCAGGTGGGCAACGCCACCTACGCGGCAGCCACGCAGGTGTCGCAATCGTTCACCGTCAACGCGGTTGTCCCGGGCGCACCTACCATCGGCACCGCTACCCCTGGCGACGCCCAGGCCAGCGTGGCCTTTACCCCAGGCTTCACTGGCGGCGCCACGGTGACCTATACGGCCACCTGCACCTCCAGCGATGGCGGCGCCATCGGCACCAACACCGGTGCCGCCTCACCCATCACGGTCACGGGCCTGACCAATGGCAAGACCTACACCTGCAGCGTTATCGGCACCAACTCGGCGGGCTCCGGCCCAGCCTCGGGGGCGATCAACTCCATCATGCCCAAGGCGGTTCAAACCATCACCTTTGCCAACCCCGGTTCCAAGAACTTTGGCACCACGCCCACACTGAGTGCAACGGCCAGCGCTGGCTTGACGGTCAGCTTCACATCCACCACCACCGGCGTGTGTACCATCACTAGCAGCGGTGTCCTGACCTTTGTCACCACCGGCACCTGCACCATCAATGCCGACCAGGCCGGCAATGGCTCCTATCTGGCGGCGCCTCAGGTTTCGCAGTCGTTCACCGTCAATGCTGTGGTACCCGGTGCGCCGACCATCGATACGGCATCGACCGACAATGCCCAATCCAGCGTCAGTTTCACGGCACCGGCCTTCAACGGCGGCGCAACGATTGACCAATACACGGCAACCTGTACCTCCAGCAATGGCGGCACCACCGGCACCAACACCGGAACCAGCTCGCCCATCGTCGTCACAGGTCTCACCAACGGCAAGACCTACACCTGTAGCGTCACGGCGCACACCAGTGCCGGCACCGGCGCAGCATCTGCCGCCTCCAACGCCATCACCCCAGCCCCTGGCCCTGCCGTAGTGAGCGTGGCCGTGCCGGCCAACGGCAGCTACCGCGCCGGGCAAAACCTGGACTTCACCATCTCCTGGGACCAGGCCACCACCGTGACGGGCACACCCCGCATTGCCCTGGTCATTGGCGCCACCCCGGTGCAGGCCAACTACGTGTCCGCCGCCACTGCCACCACGACCCTGTTCCGCTACACCGTGCTGGCAGGACAAACCGACACCGACGGCATCACCGTGGGCACCCTGACTTTGAACGGCGGCACCATCCGCAACGCCACCAACACCGATGCCTCGCTGACCCTCAACAGCGTGGGCTCCACCACTGGCGTGCTGGTGGACACCACCGCACCCACTCTGCCTGCGGCCAACATCGTCGTCAACAACCAGGCCGACCCGCACAAGCTGGTACTGACCTTCAGCGAAGCGCTGGGCAGTGGCAGCCTGGGCAGTGCGGCTGGCTGGACGGTGACGGCCAACGGTGGTTCTCCCACGTACAGCGTAGCCAGCGTCGCCCTGACCGGTGGTAACCAGGTCACCCTGACCGTGAGCGCCGTGGATGTGAGCAACGCGAGCACCACCATCACCAACGTGGCGGCCAACGCCCACCTCAAGGTCACACCTCCGGCCACTCTGACCGATGTGGCGGGCAACACCTACGCCGCAGGCCAGGTCACTGAGTCTGGCGCCACCCACGTACTGGACACCACCCCACCCACGCTCAGCGGCGTGGCCACCAGTGGCCCCACCACCAGCGGCGGCTTACTGGCGGCCACGGCCAGCGAGAAGGCCATGGGCTACTGGATCGCTGTAGCACAAGGCTCCACCGCCCCCACGGTGGCCCAGGCTCAAGCCGGGGTGAACTACGGCACCGTCACCGTGGTGGCCCACGGCAGCGGGGTATTGCCCAGCGCAACGGCAGGCAGCCTCACACTCAGCGGACTGAGTGCCAGCACCACCTACGACCTCTATGTGGTGGCACAGGACGCGGCCGGCAACCTGTCGGCTGTGGCCTCCACCGCCACGCTGACCACAACTGCCGTGGCTGTGCCGGATCCGTTCACCCAACTGCCTACACCGCCGTCCCTACCCGGCATCAATGGTTTGCCCGGCGTGATCAACATGGGCAGCGGCTCGGCCCCGGCCATCAGCAGTTGCCTGATAGACACCTTGCAACAGACTCTGGGCGGCAGCGCGGTGTACCTGGGCCAGACCGCCAACGGTGAAGTGCGGGTGGGCTGGAACGGCCAGATCATCTCTTTCTACCCGCTGGCGGCCAGCACCACGGATGCGCGCGGTAATGGCATCTATTCGCAAAGCAACAATCCGCTGGATGTGGTGACCCGTTGCGGCACCCTGAATGTGACGTCAGCGCTGTTCAATCCGATGGGGTTTGGCGCCATCATGACCAGCATGGGTCTGACGGCACAGATCAACCAGCAGGGCGTGATCACGGTCCTGTTCAACGGCAGCTACTACGTGGTGCGCCCGGACTTTGTGGTGACCACCGGCACGCCGGGCGGCCCCAGCCTGGGCTTTGGACCCGATGGGCAGCTGCGCTTTACCGACGCCAATGGCAACACCCAGATACTGCACCCGGCGGTGCTGGACCCGGCTGCGCTGCAAACCCAGGTCAGCCTGATGGGTGGCTCCATGGTGGTGCAGTTGGATGGGACGGTGCTGGTGGCTTTTGGTAATGGGCAGCAGTTTGTGCTGACCCCCAACCTCACCCTGGGTGCCATACCACCGCAGTTTTCTGCCCTGTACAGCTGGCAGGACGGGCCGCTGCATTACAGCTACCGGATCATGACTGCGCCCTTCACGCTCTACAGCCAGGGCGTGGGTGTCGGCTTCAAGCCGTGATTGCGGCAGGAGAGGCTAGTGGTCATATTGGCCACTAGCCCTCGTGGATTATGCGTGAACAGCTATCTAAACGATAGCAATATACGGATTGAAAACGTTTGGCGAACGTTGGTTCCCATGTGCACCGAAACAACAGAGTAAACAACCATGAAAACCGAAATATTTCCCTTTATGCTGCGACTCTGGTTGGCGCAACGGTAGCGCAGACGGCTTCCGCCCAAGTCCTTATTGGCTTTGGCGGCGGGCCTGTCGTCAGCGCGGTTCCCTTGTCACCCTGGTTGACGGCGATCCTGTCGGCGATGCTGGCGGTACTGGGTCTGGTGTTCATCCGGCAGAAGACGGGGCGGGGCCTGTTTGTGCTGGCGTTGTCGGTGTTGACCGGCGGTGGTGCCCTGCTGCAGGCCAAGGACGGCTACGCCTATGGCACGCCGGTGCTGCAATCGCTGACCACCAGCGGGCTGGAGGTGGTGGGAACCAACGTAGCCTGGATGACTCCCGGTCCGGTATGTGGCCCCATTGGCTATGTCTGGTTCAAAAGCGGCGCGGGCAGTATTGCGATTTCTTCGATTGCCTATCGAACCGGTTTCTCCACGTTGGACCCAGCCAGTCCGCCCGCGCCAACGGATGTGACGCTGCCCACCCCGACAACGCCTGTTTGCTCGGTCGGGACCAGTCTCTCCGGAAGCACGTCCTGCATCGTTTGGTACCAGAAAGCCGGCCCCTGCTGAGGCGCGGGATTCCATGCGTCGCTTTGTCTGGTCGTTTTTCGGGGTGCAGCTAGGGCTGTTCGCCTTGACGCAGTTGCCCGTGATCCGACAGCATCTGGTGTTGCCCTGGACCTATCTGCTGGCCGATGCGTGCGCCAGCCTAGTCACCCTGTTCGACGTCCATGCCGCCGCCCAGGGTAAGGTTTTGTGGAATCCCGGCAATGGCTTGGGTGTCTCCATCGAAGCGGGGTGCAATGGTGTTGAGGCTTACATCATCCTGATCGCCGGGGTTGTGGGCTATCCGGCCCAGTGGCGGCAGCGGGCCTGGGGCCTGGTTCTGGGCTTTGCCGCGGTGCAAGGCCTCAACGTGCTACGCGTCATCAGCCTGTTCTATCTGGTGCAGTGGAATGAGCGGGCCTTCTACATCTTCCATACCTATCTCTGGCAGGGCCTGATCATGCTCGATGTGCTGGTTTTCTGGCTGCTGTGGATCAGGAGTAGTGCTGGCGGTGGTGGACAGGCCCAGCCGATTGCAGCAACTCCATGAGTCGCTCGCCTACCGTGCCGCGCTTTTTTGTCAGCGCCGGGATTGCCTTTCTGCTGCTGACGCTGCTATGGATGCAGGTGGCCGCATGGACTTCCTACCCGGCCGCGTCGATCGCCCAAATCCTGCTGGACAGCAATGCCGAGGAATGGGTGCAAACCACCCACAACGCGCCCGGGCAACTGAGAGCGGAAACCCAATTCAGAAAGGTGCTTTCACCAACCCAGATTGCCACACCCGTGGCGGTGGTGGAGCCCGCGCATTACACCTACGGAACGATGTTGTTCCTGGCCCTGCTGCTGGCCTCGCGCAGCCAGCATTTTTTTAAACGTGCGCTGGTGGGATATGCCGTCTTGCTGTTCCCCCAGGCCACCAGCCTGGTGTTCGTCATCCTGTACCAGATCATTCAGGAAATTCCGGTGGAGTTGCTGAAGGTTGTACCCTGGCAGTTGGTGGGTATTGCTGTAGGCCAACTGTTTGCCACGGTGGTCTTGCCGACGCTGGTGCCGGTTGCCTTGTGGCTGTGGATGGAGCGGGAGTTTGTCCGTGCCCTCGCAAGGGATACGGGAGCTTCTCATCCTAGATGACCCCGAAGGCACCCAGTATCGCCCCGGCCCCCAGCAGCCACAGTATGTGCAGCCTGGTGCGCCACACCAGCACGGTGGTGATGGCGGTCAGCAGCCAGGACTGCCAGTGCTCCAGCGGGTTACCCGAGCTGGACGCCAGAATCCAGCCAGTCGCAATCAGCAAAGCAACGACAATGGGCGCCATGCCCTGTTTGAAGGCGCGCACCGCACGCAGTTCCCGGTTCTGGTGGCCCCAGCGGGCTGCGGCAAAGGTCAGCGTGGTGCTGGGCACCAGGATGCCGATCATGGCGATGCCCACGCCGGCCAGCGCCAGCCACCAGGCGTGCGCGCCAGCGCCCAGGCCACCGCCCGCGTTCATGCCGACATTCCAGCCCAGCAGGGCAATGAACAGCACATTGGGTCCGGGTGCGGCCTGCGCCAATGCGATGGAGGAGGTGAACTGGCTGTCGGTGATCCAGGCCTTTTCATTGACGAGGTAGCTGTGCATCTCGGGCGCAGTGGTGATGGCGCCGCCAATGGCCAGCAGCGATAACGAAAGGAAATGCACCAGCAGGGCCAACCAGTCCGCAGCGGAAAAAACAATGCTCATGGCCTAGCTCCTGCGGCGGCGTCGAGCAGGCCGAGTTGGCGATACGCCCAGGCGCAGGCCAGGCCGCCAAAACCCAGCAGCACCCCGGCCAGCGGCCAGCGCAGCAGCGCGATGGCGACAAAGCTGGCTATGGCAAACGCCCAGCACACCGCCATACCCATGGGGTTTCGCTGGAGTGCCGCGATTAGCTTGATGCCGGTGGCCGCAATCAGGCCCGCCGCCACGGCGCCCATGCCGCGTAGCGCGCCCTGAACGGCTGGCGCGTCGGCCACGCTCCCAAAGGCGGCCGCAAGGATCAGGACGATGACCAATGGGAATGCCAGCATGCCCGCCAGTGCGGCCAGTGCGCCGCGCAGGCCGAAGTAGCGGTCGCCGATCATCAGCGACAGATTGACCACGTTCGGCCCGGGCAGGATCTGGGCCACGGCCCAGTCCTCCAGAAACTCTTCTTGCGTCAGCCACCTCTTGCGCTCCACCAGTTCGCGCTGCACGATGGCCAGCACGCCGCCAAAGCCCTGGAGCGCCAGGATGGAGAAGGAAACAAACAGATCGGAAATGGATTGGGGGTGCTGGCGCAATGCCGCTGCGCCCACGGATGGGTCGTGTGCCTCGGAAGTCATGTTGGCACTGTAGCGGAAAGTTTCACGCAGATTCGTTACAGTCGCGGTTTGCTTGATGGCACAAGGGTTGTCCGGGAGATACCAATGGTTGTTCGTTCAGTTTGTGGTTGGGAGTGGAGTCGGGTCGTGGCTCTGGGCGCGGTCGCGCTGCTGGTGGGGGGCAGTCTGCAGGCCGCCGAAGTGCGCCTGCGCCTGCTGGAGACCACCGATGTGCACATGAACCTGCTGAGTTACGACTACTACCAGGACAAGGACACCGACCAATACGGTCTGGCCCGCACACTGTCGCTGATCAGGGCCGCACGCGCCGAAGCACCCAACAGCCTGTTGTTTGACAACGGTGACCTGTTGCAGGGCAACCCCATGGGGGACTACATCGCCAAGGTCAGCCCCCTCAAGGACGGTGAAACGCACCCGGCCTACCAAGTCATGAACCAGTTGGGCTATGACGCGGCCAACATCGGCAACCACGAGTTCAACTACGGACTGGATTTCCTGCGCCGCTCCCTGAAAGGGGCCAACTTCCCCTACGTCAATGCCAATATCTACGTGGACGACGCAGACAAGAATACCAACCAGGCGCACCACGCCTTCACACCCTACGTGCTGCTGGACCGCAAGCTGGTGGATGCCCAGGGCCAGACCCACAGCATCCAGATTGGTGTCATCGGCTTTGCTCCACCCCAGATCCTGCAATGGGACAAGGGCAACCTGGAGGGCAAGGTCATCGCCCGCGACGTGGTGGAGACGGCAAAGAAATACGTGCCACTGATGCGGGCCCAGGGCGCGCAACTGGTGGTGGCCATTCCCCATGCGGGGTTTGAGAAAGGGGCGGTGAGTCAGTTCTCCGAGAACGCGGTGGGCCCCTTGACCGAGGTCGCAGGAATTGACGCGGTGCTGTTTGGCCATGCCCATGCCGAGTTTCCGAGCGAGGCGTTTGCCCAATACCCCAAGGTCAACCTGGAACGCGGCACCATCAATGGCGTGCCGTCTGTGATGCCCGGGCGGTGGGGCGACCATCTGGGTGTCATCGACCTGACGCTGGACAACGCCAGCGGCACCTGGAAGATCGTGGGCAGCAAGGCTTCCATCCGGCCCATCTTTGACCGCGCCGCGCGCAAATCGGTGGCTGCGGCCGACCCGCTGGTCGAGCAGACGATTGGCGCGGTGCACGCCCGGACGCTGGACTACGTGCGCAACAAGGTGGCCTTCAGCAGTGCGCCCATTTACAGCTACTTTGCGCTGGTGGGCGATGACCCATCGGTGCAGATCGTGTCCAACGCGCAGATCACCTATGTGAAGCGGGCCATGCAGGGAACCGACTATGAAAAGTATCCGGTGCTGTCGGCAGCCGCGCCCTTCAAGACGGGCGGCCGCCAGGGCTGGGACTACTACACCGATATTCCCGCTGGCCCCTTGGCGATCAAGAACGTGGCCGACCTCTACGTGTACCCCAACACGCTGAAGGCCATGTTGCTCAACGGCGCCGAGGTGCGGGAGTGGATAGAGATGTCCGCCGGCCAGTTCAACCAGATCGATCCCAAAGGCCCGGCGCAGCAGCCCATCCTGAACGACACCTTCCGTTCCTACAACTTCGACACACTCGATGGTGTCAGCTACGAATTCGATGTGACCCAGCCTGCGCGCTATGACGCCAATGGCAAGCTGGTGGCGCCCGATGCGCACCGCGTCCAGAACCTGCGCTATCAGGGACAACCGGTGGCGCCGGATGCGAAGTTCATCGTCGCCACCAACAACTACCGGGCCTTTGGTGGCGGCAACTTTCCGGGTCTGGACGCCAGTAAGGTGGTGCTGGAGGCACCCGAAGAAAACCGCCAGGTGCTGATCGAATACCTGCGCATGATGGACATGCTCTCCAGCAACAAGCAGGTCAACCCCACGGCCGACGGCAACTGGCGCATCCAGCCGGTGCCCGGCGTGCGCCTGACCTTTCTGTCGGCCAGCGCGGCGCAGCGCTACCTGCCGGGACAGCCAGGCGTCCGGCTGATCAAGGACAACGGCGACGGTTCGGCGTTGTACGAGATCGCGCCCTGAGTGGCGCGAAGACTGCGCGCGCCTAGTTGCGCTGGATGCGCCCGGAGTCGATCCGCTCCATGGCCGCCGGGTTTTCGGCCAGCCATTCGACCAGCGCGTCGATGTCCGGGCCTATGGCCACGCGATCGCGTCCCTGGCGCAGGATGTTCAGCTCGTTGCCGCCCTCGGCCGTGAAATTGTTGGCGACGATGCGGTAGTCGCGCCCCGGCTCCAGCGGCTTGCCATTCACCGTGACCGCATCCAGCACCACCTCAGCGCCGCTAGCTTGGTGCCACTGGTAACGCAGATTGCCCGATACCTGCAAGGTGGTCGGGCCACCGTCACGGCGCGGTGGCAACTGGCGCCGGATCAGCTCCTGCAACTGGGCGCCGCTGATGGTCAGCGCAATCAGGTCGTTGCCAAAGGGCTGGATGGCAAACAGGTCGCTGAGCGTGACCATGCGGCCGGGCTCCACCACCAGATCAGCCCGGATGCCGCCCGAGTTGGTCAGGCCAATGTCCGCGCCGCCGCGCTTCTTGGCATAGGCCAGGTGGGCGTCGGCCACCAGATTGCCCAGTGGTGAGTCGCCATAGGGTGCCGCGACCATGCGGTTGGCCCCTCGCTTGAGCACCGCAACTGGCTGGTTGCGGGCCGCCGTGGTGAGCGCTGCGGCCCGCTGGACCAGGGCCACAAAGGCTGGGTTGGGGGCGTTCACACCCTGCAGCACCGGATGGTTGATGGCCTGCGCGTCCAGCACCTTGCCGCTGGCATCCAGCGTCAGGCGGCTTTCGGTCAACCAGCCACCGAAGCTGCCGGCCTGTACGAACAGCCGCCCGTTGATCTTGCAGGTGTAGGCCTGATGGGTGTGACCGCTGATGATGATGGCGTAGGCCGGGTCCAGCCGGTTGGCAATGTCCACGCCGCGGCCCTTGAGTCCGGGGCAGGCATAGCTGGGGTCGTTGGCGGCGCCGTCGTACATGGCGCCTTCGTGCATGATGGCCACCAGCACCTGGGCGCCCGCGGCGCGCAGCTCGGGCACCAGGGCATTGAGGGTGTCGGCTTCGTCAGCAAAGCGCAGGCCCACAATGCTGCGTGGCACGATGACCTTGGGCGTGTCGCGCGTTACCGCACCCACAAAGGCTATTCTGAGGCCCGCCACGTCCTTGATCACGTGGCTGGGCAGCACCCGTTTGCCACTCTCCGCCTCGAACATATTGGCAGCCAGGTAGGGGAATGCAGCACCCTTGAATTCAGGCCAGACGCAGCCACTGCTGGGGCACTCGCCACGGGTCTTGCGCAACAGCTCCTGCAAGCCCTGGTCGAGATCGTGGTTGCCCAGCGACGTGGCCACCAGGCCCAGTTCGCCCAGCGCGGTCAGGGTCGGCTCGTCCTTGAGCAGGGATGACATCTGCGGCGACGCGCCCATCAGGTCGCCCGCCGCTACAAACACCGGGTTGCGCCGCTGTTCGCGTAACTGGTTGAGCACCGTCGCCAGGTAGGCCACACCACCGGCCGGTTGGGCCTTGACCTCGCCCGTTTTCGGGTCGGGCAAGCGCGGTGACAGCGGGGTCGGCGATTGGGGCTGGATGTGGCCGTGGAAGTCGTTGATGGAGAAGATGCTCAGTTCAATCGGGGCCTGTGTCGGCGTCACGGCCTGTGGTGGCGTGGTGCAAGCGGTCAAACCCACTACCAGGGCACTGCTGAGAATACGCAGCGAATTGCACCGAAATCGTGCAAAGGAATGAAAAGACGGCAAGGGAAATCTCCGTGGGAAAAGGGGTTGGACGGGAGAGGGCCGTTGCATCATAGCCTTGGCATACGTCATTTTTGGGGTGCCGATCCTGTCACACAGTTGTCGTAACTTTATGATTTCATTGCATTTCTTTACGTTTATTTACCGTAGTTCTTACCCCAATAGCCTTAGGAGTCATTCAGGATGCGCCGCAGTCAGGATCTCACTTTTCCAAACTTCTCTAAGTCAATGCTTGGTGCTGCAATTGCACTGGTGGTCGCTGGCCCGGTCTTGGCTCAAGTCACTTCAGGCGTTGCCGATGAAGGACAACCCCGAGCCAAGGACGACAACGTGCGTCTTGGCACCATCATGGTCGTGGGCGAGGGCAACAAGCTCGGTGCGGGTCAGATGCTCAATGAGGATTCGGTGAAGGGCCGTTCCACTGTCACGAAGTCGGCCACTGAAAAGAACCTGGCCACCGGCAACCCCTACCAGGCGCTGGCCCTGCTGCCTGGCGTCAACACCTTCAACCACGATGCAACAGGCCTGTTCGGCGGCGGCCTGACCGTGCGTGGATTCAATTCGGATCAGTTGGGCTTTACCATCAATGGCGTGCCCGTGAACGATTCCGGTAGCTTCTCGGTGTATCCGCAAGAGTACGCCGACCTGGAGAATGTGTGCACGCAAAGCGTGTCACAAGGCAACCCGGACGTGGATGCGCCCCATGCCGGCGCCACGGGCGGCAATATCAGCATCGTGACCTGCGACCCGGAAGACAAGCAGCGCTTCCGCTTTGCCCAGACTTTGGGTGACCTGCATCTGTCACGCACCTTTGTGCGCTTCGATACCGGGCGTTTTGCCGACAACGCCGGAAAAGTCTTTGTAAGCCTGTCGCACACGGAAGCTGACAAGTGGAAGGGCGCGGGTGGTGCCAAGAAGGACCACCTGGACACGGCTTTCCGTTGGGACTTGAGCGAAGACAACGTGATCCTGGGTTCGTTGCTGTACAACCGCGCCATCAACAACAACTTCTACAGCATGAGCATGGCCCAGCTCAATGCCAATGGTTACAACTACGACTATGCCACAAGCTTCACACCCGGCCATCTGCCGGGCGGCGCTGGCGCACAGAAGGAAACCGGCCCCACGCCGCAGTACTACAAGCTGTCAGTCAATCCGTTTGAGAACGCCATTGCCTCGGTCTCCGGCTCGTTCAAGCTCGCCAATGAAACCTACCTCAAGGTGCAGCCTTACTACTGGTATGGCTTCGGAACCGGTGGTAATCAGCAGGCGGCGCTGTCGGAAACAGCGTTCCTGAACACCACGACGGGCAAGGTCGGTGCGGCTGTCGATCTCAACGGTGACGGCGACACGCTGGATACCATCATCGTGGCGCGCAGCAGTGTCACCAAGACGCAACGCCCCGGTGTGACGGCTGAAATCAATACCACGCTGGACAACCACCAAATGCGCTTTGGCCTGTGGTATGAGCGCGCCGAGCACCGCCAGACCCAGCCGGCCGTGCCGGTCAATGCCAATGGTGAACCGGTCGACATCTGGCTGCAGAACGGCCAGATCCTGCGTCCAGACGGCACCACCTACCAGGGGCGCGACTGGAGGACCATCAGCACCGCGTACCAGTTCTATGCCAATGACAACATCGGCTTCATGGGCGATCGGGGCCTGCTGTCCCTGGGCGTGCGCGCTCCCACGGTCAACCGTGACGTGACCAATTACGCCAACGAAGGTTTCACGACAACCTACAACATGCAAAGGACCTACAGCGATGTGCTGCCGCAAGTCGGGGTGCGCTTCAATCTGGACAAGGAGCAGCAGATTTTTGCCAACGTGGGCAAAAACTTTCGTGCAGCGCCCAATTTTGCGTTCACCGGGTCTAACGTTGCTGTGAATTCTGCCGGCCAGGTTGTGCTGGTGACGGAGGCCATGCCAGAAACATCTGTCATGACGGATTTGGGCTATCGCCTGCAAACGAAAAATTTCTCGCTGTCCGCAACGCTGTTCAACGCCAACTTCAAGGACCGCCAGGCTAATGCCTATGATCCCATCGCTGACAAGAGCACCTATACCAACGCTGGTGCCGTGAAAAATAGTGGTTTGGAACTGGAAGTTGGGTCGGCTCCGTTCCTGGGTGGATTCACTGCCTACGCCTCGTTGACGGCGCAGTCGAGCCAGATTCAGGACAACATCACGGTGGCCAAGGGCCAAGTCATTCCCACTGCCGGCAATCAGTTCCCGCTGACGCCGGAGCGCATGGTTGGTGCCTCGCTGCAGTACGCCAGCGGCGGGTTCTATGCGCGCCTGAAGCTGAAATACACCGGTCGCCAGTTCGCCACGTTGATGAACGATGAGGAAGTGCCGGGCTACACCACTGGTGATTTTGATGCAGGCTACAACTTGGGCAATTTGGGTAGTTTGAAGAACGCACAACTGCGTTTCAACCTCAGCAACATCACCAATGCCCAGTACCGTAACCCGTCATCGGGCTCCGTGGTCAACGCCACCCAGGTTGGCGCCACCGCGCCAGGCACGGTTTACTACTACTTGGGCGCTCCGCGCTTTGCCGCCGTCAGCTTTAGCGCAGATTTCTGATTCGGGTTCAGGCGTGGTTGCCTGATTATTAGAAGCTCCCTCCAGCAATGGAGGGGGCTTTTTTCATGCGGGCCGCTCTTTAGGAGCAAATGACATTGAATTGAATGCCATGGCTTGGTCCAATTGATGCATGGTGAAAATTCCCTCTGCACTCAAATGGATGATGGATCGACGGGCCAGATTGCTGGGCGAAATCAAGAAGGCCGAAAAGCGATTTAGCGCACGTGAAGCGATTTTGGCCAAGGAAATTGAAAAGGTCGAGAGGCGCCTCCAAACTCTACGGGGCCGGTTGCTGACAGTACAGAGTCTGCGGCCACAGCATTTGGCCAAGCTGCAACAAGATCTTGATGGCATTGACAATGCGTTGGGCCAGCACTCTGTGATGGTGGATACCGAACTCATTCGCCCATTGCGTGGTCAAGACAACGCTTGGCTGCTTCCGCATGGCGCAATGAGTCGGTACATTTTGCGTGCCCTTCGAGAAGCCAATGGCGAGATCCTATGCACACAAGAGATCGCTCTCTTCGTGGCGACCGAAGGTAAATTGGACATTCACCCTGATGTATTTCGTGACTTCAAAATTTCGATCCGCCGTCGCTTAAGGGCACTGAACACTGAAGGGCTCTTGAGGCGGGTAGAAATAGGCAGGAACTGCATGGAAAGCCGCTGGGTGGCCACCAACAACGTTAGGGTCCCTGGGCGGCGAGGAAGGCCTCCTAAGGTTCAATGAAGTTCACTGCTGCAATCGACTGGAAGTAGCCACGCCACTTTGAGGTGTGCGGCTTTGACAGGCCCACTGCAATTGCAGTATTTTTCTGCCCCTCCGTCGCCCGGCGACGATCTTCACGCCATGCCATCTCAACCGCATAGTCGAGCATGTATTTGGGCTCGATGCGGTGTGCAACGCCGAGTACGTAACGACGTAGGCGGCTGAAGAAAGCTTCTGCTTGATTTTCGTTCACGCCATCCAGCGTACTGAATTCCACTTGGTGATTGACCACCTCATGCAGGTAACCAGCGCTCTCTAGCCAGGTATAGGCCGCGTTCTCGTCCGTATAGATTGTTGACCCACGGGCAACCATCTTGAGGATATGCGGTCTGACTTCAGCTGCAGTTTCCGCATTGATCACGGTGACAAACGTACGAACTGCGCCGAAGCCCTTATTGCCGTTGTGCTGCCGAATATTGAAGACGATACGACGATTTTTGAGGCGCCTTAGGTTGGCTCTTGTTGCCCGGTGTTTTGGCCGAGGTTTGCCTTCATTTTGCGCGGATAACTGTTGCGATATCTTCGCCGCGATTTCTTCCGGCTTCGAACGCCTGCGAATCCGACCGCTGCGAGGGCGCCCGCCAAAATGGCCACCGTCGACCTCTATTTGGCCGTTCATTATCGGAACTTCGTGGGTAAGAAACATCGCTTCACGCAGTTTGTGGCCGAATACAAAAGCGGTCTTCGCGTGGATTTTGATTTCACGCCGCATACGTAACGACGAAATACCGTTGGCCGAAGTCACCATGTGGGCGATCCCTAGGATTATTTTTTTATAGCTCAGCTTTCGACCGTGCAGGGTAGTTCCACTGGTTGGAGAAAAAATGCTGTGACAGTCCCTGCAGGTCCATCGGCGTTCTTTCTTTCTGAAATAGTGCTTGCCGGTGACACCGCAATGCGGGCAAAGCAAATGGGTGGTCGATCCAAACCTGATGGCGACGAAACGCCAAAAGCAGTCCTGTTCAGACATCTGGTGGACGTCATAAGGCGAAAAATCTACTGACTCGGACCGAAATAGCCAGTTTTTGTAGGTTGTGTAGTCCATGAAGTTGGTGGAATCCGCGCACGGCCGCTTGGCGGCCGACCAACTTGCTGGAAACAGGACTCCCCCTAGCTGGCGCAAACAGCTATTGACATCCCATCCAAAATTTCGGAAACTACACGTGCAAGGTCGCAATCTTGTACACGATAAGAACGCCGCAGTTCCTGCAAGAACTGCGGCGTTTGTGTTTCCAGCAAGCCGTTAAGCTCTTGAACTGTTATTGGCTAGGTCATGGTGTTGTCCTTCATGGGCGCAGGTTTTTTAAGGCTGATTGAGGTCAGTCAGCGACTTCAGTAGTTGATCCTCCTGGGGTCGGATTTATGCCTCGGGCGACAAGTAGGGCTGCAATGTCGCGCGTGGCGATAACCTTCCGCGTGCCCAGCTGTGAAAATTCAATAGGAAGTTGCTTCGCAGCGATCGCGCGCTTTAACGCAAGCGCGCTTTTGTATCTGAGTAGCTGCACCAATTCATTGAACTCAATGAGTTCTCCGTACCGCGCTACCAGACGGGTCTCCAACGTGGGTTGCGGTGACTGAGCAAATACAGACATTGATCGACTTTCAAAGAAGATGTCGGAATTTGTCATAGACAGCACTCACCGAAAACGGTTGCGATTTGGGACAATAGTTACCCTAGGCAACTGCTCGAAATTCCAATAGGGACAAAGGCGAACCTTGACTTACGTGCGCACGGCTGCTACGGCAGCAGGCGCCGGAGATTGCATAGAAATGCCATTGCCTCTGTAGAGAACGAATCGTTGGCTTCTTGCGTTGGGCAGAGCCGGGCATGGACGTACCTACACTGTCGATTCGGTTCGCGAGCGGCGTGTCTAGTAGGTTGTTTGTTTGGGTTGCACGTTACCAAGTCGAACGTCACAGAAGTGCATCGCCCAGAGATTGGCAAAGAATGGACTGAATAAATACCTTGGGCAATCGCAAAACGTCAAGGCTGGATCGTCTTAGAACCATGACATGGTCTCGGTCACTGGCCATTTCCGTCGGAATCCGGGATAGCAGAAAGTTTGAGTTGTTGGTCGCAGATCACAGTGGATCTGACAAATCCGAGTCCAGCGGGCTTTGGGCCGACTACTTAAATGGTCAGCGTCGGTGCTTTCTTAAGTGGGAACCAAAGCCATTTTCGACATGGGTTGCAGCAACGGAAGAGATTTGGCCAAAATCCGCCTCGTGGTTTTGGACACCTATTTGGTATCTGATGGAGGAGCAAGAGTACCTCCCAAGTCAAATCATCCAGTGTTGCGAACTGCTTCCACAGCAACTTCGAGAAGAATTGCTTTCGCCACCGGAACCTGGCATTCCAGAGCCCATGCGTCTGAAGGAGCTTTGGCCCGATCGAGTATATGAGTTGAGCAAACAAGTCTCGCCATGGTCTCTCGGTGCAATGGCCTGCGCTTTTCGGCGTGCAGAACTGGCGGGGCAACCGCCTGTCTATTTGCGTGCTGGTCTTGGGATGCTCTGGGTCCTTGACCAATTGACGGAGGCACAAAACTTGTGGCTCATTGAACCACTTGACCAATTGAGAAAGATAATTTTGAATCGACTGAACGATACGGTGTACGACTTGGATGGGCCGGCCAAGATATCAATTGCGCAGAGCAGCATGGACTTTTTCGCAAATGGCCGAAAAAAGTACCTCGTTAAACGCAATGCACCATTTGACCTTGAAGATGCAGGCGAAACCGATGCCATTTTTCGTGGGAGGAATTAGCCTCCAGCGGGGAATTGACTGTGGCCGTGGGCCATCGCCTGTTGCGCTGGTCTATCAAGGTAACTTTCAGTATGCGCGCAGCCAAGTCATATTGAACTGAACGCTGTGAGCTAAGAACATCGTGTACACGTATGTTGGCGCTGACCGAAAACTGACCCACGGGGGTGCGGACAATAACTTGGACTACTTGGAGGTAGTTCATGTTTTCATACGAAGATCGAATTCGAGCCGTCAAGCTCTATATCAAGCTGGGCAAACGCACTGGCCCAACCATTCGGCAGTTGGG